>Ga0207426_1000029_pt1 | contig 473835 bp, 423 predicted proteins | sample AraplaMF_Cvi_mMS_FD_184265 | JGI IMG/M metagenome (GOLD analysis project Ga0207426, IMG submission 184265) | Arabidopsis root microbial communities from the University of North Carolina, USA - plate scrape MF_Cvi_mMS (SPAdes) (version 2) | ecosystem: Host-associated > Plants > Roots >... | reverse complement strand
GTGCAGCCGGGCGATGAATTGCGCGTCGACGAACTGGGCAACCTTCAAATTTCCATTGGGAGCGACAGGACATGAGCAACCCGCACGACAAGCCGATCGACCCGGTCACCGTCGAGATCATCCGCAACGGCTTGTACGCGGTCACGGAGGAGATGAAGACCAACCTCACGCGTACCGCCTACAACCTCATCATCTACGAGGCGCTGGACTTCACGGTCGGCCTGTTCACCAAGGAGGGCGACACCGTCTCGATCGGCCTGGGCCTGCCGATGTTCATCCGTGGCATGTCCGAGACGGTCAAGGCGAAGATCAAGCACTTCGGCTACGAGAACATCCTGCCGGGCGACATCCTCGTCACGAACGACGCGTACACCACGGGCAGCCATCTGAACCACTTCACGTTCACGATGCCCATATTCCACGAGGGCAAGCTGGAAGGCTTTACCTGCTGCATGGCGCACTGGCTGGACGTGGGCGGCACGCTGGGCAACGTGACCACCGATATCTTCAGCGAAGGGATCCAGATCCCCATCCTGAAGTATCAGCGCGAGGGCGTGGTCAACCAGGACCTGATCGACATCATTGCGATGAATGTGCGGCTGGCCGAGCGGGCCCTGGGTGACCTGCGTGCCCAGATCACGGCCATCACCACCGGCGAGCGCCGCTACGTCGAGCTGCTGCAGCGCTACGGCGCCGAGGCGGTGAATGGTTCGATCCGCCAGATCATGGATTCATCCGAAGCGGTGGCGCGCAAGAACACGCTGTCGATTCCAGACGGAGTCTATGAAGCCGAGTCCTTCATGGATGACGACGGCCTGGAGATCGGCAAGCGCATTCCGATCCACGTCAAGGTGACGGTCGCGGGCGACGAGATGACCGTGGACCTGTCGGACGTCAGCAAGCAGGTGCGCGGCTTCTACAACTCCGGCTTCACGACAGGCATCGCTTGTGCGCAGGTGGCCTACAAGTGCCTGACCACGCCCGCCGACTACCCGGTCAACGACGGCAGCTTCCGGTCGCTCAAGGTCATCATGCCGATGGGCACGGTGATCAGTGCCGAGCGGCCATACCCGATGCGGGTTTGGATGACGTTCCCGATGACGGTGATCGACACCATCTTCAAGGCGCTCGCACCTGCCATTCCCGACCGCTCCATTGCCGGCCACCATGCCGACCTGGTGTTCCCCAATATCCACGGCATCTCGCCGGAAGATGGGAGGCTGTTCATCGTGGGCATTGGCCCGCTGGGCGGCGGCTGGGGTGCCAAGAGCACCGAGGACGGCGTCTCGGTCACCGTCTGCATCAACGACGGCGACACGCACAACAGCCCGACCGAGCAGCTGGAAGCCAAATACCCGGTGCTGGTGGAGAAGTACGAGATCCGCAGGGACAGCGCCGGCGCCGGCAAGTACCGTGGCGGGCTGGGTGCCGAGATGGTGGTGCAGGCGTTGTCGCCGTTCACCGTCACCACGCGCATCGACCGGGTGCATTGCAAGCCCTGGGGGTTGGAGGGTGGTGGCGATGCCATGGGCAACGGCCTGGCGGTACGCCACAAGGGCGAGTGGAAGACCGACCATCTGAACGCCAAGATCTTCAATGTGCGGCTGGAGCGCGGAGACGCCTACAAGATGCTGTCTGGCGGCGGCGGCGGCTTCGGCGACCCGTTGGAGCGTGACGTCGACCTGGTGGCCGAGGACGTGCGCGAAGGCTATGTGAGCGCGGAAGTCGCCCGCGAGGTCTACCGCGTGGCGCTGGATTCGCGCGGCGAGGTGGACAGGAACGCCACGCAAGGTCTGCGCCGCGCTCCCGGGAAAGCCGCGAGCATCCCGTCGCCTGCGCTCGCCTGGGACGGTCAGTGATCGCAGTCATGGCCGACGAGGTCTCGCAGCGCGCCGACCGCCTGTTGTCGCTGTGGAGCGAACTGTCGATGCTCCATGTGGCGTTGGGCGGTGCCTGTGCTTGCGGCACAGGCGGCATCAGCCTGCGGCTCGATGACTTCGAACTCGACATCGTCGGCTACCTCGAAGACAACGCCCTGCGATCGGGCATTGCGGAGGTAGTCGATTTCTTCGGCGACCTGCAGAAGGCAGGGATGCCACCGCAGCCGTTGCGCCAGATTCTGGAAGACGCTCGCAACGACCGGCTCTCGGCGGCAGTGGCCGAATGGCTGCTGCCCAAGCTGGAGAAGACCTTGCGCTCCTTCGCAGAGCTGCACGGACCCAGGGCGCGGGACTGACCATGGGCGGACATTTCTCTTCCTTGCTGGCCGAGCCTGAAGCGCTTGCCGCCCGGGTGCCGGTGACCGTGCTCACGGGTTTCCTTGGCAGCGGCAAGACCACGCTGCTGAACGCGCTGCTGCGCGAGCCCGAGCTCCATGGTGTCGCCGTCATCGTCAACGAATTCGGCGAAGTGGGGATCGACCACGACCTGATCGCACAAGCCCATGACGACACCGTGCTGCTTGCCAACGGCTGCCTGTGTTGTGCCGTACGGGGCGATCTTGTCGACGCGCTGGGCCGGCTCGCCGCGCGAACGGATCGTCCATTGCGCCATGTGCTGATCGAAACCAGCGGCTTGGCCGATCCCGGTCCGATCATCCGCACGCTGACGGGCGACGCCGGAATCCGCGCGCGATTCGCACTGGGTCGGCTCGTGTGCACCGTCGATGCGGTGCTGGCCATGGGGACACTGGACCGTCACTTGGAATCGGTTCGGCAGATCGCGGTCGCGGACGACCTGTTCCTCACAAAGACCGATTTGCTGGAAGCCGCATCACCTCCAACGGCCTTGCTCGAGCGCGTGCGTGGCATCAACGCCGCGGCGCCTTGGCGTACCGGCCGCGAGGAACAGCTGCGCTTGCTCGCTCATCTCGTACGCACGGCCTCGGGCAGCGATGTGGATGTGGACGAGACGCCTTTTTACAGGCCGTCAGCGCAGGCAGCGCAGGCCGCGCAGCCTGCCACACAGCACAGGGATGGCATCTCGTCGTTCATGGTGGTTCGCGATGTCGCGTTGCCGCGCGCTGCGTTCTCCGCCTGGCTGGACATGGTCATCGCGATGCGCGGCGAGGACCTGCTGCGCGTCAAGGGGCTGGTGCAGCTTGCCGAAGAGCCCGATCGCCCCATGGTCATCCACGGCGTGCAGCACCTCTTTGCGCCACCGGAATTTCTTGCGGCCTGGCCCAGCCCGGATCGGCGTACGCGGATCGTCTTCATTACCCGCGGCGTCGATGCGGAGTCCCTGGACGAAACGTTGGACGTGATGGTGCGCCGGCATATCCGGCGAGACGGACCCAGGCCAGCAGGCGCGCCGCCCTGATCCGCCGCTCCAACACTCGAACAGAAAAGATTCCGGAGACAAGATGACAGTCGATTCGCCCCAGACGGGACAGAGCAGGAGCGCCATTCAACAGGCTGCCGGACTGCTGTTTCGCATCGAGAACGTGCCGTTCAGCCGCTGGCACACCAAGGCCCGCATCATCATGGGCAGCGCCACTTTCTTCGACGCGTTCGATGCGCTCGCACTGGCGTTCGTGCTGCCGGTCCTGATCGGGCTCTGGCACCTCTCGCCGCTGCAGGTGGGCATGCTGATCGCCTCCGGCTACGCGGGTCAGGTCATCGGTGCTCTCCTGTTCGGATGGCTCGCGGAACGCTACGGCCGGGTGCCGAGCGTCACGGCGACCGTGGCCCTCATGTCGGTAATGAGCATCGCATGCGCGACGGCCGGCAGCTTCGACGTGCTGTTTGCACTGCGCTTCCTGCAGGGCATCGGCGTCGGCGGCGAGGTGCCGATCGCGGCTGCCTACATCAACGAACTCTCCCAGGCGAGGGGACGCGGCCGCTTCTTCATCCTCTATGAACTGATCTTTCCCCTGGGGCTGCTCGCGGCGGCCCAGGTCGGCACATTCGTTGTGCCTCGCCTCGGCTGGGAATACATGTTTCTCGCCGGCGGCATCCCGGGGCTGCTCATCCTGGTCTTCATGGCGCGCCTGCCGGAATCTCCCCGCTGGCTCACCTCGAAGGGAAGGTTTGCCGACGCCGAGCGTGTGATCGCCGGCATCGAGGCGAGCACCCCGAGGCGGAGCCTGGACATCACGCGAGAGAAGGACCAGGTGGCGGCGCGCATTGCCGCCCTCGCGACCGGGTTGGCCAACACCCGAAAGGGGTCGTGGAAGGAACTGTTCTCACCGCTGTACCGACCACGCACGCTGGTCGTCTGGGTGCTGTGGGCGTCCTCCTACTTTGTGGCCAACGGCATCAACAACTGGTTGCCCACGCTCTACCGCACGGTCTATCACCTGCCGCTGCAGGAGTCGCTGCGCATGGCGTCTCTGACGAATGTTCTCAGTACCTGCGCCGTGCTGGTATGCGCCTTGATGGTCGATCGCGTCGGCCGGCGCCGGTGGGCGACCTCCAGCTTCCTGGTCAGTGGCCTGTTGCTCGGCCTCCTCGCCGCGATCGGGGCCGGCAGCCCCTGGTCGGTAGTGGTGCTGGCGTCCACGGCCTACGCGGTGATGGGCACGACCACCGTGCTGCTCTATCTCTATACGCCGGAGATCTACCCAACCCGGATGCGCGCGATCGGAACGGGATTGGCGACATCGTGGCTGCGCGTGGCATCGGCCACCGCTCCCGCCATCGTCGGGATCGTCCTGACTTCCCATGGCATCGCGACGGTCTTCCTGATGTTCGCGCTGGCCAACGTGGCCGGATTCTTCGCGGCGCGGCGCATGGTCGAGACGGCCAACCGTGCGCTCGAGGAGATCTCGCCGTGACCAACCCAAACCAAAACGAACTGGAGACGTGATGAGAATCCCAAGCCTGATTGCCCTCGCTGCGATCTTTGCGGCACCCGCGGGGGCGCAGACTGCCAAGTTCCCGGATCGAATGATCCGGATCATCGTTCCCTTTGCCGCAGGCGGCGGGGTCGACTCCACGGCTCGGCTGGTCGCCAACAGGTTGCAAACCCAATTCGGTGTCTCGGTGATCGTGGAGAACCGCGCCGGCGCGAACGGTGTGCTTGGCGGCAAGGCAGTGCAGGCAGCGGCCAACGATGGCTACACGCTGCTGTTCTCGGCGGCCACCCATGTCCTCGCCAAACAGGTGCTGAGCAACGCACCTTACGACCCGGTCGTCGATTTCGCCCCCGTGGCACGCGTCGCCGAGGCGCCGTTGATGCTGGTGATCGCGCCGCAACTCGAAGTGCAGAAGTTGCCGGAACTGCTTGCCGCCGCGAAGCAGACGACCTGGACGGCCGCGATCCCGGCGGCTGGCGCGCCGAGCCACCTGGCCACGCTTCTGCTGGCCAAGCAGGGCAACGTCACATTCAGCTTCGTTCCCTACAAGGGCACGCAGCCCGCGCTGGTCGATGTCGCGGGTGGCCATGTGCAGCTGATGCTGGACTCGATGATCTCGGTGCTGCCGTTGGCGAAAGCCGGCCGCGTCAAGCCCGTCGCGATTACCTCGCCGAAACGCAGTCCGCTCGCGCCGGACGTACCGACGGCGCAAGAAGGCGGGTTGCCCGGCTTGACCTATGCGTCCTGGTACGGCATCTGGGCGCCGAGGGGCACGGCACCGGAGCGCGTGCAACTTCTCAACAAGGCGATCAACGCCTCCGTCAACGAGCTCACCAGATCCGGCGCATTCGCGGGCCTGGGCATCGACCCCGTGAACCAGGATGCAGATCAATTCGCTCGCTACATCACAGGGTACGTAACCCAGAGCGCCGACCTCCTGAAAAGCGCGGGCTTCAAGCCCGAGTGAGGTCCCCCTTGCTTTTCCCCGCCCACCAAAAAACTGGAGACATCCATGAAAACCGCCTTCGTGGCAACAGCGCTGCTGTCCTCTGCCGCCGCTGCTTCCGCTCAATCGTCCGTGACGCTTTTCGGCGTTGTGGACGCTGCCATCAGCCACTACACAGCTCGAAGCGAGTTCTACAACGACTCCGGCCGCATCATGCCGCCCCCCGCAAATGGCAATGCGGTCACCCGAACTCAAACGGTCCTGTCCAATAGCGCCAACTCGAACAGCCGGATGGGGTTCCGCGGAACCGAAGACCTTGGCGGTGGCCTGGCCGCCAGCTTCTGGCTTGAATCTCCACTCGCCAACGATTCGGGCGCGGGCGGACTGACCAGCTTCTCCCGTCGCTCGACAATCAGCCTCTCCGGCGGCTTCGGAGAAATCCGGCTCGGGCGCGATTTCACGCCGACCTTCTGGAACGATTCGGTGTTCAGTCCGTTCAGCACGATCGGCGTCGGGGCAAACGTGATATCCACGGTAGGAACGAATCTGGCCATCGCCAGGGGACCGGGTTCCGCTGTCGCGGCTTCCGACAACTACCTGCGCACCAGCAACAGCATCGGCTACTTCCTGCCGCCCAACCTCGGTGGCTTCTACGGCCAGCTGCAATATGCGCTGCACGAGAACGTTGCGCAGAGCGGCTTGCCTGGAAGCCCGACACGAAAAGGGCAGTTTGCCGGCGGGCGTTTCGGCTATGCCTCCGGACCGCTCGACGTCGCTGTGGCCTATGGGCAAAGCACCGCGGCGGATGCCACTGCCGTGAATGCGCTCGGACTCCCCACCGGCGTGGGAGCGAACGAAAAGATCAAGACGTTCAATCTCGGAGCCTCCTACAACTTCGGGGTTGTCAAACTCTTCGGTGAACTGTCGCGGGTCAAGGATCAGTCGACCACGACGGCGCCATCTGGTTTGGGCACCCTGCTCGTCGTCCGCGACGTCGACAAATACAACGGTGGTCTCGTCGGGGTCACGGTTCCAGTGGGCCCAGGGTTGATCAAAGCAGCTTATTCCCGGGTCAAGTTCGACAATGACCTGGGGCCGCTGGCGACGCCATTCATGCCGCGTCGCGACGCTTCCGTCAGCAAGTTCGCGATCGGATACGAACATAACCTCTCCAAGCGGACGGCACTGTATGCAACGGTTGCCTGGATCCGGGCAAAGGATGCGCAGAACAATGCCGCGATCATCGGCGCGGCCACCGGAACTGCGCCCTATCTGTCGACCGGTGCGGCGGGTGGTTCGGGCTACGCACCGAGCCGGTCTACGGGATACGACTTCGGGATCCGGCACGTGTTCTGAGGTGCGCCGATATCTGGCTGCGTTCTACAGTCGCACCGGTCGGTCATCGATCGATCTTGAGGTCACGATTCGCATGTTCCTCACTCCGACCTGCGAGTTCCTTTCGGACCCGGTCGACATGGCATCACTGCAGCCGGACCAGCGATGACAGCTGCGCAAACCGCTGCGGGGATCGGAAGCGCAGATGGAGCGCATAGATCGCCGCCAGCAATCCGGCTGCCAGCACGCTGAAAGCCAACGCGTAGCTCGGTCCGGGCGGCAGCCCCGACAGGAGCTGGACGTGGGTGATCATCTGCCACAGGAAGAACGTCAGCACGGCCGCGCTGATCACCGGTGCAAGCAGCGATCGCCAGCGCGAGACCTTCATCGGATGCTTTCGGAAGAATGCGATGACGGCCAGCGCGGCGAGCACCTGGCAGGTCAACACGCCGATCGCCGACGGAACGCTCGCCCAGGGCAGGGCCTGAAGCATCGGATCCAGGCCCGCCATCGCACACAGCAGAACCAGCATCACCGATATGCACAGCGTTGCCGCGGACGCCACGTGCGGGGATCTGTGCCTGTGGTGCGTGCGGGACAGGCGGCTCCAGACAAGGCCGCAGACGGCGAGCGCGTGCCAGTATCTCGCCAGCACGTTCGTGAAACTCAGTACAGCGGCAAAGAGACTGGTGATGACCAGCACCGCGCCGATCTTGGCCGCGGTGGGTCCGGCCAGGGTCGAGAACATCGATAGCCACATGCCGCCGGGATCGTTTGTTGCCACGGCCACCGCCTGCGAGAGGCCGAAATGATTCAGCATCAGCAGGATGGACCCCGCATACAGAATGCCGATGAATGCGATCGACAGGTACATCGCTCGAGGCACCGAGCGTCGAGGGTCCCTGGCCTCCTGCGAGTAGATCGCCGCAGTTTCGAAGCCCATGAACGATGCGACGACGAAGATCAGCGAAGGCCCGAACCCGGGGGTGAACACGGCCTGCGGCGAGAACGGCGCGAGGGACAGCGAGTGGCCGACGGGCCGCAGGTTGAAGACTTCGAGAAGGTCCGCCAACAAGATGGCGCCGACCTCCGACAGCATCAGGATCAAGAGCAGTCGCCCGCTGAACTCGATGCCGCGTACGCAAAGCAGGTGCGCACCCACGGCGCAGCCCATGGCCCAGGCCCACCATGGCGCGTCAAGGCCCAGTGAAGCCATCGCGATGTGGACGAAGTGCCCCAGCATCGCATAGCAGGCCAGCAGGATCGCGATGTACGACAACACCGCGATGCTTGCGCCCCCGATGCCCGGAATGGTGCCCAGGCCCTTGGTGATGTAGGCGTAGAAGGCGCCGCCGTTCTCCACATGAGGACTCATGGCGCAGAAGCCGACGGCAAAAAGCAGATACGCAGCACAGACGATGGCGTAGGAGCCGGGCAGACCGATGCCATTGCCCAGCGTGATGCTCACGGGCACACCGCCTCCCATGGAGGTCAGCGGGCCATTCGTCGTGATCACCATCAGGAAGATGCCGAACCAACCGATCGCATCCCGCTTGAGGCCCGTGTGTTCCGCTGGCGGACTCGCTGGTTCAGACATCGCATGCTCCTTGCGCATAAATCGTGGACCTGCCCATCGGCCTAGGAGGTACCGAAATCGCCCATGCCATACATGTCGGCCGCGATGACCCAGGATGCCCCTTGCCTGCGCCAGGCCGTGAGCGATCGTAGCGTGATCAACTCGCCGGCCGGCCCGTCTGCCGGTGGAGAAGTCCACTCCAGCCAGGTGACAGCCGCGCCTTCCGAGAGCTCCATCGTCCGCACGGAGCGAATCGAGAGCTTGGGCGTCATCTTGAGCATGTCCGTGAGCGCTGGCAGCAAGTCGGCACCCACGGTGATGCCGGGAGCGCCCTCGCCGCTGACGCTCGCGTCCGGCGCGAACATCTCCTGCTGCAGCAAGCGAGCGTCGCCTTGGCGGCACAAGGTCTGAAGTCTTTCGATGGCCTGTTCCAGTGTCATTGCTTTGTCTTCCTTTGAAAAACGGTGTTTCGGATCGGGGGCTCTTGGGACTCTTATTGCTACTGCGATCGCAAGAATTCGAGTGCATCCCTGGCACCTCGAATCCCGTCTTCGATCGCGCCATCGATGAACCCCCTCCAGCCGGTGGCCCAATCGGTGCTGGCGAAGAAGAGCGGCGGCGCCGGGGTCTGGAGCGTTGCCAAAACCCTGGAGGTCTGGTTCGGCGAGAACCAGGTCCAGCCTCCCTTGGCGTACGGGTCGTGCGTCCAATCGTGCGCAACGACCTCCTGCACATTGATTCCCGGTAGGAATTTGCGCAGTTCTGCTTCGACCACGCGGATATCCCGAAGATCGACCGCATCGTCCGGCCCGAAGCCGACCAGGACGGACTTGCCGTCGACCTCGCGATCGGCGACCACCATGGTCAGCGGATTGGGATACGGCGCAAAGCCGACCCACGCGCCGACATTGCGATCGACACGGGCAATGAATTTCGTGCCCGCGCAGACATGTCGTTCGCGATGTGCAGCCAAGCGTGCTTCTGGCGGCTTTGGCACGAAGTCGATGTCGCTCAACACGTTCATCGGAACCGCGACGACCACCGCCTTGCATCCGACGGAAAAGCTCTTCGCCTGGATCCGGACCTTGCCTTCCACCGTTTCAACGCGGGTGACCGGCTCTCCGAGCGCCAGATCGGCATTCGAATCCTTCAGCAGCGCAAACGCCAGCGCGGACGTGCCTTTCGCGATCTTGTAGCGTCCCAGGCGCTTGAGCAGCGAGTCCGCCGAGTAGTCGCCCAGCGCCCACCAGCGCAACTGGTCATACAGGCCGCCTTTTGACGGATCGGTCGCGGCGTTCATGGAGATGAACGAGAGCAGCAGGTCGCGTTGCCGGCCCGACACGGGCGTATCTCTGAATCGGTCTGTCAGGCTCTGGCCATCGAAGCCCGACAGCAGGTTGGAGGAATCGACATGAGGGTTCGCGAATGCGATCCGGCCGTTCGCTCCATCCACGTTGCAGTACGCGCTCAGCGCCGCGTCGAGGTCATTGCCCATCGCTTCCGCGGAGTCCGTCACCAGACCCTCGGCAGTCAGCAGGCTGATCGAGTCGGCCGTGCCGCTGACGGATTCGGTGGTGTCCAGCCCGTATCGATGCAGTTCATTCCAGACGTACGGCTGGCCCCAGTGAACCCAGGTGCCGCCGACTTCCAATTTCTGACCGTCCTGCTCCGCGGTGAAGGTCCGGCCGCCGATTCGGTCGCGCGCCTCGACGATGGCCACGCGCAAGCCCCTCAGGCCCAGCTCCCTGGCCGCCGTCAGGCCGGCAAACCCGGCGCCGATCACGACCACGTCGTAGTCGTCGTGCGGCAGGCCTTTTGCAGGAAGCGCCGCAGGCGAGGTCAAGCCGCGGCTCAACGGGAGTCCTGGCTTGATGTTGAATCCGTCTGAAGTTTTTTTCACGGGATGAATGGATGGTGTTGTGTCGGGAATGGGCGCAATGATTGCGAATCCCTTCGGGTGCAAGTAGCCGAAATCGGCAAGCGCTGCAGTGTGCGTTCCGGCCCGCCGCCATGGCAGCGGACTTGCCGATTCGGGCTAACGGACGCCGGTGATCGATGGAACCATCACCGCAGCTGGCGTGCTGAACGCGCCTGCACTCAAGCACCCAGAGACTCAACGAGGCATGCTGTGACCGACATCGAATCCCTTCTCGAAACCCTGCACTTCCCCGACGCACCGAAGATGGTTGCAGGCCCCTATCCCGGACCGCGTGCGGCCGAAGCCCTGGCGCTGTCTGCGCGCACCGAATCCATGGCACGCGGCGGCGGCCGCATGCCGGTGGTGATGGACCGCGCCTTCGGCGCCACCTTCAAGGACCCGGACGGCAGCACCTTCATCGACCTGTCGGCCGGCGTCGGCGTGAGCAGCGTGGGCCGCTGCCATCCCAAGGTGCAGAAAGCGATCGCCGAGCAGTCGCAGCACCTGATGCATGCGATGGAGGTCAACAGCACCCGCCGCACCGAACTGGCCGCGCGCCTGTCGGCCCTGATGCCCGAAGGCCTGCGCAACGACTGCATCACCTTCTTCGCGCAAAGCGGCAGCGATGCGCTCGAGGCGGCTGTGAAGTTCGCGCGGCGCGTGACGGGCCGTCATCAGATCATCGCCTTCCACGGCGGCTATCACGGCGTGTGGCATGCGTCGAACGCGCTGACCACGGGCACGGCCTACCGCAAGGGTTATGGGCCCTTCATGGGCGGCGTGATCCATGCGCCCTACCCGTACGCCTATCGCTTTCCGTTCGACACCACCCACAAGTCGGCGGAGCAGATCGCCGGCGAATACGTGGACTACCTGCTGAACACGCCCTACACGGCCGCCGACGACGTGGCCGCCGTGATCGTGGAGCCGGTGCAGGGCGAAGGCGGGTACGTTCCGCCTTCACCCGAGTTCCTGCAGCTGCTGCGCAAGGCCTGCGACCGCAGCGGCACGCTGCTGATCGTGGACGAGGTGCAGTGCGGCGCGGGCCGCACGGGCCGCATGTGGGCGGTGGAGCACTCGGGCGTGAAGCCCGACATGCTGACCTTCGGCAAGGGCATCGGCGGCGACGTTCCCATGGCCGGCATCGCCATGCGCAGCGACCTGGCCGCGCGCATTCCCGATGGCTCGGTCCCCAACACCTTCGCGGCGAACTCGCTGTCGGCCGCGGTGGCGCTTACCAACCTCGAGATCCTGCACGACCCCGAACTCGGGCTGATGCCGCGCGCGGAGCTTCTGGGCCAGGAGGTGCAGGACCGGGTGCGCGGCTTCCAGAGCCCCTACGTGGGCGAAGTGCGCGGCAAGGGCCTGATGATCGGCATCGAGCTCGTCGAGGACAAGGCCACCAAGGAGCCGCTGGCGCCGGAGAAGGTCGGCCGGATCATGGAGTACGTGCTCGGCCACGGCGTGCTGATGGTGCCCTGCGGGCGCTATGGCAACGTGATGCGCGTGATGCCGTCACTGACCATCTCGAAGCGGCTGCTGCACCGCGCGCTGGATGTCTTCGGCGAGGCGCTGGCCTCGCTCTGAACCGGCCGTGCCGCGCGCGGTACGTCCGCCTCGCCTACTGCTGGGCGATGCGGGCCGTAAGCTCCGACGCGGCGGTGGTCACCAGCGTGCACAGGTAGCTTTCCTGAAAGGCCCTGAAGCGTTCGTTGCGCCCCACCAGCGTCATGCTGCCAAGCACGCGCTGCTTCTCGTCGAAGATCGGCGCGGCCACGCCCGTGCGGCCCGGATGCAGTTCGCTTTCGCTGATGCAGTAGCCCTGCTTGCGGATCGCCAGCAGGCCCTTGGAGAAGGACTTCCATTCAAGCCCCTGCTGCTGCCCCTCGGGCGTGCTGGCATGGGCATCGAAGACGCGGCGGATCTGCCTCGGCAGCAGGTAGGCCAGCACCACGCGCGAGGTCGCGCTGTGGAACAGGTCGATGGGGCGGCCGCGGCCTCCGCCCACGGGCCCGGGGTCGGGGCCGCGCCGGATCAGCACGTTGACCACCGAGTCGCCGTACCACTCGCTGATCACGGCGTCCAGGCCCGTCTCGGCCACGAGCTTCTCGACGAGATCGCGGCTGCGCACCAGCACCGGGTCATAGTCGGTCATCTGGTGCTCCAGCGCGATGATGCGCGGCCCCAGCGCATAGCCGCGGGGCAGGCGCACGAGGAGGCCGGCATCGCCGAGTTCGCGCAGGTAGCGGTAGGCACTGGCGGGCGTGTAGCCGAGCTGGTTGCAGATGATCTCGACGTCGATGACCGGCTGGTCGGGCCGGAAGAGATCGAGGACATCGAGCATGCGGCGAAGGCTGTTCATCGTCTGGGAAGGCTGCGGTCGTGAAACAAGAAATCGTACGGGCACGCGAAGGCGTGGTGCCCTTCATTGTCGGGCACCATCCGAGGACCTGATCGGGGCCCGCGGCGGCGCCGGATCCCCGAGGCACAGACACCTGAGACAGGACGCAAGTAAAGACCATGCCCCTTGAGAAACCCATCCACACCCCGAGGCTCGTCCTCCGGCGCTTTCGCGAGCAGGATGCCGCTGCCCTGTTCGACTACCTGCATGCGCCGACTGCGAGCTGCTTCCTGTCGCTCGCGCTCGCGGACGTCGAAGCCGCTCGGGCCGAGGCCCGAAGACGCAGTACCGACGGCGAGCACGTGGCCGTGTGCCTCCAGGAATCGGGGCAGCTCATCGGCGACCTGTTCGCCATGCAGGAGGAAGACACCTTCTCGGTCGGCTGGAACCTCAATCCGCGTTTCGGCGGCACGGGCTACGCCCACGAGGCTGCCGCGGCGCTGTTCGCCCATCTCTTCACTGCCCGGGCCGCCCGCCGGCTCTATGCCTACGTGGAGGACCACAACGGTGCCTCCCGGCGGCTGTGCGAGAAGCTGGGCATGCGCGCCGAAGGGCTGTTCCTGGAGTTCATCTCGTTCAGGAACGACACGCAGGGAAAGCCCATCTACGAGAACACCATGCAATACGCGATCCTTCGCAAAGAATGGCTGCGCGCTTCATCGGCCTGACGGGCGCCACGCCGGCGTTCAGCCGCGGTCCTGGCCCAGCGCGGCAAAACGTTGCGGATCGCGCCTCGCCAGCCGCGATGCGGCCAGCCAGCCGGCCGCCGCGGCAAGGGGCACGGTGATCACCAGCGCCGCCGAGATGCCCCGGCTCGCGCCGGTGAGCACATGGAAGTTGCCGACGGCCAGCACCAGCACCGCCAGCAAGCCCGCGCATGCCAGCAGCGGCAGCGCGCGGATCCGCATCTGGCCGTAGCCATGCGAGTCGGCCCGAAAGAAGCGCACCACTGCCACGCCAGTCGCGATCATCAGCACCAGCAGGCACAGCGTGGCCAGGTTGCTGAGCCAGGCAAACAGCGTCAGCACCGGGTCGGCGCCCAGCAGCGCGAACAGCCCGACCGCCACGGTGCTCAGCACCGTCTGGAGCACCGAGGCCACATGCGGGCTGCGGTGGCGCGCATGCGTCCAGCCCAGGCGAACGGGCATCAGGCCCTCGCGGCCCATTGCATAGAAATAGCGCGCGCTGGAGTTGTGGAAGGCGATGAGCCCCGCATAGATGCTGGCGATGAACATCAGGCGCAGCAGCACCGTGAGGCCGTGCCCTGCATAGGTGTCCGACAGCAGGTACAGCAGATTGGTCGGATCGGCCAGCCCGGTGATGGTGGCCGCCACCCGGTCGCTGCCCACGCCGAGCACCAGGCACCACAGCGAGAAGGAATAGAAGCCGCCCACCAGCAGCAGCGCCGCATAGGTGGCAATGGGAATGCTGCGCTTCGGGTCCCTGGCCTCCTCGCTGTAGATGGTGGTCGCCTCGAAGCCGATGAAGGCCGCGAAGCAGAACAGCAGGCCGATGAAGGGGTTGCCGCTGGTGAAGGCCTCGGGAGAGAAGGAGTGCGCATCGATGCCGTGGGCGCCGCCCTTCGACAGGATCAGCACGTCCAGGACCAGCACCGCCAGGTACTCGGCCACCACGAAGCCCGCGAGCACCCGCGCCGAGAAGTCGATCTGCCTGTAGCCGAAGACCGCCACGCTGGCCAAGGCGGCGAAGGCGCAGGCCCACCACGGCACCGCCAGGCCGAACTGCGCCTGCAGCGTCTCGGACGCCACCGCGCCCAGCATGCCGTAGAGGCCGAACTGCAGCGTGACGTAGCCGAACACGGCCACCATGGCCGCCGCCCCACCCGCCCTGCCGCCCAGGCCGCGCGCCACCATCGCATAGAAGCCTCCGGCGCTGGTCACGCAACTGGCCATGGCGGTGTAGCCGGTTGCGAACATCAGCAGCAGGCCGAGGGCCACCAGCACCAGCACCGGCGTGCCGGCGCCGTTGCCCAGCATCATCCCGATCGGGAAGCCGCCTGCCACCACGCTCAGCGGACTCGCGGCCGAGATGACCAGCAGCGTGATGAAGCCGGCGCTCAGTGTGCCGCGGCGCAGGCTGGTGGCGTGGGGGTGGCGCGTTTCGTGGGCAGGCGTCATCGCGGGGTTCAGCGTTTCCATGGTGCGTCGCAATGCATGCCGCGCGCGGACGCGTGCAGCGGGGAGAGAGAAAGAAGGCCGCGCACCGGAGTGCCGGCCGCCGACAGGGGCAGTCTAGGAAGGCATGCGCGCGCAGCGGTATCCCGGATCGGCAATCCGGACGCACTCGCCCGCTTCAGGCGTCATGCCACTTCGCCGCGCGCGGCGTCTGCGACGGCAGTTCGCCGAAAAGCTCCTGGTACTCCGCCGCGAAATGGCTCAGGTGGAAGAAGCCCCACTGCCCCGCCGCGTCGCCCACGGTCAGGTCGCCGGCGCGGCTGCCCATCAGGGCGCGCCGCACGCCGTTCAAGCGCACCGAGCGCAGGTAGCTCAGCGGCGTGGTATCCGCCACCGCGCGGAAGCTGTTCTGCACCGTGCGCCGGCTGACCTGCAGGCGCTCGCACAGCTCCATCACGCTGGGCGCGCTCATGGTCTCGGCCATGGCCATCCGGTGGCACTTCTCGACGATGAAGTCCTGGGTGGAGCTGCCGCTGCGCTGGTGCCGGTCGCAGGCCGGGTCCATCACCAGTTGCAGCAGTTCGCCCAGCAGCGCATGTTCCAGTTCGTCCTGCCGCGCGGGCGTGCCGCTCATCTCGTCGTTGACCAGGGCCTCGGAGAATATCGCCAGCAGGCGCTGGCGGCATTCGACGAAGCGCTGCGCCGGCACCTTGATGACGGGCTGGCGCAGCAGCCGTGCGATCTCGTCGGCGAACGGCACCTCCCGGAGCGTGGCGTCGAAGAAGGCTCGGTCGAAGGCGATGGACAGAAGATCCATCCCGGTGGGCATGTGGCACATGAACTCCTCGCCGCCGCGCAGGAAGTACAGGCTGCTGCCGTCCGCATCGCGCCCCTGCATCCGGACGGTGCCCGGCATGGAGATCGGGATTGCAAAGCAGACGCTGTCGCGGGGTGCTTCTCCCTGCTGCACAACACGCTTGTTGATGCGCTCGCGGAAAGCATGGCAGTGTTCGCTGGACAATTGCTGCAGCGAGCTCTCCAGTGCGCCGGCCGCGAGCTGGCTGTACAGGAGCTGGCTCCAATGAGCGACTGATGCGGCATGCGCATGCACGTCCTGGAAGTGGTGGATGCTTCGGTTCATGTTGCGGGGTCCTGGATCTGGAAGGCTGCGTCGATCTGTAGATATGCATTTTTCTCAGATAGGGAAAATTCTGCATTTTTCATGCCTGCCGGCAGACAGGGGAAACCCGATGGCTAAGTACTGGAAATTCTTAGAATTTCACGCCTCAGCCTGTGGCTGATGTCGGTTTTCAGCTTGCTTGATTTGTTCAGAGCAACAATCGTGCACAGATGCGACACGCCAACCGCACCCTTGCGGTGCGTCGGCGCCGCGCATCGTTGCTGATTTGGGCTAACGCCGGGCGGCAACGTCCCGGACACTGCGGCCGCTCGAACACCCGCAGACACCATGACCCAGAACCTCAAGCATTTCATCGAAGGCGCTCACGCCGAAGCCTCCGACGGCGCGCGCATGCGCCTCGTCAGCCCCGTGGACGAACAGGAGTACGGCAGTGCCGCGCGCGGCACCGCTGAAGACGTCGACCGCGCCGTGGCTGCGGCCCATGCCCAGCTCGAAGGCGGCGCCTGGAGCCGGCTGCACGCGGGCCAGCGCGCCCAGCTGCTGCTTCGCCTTGCCGACCTGGTCGAGCGCGACACGGCCCTGCTGGCCGACATGGACGCCGACGCCATCGGCCGCTCGCCGATGGAGCCGCGCATGATGGACGTGCCCAACGCCGTCGCCAACCTGCGCGCGGCCGCCGGCTGGACCAACCAGCTCGAAGGCCGCACGGTGCCCACCGGGGGCTACATGGGCACGCCCACGCTGTCGTACACGCTGCGCGAGCCGGTAGGCGTGGTCGGGGCCATCGTGCCGTGGAACTCGCCGCTGATGATCACCGTGTGGAAGCTCGCCGCCCTGCTGGCCGCCGGGTGCACCGTGGTGGTCAAGCCCGCCGAGGAAACGCCCCAGTCCGCCCTGCACTTGGCGCGGCTTGCGCAGGAAGCGGGCTTTCCCGACGGCGTCATCAACGTGGTGACCGGCTTCGGCGACGTGGTGGGCCGCGCGCTGTGCGAACACCCGCTGGTCGCGAAGATCAGTTTCACCGGCAGTCCCGAGGCGGGCCGCGCCATCCAGCGCATCGCCGCGCCGCTGTTCAAGCGCGTCACGCTGGAGCTCGGCGGCAAGAGCCCGCAGATCGTGTTCGACGACGCCTCGTTCGACAACGCATTGCGCGGCTGCGCCATGGGCCTGTTCGTCAACCAGGGGCAGGTGTGCGCCGCCGGCTCGCGCATCCTGGTGCAGCGCAGCCTCGCGAAGCCTTTCGCGCAGGCGCTGGCCGAGGCCGCCCGCGCGGTCACTGTCGGCGACCCGCGCCAGGCCGGCGTGCAGATGGGACCGGTGGCCAAGAAGGCGCAGTTCGAACGCGTCAACCGCTACATCCAGATGGGCCAGGACGAAGGCGCGGTGCTGCTGGCCGGCGGTGTTTCCCGGCCCGAGAAAGGCTGGTTCGTGCAGCCCACCATCTTCGCCGAGGCCACCAACCAGATGACCATCGCCCGCGAGGAGATCTTCGGGCCGGTGGGCACCGTGATTGCCTTCGACACCGAGGAAGAAGCCATCGCGCTGGCCAACGATTCGTCCTACGGCCTGGCGGCCACGGTGTGGACCACGCAGCTCGCGCGGGCGCATCGAGTGGCCGCGCGCGTCAAGGCCGGGGCCGTGGGCGTCAACTGCTGGAGTCCGCTGGACGCCAACCTGCCCTGGGGCGGCCTCAAGACCAGCGGCATCGGCCGCGAGGGCGGGCTGCCCGGCGCGCTGGCGTACACCGAGGAGAAGGTCGTCACCGTGCTGCTGCCGGCCTGAGGGCCGGCCTCACAATGCACACACAAGGAATCCTGACATGGGTTGGCGCAACACGATCGACGCCTGGGGCCGGGCCTCGATGCTCTTCCACTGGGCCACGGCCGCGGCCTTCATCACTGCCTACGTGGTCGTGTACTACGTGATCTGGTTCGTCGATCCGCAGACCAGCATCAAACCGGCGCTTTTTGGCACCACGCCCAATGCCGAGCGGGTGGTGCCGCTGCTCAACATCCATTGGGTGCTGGGCCTGTCCATCGGCTTCCTCACGCTGCCCAGGCTGGTGTGGCGCATCGCCGGCGGCGTGCCGCGACATGTCGCCGGCTCGCGCCTGGAGCGCTTCTCGGCCGACGCGGCGCACTGGGCGCTCTACGCCATTCTGATCCTGATGCCGCTGTCGGGCTACATGACGACCTACGACCCGACCGACTTCGGGCTGTTCGTGGTCCCGGCCTGCCGCGACACCGCCATCGCAGCCGCGATCCGCGACGCCTTCGGCCTGTCCGTGGCGCAGCTGGAAGATGCGGCCTGGGCAGTGCACAGCTTCATCGGCGCCTGGCTTGCCTGGCCGCTGGTGGTGCTGCACATCGGGGCCGCGCTGCTGCACCACTTCGTGCGCAAGGACGCCGTGCTGCGGCGCATGCTGCCGCTGCGTCGCAGCACCGGCTGATCCGCTCCCCTCCGTTACCCGACCCGCACCACCACGCACCGCATCGCGGTGCGTTGCGGCGTGGTGCGGCGTCGTGCTGCCACGCCCGAAGCGGCGCGACGACGTACCTGCAAGCAGATGCCGATCTCGGATAACGGCCGGCATCGCCTCCCTCCGATAGTCCAAAGACCCCACTGCCGGTTGGTAAAGCGGGCATCGGCGCAGCCCGGTCACGGTCCGGGCGATCCGGATCCACACACCTCGCCTCTTCATCTTTCAGGAGTTCCCATGACCCAGCACTGTGCAAGAACCCTTCGCCCTCTCGCCCTGGCGGCGGCCATCGCCGCCGGCCTGCTCTGCCCCGGTTTCTCCGCCATGGCGGCGCCCGATGCGGCCCAGCTCGACAAGCTCACGCCCTCGGGCGCCCAGCGCGAGGGCAACGCCGACGGCAGCATTCCCGCCTGGCAGGGCGCGGAGCCGGCGCTGGCCGGGTGGGAGTGGGGCAAGCTGCGGCGCGACTTCTGGAAGCACAAGGACGAGAAGCCGCTGTTCACCATCGATGCGGCCAACGTCGACAAGTACGCCGACAAACTCTCGGCCGGCCAGATCGCCATGCTCAAGCAGCGCAAGGACTACCGCATGGACGTCTATCCGTCGCACCGCACCTGCGGCGTGCCGGACTTCGTGGCCGCCAACACGCGCAAGAACGTGGGCACCGCCCGCCTCAACGACGACGGCTGGAGCCTGAAGGAGGCGACCGTGCCGGGCTATCCATTCCCCCTGCCCTCCAATGGCGTGGAGGCGATGTGGAACTCCAAGATGCGCTACCGCGGCGTGGGCGTCGACTACAAGGGCACCATCACCGCCGTCTCGCCGCGCCGCGGCAGCACGGAGTGGATCCGCGCCGACTCGGAGCAGACGGTGTTCATTCCCTCGGGCGCCAAGGGCTCGCAGCAGCTGTCCTCGCTGCCGCCGGTGGAGTTCTATGTGTACTTCGGCTACACCTCGCCGGCCGCGCTGGCCGGGCAGGCCCTGGCGATCACCCAGTACATGAACCAGGCCGAGAACGAGACCTTCTACTACTTCCCCGGCCAGCGCCGCGTGCGCCGCATGCCGACCTACTCGCACGACTCCCCGCAGATCGGCATGGAGAACCAGTACACGCTGGACGAGCCGCAGGTCTTCAACGGCGCGCTCGACCGCTTCGACTGGAAGCTGGTGGGCAAGAAGGAAATCTACGTTCCCTACAACGCCTTCGGCGCCTACGACTTCAAGGCCAAGTTCGAGGACGTGGCGCGCGACGACTTCATTGCGCAGTCGCACCGCCGCTACGAGCTGCACCGCGTGTGGGTGGTGGAAGCCACCGTCAAGGCCGGCATGCGCCATTCGGCGCCCAAGCGCACCGTCTACCTCGACGAGGACAGCTGGGCGCCGCTGCTGATGGACGACTTCGACGGCCAGAACAAGCTCGCCAAGATGCGCGAGGGCTTCCTCATCCCGGTGTACGAGACGGGCTCCTGCGACGCGATGGCCATGGTGCAGAACAACCTGGCCGAAGGCCGCTACGTCTTCGACACGCACACCGCGGGCGTCGGCAAGGACATCCGCTGGTTCACCGAGCCGACCGGCCCGCGCATGCGTTCGGGCTTCTACACGGCCGACAACCTGCGCGCCATCAGCGAGCGCTGATCTGCGCTTCGAACCACGACAACAAGCCCCGAGGAGAAGAACCGATGAACTTCACCGCCCGCCCCTCCAGCACCCTCGCCCGGCTGAGCGCCGTGCCCGCCGCCTGCCTGCTCGCCGCGACGGGGGCCGCCCATGCCTTCACCTTCGAGACCGACAACGTTCGAGGAAGCTTCGATTCCACCATCACCATCGGCACCGGCATCCGCGTCAAGGATCCCTCCTGCACACTCGTCATCCAGGGCGCGGTGGGCGTCGGCGCGCCCGCCGGCTGCCTGGCGCCGACTTCGTCGATGGGCGACCAAGGCAACCTGAACTACCGCAAGGGCGATGCCTTCACCACCTACGTCAAGGGCAGCCACGAGCTGCTCCTGAAGATGCCCGACGACATCACCTTCCTCGGGCGGGTGAACTGGGTCCGCGACCTCACGGCCACCCGCACCTCCGGCTACACCAGCGCCACCGCGACGCAGTACCTGCCCGACGGCCTGGCCAGCGACGCGCGCAGCGACCTGCGCTTCAAGGCCCGGCTGCTGGACTTCTGGGTGAGCAAGACCTTCCAGCTCGGCGGCGAGACGGCGCGCGTGCGCGTGGGCAACCAGGTGATCAGCTGGGGGGAAAGCCTTTTCCTGCCGGGCGGCATCAACTCCACCAACGCCCTGGACATCATGCGGCTGTCGCAGCCGGGCACGCAGCTGAAAGAGGCGGTGCTGCCCGCGCCCATCGCCAGCTTCGCCACCGGCCTGGGCCACGGCCTCAACTTCGAGGCCTACGTGCAGTCGCGGTGGAACGGCAACTACATGGCACCCACCGGCTCCTACTGGTCTGTGGCCAACGGCATGGGCAAGGGCCACGACGCCTACGGGCTGATCGAGACGAAGCCGAAGAACGGCGGGCAGTGGGGCACCGCCCTGAAGTGGCAGCCCGAGGGCACGCAGCTGAACCTGGGTGCCTACGTGATGAACTACAACGACAAGTCGTTGAACTTCAGCACCAATGCGGGCGGCACCGGCCGCTCGGGGTGGGCCTACCCGGAGAACCGCCGCCTCTACGGCCTGAGCGCCAACATGCCGGTGGGCGACTGGTCGGTGGGCACCGAGCTGTCTTACCGCCCGCGCGATGCCGTGGCGCTGAACCCGGCGGCCAGCGGTTGCTCGTTCAACCACGGCAACTGCTGGGTCGACGAGAAGAAGCTGCAGTGGCACCTGACCGGCATGCTCAGCCTCACGCCGAGCAATGCGCCCGGCGTGCTGCGCCTCCTGGGCGCGGACACCGCGACCCTGATGGCCGAGACCGTGGTGGTGCGCTATCCCAACCTCAAGCAGTACTACGGGTCCGATCCGATCGCCGCCGGCGCATGGGGCTGGGGCCAGGAGTTCAGCGCCGCGGGCACGCCGCAGCCGGTGGGGTCCAAGACGGCGTGGGCCTACAACCTGGACTTCAGCTGGGTCTACGACGGCACGCTGATCCCCGGCTGGCAGGTGATTCCCGAGGTGTACTACTTCCAGGCCGTGAAGGGACGCACGCCCAACGGCGCGGGCCAGTTGATGGAGGGCGCCAAGTCCGTCAACCTCGTCGTGACCTTCGTGCAGAACCCGGCGAAGTGGCAAGCCTCGATCAATTACGCGGCCTTCTTCGGCGGCAAGCGCGTGTTCGACCAGCCCTATCGCGACCGCAACTTCGTGGGCCTCACCCTGTCGCGCAACTTCTGACCCGTCGCGCCGCACACCGCCCGCGCGGCGGTGGCTGCGCCGCCTGCTGAAAGCACTCCGTGTCCGATTCCAACCCCGCCCCGGCCTCCGCGCTGCAGCACACCGTGCAGCGCCTCGAGGCCTTCTGCTTCTCCCATCGCCGCGGCATCCTCGTCGCGCTGGCCCTGTTCACGCTGGCCATGGCGTGGTTCGCGGCGCAGCTGCGCATGGATGCCGGCTTCGACAAGCAGATGCCCTCGGGCCACGAGTACATCCAGACCTTCCAGGCCTACCGCGAGGACGTGCTGGGCGCCAACCGGCTCAACGTGGTGGTCAAAGCGCGCCACGGCACCATCTGGAGCGCACCGGCTCTCAAGCGCCTGTACGAGGTGACCCAGGCCGTGACCTACCTGCCGGGCATCGAACGGCTGGGCGTGCAGTCGATGTGGACACCCAACAGCTTTGTCAACGAAATCACCGAGGAAGGGTTCCGCGCCGATCCGCTGATCGACGCCACCATCACGCCAGAGCGGCTCACGCCCGAAACCATTGCCGGCATTCAGCGCGCGGCCGCGCAGGGCGGCTTCATCGGCACGCTGGTGTCGCGCGACCAGACCAGCGCGATGGTCACGGCCGAGCTGGCCGAGTACGACGCGCAGGGCCGCAAGCTGGACTACGTGGCCTACAACCATCTGCTCGAAGAAAAGATCCGCGCCCGCTTCGAGGACGGCGACTTCGAGGTTCAGATCATCGGCTTCGCCAAGCAGATCGGCGACATCGCCGACGGCGCGCAGTCGGTGCTCAAGTTCTGCCTGGTCGCGCTGCTGCTGACCGCCGGGGCGGTGTACTGGTACTGCCGCTCGGTGCGCTTCACGCTGCTGCCCATCGCCTGCTCGCTCGCCTCGCTGGTGTGGCAGTTCGGCACGCTGCGGCTGCTGGGCTTCGGGCTCGATCCGCTCGCGGTGCTGGTGCCCTTCCTGGTGTTCGCGATCGGCGTGTCGCACGGCGTGCAGCAGATCAACTACATCGTGCGGCGCATCTCGCAGGGCCACACGACCTACGAGGCCTGCCGCGACAGCTTCGGCGGCCTGCTGATTCCCGGCACGCTGGCGCTGGTGACGGCCTTCGTCTCCTTCGTCACGCTGCTGATGATTCCGATCCCGATGGTGCGCGAGCTGGCCATCGCGGCATCGCTGGGCGTGGCCTACAAGATCGTGACCAACCTCGTCATGCTGCCGGTGGCCGCCTCCTTCTTCGAGGTGAGCCGCGACTTCGCCGACCAGGCCCTGCTGCAGCGCGAGCGCCGCTCGGGCTGGCTGCGCGTGCTGGCCCGGCTCGCCCAGCCGCGCGCGGCGGCCGTGATGCTGCTGGTCACGGCGGTGGTGTTCGGTGCCGCCGTGTGGCAAAGCCGCGACCGCGTGGTCGGCACCTTGCAGCCCGGCGCGCCGGAGCTGCGCGAGGACGCCCGCTTCAACCGCGACGCCGCGTCCATCGCGGGCAATTTCGACACGGGCCTGGACTGGCTGACCGTGGTCTTCGAGGCACCGCCCGAGAGCTGCGGCAACGTGAACATCGGGCTCTACCAGGACCGCTTCGTCTGGGCGATGCAGCCGGTGGAGGGTGTGCTCTCGATCTCCTCGTACGCCGGGCAGCTGCGGCTGTACAACGAGGGCTACAACGAAGGCAACCCCAAGATGGCCGTGGTACCCATCGACTCGGCCAACTACGCCGCCCTGTCCACCGAGATCGCCCGCATCCGCGGCACCATGCGCAAGGACTGCAGCATGACGGCGGTGAACCTCTTCCTGACCGACCACAAGGCCACCACCATCCAGCGCGTGATCGACGCGGTGAAAGCCTTCCGCGCCGGCCACCCCATGCCCGGCGTGAACATCCGCCTGGCCGCGGGCAATGCCGGTGTGCTGGCGGCCATCGACGACGAGGTGGAGAAGAGCGAGCTGCCCATGATGCTGTATGTGTACGCGGCGATCGTGGTGCTGGTCTTCCTGGTCTACCGCGACCTGCGCGCCGTGGCGGCCTGCTGCCTGCCGCTCACGGTGGGCACCTTCATCGGCTACTGGTTCATGAAGGAGCTGCAGATCGGCCTGACGGTGGCGACCCTGCCGGTGATGGTGCTGGCGGTGGGCATCGGCGTGGACTACGCCTTCTACATCTACAACCGCCTGCTGATGCACATGGCCGCGGGCCAGACCATCGTCAAGTCCATCGAGCATGCGATCCTGGAAGTGGGCACCGCCACCATCTTCACCGCCATCACGCTGGCCGTGGGCGTGGCGACATGGTCGTTCTCGCAGCTGAAGTTCCAGGCAGACATGGGCAAGCTGCTGGCCTTCATGTTCATGGTGAACATGGTGATGGCGATGACCGCCCTGCCCGCCATGGCGGTATGGCTCGAAAGGCTCTTCCCGCGTCGCAAGCCGGTGCGGGCGACCGGGCTGCAGCACCACTGACATCCATCCGACGATCGAAGATGAAACCGACTTCTCACCTTGCGCGCACGGCATTGGCCGGCGCCCTCGTTTCCCTGTCGCTGGCTTGCGCGGCGCAGGCGCCGCAGGCAAAAGAGGTCTCCGCCGCCATCGACGGCGCACCCGTGCTGGTTCCCGCGGTTCGCGCCGCGCATGCCGCCCGCGCCACGATGCTTGCCAGCACGCGGGCCGGCGGGCGCATCGTCGCGGTCGGCGACCACGGCGTGGTGCTGTTGTCGGACGACGGCGGCCGCAGCCACCGCCAGGCGCGCCAGGTGCCGGTGGATGTGGCGCTGACCTCGGTCTCCTTCATCGATGCCAGTCGCGGCTGGGCCGCGGGCCACTGGGGCGTGATCCTGCACACCACGGACGGTGGCGAGACCTGGCAGGTGCAGCGCAGCGATGCGGCGCAAGACCGGCCGCTTTTCGCCGTGCACTTCTTCGACGAGAAGCAGGGCGTGGCCGTGGGCCTGTGGTCGCTGGTGCTGCGCACCGAGGACGGCGGCGCCCACTGGCAGCCCGTCGAACTGGCGCCGCCGGAGGGCGGCAAGCGGGCCGACCTCAACCTGTTCGGGCTGTTCGCCGACGCGCGCGGCCAGTTGTTCGCGCCGGCGGAGCGCGGCATGGTGCTGCGCTCGGACGACAAGGGCCGGAGCTGGAAGTACATGAAGACCGGCTATGCGGGCTCCTTCTGGAGCGGCATCGCGGCCCCCGGCGGCGGCCTGCTGGTGGCGGGGCTGCGCGGCTCGATGTACCGCAGCGTCGACGACGGCGGCAGCTGGCAGCGCGTGGACACGCACACGGAGTCGTCCATCACCGCGCTTGCCGGCGCCGGCAGGAAGATCGTCGCTGTCGGCCTCGACGGACTGGTGCTGGACAGCGAAGACGGCGGTGCGAGCTTCACCGCCAGCACGCGCGAAGACCGCCTGCCCCTGACCAGCGTGGTGCTGGACGGCCAGGGCCGCGCGACGATGTATTCGCGCCAGGGCGTGGTGGCAGTCGCTGGCGCCAAGGATCCGTCGGCGCGCTGAGCACGCCCCGGACCCGGCAGGAACGCAGGCTACTGGCGGAACACGCCCTCGGCGGCCGTCTCGGCGAGCGCACGTCGATCATTGGGCGTCTCGAGCTTGCGCACGCCGTCCGGCAGCACGGCCGGATCGCCCTTCTTGCCGACGGCCACGACCGTCTCGATGGCGTAGCCCCGCGGCAGCTGGATGGCCGCGCGCAGCTTCTCGGCGTCGAAGCCGGCCATCGCATGCGCCGACCAGCCCGACAGCGTGGCCTGGAACGCGAGGCTGGCCCAGGCGGCGCCGGCATCGAAGGAATGCCACTGGTTGGGTGCCGCCTCGGTGCGGCCCGGGAACAGGGCCTCGCGCTGCGAGACCACGACCACCAGCGCGGCGGCGCGCTTCGTCCACATCTGGTTGAACTCGACGAGGCTGTCGAAGATGGGCTGCCAGGCGGGCGTGTCGCGGCGCGCGTAGATGAAGCGCCAGGGCTGCACGTTGTACGCCGAGGGCGCCCAGCGGGCCGCTTCGAGCAGGCTCATGAGCGCGGGCTCGGCGATGGTCTCTTCGGCGAAGGCGCGCGGCGACCACCGGTTGGTGAACAGCGGGTCGATGGGGTGGGTGGATTGGCGGGGGTTGCTCATTGATGACTCCAGGAAACGAAGAAAGATGAAAGAAGGTGCGGCACGGCGGTGCCGCGCGGATGTACGCAGAGGTGCGTCGCGAAGTTGCCGCGCGAAAAATGCGAATGCGCTTCAGCCGGGCATCAGGCGATGCCGGCCATGTTGATGTACTTGATGACCAGGTAGTCCTCGATGCCGTGGCGCGAGCCCTCGCGGCCCAGACCCGACTGCTTGACGCCGCCGAAGGGCGCGACCTCGTTGCTGATGAGGCCGGTGTTGACGCCGACCATGCCGTACTCCAGCTGCTCGGCTACGCGCCACACGCGGCCCAGGTCGCGGGCATAGAAGTAGCTCGCCAGGCCGAACTCGGTGTCGTTGGCCATGCGCACGACCTCGGCCTCGTCGTGGAAGCGGAAGAGCGGCGCAAGGGGGCCGAAGGTTTCTTCGCGCGCCACCGTCATCGCCTGCGTCACGCCGGTCAGCACGGTGGGTTCGAAGAAGCTGCCGCCCAGCGGATGGCGGCGTCCGCCGCTGAGCACCTGCGCGCCTTTCGCCACCGCATCGGCCAGGTGTTCCTCCACCTTGCGAACGGCGGCCTCGTCGATCAACGGGCCGATGCGCACGCCCTCCTCGTCGCCGGGGCCGACCTTCAGCGCGCGCAGCGCCTCGGCCAGCTTCTGCGCGAAGGCGTCGTGGACGCGCTCGTGCACGTAGAGCCGGTTGGCGCACACGCAGGTCTGCCCGGCGTTGCGGAACTTGGAAACCAGCGCGCCTTCGACCGCCGCGTCCAGGTCGGCGTCGTCGAAGACGATGAAGGGCGCGTTCCCGCCCAGCTCCATCGACACCTTCTTGACCGTGGCCGCCGTCTGCTGCATCAGCAGCCGCCCCACTTCGGTGGAGCCGGTGAAGCTGAGCTTGCGCACCACGGGGTTGGTGGCCAGCTCGGTGCCGATGTCGCCGGCGGACCCGGTCAACATCGACAGCACGCCCGCGGGCACGCCGGCGCGTTCGGCCAGCACCGCCAGCGCCAGGGCCGTGAGCGGCGTCTGGCTCGCGGGCTTGACCACCATCGTGCAGCCGGCCGCGAGCGCGGGGCCGGCCTTGCGCGTGATCATGGCCGCGGGGAAGTTCCATGGCGTGATGGCGGCGCACACACCCACCGGCTCGCGCACGACCACGATGCGCTGCGAGGCCACGGGCGAAGGGATGGTCTCGCCATACACGCGCTTGGCTTCTTCACCGAACCACTGGATGAAGGACGCCGCGTAGGCGATCTCGCCGCGCGCCTCCGCGAGCGGCTTGCCCTGCTCGGCCGTCATGATGCGCGCCAGGTCTTCCTGGTTCTGCAGGATGAGCGCGTGCCAGCGCGCGAGGATGGCCGAGCGTTCGTGCGCGGTGCGGCGGCGCCACTGCGGCCAGGCGGCATCGGCGGCCTCGATGGCGCGCCGTGTGGCGGCGGCGTCCAGCCGGGGCACGTGCGCGATCAGCGCGCCGGTGGCGGGGTTGGTGACGGCGATGGTCCGCTCGGCGGATATCCATTCGCCCGCCACCAGGCATTGCTCGCGCAGCAGCGAGGGGTCGTCGAGAGTCAGCATGGGGTTCCGATTCAGATCTGGGTGATGAGCTTGGTACTGAGAAAGCCGTCGAAGGATTCGGTGCCGCCTTCGCTGCCGAAGCCGCTGTCCTTCACACCGCCGAAGGGCAGCTCCGGATGCGCCATGCCCGAATGGTTGATGTTCACCATGCCGGCCTCGAGGCCGTCGCCCACGCGGGTCGCGGTCTGCAGCGAACGCGTGAAGACATAGCTCGCCAGGCCGAAGGGCAATGCATTGGCCTGCTGCAGCGCCTCCTCGACGGTGTCGAAGCGCGACAGCGCGGCGACAGGGCCGAAGGGTTCTTCGTGCATGACGCGCGCATCAGCGGGCACGTTGGCCAGCAGCGTCGGCGCATGGAAGTGGCCTTTTGCTCCGATGTGCCCGCCGCCCGCCAGCAGCTCAGCGCCGCGTGCGCGGGCGTCGTCGACCAACGCCTGCACGGCCTGGAAGCGGCGTTCGTGGATCAGCGGGCCCATCTGCACGCCATCCTCCAGGCCGTGGCCCACCTTGACCGCGCCCAGCGCATCCGCAAAGGCGGCGGCAAAGCGATCGTGGATGCCCGACTGAACGTAGAAGCGCGTCGGCGACACGCAGACCTGGCCGGCGTTGCGCGTCTTCAGCCGCGCCAGCAAGGCCACGGCGGCGTCCACGTCGGCATCGTCGAACACCAGCACCGGCGCATGGCCGCCCAGTTCCATGGTCATGCGCTTCATGTGCTGGCCGGCCAGTGCGGCCAGCTGCCGGCCCACGGGCACCGAGCCGGTGAACGAGACCACGCGCACCAGCGGCGACTCGATGAGCTGGCGCGAGATGTCCGCCGGCACGCCCCACAGCAGGTTGAACACGCCCGGCGGCAGGCCGGCATCGTGGAAGAGGTGCGCCATGGCCACCAGCGCGCTGGGCGATTCCTCCGGCCCCTTGAGCACGATGGGGCAGCCAGCCGCGATGGCGGCGGCGGCCTTCTTCATCGCCTGGCCGAAGGGAAAGTTCCACGGGCTGAAGGCGGCGCACACGCCCACCGGCTCGCGCACCACCAGCTGGCGCACGCCGGGCTGGCGCGCGGGCACCACGCGGCCGTAGACGCGGCGGCCCTCCTCCGCATGCCACTCGACGTGCTCGGCGGCGTTCATCACCTCGGCCACGGCGTCGGCCAGCGGCTTGCCGTTGTCCAGCGTCATGGCGCGGCCGATCTCCGGCGCGCGAGCGCGCGCCAGCGCGGCCACGCGGCGCAGCAGGTCTGAGCGCTCCAGCGGCGACACGCGCCGCCAGCCGGCGAAAGCCGCATGGGCGGCCTGCACGGCGGCCTCGACGTCTTCGGCCTCGGCCCACGGCAGCAGACCCAGGGGCTGCAGCGTGGCGGGATCGTGCACGGCCTGCGTGCGCCGGCCCTGCGCGTCGATGAAGCGGCCGGCGATGTAGAGCGAGAGTTCTGGGTACATGGTGGGAGGGCCCGCTGCGCGGGCGTTTGGGCGCGGGTGTTTGGGCGCGGTTCGCGCGAGCTTCAGGCCGCCAGGGCCTCGGCTTGCACGAGGGATTGATTGGCCGCGGACTGCGGCCGCGCCGTGTCGTCGGGGGCCAGCACGGCTTCGCAGAAGCTGCCCAGTTCGGCAGCGGCGTCGGCCCGGCGGCCGACGGCGGCGATGAATCGGTCGGGGCGGATCAGCACCCAGTCCACGTCCTTGCCGTGGAACCAGAAGTGCAGCGTGTTCTCCAGGTCCTCGATCACCGTGCCCGAGAGTTGGCCGGGCATCGGCGAGCCGGCCTCGTTGCCCATGCTGCGCGAGCGCACGGCCACATAGTGGTCGCAGCCCAGCCGAGCGAGCTGCGCGTGCAGCGCGGCGGGCGCGCCGGCCAGCGCATCGCAGCGCCAGCTCAGCAGCGCGAAGCGCGCGCCGACCACGTCGTCGAGCTTGCGCGGCAGGCCGCGCTCGCGCTCCACGTTGGGCTGGATGAACATGCGGCCCACGAGCGCGTCGCGCCCGGCCACGCCGCTGTTGCGCACGATGCCCTTCGCGAAGCGCGGCATGGGCTTGAACTTCATCTGCAGCACGTAGTCGCGCACCTTCGGAATGTTCCGGATCGCCATGAAGAAGCGATCGCGCGCCCAGGCCAGCAGCGGGTTGCGCTGCGACAGCACGGCGCCGAAAGTGTCGGCCAGGTCGATCATGGCCTTGGCATGGGCATGGCGCTCGTCGTGGTAGCTGGCCAGCAGCTCGGGCCGCAGCCGGCCCTGGAGGATCCAGGCGAGCTTCCAGCCGAGGTTGAAGGCATCGCGCACGCCGGCGTTGAGGCCCTGGCCGATCCACGGCGGCGTGATGTGCGCGGCATCGCCCGCCAGGCAGACGCGGCCCGCGACGAAGCTGCCGGCCACGCGCGAGTTGTGCGTGTACACGCGCGCCCGTATCACGTTCAGCGCCGCCGGGTCGGCCACGTGGCGGCCCAGCAGCTCGCGCACCTTGTCGGGCGCGAGCATCTGCTCGCCATCCTCGCCGGGAAAGAGCATGAACTCCCAGCGCCGCAGGCCGTAGGGCAGGCGCAGGCAGACGTAGGGGCGCTCGGGGTCGCAGTGCAGCGCGGTGTAGGGCGCGTCGAGCGGATCCTGGTCGCATTCGATCACCACCCACTTGGCCGGGTGGGTGCGCCCCTCGTAGGACAGCCCGAGCATCTCGCGCACGGCGCTGCGCCCGCCGTCGCAGGCCACCGCATAGGCGGCGCGCACCTGATGCTCGGCACCGGCTTCGTCGCGCAGGGTGGCGGTAACGCCGGTCTCGTCCTGCACCAGGCCCACCAGCTCCATGCCGAGCCGCAGCTGCACGTGGTCGAAGCGCGCCAGGCCGCGGCGCAGCGTCTTCTCGCCCAGGGGCTGCGAGAACAGGTTGCGGCGGAACCAGCCGAACTCGCGCGTGCTGGGCAGGATCTCGGCGAAGCACTGCTTGCGCGCGGTGTACATGCGCATGGGCACGTTCTGGATCATGTCGCGCAGCATCTCCTCGGCCAGGCCGGTGGCCTGGAAGGTGCGCAGGGCCTCGTCGTCCAGCCCCACGGCGCGCGGAAAGTCGAACACCGCCGTGCTGCGCTCGACCACCAGGGTCTGCACGCCGTAGGTGCCCAGCAGGTTGGCCAGCGTCACGCCGACCGGGCCGGCGCCGATGATGAGGACGGGGGCTTCCACGGAAGCGCTCATGAAAACTCCTTGGGACTGGGACGGAAACGGCGGCCTGCGCGAGCGCCTCAGACGGGCGAGAGCAGCCGGCTCTCCTGGCGCACCAGCAGGTGGCGCACCTGCTTGCGGAATTCCGCGAAGGCCGGGTCGGCCATCAGCGCGGTGCGGCGGCGCGCGCGTTCTTCGAGGCTGTCGAAGGCCCAGTGGAAGACCAGCTGGTTGATGTCGCCGCTTTCGGGCGTCATCAACGCGACCAGCTGCCCGAGCGTGCGGGTCTGCAGCTCGCGGCCGCACTCGTTGTAGATGCGCAGGTAGTCGCGCACGCCGCCGGGGACGAGGGTGTAGGTTCTGAGTTCGTGGATCATGGATGGGACTGGCCCGCGGCGGCCGCCTCGGGCCGCTTCAGGAAGGTGGTGACGGCCTCGGCGAAGAGCGCCGGCTGGTCGTCGTGGACGTAGTGGCCCGCATCGGGAATCTCGAGCGTGGAGATTCGCGGGTTGAGCGCGCGCATGTGCTCGGCCATGGCCGGCTGCAGGTAGTCGGAGCGGCCGCCGCGCACCACGAGGGTCTCGCACTGCAGCTGCCTCACGTATGCGGCAAGGTCCACCTGGCGGGTGGGGTCGGGGTTCAGGCGCGTGGCGGCGATGCCCGCGTGGTCGTAGCGCCAGGTGAAGCCGCCGCCACTCATGGGCTTGAGCATGCTCTGCAGCCGCTGCTGGCGTGCTTCCTCCGTCACCGTGGGGCGCAGCGCGCGCATGAACGCGGCGGCTTCGTCCCAGGAAGCAAAGGCGGTGGGCGTGCTCGCCAGTTCCCTGCGGATGCGGGTGGCGCCGTCGCTGGCGTCGAAGGCGCCGGGGCCGGCGTCCTCGATCACTAGGCGCCGGACCTGGCCGGGATTCCGCGCGGCATGCACGATGGCGTTGATGCCTCCCATCGAGTGGCCGAGCAGGTCGAAGCGCTGCAGGCCCAACTGCGTCACCAGTGCCTCGACGTCGGCGACGTAGGTGTCGGTGTAGTAGTCGTGCCTCGGGTCCCAGTCGGTCTCGCCGCGGCCGCGCTGGTCGAAGGCGATCACGCGGAACCCGGGCTGCAGCGCGGCCGCCACGCCCGCGAAGGTCTCGGCATAGCCGCGGATGCCGTGCAGCATCAGCACCGGCCAGGCATCGGGCTGGCCCCATTCGGTGACGTGGAAGCCCAGGCCATCGTGGCTCAGGCGGAAATCGCGGCGCTGCATGTGCGTTGCTCCGGCCGCGCTCAGACGAGGCCGTCCTCGCCCTTGATCTCCGAGGCCTTCAGGCCGCCCAGGCGCGCGTTGAGCCGCCCGCGCGTGGCGAAGGCCCAGATCAGCACCACCTCGTCGCGGTTGGGGCCGTCGCCGAACATGGCCGAGACGGTGTCGTAGTGCGAGCGCACGTACAGCGCGTCCTTGTGCGCCAGCGGAATGTCGATGACGGTGCCGGGCCCGCCGCGCTTGCCGGTGGAAGGCACCCACGACTTGCCCCCACCCACGCCTTCGCGCACCGGGTTGGCGGCGGGATTGGTCAGCAGCGCGTTGCCGTGCTCGTATTCGCCGTCGATGCCCACCAGGCAGGCCTTGCCGTAGCTCTCGATGGCCTGCCCGCCCGCGGCCTCGCGGATGCGGCGGCCGAACTCCTTGCCCAGCTCGGGCGAAGGCGCGATCCAGGACGACAGGTCTTCGACGTAGCGGCCCGCAAAGGGGTTGCGCAGGCAGGCAGCGATGACGATCTTGCGCAGCGGCTCGCCGTCGGCGGGTGCGCCGGTCTCGCCGGCCAGGGTGTCCTCGATCTGGAGGTACCACTTGCGGATGTGGAAGGCGCTGAGGTCGGGGGTGCTCATGATGATCTTTTGCGGAAATGGGAGTGGATGGAACGGATGTGCAGCGGGCTGTCGCTCACAGCGGCTGCAGGTCCAGGGCGTTGCTGGGCGCGTTGTATTCGCCCAGCAGGCGCTTGGCTTCCTCGTCGTCGTGGACGAGCTCGAGGAAGAACTCGAATCGGTGACCGTCGGGGTCGTGGAAGTACAGGCCGTAGCCCACCTTGTGGTCGGTGGTCTTGACCACCTCGACGTTCTTGCGCAGCAACATGCCGTAGAGCCGGCGCAGGTCGTCCAGGCCGCCTTCGATCTCCAGGCCGTAGTGCTGCATGTTCACGGTGCCGCGGGTGGCGGCCTCGGGCTCGTCCACCTGGATGAGCGCGATGTCGTGGTGCTTCTGCCCGAAGGAGAGGAACACCCAGCGCGCCCCGCGCGCCGTGACCTGCATGCCCAGCACCTCCTCGTACCAGGGCGCGGAGGCGAAGGGGTCCTTCACGAACAGCGCCAGGTGCGTGCGGCGGATGCGCGGACGGACCTCTTCGGCAATGTCGCCGGCGCCATCGGTGCCGTCGGTGGATGCGGGGTCGCGGGTGTTCATGGCCGGCCTCCGTGCTTCAGTGGATGGACTGCGGATGCGCGTGCACCGGCGCCACGAAGGGCGTCCAGGCCACCGAGGTGATCTCGCTGAAGTCGCGCCACTCCTTGAACCAGCTGCGCCCGCCGTTGGTGGAGCGCAGCAAGTGGCCGTACTTGGTGCCGGCAAAGAGCAGCCCGCGGTCGCTCGCGTGGCCGCCGAAGGCCCACACGGTGGAATTGGGCGCGGTGTTCAGCAGCGTCGGCGCCCAGGTCTCGCCGCGGTCGGCGGAGCGGTAGATGCGCGTGCGCGAACCCGGCGTGCCGTCGCCGAGGGCCAGCAGCAGCTCGCGGCCTTCAGGGTCCAGCGGCTGCACCGTGCGGGTGTAGTACAGGCCGTCGAAGCGGTCCTTGGAGGGATGGCAGACGAAGCTCTGGGCATCGTCGATGCTCTCGCACACCGAGTTGACGGTGACCACGATGTGCTTGGCAGGCGCATCCTGCGTGGCCGGCAGCACCGAGATGGCGTGGATGTCGGAGTTGTTGATGCCGCGCCCGGGCGTGTCGATGCGCTCCCAGCTGTCGCCCGCATCGCGCGTGCGCCAGGCCCCGCCTTCTTCCACGCCGAACCAGGCCTCGCCCGCGCGCTGCGGGTGGAAGGCGATGGTGAGGATGCGCGGGCGGTGCACACCCGAGCAGAACTCCGGCAGCTCCACGTCCAGCAGCTGCCAGCTCAGGCCGCCGTTGCGCGAGCGGTACATGCGCGCCCGCGAAGGTGCGCCCGTGCCTGCGAACACCAGCTGCGGGTCCAGCGGGCTGAAGGCCAGGGCCCACACGGTCTGGCCGTCGGCCGGCGAGGCCATGCGCTGGAAGTGCGCGCCGCCGTCGATCGACAGGCAGATGCCCGCGTCGGCGCCCGCCAGCACGCGGCTGGGGTCCGATGGGTCCACGGCCAGCGCACGCACCGTGCCGTCGAATTCGATGGCCTCCTTCAGGCCCAGGCGGTGCCAGGTGGCGCCGTCGTCCACGCTGCGCAGGATGCCTTGCCCTGCCGTGCCCACGAGAATGGTTCCGTTCATGTCTGCGACTCCTTGGATGGATGGCTCAGAGGAAGATGCCGCGCGTGATGCCGCCATCGACCGCGATGGATTCGCCGGTGATGGCCGCCGCGCGGTCCGAGGCGAGGAAGAGCACCACGTCGGCGATCTCGTTGACCTGCAGCACACGGCGGATGGGCGTGGCCTTGGCGTAGTTCGCCTCGACCTGCGCGGGCGTGAGGCCCTGCAGCCTGGCTTCCTTGGCGTAGAGCTCGTGGATGTGCGGCGTCTCGACCACGCCGGGGTGGAGCACGTTGACCGTGATGCCCGAGGGGCCGAGCTGGTCCGACAGCGTCTTGGTCATGTGCGCCACGGCCACGTTGCGCATGCCCGAGAGCTGCTTGCTGCCGCGCCCGGTGAGGCCGCCGATGTTGATGATGCGGCCCCAGCCGCCCTTGCGCATGTGCGCCGCGCAGGCCTTGGCGAAGCGCATGTAGCCGACCACCTTGATGTCGATGTCCTGCAGCAGCCCTTCGGGGTCGGCGTTCTCGATCTCGCTGCGCACCAGGCCGCCCGGATGGGCTGCGCCGTTGATCAGGATGTCGATGCGGCCGAAGTGCGCCGCCGCCTTGTCGACCGCGGCCTGCACCTGCGCGGTGTCGCTCACGTCGGCGGGGGTGGCCAGCACCTCCACGCCGGTCTTGGCGGTGATTTCGCGCGCGGCTTCTTCCAGCGCACCCTGGCTGCGTGCCACGATGGCCACGCGCACGCCCTCGGCCGCGAAGGCTTCCGCCACCGCCCGGCCGATGCCCAGGCTGCCGCCCGTCACCACGGCCACTTTGCCTTTGAGTCTGAGATCCATGTTCGATTGCTCCTTGGATGTTGGGAAAGGCGCCGGCCTGCGGCTCAGAGCGCCATTTCGATGAGGGCCGGCCCGCGGCGCCCGAAGGCGTCACGCAGCTGGACCGAGAGTTCTTCGGCCGTGGCGGCCCGCGTGGCCGGCACGCCATAGGACTGCGCCAGGCCCACCCAGTCGATGCGCGGCGAGTCGAGCGCGGTGAGCGCCTCGGCGCGCGCGCCCAGCGCGGCGCCGCCGCGGCGCAGCTCGTTGCGCAGGATGGCGTACTGGTGGTTGGCGGCGATGAGCACGACCACGTCGAGCTGCTCGTGCGCCATCGTCCACAGCGACTGGATCGTGTACTGGGTGCTGCCGTCCGACAGCAGCCCCACCACCCGCCGCCCGGGGCAGGCGATGGCCGCGCCCACCGCCACGGGCAGGCCCTGGCCGATGGCGCCGCCGGTGTTGGTCAGCGTCGTGTGCGGTGCCGCGGCAGCCGACGCCGCATAGAAGGGATAGCCACAGGTGCCGCCTTCGACGGAAACGATGGCGCCTTCGGGCAGCGCGCGCGTGAGCACCGCGCCGATGGCCGCGGGCGTGAGCGCGCCGGTGGGCTCTGCCGGCAGCGGATGCACCGGCGCTTCGAAAGCGGGGGCCTGCAGCGCATCGGCCAACTGCTCCAGCGCCTCAGCCACCGGATGGCCGGGCTCACCCAGGCTCAGCAGGCGATCGGCTTCGACCATCAGGCTGGGATGGCCCGCGTAGCCGAAGTAGGTGACCGGCGGCAGCGCGCCGGCCAGCACCACCAGGTCGGCGGGATCGAGCACGGCGCGCGCCGGCTCGGGAAAGTAAGGCAGCCGGTCGAAGGCCGGCAGGCCTTGGCCGCGCTCCGCGCGGGCCGGGAAGGTCTCGGCATAGGCCGTGGCGCCCAGCGCTGCGCACAGCCGCGCGGCGGCATGCTGCGCCCGCACGCCCAGGCCACCGAGTTCACCACCGCCGCCCAGCAGGAAGACGATGCGGCGCGCCGAACGCAGGCGCTGCGCGCAGGCGGCGATGTCGATGGGCGCAGTGGATGCCGCGGCCTGCGCCGGAGCAACGGCATCGGCCGCCGCGCCCTGCAGCGGATCGGCCTGGTAGTCCGCCGGAAAGATCAGCGTCGCGCCCTGCCCGCCGTTGGCGAGCGACTGGCGCACGGATTCGGCCGCGGCGCGCGGCGCATCGGCCGTGCTGGCGATGCGGTGCACCCAGCCCGACACCGGCCGCGCCAGCGACTCGATGTCCGAGGTCAGTGGCGCATCGAAGGGCAGGTGCCAGCTGGTGTGGTCGCCGATCAGGTTGACGATCGGCGTGCGCGCGCGCCGCGCGTTGTGCAGGTTGGCGATGCCGTTGGCGAAGCCTGGGCCGAGGTGCAGCAGCGTGGCGGCGGGCCGTCCGAGCATGCGACCGTAGCCGTCGGCCGCGCCGGTGCAGACGTTCTCCTGCAGGCCGATCACGCAGCGGATCGAGTCCTGGCCTTCCAGCGCGCGCACCAGGTCCAGCTCCGTCGTGCCGGGGTTGGCGAAGCAGGTGTCCACCCCTTCGCCGGAGAGCGCTGCCCACAGGGCCTGCGCGCCAGTCTGCTCAGTCATCGCCGATGTCCTCTCATTGCTTCTGTGTTGGGAATGCAGCGACCGACGTCACTGCACCTTGATGCCGCGCTCGCGCACGAGGCGGCCGATGCGGTCGTTGTCCACGGCGATGCGTGCGTCCAGTTCCGCGGGCGTGGAGGCGCCGGCGCCCAGGCCGCGCTCGGCCGCCCAGCGCTTGAGCTCGGGCTGCGCCAGCACCTTGGCCAGCGCCGCGTTCATGCGCGCCAGGATCTCGGGCGGCACGCCGCTCTTCGCGTGGAAGGAGTAGGAGGTGGACAGCAGCATGTCCGAGCCGCCGGCCTCCACGATGGTGGGCACGTTCGGCACGATGGCCTGGCGCGTGGGCGCGCCCACGGCCAGCAACTTGAAGCTGCCCTTCTGCACGTAGGGCAGCATGGCCTCCACGCCGCCGGAGGTGACTTCGACCTGGCCGCCGAGCATGGCCGGAATCACCTCTGCCAGGGCCTTGTAGGGCACGTGCAGGAACTTGACCCCGGTGCCAGATTCGAGCAGCTCCATGTTCAGGTGCATCACGCTGCCCACGCCGCCCGTGCCGAAGGTGACCTTGCCCGGGTTGGCCTTGGCATAGGCGATGAAGGACTTGAAGTCGTTGGCCGGCAGCTGCGCGCTGGTGACCAAGTACAGGTTCACGTCGGCGATGTTGCTGACGGAGACGAGGTCCTTCTTCGGGTCGTAGGGCGGCTGGTAGAGCAGCGGGTTGACGGTCAGTGTGAGCCGGTCGACCAGCAGATAGGTGTAGCCGTCGGCCGGCGCCTTCACCACTTCGGCGGTGCCGATGATGCCGTTGGCCCCGGCCTTGTTCTCCACCACGACGGAAGCCTTCAGCTCCTTGGAGAGCCCCTCGCCCACGAGCCGCGCCATGACGTCGGGACCCGTGCCCGGCGGGTAGGGCACTTCGATGCGGATCGGCCGCGAGGGCCAGCTGCCCTGGGCCGAAGCCAGCGGCGACACCAGCCCGCATGCCGCCGCCAAGGCGACGGCACCACAGACCTGCAGAACGGACTTTCTATTCATTGCGCGATTCCTCGGTACCCCTGCGAAGACGGGGCCGACACCAGGAGCCAGAGGGGACGCTCCTGGGCGGCAATGGACGACTGACGACGCCAAACACTCATCGGTCGCCGAATCATATGCTGTTTTGTCGAATAAACGAAATTCAGCAATCTAACTGGCTTTTTGTAATTTACCTTAGGATCAACTTTCGTCCATGTGACACAAGAGCAAGCAATCGGCGTTCCATGGCGAGTTCGGACCGATAATCTACGTATTACTGCATAGTGATAAGTGACGATTCAGGCAACCTGTCCTAGGGAAAAAGGATGTCACCGCCGGTACGAAACGCGCGCCGCAACCAAGCGTTTGTCAACTATCCAGGTACTTCTACCGACACGTGCGGCCCAGATCGAATGGCATATTTATCGCATAGAAGTAATTTCATGACCATGTCTTCGACCCTATGCAACACAACGGGGCACCGGTGCACCAGAACGCTGCGCGGGCAGCGGGTCGGCACCGCATCCGCGCCCGCAACGGCGCTTATCCCGGGCCTGCCGACGCGCAGGCGCGCCCCTCCATCCCCGCGAGGCGCCTTGCTGCCATGAAGCTCTATCTCACTCCCAGGACCTGCGCACTGGCCGTCGACATCGTGGCGCGCGAGATCGGCCTCGCGCTCGAACTCGTCTGGGTCGACGTGCGGGCCAAGAAGCTCAAGGACGGCGGCGACCTCCACCGCATCAATCCCAAGGGCCAGGTGCCGGCGTTGGAGACGGACGACGGCCAGTTCCTCACCGAGGGCGGCGTGATCATTCAGTACCTGTGCGACCGCCACGGGGCGGACCACCTACTGCCTGGCAGCCTCGACATGGAGCGCTACCGCGTGCTGGAGTGGATAAGCTTCATGAGCTCGGAGCTGCACAAGACCTTCACGCCGCTGTTCCGCGCCAACACGCCGCCCGCCTATCGCGGCATCGCCATCGAGAACCTGCAGCGCCGCTTCGCCTGGCTCGACCGGGTGCTCGCCGCTCGAAGCTTCCTGCACGCGCAGCGCTTCACCGCGGCAGACGCCTATTGCTTCACCATCGTGATGTGGGCCGAGCTGCACGCCATCGACCTGGCGCAATGGCCGCACCTGCACGGCTACCTGCAGCGCATCGCCGCGCGCCCCAGCGTGCGGGCGGCGCTGGCCGACGAGCGCGACGAGCTCGCCACCCAGCCGGCGGCCTGAGCCGCCGGCGCCGTTCCATTCCCGGAGAACCCCATGAAGCTCTATCACGAAGTCCGCGGCTGCTCGCTCGCGGTGGACATCGTCGCGCGCGAACTGCAACTGCCCCTGACCCTCGAATGGGTCGATATGAAGACCAAGCGGCTGGCCGACGGCCGCGACTATTTCGGCGTCAATTCCAAGGGCACCGTGCCCACGCTCGAGATGCCCGACGGCCAGCACCTGAGCGAAGGCTGCATCGTCATGCAGTACCTGGCCGACCAGTGCCCCGGCAACACGCTCCTGCCCGCGTCGGGACTGCCGCGCTACCGCGTGCTGGAGTGGATGAGCTTCATCGCGGCCGACCTGCACAAGGGCGGCTTCATGCCGCTGTTCAAGGCCGTCACGCCACCCGAGTACAAGGCCATCGCGCGTGGCATCGTCGAGGCCAAGCTGCAGTGGGTCGACGAGCAGCTGGCGGGCCGCACCTACCTCACCGGCGACACCTTCACCATCGCCGACGCGCACTGCTACACGATCGCCATGTGGACGCGCGCGCATGCCATCGACACGCGGCGCTGGCCCGACCTGGAGGCCTACCTGGCGCGCTGCGGCGCCCGGCCCAGCGTGCGCGCGGCCGAGGCCGCCGCAGCCGCGCAGGGCGAACGCGAGCGTGCGGCAGCGGCAGCCGCAGTCGCGCACTGAGCCCGTCTTCGACGCCCTTGCAAGGAACGACCATGCCCATGCTCCGACGCCTCCTGCTGCCCTGCCTGGCCGCCCTCGCCTGCCTGCTGCCGGCGCTGGCCTGCGCCCAGGCCTCTCCCTCGGCGCCCATCCACCTGGTGGTCGCCTTTCCGCCCGGCGGCGGCACCGACGGCGCGGCGCGGCTGATCGCCGAGAAGCTGGCGCCGGAACTCGGGCAGTCGATCGTGGTGGACAACCGCGCGGGTGCCGGCGGCACCATCGGCGCCCAATCGGTGGCACGCGCCAGGCCCGACGGCCAGACGCTCTTCTTCGGCACGGGCGCCGAACTGCTGATCAACCCGGTCACGCGCAAGACCGCTCCCTACGATCTCCTGAAAGACTTCGTCCCCATCATCGAGGTGGGCACCGTGAGCTTCGTGCTGGCCGTGCCCGCGGGCTCGCCGGTGCGGGACGTGCGCGAACTCGTCGCCACCGCCAAGGCGCAGCCTGGCAAGCTCAACTACTCGTCCTTCGGCATGGGCTCGACCAACCACCTGATCGGCGAGCTCTTCCTGAAGGCCACCGGCACGCGGGCCGCGCACGTGCCCTTCCAGGGCAGCCAGCAGGCCATGACCTCGCTGCTGGCTGGCGACGTCGACTTCACCTTCGACACCACCGCCGTGGTGCTGCCGCAGGTCAAGGCCGGCAAGCTGCGCGCGCTGGCCACACCCTCCCCCAGCCGATTGCCGGGCCTGCCCGACGTGCCCACGCTGCAGGAACTGGGCTACGGCGGGCTGGTGGCCGAAGGCTGGATGGGCGTGTTCGCGCCCGCGGGCACGCCGCCGGCCGTGGTGGCGGCCCTGGGCGCCGCGCTGGACAAGGTGATCCGCACGCCCGACATGGAGTCGCGCCTCAATGCGCGCGGCGTAGCGGTGACGGCGGCCGACGGCCCGCAGTTCCGCGCCAAGCTGCAGGCCGAGCTGGACAAGTGGCGTCGCGTGGCCCGCGAGGCCAACGTGTCGCTGGACTGACGCCGCTGTTGCACCTTTTCCTGGAGCCCGCCATGCCGATCCGTTCCTCCACGCGTCGCCGCGCCCTGCTCTCCCTCCTGGCCGCGTCCTGCCTCCTCGGTGGCACCGTCGCCCATGCCGACGCCTGGCCCTCGCGCCCGATCACGCTCGTCGTCTCCTTCGAGCCGGGCGGCTCCACCGACATCTCGGCGCGTGCCGTCGCGCAGGCGCTGGCGGTGGAGCTCAAGCAGCCCGTGGTGGTCGAGAACCGCGCGGGCGCGGGCGGGCGCATCGGCACCAAGGCGGCGGCCATGGCCAGGCCTGACGGCTACACCCTGCTGTGGGGCAGCGGCAGCAGCCTGACGGCGGCGCCCGCGATCTACCCCAACCAGGAGCACGTCGCCACGCTGGTCCCGGTGAGCCTGGGCGCCACGCAGGCCTTCGTCTTCGTCACGAATCCGGGCCTGGGCGTGCGCACAGTGCAGGAATTCGTGGCGCTGGCAAAGCGCGAGCCGGGCAAGCTCAACTTCGCCTCGGCCGGCGCGGGCTCCAGCAACCACCTGCTGGGCGAGATTTTCCTGGCCGCCACCGGCGCGCCCGTGGTGCACGTGCCCTACAAGGGCGCTGTCATGGCCAAGGACGCGGTGATCCGCGGCGAGGCGCAGCTGATGGACGAAGTCACCTCGCCCCTGATCGGCGCCCTGCGCGCCGGCCAACTGGTGCCGCTGTTCATGACCGGCGAGCGGCGCGACCCGGCCTTCCCCGACATTCCCACCGCCGCCGAGGCCGGCCTGCCCGAGATGACCATCCAGGGCTTCTTCGGCCTGCTGGCGCCCGCCGGCACGTCGCCGGAGATCGTGGCGCGGCTCAACGCGGCCATGCGGGCCGCACTCACTTCCGAGCCCGTGGCCAGGACCTTCGGCAACCTGGGCTTCACCACCGTCTACAGCACGCCCGAGCAGATGGCGGCCCGCATCGCCGAGGGCCGCGCAACCTATGACCGCATCGTCAAGGCGCGGCAGATCCGCGTCGACTGACGCGCGGCCCTCTTCTTCTCTCAGTTTTCCCGCCACACCATGGCTTCAGCCCCGTTCCATCGCGAACTTCTCGTCCATCGCCGCAAGGCCCTCGGCGCACTCGCCGCCGTGGCCGCCTGCGGCAGCGGCCTGGCGCGCGCCGCCACCTGGCCGGAACGCCCGATCAACCTCGTGGTGCCTTTCGCAGCCGGCGGCGGCACCGACACGGTGGCCCGCCTCATCGGCCAGAAGCTGCAGGCCGCGCTGGGCGGCACGGTCGTGATCGACAACAAGCCCGGCGCCAACGGCCTGATCGCCGCGCGCACCGTGCTGCAGCCGCCGGCCGACGGCCACATGCTGATGTTCGGCAGCAACTCCACGCACGTGATCGCCGCGCTCGCCTCGAAGCAGCAGGTGGCGCCCGGCAAGAGCATGCAGGAGGCCTTCACCATCGTCAGCGTGATGGCCAACGCGCCGCTGGTGCTGGCCGTGCGCGCCGACAGCCCCGCGAAGGACCTGCGCGCCTTCCTGCAACAGGCCAAGGCCGGCAAGCTCAGCTACGGCAGCTTCGGGGCGGGCTCCTCGGCCCATGTGATGGGCGAGGTGCTGGCCGGGTCGGCCGGCGTCGAGCTGCTGCACGTGCCCTACAAGGGTTCGTCGCCCGCCATCACCGACCTGATGGGCGGCCAGGTGGATGCGGTGTTCCTCACCGTCGCCGCCGTCGAGGCCATGGTGACGGCCGGCTCGGTGCGCCCGCTGGCGGTGACCGGCCTGCGCCGCGTGAGTTCGCTGCCGGCGGTGCCCACCTTCGAGGAACTGGGCGTGCGCGACATGGGCAACGCCGGCTGGTTCGCGGTGTTCGCTCCCGCGGGTACGCCGGCCGCGGTCGTCGCCAGGCTGTCGACTGCGCTGCAGTCCATCGCGGGCGAAGCCGAGGTGCAGTCGCGCATGGTGGCGCTGGGCCTCGAACCCGTGGTGAGCACGCCCGCACAGGCATTGGAGACCTGGCGCCGCTCGCTGGCCGCGGCTGCGCCCATCGTCAAGAAGGCCAACATCGTCTTCTGAAGTGGCCAGCCTGCCGGGTCGACCGGGGTGTCTACAGGTGCCCGTCGGCCGACAACCGCACACTGATCATGTGCGCGGTGCGCTTGACCAGCTCGGCGATGGCCTCTGCATCGAAAAGCGCAAGCCGCGCATCGCTGCCCAGCGCGGTGACGCTGGCGACCACGAGCCGCCCACGACCGAAGATCGGCGCGGAGACGCCGGTCTTGCCCTCGTTGAGTTCGCCTGAGGTACGGCAGTAGCCCTCACGGCGGATGCGCTGCGCCTCTTCGTAGAACGCATCCCATGGCGGGGTGTCGACCGCCTCGCCGGCCATTTCCTGGTGCAGCTTGCGCAACCGCGCAGCCGGCAGGAAGGCCACCAGGGCCTTCGCGCTCGCGCCGCGCGACACCGGCACTGGCCTGCCGCGGCCATAGCGCAGGTGCGGCAGCGGGTCGTTGAACTCGGTGTGCACCGTGATGATGGAGTGGCCATAGAGCTTGGACAGGAACACATCCAGCCCCGTCTGCTCGGCCAGTTCGCGCATCGGCGGCGCGGCCGCACGGATCACCGGGTCGGACTCGCGGATGCAACGGTCCAGCTCGATGATGCGCGGACCCAGCGTGATGCTGCGGTCCAGCCGCACCAGCAGACCCACCTTCGACAGTTCCTGGATGTAGCGGTAGGCCGTGCTCTTGGGCACCTTGAGGCGGGTGGCGATCTCTTCGACGGTGAGCGAGGGGCTGGCGGTGGAGAAAAGCCCCAGCGTGCCAAGCAGGCGCGAAAGGCTCGACTCCGCCGCGCCGCGCGATGCGGCGTCGAGCTGTCCATCGATCTCGCCGGACAGCGCCGGCGCACCTGCATCCGCAGGTGCGCTGCGCTCCACGCTTACTTTCCGGCGCGACTCGCGCCCGCCCTCTTGCTTCATCGGACCGATCTTAGTGGATGCGATCTGCGCGGGGCGGGTCTTGCGATGCTTCACTCGCTGCTGAGCGGCAGGCGCCGCGCTCGACCCGATCGGCATCGGCGAGGCCCGACCTGAGCTCGGCGTTGCCATGCTTTCGAGGCCTCGCTCCGAGGCGACATATCGCTCGGGCCAGGTCACTCGGCCGGGCAAGTTCATCTTGCCGAGGCACTCAGGCCGGCATGCTTGCTTTGAGCAGGCCGCGCGCCGATGCACCGCCGGCCAAGAGGGCATCGGTATCGGTATCAGTCCCGGGATCGGAGCTCACCGACTTTCGTGACACGCGACGACGAGTGACGTAGTCCGGATGAATGCAACGCTGGGTGCCATCCTCGAAAGCCACGGTGATGGATCCCTCGGTCGAGGCGACGACGACGCCCGCACCAAAACGCCTGACCTTGACCGGATCGCTTTCGGCGAAACGCAGCTTCCGTGCGGGCGCCTTCGCCGAAGGGTTCGGAGCCACGGCCACAGTCGCCGTTGTCGACTGCGTGTTCATGAGGATCGGCTGCGCCAGTGCGGCCTCATGGGCTGCAATACGACGGCAGTTGTCGCACGTGCCGCAGCGCTTCGCCTCGGCCGAAGGATCCAGATCGGCCAGCAGCAGCTGCCAGCGACACTGACCTGCCTGGGCGTACGACAGCATGCGCTCGAGCGTCTCCCGGTCCTGCAGCCGGCGCTCCTTGTAGGCGTCCAGCATCGTGCCCAGGTCGGCGCGCGAGGCAGCCTCCCGTCGAAGCGCAATCTCTCCTCGCCGGCCGATGCGCAGCAGCTTTTCCTGCCGCAGCAGTGCAACAGCGGCCTGCATCTTGCTGCGCGGGCGATCCATTGCGTCGAGGAGACTGGCCGAGGTCCAGCCCTCGCCCGCAGGCGGTGTGGCGAGCAACTGCCGATAGACCGCATCGAGGTCCTCGAGCTGGGGATACTTTCCGGCCAGGAAGAACTGCTGGACCGCCCGGTCCTTGGCATGGAAGAGCAGCACACAGCGCGCCCGCAGCCCGTCGCGGCCGGCGCGCCCCGCCTCCTGGTAGTAAGCGTGCAGACTCGATGGCATCTGTGAGTGAACGATGAAGCGGATGTCCGGCTTGTCGATGCCCATGCCGAAGGCGTTGGTCGCCACCATCACGCGCGCGGCACCGCCCATGAAACGCTCTTGGGCTTCGCCACGCTCGCGCGTTCCCAACTTGCCGTGATAGAGCGCGACCGACTCGCCCCGCGCGCGCAGCGTCTCGAAGGCCTGCTCGGCGACCTTCACCGTGGCTGCATAGACGATGCCGCATCCGGCCTCCTCCTTCACCAGTTCCACGATGCGTCGCCGGCGATCGTCCTCCTGCTGCATCTGCTCCACTGCGAAGTGCAGGTTGGCGCGATAGGCACCCGTGTCGATCAGCCCGCCGCGCGGGATCCCGAGGTGTTTCATCACGTCGGCGGCAACCTCCAAGCCGGCCGTGGCGGTGAGCGCCAGCACGGTGGGGGTGCCCAGCGCCCGGACGGCGGGGCCGATGTCCAGGAAAGCCGGCCGAAAGTCGTGGCCCCATTGCGAGATGCAGTGCGCCTCGTCCACCGCCACCAGAGCGACGGGATGGGTCGCGATCTGCTGCAAGAAGGCGTGATCGGCGAGCCGCTCGGGCGTGGTCAGCACGATGCGCGCACTGCCATCGCGCAGTGCCGCCTCGGCCGAAGCGAGCTCGTCTGCGGAAAGGGCGCTGTTGACCTGGATCGCCTGGATACCCAGGGCTCTGAGCTTGTCGCACTGGTCCTTCATCAGCGCGATCAGTGGAGAGACCACCACTGTGCGCCCCTCCAGCAGCATCGCCGGCAACTGGTAGCACAGCGACTTTCCTGCGCCCGTGGGCATCACGGCGAGCGTAGACAGCCCCCGCATGACCCGCTCGATGACTTCGGCTTGGCCGGCACGCAGACGGGTGTGACCGAACACGCTGCGCAGCGTGCGGTTCAGCTGGCTGGAGGATGGCCGACGTCCGGCGGCAGCAGGCAAGCGGGTGGAAGGCATCAGCGCTGCCCGCTGCCTTGGTCCTCAGCCTCGTCACTCCCCTCGCCCTCTTCGCCTTCAGCCGCTTCGCCCTCGCCTTCTGAATCGACTGCAATCTCGTCGGCCAGATCCTGCGCGCTCAGCGCCTCCGGGTCGTCCACCGAACCCTCAACCTCGGCCGCGGCATCCGGGAGGGCGCCTACGCGGTCCGGAAGAATGTCGGCATTGGTAGGGGTCTCGAGTCCGCCTTCGTCCGCCGCATCATTGGTGCCCGATGCGTCGCTCCCGCTGTCGCTGGAGTCGCTCGGCCCGAGGCTCTCCGCGTCGGTGCCCTTGGGTGTGATCGGCGCGCGCTCGCCGCCGAGGATGCTGCTGGTTGCCATGATCTTCTGTGCCTCGATAAGAAAAGATGCACCAAGACTGCGCGCTGCGGAGCGTCGAGAAAGTAGGAGATTGGCGCATTCCGGCCGTTTCCGATTTCGGTCGAGACGCAGACAGGCGCTTGGGCGATGCATGCAGTCACGTGCCACGCCGCGTGGCCGACTGCACGGGCGCGCGCAGGGCACGTACGGCATTCCATCTCGGGCATCGTCGCGGCTGAACCCTGTGACCCTGTCACGTTGCGAAGCCGCCCTTTGAATGCCGTTTCGACCACATCGCTTCGCTACTTCGCCGAGGTCGTGTGCACCGGTTCCATTCGCGCGACACCGGAGACTCTCTTCGTGGCCTCCTCGGCCATCAGCCAGCAGCTCGCGATGCTGGAGGATGCGCTCGGCACAATGGTTCTGGGACGGCGGCAGGGGCGCGGGCGAAGCGCTCGTGCGCTGGCTCATCGCGTGGCGCTGCCAGAGCCGGGGATTTCCAGCCGGACGCCGGCGAACATTCGAGAGCTGAGTTCGTGCTCACGGTCCCGCGCCTGCGCAGTCCACGCTCTTGCCTACCGACGCCTGGGTGCAAGCCAAGTACGCGCCGCAACTCAGGCCGCTGCGACAAGCACTGAGGTAATTTCGAGGCACAGCCGAAGGTTCATGAGGAAGGTGGCTGCGGGTCGCAGCCTGCCACCTTTCATGACGCCAGCGCGATGCCTCAAGCCGACGCAGCGCACTCGCCGGGCAGCCCTTCGTCGTAGATCCTGCTCCCATCGGGAGGTCAGGGCGAACGAAGCTCCGTTGGACTCAAGCCTGCGCCTTTTGCTTCAGCCAAAGGCCGAAGTCCATCATCACCTTCACGACGGGCTTCAAGCGCTCGCCATCGGTCGTCAGTGCATATTCGACCCTCACAGGTGCGGTGGGATGCACGGTGCGCTTGACCAAACCTGCCTCCTCGAGCGCGCGAAGATCAAGGGTGAGAGAGCGCTGCGAAATACCTGGGACGTCTCGCCGCAGCTCACTAAAGCGCTTGGGCCCATCAACGAGATAGGACACGAGGAGGAGCCGCCATCTGCCGCCGAGGAGGCGCATGGCTTCTTCCACCGAGCAACCCGTCACGTTTGCTTTCATAGCACGTCTTCCAGAAAAAGGCCGTCGGTATACTTTTTTAACCTACGTGCAGTTTTATTGCCTTCTTCCAATTTTATCCCTGCGCCATAGCATGGCCCGGCGGCGCGCTTCCGACGCCTCCCACATTGGAATGAACCTGCATGAAGCTGTACTACATACCCGGGGCCTGCTCGCTTTCACCCCATATCGTCCTCAATGAACTCGGCCTGGATGTCGCCCTGATCAAAGTGGATTACAAGACTCACAGGTCCGAGGACGGCCGTGACCTCCACGAAATCAGTCCGTTCGGCTATGTCCCACTCCTGGAACTCGACGACGGGGCGGCGCTACGCGAGGGCCCTGCCATCGTGCAATATCTAGCCGACTTGAAGCCGGAATCAGGTCTTGCGCCGATGAACGGCACCATCGAGCGCTACCGCCTTCAAGAATGGCTGAGCTTTCTGACTTCCGAAATCCACAAAGGCTTCATTCCCCTCCTGTACCCGGTGCTTGCCGGCAAATACGTCGAAGCCGTCAAGCCGAAGCTGGAGAGACGATTCAGCTGGATTGACGAGCAGTTGGCTGGCCGCGATTACCTGATGGGAGAAACGTTTACTGTGGCCGACGCCTACCTGTACGCGCTGACTGGATGGGGCCAGGCATCCTGGCTGGAATCCGTGTACAGGGCCGACATCCATTTCGATGGTCTGAGCAACCTCGAAGCTTGGTATGCCCGCATGCGCGAGCGACCGGCCGTGCGCAAAGCGCTGGACGCAGAAAGGCTCAAGTAGCTTGCGCAGGATGCTGAACATGCAGCAATCTTAGGACCAAGCACGACGAAACCATGCCTACCCGCCAGTCGCGGACATGTGGCGGACCAGCTTGACCGGCAAGACGCGTCCTTGAAGCGAGAAGTCGTGTCCCTTGGGCTTTTGCTCCACGGCATGGCCGATGGCCTCGTGCACGTGCGCCTCGCTCATCGAGCTGCGCAGCAGCTTTCTGAGATCGACGCCGTTCTCATGCCCGAGGCAGGTATAGAGAGTGCCGTCAGCCGTCACGCGGACGCGATTGCAGTCACCGCAGAAGTGCGCGGTGAGCGGCGTGATGAAACCAATAAGCCCGCCCGTTTGCTCGACCCTTGCGTAGCGCGCAGGGCCACCGCTGCGGTCCGTCAGGTCGCTCAGAGTCCAGTGCCTGCTGATCTCGCGGCGCAACGCGTCCAGGCCCAGGAACTGTTCCGTGCGATCGCAGCCGGTCTGGCCCAAGGGCATGGTTTCAATAAGGCTGAGGGTCATGCCGCGACCGTGTGCGAACTCGATCAGCTCGTGGATCTCCAGGTCGGTGACGCCGCGCAAGGCCACGGCATTGAGTTTGACGGCCATGCCTGAGTCTTGTGCCGCCTCGATGCCCTCCAGCACCTTTTCCAGCGCGCCGCCGCGCGTGATCTGCGCAAAGCGCCGCGGATCCAGAGTGTCGAGCGAAACGTTCACCCGTCGGACGCCTGCTGCCGCGAGGTCCTGTGCGAAGTGCGCCAGCCGCAAGCCGTTGGTCGTCAGTGTCAGCTCGTCCAGGGAGCCGTCCTTCAAGCAGCCGGACAGTGACCGGAACAACTCGATGACCCCCTTGCGCACCAGGGGCTCGCCGCCGGTGATGCGCAGCTTTCTGACGCCACGCGCGACGAACAGGCGTGCGACCCGGTCCAGCTCCTCCATCGAGAGCAGCTCCGAGCCGGAACGAAATCGCATGTCCTCCGACATGCAGTAGACGCAGCGCAGGTTGCAGCGGTCGGTGACCGATAGGCGCAGGTAGCTGATCTGCCGGCCGAAGCTATCGACCAACGGCGCCGCAGATGGCACCGGCGCAGTTCGGGGCAGGTCCATCAGCATGGAAGCTCTTCGCTGGCCGCCGCGTAGAGATGCTCGAGCGACACGAATTTTTCCCTGGGCTTGCCGAGCTTGGCGCCGCGTTCTATCTCGGCGGCGTTGATGCGCGACCAGTCCTGGAAGTCGAAATATCTCCCGGCGTAGTCTGTGGGCCTGATACCACGGAGGGGAAGTTCGGCCGCGAGCGTCCGATGCGCCAGGGCAGGCAGGTCGGCCAGCACCGCCTCGGCGGTTTCGTAGCTGCAGGCTCGGTTGGTGCCGATGGTGCCCTGGGGCCCGCGCTTGCTCCAACCGCACACGTAGAGGCCGCTCATCAGCTTGCCGTCGTCGACGACGCGGCCGTGGAGATTGGCGTGCGTGCCCCGGCCTGCGTCGTAGGGCACGCCCTCGATCGAGCAGGACCGGCGTCCGATGCTGGAGAACACCAGGCCGCATTCGATGCCGACCGACTCTGAACCCGCCACCCGGCCGCGCGGTCTGCTGAAACGAATACGCTCGATCGACGCGGCGCCTTCGATGGCTTGCGGCTCCAGGTGAAAACGGAACACACAGCGTTTGTCCTCGGCAGCACGAACACCAGCCAGGCGCTCGAGGATCGCGATGGCCGCGGCCTTCTCCGCATCCGTTCCGGCCGGCACCGCGAAGCTTTCGGCGCGGATGTCGGCGGTGTCCACCAGCGCATCGCATGAAGGCAACTCGGCGATCTCATGCAACTCCTTGGGCGAGAAGCGTGTATCGGCAGGACCACGGCGCCCGACGATATGCACTTCGCGAATGCGGCTGCAGGCCAGGGCTTCCAGTGCGTGGGCCGCGATGTCGGTGCGGCGCAGTTCGTCCACGCTCTTGAGCAGGATGCGCGCAATGTCCAGCGAGACGTTGCCTTGGCCAACAATCACCGCTCGTTCTCCGGACAGGTCGAAGTGACAGTTCTTCTGGTCCGGATGGCCGTTGTACCAACCGACGAAATCACTGGCCAGATGACTGCCAGGCAGCTCTTCGCCGGGGATGCCCATGTGGCGGCCGAGCGGTGCACCCGTGGCCAGGATGACCGCGTGGTAGCTCGCGAGCAGGTCGTCCACCGACACCTCAGGGCCAATTTCGAGGCCGCCGACGAATCGAAAGCCGGGCCTCGCCGCGATGCGGTCAAAGACGGTGGTCACCTGCTTCAACTTGGGGTGATCGGGAGCTACGCCATAGCGCACGAGGCCGTAGGGCACGGGAAGGCGCTCCAGCATGTCCACGCACATCGGCAGCGCCGAGTTCAGGAGGCGCTCGGCGGCGTAGAAGCCGCTGGGTCCCGCACCCACCACGGCCACCCTGAAAGGTGATGTGCCGGCATCACTCATAGTCCCAGCTCCACTCGTCGCGATTCAGCAGTGGGCAACGGCGGCAGGCGCTCGGCGATCACTGGCGTCTCGGTTGAACGAAGCCTGTTGATTTCGATCCACTGCGCTTTGTCGGCAGGAAGAAGGAATGAAGCCTGGATGGCGCCCACGGGACATGCGGTGGCGCAGCCGCCGCAGTCGATGCAGTTCTCCGGATCGATGTAGGTCATCCGCTCGTCTATGTGGAAGCAGGTGACAGGGCAGACGGTGACGCATTCCGTGTAGCGGCACCCGGTGCAGAGGTCGGTGACAACGTAGGCCATGTGCGTGAAAGAAGCAGAAATGAGAGGAGCGCCCGTTCAGAGCGCGACGACCTGCACCAGCGCATCGGAGAAGGTCGGCGCGCGGCCCAGGTCGGCGAAGGCCACAGGCGTGAGCGCGTGCACCGTAGCGCCAGCGCGGTTCGAGCGGTGCCAATAGCCCGCGGGCGCCATCACCAATCCCGGCGAGACGTCGGCCGAGAGCGTGGCCTTGGCCTCGAATGCTCCCCGATCGTTGAAGACTCGGATCGGCGTTCCGGCGGTGATGCCGCGGGCACTCGCGTCATCGGGATGCAGAACCACCATCTGTTCCTCTCCGGCCTGCGCGCGCTGAGCCGGCAGATTGCCGTAGTTGGAATTGAGGAAGGCATGGCTCTTGGGCGAGATCAGGCTCAAGGGATAGCTATGCGCCAGGTCGGCTGCAGTTGCCGGGCTTTCGTTCGGTGCGATGTAGTGCGGCAGCGAGTCCACCGGCTCACCCGACTGTTGGCCGCCGAAGCCCTGTCTGAAGAGCGGCGCCACGAAGTTTCCGCTCTCTGCCATCGAGGACTTGAATTCGCACTTGCCGGACGGCGTCGGAAAGTTCCCTTCACGGTGCGGCGCCCAGTCGTCGGCAGCAGGCATGTTCAGGCGCATGAAGCCCTTGCGCCTTAGTTCCTCCAAAGTGATGCCCTCGAGAGCTGGGTTGCCCCAGTCCATGGACGCCTCGATCATCTCGTCGTCCGTCCGATGGAAGAAGGGGTCGTCGATTCCCATCGCCTTGGCCAGGCGCCTGAAGAGCTCGGTGTTGGACACCGCCTCGCCCAACGGCTCGATGGCCGGGTTGTTGTACGAGAGATAGAGATGACCCCAGGAGAACATGATGTCCTTCTGCTCAAGCTGCGTCGTGGCCGGCAGCAAGATGTCCGCATAGCGCGCGGTGTCGGTCATGAAGTGCTCGCTGACCACCGTGAAGAGGTCGTCGCGCGCGAGGCCTCGTTCTATCTTGTCCTGGTCGCTGACCATGGCCATTGGGTTGGCGTTGTAGACGAACAGCGAGCGAATCGGCGGATCGAGTGGTATGTCGCCCGTCAGCGCCGGGCCCAGGCGCCATGAGTTGATCACCCGCATCGACTCGGGCTGAAGATCCGGGCGCATCAGTCCCGGCCAGTTCACCGGAAAGGCCCAGATCGGCAGTTGGAGCAAGCCGCCGCCCACATGCTTCCATGCGCCGATGAGCGCGGGCAGGCAGGCAATGGCACGCACCGTCTGCCCGCCGCCTGCATGGCGCTCCACTGCGACACCGATGCGCACGACTGCAGGAGGAGTCGCAGCGTATTCCCGGGTCAACTTGAAGATGTCCTCGACGGGAATGCCGGTCTGTTCTGCGGCGAATTCCGGCGTATACGTCTTCACGCGCTCGGCCAACTCATCGAAACCCAGCGTGTACCGATCGATGTAGTCGCGATCGATCAATCCTTCCTTGATGAGGATGTGCGCCATCGCCAGGGCCAGCGCACCGTCAGTGCCCGGACGGATGGGGATGTGCCAATCCGCCAGCCGCGCGGTGCGTGTGCGCACCGGATCGATCACCACCAGCTTGGCGCCGTTCTTGCGCGCCTGTTCGATGAAGGGCCAGTGGTGCGAGTTCGTGCTCAGCGTATTGCAGGCCCACAGCACGATGTACTTCGAATGCACGAAGCTCTCGGGGTCTGCGCCCGGCGTGTGCCCAATGGTCATCATGTAGGCGGTGCACGAGCCCGAGTCGCAGAAGGTCCGCTCACACACCGTGGCGCCCAGTTTGTTGAACAGGGGGTCGCCCACGTTCAGCCCGTTGAGGATGCCCTGTGTTCCCAGGTAGCTGTAGGGAAGGATGGACTGCGGACCATCCGTGGCAATGAGCGCCTTCCAGCGGCTGGCGATTTCGGCCAGGGCCTCGTCCCACGAGATTGGCTCGAACTTGCCGCTGCCCTTGGGGCCGCTGCGTCGCATTGGGTAGAGCAGTCGCTGTTCGCTGTAGGTCCGGTCCTGGTAGTTGTTGACCTTCACGCAGAGGCGCCCCCGCGTGAAAGGGTGATCTGGATTACCGCGCACCGCAATAGCCTTGCCATCTTCGACAGTGGTCAAGATCGAGCAGGTATCGGGGCAATCGTGGGGGCAGGCGCCCACGACAACGTGTCGGGCCATAGCGTGTCCTTTCTCTGCGGTGCTTTGATGCGATTGGCGTTCGCACCAAGTCTGGCGAGCAAGGGACCCAAGTGCCTTATCCGATTGCGACCTTTACTTTTCCTGATGTGCGAATGATGATTCGGCACGTTTCTTGCGCTCGCCACCTGCAATCAACCTCTTGAGTCGGCCTCGCACCATGTTCGCGCATTCGTTGGACAAGTACGTCAACAGCACGATGCGCCAGACCTCCAACGCGCAGGGCTGGTCGAACATCTTGGCTGAGCGCTGGAGTCATTCGGCAGGCGAGCTTCCGAGACTGGTGCCACGCGACACCGAGGTGGCCATCCAGTTGAGCGGCCGGTCGCTTGTCGATCGTGCGGGCGGTGGCCGGCGCGAGCACACCCATGGCCATCGCGGGACTATCTGGCTTTGCCCCGCAGGCGTCGAGGAGGAGTACATCAATGTGGCTGAGCCCATAGGCGACTGCTTGCATTTGTTCCTGCCCGGTCAGCCGTTCTCCGAGACGGTGCAGCGTGAGTTCGACATCGATCCGGCGCGCGCCTGCCTGCGCTACCAGGCGATCGATCACGATCCCTTCGTGAGCATGATCGCGGACCAGATCGTGGGTGAACTGTCCAACGAGACGGGCGTCGGGCGGCTCTTCGTCGAGAGCCTCTCGGTGGCGCTCAGCGCCCACCTTTTGAAGAACTATTCAGAGCTGGGGCTGGTCCGGCCGCTGGCGGACAGGACGACCAAGCCGTTGGACAGCCGGCGTCTGTCGCGTGTGGTCGACTTCATCGACGGCAATCTCGACCAAGACTTCACCGTGCTCGAGCTCGCAGGCATTGCCTGCATGAGCGTGGGCCACTTTACGCGCAGCTTCAGGGCGGCGACAGGCCGCGCGCCGCACGCCTTCGTAGCCGAGCGGCGGCTCATGATGGCCAAGCGCCGTCTGCGCGACGAAAGCTGCTCGATCGAGGAGATTGCGTTTTCGGCGGGCTTCTCGTCGCTGGCCAACTTTTCGAAGGCCTTCCGTCATTCGACCGGTTTGTCGCCCAGCCAGTTCAGGGCCCGACCCTGAACGCGCAGCACGTGCAGCGATGACTCGAGACTGACTTGCATCTCTTTCGCAAGCCCGAGAGGGAAGCAAGCGCTTCACGGTGGGAGGGGTGCAGCGATGTAGTCCGGACTGGAGCGAACTGAAATCTGTTCGGCTGCACCATAGAGCCGCCGCAGGCACGGAGCACAAGCACGCAGCCGATCGACAGGAACGACCGAGCCCACCCGGAGGTGATGAGGGTCGTCATGGGATCGGGGGTCAGCTCAGGACACCGAAGTCGCTGTCGCCCTGCTGTACGGCATTCACCAGCTGCACGCGGTTGCGTGCGGCGAAGCGTCGGCGCAGCTGGCGCATGTGGTAGTCCACCGTGTGCGCCGACAGGTCCAGTCGGTTCGCGATCTCCTTGTCGCTGCGGCCCTGCAGCAGATGCTGCAGGATGTATTGCTGCGTCGTCGAGATCTCGATGCGCGCCCCGCCGTTCTCGCTCGGCATGCGCGCGTGGCGCGACAGGTACTCGTGCATGCTCAGGCCCAGCGTCAGCGCCTGCCCGACGACCTCGTCGGTGATCCAGCGCCGCCCCGGTTCGCTCGACTGCAGGCTGATCACGGTGTACTGGTTCACATGCACGGGCGACGCCAGCCGAAACATCAGTCCGCTGCGGATGCCGCTCGCACGCAGGTCGTCGACGAAACGCTGCCGGCGGCCTGCCGCGTCCTCGGCTGCGCTGCTCGCCGCACTGGACAGCGGCGACGATTCGATCTGCTCCAAGTCCCACACCAGTGGCAGGCTTGATGCGGGCACGCCCTGCTGGCGCAGATCCAGCTCGTAGAGGCAGTGCGAGAAATAGCGCTGTACCCACTCGGGATTCGCGTAGTCGGTGAAGAAGCTCAGGGGCCACCAGCGGCCGCGCAGGTAGGTGACGGTGCCGTAGCCCAGCCAGTCGAAGCCCAGCGCATTCAGCACGCCCTCGATCAGCTCGCGGCGCTCCTCCTGGCTGCCGGCGTCGAACAATTCGCCGACGATGCCGGGCACGCCTTCGGCATCGCGGTCGGCCGAAGGGGGCAGGTACAGCTGCTCCTGCGAATAGAGCTGCGGAAAGGGGCCGCCGGCCGAGAGGTCGGCCGCATCGGCCTGTGCATCCTCCGGCGGTTCGGGCGCACCGGGGTCCGGCGTGTCGAGGTCCCGCGCTTTCGACAGCGATGCCGCGGCCGCGCGTTGCAACAAGGTAGCAAGAATCATGAGGTGCCTGTGGGAAATGCCGCATGCATCGGCCGACGCCGCGCACGGGGGGCCAAAGTAACAAAGGGCGCGCGCCGCGCCTTGTAAATTCTTAGCTTCGGCCGCATTCGCGCCGCGCGGCCCGGCGGGTGCGGACCGCAGCGCCTCGTGCCATGACGCAACTGAGTACCTTTGCATTTATCGATGCAGGCTGCTCATCAATTCATGCAGAAACGAGCGCTTCACAGGAGCCCGATGCGCTGGCATGCTGGCGCCCGCGTCAGTGTCAGCACAACAACGACATCCGAGGAGTCCGGCCTTCGATGGAAATCCTGGCAGCCTCCCGCTATTGGCGGGACGCCGACCTCACAGGTCTTCAGTTCACCGCCAACCGCATGTCGCATCGCGAGATCCGGGCGCATCGGCACGTCGGCTACACGCTCTCAGTGTCCGACACCGAGCTGCACGTGCGCACCGTCCACTGCGTGACGGTCGTGCCGCCTGGCACGCTGCTGCGCATCGCGCCGCAGGTCTGGCATTCGGTGCAGGCACGCACCGCGCCGTGGCGCGAGGACGCGATGTACTGCAGCTGGGCCGTGGCGCGCTGCATCAGCCCGGCGAACGAGAGCGCGCCTGCGGCCCGCGCGCAGGACGACGTGGGCGTCGCGATCTTTCTGGACGCCTCGGCCGCACGCGAATTCCTCGAATGCCATCGGCTTCTCCATGACCCCTTGAACCGCGGTGACGAAGAGGAGATCGGGGCTGGCCGCGCCCTGCTGCGCCAGCGCCTGGCCCAATGGATCCCGCTGCACCCGACCGCGCCGCGCGCCATCGACAGCGGAGACGATCGCATGAACCGGCTCTACGAGCTGATCGCCTCGGGTTTCCACCAGCGCATGACGCTAGACAAGCTCGCCGGTGCGGTGGGCCTGCACCCGGTGCACCTGCAGCGACGCTTCAGGAACGCGCTGGGGTTCACGCCGCACGAGATGCTGGTGGGCCACCGCATCGAATACGCGCGCAACCTCATCGCGGGCGGCGCGAGCGTCACCTACGCGGCCCACGCGGCCGGCTTCACCGACCAGAGCCACCTGCACAAGACCTTCATGAGCACCTATGCGGTGCTCCCCGGCGACTACCGCCGGCTCTCGGCGCTCGATGCGCTGCAGCCAGTCTCGGCGCGCAACGGCATCGTGGGCTGACGGTCGGCGGATCAGGGCTGCCAGTCGGCCGCCGCGCTCACCAGCTGCACCCGGTTGCGCACGCCGAAGCGGCGGCGCAGCTGGCGCATGTGGTAGTCCACCGCGTGGCTCGACAGGCCCAGCGTGTAGGCGATCTCCTTGTCGCCAAGCCCGCGCAGAAGCGCCTCCAGGATCGATTGCTGCGTGGCCGACATCGGCGACGTCGGCGCCTTCGCCTGCAGCACCTCGCCCTGGTCGAGCGCCGGGGTCTTCTGCACGTGGCGCGAGACGTGCTCGTGCAGGCTCAGCCCCAGCATGAGCGCCCGACCGACCACGCCGTCCGCGATCCAGCGGCGCCCCGGCTTGGCCGACAGCAGGCTGATGAGCGTGTACTCGTTCATCAGCCCCGGGGTGGCCAGCCGGAAGAAAATGCCGCTGCGGATACCACAGGCCTGCAGGTCGGCGCGCAGCATCCGCTGGCGCTGCGCGACACCGCTGGCCTCGGCCTCGTCGCGCATTGGCTGCCTGCTGTGCGACTGCTCGATCGATTCCAGGTCCCACACCAGGGGCAGGCCCGAGACCGGCGCGTCGTAAGGGCGCGTGTCGGCGCGGTAGTGGCGCTGTGAGAAATAGCGCCGTGTCCAGTTCTCGTTGGCATAGCTGGTGAGAAAGCTCAGCGGCCGCAGGCGGCCGAGGTTGTCCTCCGCGCTGCCGTAGCCCATCCATTCGAAGCCGATGGCGCGAAGCTGCTCCTTCATGAGTGCTTGGCGCGCCGCGTGGTCGGGGGCCTCCTGCAGCAGCGCGACCACCCCGGGCGCGCTGCGCTCGCGGTGCGCGGCGGCCGGCAGCGACGGCCGGTCGTCCGCATAGAAGAGCGGCGGGACTCCCCGTGCATCGTCGTCGCCCGAGGACGGCACACGTGGTGCCGCCGCCGCGACCCTGCGCGCCGAGCCGCCGCGCCGCGCGAACAGGGAGGGAGGAACCATGGCCGCCGGCGCGGGGCCGATGAGGGTCGCGTATGCATTCATTGCGCCAGTCTAGGAGTGCCCTTGCGGGCGCACCAATGGCAAATGCGGCATGCGCCATAACCCAAATGCATGGCTCGCCGGCGACCGGCATACCCTTCAGATGTCCAGATGCCAGTGCGCGCGCGCGTAGTTCCCCAGCCCCTCGATGCTCTGCGGCAGCACGATCGACTCCGACCTCACGTTGCCCGCCCGCGTGGGGGTATGGCGCACCACCGTCTGCCCGGCTTGCGCGGCCGTCGGGTCGCTGGCCGTGAAGCTGCCGTCGTTGTCGTTCATCTCGTTGTCCGTCAGCCGGTGCATCACGCTCACCCACTCGTTGGTCGGGATGCCCTGCGGACCGTCCTTGCCGAGCCGTTCGCGCAGCATCTGCATGCCCTCGTCGACGGATTTGTTCTGTGACTTCATCAGGGCGTTCCAGGCCACCATCGGCGAGACCCCCTCATGGGTGCAGTCGAGCATCGCCCGCGTCTGCTCGTCGCTGAAGCCGCTGTCCTTGAGCACGTTGCGCAGCCCTGCGTCGCGCTGCGCCTCGCGAGCGTCGACCTGGTCGTAGTGGTGGGCGATGTTGTAGAACTGCTTGATGCCGGTGAACACCGCCACGCCCAGCCCGCCGATGGTCGCGGCCTCGGCCGGGATGGCCAGCAGGGCGCCCAGCTCGACCGCCCCCGCGCGGGTGAGCGCCGCACCGGTCACGTTGATCAGCCCGACGCCGCCGTCCACCACGCCGCCCACGCCCATGCCCACGTTGGTGAAGGTCACCCAGGTCGGCACGGTCTTGGCCTGGCCCACGGCCAGCGACAGGTCGGCCACGCCGACCCCGGCGGTCCCCAGGCCGAACACGTACTTCCAGGCCATCTTGCCCTCAATGTCCGCGGCGGCGCCGTCGATGGTGCGGTTGCCCGCCCGCGAGCGCTCGGCCATGAGCGTGGTGTAGGGCTTGGCCATGAAGAAGGCCTGCGTAGGCGCATAGATGCGGTGGTACCACTGCGTGTAGTCCTGCACGCCGTCGGCCAACGGCCGCAGGTTGGTGAGCTCGGTGCTCACGTTGTGCGTGACGAAGCCGGCATTGGCGACCCAGCGCAGCACCTGGCCGAAGGCCGTGTTCGCATTGGTCACGTTGTTGACCGTCTTGGCGCCCACGCCCAGCAGCTTCTGCAGCTTGCCGTCGAGTTCGGCGCCAAGCTTCGCGAAGGCGTCGATGCGAGCGGCGTCGGGCAGGTTGGCATCCACCGCGGCGGCCTTGGCGACGTATTCGTCGACCAGGGCGCTGCCCTGGCGCACCTCGTCCGGGTTCAGCCCCAGCGTCTTGGCCATGCCCTCGGTCTTGAGCTTGAAGGCGTCCCAGCGCCTGGTGTAGCTGTTCGGGTCCATCACCATGTTGTTGAACTGCGCATCGGCCACCATCGACCACACCATGCGGGTGGTGCCCGAGACGTGCCGCGTGATGAACATCACCGGGTTGACGAGGTACTCGGTCATCGTGCGTGGATCGACCACGCCCTGCGTGCTGCGGCTCATGAGGTCCTGGCGCAGTTGCGGGCTCTGGGCCATGGCGAGGGTGACGTCGGCGTTCTTGTTGTAGACGCCGTCTAGCGTGCCTTCCAGCCCCTTTTCCGCATCGCTGGCCGACTTGCCCACGCGCAGACCATTGAGGCTCTCGTGCGTCCTGGCCAGCGTCAGGCCCCAGTCGCCGACCACACGCGTGGCCGCATCGACCTTGTTCGCCACCTCGGGATTCACGCGCCGGTACTGCGCGATCGCCGCGGCCGCTCCCTGCGGCGTGCCATCGGAGAAATGCGCCACGTAGAACGCCATCGAGGCGCCCGTCGCGTTGTAGCCCGCATTGCCGCGCAGGTTGCCCATCGCCTCGGTGAGGCGGGATTGCTGCGACTTCACGCCCTTGTCGATGCCGGCGAGCACGTTGTCGCGCAGGTCGTGGTTGCCGCGCGTTTCCAGTTCATTCGCCAGCGCCACCGGGAGCTTCGTGCCGCCCTGCTCCACCGCATCCGCCACCGCGCGCTGCAGGCTCGCGGTGAATTCCGGCCGGTCGGCGAAGCGGGCTTCCAGCAGCCCGGTCGCGAAGCGCTCGGACCAAGCAGAGGTCGGCGAACGCGCATCGGCCGACTCGGCCACGATCGACAGGCCTTCGACGAACTTCTCGAACTGCGTCATGCTGGCCAGGTCATCGCTGGGCCGCGGCAGATTGCGCTGCATGAGGTCGTGCATGCCCTGGGCCACGGGTTGCGAGATCTCTGGCGGCGCATCACGGTACTGCGCCAGGTAGTCGCCCACGTCGTGCATCGGCATGTCGTCGAGCAGGCCGAGCGCGCGCGTGCGTTCCGCATCGAACAGCGGCCGCAGGGCCGCAGCCGCCTTGTCACGCTCGGTCGCGCTGCGGCTCACGTCCAGGCGCACCTGAGCCTCCTTCACGGCGCCGGCCAGGTCGCCGTCGGCCAGGCGGTCCTTCACCACGGCTTCGGAATGCAGCCGGCCCAGCATCGCGGCGTTGTCGTCCACCAGCGCCTTGTAGGCCGGCGCATCGGGGCCGATCTCCAGCAGCGTGGCGGCGGCGAAGCCGGCCGGGTCCAGGCGCGCGAGGTCGCGGCTCTTGTCGTTGACCAGCGCGGGGTGTTCGGCCACGAGGTGGGCATAGTCCATCTGCGCCTGCACGTCGGCCGTGATGCCCTTGAGCAGGCCCGAGTCGCGCAGCGCGTTGCGCACGGCGGCGTCGCTGTGCACGTCGAGCCTGTCGAGCGCGAGCAGTTGCGCGCGCTGCCGGTTCGCCGCTTCCACGGGGTTCGCGCCTGCCTGCACGTCGTTGCGGATGGCCTTGAGCATTTCCGCGGAGAAGGCGCCCCAGCGGCTGTCGGCCGTCGCCTGCAGCGACTGCGCTGCCGCCGGATCGTGCCCCGGCTGGCGGGCCAGCGTGTCGGCTTCGCGCTGCTGGTGCTGGGCCATGCCCAGCGTCACCTCAGCCGGCACCGAGAAAGCCTCCGGCCTGGCTTGGAAAGCCTGTGTCTGGTGCTGGTGTGGTGAGGTCGCCGCGATCGGGTTGCGCGGCAGCGAGACGATGCCGGTGGGCACGTCATGACCGGTGTCGATCGGGCTGATGGCGTTGGCGGTGGTGATGCCCACCGCCGCCACCACGCCCACCGTGATCTGCCGGCGGATCACCTTGCCCAGCGGCCAGCCGCCCGGCGGCTTGGGCGCGTTCTCGATGCTCGGCAGCGTGAAGCCGCCATCGCCGCGCGCCACGTCGCGCAGGCCGTTTGCCGCCTTGACGCGCGCGGGCGACTGGTTCGACACGATGAACCAGTCCTCCACCGGCTGCGGTGAGGCCTCGCGCGGCGGACGGCTGCGCAGCGTGCGGATGCGCAGGTTCGAGTCACCGTACTGCTCGTCGGTGGGCTTGTCGGTCTGGCGCGTGATCTCGCCGGTCTCGCGGTTCTTGATGCGGTAGACCGTCTCCTTGGGCTTCTTCGGCTCCAGGCCGAACTTGGCGCCCATTTCGCGACGCGGCATGAGACCGCCCAGGCCCTTGCCGGGCGTGCTGTCGCCGTACCACCGCACGGTGTCGGTGCCGCGCGCGACGCGGCCGTTGCCATCGATCTGGTCGAGCGTCAGGTGGGCCGGGGCGGCCGGGTCGGCGTAGAGATCGGGCTGCCCCTTCACGCGGTAGACGTACACGTTGTCGTTGCCGAAGCCGCCGCTGGTGAGCCGGGCATGCACGTCGGGCCATTCGTCGCCGCGGAAGGCGGCGCTCATCGGTTCGGCGGCCGTGGATGCGGCGGGCCTGGCGGTGCCGCCCTTGGGCGGCTCGCCCGAGGCATCGGCGCCCCTGGCGCGGTCCGCCCCCACCTCCAGCGCGGCCTGGCGGTAGAGCTCGGTCATGCCCACGTGCACCGTCGGACCGTAGCCCGCGGCCGCATCGATGCCGGTGCGCGACTGGCTGTCAACCCCGCCTTCGCGCGCGATGGCCTGCATCAGGCGCGGCACCTCGCGGGCCGTGGGCAGCAGCTTGGTGCCGCCATTGGCCACTTCCAGCGCGGCCACGGTGGCGTCCGCGCCCCAGCTGCCGACGCCGGCCGTGACGAGCTGGTCCGCCGTCACTTCCGAGGCGATGCGCTGACCGTCGGGGGCGCGGCGCACGCGCTTGTCGACGCTGCCGCCGCCTACTTCGTTGCCCACGTCGAGGATGGCGATCTGCGCGATCTTCGGCGCGGCGTCGCCGCGGCCGGCGTTGATGTCGCGCGCGGCATAGAAGAATTCGTCCAGCGCCGCCACGTCGGCGGTGATGCGCTCGCCGGTGGAGCTCCAGTACTCGCCCTGCGCATCGCGCCCGGGCGCCTCCACGCTGACCAGGGCGTCGGGGGCCAGGTCGCGCAGCATCCGCAGCGCCTCGGTCCTGGCGTGCGGGCCGGCCTGCAGGCCGAAGGCCTGCACGTCCACGTCGTCGCGCCCCAGCACTTCCAGCGCGGCCTTCAGCGGCTTGACGTTGGAGGGCATGGTGATGCAAGTCGCGTCCTTGCCAAGCTTGGCCAGCGACGCGGCGAGCACGGCCGCGCCCTTGGTGCTGTCCGACTCCGGTGCCACACGGCCGCCCGCGGTGCGGATCGGGAAGCCCGCCACCACCACCACCTTGCCGGCCTCGCCCAGCGTCCTGGCCGCGGCATAGGCGCCGCCGGGCACGTGGATCGGGAAGCCCCGGCCCGAGGGGTCGAAGGCCTGCAGCGCGTCGATGGGATCGCCCGCCTCGTCCCTGTTCAGCACGGCGCGCGCGGCTTCCACGTCCACGTCCGAACCCAGGCGCTCCAGCGGGACGAGGGTGACGTCGTCGCGTTGCAGCGCGATGCGCAGGGTGTCCAGCACCTCGGCCTGGCTGACCTCGGCGCGCTTTGGATCGAGGCCGCCGGCGATGGCCTTCTGCTTGTCGGCCACCGCGGTAGTGATGCCGATCGCGCGGCTCGGGCCCGCGCCCGTGCCCGGGGGCAGTTGCTGCGCCACCTCGATGGCCTTCATCGACTGGTGCGTCATCGGGTTGACCAGCTTGATCTGGTCGGCGCCACGGCCCTGTCGTACTTCGGGCTTGGCGAGCGACTGGACGAAGAACGGCTCCAGCTCGGGGTAGTGGGTGCAGCACCACGAGACGGTGGAGACCTCGGGGTCCGCCGTCAGGATCTTGTCGGCGTAGTGGTCGGCGGCGTCCTGCATGAGCGCGCGCATCGCGGGGTCCATCGGATCGGCCATGTACCGGTTCACGATGGAGGCCATGTCGTAGCCCTCGTCGGTGCCGCCCACCGGCAGCACGTTCTTGTCACGGTAGACGCCGATCACGTCGTCGTGCCCCGGCAGCGGCAGCTTCGCGCTGGCCTCGGTGGAGAACGCCACCACGCGTTCGCCCTGCTGCACAAGGCCCTTGTGGAAGCCGCGCGTGCTGTCGATCAGGTCGATCACGGGCGCCTTGATGCCGCGCGCGTACTCGCCCTTGCCCGAGGTGCAGGCGGTGTTGCAGGCCATGACGATCAGGTCCACGCCGAGCTTGTCCAGCGTCTCCAGGCCGGCGCGCGTGTGGTCGGCGATGGAAGTCTTGGGCTTGCCGCCGTAGGTGCCGGCGCCGTGGTCGCCGACCATGACGAGGTCCACGCGCGCGCCGGTGGTCTCCTCGACCACGCGCTTGATCTCGGCCGCGGCGATGATGCCGCCCGAGCCCGAGTCGAACACGCCCAGGCGCAGCCGCACGCCGCGCAGGTCGATGCCCGGGGCCATGTGGATCTTCTCGGCGCGTACGCGCAGCATCGCGGCCACCGCCGCCTCCACGTCGGGCGACATGCCGCCCACGCCCGACTTGCGGCCGCGCGAATCCATCTCGAAGGGCACGCGGCTGCCGGTCTCGCTGTCGATGCCGCCCGCCTTCATCATCTTCACGACCATGCCGCGCACGGCGGCCTCGTCGGGCACGGCGCTCAATGCGCCGCCGCGGCGCAGCACCTCGGTGCCGAAGGCGTAGCCGACCCAGTTGGTGCGCCCGCCGGTCATCGCCACGTCGGCCGTCACGATCGAGGCGATGGGCGTACCGTCGGGCGCGGGCTGCACGCGGGTGTGCACGTCGGGGTGCCCGCCGCCCACCTCGTTGCCCAGGTCGAAGCCTGCGACGGTGGTGGTGGTGTCGCGGCGCGTCGCGTCGATGAAGAGCTGGTCGCGAGCGGGCGTGTGGTAGCCCACCTCCTGGCCCTGGCTGTTGCGGTAATCGCCCTTCTCGGTGCGCCCGGGCACGTCGAAGCCCATCAGCAGGTCGGGCTCGTGGCGGTTCAGCAGCCGGGTGGAGCGCCATTCGGCTCGCTTGCCGCTCGCATTGAAGCTCACGATCTCGTAGTGCTCGCCCTTGCGCTCGCCCAGCGCCTCCAGCGCCGCGGTCAGTACCTTGCGCTGGCTGCGGCCCGCGGCGACGTAGACGACCCGCACGTCCTCGCCGTGCACTTGGCTCGCGTACAGCCGCACCGCCTTGCCCGCGACGGCCGCGCCGCCGGGGCCGCTGGTCTCGGCACGGCCGCTGGCGATGGAGTAGCCCGCGGCGATCATCACGCTGGGCTTGCGGCCCTCGGCCACCGCGCGGTCGAGCGCCGCGATGGCGGCGTCCGCGCCTTCCTCGATGCCGCCCTGGCGGAAGATGCCCTCGGCCGGTCGGCCCACCGGCATGGTGAGCGAGGCGTTGTAGACGTGCCCGCGCCCGGCCGAGGGTGCCGCCGGCGACAGGTCCCAGCGGTCGAACTGCGGGTTCGCGATGCCGACCTCGAAGGTGGTCCTGTCGGGATTGGCGTGGAAGGCCCCGAGGATGTTGTGCGAGCGAGCCTTGCCGAAGCGGGTCATCTCGGCGATGCCGCCCTCGGGCGCGGCGCGGTAGATCCATGCGCCGTCCTTCTGCTTGGCCGCGGCCTCCAGCGCCTTGTCGAGCGTGGTGTGCACGTCGGCGCGCTTGGCGCGCACGTCGCCGCCCGCGAAGATGCCCTGGCTCGGCGGGCGGCTCGACACGATGAAGCATTCGCCGGAGCCCGGCTCCGGATCCTTCATGAGCGCCTGCGTCACGGCCTTGTCGGCGTCCGACATGATCATGCCGGGCGGCAGCTTGTCGCCCTGGCCCGCGGCGCGCTGCTGAGCGATGGTGTCTTCCAGCTGCAGCGCCGCGGCCATCCAGTCGCCGTCGGTCCCGAAGGCCGAGGGCTTCAGCGGCAGGCCGTCGGCGCCCGCGCCGGCCGCACGCCGCACGGGGCGGCTCGCGGTCACCACCGGACCGCCGGACGACGGCGGGGCCTTTCCGCTGGCGGGCGGCAGCGCAGCGTTGTTCTGCACGGCGTTGTAGATCGCCTCGGCCCGCGCCTGGTACTCCGGCGTGGTGAGGTCGGTGCCGCGATAGCCGTTGATGGCATCGAGCGTCTTGCCCATCGTCACTATCAGCTCGTCGTGCGCGGCACTGGAAAAGCGCGCGCGCTCCATCAGGCCCTCGAGCTTGGGGTTCATGCGCACCAGCGCGTCCAGCGTCACGGCCGTGAAGGCGCCGTGGTCGACGTTGTCGCCGTCTTCCGCGTAGCGGTCGATCTGCTCGTCGTAGGTGGGCCCGGCCTTCTTCGGGCCCGTTCGCGATTCCTCGTATTGCTGGGCCTTGCGCGCGGCGTAGCCCTCTTCGCCGGGCAGGCCGACCGCGCGCCCGAACTCGGGATCGAAGCGGGTCAGGCCGATCACCGGCTCGATGACGTAGACGGGCCTGTGCGTTTGCGGATCGGTCTGCTCGTGGAGCATGAACACGCCGCGCTTGTTCTCGTTGCCGTGCGCGGCTTCGTGGACAATGGTGCGCTGCACGGACGCGATGCCCTGCGGGCCCTGCGCCGCGGGATCGCGCGCCACCAGGGCCACGCCGTCGCGCCCCAGGTAGCGGCCGGCCTCGTTGGGCAGCAGATCGGGCACGCTGCCCGCGTCGACCACGCGCAGGTCCACCGGTTTCATGCCCTGCGCCTGCATCCATGCCTGCGCACCGTCCACGTCCAGGCCCTGCTCCCGGCTCGGCAATGCCAGCAGCCGGGCGCGCGAGGCCTGGGCGCGCTCCAGCGCCGCAGCGACGCGCGGGTCGTCAACGCTGATCTGCGTCACACGGCCCGACCTGTCGGTGAAGTAGACAGTGGCGTCGTCCGGCACCGTGAGGTGCGTGGGGCGCGCCACGCTCCCCGGCAGGACCAAGCCCGACGGCCTGTTGCGCGGCGCGGCGGGCGGATAGCTCACCTTCAGCGGCTGGGTTTCCGCAGTGTCGCTGTGGCGGTTCGGCGCCACGGTCGCGAGCTTCGGGGCCTCGGCCCCGTTCCTGTCGATGCCCAGCGTCGCGAGCACCGCCTCGGGCGGCACCGAGCCGTCGGGCCGCAGCAGCGGCTCGTAGACCAGCGCGATGGCGTCGTCGGCGCGCATGCCCTTGCCCGGCTGGGCGGCAGCCAGCGCATCGTCGAGCGTCTCGTAGCGCGCGGGCGGCGGCAGCGCACCGTCGTCGGCGGCGTCGCCGGCCGTGTAGGCCGCCTGCCGCACAGCCGGCGAGGGGCTGTGCTCGGCCGGTGCGAGGCCGTGCTCCGCGGGGCTGCGCACCATGCCTGTCTCATCGTCGTAGCGGTTGCCGTGCAGGTAGAAGGCCGCATCCTTCACCCGCCCGCCGGACTGCAGGATGGCCTTGAGCGTCGTGGCCCAGTCGTTGGTGTGCGCGTCGCTGCTCGGCGGCGGCAGCGTGTATTCGCCGGCGTCGTCGCCCGCCCTGGCGGTGCCGTTGCCGCGCGGAACCGGACGCGAGCGCAGCGGCAGGCCGCCGTCGAGCGTCTGCGGCCCTGCCTTGTGGGCCTGCACGACGAGCACGACGCGGCCGGTGTCGACGTCGATCTCGCGGTTGATCGTGGCGTTCTCAAAGCCCGCCGCGCGCAGCCGGTGGCGGATGGCCACGTCCTGGTCGGCGTCGCTGTCGCGCATGGCCTGAGATTCTTCTCCCTTGCGCGCGACGCCGCTGTCCACGGCCTTGCCCCGGCCCTGCGTGCCGCCGGAGAAGCCGGCGGTCCTGATGCCGCCGCCGTCCGCGCCCGCGCCGCTGGCCGCGTTCTGCGCATCGAGCGTCACGCGGAACTCGACCATGCCGCCCGGCGACAGCGCACGGGCTGCGCGCAGCGGGATGTCGCCGCCGCTCGCGAGGTCGCGCAGGTCCGCGTCGAGGACCACGAGGTTGTCCATGTCCTGTCCGGCATGGTCCGCGAGGTCACCGGTCTTGACGTTGGAGGCGCTGCCGCTGCTGGCTGCGTTCGATGCACTGGCCGCGTCGGCCGGGCTGACCGCGTTGGCATTGCCGCCGCCGCCCACATCGTTGCCCTGGCCGCCTTGGCCATTCTGGCCGGCCTGACCGGCATTGGCGCCGCCCGCTCCGCCACCGCCATCCGCGGCGCTCGCCGCATTCGCGGCATTGATCGCGACGCCCGGATTCGAGGCGATCGCCGCGTTGCCGGCATTGGAGGCTTCGACCGCGTTCGCCGGGTCTGCCGCCTCGTCCGCCGCACTCTTCGCCTCGGGTGCGTCGTCTGCGTGCTGCTGCGGCGCGGGCTCCGGCGGCTGCAGCCGCTGCTGCTCCTGCGCAGCGGCGGCCTTGCGCGCCATGAACGGATGCACGCCGATGTTGTTGACCGTGCCCGGAAAGGCCTGGATCCATGCGGCGCGCATTTCGCCGTCGTTCATGCCGCGGCCGTAGTTGGCCAGCGAGATGAGCTGGCCCGTGCCCATGCTGCCGCCCAGGTCGTTGCCGAACTGCACGGCCACGGCGCCGGCGAACTTGGTCTTGGAGAGCACCCCGCCGGCGAGGCTCGGCAATGGCATCACGGCGGAAAACGCGCCGGTGACCGGCGCGGTGGCCACGCCCATGGCGGAGCTCACCACCGTCGACCAGATCCGCTTGTCGCCCTCCGCCGATCCGAGCTGGCCGTCGAGCCCGACGCTCATGGTCTCGACGCCCACGCGGCCGGCGCCGTCCACGGCTTGCGAGACCAGGCCGGCGCGCACGCCCACCGATGCGCGCTGGCCCAGCTTCATCGTGGTGGCCACGCCCTGCTGCACGCCCTCCCGCACCGCGTAGCGTGCGGAGAACGCGGCACCGGCGCGCATGCCCGCGCCCACGCCGGTGGCGCCCACGGCGGACGAGGCGATGTCCACGGCCTCGTCCTTGAACGTGAACTTGACGTCGTCCCAGCTCAGGTCGCCGCGGGCCGCCTTGTAGCTCGCAGTCCACATCGAGGTGTGGCCGTCGGCGTAGATGTCGCGCCCCTGCGCCGCGGCCACGATGTCGCCGGTCGTGTCCCAGAGTTCGTTGACGGCCACGCCGGCCGCGATGCCCGCCGCGATGTTGCCGCCGGTGGCGACGGTGGCCGCGATGCCCGCCAGCGTGGACACGCCGATGCGCGCTGCCTCGTCCACCACGCTCCAGAACTCGTCGTTGTCGCGCTGCTCGCGAGTGATGTCCACAGCCTTGACGCTGTAGGCATCCATGAGCTTGTCTTCTTCCTCGGTGTACTTGGTCAGCGAGATCTCGCCCGAGGCCAGCTGATCCTTCAGCTGTTTTGCCCTGTCGCGCTGCTCCTTCGTGTAGTCGACCGCCTCGTCGGCGGAGTCGTCGAAGATGTCGCGTAGCCAGGTGTGGCTTTCCTGGCTCTTCTTGATGTCGCCCAGGTCCTTTTCCAGCAGCGCGTCGTCCTCCACGCTGACTTTCGTGAGCGCTTCGTAGCTCTTCGCCTTGACGTTGCGCGCGTTCTGCAGCTGCCGCCCCTGCTCGCTGGAGTCCAGGAGGTCCTGCGTGCGGCGCTCCGCGGCGCGCACGCTGCCCGTGCCGGCCGTGGTGCCGACGCCATCGAGCTGCCTCTGCAGCGCCTGGTTGCGCGTCGGCCAGAGGTTGATGTAGTCCTCCGAGGCCTTCGCTTGCCGGCGGGTGCGCTCGAGCAGGATGTCCTTGACCTGCCGGTCGACCTCCGCCGCGGCGCCCGCGTTGTCGTTGTTGAACTTTTCCTGCAGTTTCTTCAGCTCCTCGGGATCCTCGCGGTCGGGCGCGGAAGCATTCGCGAGGAACTCGGTGTAGTCCCTGCGCTGGCCGTCCTGCAGCGCGCCGGCTCTCTTCTGCGCGAGCTGGTCGGTCAGCGTGTCGAGCTCGCCCTGCCGCGCGAAGCTCTCGGAGAAAAGCGTCGGGTTGGCCTTGGTCCAGGCGTCCTTCTTCTCCTGCAGGCGGGCCACGTCGCCCGTGATCACGTGCGCGTCGGCGTTGCCGCTGGCGACCAGGGCCTTGTCGTAATCCAGGTTGGCCAGCTGCTCGGCATCGCTGGCCTTGTTGCGGTTCACCCACGCGTCGTGCCAGGGGACCTCGCCGTTGGTCGAGGCTGTGCCGAAACGCTCGTCGTTGATGCTCTGGCCCTTCTTGAAGTCGCGCCAGGCGGCCTCGTTCTCCTCCTCGGCATTGCGGTACTGGGGACCGACCGGCTTGGCGCCCTGCGCCTCGCGCTTCTGGATCTCCTTTTCGTCCAGCCCGCCCCAGCGCCAGTTGCGCTTCCACTTTTCGAACTCCGTCTGCAGGTTCTGGTCGGACTGCAGCTTGGCATCGTGCGCGTCTTCCTTGGCGACGCGAGCCTCGACGAGGTCCACGTCCTTGCCGGCCGCGACGACGAGGCGGTCGATCTTGTCGACGCGCCCCAGCATGTCGTTCAGGTCCGCGGTCGCATCCGCCTGCTCCTTGCTGCCCGGCCGCGCCACCGCCTGGCGCTGGTAGGCGATGGCGGCGTTCTTGTCGATCACCGTCTGCTTGTATCGCGTGAGCGTGGAGGTGGCCTTGCTCTGCGCGATGTCGGCGCGGTCCTGCGCCGCGTCGCGCTGCTCCACGAGATTGCGGCGCTGCGCCTGCTGTTCCGGCAGGGTGTCGCCCATGCGCCGCGCGTCGCGCAGCAGCTTGTCGAGGTCGCCGATCTGCTTGTTGTAGTCGCCCACCCGCGCGAGCTCGTCGTCGGCCTGCTTCTGTGCGTAGCCCGCCCCGCCGGGAATCTCCACGACGGCGGGCTTGCCCTGGTCGTCGTAGCCCTGCACCTTGAAGGTGGTCTTCTCGTCAATGAACTTGCTCGAGGTGCTGTCGTGCTGCCAGTCGTGGTACTCCACGACCGTGCGGTTGGTGGCCGGGTCGTAGATCGTGCGCGTCTCGACCTCGCCGTTGTCGGCGGTGGGCTTCTTCACGTCGACCGTGCCCGGCGGCAGCGCGTCGAGCACCTGCTGCTCGCTGAGGTTCAGGCTTTTGGCGACTTCGGCAATCGGCTTCCTGTCCTCGAAGATCGCCTTGCGAGCCGCTTCGCCCGGGCCGGACTTGGGCTCGGCATCGCCCATGAGCACCACGCGGCGCCCGCTGGCGGTGGTGTTGACCACCTGCAGCGTGCCGTCGCTCGCGATGGTCTTCTCCAGCACCGAGCCGTCCGCGCTGTAGGTCTTGACGGTCGTCTCCACGCCCGACACCAGCATCTGCTGGCCGGGCTTCAGGGCAACGCCGTAGTCGACGTCGGGGTTGAGCGCGAACAGCTGGTCCGGCGTGAGGTTCGCGGCCTTCGCCACCTCGAGGTAGCCCTCGTACCGGCCGACCTGGCGATACACGGGCGCGCCGGTCAGCGAGGTCGCGGTCTCGGTGCGGCGGCCTTCCGCGTCCACGCCGGTCTCGATGCGCGTGCCGGCCTTGACGTCCACCGTCTGCGTCACGTTGCGGCCGGTCTTCTCGTCCTTCACCGTCTGGCTCAGCAGGCCATTGCCGTCCAGCGTGGCCTGCACCGTCCTGCGCCCGTCCGGCGCCTTGGCGTCGGCGAACGAGCCGTTCACCGTGAGCGCGCCGCTGTGGTAGTCGTTGGTGTAGGTGACCGAGGCATCGCCCTTCCACACGGTCGTGGCCTTCACGTCCTCGCTGGGCTGGGTGGTCGCGATGCGGATGCCGGCCGAGTTGGCCTCGGCGACCACCTTGTCGACGCCGATGTTGCGGTCCTTGGCGATCTGGTCGACGGTCTTGCCGTCGGCGATGGAATTGAGCGTCTTCGCGAGTTCCGGCGTCACCGCCGTCGGCCGCGGCTGGAACAGGCTGTTCAGCGGCGCGACGGCCGGATTGCCGCCGGTGCCCGATGCCGGCGCGTTCAGCGGCGAAGGCAGCGTGGTGGGCCCTTGCAGCGGGACGTTCGGCGACGCCAGCGTCAGCGAGGTCAGCGGCAGGTAGCCTCCGTTGCCGCCGACGGCGTCCAGCCCGGAACGCGGCTGGACCTGCAGCAACTGCAGCAGCGGCGAGTGCATGGCGTCGGTGGGCATCTGCGGTGCCGGCTGCGCGCCGAGCAGCGGCTGTGCCGCGGTTTGCGCGGGGGGCGGCGCGCCCTGGAACCCGGACTGGGTGTCGGCGCCGACCGCATCGGTGAATTTCCTGGACGCCGCATCGGCCTCGCCGCGCAACGTGGTCGCGGTCTTCTGGGCGTCCGAGAGCTTCGTGCGCTCTTCGTCGCTGATGACCGACTGCGGCTTGCCCGGCGGCGGCGTCAGCTCGAGCGCCTTGGCCTCGGCGTCCTGCGCCTTGCTCTCCTTTTCCTGCGAGTCGGCATACAGAGCCGACAGGTCGTTGGTGCGCTGGGCTTCGTCGTGCCGCACCTGCGCGTCCTGCACCTTCCTGTCGGTTTCCGCCGAGGCCTTGGCCTCGGGGCTCTTCTTCTGTTCGCGCTTCTGCTCGACCTGGGCGTTGAGCAGGTCGACGTCCTTGTCCTTCAGGTTGGCCTCGGCGCTCGCCTTCCTGGCGCGTGCGTCTTCCAGCACGGAGTCCTGCTGCGCCTTCTTCGCCTTCTCTGCGTCCTTCAGCTCCCTGGACTTCTGCGCCTGCGCCTCCATGGCCTCGGCATGGGCCTTGGCTTCCTGCGCCTTGCGTTGCGCCTCGATGGCGCGCTTGCGGGCCTCTTCCGCCTGGCGCTGCGCCTCGCGCAGCTTTTCCAGCAGCGCCTCGAGCTGGCGCTGCAACTCGCGCGCGCGCGCCGCGGCGTCCGACTCGGCCGAACTCGCGGGCTGCTGCGCCGTGTTGACGGGGTTGGGAACGTTCACCGGCACGCGTACGCTGCCGCCGCCATCCGCAATCATGACCATGGGGTGTTCCTTTCGATCGTCTGTTTCTCAGGATTCGTTGCCCTGCGCCCATCGCAGCAGCCGGGCCACGGGCGCATACAGCGCGCGCGGGATCGGCTGGTCCTGCGGCACCTCTTCATAGATGCGCTCGGCCAGGGAGGGCTCGAATTCGGTCGGGATCAGGCCTTCGCTGGCAAAGCGCCGGATCTGTGCGGCCACCTCGCCCTCACCGCGCGCAATGACGCGCGGCAGGTCGGTCTCGCCCAGGTACTGCAGGGCGACGGCGATGCGCGGCGAATGGATCACCGCCGAGGCCGCGCGCACCCGGTCGTTCAGGCTCGCGTACACCGCCTCGAAGTAGGCCGAGCGCCGGCGCGAGCGGTTGATGGGGTCGCCTTCCATCTCCTTGTATTCCTGGCGGATCTCCTCGATGGACATGCGCTGCTTCTTCATGAACTCGTGATGCTCGTGCACGTAGTCCACCGCCGCCATCACCGCATAGATCACCACCGCCCAGCCGAAGGCGACCAGCACCATGTGCGCGGCCGCGGTCATGATCCCCTCGGGCCGCGCGTAGCCCAGCTTGAGCACGGTGTCGACGAAGCCGCGCACCACTACGAACATCAGCAGCGCGAGCAGCGCGGTCTTGGTGCACATCTTCAGCAGGTTGATGAGGCTGCGCGTGGAGAAGATGCGCGTGAGCCCCTCGGCCGGGTTCATGCGGTTCACATCGGGCTTCAGGCGCTCCCAGGCCGCCACGCCGCCGACCTGGAACAGCGAGCCCACGATGCCGGCCATCGCGGTGATGGCCATGATCGGCAGCGTCCCCCACACCAGCGTCTCGCCGGTGTGCAGCAGCAGCTCGGCGAAGCGGTCTTCGGGCGCGGTGAGCAGAGTCTCGCTGGTGGCATGCAGCCACAGCTCGCGCAGCAGGCTGTAGACCAGCTGGCCGCCCAGCCACAGTGACAGCACCACCACCACGAACACCACCGTGGAGGCCAGATCGGTGCTGAACACCACTTCGCCGCGCTTGCGCGCATCGCGCAGGCGCTTGGCGGTGGGGGCCTGGTCCTTTTCTGCCATGGCCTGCCGCTACAGCGTGGACCTCAGGAAATCGAGCACGCCGTTCTCGGGCCGCAGGAAGTCCTGCAGCGACTCGTACACGAAGAACAGGAACAGCAGCATCATCAGATGCGCCAGCAGGCTCTTGAGCGGCTGGGCGAAGACGAACACGTTGAGCTGCGGCGCCACGCGCCCGACCAGGCCCACGCCCAGCTCCACCAGCAGCAGCACCACGATCACCGGCGAGGCCAGCTTCACGATCCACAGGAACAGCGTGTCGCCCTGGCGCACCGCGAACTGCTCCAGCACGAGGCCCAGGTTGGGAAAGAAGGAGCCGACCGGCCAGAGGCGGTAGGAATCGACGATCACGCCCAGCATCGCGAGCAGGCCGCCGGCCGAGACGAACAGCGTGATCACCATCCAGCCCAGGAACTCGCTGGTCGCGCCGTTCTCGTGGCCGGCCACAGGGTCGAAGAAGGAGGCGTTGCTGGAACCCGTCTGGAAGTCGATCAGGTCGCCCACGCTCTGGATCGCCCAGATGAAGATGCCGAAGCCCAGGCCCAGCATCACGCCGATCAGCGCCTCCTTGCCGGCGATGAGCACCCAGGTGGCCATCGATGCGGCCGGCACCTCGCCCGCCACCGGCGACATGAAGATCGCGAGCATCAGCAGGATGCCGTTGCGCACCGTGCCGGTGATCATGCCGCCCGAGAGAAATGGCACGACCGCGAAGATCGCGAACAGCCGCGGCAGCGTGAGCACCACCGCCGCGAAGAACTGCTCCATGTTGCCGAGTTCGAAGCTTTGCATGCGAAGGCTCCGCGCGTCAGGCCGGCCGGCGCATGGCCCAGGCCTGCGCGGTGCTCTCTTCGTTGCTGTCTTCGAGCCGCTGCTCCTGCAGCTGCAGGCGCTCGGCGCGCGCCCGCTGCTGCATCTGCTGCGCCTTCTCGAGCTCGCCGTGGGCGGCGCGCAGCTGGCGGCGGCTCTCGTCCAGTACCTGCTCGCGCTCGGAATGCGCCCGCGCGGCCTGTGCCGTGACCTGGCCGGCCTGCGCGATCCGGGCGTCGAGCGTGCCGCTCCACGCGCCCGCATGCCGGAACTCGGCCACGCTGACATGGCCGCCCGACAGCGCGCCGCGCGTGGACTCCCAGTGCAGCAGCTTGTTTTGCTCCTGCTGCCGCTGCGCGGCCTCCGCGTGGCGCAACTGCGCCTCGCTTTGCTCCGCGGCGGCACGGTCGCGCGCGACCAGGCCCATCGCGACGGTCTTCTGCCGTTCGCGCACATCGGCCAGCAGTTTCCAGTCGATGCTCATCAGCCACGCTCCTTGCGGGGTGCATGGCGCAGCAGCGCGGCCACCGATTGTTCGAAGGACTCGATGCTGCGCGGCGGCTGCGAGAGAAAGTCGAGCATGGCAGCGCGCGCCTGGATCGCCTCGTCGGCCAGCGCATCGCTGCCCGGGCGGTACTCGCCGATCTGCACCAGGAGCTCCATCTCCTGGTACTTGGCCAGCAGGCTGCGAAAGTGCGCCGCCGCCGCGCCGTGCTCGGGCGTGGTCACCAGCGGCATCACGCGGCTGATGCTGGCCAGCACGTCGATCGCCGGATAGCGGTTGGCCGCCGCGATCTTTCGCGACAGCACGATGTGGCCGTCGAGGATCGAGCGCACCTCCTCGGCGATCGGGTCGTTCTCCTCGTCGCCTTCGGTCAGCACCGAATACACGGCGGTGATGGAGCCAGTCTTGCCTTGTCCCGCCCGCTCCAGCAGCTGCGGCAGCATCGAGAAGATCGAGGGCGGATAGCTGCGCCGCGTGGGCGGCTCGCCGCTGGCCAGGCCGATCTCGCGCTGTGCCCGCGCGAAGCGCGTGAGCGAATCGACCAGCAGCAGCACCTTCTTGCCCTGATCGCGGAAGTGCTCCGCGATCGCAGTCGCCACGTAGGCCGACTTGATGCGCTCCATCGGCGGCCGGTCGGACGTGGAAACCACCATCACCGTCTTGGCCAGGCCTTCGGGGCCGAGGTTGTGTTCGAGGAACTCCTTCACCTCGCGCCCGCGCTCGCCGATCAGCGCGATCACGTTCACCTCGGCCGTCGAGCCGCGCGCCAGCATGCCGAGCAAGGTGCTCTTGCCCACGCCGGGTGGCGCGAACACGCCGATGCGCTGGCCTTCGCCCACGGTGAGCAGCGCGTCCACGGCACGGATGCCGGTGGCCATCGGCGCATCGATCATGCGCCGTGCGAGCGGACTCACCGGCTCGCGGTGCACCGGCACCCGCGTGTGGGCGGCCAGCGGGCCGAGCTCGTCAATGGGCTGGCCCAGCGCGTCTAGCACGCGGCCGAGCAGACCCGCGCCCACGGGGCAGGCATGGCCGCGCCCGGTCGGCACCACCTCGGTCAGCGCCGAGATGCCGGTGATCGAACCCAGCGGCGTGAGGATGGCCGTGTTGCCGCGGAAGCCCACGACCTCGGCCAGCAACGGCGGCTCGCCGGGCGTGACCAGCTCGCACAGCTCGCCCACATGGGCCTGGATGCCGGTCGCATCAATCAGCATGCCCACGGCCTTGCTGACCCGGCCGCGCATGGCCACGGGCGTGACATGCGAGAACGCGGCCTCCAGCTCGGCCACGATGTCCAGCGCCGCGTCGGCCATGTCGATGCCGCGGGGCAGTGCCTGCTGCGCGCTCACTGCGACCTCCCTGAAGGCACTGAAGGCGCGAGCATGCCGCCCTGCTCGACCGCGCGGCGGAAGGCCTCCAGCTGCGCATCGACGCCGATCTCCAGCACGCCGGTGGAGGTCTGCACCAGACAGGCGCCCGACGGCAGCTCGGGGTCGGGCGTGATGGTCACCGCCATGTTCCAGGCCGCGTCGGTGCGCAGCCGGTGCAGCGTCTCGCGCATGTCGGCCTCCTGCGCCGGCGCCACGCGCACCGTGATGAACGACTCGGCGCGCAGCAGCGCCTCGACCCGCTGCAGCGCCGAGCGGAACAGCGCCGCCGGATCGGCTTCCGCCAGGAACTGCCCCACCGCCTTGACGACGATCTGCGCGATCGACGTGCGCAGCGCATGCAACTGCCGCTCAACGGCCATGCTGTCGGAAACGAGCTGGCGCGCGTATTCGGACCGGGCCTGCGCGAGGCCCTCCTCGTAGCCCTTGCGCCGGCTCGCCTCAGCGCCGTCCTCGGCCTGCTGGCCGATGCGCGCCGCCTCGCGGCGCGCCGTGTCCACCACTGCCGATGCATCCAGCAGCGCCGCGTATTCGTTTTCCTTCAACACCTTGCGCTCGCTCAGGAGCTGCAGGTTGTCGGTGGTGATCAGAAAAGCCAGTCCCATTGCGGCAGTCTTTCGGGAACGATGCACGACAGCATTAGTTCGTTGAGTTGCTGGGCCTGGCGCGGCTCGAAGCGCGGCACGCCCAGGCCGGAGATGCGGCGCGGCAGCTTGTGCCTCAGGCGCTGGAGCACCGCGTCGCCCTCAGGGGTGGCCGCGCCCAGCAGCAGGCGGTAGCCGCGGTCGAGCACCACGCGGCCGGTGGAGGTGGGGCGCTGCTGCACCACGGCGCTGTCCATGCGCAGCTCGGTGAGTTGCGGCACGCGATCGAGCACGAAGTCGACCGCGTCGCGGTCGAGGCGCCTGGCCTGGCGGCGGATCTGCAGACCCGCGCCGCCGCGCAGCTTGAACAGCGGCAGGTGCGCGCAGAAGCCGAGGTAGGCCGCAAGGCGGCGCAGCGACGGCGCATCGAGCAGTGCGAGGCGCTTCAGGCGCGAGTCGAAGTTGTAGTCCGCGGCGGCCAAGGCCTGGACCGGGCCCTTCGCGTGCTCGCGCCGCAGCAGCTGCGCCAGCACCTCGCGGCCGGCCGGACCCATGCGCGCGATGGAACGATGGTGAACCGGCCAGTTTGCCGGCAGCCAGCTGGGATGCAGGTCGGCCTCGGGGTGCAGGTTGAACCGCATCACTAGGCGCACCAGGTCCATCGGGCCGGGGATGGCCGCGGGGGCCGCTGTGGCGGCGGTTGCGGTGTTCAGCGCCTGCATCGTCGGGAGGTCAGCGCTTCAGGACCTGGCGGCGCATCCAGGTGCGCCAGTCCTGGCCCTGGCGGCGCAGCAGCGTCGGCAGCGCCATGAGGCAGAGGGCCGCGACCAGCAGCAGGCCCAGCAGCACCATGCCCGTGCGCACCGGGAACAGGCCGAGCACCATCGGCTCGCCGGCCGGACCGCCGGGCGCATTGGTGCGCGCGACGCGGCGCGCCTCGAACAGCGACAGCGACACCTGGTCGTGCGTGAGGCCCTCGATACTGTGCGCCACCATGTCCTTCACCGCCGGTGCCAGCAGGCGCAGGTCGACGTCGGACCGATGCTTGATGAAGACCGCGGCGGACGAGGGCCGGACCTTCTCGCTGAGCGGATCGTTGGCCGGAATGACCACGTGCACCCGCGCATCGACCACGCCGTCGATGTTGCGCAGTGTCTGAGAAAGCTCCTGCGACATCGCGTAGATGTAGCGCATGCGCTCCTCGGCGGGCGTGGACACCAGCCCCTGCTTCTGGAAGACCTCGCCCATGCTCACGTAGCGCTCGGCCGGCAGGCCCTGCACGCGCAGCACGTCCAGCGCCTGGCTCAGCCGGTCTTCGTCGACCTCGACCTGCCAGTTGGCGCCTTCGAGCTTCGTCTTGGTTGCACCGATGCCCTCGTTGGACAAGGCCGCGACCATCTCGTTGGCCTCCTGCTCCTTGAGGTTGGAATACAGCGCGACCTTGCAGCCCGCCAGTGCCAGCAGCAGCACGAGCGCAGCGAACCAGCGCGGGCGAGGAAGGCGCTTCATTGCTGGTTCTTCAGCAGGCTGCCGAACAGGCTGGTCGCGGCGCTGGCCAGCCCAGTGGAAATGTGCATGCGCGCGAACATCATGTTCGCTTCCATGGCGTGATCGGTCATCACGAACATGGTCTTGATGGGGTCCGCGAAATCGATGGACTCGAGCATGCTCTTGCGCATGTCCTCGATGGACCGCACGTTGCCCGACAACTGCGCGGCCAGCGACTTGGCCGCATCGCCGATCGCACTGGGTGCGCTCGTGCCGACCGGCGCCTGCACGCCCTGCATCATGTTGGCGAACATGCGCGTCTCGCCCGGCTCGAAGTGCGACGGGCGCACCGCCTGCTGCGCCTGCGCGGCATTGGCGGCATTGGTGGCGGCGGTCGATGCCGTTGCTTCGGGCGGGGGCGCGCTGATCGCGGCAGCGGCAATGGGGTCGGTCATGGTTCACACTCCTCACAAAGAAAAAGGGCCGCGCGAAGCCCGTCGACTTCGCGCGTGCCTCGCCGTCAGTTCTGCTTGGCGGACTGGCGGATGTCGTTGCCCGTGGACTTGGCCACTTCGGTACCGGCGGCGTTGGCGCCGTTGACCGTCTGGGCGGTGGCGGCAGCACCGGAGATGGTCGCGCCCGCAGCCATGCTGACGCTCATCAGGCGGGCCTGGTCGGCGGCCGCTTGCTGCATTTGCTGGATCGAGGTGTCGACTGCGCTCATGTTGGAACTCCTGTGTAGGTTGAGATTGCTCGGTTGAGGATCAAAGTGCCTCGCCCTTCGGCGAAGCCATTCCATGCGGCGCACCGCAGTGCGTTGCGCATGAAATCGGGGAGCGCGCGGCGAGGAAGAACATCGACTTCACCGCGCGGGTTTCTTGTTGGGGATGCCACCGCTGAGCACCAGCCCATCGGCATCGATGCTCTTCAGTTCCGCACCGGAGCGCAACACCGAGCCTTCGTAGTAGCGGTTGCCGTTCGACAGCTGGATGTGCCGCAGGCCGTTGCTGTCCTCGGTGATGCTCACCATGCGTGCGGGCAGCACGCTCTGCCAGCTTTCCCACTGCGCGCGCACGTCGTCGTCCTTGTTCTCGGTCTTCGGCTTCTCGCGGTACTGCACCTTGTCGGAGACCAGCACGGAGGGGTGCAGGTCTTCGCTCAGGCGGCGGATCTTCTGCCGCACGGCCGCGTCTTCCACGGTGCCGCTGAGCACCAGCCGGCCCTGCCCCGTGTAGGTGACGGCCACGCCCGGATCGTCGACATAGCGGCGCGCCTGCTCGACCATGTCCTCGGCCGAATGCACGTTGACGCTGACCTTGCTGCCGAAGCGCGCCATCGCATCCTCCAGCGTGCGGCGCCGCTGCCTCGATTCGACGTAGCCCTTCACGCCGAACTGCCCGCCAGGCGCAGCGATGACCTCGACCTCGGGGAACGGCACCAGCGCCTTCTCGACCTCGGCCAGGTTCACGCTGCTGCCGGCGCCCGCGCCGCCGCGATCGCCGCCCAGTGACATCGCGGCGATGCCGAGCACCGCGAGGATCGCGATCACGCCGCCGACCCAGAGGCCCAGCCGCTGCGTGCGCAACGCGGGTGCATCCGCCAGCGCGTTCTCGCCAGGCACCGCGCCATGGGCCGGCGCGAACATGCGGTCTTCCTGCGCATGCGTAGGATAGGTGCGGTCGAGCTGGAAGTCGATCTGCCCCACGCTCACGATGTCGCCTGCCACCACGCTCTTGCGCGGTTGCTGCATCTCCTCGCCGTTCAGGCGTGCCGAGGCGGTGCCCAGGCGCTGCATCGACACGACCAGTTCGCCCACGGTGAACGCCAGGTGCCGCGGCAGCACGTCGCCGCCCGGCAGCATCACCTCGCATTCGCCGCCCGAGCCGAGCACGTTGATGCCGGGCTTGAGCACGATGGTGCGGCCCTTCACCGCGCCGCTGAGGAAGCGCAGGCACCAGCCGGCGGCCTGTGCGTGCGCGCCCTGCGGCGCGGAGGCTTGCGCGGGTGTTTCCGCGGCCGGTTCGTCGTCGAATGGGATGTCGCCCTTCATCGGTTCAACCTCCGGGCTCGGGCAGGGGCAGCGTCGGCACCGAGGCCGTCGCGCCCGGCGTGACCAGGCGCGGCGTCAGCAGGTAGAAGCGCTCCATGTTGTTCTGCTTCTTGTCGGTGTAGCGGAAGAGCCCGCCCACGCCCGGGATGTCCTTGAGCAGCGGCACGCCGGTGACGGCATTGCTCTTCTCCTCCGACGAGTAGCCCGCGATCAGCAGGCTCGCGCCCTCGTCCACCAGCGCCTGCGTGTTGACGGTGCGGCGGCGCACGATCGGTATCTTGTCCACCGACTGCGGGCTCAGGTCGCCGTCGACGATGTCGATGGACATCATCACGCCGCGGCCGGTCTTCTCGTCGATGATCAGCGGCGTCACCCGCACGGCGGTGCCGGCGGTGATGCTGAACAGGCCCGCGTCCTGGAAGCCGTCCACGCGCACGTAGAACTCGCTGAGGTTTTCCAGCACGGCCTCGGTGTTGTCCAGCGTCATCACCTTCGGGCGCGCCACGAAGTTGGCGTTGCCATTGGAGGCCAGCGCGGTGACGCGGGCCAACAGGTAGTTGCGCGCGCTGTTGCCGATAGCCGCCGTGAACATGCCGCCCAGCGGCGTGAGCGGATTGCCCGAGGTGTCGACGCCCCCGATCTGGCCCGCCTCGCTGCCCGTGCCGCCCCAGGTGAGCGGTCCGCGGTCGCCGCGTCCGGTCTGGAAGTCGGCGTGGCGGCCATGCCAGCGCCAGTCCACGCCCAGGCTGGTGAGGTTGTCGGAGCTGATGTCCATGATGGTGACCTCGATCTCCACCAGCCGTGGGCGCGTGTCCATCGACTCGATCAGCCTGGCGTACTGCGCCATCTTCTCGGGCATGTCGCGCACCAGCACCGCGTTCATGCGCGTGTCGGCCTGGAACTGCGGCAGCTCGCCGCCCATGACGCTGGACATGCCGCCCAGCGTGGCGCCGTCGGGCGCCTGCCCTGCGCCGGCGATGTCGATCCTGGGCGCGCTGATGGTCTCGCCGCTGCGCAGCTTGATCTGTCGGTTCGGCCCCACCGACAGCGTACCGTTGGTGCCCCGCCCGCCCGAGCCGCCCGACGACTGGTTGCCAGTGCTGCGGCCATAGAGGCTGCGCAGCACGTTGGCCACGCCCGGGATCACCGTCTCCTTGCCCGAGCGGTTGATGCGGAAGTCCGAGGCCCAGGCGTACTTCAACGGGAATAGCCGGATCTCGGCGCCCTCGGCCATCGCGCTCTTCTGGTCCGCGAGCTTGACGGCCTGGCGGACCATCTCCACGTAGCGGCGCGGGCCGGTGACGTATACGCTGGCGTCGCGCTCGCTGATGCTCAACGGGTAGCGCTCGTCGGAGATGTGCAGCCGCACCAGCGTCTCGGCGATGCGGCCGGCATTTTCCGCCGCGATCGGCAGCACCTCGCTCTTGGCGTCGGCCGCGAGGTCGACGAAGAGGAAGGCGCCGTCGTAGTACCAGGTCAGGCCGTTGACTGAGCAGACGCTGTCGAGGATGTTCTTCGCCGGTCCGTCGAACTTGCCGCTGATCACGCCGTTGACCTTGGGATCGATCACCGCGGTGATGCCCTGCGACGAAGCGAGCTCACGCAGGAAGTCGTTCAGCGGCTTCTCGTTGGCGACGATCTGGAAAGGCTTGTTCTGCCAGCGCAAGTCCGCCGCCATGCCGCTTTGCGCGGCCAGCAGCACGAGCATCGCGCAGCCCAACGCCGTGAAGGCGCGGCGCGGAAGCAATCGAAGACGCGTGGCGACGGTCGTCATCGTGGCGCTCACGACAGCGAGGTGAGCGACAGGAACGCGCGCTCGGCGAAGCGCATCACGTCGCGCCCCAGCCAGCCGGCCGTGACGATGATCGCCACCATCACCGCGATCAGCCGCACCGACTGGCCGATGCTCTGGTCCTGCACCTGCGTCACCGCCTGCAGCACCGCCACCACGAGCGAGGAGACCGTGGCCACCACCACCACCGGCAACGAGATCCAGAGCACGAGCATGAGGCCCTCGCGCGTGATGTCCAGGATGTTCTGCGGTGTCATGGCGAATGGCGGCCCCTTCGGAAAACAGCATGCGGTTCGGGTGGTGGTGAACGTTCATCGATCAGTGCGCTTGGGGATTGGTGATCCATCCCACGGGTTGCAGGGCCACGTCGTCGTCGATTTCCTGGTACGACAGCACCGCCAGTTGCGGCGCGACCGGCTCGATCAGGTTCTTGATGTAGCGGCGCACGTCGGACGACGCGATTGCCACCACGCGGTTGGCGGTGGAGCCGAGCACACGGCGCAGCTGTTCGCGGATGTCCTGCGTGACGGCCGGGCTCAACAGCAGCAGGTTGCCGCGCGGCGAGCGCTCGATGGCGTTCTGCACGCGGTCCAGCAGGCTGGACTCGAACAGGATCGCCTCGAGCTGCCGGTTCGGTCCGACGTAGCGGCTGGTGATGTAGCGCCCCAGGTGGATGCGCACCAGCTCGGTCAGCGCGATGCCGTCCTGCTCCTTGGCGGCCCACATCGTCAGGCTCTCGAAGATGGCGTGCAGGTTGCGGATCGGAATGCCCTCCTGCAGCAGCCGGCGCAGCACCTCGGCGATGCGCTGGGCCGAGGCCACGCGCAGCACCTCGGCCGCGAGTTCGGGCGCATCGCGCTGCACCGAGTGCAGCAGGCGCTGCACTTCCTGCAGGCCGATGAGGTCCTTCACGTGGCGGCGCACCGTGTGGTCCACATGCAGGCCCACCACTTCCGCGCCGCTCCATGCGTTCAGCCCCGCCTCGGGCGTCGGCACCCACACGACGCGCCCGAAGGGGCCGAAGGGCTCGGCCACCTCGGCGCCCGGCGGCGTCGTGACGGCCTGCGCCGGGTCGAGCATCAGCCAGCCCGGCTTGAGCAGGCCGCGCGCCACCGCCACGTCGTGCACCAGCACCTGGTACTCGTTGTCGACCAGGCCGTCCACGTAGTTGAGCTGCAGCCGAGGAAAGATCGGCCCGAGGTCGGACTCCACAGAGGTCTTCACCGTCGACAGGTGCTGGTCCAGCACGAAGCGGTCGACCGCGCTGCGCAGACCCGAGGACAGGCGCACCGCGAGCGGCGCGGCGATGGCGTGGTCGGTATCGGTTTCCTCCGAGGCCACGCCGCCGCCGTGCGAGATCCAGCCCGGGGTGTTGCGCTGCCGGCGCAGCATGCGCATCGCCAGGCCCAGCCCCAGCAGCATGGCGGCCAGCACGCCGAACACCCACTTCGGAAAACCCGGCACCACGAGGAAGCTGGCGACGGCCAAGCCCGCGATGATCAGCGCGCGCGGATGCGCCATGAGCTGATCGCCGATCTGCTGCGCGAGCTGCGAGTCGCGGCGGTCGCCGGTGCTCACGCGGGTGATGACGATGCCCGCGGCGATGGACACCAGCAGCGACGGGATCTGCGAGACCATGCCATCGCCCACCGTGAGGATGGCGTAGCGCTGCAGCGCCCCGCCCAGCGTCATGTCGTGCATCAGCGTGCCGATGGCGATGCCCGCGAGGATGTTGACCAGCGCGATCACGATGCTGGCGATGGCATCGCCCTTGACGAACTTCATCGCGCCGTCCATGGCGCCATGCAGCTGGCACTCCTGCTCCAGCAGGCGGCGCTGCTTCTGCGCCTTGGCTGACGACAGCACGCCGGCGCGCACATCGGCATCGATGCTCATCTGCTTGCCGGGCATCGCATCGAGCGCGAAGCGCGCCGCCACCTCGGCCACGCGCTCGGAGCCCTTGGCGATCACGATGAACTGCACGATCGCGATGATCAGGAAAACCACGCCGCCGACCACCACGTTGTTGCCCACGATCAGCTTGCCGAAGGTGTCGATGATGTGGCCCGCGTTGGCGTGCAGCAGGATCAGCTTGGTGGATGCGATGTTCAGCGCGAGACGAAACAGCGTGGTGAACAGCAGCAGCGACGGGAAGGTCGACAGCGACAGCGCCGAAGGCACGTACATGGCGACGATCAGCAGCACCAGGCTGATGGCCAGGTTGCTCGCGATCAGGAAGTCCAGCAACGGCGTGGGCAACGGCAGCACGAACAGCGCCACGACCACGACCAGCAGCGCCGCCAGCAGCAAATCGTTGTAGCGGCCCGCGTTGCCCATGAGGTCGCGAAAACTTCCGCGGTATTGTTGAAGAGGTCGCGAGGAACTCGCCATGGCGTCCTTGCTCAAGTGAGATCTGGGTGTTTTCTTTCTGCTGCGCACGGAGCTTCGGCCGCGCGGCGAACGTGAAGAACCTCACGTCGCGACCTACTCTAAGCGGCGCCCTCCGATCGCGGCAACCACGAGTTCTCGTAAGTACGAAAGGCTTGTGGCGCACGCGGCACTACGCATTCCCGTACTACCTGTGCACAGTCCCTTTCGCTAAGCTGGGCCACCCGATGCGAAGCCTTTTTTCGCGTTGCTTCGAGGTCTACAGACAGTGACAGGACGTAGCAGTTGGTCGAACGAAAGCATGCATGCCGAGCCACGCCGCTGAAGCCGTGACGGAACTCGGCCAGGCGCGCGCACTGCCCCGTGCCGATGCGGCGAACGTGCGGGCACTCAACCGTCTGTATGCATCCGTGCCCCTGAGCGACGTGGTGACGCGCGGTGCGAGCTATAGGCTCTCGTGGCACCACGACGCGGCCTTCGGCCACACCACGCGCGAACGCTACGGCTTCAGGCTGGGCGCGCATGCGGGCCACCTCGCGATGGATGCGCCCAGCATGCAGGTGCTGCTCGGTGAACGCCGCATCGACCTGCTGCCGCGCGATCTGCGCTACATCCTGCTGGCCGATGCGCTGCACCCGGTGATCGATACGTTGGAGAAGGCATTGCGCCTGCACTTCGAGTGGCAGCCTCCGGAAACCGAAGCGCGCGAGCCGCGCGATACACGCGATGCACGCGAGCCATCGCTGGTTCATTGCGACCCTGAGCGCGCGGCCTTCTTCGTGGCCACGCCCACGCACGGCGGCGCGATGCTGCGCGGCTTCGTGCAGTTCGACGACGCCGCGACGCTCGATGCGCTCGTGCCCCCGGCCTCCGGCGCACCGCATGCCGTGCGCGGCAGCGATGCCTTCGACACCCTGCAGCTGCCGGTGAGCTTCGAGCTCGGCAGCACCCCAATCCAGCTGCGCGAGATCAGCAGCATCCGACCCGGCGACATCGTCGGCATCGAACAGTGGCGCTCTTCGGGCAGCGGCATCGTCGTCACTGCCGCGCTGGGCGGCCCGAAGGGGCCGTTTCTCTCGGCCGTGGCCGAGGGCTCGCGCATCACCGTTCAGCAATCGAGAGACAGTGCCATGAAGCCAGACACGCCCGCCGATCCTGCGGTCGCCGCAGACAACGTCGCCAACCTGCCGCTGGACCGGCTCGATGCGCTGGAGGTGACGCTGCGCTTCGAAGTGGGGGAACTGTCGCTTTCACTCGGCGAACTCAAGAGCATCCGTGCAGGCCATGTGTTCGACCTTGCGCAGCCGCTGAACCGCAGCCCGGTGCGCATCCTGGCGCACGGCAACGTGCTGGGCAAGGGCTACCTCGTGGCGATAGGCGATCGCCTGGGTGTGCGCGTGTCGGAGTTCGCTCCCGGCGAAGTCTGAGAAGCCGGGACGAAGGCCACCCATGCAAGGAGGGATCCCGGAGCCGCTCACCCTCGTCGCGGTGATGGTTGCGTTCGGCTTCGCGACCTTCGCGGCGCTGATGGTGACCAGCTACACCAAGCTGGTGATCGTATTCGGCCTGCTGCGCACCGCGCTCGGGCTGCAGCAGACGCCGCCGAACATGGTGCTCAATGGCATCGCGATCATCCTGACGGTCTACATCATGGCACCGGTGGGGATGGACATCGGCGATACCCTGCGCACGCGCAACTTCGGTATCAAGGGCGAGAGCATGGGCGACATCATGGCAGTGGTCGATGCTGCGAAGGTGCCGGTCAAGGAGTTCCTGCAGAAGCATACGCACGAGCGCGAACGCCAGTTCTTCCTGAAGTCGGCTTCTAACATCTGGCCCAAGGCGCGTGCCGAGCAACTCAAGGACGACGACTTCATGGTGCTGGTGCCCAGCTTCACGCTCAGCGAACTCACGCGCGCGTTCCAGATCGGCTTCATCATCTACCTGGTGTTTGTGGTGGTGGACCTGATCGTGGCCACGGTGCTGCTCGCGCTGGGCATGTCGATGATCGCGCCAACCACCATTTCGCTGCCGTTCAAGTTGCTGCTGTTCGTGATGCTGGACGGCTGGACGCGACTGGTGCACGGGCTGGTGCTTTCGTACCGCTAAGTTCGTTCCTCCGGTTCATGCCGGCACCTTCCAGCCCGGAAGCGATGTGCTTCCCAAAGTCAACCCTGGTCACCGCTTTCACGCAGCCGAACTGGACACCGCTGTTCCTGGCCATCGGCGGCCTGGTCACGGAGGTCGGCGGGCCGATGAGCCATGTTGCCGTCAGGCCGAGGAGGGCCGCATGACGGCGCATTCGGGCGAACCTTGGCGGCGGCGGACTACAAGCGACTTTGGGCAGACCTTTAGATTCACCGCGCAACACCACTGAAGGAAACCGATGGCCGAAGAAGCCAACCACGCTGCTTTCATTGACTGGTTGACGGCGGAAGCCGCCGCCTACACGGCCATCCATCAGCTTCACCAGCGCACGCAGGGCGGACGCCGGGGCATTCCGAACCACGGCATCGAGCAGATTGCCAGGCTGCGCAAGGAGGCAGACCTTCGGTTCGCCGGCTTGGCGAAGACGTTGGGCGCGACATTGCCACAGCCCGCAACGGTCGTGCCAGTGCGGCGCGAGCACAGGTCGCGACCGGCCTTCGAGCTTCTCTCGCGCGTGCCTGTCGAACGGTCGAGGACCACCTCGGACGGCGCCTGCGCTCCTGTCCAGCGATCGGCGGGATAGAGGGCGCGCGATTTCGCGCCTGTTCGCCCCGCCATTCCGTCCCTTGGTTGGGCCTGATGAAGATCGCAACATTCAACATCAACGGCATCAACAGCCGCCTCGCACGCCTGCTCGAATGGCTGGCCGAATCGAAGCCCGATGTCGCATGCCTGCAGGAACTCAAGAGCCCCGATGGCAACCTGCCCATCGATGCGATCCAGGGTGCGGGCTACGGCATCGTCGCACTCGGGCAGCGCGCCTGGAACGGGGTCGCCATCCTTGCGCGCGGAAAAACGCCGATCGACATCGGACGTGGCCTGCCGGGCATGGAAGCCGACACGCAGAGCCGCTACATCGAGGCGGTGGTCGACGGCATCCTGATCGGCTGCCTCTACCTTCCCAACGGCAATCCTCAGCCGGGGCCGAAGTTCGACTACAAGCTGCGGTGGTTCGAGGCCTTCAACAGGCATGCGAAGAAACTCTTCGCGAGCGGCATGCCCGTCGTGCTGGCCGGTGACTACAACGTCGTGCCGACAGATGCCGACATCTACAGCCCCGCCTCATGGCGCGACGACGCGCTGCTGCAACCCGAAAGTCGGGCGGCGTTCGCACAGCTTCTCAAGCAAGGCTGGACCGACGCGATCCGCGCGTGCCATCCCGACCGCGCACCGTTCACCTTCTGGACCTACTGGCGCAACCGCTATCCACGCGACGCCGGGCTTCGCATCGACCATCTGCTGCTGAACGCGGAACTCGCGCCGATGCTTCGCAACGCTGGCGTGGACCGCGACGTGCGCGGACGCACCGGCGCGAGCGACCATGCGCCGGCCTGGATCGAACTCGACAGGCCAAAAGCGTAGACAAACGCGCCTGTATCGGCGTGGTCCTCGGCAGCACGCAGGCTACGCTGGCGGGGCGCTGGCCAGAGGGGCGAACCTGCCGCTGGACAGAAGCGCCGTCGGCCTCGCGGCGCAAGGCGCGGCGATGGGCCTGCTTACGTCCTGTACCCGAGCCGCTTCATCGCTTCAGCGAGCGGCTGGCGCTTCTTCCAATAGCCTTCCCAGGGATCCTCCGCCTGAAAGGAAAGGTACTCGCGGGCGGTCCGGATGTTCCACTGCGAACCGCTCTTGAGCTGCCCCAGGTCGTCCCAGGCCACCGGCATCGAGACCCCGAGTCCGGGCCTGGCCCGCGCGGAAAACGCCACCGCCGTCGTCGCGCCATGGCCGTTGCGCAGATAGTCGACGAAGAGCTTGCCGACGCGATTGCTCGGTCCGCTCTTGGCCACGAAGCGCGCCGGGATCGTTCGTGCCAGGTGCTGGACGATGGCCTGCGAGAAACCCTTGACGGTCTCGTAGTCGTAGCGCGGCGCCAGCGGCACAACGACGTGCAGTCCCTTGCCGCCGCTGGTCTTGAGCCAGGCCTGCAGCCCCAGGGCGTCGAGCATCGCGCGCACCAGCGTTGCCGCCTCCTGCACCTGCTCCCAGGTCGTTCCTTCGCCGGGGTCCAGGTCGAACACCATCCTGTCGGGCCTGTCGATGTTCTTCGCGGTGGAATTCCACGTATGGAACTCGATGACGTTCATCTGCGCCGCGCCTGCCAGCGCCTGGGCGCTGCCGATCTCGAGCAGCGCCGCATGGCCGGGCCACAGGTCTTCAGGCAGTTCGGTGATGCCAGAAATGCCGATCTTCTCGCCGTGCTTCTGGAAGAACAGTTCCCCACCCACTCCCGTAGGACCGCGCACGAGCGAGCACGGCCGCCCCTTCAGATGCGGCAGGATGAACTGCGCGACGGACTCGTAATAGCGCACCAGGTCCAGCTTGGTGGCGCCGGTGGCCGCGTCGATCACGCGCTCGCCATGGCTCACCTTGACGGAGGCCGCCGCCGAGCCGCCAGCCCTCCCGCCGGGCGGTGCGGCGGATGTCCCGAACTGCCGGGGCCGCTCGCGAACGATGACCTTCGCGGGCTTGTCGTCGCGCAGGCCGATGAAGGACGCGTGCCGGATCTGATCGTCCGGCGTCCACTCGGCGAAGCTCACCTCCGCCAGCAGCCGGGGTTTCACCCAGCGCTCGCTGCCCGCCTTGCGCCTGGACCAGCGGCCCGGCCTGGGGTCGCCCTTGTCGAACGGGGACGTCGCGGCGGCCAGCGGCAGCAGCCTCTGCTTGAGATCGCTGGCCTCCTCGCTGCTCCAGCCGGTGCCGACACTCCCCACGGACACCAGCTTGCCGCGGTCATCGTGGATGCCCAGCAGGAGGCTCCCGACCTGGTCGGTGCGGTCCGTCCGGTCGGTGTAGCCGCAGATCACGAACTCCTGGCGCAGCTTGCACTTGAGCTTGAGCCAGGTTTCGCTGCGCCGGGAAACGTACGGCGCATCGGCGCGCTTGGCGATCACGCCTTCCATCTGCATCTGGCAAGCGGAGCGCAGCAGCGATGCGGGATCGGCTTCGAAGTTGTCGCTGAAGCGCACGTGGTCCGTGGCTTTTTCCGCGAGGAAGTCCCGCAGCAGCTGTCGGCGCTGCAACAGGGGGAGCTCGCGCAGGTCGTGCCCTTCGAAGAAAGGCACGTCGAAGACAAAGAACACGATGTGCTCGGCACCCTGGCCCCGGTCGAAGGCGTTCTGCAACGCATTGAAATCCGGCGCCCCGTCGTCGCCGAGCACGACGATCTCGCCGTCCAGGAAGCTCGCATGAAGGCCCAGCCCGGCGAGCTCCTGCACCAGCGTCGGCATGCGCGCCGACCAGTCGTGACCGCCGCGGGTGATGAGCGCGACCTTGCGCTTGTCGAATCGGGCCATCAACCGGTAGCCGTCGAACTTGATCTCGAAGAGCCATTCGCCACCTGCAGGCACGCCCGCGACGAGGGTGGCGAGCTGCGGCTTGATCTCGGCGGGAAGCACGCTCTTGCGCGCCGGCCTGGGGGGGCCGGGGGCCTTGCCGGCGCGTTTCGCTGCAGGCGCAGCCGCCTCGCGACCAGGCGACTTGAGCGGCTTGGCGATGACGCTGTCCGGCAGGGCCGTGATCACGTCGTACTCGGCATGGGCGCGGGCGAAGGCATCCTTCTTCTTGAACAGGATCCAGGGCTCCTGGCGCTCACCGCCCTTGGCGATCTTCACGAGCTCCCACAGACCTCCGAGCTTCTGGCCGTGCAGCCGGAACACCAGCTTCCCGGCGGCCAGGCCCGCGCGGGGATCGCCCACCGGCTCCCACGTGCCGTTGTCCCACACGATGACGGTTCCCGCGCCGTACTGCTTGGGCGGGATCGTGCCTTCGAACGAGGAATAGGAGATCGGATGGTCTTCCACGTGGACGGCCATCCGCTTTTCCTTTGGATCGAAGCTCGGGCCCTTGGGCACGGCCCAGGACACCATCACCCCGTCGAGCTCGAGCCGGAAGTCGTAGTGCAGCCGCGAGGCGGCATGCTTTTGCACCACGAAGGTGAGCGCGTGCGGGCTGGGCCGGCCACCATCGGCGGGCTCCGCAGTGACGGCGAAGTTCCGCTTGGCCTTGTACTTGGACAGCGCATCGCTCTTGGCCATCGGGCGTCCCTCTCAGGGCCGGAGCGCGTGGTCAAGCCACCTTTCGGGTGGGGGTCGTCGCCTTCTTCGAAGCCGTCTTCGAGGCGGTCTTCCGCGCAGCGCCGCCCGACTTTGCCGCCGCCTTGGCACTGCGCTTCCTCGCGGCGGGAGCGTCGGCCTTGGGGGCCTTGCCACCCTTGAGGCTGCGCTGCAGCAGCTCGGTCAGGTCGATCACGTTCGAGCTGTCCTCGGGTGCTTCTTCCTCGGGCTCGATCACGGTCTCGGTGTCGCCGGCCTTGACCTTCTTCTGGACGATCTTCATGACGGCGCTCTTGAACTCGTCCTTGAAGTCCTCCGGGTTCCATTTGCCTGACATGCTGTCGACCAGCTGCTCGGCCATCTTCATCTCCGCCGCGCTCACCTTGGCGCCCTTCATCCCCGCGGCAGGCAGATCGAGGCCTTCGAGCGTCTTGACCTCATCGCCCCATCGCAGCAGGTTCAGCACCATCGCCTTGCCGGAGGGCACCAGCACGGCCAGATGTTGCTTGGTGGCGATCACCACCTTGGCCAGGCCGACCTTGCCGGTCTTCAGGAGCACCTCTCGCAGCAGCGCGTAGACCTTCTGGCCCTTGTTGATCGGCGCGACGTAGTAGGGGCGTTCCAGATAAAGGAAGGGGAGCTCCTGCGCGTCGATGAAGCGCTGGATCTCGATCGTCTGGGTGGTGCGGGGGTAGGCGGCTTCGATTTCCTCGGGCGAGATCACCACGTACTTGCCGTCCTCGTACTCGAAGCCCTTGACGATGTTGTCCTTGTCGATCTCCCGGCCGGTCCTCTTGTTGATCCGCTTGTAGCCGACCGGGTCCATGCTGCGCTTGTCCAGCCAGTCGAAATCGATGCCCTGCTCGACGCTGGCGGTGTGCAGGCCCACCGGGATGTGGACGAGTCCGAAAGTGATGGCGCCTTTCCAGAGGGTTCTGCTGCCAGTGGCCATGTCGAGTTCCTTTGAGCCGCGCGGGAGATGTAGCAAGTGAGATCGGCGTGCCGAAGCCACCTCGAAACCTCGACTTTTCCGGATCGGGCCTCTGGTCCTTGTGGGACATGAGCGAACCCGGAGGGCAGATAAGTGCCAGTGCCATCGGCATTCGCCGACGACGACGTATCCGGTGACCGGGCACCCTGGCCACGCTGCCCGGCGGCGACATGGTTTTCTCGTCAAGTGCGTTGAACAAGCACTTCGCAGGTTCGGTCAAGGGCAGCGGGGAGCGCTACGATCTTTGGCACCTGCCGGTCGCCGGCATGCTTCATCTCCAGTTCGCCGCACCTTCCTACCTCTCCTGGTCCAGCCACGCCTGGCCGCGCGCATAGAGTGCCTCGACCTCCGCTCCCTGCAGCTGCGGCATGTCGCGTTTCACGGCATAGCCGATCTGGGTCTGGACATAGGCCAGGTGACGATAGCCCGCAGGAAAGGCGGCCAGGCGGTCCGTGTCGAGTTGCAGCGGCACGGCGGGGTCGACGGGGTCGATGCGGTCTTTCTCGTAGATGGGCTGGCGCACGACCAGGCCCCAGCGGCCGTCGCGCTTCTCGAGGAAATCGTAGAAGCGCCCCGTGCACACCACGTCGCAAAGCACGCCCTGAACCTCTGCGCGCTGCGAGATCGTCATCTTCGTTTGTGCGATGGCGCGCTCGCCCGCCAAATCGATCGACGTGCCGCCGAGGAAATGCAGGATGCTCACGCCCTTGGCCATCCCCTCCTGGGTGACCCGGATGAACTCGCGCGCAGGCCCCTGGAACCACGTCGCGTGCATGAAGCCATCGTCATGCCACACGGTGGCAAAGCGCTTCCAGTCGCCGGCATCGCGCCATACGGCCCAGTTCTCGACGAGCTCGCGAATTGCGAGCTTGTCGCTCCATGCATCGGTCATGTCCATGTCCTGTTCGACTTCAAAAAAACTCAACGCGGCGGCAGCGAGCCGGTCTTGCCGGTGCGCAGTCGATAGACCTTGCCTGCCCCGACGGTAGCGACATACAGCGTGCCCGCCTCCGGCCCCCGCCCGAACCCCAGGTTGACCGGGCTTTCGTTGTGGGGCAGCGCCAGGCGCGCGGCCAGCACGCCGGCCGGCGTCATCACATAGATGCCGGGTCCCGATGCGGCACTGGGCAGTGCGAGGTAGACGTTGCCTTCGTTGTCGGTGGCCATCCCGTCGACGCAGCCTGACTTCTCAAGATCGAGCAGCACGCGCGGCGCGCCCGGCCGGCCAGACTCATCGAGCGGGTACGCGACGAGGCCGCCCGCACCGGTACGGTCGAGCGCCGCCTTCCCTTGCTCGCCGAGCGCATTCGTACCAGGGTCGCACAAGCCCACGTAGAGGGTCCGCTGGTCGGGCGAGAGCTCGATGCCGTTCATCTTCGAGTTGTCGCCGAGGATGCGCGTGAGCGGCCACAGCCCCTTGGCGCCGGCGCCGGGTGGATCGATCCTGTAGACGGCGTTGATGCGCTGCTCGATCGTCTCAGGGCCGAAGAGGCGCAGGTCCGAGAAATAGATGCGGCCCGTGCGATCGATCGCCACGTCGTTGGGCGCGTTGAACTGGCGGTTCTCGTGGAAGTACGCGACCACACGATAGGCGCCGGTGCGCAAGTCGGTGATCGAGACACGGCGCCCGCCATAGTCGGCGCCCTCGGCGGTGACCATGCGATCCTGGGCGTCGATGGCCAGGCCGGCGGCCATGTTGCTGGGCTCGCGAAAGATGCGCGGCCTGCCACCGGGCGGTACGACCCAGATGCGGCCACCCTGCACGCCGCCCGCGTCGGAGCAGCCGACCGAACGCGTGATCTCGGTGAAATACACGCTGCCATCCGAGGCGCTCGCGATGCCTTCCATCACGCCGCAGCCTCCCGAGTGAACGAGTTCGAAGCTCGGCGCTGGGAAGAACTCCTGTTGTCGCGCCGGTGTCGGCACTTCGGCGCGGCTCTGCAGGACGCACAGCAGCGCCGCAAGGATCATCGACAGTCGCATGGCTCGACCTCTCGTATGGACCGTCAGGCGTGACGCTGCAGAAACGGCAGCACATGCGCCAGCACCTCGTCGGGTGCCTCTTCCGCCATCAGGTGGCCGCAGTCGATGGCCGCGCCCTCCACGTGGTCGGCCCATTGGCGCCAGATTTCGACGGGGTCGGGCCGCGCGGTGTTCGATGCGCTCCACAGCACTTGCAGCGGACAGGCGATCCGTCGGCCCGCGGCGAGGTCTTCGTCGTCGTGGCGAAGATCGATCGACGCAGCAGCTCGGTAGTCTTCGATCATTGCGTGGCGCACCGACGCCTTGGCGAACGCGCGATGGTATTCGGCGAGCGCCTGGGGCGTGACCGCGTCGAACCTGAGCACCGCGCTGCGCAGCGACCAGTCGAGAAAGTACGCGGGATCCGCGTCCAACAAGCGCTCGGGCAGGTCGAACGGCTGCGCGAACAGATACCAGTGAAACGCCTTGAGTCCGAAGTCCATGTTCGCGCGGCGCCACATCGCCTCGGTCGGAACCACCGTGAGCGAGGTGAAGGCACTGACCAGGCCGGGCTGGTCGAGGCACAGCCGGTAGCCCACGCGTGCGCCGCGGTCGTGGCCGACGATGGCGAAGCGATCGAAGCCCAGCGACTTCATGAGCCCGACCTGGTCCCCGCCCAGGGTGCGCTTGCAGTGATGGATGTGCAACGGATCGCCGCCAGGCCCGGTGCTGTCGCCGTAGCCGCGCAGGTCGGGCGCAACGACCGTGAAATGCCGGGCGAGCGCGGGCGCGATGCGGTGCCACGCCACATGCGTCTGCGGATAGCCGTGCAGCAGCAGCAAGGGCGGGCCGCTGCCGCCGACCTCGGCGTGGATCGTGGCGTCGCCAAGCTCGGCGCGATGGACCTCGAAGCCGGGGAAGAACGGCGCGCTCATGGCTGCGCCTCGCCGAAGAAGAAGTCGGCCATCGCCTCGAGCTGCTCGTTCATCATGTGCCGGCCGTGGACGATGCGCGCGCCGCGCGCCTGCGCCTCCAGGAGCAAAGGCGTGGTGGCAGGCTCCATGATGACCTCCGCGACCGTCTGCGCGGCCTGGATCGCCGAGAGTGCGAACGGCAAGGCATCGCCTGGCTTCATGCCCATGGGCGTCGCGTTGACGATGAGATCGCGAGGGCTTGCCGCGTCCCAACGGCCCGCCGCACGTCCGAGCGCGCGCAGGCGCTCGACCAGCTCCGCGCACTTTGCGGCATCGACGTCGTGCACGTCGATCGACGCCGCACCCGCCGCCGCCAGGGCCAGCCCGATCGCGCTGCCCGCGCCTCCCGCACCGGCCATTCCCACACTGCGCCCCTTCACGTCGAAGCCGTTGCGCGCGAGCCCGGCAACGAACCCTGCGCCGTCGAGCAGGTCACCCTGCCAGCCATCGCTGGTGCGGCGAAGGACGTTCACGGCCTGTGCCTGCCTTGCCGAGCGCATCAGCTCGATCGACAGACCGGCCACGCGCTGCTTGTGCGGCACCGTGACAACGATGCCCTCGACGTTGTGCACCGCATGCAGCGCGCTCAGCAACGCCGCCACGTCGCCGCCGTGCACATGCAGCGGCACCAGCACCGCGTTGATGCCCCGCGCCTGCAGCAAGCGCGTCAAGGGCAGTGGCGCCTTTACCTGCGCGACGGGGTCGCCGATGATGCCAAGGACGGTCGTTCGGCCGTCCAGTCGCAGTCCGTCGAGGGTGTCATTCGTGGTCATGGCCATGTCCTTGCAAGAAGTCCCGGGTGGCACGGCAGGCCGCCGCCGCACGCGCATGCACGTCCAGCGTGGCCATGCGGATGGCGCTCGGCGCCTCGATCGAGAGGGTGGCGTCGTCGTTCAATTGCGCCAGCAGGCGGTGCACGGGCAGCTCGCCCTCCCCAGGGAACAGCCGGTGCGCACGGCCCTCCTCGGCGGGCGACAGGCCCGGGTGGCGCCGCGCGAGCGCATCATTGACCTGCATGAAATCGCGATCGATGTACGGGCCGGCCATCTCGTCGGGCACGCCGCCCGCGCGAAAGAAATGCAGTGCGTCGACGAGCACGCGAACCGCAGGGGAACCCGAAGCGATGGCGAGCTCACGCGCGATGCGCAGCGAGCGTGCCGCCGTGTAGATCATGAACTCGAGGCCCAGCGTAAGGCCGTGCGACTGGGCGCGGGCGGCCAATGCCCCGATGTTGTCCGCCGCGCGCACCAGGTCCGGATCGTCCACGTTGACCATGAGCCTGCGTGCGCCCAGCCGCTGGGCCGAGGCGAGCACGCCCGACAGCGCCTGCACGTCGAAGTCCGGCCTGATCCGCACGATCTCGATGTCGTGCACCGTCATGCCCAGGTCGCGCACGCGTGCGAGCGTCTCGCGCAGCATCGGCCCGCCCTCCTCCATCGGGAACGGCGCCTCACCGGGTCTCGCCGGCTGAAGGCGGATGCCGACACCGCGCAAGCCCGCCGCATGCGCGGCCTCGACCAGCAAGGGCGGAGGCGCATCGAGCATGCCCAGGTGCGCGAGCGAGAGACGGAACTTCATGCTGTCACCGGCACGCTGGCCTCTCGCAGCGGCACGCCCTGTGCGCGCAGCAGGGACTGCAGCCGCGCCACATCCACGTCGCGCGGCAGCACGCCGCTGTCGGCCGCCAGCGCCGCCGCCGTGCCGGCCGCCTGGCCCGTGAGCCAGCACTGGGGGATCTCGCGCAGGAAGCCGTGGGAGTTGGTGTCGCAGGCGATGTGCTTGCCGGCCGCGAGCACGCCGTCGAGCGACGCGGGCACCAGCGCGCCGTAGGGCACCGAGATCGATGGAAAGCGCGGCGACGGGCTCGGGCTGATGCCGATCTCGTCGGGCTCCACCGCGCCGGCATCCCACGCGCTGCGCAGCACGCGCTTCACACCCACCAGGCGCCGGCCATGGCGGGTACCGATCTGCGGGGCCATCAGCATGACCCACGCCTTCTCGAAGCCCGGGGCATGCGCCCTATAGAAAGCCAGGTGCTCGTTCATGCTCTGGCGCGACTCCCATTCGACCTGCGTCATCTCGTCCACGTCGAGCGCGCTGTAGCCTGCCTTGCGCGGCCCGAGGAAGGTGGCGACGTCGGGGCGCCACGAGACGATCGGCTTCTCGAAGCTGCCCAGCGCTTCACGCCCACGCGCCATGAAGGCCGAGAAGGCCTCGGGTTCGCCTGCCCTGAAGTCGAGCCAGCGCTGCATATCCACCCCTGCGAACAGCCATGAGGTATTGATGCAATGGTGGATGTCGTGCGCGTCGATGTCGGACTCGAAGGCCGCGCCCGCCGCCGCGTAGAGATCCCCCTCGCCGGTGGTATCCACCACCACGTTCGCCAGGATCGCACGGCGGCCTTGCTTGCTCTCGAAGATCGCGCCCTTCACGCGCCCCATCTCCTGGATCGGCGCGGCCATCCAGGCATGCAGGATCAGGTCGACGCCCGCCTCGCGGACCATCTGGTGGTACACGCCCTTGAGCATCTCGGGGTCGATGGTCGGCGAATGCGTGACCACGCCATGGAAGGCGGCCGTGCGTAGACCCCAATAGGCGGCGGCAGCGGGGTCCTGCGAGCCCCATTCGTCACGCGGCGGGCCGGCCACGGCCTCGGCACCCATGCGCGCCATGAACTCCGCGGCGAGCCCCTGGATGACATGCTGGCCCTGCCAATCGCTCATGCGATCGATCCAGATCACGAGGCCGCCCGTCGAAAGGCCGCCCAGGTGGTTGTAGCGCTCCAGCAGGACCACGCGCGCACCGTTGCGCGCGGCCGCCACGGCAGCGGCCACTCCCGACGGCCCACCGCCCAGGACGAGCACGTCGCACTCCGTGTGCACGGGCACGTCACGCGCGGGCTCGGTGACGTGCCCGCCCGTTGCGCGCTGCCGGCGCTGACTCTGGCGGGCATTGACGTCGGAGCGAAAGAAATAGCGTTCTTCGGAGGTGAGGGTTCCCATCGCGGGCTTTCGAGAAGAAGGAATGTGGAAGTGAATGAATGGATGAAGGGGATCAGGCGGCGATCTCGCTCAGCAGCATGTCGCTCAGCGGGCCGGGCGTGATGACCATCGCGTCGTGGCCGGTGGCAAGGGTGCGCGTGCGCCACCCCGCGTCCGCACGCACGCGCGCCTTGGTGGGCTCCAGCGTCGCGATCGGCTCGACGGTGCATTCGATGTATGTCTTCGGCAGGCCGTTGCCCAGAGGCGCCCTCAACTGCAGCGGCTGCAGGTAGGTGCCCACGGGCTGCGGCGTCATGCGTCGCTGCACCCAGGCCGCATCGGCGGCGTCTTTCACGCCGAAGGCGGACGGCGGCAACGCAGGAGCGGCGCCCACGCCTGCACCGGTTTCGCGGATCGTCTTCAGCCGCTGCTGTACCACGGCCTCGGGAAAGTCCGAGAACAGGCTCTTGCCGGAATCGAGCAGCAGCGCATCCAGGAACACGAGTTGACGCAGCCGGTCGCGGGCGCGGTCCGCCACGCCCGAGATCACGATTCCCCCATAGCTGTGGCCCACGAGCACGACGTTCTGCAGCTCCTCGCACTCGAGCAGATTGACGACGTCGGCGATGTGCGTGTCAAGGTTGACCTGCGGCGACAGCAGATGCCGCCGCTCGCCGAGGCCCGTGAGCGTGGGCGCATGGACTGCGTGTCCCGCCGCGCGCAGCCGCGCCGCCACGCGCGACCAGCACCAGCCGCCATGCCAGGCACCGTGCACGAGCACGAAGGCCGGCCTGGACGCAGGATCGGCAGATTTCTCGGCCGCCCGCACGGGCGGCACGAACGCAGCGGCGGCGCCGGCCAGGCTGGTGGTGAAGAGCTGCCTGCGTTGCATCGCAGCCCCCTATTCGGCGCGCGCGCCGGTCAGGCGGATCACGCCGCCCCACATCGCCGTGTCCTCGGCGATCTTGTGCGCCAGGACGCCCGGCGCGCTGCCGGCCGCGAGCCAGCCCTGTTCGAGCAGGCGCTGCTTCACGTCGTTCGTCTGCAGGATGCGCGCGATCTCCTGCGAGAGCCGCTCGGCCACGGGTGCGGGCAGGTTCGCCGGACCGAAGACCGCGTTCCATGAGGCGACATCGAAGCCTTGCCTGTCGAGCGCCGACTGGATCGGCGGCACGTCGCCCGAGCCGGGGAACGCCGCGGCCGTGCTGACGCCGTACAGGCGCAGTCGCCCGTTCTTCGCCTGCGGTACGGCGATCGACGGAATCATGAACGAGAGGTCGATCTGCTTGCCCATCAGCGCCGTCGCCACCTGCGGAAAACCGGGGAACGGCACGTGCACGGCGCGGATGCCCGTGTGCGTCTTCAGCAGTTCCATCGCGAGGTGCGAGCCCGAGCCCGGCCCGATGGAGCCGTAGCTGAGCTTGTCGCCCTGCGCTTTCGCGAAGTCGAGGAAGCCGCGCAGGTCGGTGGCCGGCATCGCCATGCTTCCCGCCAGCACGAAGGGACTGGTGGCCACGAGCGAGATGGGACGCAGGTCGCGCGCCACGTCGTAGGGTGTGGAAGGCGTGAGCGCCTTGGCCGTGGTCAGCGGACCGTTGCCCGTCAGGCCGATGGTGTAGCCATCGGTGGCCCGCGCCACGGACGCCACGCCGATGCTGCCCGCGGCGCCGACCTTGTTGTCGACGATGACCGGCTGCCCCAGCGCCTGGCCGAGCGGTTCGGCCACGGCGCGTGCCAGCATGTCCGGCGACGAGCCCGGCGGGAAGCCGACGATCAGGCGCAGCGGCTTTTGCGGCCAGGTGCCCGTTGCGGCGCTCGCGGCTGCAGGCGCAAGCGAGGCGGGAAGGACCGAGGCGGCGAGCGTGCCGCACAGCAGGCGGCGCCGGCGCGAAGAAAAGTCGGGATCGATGTGCATGGCTGTCTCCGTCACTTGTTGTTGAACGCATTCTTGGCCCGCCATGCAGCGTGCGACGTGATACTTTATGATCCCTCGCATCACGTTTTGTGATGCCTTGACCGGGAGTCCAGTGCCCGCATCCACCCCGCCGCGCGCTCCGCGCAGCCATACCGTCGACATCGACCTGCTGCGCGTGCTCGACACCGTGCTGCGCGTGGGCAGCTTCACCACGGCGGCCAAGGCGCTGTCGCGCACGCAGTCGGCGGTGAGCATGCAGCTCAAGCGGCTCGAAGAGCAGCTGGGCGTGCAGCTGGTAGAACGCGGCACGCGCAAGCTCGCTGCGACGTTGGAGGGCCAGCAGCTGCTGCCGCTCGCGCGCCAGATGCTGAGCCTGAACGATCAGCTCTTCCATGACATCGACGCGCAGGAGGTCTCGGGCAGCATCCGCATCGGCGCCATCGAACACTACGCCACGCGCGTGCTGCCTGCGCTCATCGCGGAGTTCTGCAAGCTCCATCCACGCATCCATGTCGAGCTGCAGCACGGCGTGTCGGCGCTGATGCACAGGGAACTCGGCGCACGCTACGACCTCGTGATCGGCATCGGACCGGTGGGTTCGGGCGAGGGCCTTCGGCTGTCCAAATCGCGCGTGGTGTGGGCTTCGACCGCGGGTTCCGCCACACACCTGCAGCGCCCGCTTCCGCTGGCGCTGAACCCCGAGGGAGCGATGCTGCGCGACTGGGCTACGCACGCGCTCGACCAGGCGGGCATTCCATGGCGCATCGCCTACACGAGCACGACGGTCACGGGGCTGGAGGCCGCCGTGCGCGCGGGGATCGCGATCGGCGTCTTCCGGGAGGCCACGATCTCGCAGCGGCTCAAGGTGCTGGGTGCGCGCGAGGGCATGCCCGGGATGCCCGAATGCGAAGTGTGGCTGGCGGCCACTCCGGGGCCGGGGCGCAAGGCGGTCGAGTTGCTGGAGGCGTTCCTGATCCACAAGCTGCGCAGGGCAAGGCGCTGAGCCAGCGGCAGTCGCGAGAAGCCGCGCCGACGATGGGCTCTCTCGTCGTGGCATCGGTCCGCCCGGCAGCGGCCTCCATGCGCCCTGCAGCATCCTCCTCGGCCGAACGCCCCGGATCGGGGCTCGAATGGGGGGAAGCTTTGGTCTACCCTCAAGCAGGCGGCGCAGCTGCAGCGCCTGCCAAGGCCGCAGGGGAAGGCACGCTGTCCCGCATGCGAAGTTCCAGCATCTCGAGCAGCGCACGCAGCGCGGCGCTGTTCTGGCGGCGCTGTGTATAGGCCGCATAGAGCCAGATGTCGCTGGGCATGAAATCCTGGAGAACCGGGACCAGGTGGGCGCCTTCCACGTAGGGCTGCGCAAGCAGGTCGGGAACGCACACCGCGCCGATGTCCGCCAGTGCTGCGCCGATCAACGCACTCGCATCGTTGGCGTCCATGCGTCCCCGGATGGGCACGTTGTACGGCTGGCCGTCCACTTCGAATGCGATCTGTGGAGGCCCTGGCGTGACGGAGTATGCGAGGACATCGTGCTTTCGCATGTCATCAGGCTGTAGCGGGATGCCGCGCCGCGCCCAGTAGCGCGGCGTCGCGCAAAGTGTGAGCCCCATCCGGCGCAGGCGCCGCACGATCAGGTTCTCGTCGCCGATCCGCCCGAAGCGCAAAGCGATGTCGACTCCTTCGTCGACCAGGTCGATCATGCGGTTGCTCAGCTTCAGGTCGAGCTGCACGTCGGGATAGCGGGTGAGGAAATCTCCCAGCAGGCGCGGAAACGCGGTTTGGACCATTCCGTGGGGCGCAGTGATCAGCAGGCGACCGCTGGGGTGCGAGCCACGTGCCTGCAGCTCGCTCGTGGTCTGCTCGATCATCTCCATCAGGGGCGCACATCGCGCCTGCAGCAAGCGGCCTGCATCGGTGAGGGAGACTGAACGCGTCGAGCGGTTGAGCAAGCGGACATTGAAGCGGGACTCCAGTGCTGCAACGTGCTTGCTCACGCTGGCCTTCGAGATACCGAGCCTGCCGGCCGCGCGCGAGAAGCTGCCTTGGAAGGCCACTTCCGCAAAGGTCCTGAGAAGCTCGAATCCGTCCATCTTTCATCCCGTCACTTGCAAAGCGGCCCATTGCAGACGACTGCGCTTCGCCCTCACTGGTGCGGCGCAGCGGAGCCGCTCTCCCATCCGCCACCCAAGGCCATGAATACGCCGACTTGGTACTCTGCCAACCGGGCGTCCGACTCAGCCAGCGCGGCTTCGTGCGAGGCCAGGGTGCGTTGGGCGTCCAGCGCATCGAGCTGGCCGACCTTTCCGTTGATCAGCAGCGCCCGCGCCTGATCGGCCACGGTCAGGCTCTGGTCGCGTGCGGCAGCAAGAGCCGCATGGCGATCGAGTTCGCGGGCGTAGGTGTCCAGCGCGGCTTCGGCTTCGCGCAGCGCATTCAGCACGGTGCCGTCGAATCGCGCGACTGCGCCGCGAGCCGTTGCTTCGGCCTGGGTGATGCGCGCTCGCGCGACACCCGTGTTGGGAAAAGACCAGCTGATCAGCGGCCCCACGCTGTAGCTGAAGGTCTCGCGGTTGGCGAACCGTTCGACAAAGCCGGCGGACGCCGATGAGAGGCCCAGCGTCACCTTGGGATAGAGATCGCCCGACGCGACACCGATTCGCGCCGTCGCGGAGGCCAGGCTTCGTTCGGCCTGCCGCACGTCGGGGCGCCGGGCAAGCAGCGCAGCGCCGTCGCCCACAGGCAGCAACCCGGCCACGCGTGGAGGCTGCTCGCAATGGCTGAGGGCCTCGGGAAAGTCGCGCGGCGGCGCACCCGTGAGCACGGCGAGCCGGTACAGCGCCTGCTGGCGCCGGGCTTCCAGTGGAGGAATTGCGGCGCGCAGGGTTTCGAGCTGGGCGCGCGTACGCGCGGCGTCCATGGTGCCGGCCTTCCCCGCGCGCTGCAACCGCAGCGCCAGCCCGAGAGCGTCCTCCTGCAGGCGCACCGAGGCCCGTGCCACGCTCAGCTGCAGCCCGGTTGCGCATACCGCCCCGTATGCCTGCGCCGTGCCGCCGGCAACGCTCACGCGCACCAAGTCCGCCGCGGCGCGCGCGGCGCCGGCATCCGCTTCGGCAACTTCGATGGCGCGATGCAACTGGCCGAACAGGTCCAGCTGGTAGGACACGGCCACGCCCATGCTGTAGTTGAGCCGGCTCGGTGGCGTCTGGTCGGCTTGCAGCACCGACAAGCCCGAGACATGACCGAAGCTCGGACCGCCATTGAGGGTGATCGATGGCTGTTCGCTCCCGTGCGCCTCTGCCTCGAGGGCCATGGCACGCTCGAAGGTGGCCAGGGCTTGCCGCAGATCGGTGTTGTGCGCCAGGGCCCGGGTGATCAGGCCGTCGAGTTGCGGATCGTCGAAAAGGCGCCACCAGTGCGCGGGCATCGTTGCATCCGATGTGGCCGCGCCGCCGGAGAGGAAGGGGCCGGCCGAAGCGGATTGCGCTGCGGTGAGCGCGGCCGGTGCGACGTAGTCGGGGCCGACGGGGCCATGGGCGCAGCCAGCCAGCATCACACATGCGGCGGCGGTTGCAAGAGTGAGGACGCGAGGTGGCTTCATGACCTCGGCTCCTGAACGCGGGCCGCGGCGGCGGTGGAAGCTTCCCGAGCCTCCATCACCTCGACGGAGACAGTCTGCCCGACGATCAGGCGAGCATTGGCCGGCAGCGGGTCGAGCTTCACCCGCACCGGAACGCGCTGGGCGAGCCGCACCCAGTTGAATGTGGGATTCACGCTGGACAGCAGGTTGGCACCGGTGCTGCGGTCGCGGTCGCCGATGCCGGCGGCAATGCTGTCGACCTCGCCTTCGAGCGAGGGCGCGTCCATGGGGGTCACACGCACCCGGTCGCCCAGCCGAATGCGCGACAGCTTGTTTTCCTCGAAGTAGCCCTCGACGTAGATCGAACCGTCAGCCACGAGCGCCAGTGCGGGGTGGCCTGCGGTCGCATAGGCGCCCTGGCGCAGATCGGGATTGGTGACACGGCCCGCCGCCGGCGCGCGCACTTCTGCGCGTTGCAGGTTCAGGCGTGCCACCTCGAGCGTCACCTGCGCCTGGCGCAGGGCCGTTTCGGCCGCCAGCAGCGCACCCCTGGCCTGCTCGACACGCAGGCGCGATTGCTCGCGCACCTCCTGCGCGACAAGGCCTTCCAGTTCGTCGTTGCGGCGGCGCTCGCGCTGCGCCTGAGCCAGCGCGACCCGCTGGTTGTCGATGACGATCCGCTGCGCGGCGACTGCAGCCTCGGCCTGCTGCAGCGCCAGCGTGAAGCGGGCTTCGTCGATCGAGAAGAGCAACTCGCCCGCCATGACCGGCTGGTTGTCGCGCACCGCCACGACGGCCACCATGCCGGAAACATCGGGCGCCACCTGGATGACGTCGGCCCGCACCCGGCCGTTGCGCGTCCAAGGCGCCAGCTCATAGTGTTCCCAGAGTTGCAGGGCGGCCCAGCAGGCGCCTGCTACGACGAGCGCGGTCAGCAGCATGCGCAAGAGAGATGGAGCCGGGCGTGACAGCCAGGCGGGAAAACAGACGGATTTGGTATTCATGGTCGAGCAACAGGTCAACGGGTCAGTTCAGGAGGAGATGGCGCCGCCCAGCCGGGCCAGCGCATAGAGCGACAGGAGATACAGCCCCAGATCGAAGAGCGGTGGATGCCACACCCACCGGTAGACGCCGAGCAGCGACAGCAGGCGGCGAACCCAGGAGGCGCAAGCCATCGCACCTCCTGCGAGCAGGAGCAGGCCGGGAACGTAGATGCCGAAGAAGCTTGTTTCGATCATGGTTGGAGGTCCGAAGGCGCAGAAGGAAAGAGATCCCTGCGCAGCCCCACGAGGGCCGAGACAGCGGGCTCGCACGCGGTGCTTGCGAGGCAAAGGACCAGCAGCCGGTCGATCTGCGGCAGCAGCGAGTCGAGTCGAGGCGGCGATGCCGTGGCTCGGGCGAGGAAGGCTCGCTCGAGCGCGGCCAGCAGCTCGCGCACAGACGTTTCGGGCAGCAGGTGGCGATGCTGCTGAAGGAGGCCAATGCTCGCGCCGATTCGAAGTTCGCGCATGGCGAGCTGCGCCGCCTCACTGCCTCGGCCCGCGGCGCCGCCAGCCGTGCGCGGAACCAGCAGCGCGATGCGGTCCAGCATGCGGCCGGCGAATGCGTCACGCGCCAGCGCGCGTCTCGGGCGCGCTGCCATTCCGGCCATTCCGGAAAGATCGCGCCAGGTGGCCCGGTGGATGCGCCGCGCGGTCCATTCGCTGCTCACGCTGCGCACGATGGCGGTAACGCGTGCGGCAATCAGGGCACCGGCAAAGAGCGCCAGATTGCCCTCAAGAAAGTTGACCCAGTCGGCGCTGGCAATGTCGTGCAGGGCCAGCGTGCCGGCCACGCCGAAAAACATGCCCAGTGCCGTGAGGCTGCTTGCCGGACGAGCGAGGTAGCCGCCCACGACCAGGAACAGCGGCGCAATACACAGCACCAGCATGCCGAGGTCGTGCGCCAGCGGCATGACGCCGAGGATGTAGAAGGCAGACACCGGCATCGACCACAGCAGGGCGACCAGGAACTTGTGCATGCCCGGCACGGGGTCGTCCATGGTGGCGAAGAAGCTGCAGAACACCGCTGCCGCCATAGCCATCGACGATCCCGCGCGCCAACCGCTGAAGATCCACGCCGCGCATGCAGTGCAGATGGAAAGCACGACCGTGAATGCGGAGCGCAGCGCCAGGCCCCTGTCCACGTGGAGGACCGAAGGCCGCGAAGCCTCTGCTCGCTTCGGAGGCGACGCATGGCCGACCAGCCCGGCGGCGACGTCGGCGCGAAGCGCGTTGCACCGCCGCCATCCCGCGACCAGCTCGTCGACATGGGCGGCCACGTCGATGCTCAGCGCACGCACCCAAAGCGAGTTCCGCCGGTCCACGCTCTCTGCCCGGACAGCGGCACGGAGGCCGTCAGAGGCACCGGGCGGCGGACCGGCATCAAGGCAGGCGCTACCTTGCGCCATGACCCGCGTGACCGGTTCGGGCACACCGCCTGTCGCATCGCGCAAGGCTGCGAGCCGGTCCTCCAGGGCCGAAAGCGAAGGCGTCAGTGCCGCGAGGCCGTCGTGCAGGTCGTCCACGGCATGCCGAGTCCATCGCAGGCCGCCGGTATCGAAGGGCACGTGGGTTGCGAGCAGGCGCAACTGGGTGACGTCGGTGGCGATGCGCCGCCTGTCCTGTGCCAGCCGCTTGCGAACCTCCTCCTCGGCACCAGGGCTCATCAGGTCGCCGGCCCACCGGCGGACATCGCCCAGCGTGCGGTCGATCAGCCCGAGGAGCGAAGGCGCAAGGCTGGTGGGCAAGACGACGCTGTGCACGAGACTCGCGCAGACGATCCCGAGCGCGATCTCCTCGGTTCGGGCGATGGCGGTGTCGAACATCGCCGCGGGTGCGTCCACCAGCGGAAAGCCGATCAGCGCCGCAGAGTAACCTCCGAGCATGAAGGCATAGGAGCGCGCGCTTCGGTCCATCAGCGACAGGTAGAGGCACGAGCCCACCCACAGCGCCAGCGCGAGCGACAGAAGCACCGGCGACCCGGACAGCGACGGGATCAGCACCACGGTGGCCGCACATCCCAGCACGGTGCCGCACAGGCGGTAGAGCGACTTCGAGCGCACATGGCCCGCCAGGGGATGGGCGACGATGTACGCGGTCATCATGGACCAGAAGGGTCGGGGCAGCCCGAAACGGCTGGACAGGTAAAGCGCGAGCATGGCCGCGAAAAAGCTCTTGAGCGAAAAGAGCCACTCCTGCCTGGAGAAACGAGGCCGCGTGATCATGCGGCGCGCCTGGGGATCGGGTTCGAAGGCGTCGATCCGGCCTGGAACTTGTTGCGAATCATTTGCATGTATCGATGCTAGGCATCCGCATGCGAGGCAGGAATCGTAAACTTGGACAAATGATTTCTCTTTTCGGTCATCCCGGATGAACCGCTCGGTCCGTACGGCGTCTCGCGCCAGTCTCGACCTGGATTACGAGCCGTCAGTCCCTGTCATGGCACATCGCGTGGATGTCGAGGAGCGCGAGCGCGAGGTTCCGATTCACGTGCATCGTTCCGGCCAGCTGGTCATGGCGCTGCGCGGGGCGGTCTCCTGCGACGTGCCCGGTGCGATGTGGATGGTCCCGCCCCAGGCGGGCGTGTGGATTCCGGGCGGAACGCCGCACAGCAACCACAGCACGGCGAACGCGGTGATCTTCTATCTGTTCGTTGCGCGCGATGCCGCGCCCTTGCCTGCCAGCTGCTGCACATTGCGCATCAGCCCGCTGCTCGGCGAGATGATCCAGTACCTGGCGGAGCAACCGCCCTCCTATGAGCCCAGCGGTCCGACCGATCGGCTCGCCCATGTGCTGCTGGACCAGCTCTGCGCCATGCCGAAGGAGGAAGTCTCCTTGCCCATGCCCGAGGATGCGCGGCTGCGAAAGGTGTCGCGCGCCATGATGCGCGACCCGTCCGACCGCCGTACGCAGAAGGATTGGGCCCACCAGCTCGGCATGAGCGAGCGGACGCTGAACAGGCTGTGCACAGCCTCGACCGGCCTGAGCTTCGGACGCTGGCGGCGCCAGCTGCACATGATGGTCGCGCTTCGGGAACTGTCCGGGGGAGCGACCGTGCAGCAGGTCGCCTACGACCTCGGCTATGAGTCGCCCTCGGCCTTCATCACGATGTTCAAGAAGGCGTTCGGCAAGCCTCCCGCCACGTACATCAACGACCGGCTGATGGCCGGAGGATGAGGGTCGTCCGCTTCAAGCCTTTACCGGTAGGAGCGCGCGTGGGTCACGCCGCCATCCACCACCAGGGTGGCACCCATCACGTAGTCTCCCGCCCGCGAGGCGAGGAATATGGCGGCGCCTGCGATGTCGTCCGGCGTGCCGATGCGACGGGCGGGAATGTGCTCCGACAGCGCCTCCCCATGGTCGCGGGCATTGCGGTTCATCTCGGAGGGGAATGCCCCTGGCGCAATGGCGCTGACCGCGATGTTGTCCTGCGCCAGGCGCATCGCCATGCGCCGCGTCAGGTGAACCAGTCCTGCCTTGCTCGCAACGTAGGAGTAGTTCTCCTGCGGGTTGAGTCCGATGCCGTCAGTGGAAGCGATGTTGATGATCTTCCCGACCCGCGCCTTGGCCGCGGCGCGCAGCGGTCCGGCGAGCGCCTTCGTCAGGAAGAAAGGCGTCTTCAGGTTCAGATCCACCACCTTGTCCCAGCCGCTTTCCGGGAAGGCATCGAAGTCTTCTCCCCAGGCCGCGCCTGCGTTGTTGACCAGGATGTCGAGCGTCGATTCGTGGCGGGCATAGGCGTCGGCCACGGCCTGGCAGCCCGCGACCGTGGACACGTCGTGCGGCAGCGATATGCAGTGGCCCGTGCTCGCGAGTTCCCGCGCGGCCAGGTCGCAGGCTTCGGCCTTCCGCGCGCTGATGTAGACGCGTGCGCCGTGCGACAGGAACCCCTCGGCGATCATGCGGCCGATGCCTCGCGAGCCACCGGTGATGAGCGCCGTGCGGCCCTGCAGCGAAAAAAGATCCTGGGCACTCATGGCGACGTCACCGCCGTACTCGCGCGCATGGACGTGCCTTCTTCTGCGGGGGCCTCGAGGCGCGATCGCCGCACATAGGCCGTTCCGTCGAACAGGCGCCGCGCCGTGCGCGTGAAGTGCACTTCGCGCACCGTCCATTCATTCTCGCCCGCATGCTCGACATTCGCGAAGATCTTGAGCACCCCGCTCGGATGGCCGATGCGGATGCGCGTCGGGCCCGCATGCGTGCCCCGCGCTTCAGCCGGAACGGTTCCTGCGATCTGCGCTGCGACCGAGAGGCACACCGAGCCCCCGCCAGGGAACGCCTTGTGCATGGCGCCACCGTTGAGCACCATGCGCGCGACGAAGTCGATCTCCGATGACTGCACGACGCGGTCGCCGGCGATGGTCCGGTAGTCCTGCGCTTCGCTGATCAGGATCTGGTACGGCGTCAGGATCCCGGACGACGGAAGATTGCAGCGTTCGACGACCCAGCGCCTCACCTCCTCGGCCATCTCGTAGATCTCGGGGCCGAGCTGGCCCGGTAGTTCCGTGCCAGTGATGCCAAGGTCCGCCGCGCGGATGAACACGCACGCCGTGCCGACGTCGACCACCGACACCGGTATTTCACGGCCGAGCTTCGACACGTGGACCCAATCGCGCGCCTGCCCCGTGGGCAGCAGCGTGCCGGTCGTGGAGCCGCTGGTGTCGGAGTAGTCCAGTGCCACCTCTGCACCGGTGCCGGGCACGCCATCCACTTCGCTATCGCCCTCCACGCGCGGCTCGCCGTCGGCGCATTGCACGGCCATCCGGAGGATCTTTCCGGTGTTCGTGTTGTGGACCCGAACGGTGGTGACGGGTTCCTGTACCGGAACCAGCCTCTCCTGCAACGCATAGACCCCGGTGGCCGACGAAATGTTGCCGCAGACGATCTCGAAGCTGACCGTGGGCTGGTCGATGCCGATCTGCACGAAGGTGTAGTCGATGTCCGCGTCCGGGCGCGAAGGCGGCCCGATGATGGCGCACTTGCTCGTCAGGATATCGGCGCCGCCGAGACCGTCGATCTGGCGCACGTCGGGGCTGCCGAACAGAGCAAGAAGAAATCGGAGACGCGCTTGTGGGTCGGTGGGCACGTCGTGCTGCGAGAGAAAAACAGCCTTGCTGGTGCCACCGCGCATCAAGGTGACCGGTACGCGAATTTGTTCTTTCATCGGCTCAGTATGCAGATCGCGCTGGCCGCTGTCCTTTCAGTTCTGCTGGCCATTGTTTAGCTGGACTGCATGCGTCGAATCGTTAAGCGCCGCTAAAGAGCGCCCAGCAGAAATCCAATGACCGAGGGGACCTGGATCTCGATACTTTCCTTCGCTGTGGCGAGCTCCACACGAACAGGAGACACCTTTGAAGATCATCAAGCGAACGGAATCCCCCTTCCGTGAAACCCCCGGCGGCATGGTGCTCGTCGCGACCCGCGTGGCCGGCCAGCCGGCCCAGTTCCCGCCCATCGAATTCAGCCACGACGACCAGACAGTCGAAAACATCGAGCTCGGACCCACCGGCTCCCTCTACAGCTTCACGATCGTTCACCCGGGCAAGGACAAGCAGCCCTATGGCCTTGCCATGGTCGACTTCGAACCCGGCGTGCGCGCCTTCGGCCGGCTGCTGTACAGCGCCGAGCCGCCAGCCATCGGTGCCCGCCTGCGGGTGGTGCCCTTCGCGTTGCCTGACGGCACGCCCGACTATGCATTCCAGGAGTGACGCGCCATGAAGCAACCACTGATCACCGGCGTCGGCATCACTGACTTCGGCCGCTTCCCCGAATTGACCGAAGAGGCGATGGCCCAGGCGGCCATCCTCGACGCACTGGCCGATGCCGGCACGCAGCTTGGCGAGGTGCAGGCGTTCTACTGCGGCAACGCGCTAGGTGCCATGCTGCCCGGGCAGCGAGCATTGCGCGAACTGCATGTCGGCGGCGGCGCGGTCTACAACGTGGACAACGCCTGCTCCAGCGGGGCCACCGCGCTGAATCTCGCGCTGCAGGCGCTCAAGGTCGGCCAGTACGACACCGTGGTGGTGTTCGGCATGGACCACCTGAGCAGCCTCGGCGGCGGCCCGCTGCAGCTCAGCCAGAAGGACTGGAACAACAGGCGCGGGATGATCATGCCCGCCCTGTACGCCATGCGTGCCAAGCGCTACATGCACGATCACGGCCTCGCGCTGGAGACCCTGGCGGACATCTCCGTGAAGAACCGTAAGCACGGGGCCTTGAACCCGATCGCCAAGTTCGCCAAGCTGGCGAGCCGCGAGGAAGTGCTGGCGTCGCGCCCGGTGGCCGAGCCGCTCACGCTGCTGCAGTGCTGCCCCGCCGTGGTGGACGGGGCCGCGGCCCTCGTGCTCAGCACCAGGCCCTCCGGAGGTACCGCCAAGCCTGTGCGTGTGCTGGCGTCCGTGGTGCAGTCGGGCTTGTTCGAGACCACGCCGGTCGACATGACCGAGGCCGAGATCACCGCGCGTGCCGCCCGGCTGGCCTACGAGCAGGCCGGCATCGGGCCTGAAGACCTCAGCCTGCTGGAAGTGCACGACGCGTTCACCATTTCCGAGCTGCTCTATTACGAGGCCCTCGGCCTTTGCAGGCGCGGCGATGCGGCGAACCTGCTGCAAAGCGGCGCGACTGCGCTGGGCGGCCGCGTGCCGGTCAACCCCAGCGGCGGACTGATCGCCAAGGGTCACCCGCCGGGTGCGACCGGCGTCGCGCAGGTCGTGGAGGTCTGTGAACAACTACAGGGCCGTGCCGGCGCGCGGCAGGTGCAGGGCGCGCGCATCGGCCTCACGCAGGTCACGGGCGGCGGCATCTGGGGCGTCGACCACGCCGCCTGCTCGATCAACATTCTTTCGCTCTGATGGCACTCCCCATGAACCAGACAAACACCACCGCGCCCGCCTCGCTGCAGGGCCTCGTCGCCGTCGTGACCGGCGGCGCCAAGGGCATCGGCCTGGGCATCGCCCGCGAGCTTGCACAGGGGGGCTGCCGCATCGTGCTGTGGGACTTCGACGACGCCGCGTTGAACGAGGCCGAGCGGACGTTGTCGAGCGAAGGCGCCGACGTGACCACCTTCAAGGTCGACGTCAGCTCCATGGACCAGGTGGAGGCGGCGGTGGCCCGGCTCCTGGCATCCCACGAACGCATCGACATCCTGGTCAACAACGCAGGCATCGGCGGCGACAAGCTGGTCTCCAAGATGGATCTCGCGTTCTGGAGCCGCGTCATCGAGATCAACCTGAATTCGCAGTTCATCTGCTCCAAGGCGGTCCTGGCGCAGATGGCGCAGAACCGGTTCGGGCGCATCATCAACATCGGCTCTCGCGCATGGCTGGGCAACCGCGGCCAGACGGCGTACTCGGCCTCCAAGGGCGCCGTGGTGAGCCTGACCCGCTCGCTGGCGCTCGAATATGCGCGCAAGGGCATCACCGTCAACGCCGTCGCGCCGGGCATCGTGGAGACGCCGCTGTTCGCGACGCTCACCGAAGAAGTGCGCCAGAGCCTCCACAAGACCGTGCCGATGGAGCGCATCGGCCAGCCGCAGGACATCGCCCGAGCGGTGCGGTTCTTCGCGGAACCCGGCTCGAGCTACGTCACCGGCCAGCTCCTGTACGTCTGCGGCGGCCGCAGCCTCGGCAGCCCCTCGGTGTAGAGCCGGATCGCGCCGACAGAAATCGAACAAGGCTGAAGATCGCATGCTCGCGAATGCATTGACCGGTTTGAAAGTGATCGACTTCACGCAGGTGATGGCCGGGCCGACCTGCACGTTGTCTCTGGCCGACCTCGGCGCCGACGTGGTGAAAGTCGAGACGCCCACGGGCGATCTCTCGCGGGCCCTTTCGCCATGGGTCAACGGCGAAGGCGTCGCCTTCCTGGCGCTGAACCGCAACAAGCGCGGGATCGTGCTCGATCTGAAGCAGCCGTCGCATCGGCAGGCCGCGCAGGAGCTGATCGCGCAGGCGGATGTGCTGGTCGAGAGCTTCCGTCCCGGCGTCATGGCGCGGTTCGGGCTCGACTACGCCACGGTGTCCGCGGACAACCCGCGGCTCATCTACTGCTCGGTCTCGGCATACGGCCAGCATGGCGCCAGCAGGGATCTGCCCGGCGTGGACGGCGTGCTGCAGGCTGTGAGCGGCCTGATGAGCGTCACCGGGGCGCCCGATGGAGAGCCTTGCAAGGTACCGGTGCCGATCGTCGACCTGGTCACCGGCTCGCTGGCGGCCATCTCGGTGCTGGCCGCCCTTCAGGAGCAGCAACGCACGGGCCTCGGCCAGCACGTCGAGGCCAGCATGTTCGCCAGCGCCATCGCACTCCAGCACGTGAGTTTCGCGTCCTACTTCGCGGACGGCATCGTGCCCGGACCGCAGGGCAACGCGGCGCCCTATTCGACGCCCAACGAGGCCCTGCGATGCGCCGACGGGTGGATCATGGTCGCGGCCTATCACCCTGCCCGATGGCAGGCGCTGTGTGCCGCCATCGGCGCACCGGAACTCGCCTGCGATCCGCGCTTCGCAGAGAACAAGAGCCGGCTGCAGCACCGCCAGGCGCTGCTGCGCCTGCTGGAAGCCCGCATGCTCGCGCATCCGCGCGCCTTCTGGCTGGAGAAGTTCACTGCGGTGGACATCATCTGCGGCCCCATCAACGACTATGCCGAGGTGGCGCAGTCGGCCCCCTTCGTCGAGGCGGCGCTCGCGGAAAGCGTGCAGCATCCTGTCGCCGGCACCTTGACGCTGACGCGCAGCGTGCTCGGCGCAGTGGGCGAGCGGCCGCGTGCGCGACGCGCCGCCCCCACGCTCGGAGAGCACACCCGCGAGGTGCTGGCCGCGCTGGGCATGCCAGCCGGCGCCATCGACTCGGTGGCCGCAGCCAGCCCTTCCCAGACCTGAAGAACGGAAAACCATGCCCATCGTCTACACAGTCCAGGATGGCGTCGCCATCGTCACCCTGAATCGGCCCGAGGCCATGAACTCCATCGACCCGGAGTCCAACGAGCAGCTGCTCGGCATCTGGGACCAGGTCTGCAACGACGAGGACGTTCGCGTGCTCGTCCTGACCGGTGCGGGCGAGCGTGCCTTCTGCACGGGGGCGGACCTCAAGAAGACGATGCCATCGGGCGATGGCGTCGCACGTGAAGTCTTTCGCGGCGGCAACCGCCACTTCAACTTCGGCACGCTGCACACCGACAAGCCCGTCGTCGCGGCGATCAACGGCTACGCCCTCGGCGGCGGACTCGAGCTGGCCCTGCTGGCGGACATCCGCATCTGTTCGGACAACGCCCAGTTCGGCCTGCCGGAGGTGCGCGTCGGCAGCATCCCGGGGGCGGGCGGCACGCAGCGCCTGATCCGCGCGGTAGGCCAGTCCGATGCCATGTGGATGCTGCTGACGGGTGAACGCATCGATGCCGCCGAAGCGCTGCGCATCGGTCTGGTCAGCAAGGTGGTACCGCTTTCGGCATTGCAGGAAACGGCCATCGGGCTCGCGCGCAAGATGGCCGCCAATGCGCCGCTGGCGATGACGGCCGCCAAGCGCCTCGCGATGAACGGGCGCGAACTGCCCCTGGCCGGCGGGCTTGCGCTGGAACGCCAGGCCTTCGGGCTGCTCAGGGACAGCGAGGACCGGTTGGAGGGGCGCCGCGCCTTCGCCGAGAAGCGCGCTCCGGTATTCCGTGGTCGCTGAGTTCCTCGAACGGAGGACGACGGCGTCGACAAACACGCCGCCTCCGGTCCGCCCGCCCTGCCCTGCACTGCCTGCATCCGGACAACCGATCCGACCTTCCGCCTGGAGCATCTCGTGAAGACACCGTCTGCTTCCTGGCGCTGCAGCCTCGCACTCGCCATCGCCGCCTTCGTCGGCGCACCGCCGACCGTCGCCCAGCAAGCCAGCCGGCCACCAGTCAGGATCCTCGTGGGCTTCTCGCCAGGCGGCACCCTCGACGTGGTGACGCGTGCGCTCGCGGACCAGCTGCACGACCCGCTCCACCGCACCGTCGTGGTAGAGAACAAGCCGGGCGCCGGCGGAAGGATCGCGATCGACGCGATGCGCGCCGCACCGGCCGACGGCAGCGTGGTCATGTTGTGCCCCGACTTCCTCACGTCGATCTACCCCTTCGTCTTCAACAAGCTCAACTACGACCCGCAGCGCGACATCCTCCCGGTGTCGACCGTCGTCGAGTTCGCGATGGCTCTCGCCGTGCCCTCGTCTTCACCGGTGAAGTCCTTCGGCGAATACGCCCAGTGGGTGCGCGCGCATCCCCAGAACGCCAACTTCGGCCATGCGGCATCGGGCGGGCCTACGCATTTCCTGGGGCTGCAGATCGGCAAGATCATTGGAGCGCCGCTGCAGGACGTTCCTTTCCAGGGCGCGGCCCCGATGATCGTGAACCTTGCCGGCGCCAACATCGCAGCGGGCACTTCCACGGTCGGCGACTTCGCGCAGCACCACGAGGCCGGCAAGCTGCGCGTGCTTGCCGTCACCTCGTCCCAACGCTCCGCGCTCCTGCCGAACGTGCCGACCTTCGCCGAGCTCGGCCGCAAGGAACTCACCACGGTCGGCGTGCTGGCCATCTGCCTGGCACCCGGGACGCCCGCACCCGTCGTCGCTGAATGGAGCGACGCCGTGCGAAAGGCGGTTGCGACGGAGCAGTTCGCGAAGAAGGTCGGCGCGCTCGGTTTCGTGAACACGGGAAGCTCACCCAACGGTGCACGCGCCAGGTTCGCAGAGATGCGCGCATTCTGGGAGCCCGTGGTCAAGGCCTCGGGCTTCAAGGCCGACTAGCAGGCCCCGGGGCACGCCTAGCGGACCGACCGGATCCACTCCCTGAACAGCCGCACCGGGGAGGTAGCCGCCTTCATCGGGTCGCAGACGAGGTAGTAGCCGAGCTCCGTCCGTGCCATGTGGTCGACAGCGACCACCAGGCGGCCGGTTCGAAGGTCGTCTTCCACGTAGGCACGCTGGGCCATCGCGATGCCCAGGCCATCGGCGGCGGCCTGATAGCACAACGCGGCATTCGCCAGCGTGATGCCGCGCGAGCGGGCGGGATCCGCAAGGCCGGCGGAGCCGAACCAGAGCGGCCACGCTTGCGGCCGCATCATGGAGTGCAGCAGGTTGGCCTGCAGCAGATCGCGAGGTGTCTGCAACGGCCCCGCCTGGCCCGGTGCGCAGACCGGGACGAACTCGTCATCGAAGAGATGGTCCAGCTCGACGTCGGCCCACTCGCCCATGCCATGGCGGATGGCGCAATCTGCGCCTTCGAGCCGCATGTCGTCGGCCATGGCGATCGTTGCGATCTCCAGTGCGATGTCGGGGTGCTCTGCGTAGAAGCCATGCAGGCGCGGAACAAGCCAGCGGATGGCCAGGCTCGGTGTCACCTTGAGGCGCAGCCTTCTTTCACTCCGATGCTCGGCCAGGTCGCCGAGTGCGTCCTGCAGGCGGTCGAAGGCATCGCAGACGCGGTGGGCAAGCCTTTCGCCCGCCGCCGTGAACCCGATCTCGCGGCCGGACCGCTGGAACAGCTGCACGCCCAGCCCGGCCTCGAGCTGCTTGATCTGCTGACTCACGGCCCCGGGCGTGACGTGAAGCAGCTGGGCTGCCCGCGAGACTCCCTTGGCCCGGTACACCGCATCGAAAGCCCGCAGCGGGCTCAGGAGAGCGCGAAGGTTCTGCATGGCGGATCGGACCCGTGCCACATTCAGCCGCCGCTGCCGACGAGGGCGCGAGCCGGCGCCGGCACGCGCAGCCACGATAGCGATCGCGCAGCAGGCATCCGCTTCAGCATTTCTGGATCCCGATGGTGCGGTTCAGGAGTTCCTCGTCCTCGCGCAGCGCGGCTGCCGAACCGGCATAAGCGGCGACGCCGCGCTCCAGCACGATGACGTTCGTCGAGAAGTCGAGAACGACGTCCACGTGCTGTTCCACGAGGATGCATCCGACGCCGAGCTTGTCGCTCATGCGGACGATGGCGTCCATCAGCTCCTCGCGCACCATCGGGGCCAGGCCCTCCAGTGGCTCGTCGAGCAGCAGGATGCGCGGCTGCCCGACGAGCGCCCGCGCCACGGACAGCATCTGCTGCTCGCCGCCCGACAGCTGGGTGCCACCATTGCGCCGCCGCTCCTTCAATCGCGGGAACAGTTCATAGACCGCAGGAAGCGCCACGGCCGCCGAGCGCCCCTGGAGGCCCGACAGCAGGTTCTCCTCCACCGTGAGCGAAGGGAAGATGTCGCGGCTCTGCGGCACGTAGCCGAGGCCGGCGCGAGCGCGTGCGAAGGTGCTGGCGCCGCTGATGTCCTTGCCGCCGAAATGGACGCGCCCCTTCATCAGATCGGCCAGGCCCGTCGCGGTCGCCAGCGTCGTCGTCTTGCCGGCGCCGTTGCGCCCGATCAGCCCCAGCCGCTCGCCTTCGCGCACGCTGAAGCTCAGATGTTCGACCACGGGCACGCCGGCGTAGCCGGTCGTGACGTCGTCGAACCGAAGTTCAATGGGGGTGCTGGGCATGGTGGCCGTCTCGTCCGAAGTAGATTTGCTTGACTTGTTCATTGGCCGCGACTTCCTGCGGCGACCCCTCCACCATCACCGCGCCGGCAACCAGGACGATGATGTGCGAGGCGAAGCGGAACACCAAGTCCATGTCGTGCTCGATGAGCAGCACCGACAGGTCCTTCGGAAGGCTCTCGATGGCACTCATGATGCGGCCGCCTTCCCCCTGCGGCACGCCGGCGCCGGGCTCGTCCAGCAGCAGCACCTCGGGTTTCATGGCGAGCGCGAGCGCGATCTCCGCAAGCCGCTGCTCGCCGAGCGCCAGACGCCCCACCACCCGATCCGCAAAGGGGTTCAGGCCCAGCATGCCGAGGGTCTCGTGGACCTCGTCGTGCACGCGCGCGGAACGCGCCGGCGAAGGCCACCACTGCATGGAGGCGCGCAGCCGCTGAAGCACCGCGACCTTGACGTTGTCCGCCACGGTCAAGTCCTTGAACAGGCGGCTGATCTGGAACGTGCGCACGATGCCGCTGCGCACGCGTGCGTACTGCGGCAACTGCACGATCGAGCGGCCGTCGAGCTGGATGTCGCCGGACTTCGGGCGAATCGCTCCGCTGAGCAGGTTGACCAGCGTGGTCTTGCCGGCACCGTTCGGCCCGATCAGCGCCGTGCGGGCGCCCTGCGGGAGGGACAGCGTGACGTTCTGCGTGACGGCCAGGCCGCCGAAGGAGTGGCACAGGTTGCGGGTTTGCAGCCGGGGAGTCATCGGGTTCCTTCTTTGCCGCCCAGACGCCTGGCGTACGCCGCGGCCCGGTCCAGGAGTCCGACCAGGCCTTCGGGCAGGACGATGAGCACGAAGATCAGCATCGAACCGATCACGAAGAGCCAGTGGTACGGATTCAACGTCGACGCGATGTGGTGGATGGTCATGTAGGCGACGGTGCCGAGCACCGCACCCGACAGGCGACGCGTGCCGCCCAGGACGATCATGACCACGACACCCGCGGACGTCGTGAAGTCCAGCATGAAGAGATTGGCCACCTTGCTGGTCTGTGCGGTCAATGCGCCAGCCAGGCCCGCCACGACGCCGCCGATGGTGTAGACGGCCAGCAGGTGCAGGTACACGCGCCCGCCCAGCGCCTGGACGCGGCCCGGGTCCTGTCGGATCGCCCTGGCCGTCAGGCCGAAGGGCGACTCGACCAGGTTGCGCACGAGGAAGTACACCAGTACCAGCGCGCCCAGCGCGTAGAAGTAGCCGGTGTGGCCCATGAAGTTGAACTCCCAGATGCCGAACAGCGGGGCGACCTCGAAGCCGGCAAGTCCGTCGTCGCCGCCGGTGAGCCATCGGGCCCAGTTGGCGAGCTCGAGCAGCAACTGCGCCACGGCGATGGTGAGCATGACCAGCGTGAGGTTGGTCGAGCGCAGCATCACGGCACCGCTGAGCAGCGCGATCAGCCCTCCGCCCAGGCCGCCGAGCAGCAGTCCGACGACCGGATCGGCCGTCAGGTACAGCGCGGTCCAGCCCGCGACGTAGGCACCGGTGCCGTACAGCGCGGCCTGGCCCAGGGTCGCGATGCCCGCCTGCCCGAGGACGAGGCTCAGCGACAGCGCGAAGATGGACACCGTTGCCATGTTGGTCAGCAACCCGAGGTCCTGCGGGAACAGCACGAAGGCCAGCAGCCCGGCCAGCGTCAGGACGATCTCGGCGCGCAAGTGCTTCCACGGGTGGGTGCGGGACGCCGCAGCCATCGCCATGGGCGGAATCACTGCGCTCATGCCTGCCTCCCGAACAGCCCCTGGGGCCGGAACAGCAGGACGACGATCATCGTCAGGAAGAAGGCAGCCGATGCCAACTGGGGAACCATGTATTTCATCGAGGTCTCCACGATGCCGAGCAGCAATGCTGCGAAGAAAGAGCCAAACAGATTTCCGTTTCCTCCCACGGCCACGACGGCCAGGAGGATCACCAGGTACTTGGAGGCGTAGGTCGGCTCCATCGGCAGCATCTCGGCACCGGCGATGCCGCCCAGCGCCGCGAGTGCGGCACCGATCGCGAAGGTGGCTGCGTAGATCTTCGTCGTGTCGATGCCGATGGCACGGGCGATGGGCGCGTTGTCAACCGCTGCGCGCACGCGAATGCCGAAGGACGACCGGTCCACGGCGAGCCACAGGACGACGACCACCAGCAGTCCGCAGGCGACGACGATGAGCCGGTGCCGGGGAATGGAGCGAAAGCCCAGGTCCACCGAGCCGATGAATGCCTCGGGAAGCGCGACGGAGGTCACCGACGATCCGAACATCAGGTTGACCGCCGCGGTCGCGACGAACATCAGCCCGATCGTCACCAACATCTGGTCGAGATCGTCGCGGCGGTAGAAGCGGCGCAGCAGGGTGCGCTCGAAGATCACGGCCAGGAGGGCCACGACGGCGATCGCCAGCACGAAGCCCAGCCCGATGGGCACGCCCAGGCGCTGAGGAATGCTCGCCGCGAGAAAGCCGCCGAGCATCGCGAAGGCGCCATGGGCCAGGTTCACCACACGCATCAGGCCCATCGTCATCGACAGGCCCACGGTGATCATGAACAGGATCATGGCGTACGTCACGCCGTCGATCAGGATGCTGCTGAGAAGCGCGAAAGACATGCTGCAGTCTCTGCGTTACTTGGCCGCGCCCTGGATGCGTCCGTAGTCGGGCTGCATCTCGAAGGTCCGGAACTCGCGGTTGACGAAGCGCCCCGACGAATCCTTCTCGACCACCCGCATGTAGACGTTCTGCACGAACTCGCGGGAGGCGGGGTCGATCTTCACCGGGCCGCGCGGGCTCTCCCACGAAAAACCCTTGGCGGCGGCAAGGGCCTTGGGCCCGTCGCGCTTGCCGTCCGTCGCCTTGACCATGTGATAGATCACATGCAGGCCGTCGTACGCATTCGCGAGCTGGACGGTCGGGATGGCCTTGGGTGCCACCTCGGCCAGCGCCTTGACCGCGGCATTGTTCAGCGGCGAGTTGTGCGTCGCCGAATAGAACATGCCGGTCTCGATTCCCAGCAGCTCGGGGCCGATCGCGCGCAGCTGGTCTTCATCCGTCTCGCCCGTGCCCAGGAAGCGCACGCCCGCGGCCTTCAACCCCGCTTCGTTGTAGGCCTTGATCATTGCGTAGGTGGCCGGCCCGCCAGGGCCGAAGACGTACAGCGCATCGGGCTTGAGCGCCTTCACGCGCTGCATCAGGGGGCCGAAGTCCGTCGTCTTCAGCGGTGCGCGGATGGCCTCGAGCAGCTTGCCGCCTCCGGCGACGAAAGCGGTGTTGAAGGCCTTCTCGGCGTCGAGGCCGGGACCGAAGTCGCTGACCAGCGACACGACGTTCTTCACGTTCTTCTCGAGCGCGTACTTGGCCACCGGCACGGCCATCTGCGGCAGCGTGTAGGAGGTGCGCAGCAGGTAGTCGGACCTCTCGAGAAGCGACGAGGTCGACGCGTTGAAGATCACGACGGGCACCTTCGCCTCCTGCGCGAGCGCGGCGACAGCCAGCGTATCGGGCGTGAAGTACAGGCCGGCGATGTACTGGGCGCCTTCCTTGATGATGAGTTCCTGGGCCAGTGCCTTGGCCTGCGCGGGATTGATGTCCGGCAGGTCGCGGTAGATGACCTCGATCGTGTGCCCGCCTGCGGTGGTGCCGTTGAGCTTCTGGTAGGCCTTGGTCGCCCCTTCCCAGGTCTGACCTACCACAGAGAACGGTCCGGACATGGGTGCGATCACACCCACCTTGATGACGTCGGCGCGGCTTTGCAGCGCGAGCGTCGCGAGTGAGACCGCGAGCGCGGCAACGAGTTTGAGGGTCATCTTCTTCTCCAGGTAGCGGGGGTCGCTGGCGGGCATTCGCCCCGGGGTTTTGACGAGAGGTGGGTCGGGAATCGTGGGGCGCGGGCTGGCTTCAGGCCGGCACGCCGTGCGGCTGCGCTGCTTCGGTCGCCTGCAGTGCGGCGTCGCGGGGCATCAAGGTCGCGTACTTCTGGTCCATGTCGAAGAGGTTGGCCTCGTGCGCCTGCAGCGACCGGTCGCCCACACAGTCCGTGACGACCAGGGGGCGAAAGCCGTGGCACATGGCATCGACCACGCTGGCGCGGACACACCCGCTGGTGGTGCAACCCGCGATCAGCAGCGTCTGCACGCCGCGCTGCGACAACCAGGACGCCAGCGAGGTACCGAAGAAGGCCGACGGATGGATCTTGCGCAGCACCAGCTCGCCGCTGCGCGGCTGCAGCTGCGCGACGATCTGGCTTTGCGGCGCGTCCTCGCGCAGGGCCAGGATGGGCGGCACCTTGAGCGCGAAGATGTTGGCGTCGGCGCCATCGTCCTGGTACACGACCCGCGTGTGGACGATGGGCCATCCGCGCTCGCGCGCGGCGGCCAGCAGGCCGCGAGTGCATTCGATGGCCGGCTCGATGTTGCCGCCGCCGAACGTGAGCGGATCGGCGAATCCGTTGACGAAGTCGATGATCAGCAGGCCGTACGGCGCCTTCGGCGCGACGGCATTGCCGAAGCCCTGCTTCTGGTAGATGTCCGGATCGGCGCTCATCGGAAGGCCTCGTCGATGACCTTGCCGTCGCGAACCACAACGACGTCGTCGAGCTTCACCGTGCAGTTGCGCAAGGGAATGTCCAGGTGGCACGGCGTGGTGCGAGGCCCTCCGGCCTCGTTGTTGGGGCCCAGCGAGAACAGGAAGTTGCCTTCGAACGCACGCGCGTCCTGTCCGGAAGTGGCTTCGCGGTCCACCAGCGACAGCGTGTGCCAGTAGCAGCGCGGCTGCATCCCCCAGCCGATGTGCGCGATGGCGTAGGCCTCGGGGTCCTTGTAGGCCTCCATGAACTCGCGCAGCAGGGCGGCGTCGATGTCGCCCTCGATGCTGCGCACGAAGCCTTCGCGCAGCTGCATGGTGATCTTGTCGGAGACGTAGTTCTTCTGCGGCAGCAGGATGTCGCCGCGGTCGATCACGATGGTGCCGTCGCTGCCGCCCTCGTTGGCGAAGGTAAAGAGGAAGCCGCTGGGCCAGTGGTCCCAGCGCCCGGGCTCCTCGCAGAAGCCGTACTCGGAGATGGTCGGGTAATCGCCGAGCTTGAAAGTCACGTCGGTACCGGCCGGCGAGGTCACGTGCATCTTCCTGGCGGCCTTGAGCAGCTTCGATGCGGCGAGCACGCGCTCGCGATCGGCCTCGGTGGGCACCGCCCGCACCAGCACCTCGGGCGGCTCGACGGCCAGGAGGATCTTGGTGCCCGACTCGAGGATCTCCATCTGCTCGGGCGAGAACAGCAGCAGCATCAGGTCCAGCACGATGTCGCTGTTCTTCATGGCCGCGAGCGCGACCGGGTTGTTGGTGAGGGGCGTCTCCCCCAGGTAGTTCATCAGGTCGCGGCTGGGTGCCTTCTCCGCATTGATGGGCTGCAGCTCGATCCGGGTGACGACCGCGCCCGCGGCCTGCGCCGCGATCGTCGCGGTCTGCAGCGTCTGCGGATGGGTATGGGGACCGCACAGGATCGAGACCTTCTGGCCGCGCTCCACCTTGCTGAGCTTCAGAACCTCGTCCCAGGCCTTGACCATTTGATAATCGCTGACTGGCATGTTTCGTCCTCTGTTTGAAAGTGTCAGATCTGCAGGAGCGCAAGGTCCTGCGGGCTGCCGAGCTTGAAGAGCCGGCGCGCATTGCCGTGGCACACCAGCTCGCGGGTGCGTGCGTCAAGCGGCGCCTGCTCGATGAAGGCGCAGGCCTCGGCGGTGGATTCGTAGGGGTAGTCCACGGAGAACAGCACGGCCTGGGCGCCGAGCTCGCCGATGGCGCCCAGCAGCGCCGGCGCGGAGCACACGCCGGACGTCGTGATCAGGATGTTGCTGCCGATGTACTCGCTGGGCTTGCGTGCCAGCTTGATGCCCGAGGGGTACGCGGCGAAGCGGCTGTCGATGCGCCAGCGTTGATACGGCAGGGCCTCACCCATGTGACCCAGCAGCAGGGTCAGCCGCGGGAAGCGCTCGAACACCCCGCCGAACAGCAGGCGCAGTGCGTGCCCCGCCGTCTCCACGCCCCAGCCCCAGGTGGCCCCCTGAAGGACCGGCATGCCCTCCAGCAGCGCCGGCGGCTGGCTGAACGCGTTGGGGTGCAGATAGATGGGCACGCCGAGTGCCTCCGCGCGCTCCCAGAACACGTCGAACTCGCTGCCTTCGTAATAGCGGCCCAGGGTGTGGCCGTTGATCAGCGCGCCCTTGAAGCCGCACTCGACGACGGTGCGCTCGAGTTCTCGAGCTGCGGCCGCCGGGTCCTGGAGGGCGACGTGCGCGAAGGCGCCGAAGCGCTGCGGATGGCGTGCCACGCGCTCGGCGAGGAACTCGTTGTTCTCGCGCGCGCGCCGCACGGCGGCGGCGCCGTCCGTCTCGGCCTGTACGCCGGGCATCGTCTGCGACAGCACGGCGTACTCGATGTTGCCGGCGTCCATCTCGGCCAGGCGCTGGTCGTCGAAGTCGCCGAGCCTGGCGTCGAGCCGCGCTACGAAGTCGGCCGGCAGCGCTCGCGTGTACTTCGCGGAATAGGCGTCGAAGCCCGGGGCGCTGAAGTGCTCTTCGAGCGCGATCTTGGGGGTTGGATTCATTGGGGTCCTCAATGGATTCAGGCCGGGTACGCCAGGGCCGTGTCGAGAATTTCCGTGTCGTGCACCACCTCGCGGCTTGCAATGAGCAGCCGTTCGCCGTCGCGCACGAAGCGGTCGTGGTAGATGCCCGCGAGATGCACGGTGGAAGGTCCCTCGACCAGGGTCTGCATCAGGATGAAAGGCGTCTGCGAGCTGATCGTGTCGCCCGTGTCTTGAAGCACGCGCGTGATTCCCAGCACATGCAGCATGTGCCGTGGCGCGAACATCTGCGAATGCGCCACCGCGAGCGCGCGGTCGGTGATCATGTCCAGGCCCTCGCAGTAGACAAGGCCCACGGGCATGTCCAGCAGCGCGTTCTGGCGCGAGGTGATCCGGTAGGTCGCGTCCTTGCTGAAGAACTCGGGCCAGCGCTCGATGTCGTTGGCATCGAGGGCGGCGCAATACTCGACATGGAAGGAGTCGACCTCGGCGCGCAGCTCGGCCGCGCGGCGCGGCGAGATCGTGGACCTGGCGTAGGCGAGCCGCTCTTTCATGCTGCCATCTCCGCGACACGGATGCCCATGACTTCCCGGTAGTACTGGTAGAGCGACCGGATGCACGACTCCGAGATCAGGTTGCGCGCCGTTCCCTGGTGGCCCGCATCGAGCTTGACGACGTTGTTGTCGGTGGACGAATTGCGGATGCCCTCCTGCACGAACTTCAATGCCTCGTTGTCCTCGAGGCCCAGAAAGCCGGAGGGGCCCATCAGGTTGCCCTGCCGAAGGCGGTGCCGCGTCATCTCGGGCGTGTCGTCCTCATAGCCGAACATGGTCCACTGCATCACCATGCTGTTCGGGCCGTTCGGAATGATCTGGCGCACGCCCATCGTGTTCATCTGGCGCTGCACGATCAGGTTCGGCCACATGGTCATCATGTTGGCGGACCAGGGCGAATCGAACTCGCGCACGTAGTCCAGGAACCGCTCGTCGCGCAGCCGGAGGTTGTCGCTGAACGACCGCATCTCTGCCTTGTCGTCGGCGGCGACGGTGGCATAGACCTGGTCGGGCTTGGACGACGCCATGTAGCCGTGGCGGCCATGTTCCTTGTCGGCGAAGACGATCGACTTGATGCCGGGCACCAGAAGGCCGAACACCACGAGGAACGAGTGCAGCAGCGTCGCGTGGTACGGGTCCTTGAGGTTCTCGTGGTACATCTTCCAGTTGCACGGAAGCTCGTTGCGGCAGTAGCCCAGGATCCTGAGCTTCTTGCCCGAGAACGGAACGTCGAACTCCTCGACGATCTCCTTGGTCATGTACTCCTCCAGCGGCGGAGTCTTGTCGGAGTAGGTGGCGAACACCACGCCGTTGCGCGTGGCCACGCGAAGCTGCCGGGTACCGTGTTCCGCGTTCTTGAAGTCCGGCGGCATGCCGCCAACCTTGTTGATTCCACGCTTGAACGGAACGCCCTGCAGGTTGCCCTTGAGGTCGTACGACCACTGGTGGTAGGGGCAGACGAACTCCTTCGCGTTGCCGTGGCTGGAGCGGCAGAATTCGGCGCCGCGGTGGGCACAGCGGTTCTCGAAGACGGAGATCGTGTCGTCTTCCGCGCGAACGATCACCACGGCTGTGGCGCCGACGTAGCCTCGCTTGTAGTCGCCGGGGTTCGGGATCTCGGCTTCCAGCGCGACGAAGTTCCATGTGTCGCCGCGGAAGATGCGCTCGATCTCCTGGTCGTAGATGGCCTGGCTGGTGTAAACCCAGTCCGGAATGTTGTTGAGCGCGTCCGCGGGCCAGACGCACTGCTCCAGGGGCGGGTTCTTTCGGGCATTCGTGATGCCGATGACCGCCTGCGATTGATACATGAAAGCTCCTTAGGCTGTGAGGGGTGGTTGAACGGTGGAAGGGGTGCCGCCTCGCATCTGCTTGGCCCATGCGCGCAGATCGCTGGCGTCCCGCTGGAATTCGTCGAGCAGCACCGGGCGCCGCTGCTCGAAGAGGGGCCGGATGGCGCGCAGATCGGCGCCGGCGTTGATGGCCACGCCGTGCAGCGGAACGCCACCGCAGTGGCCGATCCACAGCACCTTGCCGGTGGCCGGATCGCCCCGGCGCACGTATTCGAGACCGGGGCCCGCCAGGCCCAGCATCTGGATGTTGTGTCGGCCCTGGTCGGTCCAGAACCAGGGCACCGCCGGCGCTGGGCCGGCCGCACCGAGCATGGCGGCCGCGGCGGTGCGTGCCTGCTCGTTGGCGTTCTGCCAGGACTCCAGGCGCCTCGGCGTCGCGTGCCCCGGGCGTTGCTGGCTGGTGCAGTCGCCGCACGCGAACACGTGCTCGTCGCTGGTACGACACTGCGCGTCTACGAGCACGCCGCCGCCCGCCGCGATCTCCAGGCCCGCATCGCGGGCCAGTGCGTCGTTGGGCGAGAGGCCGATGGCCACGACAATCTCGTCCGCCTCCAGATCGCCGGCATGGGTCGACAGGCGCATGCGGCCGTCGGGCAGAGGGTGGACGCCTTCGAGGGCAGAGCCGAGCAGGAGCCGCGCGCCTGCCTGCCGCAGACCGGATTCGAGCCACGCAGACGCTTCCGGCGGAAGAAACCGATCGAGCAGGGACGTCGCGCGCTCGATCACGGTCACCGCCGCGCCGGCCGACAACGCGGAGCTGGCGATCTCGAGGCCAAGAAAGCCGCCACCCAGGATCGCGACCCGCGGCTTGCCCTGAAGGGCCGCGCGCAACCGCCGCGCGTCGTCGAGGGTGCGCACGTAGTGCACGTGCGGCCGGCCCGCCGGTGCGCACGCCAGCGTGCTGGCCTCGCCGCCCGTGGCGATCAAACACATGTCGTACGTGAACACCTGGCCGTCGGCAAGGCGAACCTGCCGCTTCGAGAGATCCAGGGCTACCGCGTCGGCGTTGCTTCGCAGATCGATGTCGCCAAGTGCCCAGGCGTCCTGCGCGAGGACGTCGAGGCTCGGCTCTTCGGCCGCCACCAGCACGGCTTTGGACAACGGGGGACGCTCATACGGCCTGTGACGCTCCCGCCCCAGCATCGTGATGCGTCCGCGGTAGCCGTGTCCGCGCAGCGCATGGGCGGCGACCGCCGCCGCTTGGCCCGCACCAACGATGACGATGCCGGGCGACGTCATTTCGCGGCCGGCGACATCACGTAGACGTCATCGCCTTCCTGCTTCACGGCGTGAGTGCGCAGGTCCACGGTGACCGGCGCGCACATCGCCTTGCCCGTGCGGATGTCGAAGCGGCCCTGGTGCAGCGGGCATTCGACACAGCCGTCCTCGACATAGCCCTCCGACAGCAGCGCGGTGGCATGCGTGCACATGCTGTCCGTGGCGAAGAACTCGTCGTCGATACGAAACAGCGCGACGCCGTGGCCCGCGACGTTGACGGTTTTCGCTTCATCGTTTTTCAGCTCTCGCGCCGAAGCGACTTTGATCCAGTTCATGGCTCCATCCGGTGATTTCCGGGCCTCTCAAAATTAGTCAGTGAACTGTCATATTAGTAGTACGAGCTTGTGATTTCAAGTACGGGTTTTTACTGTCCGACACCGCACCAGATTGGATTCGGCATGCAGGAAACAAACGCCACAAAGGGGCGAAAATGCCAATGCATCTGCACCACTTTCGAGATATCGATCTGTTAGGGTTTGCATCGACAGCGGCTGTCTTCCATTGCTCCGACATCGGCCATATACTTGTGCAAGTGAACTGTCATATTTCGCGACTCAGATGTCGAAACGCACGTTGGCGGTCAAGGCCCTTGTGCGGGGTGCGGCGAAGGGACTTGTTCTTGCGCGTCGATCACCAGGGCAGTGCCGGGCATGGGCGGACTCGATGGAGTCCGGCACCAGGAAACCAGTCAAGGAAAAGGAAACGCATGGACCGAGCAGACATTCCGGCGAGGCTGTTGAAGCGCGAGGGCATCGGCGCCCGGGTGCCTCGCAAGGAGGACGCGCGCCACCTCGTGGGAAAAGGCAACTTCGTGGGGGACTTCGTGCTGCCGGGCCTGCAGGAGGTCGCGTTCCTGCGCAGCCCGCTCGCGCATGCGGTCGTCACCGGCGTCGAGATTCCCGAGGCGCTCGCGGGGAAGGTGTTCCTGCGCAACATGATGTCCGATGCGGCGGACATCGGATCGCCGTCTTCGGTGCCCACTTACCAGTACTCGGCACTGCCGCCGTTGGCGTCGGGCAAGGTCCGTCACGTCGGCGAGGCCATCGCGATGGCGGTGGCCCCGACGCGCGCCATGGCGGAAGACCTGCTGGAGGAAGTGGAGGTCTCGTACGACGAACTGCCCGTGTACCACAGCGCGGATTCCGCGCTTGCGGCCAAGGGGGAGTTCATGCACCCCGAATGGAAGGACAACGTCTTTCTCACGCTGCGGGCCGATCGCGACTTCGAAGAACTCGCCGCGAAGGCCGAGGTGAAGGTCAGCCGCACGGTCGAGCTGTCGCGCCAATGCATCGTGCCGCTGGAGGGCAAGTCTGTCTTGGCCTATTGGGACTTCCAGACCGACCAGCTCGTGGTCGTCAGCGCCACCCAGGTCCCGCATCTGCTACGCGTGGGCATCGCCCAGCACCTCGCGATGAACGAGGAAGCCGTGCGGGTCGTGTCACCGGACGTCGGGGGCGCCTTCGGCTACAAGGGACAGCTCTATCCCGAAGACCTCTGCGTCGCCTGGCTGGCCAAGACGTATCGCACGCCGTTTCGCTACCTCGAGGATCGGCGCGAGCACCTGATCGTCGGCGCCAACACGCGCCAGCATCACTACCGGCTCACGGCCTATGCGGACCGCACGGGCAAGCTGCTGGCGCTGGATGCCGTCATCACCATCGACGGCGGCGCCTATTCCTACTATCCCTTCTTCGTCGGCCTGGAGCCTGGCCAGGCGATCGGCAATCTGCCCGGGCCCTACAGCTTCCGCGGCTATCGGTGCGAGACCCTGTGCGTTGCGACCAACAAGCCGGGATTCATGGCCTACCGTGGCGTCGCGCGCACCGGCGTCTGCTTCGCGATCGAGCTGCTCATGGACGCCGTGGCCCGCGAGGTGGGGCGCGAGCCGTGGGAGGTACGGCTGGAGAACCTGGTTCCAGCCTCGGCCATGCCCTATGTGAACGTGGCGAACAAGCACTTCGACAGCGGCGACTTCCCGGCAAGCCTGCGCCGCGCCGTGGAGATGATCGGACTGAAGGCCGTGCGCGAGCGCCAGGCGCGCGGCGAGCCCGACGGGCGGCTGATCGGCTTCGGTTCGGCCACCTATACAGAGCAGTCCGCCCACGGCACGACGGTGTTCGCGAACTGGGGCCTGCCAGTGGTGCCCGGCTTCGACCAGGCGGTCGTCAGGATGACCGCGGACGGCGGACTCGAAGTGCGCGTGGGCGTGCACTCGCACGGCCAGGGCATGGAGACCAGCTTCGCGCAGATCGCCAACGACGTGCTCGGCATTCCGGTGGCACGGATCCGGGTGGTGCATGGGGACACGGCGCTTACGCCGTTTTCCTCGGGCACCTACGCCTCGCGCGCCACCGTCATGTCGGGAGGCGCCATCTCGGTCGCATGCAAGGAACTGCTGCCGCGCATCCAGTCGATCGCAGCCTACCTCATGGGTGTGGATATGCAGACCGTCGCATTGATCGAGGGACGCGCCGTGTCGGGCGACAAGTCGATCCCGCTGTCGGAGGTCGGGGGCGCGTGGTACCTCACGCCGCAGGACCTGCCCGCCGACGTCCATCTCGGCGGCCTGGAGGTGTCTCGTGCGTACAAGCCCAAGGTCGACACCGGCACCTTCACCTATGCGACGCATGCGGTGGTGGTGGCCGTCGACACCGAAACCGGCGAGGTCGAGATCCTCGACTACGTGGTCGTGGAGGACTGCGGCACGATGGTCAATCCGATGATCGTGGAGGGCCAGACCATCGGCGGCATCGCACAGGGCATCGGCACCGCGATGTACGAGGAGAGTCCGTACGACGAACAGGGCCAGCCGCTGGCCTCCACCCTGGCCGACTACATCCTTCCGGGCGCCACCGAGGTGCCGCGCATCCGCATCGACCATTTCGAGACACCTTCGCCGCACACCGAATTCGGGGCCAAGGGCGTCGGCGAAGGCGGTGCGATCGCGCCGCCCGCGGTGATCTTCAACGCGGTGAACGACGCCCTGCGCGGCACCGGCGCTGCCGAGGTGCTCATGACGCCGCTGACGCCGCGCCGCCTGCTCGCGGCCCTCGAGGGCGCGAATCGCGAAGAGGAGCACGCCCGATGAAAGCGCCGAAGTTCGCATACACGCGCGTCCTCGATGTCGGCGAGGCGATCGCTGCACTAGCGGCAGGCGCAGGCGCCACGAAGGCCATGAGCGGAAGCCAGTCCCTCGGCCCGATGCTCAACCTGAGGCTGGCGCGGCCTGCCCACGTGGTCGACGTCGCGCAGATTCCCAGCCTGCGCACTGTCAGCCGCAAGGGCGACTGGATCGAGATCGGTGCCGCCGTCACCCATGCGGAGATCGAGGACGGCGTGCACTCGCCGCTGGCCGCGCATCCCATGCGCCAGGTCGCAGGCGGGATCGCCTACCGCGCGATCCGCACCCGAGGCACCGTGGGCGGCAGCCTGGCGCATGCCGACCCCGCAGCCGACTGGGTGGTAGTGCTGGCGGCACTCGGCGCGCGCCTGGTGGTCAGGTCGCCGCGCGGCGAACGCACGATCGACGCCGATGCGTTCATGCTCGGCGCCTACACGACCGTGCTCGAGTCCGATGAACTGATCGTGTCGGTCGCCGTGCCTTCGGAGACATCCTCCATGCATTGGGGATATCACAAGGTCTGCCGCAAGCCGGGCGAGTTCGCGGAAGCCAGTGCGGCGGTGTATTTCGACGCTTCGCGCGAGCGTGCGCGGATCGTCCTCGGGGCTGCCGACGGCCCTCCCCTTCTGCTGCGTGCGCTCGCAGCCGAGATCGCGCGCAACGGTGCCGGCGCGGCCGGCCACGAGTCGCTGAGGGCGGCCGTGCGCGCCGCGCTCCCCGAACGCGACGCCATCGACCGGAAGCTCTTCACCGCCTGCCTGGAGCGCGCACTCGAGCAGTCCGGCGTCCTGGCCGGTGCCAAAAACGCGGAGTAAAAAGACTTGGACCCGATTTCCATTCAAGTGAACGGTCGCAGCATCAGCCGGCCGGCCGAGCCCAGGGTGCATCTGGGCGATTTCCTGCGCGACGAACTGCGCCTCACCGGCACACACCTCGGCTGCGAGCACGGCGTGTGCGGCGCCTGCACCGTGCTCGTCGACGGCCAGCCCACGCGCTCGTGCATCACCTTCGCCGTGGCATGCGAAGGCCGGGAGGTCACCACCATCGAGGGCTACGACGACGATGCGGCGATGCAGCGGCTGCGGCAGGCATTCACGCGCCACCATGCGCTGCAATGCGGCTTCTGCACGCCGGGAATGCTGACCACGGCGCGCGACATCGTGCTTCGCCTGCCCGACGCCGACGAAGCGCGCGTGCGCCTCGAACTGTCGGGCAACCTGTGCCGCTGCACGGGTTACCAGGGCATCGTCGACGCCATCCTGGAGGTGCTCCAGCAGCAGCGCGACACCCCCGACGCACAGTTCGAGAAGCTGCGCCAGCGACTGGTCGCACCGCGAACGGTCGCGCTGAAACGCGTCGCCGCAGCGGCGCCCGCCGAACCGCCTGCGCCGTCGCCCGGCAGGACCGCGGCATCCGGTCCGGCCGCCGCGGCGGACATGGCGGAGGTCGATCCCGTGGCGATGGCCAAGGCCAAGGCGAAAGGCAACGCCATCGAGGTGCATTTCGACGTGCCTCATCCGGTCGACCGGGTGTGGGCATTCATGGGCGACCTGCCCGCAGTGGCGTCCTGCCTGCCGGGCGCGACCATCGAGTCGCACGAGGGCGAAAGGGTCAAGGGCACGATCGCCATCAAGTTCGGGCCGATGTCCGCAGCCTTCGCCGGTGCGGCCCGGCTGGAACGCGACGATGCCGCCAGGCGCGCCGTCCTTCGAGGCGCGGGCCAGGACAGCCTGAGCAAGTCGCGCACCCAGGGCGACATCACCTATCGGCTCGAAGCGCTGGCTGCCGACAGCACCCGGGTCCACGTGGACATGATCTACGCGCTTCAGGGGCCGCTCGCGCAGTTCTCGCGCTCGGGGCTCGTGAAGGATTTCGTACGCCGCATGGTGGCGGACTTCGGCAAGCAGATCTCCCGTCGGCTGAGCGGGCAGGCGGCTTCGATCGACGAGCCGCAGCCCACGGTCTCCATGGCCGCGATGATGTGGAGCGTGCTGTGGAGCCGCATTCGAGGCTGGTTCGGAAGGCCGCCGCAGTCATGAGACCGTTCGTGCCGGCTGCCGCATCCCTTCCAGCGCAGCGGCAAAGGTTCGTGTCGATGCCGTTTGCGCCGCCAGCCGGAACCGGAGCGGGAGTGGGATCGGTCGGTGAATGCAACACCTCGGAGTCGCAATGAGTTCATTTCTTCGTGGCTACCACGTGCGCGCCAACGGGGTGCGGCTGCACCTGCTGCGCTATGGCGGCCAGGGCCCGCGCATGCTGGTGTTGCCCGGCATCACGAGCCCGGCCATCACGTGGGGCTTCGTCGCCGAGCGGCTGGCTCGTCACTTCGACGTCCATGTGCTGGACTTCCGCGGGCGTGGCCTGTCCTCCAGCGTGCCCGGCATGGACGCCGGCCTCGATGCCATGGCCGGCGACGTGCTCGACCTGCTGGAGGTGCTCGGGTGGTCGTCCGTCACGCTGCTGGGGCACTCCATGGGAGCGCGCGTCGCGATCCGCGCCGCGTCGCGCGACGCGCGCCGCCTCGACAGGTTGCTGCTGATCGATCCGCCCGTCTCTGGTCCCGGCCGCCGCCCCTATCCCGTGCCGCTGTCGTGGTACGTGGATTCCATCCGGATGGCCATCCAGGGCATCACGGCCGACGAGCTGCGCCCCTACGCGCCGACCTGGACGGACGAACAACTGCAACTGCGGGCCGAGTGGCTCCACACGTGCAGCGAAGAGGCGGTCGTCCAGGCGCATGCCGGTTTTCACGGCGACGACATCCACGCCGATCTGGCGAGGTTGCAGACGCCCGGGCTGCTCATGACGGCCGGGCGCGGCGGCGTGGTGCTCGCCGAAGACCTGGCGGAGATCGAAACCCTTGCACCCCACCTGAGGCAGTGCACGGCCAGCGGCGCCGGCCACATGATCCCGTGGGACGACGAGCTGGGTTTTCACCGCCTGTTGGGCGAGTACCTCGAGGTCGACCTGCTGTAGTGGCGGGCGCTCTCGTTCCTTTGCATATGGGGGAGCCGATACACTCGCCGGCTGACACTATTGGCGATCTCGAGATGATGACGAAGCGTTCTCCCGCCCGGAAGAAGACAGGTGGCACCACGGACGTGGAAGCGCCAAAGCCCAAGGGTCCAGAGCCATTCAATCCGCTGCGCGAAGTCATGTGGCGGCGTCCGGGCTTCCTGATCCGCCGGCTCACTCAGATCGGCCAGGCGATCTTCTTCGATCTCTGCAAGTCCGAGAGCATCACGCCGCTGCAGATCGGCATGTTGACCGCGCTTTCGATGAATCCGTGGCTCGATCAGAAGGCTCTCGGTCGCGAGCTTTCACTGGATCGAACGACGACGGCCGAAGTGGTCAAGCGCCTGGTCGACAAGGGGCTGGTCGAGACTCGCGTCAATCCGGACGATCGTCGATCGAGGCTGTCGGTGATCACCCAGGACGGGCTGAACCTGATCAACGACCTGCAGGAAAGCATCCACCGCTCCCAGGAACTGCTGATCGAGCCGCTGTCGCCCGAGGATAGAGCCGTCTTCATGAGGTTGCTGGCTCAGCTCGTGGATGCCCACGAGAAGATGGAGAAGCAGGGCTAGCCCGGCCGGCTTGACGCTCCGCATCGTCCTGCCGTATGTCCGGCGCTCCTGTTCGGGAGGAGCCGGGTTTTTCATTTACCTTGGATCTGCTTCGAAAGAAAAATCGAGATGAGTTACGTCGCGCCCCTTAAAGACATGCTGTTCGACATCGAACACCTGGCCAACATCGGCGAGATCGCGAAGCTGCCGGGCTTCGAGGATGCCGGCCTCGAAACCGCGCAGGCCGTGCTCGAAGAGTGCGCGCGCTTCAACCAGGACGTGATCGCGCCGCTGAACGTGGCGGGCGACCGCAATCCCTCGTCGTTCAAGGATGGCGCGGTCACCACCACGCCGGGCTTCAAGGAAGCCTTCGCGCAGTACGTGGCGGGCGGGTGGCAGGGGCTTCAGCATCCGGCGGACTTCGGCGGCCAGGGCCTGCCCAAGACCATCGGCGCAGCCTGCGGCGAGATGCTCAACTCGGCCAACATGAGCTTCGCGCTGTGCCCGCTGCTGAGCGACGGCGCCATCGAGGCGCTGCTCACCGCCGGCTCCGACGAGCTCAAGGCCACCTACCTCGAAAAGCTCGTGAGCGGCCAGTGGACCGGCACGATGAACCTCACCGAGCCGCAGGCCGGCAGCGACCTCGCCATGGTGCGCAGCCGCGCCGAGCCGCAGCCCGACGGCACCTACAAGGTGTTCGGCACCAAGATCTTCATCACCTACGGCGAGCACGACATGGCGGAGAACATCGTGCACCTGGTGCTCGCCCGCGTGGCCGGCGCGCCAGAAGGCGTGAAGGGCATCAGCCTGTTCGTCGTGCCGAAGTTCCTGGTGAACAAGGACGGCTCGCTCGGCGAGCGCAACGACGTGCACTGCGTGAGCATCGAGCACAAGATGGGCATCAAGGCGTCGCCGACGGCCGTTCTGCAGTACGGCGACGGCATGGCGGCGAGCATCGCAGACAGCGCCGGACCCGGCGCTGTGGGCTACCTCGTCGGCCAGGAGAACCGCGGCCTCGAGTACATGTTCATCATGATGAACTCGGCCCGCTACGCGGTGGGCATGCAGGGCATCGCGATCGCCGAGCGTGCCTACCAGCACGCCGTGGCCTATGCCAAGGAGCGCGTGCAGAGCCGCCCGGTGGACGGCTCCATCAACGCCAGCGCGCCGATCATCCATCACCCCGACGTCAAGCGCATGCTGATGACGATGCGCGCCTACACCGAAGGCTGCCGCGCGATGTCCAGCGTGGCGGCTGCCGCCTACGACGCCGCGCACCATCACCCTGACGCCGACGCGCGCAAGCAGAACCAGGCCTTCTACGAATTCATGGTGCCGCTGGTGAAGGGCTACAGCACCGAGATGAGCCTCGAAGTGGCCTCGCTGGGCGTGCAGGTGCACGGCGGCATGGGCTTCATCGAGGAGACCGGCGCGGCGCAGTACTACCGCGATGCCAAGATCCTGACGATCTACGAAGGCACGACCGCCATCCAGGCCAACGACCTCGTGGGCCGCAAGACGGCGCGCGACGGCGGCCAGACGGCGAAGGCGATTGCCGCGCAGATCGAGAAGACCGAGGCCGAGCTGGCCAAGATCGAAAACCCTGCTGCGGCGGCCGTGCACAGGCGCCTGAAGGCCGCGCGCGAGGCCTTCGTCGAGGTGGTCGATTTCGTGGCGGGCCAGACCAAGGCATCGCCCAACGCGGTGTTCGCGGGCAGCGTGCCCTATCTGATGCTCGCGGGCAACCTGGTGGCCGGCTGGCAGCTCGCGCGCTCGCTGATCATTGCGCAGGACCTCGCCTCGCGCAGCTTCGACACCGACTTCATGCTGGCGAAGATCGCCACCGCGCGCTTCTACGCCGAGCACATCCTCAACAAGGTGCCGGGCATGCGCGACAGCATCGTCGACGGTGCCGAGAGCGTGACGGCGCTGGCGCTCGAGGCTTTCTGAAGCAAGGACGCAAGCCTCTTCCCCCGCGCGACGAAGGTCAAGCCCGGTGGCGCTCTCTTCTGCTGCCGAAGCCACGATTCACAATCGCGCTTGCCTTTGAGGCCGCCCGCATGAACATCACATCCATCCTCACCGATCGCGAAGCCGGCAGGCCGCTCGAATGGGACATCCGCAATGGTGTGGTCTCACGTCGCGGCTGGGCTCACGGCATTCCGACGCCGATCAGCGACGTCCTGGTGCCGCTGCTCGCGGCGGCGAGCGACGGCCCTGGCTGATTGCCGGCCTTCGCTCTCCTTGCTCCCACGTACCGGGGCCTGCCGCTGGCGTCCTCGGCGGAGTCGTCAGCATGGACTCCTCGTCGAGCCGGCCCAGTCCCGCCCCACCCCGGCTCAGTCGGCCGGACGCTCCTCGATGCTGCGCTCCAGGAAGCGCCAGAGGCGCTCGTCCTCGCTGAAGGCGACGTTGAAACGCAGCCAGCCGGTGGGATGCGGGTTGACAAGGAACAGCTGGCCCGGGCCCAGCATGATGCCCTGGGTCGCGGCGCGCCGAGAGAGTTCGGCGCTGTCGGTGATGTCCGGATGCCGGGCCCACAGGTACATGCCGGCCGCAGGCTCATGGAACAGCTCGAAGCCCAGTCCGCTCAGCCGCCGCGCGACACTGCCATGCGCCTGCGCGAGGCGCTCGCGCAGGGCCTTCAGATGCTTGCGCCAGCGGCCGTCGGTCACGGTGCCGAAGGCCAGCCGCTCGGTGATGTCGGACGATGTGAGGCCCGAGATCATCTTGAGCTGCGCCAGCTCGTCGAGCAGCTCGGGCTGCGCGACCACGTAGCCGACACGGATGTTCGGCGAGATGGTCTTCGAGTAGCTGCCCACGTAGACCACGCGGCGCAGCTGCCCCAGGCTCGCAAGCGAGGGTCGCATCGACGCGTCCATCTCGGCGTAGATGTCGTTCTCCACCAGCGTGAAGTCGTGCGCCTGCGCCAGCTGCAGCAGTTGCACCAGCTGCGGCAGCGAGGCCATGGAGCATGTCGGGCTCTGCAGCCGCGGCTGCGTGAAGAAGGCCTTGGGGTGGTGCACCGCCAGCAGCGCCTCGAGCGCGGGCATGTCGTAGCCCGTCGGAGTGCGCGGCACGCCGACGATCTCGACGCCCAGGAAGCGCAGCATGAACATCAGGTTCGGGTAGCCGGGATCGTCCACGAGCACCCGGTCGCCCGGCTTGAGCAGGCGGCGCGCGACCAGGTCCAGCGCCTGGCTCGAGCCCTGGGTCAGCAGCACCTGGGCGGCCTCGACCACGATCTGCTGTTCCGAAAGCGCCTCCGCCGTCGCCATGCGCAGCGCCATGTGGCCGAAGGGCAGGCCATAGCCGCCGATGTCGCTGCCTTCGGAAGCCAGATGGCGCAGGCTGCGGCGCATGCCGTCCTCGAACAGCCAGTCGTGCGGCAGCCAACCGCAACCGGGCTTGAGCGGCAGGTTGCGGTTCTCGAAGATCTGCTGGAGATACCAGCGCGCGTCGAAGCGGGGATCCGCGCGGGGCACGCTGGCGGCGCCGGCAGCACTCTCCTCGCTGCGCCGCTTGACGAAGAAGCCGGCATTGGCGCGCGAGACCAGCAGGCCCTGAGCCACCAGCCGGTCGTAGGCCTCGACCACCGTGAAGACGCTGACGCCGTGGGCGGCGGCGAAGGCGCGGATCGACGGCAGCTTGGTGTCGGCCTTGAGCTTCTGGGCGCCGATCAGTCCGCGCAGCCCTTCCACGATCTGGCTCACCAATGGCGTTGGCTGTTCGGGGCGAAGAATGAGCATCGGGGTGTCTCCGGCGGTCCGGCCTGCACCATATTGAGGAAAGTATGTACAGGATACAAGACCAGTACAGTCCTCCGGACGACCGCTTCGGGTGTACATGGCCGGTCCGGATCGGGCGACCTAGAGTGCCGGCATTCCTTTCCTCCCAGCACTCAAGCACAGGTCGTCCCCATGCAACGCGAACCCCACCTCAGCAATGCCGCCCTCATGGCCCGCCGCAGCGCGGCCGTCGCGCGCGGCGTCGGCCAGGCCCATGAAATCTTCGTCAGCCGGGCCGCCAACGCCGAGCTCTGGGACGTCGAGGGCCGCCGCTACATCGATTTCGCCGGCGGCATCGCGGTGCTCAACACCGGCCACTGCCACCCCGAGATCACGGCCGCCGTCAAGGCGCAGGCGGAACTTTATTCGCACACCTGCTTCCAGGTGCTGGCCTACGAGCCCTACGTGGAACTGGCCGAGCGGCTGAACGCGCTGGCCCCGGGCCAGTTCGCGAAGAAGTCAATCTTCCTGAGCACCGGTGCCGAGGCGGTGGAGAACGCGGTCAAGATCGCCCGTGCCCACACCCGGCGCCCCGGCGTCATCGCCTTCACCGGCGGCTACCACGGCCGCACGATGATGACGCTGGGCCTGACCGGCAAGGTGGCACCCTACAAGATCGGCTTCGGCCCCTTCCCGGGCGAGGTGTTCCATGCGCTCTACCCGAACGCGCTGCACGGCGTGAGCGTCGACGACGCGCTGCATTCGGTCGAGCTGCTGTTCAAGAACGACATCGAGCCCGAGCGCGTGGCGGCCTTCATCCTGGAGCCCGTGCAGGGCGAAGGCGGCTTCTACGTGGCGCCCAACGACTTCGTCAAAGGCCTGCGCGCGCTGGCGGACCGCCACGGCATCCTGATCATCGCCGACGAGGTGCAGACCGGCGCGGGCCGCACCGGCACCTGGTTCGCCAGCGAACAGTGGCCCGTGGCGCCCGACCTGATCACTACCGCCAAGTCGATGGCGGGCGGCTTCCCGATCTCCGGTGTGGTGGGCCGCGCCGAAGTGATGGACGCCCCCGCGCCCGGCGGCCTGGGGGGTACCTATGCCGGCAGCCCCATCGGCTGCGCCGCGGCGCTCGCGGTGCTGAAGGTGTTCGACGACGAGCAGCTGCTGGCGCGCAGCCGCGCGCTGGGCGAGCGGCTCACGGCCGGCCTGCGCCGCATCGCGGCCGGGGTGCCGGCCATCGGCGACGTGCGAGGGCTCGGCGCCATGGTGGCCATCGAGCTGTTCGAGGAGGGCGACACCGCCCGACCTGACGCGGCGCTGACCCGCAAGGTGGTCGCGGAGGCGGCGCGGCGCGGGTTAATCCTGCTGTCATGCGGCACCTACGGCAATGTAATTCGCGTGCTGGTGCCGCTCACGGCATCCGACTTGCTTGTGGACGAAGGCCTGGCGCTTCTCGCGGACAGCTTCGCCGCACTGCGCTGATCGACCGATCCTTTGCCGACATCCTCCATGACTGCTGAACCCTTGGTGCGCTTCCAGCGCGTTCAGAAGACCTACGACGGCGAGCACCTGGTGGTGCGCCAGCTCGACCTGGACATCCATCGCGGCGAGTTCCTGAGCCTGCTCGGGCCTTCGGGCTCGGGCAAGACCACCACGCTGATGATGCTGGCGGGCTTCGAGTCGCCGACCTCGGGCGAGATCCTGCTCGACGGCCGGCCGATCACGCGCACGCCCCCGCACAAGCGCAACTTCGGCATGGTCTTCCAGAACTACGCGCTGTTCCCGCACCTGAGCGTGGGCCAGAACGTGGCTTACCCGCTGACCGTGCGCAAGGTCTCCAAGGACGAGCAGCAGCGCCGCGTGCAGCGTGCGCTCGACATGGTGCAGCTGCGCGGCATGACCGACCGCCTGCCCGGCCAGCTCTCGGGCGGCCAGCAGCAGCGCGTGGCGCTGGCGCGCGCGCTGGTGTTCGAGCCCCAGCTGGTGCTGATGGACGAGCCGCTCGGCGCGCTCGACAAGCAGCTGCGCGAGCACATGCAGCTCGAGCTCAAGGACCTGCACCGGCAGCTGGGCGTGACCTTCGTCTACGTGACGCACGACCAGGGCGAGGCGCTCACCATGAGCGACCGCGTGGCGGTGTTCAACGAAGGCGTGATCCAGCAGCTGGACACGGTCGACCGGCTTTACGAGGCGCCTTCCAACCGCTTCGTGGCCGGCTTCGTCGGCGACAACACCGTGCTGAAGGGCCAGCTGAGCCCGCAACAGGGCCATGGCGGCGGGCATGCCGAGATGAGGCTGCCCGACGGCCGCGTGCTGCGCGGGCTCAACGTGAGCGGCGCGGCTTCAGGCGCAGCCGTCGAGGCCTGCATCCGCCCCGAGCGGGTGGTGCTGCACCGCCGGGCGGACGTGCAGCGCGCCAACATGCTCGACGCCGAGGTGGCGCGCGTCATCTACTTCGGCGACCACCTGCGGCTGCTGTGCAGCGTCGGCGCGGGCCAGGCCGAGGCCACGGTGAAGCTGCCGCTGAGCGGCCTCGACGGCGCCGCCGCGCCGCAGGCCGGCGAGGCGGTGGTGCTCGAGTTCCCGACGGCGCATGCGCGCATCTACGCCCCCTGACCCCGGCCGATTGCCGTTTCCTCGTTCGCGTTCCCTTTCTCCTTCCATTACTCCATCACCCCAGGAAGACTCCACCATGAAAAAGACCCTCCTCGCCTGTACCGTCGCCGCCAGCTTCGCCCTGCCGGCCTTCGCCCAGCAGCAGCTCACCGTGGTCAACTTCGGCGGCGCCAACGCCAATGCCCAGAAGAAGGCCTACTACGAGCCCTTCGAGAAGACGGGCACCAAGATCATTCCGGTCGAATACAACGGCGAGCAGGCCAAGATCAAGGCCATGGTGGAGACGAAGAAGGTCACCTGGGACGTGGTCGAGGTCGAGTCGCCCGACGCCGCGCGCGGCTGCGACGAGGGCCTCTTCGAGAAGCTCGACTATTCCAAGATCGGCAGCAAGGCCGACTTCCTGCCGGCCGCCGTCACCGACTGCGGCGTGGGCCTGTTCGTGTGGTCGACCGTGATGGCCTACAACGGCGAGAAGCTCAAGACCGCGCCCACGAGCTGGGCCGATTTCTGGGACGTGAAGAAGATCCCCGGCAAGCGCGGCATGCGCAAGGGCGCGCGCTACAACCTCGAATTCGCGCTGATGGCCGACGGCGTGAAGCCGGCCGACGTCTACAAGGTGCTCGGCACCAAGGAAGGCGCCGACCGCGCGTTCAAGAAGCTCACCGAGCTCAAGCCGAACATCCAGTGGTGGGAGGCCGGCGCGCAGCCGCCGCAGTTCCTGGTGGCCGGCGACGTGGTGCTGACCACCGTCTACAACGGCCGCATCGACGCGGCCAACCGCGAAGGCCGCGACCTCAAGATCTACTGGCCCGGCGGCATCTACGACCTGGACTACCTCGTGATCCCGAAGGGCGCGCCGAACAAGGAAGCCTCGCTGAAGTACATCCAGTTCGCGATGCAGCCCGCCAACCAGGCGGTGTATGCCCAGAACATCGCCTATGGTCCCACCAACACCAAGGCGCTGGCCTCGCTCAGTCCGAAGATCCTGGCCGACCTGCCGACCTCGTCCACCAATGCCAAGGACGCGCTGCAGTTCAACGTCGGCTTCTGGGCCGACCAGGGTGAGGCGCTCGAGAAGCGCTTCGCGGCCTGGGCCACGCAGTAATAGACCGACGAACCAGCGAACGCGAAAGAGGCCATGCACGCGGCAACGTCTGTCCCCCTGGTTTCAGCGGAAGCGCCCCCCGGCGAACTGCGGCGCGCACTGGCGCGCGCCGAAGCCCGCCGCAAGTGGCGCGCCTTCGCGCTGACGGCGCCGCTGCTGGTGTTCCTGCTGCTGACGCTGCTGGTGCCCATCGTGGCGCTGCTGCAGCGGGCGGTGGAGAACCCCGAAGTGGCCAACGCGCTGCCGCGCACCGTGCGCGCGCTCGACGGCTGGAACCGCAAGGAGGCGCCCGCACCCGCGGCCTATGCGGCCATGGCGACCGATCTGGGCCAGCTGCCCGACAGCTCCGACGCGGGCGCCCTGGCGCGCCGCCTCAACACCGAGATCGCGGGCGCCCGCTCACTGGTGATGGGCGCCTTCAGGGCGCTTCCGATCACCGGCACGCCGGAGGAGATCAAGGCGCGCATGCTGGAGCTCGATCCTCGCTGGGGCGAGGCGCCGTACTGGCAGGCGATCGCCAAGAACGGCTCGCGCTGGACGCCCGACTACCTGCTCGCCTCGGTCGACCTGCGGCGCGACGTGGCCGGCGAGGTGGAGCGCATGCCCGCCGACCAGCGCGCCTTTGCCGGCATCCTGCTGCGCACCTTCCAGATCAGCGCGGTGGTCACTTTCTTCTGCCTGCTGCTGGCCTATCCGCTGGCGTGGTGGCTGTCGACGCTGCCGGCGCGCAAGGCCAACGTGCTGATGATCCTGGTGCTGGTGCCGTTCTGGACATCCATCCTGGTGCGCGTGGCCGCGTGGATCGTGCTGCTGCAGTCCGAGGGGCTGGTCAACCGCGGCCTCATGGGCCTCGGCCTGATCGACCAGCCGCTGGCGCTGCTGTTCAACCGCACCGGCGTGATCATCGCGATGGTGCACATCCTGCTGCCCTTCATGATCCTGCCGCTGTACAGCGTGATGAAGAGCGTGCCGCCCACCTACCTGCGCGCGGCCGTCTCGCTGGGCAGCTCGCCACTGGCCGCCTTCTTCCGCGTGTACGTGCCGCAAACCTATCCGGGCATCGGCGCCGGCGCGCTGCTGGTCTTCATCCTCGCCATCGGCTACTACGTGACGCCGGCGCTGCTCGGCGGCGCGGACGACCAGATGCTGAGCTACTACATCGCGCGCTACACCAACGTCGAGATCAACTGGGGCATGGCCTGCGCGCTGGGCGCGGTGCTGCTGGTCGCCACGCTGGTGCTGTACGCCGTGTACCGCCGCATCGGCAAGGCCGAGCTGAGCCTGGGCTGAGCAGCCAGAAAGACACACAGTCATGCTGAAGCTCCCTCAATTCCCGGCCTACGCGACCTTCGCCGACAAGCTCGGCTGGTGGCTGGTGCGCGCCGGCTGCGTCGCGGTGCTGGCCTTCCTGCTGGCGCCGATCCTGGTGGTGATCCCGCTGTCGTTCTCCGACAGTTCGTTCCTGGCCTACCCCATTCCGGGCTGGTCGCTGCGGTGGTATCGCAACCTCTTCGAATCGCCCGAGTGGGCGCGTGCAGCGCGCAACAGCTTCATCGTCGCGCCGGCCGCCACGTTGCTCGCCACCGTGCTGGGCACGCTCGCCGCGGTAGGGCTGTCGCGCACGAACTTCGCGTTCAAGGGCCTGCTCATGAGCGTGCTGATCTCGCCGATGGTGGTGCCGATCGTGGTGGTTGGAGTCGCCACCTACCTCTACTTCGCACCCCTCGGACTGGCCGACACCTACCTCGGCCTGATCGTGGTGCATGCGGCGCTGGGCGCACCCTTCGTGCTGACCACCGTGCTCGCCACGTTGGCCGGCTTCAACCAGAACCTGGTGCGCGCGTCGCTGAGCCTGGGCGAGACACCATTCAGGACCTTCATGCGCGTCACGCTGCCGGTGATTGCGCCGGGCGTGATCTCGGGCGCGCTGTTCGCCTTCGCCACCTCCTTCGACGAAGTGGTGGTCACGCTGTTCCTCGCGGGGCCGGACCAGGTCACGCTGCCGCGCCAGATGTTCACCGGCATCCGCGAGAACATCTCGCCCACCATCGCCGCAGTGGCGACGCTGCTGATCGTCTTCACCACCGCGCTGCTGCTCGCGCTCGAATGGCTGCGCGGACGGCGGCGCTGAACCCACGACACACGATGCCGACCACCACCACGACACCGAACCAGCCGCTCGGCGGCAACACCATGCCGCGCTTCGCCGGCCCGGGCACGATGATGCGGCTGCCCGGCGCCACATCCCCCGAAGGGCTGGACGCCGCCTTCATTGGCGTGCCGCTGGACATCGGCACCTCCAATCGGCCGGGTGCGCGCTTCGGCCCGCGCCAGATCCGCGCGGAGTCCGCACTGCTGAGGCCCTACAACATGGCCACCGGCGCGGCGCCCTTCGACAGGCTGAACGTGGCCGACCTGGGCGACGTGCCGATCAACACCTACTCGCTCGACAAGTCGCTGGCCATCGTCTCGGCCTTCTACGACACGGTGCTGGCCGCCGGCTGCGCGCCGCTGACGCTGGGCGGCGACCACACGATCGCGCTGCCGATCCTGCGCGCGGTGGCGCGCCAGCACGGCCCGGTCGCGCTGGTGCACGTGGACGCGCACGCCGACGTCAACGACGACATGTTCGGCGAGCGCATTGCCCATGGCACGCCGTTCCGGCGCGCCGTCGAAGAGGGCTTGCTGGCCTGCGACAAGGTCTGGCAGATCGGCCTGCGCGGCACCGGCTACGCGGCGGACGATTTCGACTGGCCGCGCGCACAGGGCTTCACCGTCGTGCAGGCGCACGAGGTCTGGTACCAATCGCTCGCACCGCTGATGGCGCAGGTGCGCGAGCGCATCGGGCCGATGCACCCGGTCTACATCAGCTTCGACATCGACGGGATCGATCCCTCGTTCGCCGGCGGCACCGGCACGCCGGAAATCGGCGGGCTCACCGTGCCGCAGGCGCTGGAGATCGTGCGCGGTTGCCGCGGCCTGAACGTGGTGGGCGCCGACCTGGTGGAGGTCAGCCCGCCCTACGACACGAGCGGCAACACCGCGCTGCTGGGGGCCAACCTGCTCTACGAAATGCTCTGCGTGCTTCCGGGCGTGCCCTACCGCTGACACTGGCGGCGCGCCGCCGCCGCTCTTTTTCTTTCCTCGAGACAACACGACACACAAGACCATGGACGACAGGACCTCTCCCCTTGCACTGCTGAACGACCCCACCCTGCTCAAGACCGATGCGCTGATCGCGGGCGAATGGGTCGCCGGCGCCAGCCGCTTCGACGTGAACGACCCGGCCACCGGCCGCAAGCTGGCCGACGTCGCCAACCTCGCACGCGCAGATGCTGCGCGCGCCATCACAGCAGCCGACGAGGCGCTCGCCGCCTGGCGCGGCAAGACCGGCAAGGAGCGCAGCATCGTGCTGCGCAAGTGGTTCGACCTGCTGATCGCCCACACCGAGGACCTCGGCCGCCTGATGACCGCCGAGCAGGGCAAGCCCTTCGCCGAGGCCAAGGGCGAAGTCACCTACGGAGCGAGCTTCATCGAGTGGTTCGCCGAAGAGGCCAAGCGGGTGAACGGCGAGGTATTGCCGCAGTTCGACAACAACCGGCGCCTGCTGGTGCTCAAGCAGGCCATCGGCGTGTGCGCGGCGATCACGCCGTGGAACTTCCCGCTCGCGATGATCACCCGCAAGGTGGCGCCAGCGCTGGCTGCGGGCTGCACGGTGGTCATCAAGCCGGCCGAGCTCACGCCGCTGACCGCGCTGGCCGCCGCCGAGCTGGCCGTGCGCGCCGGCATTCCCGCGGGCGTGCTCAACGTGCTCACGGCCGACAGCGCCAACAGCATCGCGATCGGCAAGGAGCTGTGCGAGAGCGACATCGTGCGCCACCTGAGCTTCACTGGCTCCACCGAGGTGGGCCGCATCCTCATGAGCCAGTGCGCACCCTCCGTCAAGAAGCTGTCGCTGGAACTGGGCGGCAATGCGCCTTTCCTGGTGTTCGACGACGCCGACGTGGATTCGGCGGTCGAGGGCGCCATCGCGAGCAAGTACCGCAATGCCGGCCAGACCTGCGTGTGCGCGAACCGGCTGTACGTGCAGGAAGGCATCTACGACGCCTTCGTCGAGAAGTTCGCCGCCAGGGTCAAGGCGCTCAAGGTCGGCAACGGCTTCGAGGAGGGCGTGGTGCAGGGCCCGCTGATCGAGGATGCGGCCCTCGACAAGGTGCAGCGCCACGTCGACGACGCCGTCGCCAAGGGCGGCAAGGTGCTCGCGGGCGGCCACAGGCTGCAGGGCCAGTTCTTCGAGCCGACCGTCATCGCCGAGGCCACGCCCGACATGCTGTGCGCACGCGAGGAAACCTTCGGGCCCTTCGCGCCCGTGTTCCGCTTCAAGACCGAGCAGGACGGCATCGACGCGGCCAACAACACCGAGTTCGGCCTCGCGAGCTACTTCTACACCCGCGACGTGGGCCGCATCTTCCGCGTGGCGGAGGCGCTGGAATACGGCATGGTCGGCATCAACGCCGGCGTGATCGCCACCGAGCACGTGCCCTTCGGCGGCGTGAAGCAGTCGGGCCTGGGCCGCGAAGGCTCACACCACGGCATGGACGACTACGTGGAGATCAAGTACCTCTGCCTGGGCGATATCCGGCGCTGAACGCAGCACAGGTGCGAAGTCATCCTCCGGGCCAGCCGCAGTGGTCGTGACGGAGCCATCGGCAGGTGAATCGGACGGGGGTTCCTGCCGTACCACAACCCCGGAAGCATGAGTACTTGACGACGGCTCATCGCGTTCCGGCCCGATGGCCTGGGCGAGCGAGCAGACGATCTCGCCGATCATGGAGTCTGTGGCAGAACAGGACGCAGACGCGGTCCGTTCAGCGCGCGGCCAATCCGAGCCGGCGCAGCGTGGCTGCCTTGGAGCGGCTGTCTTCGCGCAGCTGATGCTCGAAGGCTGCACCGGGGTGGAAGTCCACCACTTGGTTGGCCCCGCGGGCCCAGTCCTGGTAGCGCGGTGAAGCCACCGCTTGCCGGCAGGCTGCTTCCAGCCGCGAGACCACGGCGTCCGGCGTACGAGCGGGCGCCAGCAAGCCGCCGAAGCTGGCCTGCACCACGTCCACGCCCGACTCCTTCAGCGTCGGCACATGGCCGAAGGCGGGGTGTCGCCGGTCGGCATAGACCGCAAGCAGGCGCAAGGCGCCGCTGCCGAGCTGGCCGGTGATGGAGCTGATCAGCACGGCACCGAATCCGAGGCGACCGGCCAACAGATCCTGCAGCATGGGTGCATCGCCCTTATAGGGCACGTGCGCCAGGCTGACATGGGTCACCGCCTCGATGTCCGCGGTGCCCAGGTGCGGGATGGAGCCTGTGCCGGAGGTGCCGTAGCTGACACCGCCCGGGTCCTTGCGCGCCGCCGCGAGCAGGTCGGCCATGCTGCGCCAGGCCGAATCCGCCGGCACGGCAACGGCGAAGATGTTGTCGAACACCTGGCACACGGGCCGGAAACTGTCGAGCCCATACGCCAGCTTGAGCCGATGCGGCTCGCTCGACAGCGGCACCGCCGGCGTGAAGGCCAGCGTGTAGCCGTCGGACTGGGCGCTCGCCACGGCGTTGAGACCGATGGTGCCGGCCGCGCCATCGCGGTTGCTCACCACCACCGGTTGACCCAACTGTTCGGACAGCGCCGCACCGAGGTTGCGGGCGTTGAGGTCGAGGCCACCGCCAGCGGCAAAGGGCACCACCATGTGCACAGGGCGGTTCGGGAAGTCCTGCGCCGAGGCGCAGAGGGCCAGGGCGGCCAGCAGCAGTCCGGGCACGGCCCTCCCGGTAGCGCGCAGCAAGTCGATCATGGGTTGTCTCCCGATAGTTGTGAGGCCGAGGCGGGCGCCACGGCCGGGCCGCTTCAGCTGGCCGGCGAAGCGGTGCCCTGGCAGGCAGCCAGTTCCCAGTCCATCCCTTGCCGCCGCCATACGGCCAGGTAGCTACTGGCGACCTGCCGCAGCTCGCCGCCACGCAGCACCTCGGCCCGCATCTCGCCCGCGACGATGACCGCATGGCCGCAACACGACACGGCCAGCGGTGCAAGCTCGAGTTGCCGATAGGCGATGACGCCCGTGGCGAGCTTGTGCAGCAGGCTGTCGCGCGAGTCGACCGTGCCGGTGGAGTGCACGTAGCGGAGATCGGGCGCGAGCAGCGCGCCCAAGGCTTTCACATCGCCGGCCAGCATGGTGTCGCGGCGGCGGGCCTCCAGCGCGCGCAGATCGTCGTCGACACTCGTCATGGCGCGGCGCCCATCACTCGTCGCGGATGCCGTTGCGCAGCACGCCGATGGCGTCCACCTCGATCTCGCACACATCGCCCGGCTTCATGAACACCTGGGGCGTGCGCTTGTTGCCCACGCCGCCCGGCGTGCCCGTGACGATCACGTCGCCGGGCTCCAGCGGGATGAAGGCCGAGATGTAGGCGATCTGGCGCGGGATGCTGTGCACCATCATGTCGGTGGTGGCGCGCTGCATTTCCTGGCCGTTCAGGCGGGTGACCAGCGTCATCTTCTGGTCGGGCGCGATCTCGTCGGCCGTCACCATCCAGGGGCCGAAGGCGCCGGTCTTCCAGAAGTTCTTGCCGGGCGCCCATTGCGAGGTGTGCAGTTGCCAGTCGCGTACGCTGCCGTCGTTGTAGCAGCTGTAGCCGGCGATGTGCGACCACGATTGCGCCTCGCCGATGTGCCGGCCGCCCTTGCCGATGACGATGGCGATCTCGCCCTCGTAGTCCAGCCGCTCTGAAACGCCGGGGCGCACGATGTCCTCGCCGTGGGCCAGCTGCGAATCGGCCACGCGCAGGAAGATCACGGGCTTCTCGGTCACCTCCTTGCCGGTCTCGCGGATGTGCTCGCCGTAGTTCAGGCCGATGCAGAAGATCTTGCCGGGGTTGGGAATGACCGGCAGCAGCCGAACCTCCGACAGCGGCACGGTGGCACGCGCGGCATCGACATGCGCCACCGCCTTGGCGGCCAGGCCCGCAGCGATGAAGGCCTTGAGGTCCGGTGCTTGTGCACCGAAGACTTCGCGCAGGTCGACCACGCGGTCGCCCACGACAGCACCGTAGCTGTCCTGGCCGTTGTACTGGTAGCTGATGAGTTTCATGGTGGTTCCTTTGGATTGAGAAGGTGGGAGGTTCCAGGCCGGCCGACTCGGGCACCGCGTCGCGGCCACGTGGTCAGGCGGACTTTTTTCAGGGTCGACGCTCGCCTGCCGTGAGAGATCGAGCGCAAGGAAGACGGACCGGGTGGATCACGGCAGCGTGGATCGTCATGGCGCCACCGGCAGGTGCTGGGAGATGCGGTCGAGCTCGGCCTGCGTGCGCGCCACGCCAACGATGTAGCGATCGGGCCGCAGGATCACGGCCCCTGCTTCGTGCCTGCGCAGCCACGCGTCGAGCTGAGCGTCGGGCTGGTCGATGACGAGGGCCTCGCTGCGGGCCCAGCGCTCGGCGGTGGCCGGTGCCACGCGCTCCAGCAGCGCGCGCCGGCCGATGACGGCGCTGCGGCGGCCGAGCAGTTCGTCCAGCAACCGGCCGTCATCCAGGCGCGGCTGGGGGAACGGGCGGCCAGCCAGGTCTTGCTGCTGCGCGTCGAAGGCGCCCTGGCCCAGCAGCTGCGGCGGCAGCTCGAAGACCTCGGGCTCGCCGTCGACGAATCGCGCATCGCGTTCGGCCGCGGCGGCCGGGTCGGTGGTCTGGATGATGCCGCCCAGGCGCACCGCCAGCTCGATCAGTGCGCGCACATGCGGCTTGCGCTCTGATTCGTAGGTGTCCAGCAGCGATTCGGGGGCGCGTCCGCCGATCACGGCATCCAGCTTCCAGGCCAGGTTGGAGGCATCGCGGATGCCCGCGCACATGCCCTGGCCCAGGAACGGCGGCGTCTGGTGGCAGGCATCGCCCGCCAGGAACAGCCGGCCCTGGCGCCAGCCGTCGGCGATCACCGAATGGAAGGTATAGATGGCCGCCCGCTCCAGCCGCGCCTGCGCGGGGCTCACCCATGGGGCCACCAGCTTCCAGAGGCTGTCGGGCTGCACCAGCGCCTCGCAGTCGTCGTCGGGCAGCACCATGATTTCCCAGCGGCGGCGGTCGCCCACCACGTTGCAGTAGGTCATGGGCCGACGCGGATCGCAGTGCTGTACCGTGTACAGCGGAAGGTCGAGCGCCTCGTTCAACACCACGTCGAACACCAGCCAGGGCTGGCGCAGGCCGAGATCGACCATGGGGCTACCGATGTGCTGGCGCACCTGAGAGCGGGCGCCGTCGCAGCCCACCACCCAGCGCGCGCGGGCCTCGAACGCCGGGCCGTCATTGCCGTGGCTGTCGCCCTGACGGCAGTGCAGCGTCGCGCCGTCGCCGTCCGCTTCAATGGCGCTCAGCGTGGTCCGCAGCCGGACGTCCACCTGCGGGAAGCGCGCCAGCCCTTCGCGCAGCACCGCTTCGAGCTCGGGCTGGTGGAAGTAGTAGTTGTTGGCGCAGCCGTGCGGCCCCAGCGCCGCGGTCCCGCCGCGGATCAGCAGGGTCTGCCCCGCGCCGTTGACGAAATGCATGCCCTGCGTGCCCGGCCGCGAGATGGCCAGCACCTGCTCGCGCAGTCCCGCCGCCTGAAAGATGCGAAGCACCTCGCCGTCGTAGTGGATGGCCCGTGGCAGCGGAAAGATGCCGGCCTCCTTCTCGATCACCAGCACCGAGCGGCCGGCCGCACCCAGCAGGTTGGCCAGGATCGCGCCGGTCGGGCCCAGGCCCACGATGGCCACGTCGTACACGGGCGGGCGCTCAGACATTCTGGTCTTCCTGCATGCGGCGCGCGACCTCGGCCTGCCACTGGACGCGGCTCATGAACTTGGGGAATCGCTTCGCGATGGCCTCGGCCCGGGCCAGGATGGCCTCGTCGGACTGAGACAGGTCGATGAGCTCGCGCAGCGGCTGGTCGCAATACCAGGGCGTGTCCATGAACAGCTCGAGGCGGTTGCCCTCGGGGTCGCGGCAGTAGACGGAGACCGCGTTGCCATGCGTCACAGGGTGCACGTCCGTGGCGCCCTCGTTCAGCAGCCGGCCATGGAAAGCGCGCAGCGTTGCCAGGTCGGGCACGCGAAAGGACAGCTGGTTGACCACGTTGAAGGCCATGTCCGCCGGTCGGCCGGTCGCCAGGACCAGCTGGTGATGCTCGTTCGGGTCACGGCTGAGGAAGACCAGCCGCACCGGGCCCAGGTCGCCTGCGTCGGTCTGGGTGAATCGCAGGGCGCGCTTGTAGAAGCCGGCCATGCGGTCGAGGTCGGTGACGTACAGGCCGATATGGCTGAACTGCAGCTGTAGGGGGGCTTGGGGGTGCATGAATTGTCGTCCTTCGATAACGGGGCGCATCTTGTCTGGCTTCGAAGCTCAAATAATATCTCAATTATCTTATTTTGATAATTGACATGTTTTTCGTATGATCCAGTCGCGTGCAGCCTGCCCGCATTCGCATACGGAGACATTCATGACCCCCATCCAAAAGCTCGTCGTGGCGGCCGCGGCCTTCCCGCTGGCAGCAGTGCTGGCGCTGTCGGGCACCACTGCCAATGCCCAGCCCGACTACCCCACCAAGCCGGTGCGCATCATTGCCCCCTTCCCCGCGGGCAGCGGGCCCGACGCCAATGCCCGCGAACTGGCGGCGGAGCTGACGAAGATCCTGGGCCAGACCTTCTACGTGGAGAACCGTCCGGGTGCCTCGAACATCATTGGCACCGAGGTGGCGGCCAAGGCGCCCAACGACGGCTATTCGCTCTACATCGGCACCACGAGCTCGCTGTCGGTGGTGCCGCACCTCTACGGCAAGCTGCCCTTCAATGCCGAGCGCGACTTCGCGCCCATCAGCCTGCTGGGCGTGCTCAACACCGGGCTGATCGCCACGCCCTCGGTACCGGTGAAGGACGCGCGCGAGCTGATCGCGCAGCTCAAGACCAGGCCCGACTCGGTCAACGTGGCCACGCAAGGCATCGGCAGCTATTCGCACCTGTCGGCGGCGTGGTTCAACAGGGAGGCCGGCGTGAAGTCCAACCTGGTGCCCTACAACAGCAACAGCCCGTATGCCGACCTGCTGGCAGGACAGATCCAGCTGATGTTCGACGGCCTGCCCGCCGCCGCCACCAACGTGCAGGCGGGCAAGCTCAAGCTGCTGGCCATCACCGGCCGCGAGCGGCACCCGAGCTTCCCCAACGTGCCCACCTTCGCGGAACAGGGTCTGCCCGACTACACGCCCATCGCCTGGCAGGGCCTGCTGGCGCCCGCCGGCACCGCACCGGCCATCCTGGAGAAGCTCAGCGCCGCGATGGCCAAGGTGTGCCAGTCGCCCGAACTGGCGAAGAAGTGGCGCGACTACGGCGGCGAGTTGCGCTGCAACACGCCCGCCGAATTCACCGCCTTCATCCAGGCCGACCGCGCCATGTGGGGCAAGGTGATCCGTGCCGCGGGCGTCAGGCTGGACTGAGGACGCATGACGCCCGTGTCTCTTGCGCTTGCCCGGATCGCGGGGCCCGACCAGCGCCACGGCACCCACGTCGAGGTCTGCTGACCATGCCCTCTCTCTCAAGCAACGACCTGGTCGACGGCGGCGGTTACGCCACACGCGTGGTGGCACATTCCGCGCTCACCTTTGCCGTACCGGCCGGACTCGATCTGCATGCCGCCGCCGAGCTGCCCGAGGCGCTCTTCACTTGTGGCACAACTTCTTCGGCGTTGCGGCCCTGAGGCCGGAGAGCAGGTCTCAGCCAGAGCTCATCGTGCCGGTTGTGAAGAGACGGCGCAGGTCGACAACGCGCCGGCTGAACGCTGCGCCGTAGCTGACCTACGCCAGCCGCCCCCCGATGCGCGAGGCCCCCTCGGTGATCAGATGAACGATCTTTTCGAGATCGACGATGGCCAGGCGCGAGGTGTCGAAAACCAGCGAGATCGCGGCCCATGCGCCACCGTCGGTCTTCAGGATCGGCGCGGCCACCGCCGCAAGCTGTGGTTCGAGCTCACCGATCGATACGTAGTGGCCTGCCTTGCGAATCGCCGCAAAGCCACGGCGGAATTCGCTCCAGTCCGCGGGCAATCCGCTGCGAATGATTTCGTCGTGGCGGGCGTCGAAGACCTTGCGCAGTTGCGCTGGCGTGAAATTGGCCAACAACACCTTCGGTGCCGCGCCTTGGAACAATGGGCGGGGGCGTCCACGCCCATAGGCGAGGGTGGCCGGAGCCCCGCCCATCTCGCGATGCGTGTCCAGGGCCTGCATCCCGAAGAGGCCGGAGAGGACGCAGTCGAACCCGGTCGCGGCGACCAGTTCGCGCATCACCGGAATGCCCTCGCGCAGCACCGGGTCCGCCTTGCGGATGTAGTGGTCGAGCAGGATGATGCGAGGTCCCAATGCGTAGTGCGAGTCCTCGACGCGTTGCAGAAGACCGGCTTCGAGCAGCATCCGCACATAGCGATAGCCCGTTGGCAGCGACACGTCCAGTGCCACCGAAATGTCGTCCGCAGTGCGCGTCAGGTGCGTGTCGTCGAAAAGATCGAGAACTCCCAACATGCGTCCCAAGCTGGACATGGATTTTTCCGGCACGCAAATTTCTCCAGGATGTAATGACGCGACAAGGAGGTGCTGCGAGATGCGATCCAGCTCGTGCCCCTTGCGCGCGACGCCGACAATATATCGGGCCGGCATGCTGGCCCGAGTCGAGGCCATACGTCACGCCTCGAGGCCGCGCTGGGGATGCCCGGCCTGCGTTCATGGAAATTGTGCTGCAGGTCATCCCTCCAAGCACGCCCCGCAACGAGGGCTGCCCCTGGCGGAGTGGTGCGACGGTATCGCCCGATGCGCCTGCCGGTCGCGGGCTTTGCGCTTTCTCGTCACCGCAATACCGCGCAAGGTTTGGATATGCATACTGCGCCCATGTCCGTGCCGCACCCCCCATCGCATCTGCGTCCCATCCACTGTGCAGGGGCGCTTCTGGCCTTCACGAGCTTGTCCGCGCAAGCGGATCCCACAGTGGACCTCTTCCGCTTGCTGGGATGGACCGCGGCACTGGGCTTCGGAGAGATCCTGGCCTGGGTCATGGGGTTGGCACTTGTCTTCCTGGTGACGTTCTTCGTGCCTGGCCCGCTCCTGCGGGCGCTGGTTCGCGCTCCGCTGCTTTGGGCCCTGTTCCTGCTTCTCGTGCCTCGCTTGCGTGGGGGGCCGTGGAGCTGGAGCAGCGTTCTGCTGGGCCTGGCAACCGCCGCCTTGGGTGCCTGGCTCATCGAGCGTCGCTGGAATGACGACGACGTGGATCTCGATCTGAGCTGACACACTGGAGTCGCCGATGAGTTTGCTTCGCAGGGCCGTTGCGCTGGTCATCTTCCTGGGTTCGGCCTATCTCGCGATCCGGATGCGTTCGGACGGTTCCGGGCTCGCAGCAATCCTTCTCATCCCGGCAGTGCTCGTCGCGTTCTTCGCGCTCGCGATGGTCCTGTTCGACCTCCCCGTCCTCGGAGATCGATCGTTCGAGGACAGCGGATTCGAGCGCACCGTGCTGTCGCCATGGCAGTTGAAGATCTTCGGCATCTTTCTCGCCTTCCTCTTCGGCGGTGCACCTCTCTTCATTGCCGTGCGAGGCCTCTCCAGAGGCGTCATTCCCGCCCCCTGGGGAGCTCCAGATATCGTGCTGGCCCAGGCGCCATTTCGCTTTCTGCTTGCGTGTGCGCTCTTTGCCGGAGCCGGTGCGGTACTGGCGGTGCTGATCATGAAAGGGGCCGGGCGAGCCAGCGGCTCAAAGCCGCCATATCCCAGATCGCCAGCGGGGACGCGAAGTGGACGGGACAAATCCGGCCGGCGGCGGTGACAGCGCGTCGGCCGTAGCGTTCAAGACACCGTCGCTGCCAAGTGCTGCGCGACATCGATCGACAACATCGAACCGGACACCAAACCATCGGACAAGTCCCTTGGCTCGTCGCAGCAGATCGGATCCGTAGTGTCGGCCCGCCGAAACATCAAAGACTGATCGCCGCGATCCCGGCCAGCACGATCACTCCCCCCGCGATGCGGCGTGCGAGCTGGCCCTCACGAAAGAGCCAGCACGCGAGGAAGGCGCCAATGACGATGGACGACTCGCGCAGCGGCGCGATCAGCGCCACCGGTGCACTCAGCATGGCGGTGAGAACGAGGATGTAGGCCAGCGGGGACAACACGGCCACGACGAGGATCGGCCCAGCGTTGGCACGCAGGACATCGGGGATCCGATGCCGTCGCAGCAGCGCGATGGGTGTCAGGATCAGACCTTGCAGCAGGAGCGTGCCTGCGTAATAGCTCACGGGCGCCAAGTGCCACGAGGTGACCGAGTAGCTGTCCCAGAGGGTGTATGCGGCGATGGTGGCACCTGTCGCGGCCCCCCAGAGGATCCCCTGCACCGGAGGGCGGGGTCCGCCTCCGAGCAGATTGCCCGCGACGACGAGGATGCCCGCGACGATGAGCAACGCTCCGAGCATGGCGACCGCGGTGAGCCGTTCCCCCAGCAGGAGAACCGCGAACAGCATCGTCAGCATGGGTCCCGTGCCGCGGGCGACCGAATAGACCACGCCCAGTTCTGCGCGGTCGTAGCCGGCCTGCAGGATCAGGGAGTAGGCGATGTGCAATGCGGCCGAGACGGCGGAACCCACCGCGAGCCGCCAATCAAGCACCTGCTGCCCCTTGGCCATGAGGGCCATGCCGATCGGCACGCACAGCAGCGCCGAGGCGCAGGTATAGGCCCAGACGAACAGAAAGGTGTCGCCGCGCTTGTATTTCGAGGCGATGTTCCACAGCGCATGGGCTGCCGCGGCGCCGAGTACGAGCGCGACGGTGCCGGGCTGCATCAGCAGATGTCGGGCAGGTCGATGCCTGCCCGCTCTGCCAAGCGGCTGCGCTCGGGGTCGCGCAGCGCGAGCATTGCGACCAGCGCGTCGATCACGACGAGTTGGGCCAGCCGACTCCCCGCTGCGGCCATCTGCGCCGGCAGCGGCGCACCGCCGACGACCAGCGCGATATCCGCGAGGGTCGCCAGTGGCGTGCCGTACTGGTTGGTGATGGCAATGAGCGAAGCCCTGGCGGACGACGCTGCATCGGCGATGGCGAGCGTGGTCGAAGTGCGTCCGGTCGAACTGACGGCGATGACGACGTCGCCGGGGCCGAGGAGGCGCGTCGCGATCATGGCCGACAGGTAGTCCTGGATGCCGATGGTCGTCACGCCGACTGCGCGCAGCCGGAAGACCGCGTCGGCAGCGACCGTCGCCGACGGTCCGGCACCGAATGCGATGACCTGTCGCGCAGACTGGATCGAGCGGACCGCTTCTTCGAACGCAGGCAGTTCGACGGCCCCGCCAAGCGCGGTCAGTGCGTCGGTGCCTGCGCGGATGGATGTTTCGAGCACCGCGGCCGACGTCGCATCCGCGGCGAGCACCTCAGGCGGCGCGAAGAACCGGGTCGTGCCTCGGGCACGAGCGATCTCGATCTTGAGTTCGGTGAACCCGGTGAACCCGATGGCACGTGCGGCGCGGACAACGCTCGGTGGCGAAACGCCGGCACGAGCCGCAACCTGCGCGGTCGTGCTCGCGCCGACGAACAAGGGATCGGCGAGCAGCAGAGCCACGACCTTCGCTTCGCTGGCGGCCAGATCGCCGCAGCGGGCCTGGATGCTCCCTATCCATTGCCCGAGCCGCGCTTCGTCCGAAGAAACTCCATTACCAACTTCTTCATTCATTTGGAATATATTACATCTCTCATCCGAAGCAGCCAACCGCCGCGCAAGCAGGCGTGCTCTGCAACAAAGCCACAGGAGTCCCGTTGCATGAATCCAGAACGCAGCCCATCCGTGGCCGTCGTGGGGCCAGGTGCCATCGGCACCACGATCGCGGCGGTGCTGCACGAGGTCGGGCGCACGCCGTTGCTGTGCGGTCGCACGTCCCGCGATCAACTGGTGCTGCGCGATGGCGATCGCCTCATCACCATTCCCGGTCCGGTTCGGACGGATCCCACCGAAGTCGAGCACCCAGTCGATCTCGTGTTTCTCGCTGTCAAGGCCACACAGATCGAGGCGGCCGCAGCATGGCTTGGCGCATTGACCGGTCCGGAGACGGTGGTGTGCGTTCTGCAGAATGGCGTCGAGCAGTTGGAGAGGGTCGCGCCACATTGCCCGCGTGGGCGGATCGTGCCTGCCGTCGTGTGGTTTCCCGCACAGGCGCAATCCGATGGCTCGGTGCGCTTGCGTGGCGACGCTCGCCTCAGCTTGCCGGACACGCCGGCTTCCCGCGTGATCGCCGAGGCCATGCAAGGCACTCGCTGCTTCGTCGAGCTGGCGGCAAATTTCAAATCCCTGGCCTGGCGCAAGCTGCTGCAGAACGCGGTGGCCGGACTCATGGCGCTCACGCATCGTCGCTCGGGCATGTTCGGCCGGTCCGACATCTCCAGTCTCACCCTGGGCTATCTGCAGGAATGTCTGGCGGTGGCCCGCGCCGAGGGCGCCGAACTTGGCGACGAGGTGCCGCAGGCGATCCTCGACAAGTTCCAGGCGTCTCCCGCCGACATGGGCACATCCATCCTCACCGATCGCGAAGCCGGCAGGCCGCTCGAATGGGACATTCGCAATGGTGTGGTCTCACGTCGCGGCCGGGCTCACGGCATTCCGACACCGATCAGCGACGTCCTGGTGCCGCTGCTCGCGGCGGCGAGCGACGGCCCTGGCTGACTGCCGGCCTGCGCTCTCCTTGCTCCCACGTACCGTGGGGCCTGCCGCTCGAGTCCTCAGCGCACAGTCGTCGAGTCCGATGCAATCACCCCCGTGACGCCGCGCACCTCGGTTCGAACCTTGCCCCTCGACTTCCAGGCCACCGCCTTACCGACGAGCCCCGCAGGTTTTTGAACACCCGCGTGCCAGACTCGGCTGCTCCAGTGCCCTGCGTGGCGAAGCGGCCTACTTCCGCACTTTCTCGATTTCCGTCATCAACTCCTTGACGGTGGCCTCGCCCACGGACGCGGAGTACTTGTCGATCACCGGCTTGACCTTGGCGCGCAGCTTGGCCATCTCCTCCGGCGGCAATTCCGACACGGTCATGCCCGCCGCCTTCAGGGCATCGAGCGCGCTGTCGGCCGCGCCGCGCGAGGCCTGGCGCTGGAACACCGTCGCCTCGGCCGAGGCTTCGGCAAGGATCTTCTTCTCCTCGGCGCTCATGCCGTCCCATGTTTTCTTGCTGACCAGCAGCGCCTGCGGGTTGTAGATGTGCCGGGTCTGGGTGATGTGCTTTTGCACCTCGGCGAACTTGGACGACAGGATGGTGGTGTTCGGGTTCTCCTGGCCGTCGACCGCCTTCTGCTCGAGGGCGGAATACAGCTCCGGGAACGGCAGTGGCGTGGCGTTGGCGCCCAGCGCGGCGAACATGTCGATGTAGATCGGCGACTGGATCACGCGGATCTTCAGGCCTGCGATGTCGTCCGCCTTCGTGATCGGCCGCTTGCTGTTGGTGAGATTTCGAAACCCGAGGTCCCAATAGCCCAGCCCGTGCAGGCCCTTGTCCTCCAGCTTGGCCATGAGCTTCTGGCCGAAGGGGCCGTCGGTGACCGCATCGGCCTCCTTGCCGCTGTTGAACAGGAACGGGAAATCGTAGGCCGCGAACTCCTTCACTTGCGCCGAGAGGATGCCCGCGTTCAGCACCGTGAGCTCCACCGTGCCGCCCTGCAGCGCCGACACGGTCTGCAGGTCGCCGCCGAGCACGCCGCCCGCGAACAGCTTGACGGTGATCTTGCCGCCGGACTTGGCGGCCACCAGATCGGCGAACTTCTGCGCGCCCTGTGCCTGCGGATGGCCGGTCTGGTTCTGGAACGCGAACTTGAGCGTGCGCTCCTTGACCTGTGCGACCGCACCTGGCGCGGCAAGCACAGCCGTGGCGGCCACCGCGGCCCAGAGCAGCTTGCGAATCGGATTCTTCTTCATGGCGGTTGTCTCCTCGTTGGGGTTGTCAGGCTCTCTTCTTGAACAGCGCCGAGGCGCCGCTGGCGCGTGCGACTTCCTCGGCCGTGCCGAGCAGCGCCGGCCCCAGCGCCTCCATCCGCTGCGGCGTCAGCCTGACGGCCGGCCCCGCGATGGTGACCACGCCGATCACCGCGCCGTTGACGGAGAAGACCGGGGCGGCCATGGCGGTCATTCCCGGCGCGAAGACCTCGTTGATCATGCTGAAGCCGCGCTGGCGGGCAGCCTTCACATAGGCCATCACCGCCTTGAGCGTGGTGGGGGCCTTCGGGCCGAAGTCCTCCGGCTTGCCCAGCCCCTTCTTGGCCACCAGGGCCATCGCATCGTCTTCGCTCATCGTCGAGAGCCAGGCATGCCCCGCGGCGCTGCACGACAGCATCACCGACAGCCCCATGTCCGGGTCGTAGCGCAGCCCGTGCGTGGCCCCTTGCGCCTTGGCCACGAACGTCAGGTCTTCGTCGTCGACCACCGCCAGGCGCACCAGTTCGCCCGAGGTGGCCGCGAGCTGGTCCAGCAGCGGCTGGGCCACATCCACGATGCCCGAATTGCTCAGGAACGACAGCCCGACGGAGACGAGCTTGATGGTCAGCACGTAGTGGCCGTCGCCCAGGCTCTGTCGTACGTAGCCGCAGCGAATCAGCTCCGTGAGCAGTCGGTGCGATGCGCTCAGGGGGATCTTCAACTCACTGGCCACCGTGGACAGTGCAACACCCTGCGGGTGTTCCGCCAGGTATTCCAACACTTTGAAGCTGCGTCCCAGCATCTCGCTCATTTGATGTCTCCCGGTTCAATCGCGCCCAGCCGCCTGTCGCGACGGCATCACTCTATCAGATCACGGGAAGGGATTTCCATAATGGAAAGATTTTCCGGAAAACTCAGAATCGCCGCAGTCAGTCCTTTCCGCCTTCCTCTGGAGACCTTCCGTGAAACTTCTTCGTACGCTTGCCGCCGCCGGCCTGTGCATCGGCCTTGTCGCCCCGACCTGGGCCCAACAGGAACGGGTGATCCGCTTCGGCCATCTCAACAATGCGGACCATCCGGTGAGCTTCGGCGTGAAGCGCTTCGCGGAGCTGCTCGCGGCCAAGAGCGGCGGCAAGATGAAGGTGCAGGAGTTCCCGGCCTCCCAGCTCGGCAACGAGATGCAGCAGCAGTCCGCGCTGCAAGGCGGCGTGCAGCAGATGTCGGCGCCGGCCACCACGTCGCTCGCAGGCATCGTCAAGGAGTTCGGCCTGGTCGACTTCCCCTTCTCCGTCAGCAGCTTCGCCCAGGCCGACGCCCTGCTCGACGGCCCCCTGGGACAGGCCCTCGTCGCCAAGCTGCCCGAGAAAGGCCTCGTGGCCCTTGGCTACTGGGACCTGGGCTTTCGCAACGTCACCAACAGCAAGCGTCCCATCGGCAGGCCCGAGGACCTCGAAGGCCTGAAGATCCGCGTCATTCCCAACCCCGTGTTCCTGGAGACCTTCAAGGCCTTCAAGGCCAACCCGGTGCCGATGCCGTTCGCAGAACTCTACGGCGCGCTCGAAGCCAAGGCGGTCGACGGCCAGGAGAACCCGTATTCGGTGATCCTGTCGAACAAGTTCTTCGAGGTGCAGAAGTTCGTGAGCGCGACGAATCACGTGTATGCCGCCAACATCGTGCTGGTCAGCAAGAAGTTCTGGGACTCGCTGTCACCCGCCGAGCAGAAGATGATGCACGAGGCCGCCGACGAGGCACGCGGCTACCAGCGCCAGGTCAGCCGGGCGGCGGCCCAGAAGGCCGTGGGCGAACTGCAGGCCAAGGGCGCCCAGTTCAACGAGGTGAGCGCGGCCGAGCAGGTGCGCATGCGCGAGATCGCCAAGCCGGCGATCGACAAGTTCGCGGCCCAGTACGACCCCGCCATCGTCAAGCTCTACAACGAAGAGCTCGCCCGCATCCGCAAACAATGACCGCGCCACGCGCCACCTCCATGAAGATACTCGTCCTCCACGGCCCCAACCTGAACCTGTTCGGACGCCGCGAACCCCACATCTACGGCAAGACCACGCTCGCCGAGATCAATGCCCGGCTGCAGGCGCTGGCCGGCGAACTCGGCGTGACGCTGGAGACCCTCCAGTCGAACCATGAAGGCGACCTGATCGACTTCCTTCATGCGCATATCGACGACGCGCAGGGCGCGCTGGTCAACCCCGCCGGACTCACGCAGCACGGCGTGCCGCTGCACGACGCGATCAAGGCCATGCCGTTCCCGACCATCGAGGTGCACATGTCCAACATCGCCGCGCGCGAAACCTGGCGCGCCCACTCGATCATCTCGCCGGCGGTCAAGGGCACGATCCAGGGACTGGGCCCCCAGTCGTACCTGGCCGCCCTGCGCGCGCTGGTGGAGATGCACAGGCAGACCGAAGCGCAGGCCGCCGCATGAGCCGCTGGATCGACCGGTGCTGTCGCGGCATCGAGGCGCTGATCGCGGCCGCGCTCGCGGTGATGGTCGTGCTCGTCTTCGGCAACGTCGTGCTGCGCTACGGCTTCAACTCGGGCATCACGGTGTCCGAAGAAGTGTCTCGCTGGCTCTTCATCTGGATGACCTTCCTGGGCGCCGTGGTCGCCCTGAAGGAGCACGGGCACCTGGGCGTGGACATGGTGGTGCAGAAGCTGCCGCCCCTGGGCAAGAAGGTCTGCCTGGCCGTCGGGCACGTCGTCATGCTCTACATCGTCTGGCTGCTGTTCCAGGGCAGCGTCGCGCAGGCGCGCATCAACTGGGACGTGACCGCGCCCGTCACCGGCGCATCGATGGCCATCGTCTATGCCTCGGGCGTGGTCTTCTCCGTGCTCGCCGGCCTGATCCTGGCGCTCGACCTGCTGCGCCTGCTCACCGGGCGCATCGCCGAGAGCGACCTCGTGATGGTCCAGGAGTCGGAGGAAGCCGTGCAGCTCCAGCAGATACTCGGCGCAAACGACGACGCTCAGGGAGCGCGCCGATGACCATCCTCGTCTTCGTGGGCACCTTGCTGCTGGCCATGGCGATGGGCATTCCCATCGCGTTCTCGCTGCTCGCGAGCGGCGTGGCGCTGATGTGGCACCTCGACCTGTTCGACGCACAGATCCTTGCGCAGAACGTGATCGGTGGCGCCGACAGCTTCCCATTGCTGGCCGTTCCCTTCTTCATGCTCGCCGGCGAGATCATGAACGTCGGCGGCCTGTCCAAGCGCATCGTCGACTTCGCGCTCGCGCTGGTCGGCCATGTGAAGGGGGGCCTGGGCTACGTGACCATCATGGCCGGCTGCCTGCTGTCGGCGCTCTCCGGCTCGGCCGTGGCCGACGCCGCCGCGCTGACCGCGCTGCTGCTGCCGATGATGGTGAGCGCGGGGCACGACAAGGCACGCGCGGGCGGCCTCATCGCGGCCACCGGCGTGATCGGCCCGGTGATCCCCCCGAGCATCGGCCTCGTGATCTTCGGCGTGGCGGCCAACGTGTCGATCTCCAAGCTGTTCCTCGCGGCGATCGTGCCCGGCCTGCTCATCGGGGGTGCCCTGTGGATCACCTGGGCATGGCTGGTGCGGCGCGAGAAGATCGTGCCGCCGCCGCGCAAATCCTCGGCCGAGATCGTTTCGGCCTTCCGCAAGGCGCTGTGGGCGCTCATGCTGCCCGTGATCATCCTCGTGGGCCTGCGCATGGGCGTGTTCACGCCGACCGAAGCGGCCGTGGTGGCTGCCGTCTACGCGCTGTTCGTGTCGACGGTGGTGTACCGGGAAATCACGTGGAAGGATCTCTACGGCATCTTCGTGAGCGCGGCCAAGACCAGCGCCATCGTGATGTTCCTGATCGCCGCGGCCATGGTGAGCGCCTGGCTCATCACGGTGGCCGACCTGCCGTCGAAGGTCGTGGGCCTGCTGCAGCCCTTCATGGGCAATCCGGTCCTGCTGATGGCGGCGATCATGGTGCTCGTCATGGTCGTGGGCACGGCGATGGACATGACGCCGACCATCCTGATCCTCACGCCGGTGCTGATGCCGATCGTCAAGGCCGCGGGGATCGATCCGGTGTACTTCGGGGTGCTGTTCATCATCAACAACTCGATCGGACTGGTCACCCCGCCGGTGGGCACGGTGCTGAACGTGGTGGCCGGCGTCGGGAAGATCTCGATGGACGACGTCACGCGCGGCGTGGTGCCCTTCATGATTGCCGAGTTTGCGATCCTGTTCGTGATGGTCGCATTCCCGCAGCTGGTCATCGCGCCCGCGCGATGGTTCGGGGGTTAGGCGGTGGCGAGGTCCGCTCCTTCCGGCCTGCGGCGGCGTGGCCGCATCTTCCTGGGCATGCTCGCGCTCCTGACGCAGCTGCCCGCGGCCGCGCAGGCACCCGACCGCGAGGTGCTGCCGGAGCAGCGCCAGCCGCTGGCTTTCGTTTCGCCCACGGGGCTGACGCCACTGGGCGGAAAGATGATCTTCAGCGCCTTCCATGTCGAAAGCGGGCAGGAACTGTGGGTCACGGACGGCAGCCGCGCGGGCACCGCGATGCTCAAGGACATCCGCCCGGGCTTCCGGGGCGCTTTCCCCGCCGGCCAGACGGCGTTCAAGGGCCACGTCTACACCGCGGCCACCGATGGCGTGCACGGGATCGAGCTCTGGCGCACCGACGGCACCGCCGCGGGCACCGCCCTGGTGATCGACCTTCAGCCGGGCGAAGAAGGCGCGCTGCCGAGCGAGCTGACGGTGTTTCGCGACGCGCTGTACTTCGTGGCCAATGACGGGCGTTCGGGATTCCAGCTGTGGAAGACGGCGGGCACTGCGTCCACCACGGCGCGCGTGTCCTCGATCGACGCTGGCCCGCGCGCGGTGGCACGCCAGCTCACGGTGGCCGGGCAGCGTCTGTTCTTCACTGCGACCACGCGCGAGCACGGTCACGAACTCTGGGTCAGCGAAGGCACGCCCGAGAGCACGCGCCTGGTGAAGGACATCCGGCCCGGGCCCGAGGACGCAGGCATCCAGAACCTGACGGCGGCGGGCGACGAACTCTATTTCACCGCCCACGACGGCGTGCATGGCATCGAGCTGTGGAAGAGCGACGGCACGGCACGCGGCACACGCATGGTGAAAGATCTGCGGCCCGGTCCCGAACCCTCCCGACCGATGCACCTGACGGCCCTCGGCCGCGCCCTGTACTTCGCTGCCGACGACGGCGCGCACGGCCTCGAGCTCTGGAAGAGCGACGGCACCGAGGTCGGGACCACACTGGTGAAGGACATCCGCCCGGGACCGTCCGGCGCCATTTCCAGCCCGATCACGGCCATGGGCGGCCGGCTCTATTTCGCCGCCACTGACGGCACCTCGGGCGCGGAGCTCTGGCGCAGCGACGGGACGGCCGCAGGGACCGTTCTGGTCAAGGACATCGCGCCGGGCGCGCAGAACGGATCGCCCGCGCGCTTCTCGGTCGTCGGCTCCCGCCTCTGGTTCTCCGCCAACGGCGGCAGCGCCAGCGGCGTCGAACCGTGGACCAGCGACGGTACGCCAGCGGGCACCCGCGCCGTGGCGGACATCGCGTCGGGCGCACGCCATGCGATGCCGCAGGGTTTCCGCCAGCTGGGCAATTCGGTGCTCTTCGTTGCAGACGATGGCAACGGCAACGAACGGCTGTGGACGCACCGCAAGGACGGCCGGGTGGTCCTGGTCGGCGATCCGCTCAGCCAGCGCCTGCGCTGATCCGCATGCCGGGCGCGGACTCGCCGGCGCCGCTGAAGGCCTGCGTGAGCGCGTAGTCGTTCAAGGCCTGCCGCATGGCTGCCGCGATGGCCGGGTGCGTCGGGTCGTGGCCGGCGCCCGGCACCCACCGCAGGATGGCACGCCCCTGCAATGCATGCGCCAGCGCCCGGGCGCCCTGCGGCGGGCACAGGCGGTCCTTCGTGCCATGCACGATCAGCGCGGGGACCGCGGGCAATGCGGCGCAACGCTCGAGCAGCGCGGGCGCGCGCAGCCAGCATCCATGCCTCAGGTAGTGGCTCTGCACGCGATAGCGCGCCACCAACCGCTGCAGCGTTGCGTCGTCGGGCTGCGGTGCGGGCCTTCCCGTGGCCATGCGTTGCTCCCACCCGAACCAGAGCGCGGCGATCCGGCGCTGGCGTTCCGGCGTTCCATGCGCCAAGTTCTCCGCGATCACGTCGGTGATCGGACATTGCCGCCGCCACGCCTCGTTCCACAACGTGCGCCACTCGGGGTCGCCGTGGCGTACCGCCTTCGCGAAGAAGCCGTCGATGTCGCGGGCGCGCGCAAGGAACACGTTCCTCAGCAGCAGGCCCGCCACGGCGCCGGGCTGGTCCAGCGCATGGGTCAAAGCCAGCGTGGCGCCCCAGGAGCCGCCCACCACGAGCCAGCGCTCGATCCGGAGGTGATCGCGCAGGCGCCTCAGGTCGTCCAGCAGATCGGCGAGCGTGTTGGCCGTGATCGCGCCTGCCGGTGTGCTGTGACCGGACCCTCGCTGGTCGGGGCAGATGATGCGGTAGCGCCTCGCATCGAAGTCGCGGCGCAACACCGGCGAGCTGCCCGAGCCCGGCCCGCCGTGCAGCACCAGCGCCGGCAGGCCCGCCGGGTCGCCATGCTCCTCGACATGCATGACATGCCCGCCGTCCAGCGGCAGCCGGTGAACGATCGGACGAGGACCATCCGTCACACGCGGGTCCGCTCAGCCCTGCGCCCGTGCATTGGCGTCGGTGCGAAAGACCAGTTCGCCCGAGCGCCTGGCGCCGGGCACGAACCGGATCGGTGTGCCGCCGGTGTCGCCCACGCCAGCCGCGGCCGTGACCATGGCCTCGACCTCCGCGTGGCGCGGACTCTTCGGGCAGACCGGGTCCGTGGCGGCCGCGTCGCCGGTGAGGAGATAGGCCTGGCAGCGGCAGCCGCCATGGTCCTTTTCCCGGTCGTCGCAGCTTGCGCAGGTGCTGCTCATCCAGCCGGTGCCGCGGTAGGCGCCGAAGGCCGGACTGTCGTGCCAGATGCTGCGAACGGCGTGCTCGCGAACGTTGGGGAATTCCAGCCCGGGCAGCATTCGCGCACTGTGACACGGCAGGGCCGCGCCGTCGGGCGCCACCACCAGGAACACGCTGCCCCAGCCGGCCATGCAGGGCTTGGGCTTTCCCTCGGCATAGTCGGGCACCACCCAGAGGATCTTCAGGCGCCCCTCGAGGCGCGGCCGGTGCGCCTCGACCACCGCTTCGGCGCTCGCCAGCGCCGAGCGGGAAGGCATCAGCATCTCGCGGTTGCGCCATGCCCAGCCGTAGTACTGCACGTTGGCCAGCTCCAGGAAATCCGCCTCCATGGATTCGGCCATCTCGATGATGCGCCCGACATGCGGCAGGTTGTAGCGGTGCATCACGCAGTTCAGCACCATCGGATAGCCCAGGTCCTTGATCGTGCGGGCCACGCGCTGCTTGAGGTCGAAGGTGCGCGTGGAGCTCAGGAAGTCGTTCAGCTCGCGGCTGGAGTCCTGGAACGACAGCTGGATGTGATCGAGGCCGGCCTTCTTCAGCGCCTCGGCGCGCCGCGGCACGAGGCCCACGCCCGAGGTGATCAGGTTGGTGTAGAAGCCGAGCTGGTGCGCCGCCGCGACGAGCTCCTCGAGGTCATCGCGCACCAGCGGCTCGCCACCCGAGAACCCCAGCTGGACGGCCCCCATGGCGCGGGCCTCGCGGAACACGCGAATCCATTCGCCCGTGTCGAGTTCGTTGCCGTAGCGCGTGTAGTCCACGGGGTTCGAACAGAAGGCGCAGTGCAGCGGGCAGCGATAGGTCAGCTCCGCGAGCAGCCACAGCGGCGGTTTCACAGCGCCCGCGCGGCCGCGCTCACCGGATCCAGTGGCGTCCACGGGCCTGCTCCAGGAACTCGAGCACGTCGGCACGCAGATCGGGTTCACCGAAGGTGCTTTCCAGGTCGGCCACGAGCGCCGCGACCGAGGTCTTGCCGTCGCAGCGCTTCAGGATCTCCGCCGCCGGCTCGTTCAGCCTGATCATGCCCTCGGGAAACAGCAGCACATGGCACTGCTGCGCCTCTTCCCATTGCATCCTGTACATCGTGCCGAGTGCCGGCTGTGCGCTGTCGGTCCATGCGGTCATGGCTGCTGCTCTTTCGCAAGGTCGTCGGGATAGGCCTTCTCGATCGCGTCGAGCATGGCCCAGAGGATGTCGAGCTTGAAGCCCAGGATCTGCAGGGCTCGGACCTGTCGTTCGCGCGTGGTGCACCACTGCATCGCCACCTCCAGGCCATGCTCGACATCGCGGTCGGCCAGCGGGATGCGGCTGCGGAAATAGTCCAGGCCCGAGGTGTCGATCCACGGATAGTGCGTGGGCCAGCCCGCGAGCCGGTCCTTGTGGATGCGCGGCGCGAACATCTCGGTCAGCGAGGAGATCACGGCCTCCTGCCAGGGCGCCGTGCGCGCGAAGTTGACGTAGGCATCCACGGCGAAGCGCACGCCGGGCAGGACGAGCGCGTGCGCCTCCAGCACATCGCGCCGAAGGCCGGTCGCGAGGCCCAGGCGGGTCCATATCTCGATGCCGCCGGCGTGGGGGCCTTCGTGGTCGCCGTGCCCGTCGTGGTCGAGCATCCTCACCACCCAGCGCCTGCGCGTTGCGCGATCATCGCAATTGGAAAGGATCGCCGCGTCCTTCACGGGAATGCGGCACTGGTAGTAGAACCGGTTCGCCACCCAGCCCCGGACCTGGAAGGGTTGCAGTTCGCCGGCGTTGAGCCGCCGGTTGAACGGATGATGGCTGTGATAGCGCGACTCCATCGCGCGCAGCTGCGATTCGAAGACCTGCGGCGACCAGGGCTCCTGCTGCTGCATCTGCTGCATCTGCTGCTGTTGTTCCTGTTGCGTCACGCCTCAGATCTCCAGTTCCATGCCATCGAAGGCCACCTCGATGCCGCGACGCACGAGCTCGGCGCGTTCCGGCCCGTCTTCGTCGAGGATCGGGTTGCTGTTGTTGATGTGGATGAGTACTTTCCTGCGCGCGGTGCAGGCGTCCAGCGCCTTCAGCATGCCCGGACCGTGCGGTCCGTCGCACTGAGGCAGGTGGCCCATGTCGGCGGCGTGCTTCTTGCCGAGGCCCGCCGCGACCATCTCGTCCTCGGTCCAGAAGGTGCCGTCGACCAGCACGGTGTCGCAGCCGTGGAGGCACCTGCGTTCGGCCTCGCCGACCCGTGCGAGGCCTGGTGCATAGAACACGCGCCGGCCACTGGCCGGGGCCTCGATCAGCACGGCCGCGTTGTCGCAGCGCGTCTTGGCCTGCCGGCGCGGCGAGTAAGGGGGCGCCTTGCCGGGAACCGGCACGGCCTGCAGGCGCAGGCCGGCGATCTCGTGCCACGTACCGCCGCCGGGTTCGAGCGGCATCGGGTGCCAGCTCACACCGCTGTAGCTTTCGAGCGCCTTCAACAACGGCAGGCTGCCGGTGAGGTCTTCATGGGATTCGGGCGTGCAGTAGAGCTGCAGCCGCGATCCCTCGCGCAGGCTCAGAAGCCCCGCGACATGGTCGATCTGCGAATCCATCAGCACCACGGCCTCGATCGCGGAATCGCGCAGGCCATGGCGAGGCCACAGCGCCGGCGAGGCGCGCAGCTGAGCGCCGATGTCGGGCGACGCGTTCAGCAGCACCCAGCGTTCGCCGTCGGCCGACACGGCAATCGAACTCTGCGTGCGAGGAAGGGCCCGGACCTGCCCGGTTCGCTGGCCGGCGCACAGGCGGCAGTTGCAATTCCATTGAGGGAAGCCACCGCCCGCTCCCGAACCAAGAACCAGAATCTTCATGGGGGACAAGAAAAAGACGGCACCGGCGCGAAGCCGGTGCCGTCGGGGCCGCGCTCAGCGCGCGGAGATGTACATCGTGATCTCGAAGCCGAAACGCAGCTCTTCGAACTCAGGCTTGCACCATTTCATCGCATTGCTCCTTCAGTGGTTGGGGGATTGAGGGACGGGATCAATACACGACGATCTTGCCCGTCGGGCGCGGGCTATGGCAGTCGTTGTAGAAGTATTCGCCCGGCGTGTCAAAGGTGTGGGTCGCGGACTGGCCCGGAGCCAGCCTGAAATCGAACCTGCCTTCGAAGAACTGCGTGGCGCAGTGCGTGTTCGCATTGGCCCCCGGGTTGGTGAAGGTCACGGTGGTGTTCGCCGGCACGCGCATGAAGGTCGGCGTCATGGCATTCACGGCCGTCGATTCGGTGGTGCCCGGCTCGTTCGCGGCGGTCTGCACGCGTGCCAGGAACACTGTGTTCGGGGTCGGCAATGCCGCGCCTTCCACCGCCGAACCCGACACCGGCCGGCGCACGACGGGCGGCACCGGCGTGGGCGCGGGCGCGACGGAGCCGCCGACCTTGAATGCCCACAGGCGATCGCCGCGCGGTGCCGAATCGCCGTACGGAATGCCCGTACCCCCCGAGAACACCGCGATGTACTGCTCGCCATCGATCTCGTAGGAGACCGGGCTGGCACTGATCGCGGCGCCGGTCTGGAAGCGCCACAGTTCGCTGCCGTCATGCGCATCCAGGGCCAGCAGGTTGCCGTCGGGCTGTCCGATGAACAGCAGGTCGGAGGCCGTGCTCAGGATGCCGTTGCCGTGCGCCAGCGAATACGGCATCGGCTTCTTCCACTTCACGAGGTTGGTGCTCGGATCGACAGCCACGACCGCACCGGTCATGTAGGTGCCCGGCGGACGCAGGCCGTTGCTCGATTCGGTGAGCGAGTGCGCCGCCGATACGTAGCCCATGCCCGTGTAGACCAGGCCCGTGCGCTGGCTGAAGGACTGGTGGTTCCAGTTGGCACCGCCGCCGTGTCCCGGAATGGAGAGGATCGGCACGTCCCAGTGCGCGTCGTAGAGGCAGCCCTTCACGTAGTTCGGGACCGCGCGGTTGGGATCGCCGGGGATCGCCGTGCCCAGCGGCTGGTCCACGATGCAGGTCTCGGTCCAGGCACCCTGCCGCGGGAAGGGCTGGGTCGGCCAACTGGCCTGGCGGGCGTCCTGCTTCACGGGCACTTCGTCGATGCCCAGCGGCGCGCTGCCGTCCTTGCGGTCGAGGATGTAGTACATGCCCGTCTTGCTGCCGTAGATCACGACCTTGCGGTCTTTCCCGTCGATCTTGACGTCGGCGAGCACGGGAGACATCACGTTGTCCATGTCCCAGATGTCGTGGTGCACGGACTGGAAGTGCCACTTGTATTCGCCGGTCTTGAGGTCCAGCGCAACGATCGAATTGGCGAAGAGATTCAGGCCCGGGCGCGTGGAGCCGTTCTGCGACGAACCGCCGCGCACGTTGCCGAAGGTCCAGTAGACCAGGCCCAGTTCGGGATCCACCGCGGGATGGATCCACGGGGTCGCACCGGTGCGTTCCGATTCGGCGGCACCGCCCCAGGTGTCGTAGCCGATCTCGCCGGCGCGCGGCACGCCCCAGAACGAGGTCAGCACCTTGCCCGTCAACGCATCGGCGGAGAACGCCGCACCGCGATTGCCGTCGTTGGTGCCGAGGTAGAGCCGCTTGTCGTGATAGACGAGCGCCACTTTCTGCAGCGCGCCCTGGTAGTCGGGGTCGGTGCTGCTGCTCGGGTACTGCTTGATCCAGGCAATGGCACCTGTGTCCATCCTCAGCGCCACCAGGCGGTTGCCGGTGGCGACGGTGAACACCAGTCCCAGGTCCTTCGCGACGGCCACCCCGCGGCGGGTGATGGCACCGTAGGGCGTGGTCCATTTCCATTTCGTGAGGCCGGTCTTGCCGTCCACCGCGATCACGTTGCCCAGCGCGGACTCGATGTAGAGCACGCCGTCGACGACCACTGTCGTGCTCTGGTTGGTGCCGGTGGTCATGCCGCCCTCGATCTGGTTGACCCAGGCACCCCCCAGCTGGCCGACGAGGCCCTTGTTGATCTTGCGCAGGCTGGAGTAGTTCTGGTTGCCTAGATTGCCGCCCACCTTGGGGAAGTCCTTGTCGCCGGCCGTACAGCAGTCGGACAGGTCGGCCGCGGGCGCGGCGGCCGTCGGCGGAGATGCCGGTGGCGGCGCGCTCGATGCCGGCGGTGGCGCGGGGGCCGGGCTGACAGGCAGCACCGGCGCGCCGCCGCCGCTCGAACCGCCGCAAGCGCCGAGCAACAAGGGGGATGCAAGCACGCCGCAGGAAACCAGCAGCGTGACCAATGATCTTTGGTTCATGGATGTCTCTACTTGGTGAGGTTGGGAACGGATGTGCGCGAGGCCGCACGCACCGCGGGCAGTGCGCGGTGCGCGAAGCCGGCCTCGCAGGCTCGTTGCTGGGTCGCTATTCGGTGCAGAAGGGCGTGAGACCCATGGCCGACTTGACGCCCTGGACCACGAGCTTCTGGAACTCGATGGCCCCTACGCCCGACAGGTCCGCGGTGAACGAGTGGGCGTTGTGCCCGAGGGTCGTGAGCCATGCGCGGCCGCCGTCGTAGTACTGGCACCAGGCGACGGGATGGAAGTCCGCATGGCCCGGATGCGGCGCCGCCGTCAGCGGCTTCAGCGTCGAAGTGTCGACCTTGGCCAGGAACTTCACCTTCGTGGGAAAGGGCATGAGGTTGTACCACTCGTCCTGGAATGAAAAGCGCTTGGGCACATCCTTCGTCGACGGATCGTCCGAGACGATCTCGACGTCGCCGGCGCGGTTCGGCCCGTGGTTGTAGAAGTTCGCGTTGCCAAGCAGACCTTCGTAGTAGGGCCAGTTGTATTCCGCGCCGAATGCGTTGTGCAGGCCGACGAAGCCGCCGCCGCGGCGCATGTAGTTGCGCAGCGCGGTGCGCGCGGCATCCTGGCTCGTGCTGACCGCGCCGTTCCACAACGTGTCGCGGTTCGAGCTCGCGAAGATGATCGCCTTGTAGTTGTTGATGCGGCTGCTGAGGACCGCGACGTCTTCCGTCCAGTCGACCGTGATGCCTTCGGCCGACAGCATGCGAACCAGGCCCGCCTGCATCACGTTGTCCGGATTCATCACCGGGTTCAAACCCGCGGCCATCGGCGTGCCCAGCACGGCATGACGCGGCCCCGCAGTGCGCGAATAGACCAGCACCCGGTCCGGCGTCGAAGCAAAGGCGCCCCAGTCGTTGTAGCACTTGGGATTCGTTCCCCTGCAGACGTTGTAGTAGGTGTCGAAGCTGTCGTCGGGGGCTTCGGCAACCGGGTCCGTCGGCTGAACCGGTGTCTCGCCCGCAGGCTCGGTCGGATTGCTCGGTGCTGCCGGCGACACGGGAAGGGCCGTGAGCGGCACTCCTCCCCCTCCTCCGCTTCCTCCTCCGCATGCAGTCACGGCCAGCGTCACGGCCGCCGCCAAGGCGAGCCTGAGAGTCAATGATTTGGCAAGTTCCAAGGGTGTCTCCTCGTTCTGATCGATGGCGCAGAGTGCGAGCGCTCTGCCGATGCTGGCCGGCCCGTGTCCGCTGCGGCAGGACTGACCGGGGGTGATCATAGGAAGTTTATGGAAACTATTTCCATTATGGAAATCCCTTCCTATTTCGATGGATTGAGTGATCACCCGCCGCTGGACGCGCGGACCGGCCACGGAAAGGCCTGCTCGCCGGACGGCCGCGGCAAGCTGCGCATCGACCACAGGCAGCAGTGCGTGCAGTACTTCCCGGTCATCAAAGTAATTCTTTCGATGGGCATCACAGAAGCCAGAAAAGGCCATGGGATTGCTTCATCGAGCATGTCGTTACGCTCGTTCCGGCATTGCCGCACAACGCAATGCATCCGAATTCAAAAGAACGAACGGGGTCACACATGCATCCGACACAGCCGCCGGGCGTGGTCATTCGTGCCATCGCCTGATGAAGCGACTCGCCCTGCAAGGCGCGGCCGCATTCATGCTGCTGGGCATCTCGGTCGGTGTCCAGGCCGCGTGCTCCCTGAACTTCACCTAGCGCTCATGAAGCGCCACCTCCGGCAGGCGCCTATGTCATCCGAACGCCGGGCCAACGTCCCGCGAGGAAGATACGTTTCCTGAAGGACCTCCTGGTGGAGTATTGCGATCGATTGGCTGGACTGTCGGTGAACGGGTGTGCGTCAGCCGAATACCGGGACGTCCCGGCTTGTTGCTGGCGGTCCTTCAGCACGCGTGATCAGCGTTCACGGCGGCCGTCCGGCCGCGAGTAGGCATCTTGGTGATTGCCCTCATGTCGCGAGCTCAGCAGCGCTGAACGAATGTCGTGAACGCGTCCTTCGCAGGGTCATGGAAAACATACACCGCCGCCTCATCATGAAAGTAGTCGGCGACAGGAAATTGCCCCAGGAAGACCAAAGGGCCGGCATCTCCGATGGGCCACGCTGGAGACTGCAACCAGCGCGGGGGCTGGTTCACATACTTGAACAGTTCCAGGATTCTCTGACGCAGCCATGCCTTTCTCTGTTTGGAAGGCAGGCTTGGCGCGGCTTCGAGCAACGAGGCAAGGAACTTGACGTCCGCGTCGAGCCAGCGCGGCTGGGCACCGAGCAGCAGCGCATACTCCGCCGTTGGCCCCCCGGCCGGCGCTGTCTTCATTCCGTGCTTCTGGAGCAACGAGACCAATACGTCCTGTGCACTGAGCACGTCGCCTGGGTCGCTGAAGTCGAGTCCGATCAGATAGTGGAAAAGCGTTGTTCCCGTTTGACAAAATCGAGGAGCGCTCTCTGCCGAGAGCAACGTTTCAATGTCCGGCTCGTTGTAGAGCTGCTGCTCGAACTCAGGCACTGGGGTTTTGCCAGAAACGAAGTCGCTCAGCCGTTGCAGGGCTTCGGTTGATGGAGGCATTCTCGAAGGCTTCTAGATTGGCATGGCCGCGAACAGCCAGTCTCGGGACGATTGGCAATTGGCAGAATGACTGCATGTGGCCGTGTTCCACCTATCCCTAGGCATGTCCGAGGTCATCGAGCCGGCGGTGAACCTCTGCGTCCTCCTCGGAAGCCAGGAAGATGCTCCGCAGAATCTGGGGCGTGATTGGCCGACCCGCTTCGCTGACAAGAGGTTGATGTCCGCTACTCTCCAGCGCCGCAAGCAGCGCTCGCGCCTTGGCAAAAACGTCTTCCACTCGGTTTCCAAAAAGCTCTTGGTCGAACAGCGGCTTTCCGGTCGAAAGTCGGTCCCGTACGTCGAGCACACCGAGATTCGTGATTCGCCGGACTTCGCTCACCAGTGAGGCAGTCGGGTCGCACGGTGCTGTAGAAATGGTCACACGGCTCATCTTCTTCTAGAGATGCAAGGGTACGGCTGGTCTTGGCCGACTTGGGCGGGGCGCGACTCCATCCTGAATGGGCAGTCCCTGGAAACTTCGTCAAGCAATCCCTCAGGCGAAGCCTCGGATTTATCCGGCGATCCGCCAGTCCCAATCTAAGCTGATTGGCAAAGCTTGATCCAGCGTTCGAGCCGACCCACCACACGCGAAGTGTTCAGTCTGCCGATCGAGCCTTCCATGTCCTCGTTGCCCTCGATTTGGCATAGCAGCACAACCTCTTCACGCGCCTCGCCCGTGCCGAAGAAACCTTCACGGTCAAGTTGTTCCATCGCGGCAATGCAGGCCTCGAAGAGACCCGCTCGCAGGACGTCGAATTCAACGTCGCAAGGCAAGTCGCTGCGATGGCATGCCAGGATCATGCGGTAAGCGATGTCGAGAAACTCACCGCCCTCCGTGTAGGGCCATTCGGCGGAACTCCAGACCTCGCTTTCATCGTCCATGTCGCCCGGAGCGCCCAGGGAGAGATCGCTGGCAGCATGGACGATGGTCATCGCACCGTCATCGCTGTAAAGCGCGAAAAGGCGGATGGTCTTGTCAGGATGGGCCGCGCGGATGGCCTGGAAGGTGTGGCGAGCACCTTCGCGAATCTCTGCGGTGAGCAAGGGGAAGTCGATTCGAGCGGGATCGTGTATGCCGTGGCGTACTCGCTCGTAGCCTTGCGCTTCGATCTCGTTGCTTCGCTGCGCGAGGGCTTCCTTTGCGGCTTCGGGATTTGCGAACTCGGCGACCATGGAGCGCCCCATGGTGTGCACCTTGCCGTTCGCGGCCCACAGCGAATTGCCGAATTGCCGCAGTTCGTGAAAGTCCGTGGGCACCCCGTTGTCGAAGCGATAGAACAGTGACCAAGTCATCGGCGGAGAACTCCTTCTGAGGGCGCAGGGCCACCGCGAGCCTTCTTGCTGAAGGCCTTCAAGGGGCTTCTTGCAGCCGAATTTTGCCGGAGCGGTGGACATCAGGAGTATCCAATGCGGAGAACGATTCGTCTGCCCTGCGCTGGGCGAGCGTCCGTTCGACGAAGACTCACGACTGAGTGCCTCGGCTGAATCTCCGCTCGGAAAGTGGTCGCGGGCCGAAATGCGATGCAATCATTCCCGGGCAGCTCGAGATGTCGTACGAAGCTCGTCGGTTCCGGCGCCCTCCCTCGAAGCGAGTCGGCCAGAAGCGTGTGCCGACCCATCAGTCCCGCCTAGAGGATTTCGCTCAAGCCGGCGTTCCCAGAGATACAGCGCAGGCATGACGACGAGATGGGCCAGCGCCGCCAGCAGACCGAAGACCAGCACGGCGAGTGCAATGACCGGACTCGCCACAATGCAAAGCAGAGTTCTGAGCATCCATGAATTTTCTGGACCGCCCTCTCGCACTGGATGTAGGAATTTACCGAGACTGCAACCTGACCCGACGCACTCCAACGGGGGAGTGCGAATGCGCTGCTTCGGCCGCAGGCTCTTCACACCTCGCCAGCCCCAGAGCGAACGACGATGCCGAGCGCGAGCCACGCCTCCTGCGCATCCACCACATCCCAGTGCTCGACCAATAGTCCGTCTTGCAGGCGATAGCGATCCGCCGTCGAGAAATGAAGCACCTTGCCGGTGGCTGGCACGCCGAAGAAGACGCCGGTGTGCGTCGCCTCCCACCGAGTCATCGCCATGAGGCCTTCGTCTTCGACCATGACCTCCTGGCGCACCGGTCTGAGGTCGGGCAAGCCGACGTAGAAGGTCTTCACGAATTCCTTGTACGCGGGCCGCACATCGACGTGCCGTCCGCCGCTCGATCGGGCCGCTTCCAGCAAAGGACGGACATTGGCGCTGTGGCTCGAGAATTCCGGATGCAGGTGGTCGTCGACGGCCGTGAGGTCGTGCCGACCGTAGAGCCGGCTGCGAAAGTCCAGAAAGCGTTCCCTCGTACGGGCGATGGAGGTCATCGGGTGTTCCTTCGTCGGTTGAAAAACCCAGCGTAGAACGCCTAATATCCCTCGACAAGACAGGAAGTTATCCAGGTATAGGAACCACCAGTCTCGCGCAATGACCCACCCGTCCAGCCCGCCGGCGCGCGCCGAATTAGCGGCGTTCCTGCGCAGCCGCCGCGAGCGTTTGCAGCCCGCGGAAGTCGGCCTGCCGACAACGGCGAGGCGGCGCACGCCGGGCTTGCGGCGCGAGGAGGTCTGCCACCTCGCAGACGTCGGCCTCGCCTGGTACACGTGGCTGGAGCAGGCACGCGAGATCGAGGTGTCGGCACATTTCCTCGATCGCATCGCCCACGCGCTGAAGCTCGACGCAACCGAGCGCGCGCACCTTTTCACGCTGGCGCACAACCGCCCGCCGCCGATCGTGCCCGGTCCCTCGCTGGCGGTCACGCCGCACCTGCGCCGCATGCTCGGTGCGGTCACCGGGCCCGCGTACCTTGCCACCGCCTCGATGCACGTGATTGCCTGGAACGGCGCGCTCTCGGCCGTGTTCGGCGATCTCTCGGCCATCGCGCCCGAAGACAGGAACATGCTGTGGCTGGTGTTCGCGAGCCCGGCGCATCGGGCGGCGATACCGCAATGGGAGACCGATGCGCGCGCGATGCTCGCGCGCTTTCGCGTCGAGTTCGGGCGGCATCGCGACGACCCGGCCTTCCTGACATTGATCGAGCGCCTGCAGATCGCCAGCCCCGAATTCAGGCAGTGGTGGCCCGATCACGACGTCAGCATGCGCACCGACCGGACCAAACGCTTCGAGGTGCGCGGCGTCGGCCGGATGGAACTGGAGCAAAGCTCCTTCATGGTCGAGGAGTCGCCAGACATGCGGCTCGTCGTCTACACGCCGGTCGATGCACCGAGCATGAGGAAGGTCGAGCTGCTGGAGCGCCGCAGGAAGGAGCGTGATGCACAACGCCCCGGTTCCGCTCACCGCTAGCGGCCGAGCGACTGACGGGTACCGGCACCGATGCCGGGTGGGCGCTGGCCGTCGGCGCCGTCATGAAAAGTGCCATGACGATGCCTTGCGGCCGGCGGCTTCCCCGCCCTAGCACCTCCGATCAATCGTTGAGCACGCCGAACGGCAGCGTCCATCCGGAATGATTGCTCCCAGCGTCCGACGGGAGGCGACCGTACGGCAGGAAGACCGGATTGGCGCGACGCTGCGACGTCTCCTTCGGCGTGTGGCCGAACTCGGCCTTGAAGAGGCGATAGAAATATTTCTCGTCCGAGAAGCCGTGGCTCCAGGCGATTTCCGCAATCCGCACATCCTGTCGTTGCGGATCGCTGAGCACCTGGTAGGCATGGCGCAGTCTCCGGCGTCGGATCTGCCGCATGATCCCGCCCTCTTCCTCGAACAGCTGGTAGAGCTTGGCCCGCGACACACCGACCTCCCTGCAGATCCGCTCGGGCGTCAGATCGGGCTCGAGCAAGTGCGCGTCGATGTAGTGCCGGATCCGTTCGAGCAGCACCCGGCGGATGGGACTGCTGGCCTCGTGGATTGCCTCGGCAGTCGGTGAAACGGCGGCGGCCATCAGCAGCAACGTCGACTGGACGACGCTGGGCACGTCCTTCTGCTGCAAGGTGGGGAGATTGCGAAACAGCGACAGCAGCTGGTCGCCCAGCAGGCGGCCGATGCCGCTCCTGAGTGTCTGGTCGTGCACAAGCGCGGCGGATCCAGGCAGGAGATGCCGGGGCACCACGACGCTGATCACGTCGCCGGCTTCGACCATGCAATCGTTGGCCTGCGCGACGTCGTAGAAGAAGAGATCGCCAGGTCTCTTGACGGAATCCGGCCCCATGGCGCGGCGGGTCACCTGCCCACCGAGCAGCAGCGTGAAGCGAAAGGACTCCTGGCCGTCCAGCCGGATGCGCCTTGCATTGCGATGGACCGCATAGGTCAACGGCCGCGGCCGCCTGGGCCAGCGCCGCCCCGAGATGACCAGCGGACCGAGCGCGGCGCCGGTGGCCTCGGCGTCGAACGCGCCGCAACCGTCATCCTCGAACCTGCAGTCGCACAGGTTGTCCTTGACCCAGAGATGAAATCGGTCGCGTTCGGGATAGTCGGCGGTGGCAAATCTGAAGACAGGGACGGCATCCAGCGAATCCATGGCAACGGGCTCTCTTCTCATGACCCAGGAATCATCGCCGATCGGTGCGGCTCCCGCGCTGCGGGCGCCAGGTGCAATTGCATCTACATCGGGTGGAAACTGGTCATCGCCATGCCCGCTACGCTTCGACGATCATGGCGCTGGCCACGCTTTGAAATCTGCTTGCTCCGAATCTCTCGCCATGCTGTCACGCTTTTTTCTGAATCTCGTCGATACACCTGCCGCTTGGGGGGCGGCGATCACGCTTGGCCTCGCGTTTTCGCTGCCGGCGGCCGCGCAACCGAATTCGTCAGCGAATGCGCCCGCGCCGCGCGTGATTTCCGAGTTGAAGGACATCCGGATGAGGGCGATCACCAGCTTGCCCAGGGCCGGCGGCAGCGCCAGCGACCGAGGCGGCTGCCCATCTTTCGTGATCCAGCCGAAATCGGCCGCGGCCAAGGCGGTGGCAGCGCAAGGCTGGGCGGTGATGGCGGATCTGCCGCTGGGTTCCTATCGCGCCGTCGGTTTCGCTGGCCAGCTGGAGGCGGGGACCAGCGGCACATGCAACATCACGCAGGGCAATGTCGGGGTGTTCGACGGCGACAGGCTCGTTGCACTGGCCTATGGCAAGTCGGCCGAGGACACGGCCATCGGCAACCTGACGCCCCTGGAAGGCGGTGCCGTGCGGGTGTGGGACGGCGACATCGTCGGCTCGCCGGTGGGCGACCTGCGCGTCGAGGCCGACGGCACCGTGCGCCTGGGCAGGTTGGCCGACAAGGAGTCCGTCTGCAAGGGAAAGGCCGTCGTGCCGAACGTCTACGGCATGCCGATCGACAAGGCGCGCAAGGCGCTGGCCGACAAGGGCTGGAAGCCGGTGCGCGTGAAGCCGGACGGCGAATCGCGCCAGGCGGGCTTGATCAAGCGCGGCATCGTCGAGGTCGAGTCCTGCGCGGGCACGGGCCTCGCCTACTGCAGCTTCAGCTATGCCGGCACGGCCGGTGCGCTGTCGGTCATCACCGCAGGGGAGAAGGGTCTTCCGAACGTCGTCGGCTACGACGCAAAGTGCCGCTGATGCAGCCGCGCTTCCCGTCTACACCCCGAACCGCATCGGCGAACGCCTGATCAGCGGGGCCACCCTGCTGCTTCCCTGGTCCCGGCGGGGCCCGGCGCCAGGAGGGCCTGCCTCAGGCTCCAGATGCAGGCCCCCAGCCGAAGCAATCTTTCGACGTTTCTGTCATGGCTCGCATCCTCCGGATCCTCCTGGCCGATCAGGTCGGAGATGCAGTCGAGGGCGTCAGGGGGATTGAAGCCCAGGCCGGCGCGCGCCATTTCGATCGTCGTCACAAGAACGTCAGTTTTTTCCATCTCGAGCATCCGCAAGGGTCAGCGTGCGCCATGCACGGCGCGGCGGCCAGGGCGCGAGGCGGCAGACACGGGCACCCCGTCGGGGCCGGGGCCCGGCCAGTCGTCTCGCATCAGATGTAGGTCGATGCCAGGCCGCCGTCGACGGGGATGTTGGCGCCGCTGATCCAGCGCGCCTCGTCGCTGCACAGCCATGTGATCACCGGCGCGATCTCGTCGGCGAAACCGGGGCGCAGCACGCGGTGCGCATCGGCCTGAACCCGCTCCTGACCTAGCATGCTCACGAAATCGCCCAGGATCGGCGTGAACACCGGGCCTGGCGCGACGCAGTTCATGCGCACGCCGTGCGTCAGGAACCACTGCTGTGACTGCGTGGCACTCCAGACGATCAGCGCCTCCTTGAAATACTGGTAGCAGGTCTGCTGAGGCACGGGATGGTCGCGCAGCCACTGGGCGCCGGCCTCGAAGCCTCGGGCTTCGGCCAACGCTTTGTGGGCCTCCAGCCGCTGCGGCCACTCGGCACCGAGGATGGACGCCACGTTGACGATGGCACCGCCGCGCGCAATGCGCGGCAGCGCCTGCTCGGTCAAATGCCGCAGCCCCAGGTAGTTGACGTCGGCCACCAGCCCGGCCGGCGCCGTGCCGGGCACGCCGGCGATGTTGCACAGCGCATCGAAACGTTCCGGCAGCTGGGCCACGGCCACGTCGATGGTGGCGGCGGAACTCAGGTCGGCCTTGACGAAGCCGTCGAGCGTGAGGCTCGGGTCGTTGCGGTCCATGCCGACGACGCGGGCGCCCGCGAAGCGCGCCACACGCGCGACCTCGGCGCCGATGCCCGACGAGGCGCCCGTGACGACGATGGTTTTTCCTTGAAGCTGCATGAAATGTCTCCTTGTGGAATTGGTCGACGGCACGCTCAGAATGGATAGGGATGCGGCGCCTGCTTGATGCTCAGCCACTGCCACTGGGTGTATTCCTCCCAGTCGGCCGGGCCGCCCACGCTGCTGCCGTTGCCGGCGATGCCGGGGCCGCCGAAGGGATTGACGCACTCGTCGTTGACGGTCTGGTCGTTGATGTGGACCATGCCGGAGTTCAGTCGCGCAGCGATCGCCATGGCCCGTCCGATCGAGGGGGAGATCACGGCGGATGCGAGGCTGCCCTGGTTGTTGTTGGCCAGTGCCACTGCTTCATCGTCGGTCTCGAAGGTGATGATGTTGGCGACAGGGCCGAACACCTCCTCGTCGTACACCCGCATGCCGGCCTTCACGCCCGTCAGCACCGTCGGCTTGTAGAAGAGACCCTCGCTGACGCCACCAGCGAGCAGTTGCGCGCCGGCGGCGATGCTGTCCTGCACGATGGCATGCACGCGGTCGCGCTGCTTCGCGTCGATCAGGGGCCCGAGCGCCACCTGCCCGCTCGCGCCGTCGCCCACCGGCAGGTGCTGCGCCTTCGCGACCAGCCGCTGCGTGAACGCGGGGGCGATGCGCTCGTGCACGAGGATGCGGTTGGTCGCCATGCAGATCTGCCCCTGGTGCAGGTAGGCACCCCAGGCCGCGTTGCTGGCGGCGATGTCCAGGTCGGCATCGTCCAGGACGATCAGCGAATTGGCGCCGCCGAGCTCCAGCGTCACCTTCTTCAGGTGCCGCCCCGCCAGCTCGCCGATGCGCCGGCCCACGGCGGGCGAGCCGGTGAAGGCGATCATCGGCACGTGCGCATCGGTCACCAGGGCCTCGCCGGCGACCGCATCGCCGGGCAGAACCTGCAGCAGGCCGGCGGGCAGGCCGGCCTCCTCGAACACGCGCGCGAGCATGAAGCCGCCGCTCACGGGCGTGCGCACATCGGGTTTGATCACCACGGCGTTGCCCGTCGCGAGGGCCGGCGCCACGGCGCGGATCGTGAGGATGAGCGGGAAGTTGAACGGCGAGATCACGCCGACCACACCCCGCGGCACGCGCCGCGCGAGGCTGGTGGTGCCGCTCGCGCTCGGCAGGACCTGGCCTTGCGCCTGCAGCGGCATGGCCGCTGCCAGATGGCACAGGGTGATGGCTTCGCGGACCTCGTGCTGCCCCTTGGGCAGGATCGCGCCGGTCTCGCGGGCCACATACAGCGCCAGCTCGTCGAAGTGCTGCTGGAACAGCGCCGCGGCCCGGTGGAACACCGCGGCCTTCTCGCGCGGCGCCGTCTGCGCCCAGCTTTTCTGCGCCTGTGCCGCGGCGGCTGCGGCCCGCACCACATCCTGCGCGTCGGCGATGCCGACGCTTGCCATCACCCTGCCCGTGGCCGGTTCGACCACGTCGCGCTCGCCCCCCGCGGGCGCGACCCACGCGCCGTTGAACAGCTTGCCCGCCCATGCCGCTGCGTCCAGGAACGCCGGCTTCTCGGAAACATCCATGACTTTGCCTCTTGCAAAAAATTGATCGGCTGGCCGAGGCTTGAACCGCCTGCGGCACGGCCTCCTTTGCGCAACGGCCGTACCAAGGGCCCGGCGGCGCGGTCGTTTGGCGCCACGCCACGAGGCTGTTCTCAGAGGAGAACTAGGTGGAATCCCGAGGGCTTACTGGTTATGACGGATAACTGGTTTACCCTGATCCCCGGTTTCACCAAATCATCAAGAATCGGCCGTTCGTTTCACCAAAAGATGAAGCCGACCTTGACCAAATCCCCCGCTTCATCCCTCCCGCCACGGATCTCGCTGGCCGAGGTGGCGCGCGCCACCGGTGCCGCGCTCGGGCGTTTCGACGGCGACGAAGTGGCACGCGCGCTGGGCCGCTTCGAGGCCTCCCACGTCGGCAGCGAAGCGCATCCGACGATCGCCGACATCAGCGAATGCCTGTTCTTCTCGCCCGGCGACGGCCGCATCTGGCTGCAGGACCAGCGCATGGTGCTACTGCACACCGAGGCGCTGGGTTCGCTGCGGCGCGAGCTGATCGACAGCCTGGGCCAGGAGAAGGCCCGGGGTCTCTTCACGCGCGCGGGCTACGTGAGCGGCGCGCGAGACGCGCAGCTGGTGCGCGCGCAGTGGCCCGAGGCCGAACCCGCCTCGGCCGCCATCGCCGGCACGCGCCTGCATGCCTTGGAAGGCGTCGTGAAGGTCGAGCTGGTGCACGTGCGCTACGACCCCGAGACCTCGGACTACGAGGGCGAGTTCATCTGGCACCACTCGAGCGAGGACGACGAGCACATCGCGGCCTACGGCATCGGCGGTTCGCCCGCCTGCTGGATGCAGGTGGGGTACGCCACAGGGTACGTCAGCACCCTGTTCGGGAGGCTGGTGGTGTTCCGCGAGGTGGCCTGCCGTTCGATGGGCGAGAGCCACTGTCGCGTGATCGGCAAATCCGCTGAGCGCTGGGACGACGTGGAGGAGGACATGCGCTACCTGCGGGCACGCGATTTCGTCGGCTCGCCACCGCACGGCGCATCGACACCGCAGGCCGCGCATCTGCCCGCGGCGCCGCGCAGGCACGACGCGATGGTGGGCGCATCCGCGGCCTTCAACGCGGCCTGCCACCTGTTGCACCGCGTGGCGCCGACGACGGCCACGGTGCTCTTCACCGGCGAGTCCGGCGTCGGCAAGGAGAAGTTCGCCAGCATGCTGCACAGCATCGGCCCGCGGCGCGACAAGCCCTTCGTCGCGGTGAATTGCGCGGCCATTCCGGAGACGCTGATCGAGTCGGAGCTGTTCGGTGTGGAGCGCGGCGCCTACACCGGCGCGGGCGCGTCCCGTCCGGGCCGCTTCGAGCGCGCCCATGGCGGTACCTTGTTTCTGGACGAGATCGGCACGCTGAGCTACGCTGCCCAGGGCAAGCTGCTGCGCACGCTGCAGGAGGGCGACGTCGAGCGCGTGGGCGGCACGCGCAGCGTCAAGGTCGATGCGCGCGTCATCGCGGCGACCAACGTCGATCTGCGCCAGGCCGTGCGCGAAGGCCGATTCCGCGACGACCTGTTCTTCCGGCTCAACGTCTTTCCGATCCACCTGCCGCCGCTGCGCGAACGGCGCGACGACGTGCCCCTGCTGATGAGCCATTTCCTGCAGCACTATGGCCGCAAGCACGGCCGGCCGGCCACGGGCTTCACGCAGGCCGCAGTCAGGGCGCTGCTGAACTACGACTATCCCGGCAACATCCGCGAACTGCAGAACCTGATCGAACGCGCCGTCATCATCGCCCCCGAGGGAACGCTGCTGGACGTCCATCATCTGTTCACGAGCGGCGAGGCGCTCGACAAGAACGTGCTGTCGATACGACCGGACGGCCACCTGAGCGGGGCTGGCAGCGCCCCGGTCTCAACGGACTCTTCTGCAAACCAGGCGGCGGCGGATGGCTCCCCGGGCCCCGGCTCATGGGGACAGATGGAAGAGACGCTGATCAAGAGCGCGCTGGCGCAATGCGGAGGAAACCTGTCCGCCGCCGCGCGCGCACTGGGCATCACGCGTGCGCAGCTGGCTTACCGCGCGCGCAAGCGCGGCATCGCAAGCTGACGGCAGGCTGGCCGTTCGGTATCGACAGCCCCGGTTGTCGTCTCCGGGTTCATTGGCGCCCCGACGCACCCAGCCATTGCACGGGGCAAGGCCAGCCGCGCGGTCACATCCCCGCGACGCCCTGGGCCAGCGCGAAATCGAGCAGCACGCGATCCGAAGGATCCTCGGGCCAGGTGATCTGCGCCAGCCAGCGGTGGAAGGTGGTGCCGGCAATGCGGCTGGCGGGGCCGTCGCGGCGCCAGGCGCGGGCGATGGGCGCGGCGATTTCCGCCAGCCGCTCGGCCTCGAAGCGCGAGCGCATCTCGGCCTGCATGGCTTCAGGCATCTCGAGGTAGAGCGCCTTGGCCTTCTGCATGCGGTCGTTTTCCCAAAGCTCCCGGATCCGGTGCATGCGGTCCTCGGTGCCCAACGAGGCGCCTGCGCGCCCCTGCGTGGGCGAAAGGAGGGCCGGCGCAGCGGCGGCGGGCTCGCCTGCGCCCTTCATGCCGGCATAGCCCTTCTTCAGCGCGTCCTTGAAGTACGCGGCCGAGGACTTGAGGGCGGGCAGCGTCTGGCTGCGCAGGCGCTGCTCCACGTGCTCGAGGGTGCTGCGCAACTGGCCCTCGTCGGTGGTGGCGTACAGGTCCTGGGCCTCGTCCTGCTTGAGGCCGAGCGCGATCAGCTTGCCGACCAGTTCCAGGTCGAAGACGTTGCGGTTCGGATCATCGGCCGCCCCCATGCGCTGCTGGACCTTGGGCTGGACGCGGAACTGGATCTCCTCGATGCGGCGGCCGCGCTTGTGCTCGATGAGTTCGAGGCTGAAGTCTTCGCACAGGGCATCGATCTCGGCGAGCGCCTTGCTGATCACGTCCCGCTTGAGAAAGCGGTAGTCGACTTCGGTGATGTCGCTGCGGCCCGTCAGGACCGCGGCCCACCACAGCACGTCCTCGCGCATCGAGAGGCGACTGGGCGAACTGAGATAGCGCGCACCGATCTCGTAGAGCACGGCGGCGGGATAGCTGCGCATCTGCCCGCTGATCTCCAGCAGCACGCGCGTGTATTGCAGCGGCTTGACCAGCCGCTCGCGGATTTCCTCGGGATAGCGCCAGGTGATGGTGCAAGGGCGTCCCCTGCCCTGCTCCTCGATGGTGACGGTGCCCAACAGCTGCGAGGAGACCCAGCGCTTAAGTCCCGTGCCGCTGGTGGACCACTCGATGGTGGTGGCCTGCATGTCGCGCAGGTGGGACTTGAGCAGTTCGGTGTTGTTGGAGTTGAAGCGGGCGTCACCGATCAATTCGCTCAAAGCCAGCTTGTAGACGGGTTCGTCGACCCCCTGGCGCTGCGAATGGTAGAGCAGTGCGTTGTAGATGCGGCGCGACAGCAGTGTGAGCCGGCCGCGCTTGGGCCGGATCGCGATGGCTTCGTTGGCCTTGGCCACGCTCTGCTCATCAGGAGGAGACGCAGGTTTGGGCGGCTGTCGTGGGACTTCGCCCTCTTCCATGGGCTGCTTTCGGGTATCTATGGTTTCACATCATGCCCGCGTTTTGTGAAGAGGTCAATTTACAGATCACGAAAGGGCTCTTGAATCTTTGAAGAACTAACACTTGGGGATATTGAATATTTGGCGGAGCACTTTCTTTTTGTCTGACAAGGACTTGGGACGGTTTCTGTGAGTAACGCTGGGATTTGACGTGAGATTCCTTGGGATTTAATGTGAGACCGGCTGGGGTTTGGCGAGCGGGAATGTGCGGACGCTTGGGATTTGAGGTGAGTGGACAAGGGTTGGTGGAGGCAGAGGGAGCGATTTCGATCACCTTGCGCCTGCTTCCACCGCCTTACCGAGCATCTTTGGGACGCCGAAGGGGCCAGCGAACCCGAAATCGAAGCTCGCGCAGGTGCGTCCGGCTCTGGAATCCCAGAAAGTCTCACGTGATTCCCCAACGGCTCTCACAGTTAGGGTGTCTTATTAGGTGGTGTTCTTTGTGAATCTTGTTCATTCGACAGATTCCCATAGAATGGCTGAATTCTGTCGAATAAGGTCGCTTTCACATGGCACTGCCCGCTCCCGCCGGCGCTGGAAACCCGGTTTCCACGCCCTCCCCTTCCATCCCCTCTCCTGCCCGGGCGCGCATCGACATGCCACGGATCGCGAACCTGGCCACGCGTGCCGGTTCCATGATCGAGCAGATCCGCGGTCGCCTGCTCGCACCCGAGGCCCGCAAGGTTGCGCCGATTTACTCGACGGCGCAACTGGCCGCCTTGTGCGGCGTCGACAAGGCGCACGTGGCTTACCGCATCACCAAGGAGGACCTGCCCAGCGGTCGGCTGACGCCTGCCGGCGGCAAGCGCAACTTCGAACTGAGCGAACTGCGCAGGTGGACGCGAACCTACCGTACCGACAAGATGCGCCCTGCCGGCAAGAAGGCCTTCACGATCGCGGTGGGTAACTTCAAGGGCGGCGTCGCCAAGACGACCACGGCCATGGTGCTGGCCCAAGGGCTGAGCCTTCGCGGCCACCGGGTGCTGGCCATCGACACCGACCCGCAGGGGTCGCTCACGACCCTGCACGGTTTGCTGCCGGAGGCGGAGATCAGCGAGGACATGACGATCGCGCCGCTGTGCGACGGCAGCCAGTCGGACATCCGCTACGCGATCCGCTCTACCTACTGGGACGGGCTGGACCTCGTGGCCGCCGCCCCCTTCCTCTTCTCGGCCGAGTTCGCGCTGCCGGCGCGGCAGATGCAGGAACCCGGCGCGCGCTTCTGGGACGTGCTCAACGCCGGGCTGGAGAGCGTGCGGGATCTCTACGACGTGATCGTCATCGACACTCCCCCGTCGCTTTCCTATGTGACGATCAATGCCTTGTGGGCGGCCAACGGCATCGTGGTGCCGGTGCCGCCGTCCGGTCTGGACTTCGCGTCGTCCGCGCAGTTCTGGTCTCTCCTGGCCGATCTGGGCAGCAACCTCGATGCGCAAAGCGGTGAGCGCGCCGGCAAGGCGTTCGACTTCCTGCACGTGCTGCTCAGCCGGGTCGATCCGAGCGACCCGGCGACGCCGGCGGTCCGGCAATGGATCCAGGCGACCTACGGCGAGTACACCCTGCCGGTGGAGATTCCGAAGACCAGCGTGACCAGCAACAAGGCCGCCGAGTTCGCAACGGTCTATGACGTGCAGAAGTACGAGGGGGCTGCCAAGACCTACAAGCGTGCGTCCGATGCCTATGATGCCTTCGTGGACCTCGTGGAGCAGTCGGTGGTGAGCAGCTGGTCGGACAAGGGCCAGGCGCAATGAGAACCCGCATGCACGAACCGGAAGGTGCGCCGACGTGGCGTGGAAACCAGGTTTCCAGCAAGGACTCGCGGTCCCTGCCCTGTCCCGTCGCGACGGGCTGCGATTGGAAGGCTGCCGTCTTCCCGAACATCAGGTGGAGTGCCGGCCGGCGGGGAGCGGTCGGCGCTGCGTGGAAACCAGGTTTCCACGTGTGGACGGCGGCTGGCGGAGTGGAAACCAGGTTTCCATGCCGCGCGCTCCGATCGGTGGGCTCGCTCGCGGGCGGTCCATTTCAGGCCACGCGATCCGCGTGGAAACCAGGTTTCCATCGCCATGGAGGTGTCAATGGCTAGTACCCGCAAACGTTTAGAAGCCCTGACCGCCGGATTGTCGATTCCGGAGCCTATGCCCGCGGCAGCCCCGGAGTCCGCTGCGGCCCCGGCGCCTTCGATCGCTCCGGTTCTTCCCGGCGCTGCGGCCACAGCCGTGGAAACCAGGTTTCCACCGGCGCAGGCCGGAGCGCTCGCGCCGCGCACAGGCCCCGGCCAGATGCTGGCATTCCGCGGCCAGATGCAAGTGGTGGAGGGCGAACTGGCCACCCTGCGCGAGCGGTTGCGCCAGTACGACGGGTCGACTCCGACACGCAAGCTGGACCCCGCAAGCATCCGCGTCTCCCGCTGGGCCAATCGTCATCCGGCCTCGTTCGAGAACGCGGAGTTCGCCGGGCTCAAGGCCGATATCGAACAAGCGGGCGGGAATGTGCAGCCGATCCTGGTGCGACCGCTCCCGGACCAGGCCGGCCAGTACGAACTGGTCTTCGGCCATCGTCGTCACCGCGCGTGCCTGGAACTTGGCATTCCTGTCCTGGCCGCGGTCTGGCTCGACGAACTTGGCGACGCCGAACTCTTCGCAGCCATGGACCGTGAGAACCGCGAGCGCGCGGATCTTTCTCCCTATGAGCAGGGCGTGATGTACCAGCGAGCGCTCGAGGAGCAGCTCTTCCCGACCCAGCGCCAGTTGGCCGAGAAGCTCGGCGTGAGCCATACCTGGGTCCGCAAGGCATTGATGGTGGCGCAGCTGCCGTCGGCCGTGCTGGAGTGCTTCCGCACTCCGCTGGAAGTCCAGCATCGCCACGCGGAGCAACTCAATGCAGCCCTCGACAAGGATCGCCGAGGCATTCTCAAGCGCGCCGAGAAGATCCGTGGCCAGAAGCTTGCGCCGGCGGCCGTCGTGGCTCGGTTGCTTGGCGTGGAGGTGGTCGCGAAGCCGGAGAAGCTCGCGATCACGAACGATGGCCAGACGGTGGGCTCGTGCCTGAGGGCGCCCGACGGTACCGTCACGCTGACCCTGCTGCCAGGGCCGGTTGCGGGGCTTCCATCGGAAGCGCTCCTGAAATCTGTGGCTGAGACGCTGCAGAAGGTCAAGCTGCTCGGCTAGGGTTCACAAGCCGATGCAAGCCCTTCGCGACCGAGCGGCGAAGGGCGTTTCTTCAACCATCCGGGTATGGCCACCCCGGCGTATCCCTCGGCCCGGGTCTCGCGCCCTCGGCGTTGGTTGCCGGCCCGCCCGGCAATCCTGGCGCAGGGCGGCGAGAGCCGACAGACCCGCGAGCGTACCTCCGAGTCTCGCGATGCCTTCTGCCTCTGCAGGACTGGTCGGACCGTCAGTCCGGATGCGGCGCCGGTTGTACAAGGCGCAGGGTCTGCAGGATCCGTGTGGGCAATCGAAGAAGCTATGGCTGCCGCCTGGAAACCAGGTTTCCACCGCGATTGCGCCGGCACCGGACAGTGGTTTCAACCGGTGCCATCGGCCGGTCCCGCCGCGAAGCGATCTCCAGGCCGGATCATCTCGTCCAAGGCGGCCGGATCCTGTCGTGGAAACCAGGTTTCCATCCCTGCGCCAGGTCCGTAGTGCCCGAGAGCCCAAGCTGTCACCAACCAACGGTCGGGCGACAAGAGTCCTCCGCGCACGGTTCGAAGTACTGCAATGGCACAGAGGCGCAGGTTCATATGGCTCCGGGCCGGGATCGTTGCGGTTCGAGGAAAAGGGGTGCGAGGTGCCGCGCGCGGAAGTTCGTGTCAGTGGAGTTCGCGCCCGGCCGCCCGAGTTGAAGGCGAGGGCAGGGTCGAAGGGACCGCAGTCTCGGCGGCTTCGCTGCAGGAAGTCGTCGCATCGCCAATGGGCATTCGGTGCCAAGTGACGCCCGCGTTTCAACACCGCTCGTCGCGCTGACGCCGTAGGGTGATGCAAAACCTCTCATGAGAGGCTCTCCTGAAATCTTCCGTCGAGCACTTCAGGAGGAGAAGTCGGGCACACGAGAACGGCAGATTCGCTCTTCATGTGAGTGCCAATGGGATTTCCGAAAGGGCAGGGCAGCGTGAAAGCATGGTGGGCCAAAAGGCCCTTTCTGGGGACTGTGGTCGTGCCCTGTGGCCGGCCAGACGAAAGCGTCGGGATGTCCTGACCGGGCCCCAGAAGAGCGATCCATCGCGGCTCAAAGCCCATCGCACCGCGGCGGCGGTGAGAATGATTGTGTGCACTCACTCCAATTCGAATTTACTTGTCACCATCGACGTCTTTTGAAATAGCTCCGTTCGGGCCGATACCCGAGTACATCGCCGCCTCCATCCTGGAGCGATGTCGGCGGCGCGACGACGGAGCCATCCATTTCCGTCCATGCCGCGCTCGTTGGCCTGCCTGCCCAGTCGCCGTGGCTACGACGAACCTCGATCCGGTCCACGGCTCGACGCGCAAACGGTCACGGATCGTTTGCGTGTCGGACTCATGCGTGGCCCAGCGTCTTGTCACTAGCACTGACAACGACTTGGCAGCCAAAGCGAATAAAGCTCCTCAGCTGTGGTGAATCCACTTCTTCCCAGCGCCTGAATCCGGCCTTCCGACGATCCAAAAGGTGTAATTAAATCAAGGAGTTAGCGCTCAGATCGCCGATGGTTTCTCCAGAACGTGGCAACAAACACCTAGAATTAGGATTGATGATTATGCAAAATCTCGACATGAACAACGAAGGGGAGGTCGCACCATGAGATTCGAACCCGCCGGGGACACCGACCGCAGGGAGGGTGCTCGATGCCACGCGCCGAGCCCCGGCCCGGTGTACCGCCGCTGCACAAGATTGGCCATCGCCGTGCGCAGAAAAATGGTCGCAAGGCGATGAGTCGCTACCCTGTCCCGGGCCCTGAGGAGCTGGCCGGACTGAGCGACGAAGAGCTCGAGCGCCTGGCCGTGGAATGGCGTACGCAGGCCTTGCGTGGCGTGAAGCAGGCCTACGGCGTTGCCCATGCCCTCGAGGTCGAGCTGCGCCAGCGCATCCGAGCGAGGCGAGCCCGCCAATTGCCGCCTCGCACCGATGCACCCCGGCGCCGGTGGAGGTTCTGGCAGGCCGATGTGGCCGGCGATTCCACCACGTCCCAATGAAGAAAGCGCCCACGCGCCGGTTGCACCGCGGCCACTTCGCGTTCATGCGCGCGCTCGCCCAGGGCGTCGACGAGCGCGACGCCTGGGACCGCTACCTCCGTCTGGAAGGCGAGCACGTCGACCTGCGCACCGTGCGACGCACGATCGCCTGGATCCGCGACGCTTTCGCCGCGGCTGCACGCCGCGAGCAGAAACCTGGCACGGCCCGCCTGATCCTGCTCGACCCCGAACGCTTCACGGCCGCACCGGCCCTGCCGAGCCTCGCCGATTTCGCGCTGGCCCAGGGAATGGAGGATTTCTCCGAGGCCGAGCAGATCGAGGCCTACGAAGCCGCCTTCGGGCAGGCAGGCGCCGGGCAGCCAGGACGGGGGGGAGGCCGTGGCCGGCCCACCCGGCGCGCGCGCGTCATCGAGCGGCAGCTGGAGGCGCTGCGCTGGCTGGAGGACCTGGTCGCAAAGGATCCTCGAGCAGGGGACGGCGTGGCCGCCTGGCTGCATCCTGTGCTGGCCGAGCGGCTGGAGCGCGCGGGCCTCGCGACGCTGTCCGCACTGGTGGAGCGCATCAATGGCGCCGGTGCGCGCTGGTGGGTCCATGTGCCGGGTGTCGGTGAACGCAAGGCGGGCCGGATCTTGGACTGGCTGCACGCGAACGAGCAGGTGCTCGGTCTGCGCGTCGGCGCGCATGCGGTGCAGCCGCGCCGGCAGTTGCGCCCCGCCGTCCTGGCGGCGGTGGTCCCCGCCGCCACCGCCTTGCTGCCCTACGAGAAGTTCGTGCTGCCCGCTGGGCTGGACGGCCGCACCGGGGCCTCTCGCGCGCCGCGCGAGGTCTGTCGCCTCGCGGCGGCCAACGACCACGAGGCGATCGGCGCCTGGCTGGCCTCCAAAGGGGAGCCCGGCGCGGCCCCAGGCACCCTCTCGTCCACGCAGCGGTCTTACCGCAAGGAAGCGGAGCGATTGCTGCTGTGGTCCGTGCTGGAGCGTGGCAAGGCGCTGTCTTCGCTGACGCATGAGGACGCGGGCGCCTACCAAGCCTTTCTGGCCGCGCCGCCCGCGGCCTGGTGCGGATCGCGCCATCACCAGCGCTGGTCGCCGATGTGGCGCCCGCTCGAGGGCGCGCTGACACCGGTGACGCTGCGCCAGGCGCTGATCATCCTTCGCAGCCTGTTCGCCTTCCTGCAGGACCAAGGCTATGTGACGGGCAATCCCTTCGCGGCATCGGCATTGCCTCGGGATTCCCAGGGGCCGCTCGGCGCGAATCGCACCCTGAGCTTCGCGCAGTGGGACCACATCGACAGGCTGCTGCACGCTCGCATGGGCACCGAAGCCGGACGGCGGCTGCGCAGGGGCATGCGCTGGCTCTATGCAACCGGGCTGCGTCTGAACGAGATCACCGGCGCGCATTGCGGGGATCTGCGCCGTCAGCCCGCCTCGACGGCCGGCGACGCGGCCCCGGCGGCCTGGTTGCTGTCAGTGAGTGGCAAGGGCGGCGTCCGCCGCCAGGTGCCGGTGCCCCACGAATTGGTCGACGAACTGGCCGATGAGCTCGCGCGCCATGGCTTCGACAGGGAAGCGGATGCGCCGGGCAATCGGGATATCGCGGTGCTGGCCCGGTTCGGGGCGGGCGGCGAGCATCCGCCCGCATGGTCGTCCTCGGGGCTCTACCAAGCCATGAAGGCGTTCCTCGCGCGTGCTGCCCAGGGCCTCGATGCGACGGATGCGGAGCGCCTGCGCAGGGCCAGCACCCACTGGCTGCGCCATACCCACGGCGCGCACGCGCTGCAGGGCAGGGAAGGGCGTGCGCCGCTGCCCCTGCAGGTCGTGCAGAACAACCTGGGCCATGCCTTGCCGAGCACGACCTCGATGTATCTGCCGAAGCAGCCACGCCCCTGGCCAGGGGCGTGATCGCTCACGGAGACTTCGCGGCGGACGGTTCCGGTTGCTGCCAGCCGCGGCCCGTTCATCGGCCTCGCGCTCGCCACGATCTTGCGTAGCAAGCAAGCATGACAAGCCTCGGACCACGCCCGTGCGTGGACATTCCAGGCTCCTGCGACGACGCCGTGCGGTGATGCTTTTTGCATCCCAGGCAGGAGTTGATCCTGTGCGCAGCCGGAGAAAGACTTGGGCTTTCGATCCCCAACGTCCTACCCATGTCCCTTCATCTCTTTCGATCGCTCTCCGCGCGTCTGCTGTGTCTGGCCAGCGTGCTCGCCTGTGCCGGCATCGCCTGCGCGCAAACACCCGCTTCGAGCCGCCCGAACCTTGGTCCACCGGAGCCCGCGGGCAGCTCGGGCCTGAACTGGCCCACACGACCGCTGCGCCTCGTCGTCGGCTTTGGTGGCGGTTCCTCGCCGGACTTCGTGGCACGCGTGCTGGCCACGCCCATGGCGAAGGCGTTGGGCCAGCCGGTGATCGTCGAGAACCGCTCGGGCGCCAGCGGCAACATCGCCGCGGACATCGTCGCGAAGTCCACCGACCAGCACACGATCGGCATCCTCATCAACGGCAACATGACCATTGCCAAGATCCTCAATCCGGCGCTCTCCTACGACCCGCAGAAGGATCTGGTGCCGCTCAGCATCATCTGCACCGCCCCGCTGGTGCTCGCCACGACGCCGGAGGCATCGAGAACGGACGCCCGCGGCTTTCTCGATGCGGCGCGTGCCGCGGGCAACAGATGGAGCTACGGCTCGCCCGGCATCGGAACGATCGGCCACCTCGGCATGGAGCTCCTAAAGGCGCGCACCGGCATCGGCGCCATGCACGTGCCCTACCAGGGCAATCCGCAGGTCATCACCGGGTTGATCGGTGAGCAACTGCAGCTGGCGCTGCTTCCGCCGGGGCTCGCCGACGAACAGGTCAAGGCCGGAAAGCTGCGCGCGATCGGCGTGACTTCGCCTCGCCGCTCCGCGCTCGTGCCGGACTACCCGAGCCTGCAGGAAGTAGGGCTGAAGGATTTCGAACTGGAGATCTGGACGGCCGCCGCGGCGCCCGCGAGCTTGCCGGCGCCCATCGTGCAGCGCCTGAACCGGGTGCTCGCGGAAGTCATCCGGCTGCCCGAAGTGCGACAGCAGCTGTTCCAGCACGGCTACGAGGCCGTTGGCATCTCGGGCGAGGCGCTGGTGCGCCGGGTGAAGGCGGACACGGCCGCGCTTGCCCAGATCATCGCGAGCCAAGGCATCCGGCTCGAATAAGGAAATCCACATGACATCAGCACAACAGTCACATTCGACCGGGCCCCAGGAGGCCGTGGCCCCGGCTCCGGAAGGCGCAAGCACGGGCCTCGTCGCCGACAGCGAGACGGCCCAGCAGGTCCTGCAGTCGCTGCGCGACGAGCTCGACGGGTTGGACAGGTCGCTGCTGGAGGTCTTGAGGCAAAGGCTTGTCTGCTGCTGCCGTATCGGTCTCCACAAGCGCAACCACGCAATTCCGATGATGCAGCCCCATCGCATCGGCATCGTGCAGGAGCGCGCGGCCGCCTTTGCCGTCGAGCACGGCATGAGTCCCGTGTTCGTGCGCACGCTTTACGAGTTGATCATCACCGAGACCTGCAGGCTCGAGGACGAGATCATCGGCGCGTCCGCAACCTCCGGATGAGCTTGTACGCCCTCTGTTCGAACGAGTGCCGGCCAAGGCGCTGCAGCCTCGCGCTCCCGCAGCACCTTTCTGTCGAACGCGCGCAGTTGCTCCTCGCGCGGGCTGCCACCGCTAACAGAAAGTGGTGGCCCGCAAATGATTTCCGGGGCGCTCAGTGTGGCGGGGGTGTGGGGTTGAGCGCACCGTCGTAGAGGCTCGCCGGAAGGCCCAGCATCTGCGGGCCCTGAAGGGTGCTTCCTTCGAGCGAGCCGCTCGCGTTCAGCGCATTTTTCAAGGCGTCGACCACGGAACCCATCTCGGCGATGTTCTTGAAAAGCGCCCGGGGTCCGTGATGGAAGACGTGCAGCGCGATTGGCAAGGCATGCACGAAGACCGGCTCGGCGCGCAAAGGGATCGGCCGCCATGCACCGCCGTCGTCACGCGCCTGAAAGCAGTCCGGCAGCTTCATGGCGGGGCACAGATGCGATGCAAGGACCAGGCCGAAGGCCTCGGGGATGCAGTCGCGCAGGCGGCGTGAGTCCAGGTCGTTGCCGGCCAATCCGAGGAGTTGACCGACAAGCAGTTCCTCGGTCGCACCATCCGCGCCAAGCATCTCGATGGCCTGCGCGACGGTGTCGGCGGAAATATCGTTCATCACGCCGGCATGCGGCCCCATCAGGCGAGGACAGCTTCTCCCGAAGCCGCCTGCACCGGAACGTGGGCGCGTTCTTCCTTGATGCGGTTGGTGCCGTCCACGAACACCAGCCTAGGCTTGTGGTCCGCCACTTGATCCTCCGGCACCAGGCCGAAGGCCGCGATGATGATCAGGTCGCCCACGGATGCCCGGCGCGCTGCCGAGCCATTGACGGAGATGATTCCGGTGCCGCGCTCGCCGCGGATGGCATAGGTGACGAAGCGCTCGCCGTTGTTGATGTTCCAGATGTGGACCTGCTCGTTCTCGGCCAGGTTGGCGGCATCGAGCAGGTCTTCGTCGATGGCGCAGGAGCCTTCGTAGTGCAGTTCGCAGTCGGTGACGGCGACACGGTGGATCTTGGACTTGAGCAGGGTGCGGAACATGAGGCGGGTACTTTCTCGCTGGTCAAAGGCAAAGACGATCGCTCTGGCGTTCATCGATGGACGTACACGGGTGAAGAGTGCCGCGCGCGCGGCGGGCGAAGGATAGCCCAGCCACACCGACCTGGCCGGTCTGGCATCCGGTGTCTTGAAATCCGGGCGTACCGGTGTATCGCACGGGCCCGCTCATCTGGTAAATACTGATCGCCGTTCAGACACATGTCCGAAGCTTGGGCATGCAATTTGTCTGAATGGCGCACATCGGCGGCCCGGTGCGTCAGAAATACCGTTGTGGATCAACGCACTGGCGCCTGGCATGTCCCGTGCAGGGTCTGTTCGATCCGATCCACGGTGTGCGCGGGTCGCGGGGCGAAGCCGATCGCGCGCGGCCCCTTCCGTGCACACACGATAACCCAGACACAGGAGACGCATGAAAAGCACCCCGCGAATTGCCGCTCAGGCGAAGGGAGCGGTCACGGGCAGGCCACATCATCCGCTGAGCGCACAGAAGACCAGAACGCCCCGCGCATGGGAGGGGGACGCGGTTCGATCGCGCGCGGACGCGCCGCAGGCACATGACAGCGTGGCGATCTGGTTCGATCCCTTGTTGTCCGAACGGCTCGCGCAGGCGGGTTTCGGCACGCTGAGACAGCTGGCGCAGCGCATCAACGACACGGGCACCACCTGGTGGTATCCGGTGCGCGGCATCGGCGTCACGCGCGCCGAACGTCTCGTGCAGTGGCTGCATGAACAACAGGAAAGCACGGGCATCCGCGTGAACCCCCGGGCCTGAAGGCCCGCGCAAGCGGCTCTTGTCGCGAGGCGGCATCGGAGCATGCGGCCTGATCCGTGCGGCGGTCGGCGAACACAGGAGGCGTTCCCTCATCCTTCTGCGCCAGCGCTCGGTCCAGGAGGAAGGAAAGCACGACTGGGTGGCGATCCCCGAACCCGCCGAGCACTTTCCGTGAGGACACACATGAGGCCGGGGCGCTATCTGCATGCGATGGACGCAGCGACGCGGACCTGCGTGCCTGGCCTTCGGCGAAGGGCAGCCTGATCGAGCGTTTCGCCCGATCAGGTCACTTCCGCGTCGAACCCGCATGGGTGTGCAAGCCTGGCGCGCCGCGGCCGGATCACCAGGGCTTCCACCAGCGTCGCTTGACCTGCCGATGCTCGAGCGGCCGCAGGTCCAGCGTCTCGTAGTCAGGGGGGAGGGCGCCGGCACGCCGGCGCAGTTCGGCCTCCAGCTGATGGGCAATGCCACGGGCATGCAGATCGCCTTGCAGCGCTCGTCGGCGCCACTGCGTGGCCTGGGCGCCCAGTTCCTCGTCGGGCAAGGTTTCTGTCTCGGTCATGGTGCGGATGGTGATGAGGGGCCGGGGCTTCGTCGAGCCCGCATGCCCGTGCTGCTGCAAGCGTAAAGGTTTGCAGCGTCTCTTCATCGCCAAAACATGGGAGGACGCGCCAAGCGATTCAGGGTTGCCTTTGCCCTGGTGCCCTGGTGCCCTGGTGCCCTGGTGCCCTGGTGCCGTGGATGAGCCGGCACGGGTTGGCCATGCGGCTATCAGGGAACTTGCACTGGCGCGCACCGGAATCGCGGCACTGCTCGACGTGCTGATTTCGTCCATGCGCGTCGCCGACGAGACGGGAGTCAGCGCGTGAGCAGCCGATGCAGCGTGTTGGCGACCACGCGTGTAGCCTTGCGCAGTTCGTCCAGCGGCACGCGCTCGTCGGCACGATGACCGTTGGCTTCGAGCAGCGACTCGGGGCCCGCGCCGTACATCACGGTCGGGATGCCCGCCTCGCTGTAGAGGCGCGCGTCGGTGTACAGCGGCACGCCGATCGGCGTGACCGGCTTGCCCATGACTTCGCTGGCCTCGCGGCACACGAGCTCGGCGAATTCGCCGGCGCCCGGCGCGGGCGCGAAAGGGCGCGCCAGGAGGATCTGGCGGATCTCGACCGAGATGCCGGGCAGCGGCTGGCAGGCGGCTTCGATCACCTCGCGCAGCTCGGCCTCCACGGCCTCGGGCGATTCCTCGGGCACGATGCGCCGGTCGATGCGCAGGGTCAGCACGTCGGACACCACGTTGGTGTTGATGCCGCCGTCGATCAGGCCCACCACCATGGTGGGATGGGTGATGCCCGGCGTGCGCGATGGGCGGTCGGCGAAGCTGTCGCGGTAGCGGTAGAGCGCGGGCAGCAGGGTGGCCGCGGCTTCGATCGCGTCGTGGCCGGTGTCGGGCCGCGCGGCGTGCGCCGAGGTGCCGCGCACAACGACCTCGAGATGCAGGCAGCCGTTGTGCGCCACCACGACGTGGTGCGAGAAGGCGGCGGAGAGCACGAAGTCGGGCTTGCTCAGGCCCTTGGAGAGGATCCACTCCGGGCCCGTCATGCCGCCGGTTTCCTCGTCATAGGTCAGGTGCAGCTCGACGCTGCCGGCCAGCGGCGTGCCGGCGCCCACAAGATGCTTGAGCGCGCGCATCGCGAAGGCGTAGGTGGTGAAGTCCGACTTCGACACGGCGGCGCCGCGCCCGTAGAGCCAGCCGTCGCGCACCTCGCCGCCGTAGGGGTCGACGCTCCAGCCTGCGCCGGGCGGCACCACGTCGCCGTGCGCGTTGAGCGCCACCACCGGGCCGTCGCCGAAGCGTTCGCGCACGATGAGGTTGGTCACGCTGCGCATGCCGTGCGCGGCCGCGTGCTCGGCGGGCACTTCGTGGCGCTCGACCGTGAAGCCCATGGCTTCGAGCAGCCGGGCGGTGAGCTCGGCATGCGGGGCGCAATCGCCCGGCGGGTTGTCGGAAGGGCAGCGCACGAGTTCGGCGAGGGCGCGCACCTGCTCGTCGAAGTGCGCGTCGATGTAGTCGCGCAGCGTGTCGCGCGGGGAAGCGTTTTCGGTCATGGCGGTCAGAGGAAGCGGTCGATGAGGAAGGGGCTGATGTCTATGTCGGTGCGCCCGCGCACGAGGAGGTCGGTGACCAGCCGCGCGGTGACGGGGGCGAGCGTGTAGCCGTTGGAGGTCACGGCGTTGTAGAAGCCGGGGCGGCCGGGCACCTCGCCGAGGATGGGCGCGCCGTCGATATTCACGTTCATGCCGGCCCAGCAGCGCACGATGTGCAGCCCGCGCACGGCCGGCAGCACGTGGGCCGCGACCCAGAGATTGCCCTCGATGCTCTCGCGCTCGGCACGGTTGAGGCGCATGTCCTCGCTGAAGGCGGCCGTCCAGCCGCCGCCGATGATCAGGCCGCCGCTGGCGGCCTGCTTCAGGCTCAGGTGCCGGTCGGCATGTGCGACGAGGTGGTTGACCAGCGGCGGCGCGGGCTCGGTCACGATCATCTGCAGCGGCGCGCCCTTGACGGGGATGTTCACGTCCAGCATCCGGCCGACCGCGCTCGACCAGGCGCCGCTCGCGTTCACGACGCGCCCTGCGTGGATGCTGCCGCGCGAGGTGCGCACGATGAAGCCGGCGCCTTCGCCGGGCAGCGCCTCGATGGACTGCACGTCGCAGCCGCGCAGCATGCGCGCACCCTGCTGCTGCGCGCGCCGGGCGACGGCGTAGGTGGCGCGCAGCGGGTTGATCTTGCCTTCCATGGGACAGAGCTCAGCGCCCATCAGCTGCTCGGAGAGCGCGGGCGAGAGGCGGCGCAACTCCGTGCCGCTGATCACCTGCGCGTCGATGCCGTGGCTGCGCTCCAGCGCGGCCTTGGCTTCGAGGAAGCGCATGCCGGCTTCGCTGTCGGCCACCATGAGGCCGCCGGTGATCTTGATCTCGAGGTCCTCGCCGCAGTCGGCCTCGATCTCCCGCCACAGGCGCACCGACATTGGCCCGAGTGGCAGCGTCGCCGCGGCCGGGCCGCCGCCTTCCTGCGCCTTGGTGCCGAAGTCGAAGGACAGCAGCTGCACGTGCAGGCTGCCGGCGTTGGCGCCCGAGGCCTGCAGGTTGATGTCGTCGCGATCGACCACCGTCACGTCCTGGCCGGCCTTCGACAGGTAGTAGCCGAGGCAGGAGCCGAGCACGCCGGCGCCGATCACGAGCACATCGGTGCGCAGCGTGCCCTCGAAGGGTGGCTGTTCCACCGGCCGCGCGAGGTTGGGCGTGATGGCGGGCTTGTGGCCGCCCCACTCGGGTTTCTCGAAGCCGAGCGCGCCGGCCGGCACCGGCTTGGCGGGCGGACGCGGTGCGAAATACTGCTCCACCTGCGGCGGCCGGCCGGTCATCTCGGCCAGCAGACGGCCGGCGGTGACGCCGCAGTAGCGCGCCTGGCAGCGGCCCATGCCCAGGCGCGTGTTGCGCTTGAGCGCGGCCAGCGTGTCGCTGCCGGCGCGGATCTGCTCGCGCACCGAGCCGAAGGTGATTTCCTCGCAGCGGCAAAGGAGCGTTTCGTCGGGCACCGCCGCGAGCGTGACGGGCGGCGGCGCGTAGATCGACCACAGCGCCTGCTGGAAGCATTCGGTGCGATGCAGCTTTTCAGTGGCCTCGTGGGGCTCGGGGGCCTTCAGGCCGAGGTTGCGCGCAACGGCAGTGCCCGCCAGCGTGCCGCGCGCAAGCGCGACGCGAGAGCCGCCGAGGTCGGCGCCGTCGCCCACGACGTACACACCGGGCAGGCTGGTGGCGCCATCTTCCTGTGTGACGGTTGCCAGGTAGCCGAGATGGCGGGGCGCGAGGCGGTGCTCGCAACCCAGCATGCGCGCGAGTTCGGTGGAGGGGATGAAGCCGTAGCCGAGGCAGAGCGTATCGGCTTCGAGGCGGCGCAGCGTGGAGGGCAGTACGTGGCCTCGGGCATCGACTCGAGCCACCTGCACCGAGCTCAATCCGGTGGTGCCTTCCGCGGACACGACGGCGTGCTCCCACAGCACGGGCACCTTGTGGGCGCGCAGCTTGCGCAGATAGCGCCAGCCGTCGAGCAGCAGATCGGGCGCGGTGCGCGCCGCGCTCAGCAGATGGCGCCATTGCCGCAGCGAAGGGCGCGGGGCCGACTCCAGCACGGCGACGAGTTCGGCGCCGCCCGCGAGCAGCTCCGCGGCGAGCTGCAGATTCAGCGGCCCGTTGCCGGCGATCACCACGCGGCGTCCGGGTACGACGCGGTAGGCGCGCGCGAGCGTCTGGCCGGCGCCGGTGGTCATCACGCCGGGCAGGGTCCAGCCGGGGAAGGGCACGGGGCGCTCGTAGGCGCCGGGAGCGATGACGAGTTGCCGGCAGCCGATCACGCAGGCGCGCCCGTCGATGAGCGCGGCCACTTCGCGCGGAGAGAAGGCCGCCCAGACCTGCGCGCCCGAGGCGATGACAACGCCGGCGGCGCGGACTTCATGTTCGAGCGCGAGGCCCTGCGCGAACTGGCGGTCGGCCGGGGAGGGCGCCTCGTGCGACGGCGCGAGCGGCTTGTAGAACTGGCCGCCGGGCTGGGGGCGCTCGTCGAGCACCAGCACGTCGGCGCCGGCCTGGCGCGCGGCGAGCGCGGCCGAAAGCCCGGCCGGGCCCGCGCCGACGACGAGCACGTCGACCTGTCGGCGCTCGGGTTCGGTGCCGGCCTGGGATGCGAGCGGCTGCAGCGGATCGTCGGGCGTGCCGGCGGGCTGGGTCGAACGCACCTGCTGGCCGTCGGCCACTTTCGTGAGGCAGGCGCGCTGGCTGGCCTGCCCATCGACGGTGACGAGGCAGTCGAAGCACGCGCCCATGCCGCAATAAAGACCTCGGCGCTCGCCGCCGCGGGTGTGGCGCATCGCCTTGATGCCGCCGGCCGCCAGCGCCGCCGCGATGGTTTCGCCCTCCAGCCCCTCCACGGGCTGCCCGTCGTACCAGAAGCGCACGGGGCGTCCGGCCGGGGTGATAGAAGGGTGGGTCAGTCTGGCGCTCATGGGCAGTGCGAAGGAAGAACGTCAACTTACGATTGACGTGCTCAATTGTATACGTATACTCGACGTATACATATACCGAATCGTCCCGAATTTTCCCAAGGACTGCCCATGACAGCGTTCCGCGGCACCTATACGGTGCTCATCACCCCCATGACCGCCGACGGCAAGCACGTGGACGTGCCTGCGCTGAAGAAGCTGGTCAATTGGCAAATCGAGGAAGGCATCCACGGGCTGATCCCCCTGGGAAGCACCGGTGAGTTCCTCTCGCTGACGCCCGACGAGCGCCAGCTGGTGATCGAAACCTGCGTGAGCACCGCTGCAAAACGCGTGCCGGTGTTGATCGGCACGGGCGCGGAGTGGACCGACGAGTGCGTGCGGCTGAGCCGCGAGGCCGAGAGCATGGGCGCCGACGGCGTCATGATCATTCCGCCCTTCTACAGCACGCCCACCGACGACGAGCTGTTCGAGCACTACCGAAGGGTGGGCGAGGCGATCGGCATTCCGATCATGGTCTACAACAACCCGGCCACCGCCAACGTCGACCTCAAGCCCGAGCTGGTGGCGCGCCTCTCGCGCATCGACAACTGCAAGTACATCAAGGAGTCGACGCTCGAAGTCACCCGCGTGCGCGACATCATCGAGCTGTGCGGCGACCGCATGACGGTGTTCGCGGGCATCCTCGGCTACGAGTCGTTCTGGCTCGGCGCGCAGGGCTGGGTGGCCGTGTGCTCCAACCTCATCCCGAAGATGTCGGCGCGCCTGTTCGAGCTGGTGGCCGACGAGCGCGACATGCCCGCGGCACTCGAGCTCTACAAGAAGATGCTGCCGATCGTGCGCTGGGTCGGCGGCCACCGCTACGTCGCGGCCTCCAAGGACGGCCTGTCGATGATGGGCCTGCCGGTAGGCAAGCCCCGCGCCCCGCGCCTGCCGCTGCCCGATGCCGATGCCGCCGAACTGCGCCGCGAGCTCGCGCGGCTCGAACTGCTGGACTCGATCCGCGCCTGAAGCCGCCGGCAATTCGTTTCCATCCCACCCCGATTTCCCACCTCGTCGCCTCGATCCCTTCCTCAAGGACCACACCATGAAACTGCTTCCCGCTCTCGCGTCGGCAACGGCACTCTTCATCTCCTTCGCTGGCGCCGCGAACGCGCAGCAGGCCTGCAAGTCGCCCGTGCCCGATTCGGCCCTCGTCAAGAAGGGCACGCTGACCATGTCGGTCAACCCGACGCTGCCGCCGATGCAGTTCGTCGACCAGTCCGGCGCGCTCAAGGGCATGCGCGTGGAGCTGGGCGAGCAGATCGCCAAGCGCCTGTGCCTCACGCCCGAGTACGTGCGCATCGAGTTCTCGGCCATGATCCCCGGCCTGCAGGCCGGCCGCTGGGACGTGATCAATACCGGCATCTTCTTCACCGAGGAGCGCGCCAAGCTGATGCAGATGCTCGTCTACGAAGACCAGGCGATCAGCATCAGCGCAGCCAAGGGCAACCCGCTGAAGATCGCCAAGCCCGACGACCTCTCGGGCAAGAGCATCGGTGTGGAGCTCGGTGGCTTCGAGGAGCGCAAGGCGCGCGAGCTCGACAAGCAGCTCACCGACAAGGGCATGAAGGGCATGACCATCCGCACCTTCGAGAACTTCGCCATGGCCTTCCAGGCGCTGCGCGCGGGGCAGGTGGAAGTGGCGCTGTCCATCGACTCGACTGGCGCCGAATACCAGAAGCGCGGCGACTTCGAACGCGTGCTCAGCGGCCTGTTCCCCACGCCGGTCGCGCTGGCCGCGCGCAACAAGGAGCTGGCGGCCGCGATGGCCAAGGTCATGAACGACATGAAGGCCGACGGCAGCTTCCAGAAGCTGTTCGACCAGTACGGCGTCAAGGCCGCCGAGGGTGCCGTGGCCGTCAAGGGCCCGGCGAGCTGACGGCGCGCCGCCGTCCGCATCGCCATCGAGCAAGCGAAGGAAACTTCCATGGGACAAGGCTGGAGCTGGTCGGGCTTCTTCGACTACCTGTTCAACCCATACATCCTCAGCGGCGCGGTGACCACGCTGTGGCTCACGCTCGCGGCGATCGCGGGCGGGATGGTGGTGGGCTGCGCGCTGGCACTGGCCCGCCTGTCCAGCCACCGCTGGCTGGCAGCGCCGGCGCACTTCTACATCTGGGTGTTCCGCGGCACGCCGCTGCTGGTGCAGCTCATCATCATCTTCACCGGCCTGCCGCAGCTGGGGCTGAAGCTCTCGGTGATCGAGTCGGCGCTGCTGGGCCTCATCCTCAACGAGGCGGCCTACCTCGCGGAGATCGTGCGCGGCGGCATCCAGTCGATTCCAGCGGGGCAGACCAACGCGGCGCGCGCCGTGGGCTTCAGCAGCGCGCAGACGATGCGCTACATCGTGCTGCCGCAGGCCATGCGCCTCATCGTGCCCACGCTGGGCAACAGCATCAACGGCCTGCTCAAGACCACCTCGATCACCTCGGTGATCTCCATGGAGGAGCTGCTGCGCCGCACGCAGGTGCTGATCCAGGAGAAGTTCATGGTGCTGGAGCTCTTCATCGTTGCCGCCATCTACTACCTGCTCATGACCACCGCCTGGGACTTCGTCCAGCGCCGCATCGAGCGCCACTATGGCCGTGCCTATGGCAATGGCTCCACGCCGGCGGCGGTACCCGCCGAGCCCGCGCTCGAGCAGCGCTAGAAAGAACGCACGCCCATGAGCACCTACGACCTGATCCTGCGCAACGCAGACATCGCCACCGCCGGCGACCGCTACACCGCCGACATCGGCGTGCGCGACGGCCGCATCTGCGCCATCGCGCAGGGGCTCGATGCGAGCGCCGCGCGCGAGATCGACGCACGCGGCCGGCTGGTCACGCCCGGCGGCGTCGACGGCCACTGCCACTTCGACCAGCCCACCAGCGACGGCTCGCGCTTCGCCGACGACTTCCTCTCCGGCACGCGCTCGGCCGCATGCGGCGGCACCACCACTGTGCTGCCCTTCGCCGCACAGCAGAAGGGCCGCAGCGTGCAGGAGGCGGTGGACGACTACCACCGCCGCGCAGAGGGCAAGGCGGTGATCGACTACGCCTTCCACCTCATCGTGGCCGACGCCACGCGCGACGTGACGCAGCGCGAGCTGCCCGCCTTGATCGAGAAGGGCTACACCTCCTTCAAGATCTACATGACCTACGACGACCTGAAGCTGGACGACCGCCAGATCATCGAGGTGCTGGCCACCGCCCGCCGCCACGGCGCGATGACGATGATCCACGCCGAGAACAGCGACTGCATCGCCTGGCTCACCGAGCAGCTGCTCGACGCGGGCCTCACCGCGCCGCGCTATCACTCCAGCTCGCGGCCGATGGCGGTGGAGCGCGAGGCCACGCACCGCGCCATCGCGCTAGCGGAACTGGTCGACACGCCGATCCTGATCGTCCACGTCTCGGGCCGCGAGGCCGTCGAGCAGATCCACTGGGCACGCGGGCGCGGGCTGCCGATCCACGCCGAGACCTGCCCGCAGTACCTGTTCCTGAGCGCAGAGGACCTGGGCATCGACCCCGACGACCCGATGCACGGCGCACGCTGCATCTGCAGCCCGCCGCCGCGCGACAAGGCGAACCAGCAGTTCATCTGGAACGGCCTGTCGAGCGGGCTCTTCACCATCGTCTCGTCCGATCACGCGCCCTTCAACATGAACGGCAGCGACGGCAAGCGCGTGGCCGGCGACAACGCCTCCTTCGACCGCATCCCCAACGGCATTCCCGGCGTGGAAACCCGCCTGCCGCTGCTCATGAGCGAGGGCGTGCTCAAGGGGCGCATCGACATCCACCGCTTCGTCGAGCTCACCGCCACCAACCCGGCGCGCCTGTACGGCCTGTACCCGCGCAAGGGCACCATCGCCGTGGGCAGCGACGCCGACTTCGTGGTGTGGGACATGTTCCCCGAGGGCCAGGAGAAGCTGCTGTCCAACGACATGCTCCACCACGATGCCGACTACACGCCCTACGAGGGCATGCGGCTGCGCGCCTGGCCCGGCCTGACCGTCTCGCGCGGGCGCGTCGTGTGGCAGGACGGCGTGTTCCAGGCCGAGCCCGGCTCCGGCCAGTTCCTGCCGTGCCTGCGGCCGCGCGCGCCGAACGACGGCAATCCGCTGGACAAATGGCTCTGAAAGAATGGCGCTGAGGCCGCCTGGCCGGCCCTGCTAAGCTCACCCGCCCTCGAGGCTTTCGCCCTTTCCCGCATGCCCAGCCTTCCCAGCCCCTCGCAGCCCGCCACCATCACGATCGCCCCCCTGGAGGTGCGCTCGGCCAGCCTGGCCGAACAGGCCTACGACCGGTTGCGCACCCTCATCCTCGATCGCCAGATATCGGCCGGCAGCCCGCTGCAGGAGGCACGGCTGGCGGAAGACCTGCGCATTTCGCGCACGCCCATGCGCGAGGCCCTGGTGCGGCTGGCGGGCGAGGGGCTGCTGGTGCGGCGCGACGCGCGCTCCTACGCCGTGCGCGCCCTGGGAACCAAGGAGTACTTCGACTGCATGCGCGCGCGCGAGGTGATCGAGTGCGAGGCCATCGCGCTGGCGGTGGGCAAGATCACCGACGCCGAGATCGACACGCTCGAGGCCGACATCGCGACGCTCGGCGGCAGCGAGCACAGCGAAACCGAACACTGGCACTTCGACGACCGCTTCCACCTGCTGATCGCCACGGCCAGCGGCAACGTGGTGTTCCCGCGGCTGGTGGAAGAACTGCGCGTCAATGCGCGGCTCTTCCGGCTGCACAGTCCGCTGCACCGGCAGCCCGAGAACCATGACGAGCATGGCGAGATCGTTCGCGCGCTGCGCGCGCGCGACGCCGAGCGCGCACGCGCGGCCATGCGCGAGCACCTGCGAAATCTGCAGGAAGACGTGAAGCGCGCGCTCGTCGAATAGTTCGTCGGCGTCCGAAGACGCAAGGCTTGCCGGTGTGCATCTGCCAGGCCGGAAACAGCCTCCCGGCTGAAGCCGTGGCGCTTGCAGGTGGGGTCGATCGCATCGAACACCATCGACACTTGATGACTCTCGAATCCTAGGAAGTGCACGTCTGACAGCCTGTGCGGTGCCGCAGGGCAGAGGGAGGGGTTGGCTGCCCCAGATTCAATGGGTCTCGCTCATTCTCGTGGTCGAACTGGTTTGTTTGCGGCTAGAGCCAGCCCTTGATCTGCTGGCCCATGGCCTGCGTCGAAATCCCGTAGCGATCGTGCAAGGTCGGCAGCGCCCCCCGCGTCGAGAAAGAGATCGGGCAGGCCGATCTGGCGGAACGGCACGACATCTGATCGCATCAGGAGGCTCGCAACAGCCCCTCCAAGGCCGCCGATCACCGAGTGGTTCTCTGCGACCACCACCTCACGACGGGATGCGTGAAGGTCTTCTCGGCTTCCACACCAGTCACTATCTTCATCGAACGGCTTTCGGTTTCATTCGCAAACACGCCGCTTCTGCCGTAGGGGCGGGCGGCCGAATGAATACTTGCTAGCGGTTTTCGCGCACCGCATGGCGGCGCGCGATCTGCGCCAAGTGCCCGCACGCCCAACACGCGCGCATTCCCATGTCGTGCGCCCCTCTTTGACATCAACTGAATTCGGTACTAAATTCAGTCCTTCGCACCTCGGGAGTTGCTATGCCATCCATCTCCAACATCAAGTCGATCTCCTACCTGAAGAGCCACGCCGCCCAGATTTCCGAAGACCTGGAGATGAACGGCACGCCTTTCTTCATCACCCAGAATGGAGAGGCCACCATGGTGATCGAGAGCGTCAGGCAGTTCCAGGAAAAAGAGTCGCTGATCGCCGCTTTGAAAATCATGGCGTTGGGTGAGAAGGATCGCATGCAGGGTAAAGGTATTTCCGCTGCCGAATCCCGCGTGCAACTGGCTGCGGCTCGCCAACGCCGCAAGTAATGGCCGTCCGCATTCTTCCCGATGCCCAGGAGGACTTGCTTTCGCTTCAGGAGTACATGCTCGACAAGTGGAGCGAATCCGATTGGCTCAAGGCCGAAGACGAGATTTTCGAGAAGCTGGCCCTGGTCGACACAGGTTTCTTGACGGGGGCGCCTGTATCGGAGCTTGCATCCGTTGGCATCTTTGAGTACCAGAACGTCTTTACCTCACACCACAAGCTGGTCTACCGGCGTATTGACGATGACACCGTCGTTTACGCCGTGGCGGGCCATCGGCAGGACTACCCAACGCTTTTGATGAAGCGCCTTCTGCGAATCTGATGGATGGGTGCGACGTGCCTTGCTGCGGCTTCGGGTACGCACGGTCCTTCAATGTTCGGTAAGACTTTATCTCGATGAAGCATTCAGCGCTGTCCCTGACAGCTGCGCCTCGCCGCGGGCCGTGGGCTTCGGCGATTCCGCTCGGCCGCTGATTCGAGCGCGCGAGCGCCCCGGAGCTCGTCCGGAGCGAGGCCTGGATGTGCCGCTGCCACCAGCGCCCGGATGATGTTGATCGCTGGCGTACCGGCTGCGATCACGTAGACAGTCCCTGGGGCCGGTGTCTATCGCTCAGCGGTCCTCGTCGAGGGGGCGGGGCCGGAAGGAAGGCTTCATTGGCTGCTTCGACAGGCCGCCTTCGCAACCGCTGCAACCATCCCGCGAAGCCACACGTGTCCGGCATCGTGGTCGTTGCGCCGGTGCCAGACCGCCCGCGTGACCGATTGGCCGGCGCGGTATGGCGGCTGGCGCCCAACCAGATCGCCGCCGCGCGCGAGCGCCTGCGCCAGCGACGCGGGCACGATCGACAGCATGTCGCTGTCCCGCAGCAGCGCCGGGATGGCCAGCGCGTGCGGCACGGTCACGCGCTGCCGGGGCGGCGGATCTGTGCCGCGCAGCGCTTCTTCGAGTGCGTGCCGGTCGAACATTTCCGACTGGCGCGCGAGCCCGCGCTCCAGAATGAAGCCGTCGATCGCCCCCTCTTCCTGCCCGCCCACGGACAGGGTCACGAGCGGATAGCGGGCCAGGTCCTTCACCTGCAGCTTGCGGCGCGAGGCCGGATGGCTCTTGCGCATCAGGATCTTCTCGCCCTGCGTCATGAGTGTGTCTGCATTCAGTCGCACGGGCACTTGCGAGAAGATGCCGATCGCGAGGTCGATGCGGCCGAGGTCGATCTGCTCGGCCAGGTCCAGCCGGGTGGAGGGGCGGATCACCAGGTCCACGCCGGGTGCGGCCTGTTGCAGCGCACGCAGCAGCGGCGCGACGATGACCGCGGTGACATGGTCGTTCGCGGCGATCACGAAACGCCGCGAGGAGTGCGCAGGCACGAAGGGCTCCACACCCAGCGTGGCCTCGATGCGCCGCAGCGCGTCGCGCAGCACCGGTGCCATGGCGCTGGCCCGGCCCGTGGGTGCGAGGCCCTTGCCGGTGCGCAGGAACAGCTCGTCGCCCACCACCTCGCGCAGCCGTGTGAGCGCGTGGCTCACGGCCGATTGGCTCAGGTGCAGCCGTCGTCCCGCGAGCACGAGGTTGCGGTCTTCGTAGACGGCGTCGAACACCTTCAGCAGGTTGAGGTCCATGCGGCCGATGCTCATCGCCGTCTCCGTGAGGTGGTTGTCATGAATTGAATCTCGTGCATTGTGAACTTGCAAAGGCATCAGTTCCATACAACTCACGGCGCGCCGATCATTCGCCGCATTCCCGCCTTCGGGGCACAAAGAGGTCAGCACATGGACATCAACGCACGACTTTCCCGCCGCGCCTTTGCGCGTGCGGCACTCGCGGCACCGGCTGCGGCATGGCTGCCGCACGCACTGGGCCAGGGCGTCGGCCCCACTGGCAAGCTGCTGGTCGGCTACCCCGCGGGCGGGACGCTGGACACCACCGCCCGGCAGCTCACCGAGGCCTGGCGCAAGCAGGGCCGCGCCTATATCGTCGACAACCGCGCGGGTGCGGCGGGCCGCATTGCGAGCAGCCGGCTCAAGCGGGAGCGGCCCGATGCGAGCGCGCTGCTGTGCACGCAGACCTCGGCGCTGACCATCTACCCGTACGTGTACACGCGCCTCATGTACGACCCCGTCGCCGATTTCGCGCCCGTGTCGCCGCTGGTCACGGCGAACTGCGCGCTCGCGGTGAGCAATGCCGTGCCGGCTTCCGTCCGGAACCTGGCGGACTACGTGCGGTGGGTGCGCGGTACGCCCGGCGGTGCCAGCTACGCCTCGCCGGCGGCGGGCTCGATGGCGCACTTCCTGGGCTACCAGCTCTCGGAAGCGGCCGGGCTGAAGCTGCAGCACGTCGGCTACCGGGGCTCCGCACCCGCGATGCAGGACCTGGTCGGCGCGCAGATCCCGGCGTACTTCGGTTTCGTGGCGGATTTCCTGCCGTACCTGCAGCAAGGCCGCATCCGCATCCTTGGCGTGGCGAGCGAGAAACGCTCGCGCTTCATGCCCGGCGTACCGACCTTCGCCGAGCAGGGCCATGCCGAGATTCGCGGTGCCGAGACCTATGGCGTGCTCGCACCGCCGGGCACGCCCGCGGCCACCGTGCAGGCGCTGTACGAATCCATGGGGGTCGCCGCCAGGGATCCAGCGCTGCTGGCGGCCTTCGAACAGGTCGGCCTGGAGGTCGGCACCCTCGCGCCGCGCGAGTACGCGGCATTGATCCAGCGCGAGCGGGAGTCCTGGGGCCCGGTGGTCCGCGCCTCGGGCTTTCGCTCCGACGAATGACAGAAAGGCATCCGATGATTCCCAAGAACGACGCACACCACGCGGACCGCGAGGCGCTGATCGCCTGCGCCATCCCTTTCCTCGAACAGGTGCAGAACATGACGGCCGGCACCGAGACCGAGCGCTGGCTCAACCAGGCCTGCGGTCCGCACAGCGAGCTGTACCGCACGCTCGCGCAGCTGGTGACACAGGGCGTGCGCGACGGCTGGGCCGCGAACGTGGCGCTCGACGGCCCCATCTACCGGCGCAGCCGCATCGCGGAGCCCTCCGAGCGCACGCGGTACTTCAGCATCACGGCGGTCTACATGGACAGCCGCGGCAACACGCAGGGTCATCCCGGTGGAACCTACCGCGGCCAGTACCACGCACACCCCTACGGCGAGCTCAACATGGTCGTGCCGCTGAACCCGGGTGCGGCGCTCAACGGACCCAACGGCTGGTGCGAGGCCGGCTGGACCGCGCCTGCGCCTGGCAGCCATCACTATCCGGAGGCGAGGGGAGGGGCCGTCATCGCGCTGTTCTTCCTGCCCGCAGGCCGCATCGCGTACCACGCCGCACCGCAGGCCCAGGAGCCGACGCATGAGCCTGCCGCCTGACGCGGGTCGCTGCGTGGACGACGTGCTGCGCGCGCGCAGGTCGGTGCGTGCCTACCTGCCGCGAACGCTGGCGCGGGACACGGTGCTCGAGATCCTGGCCGTGGCCGCGAGCGCTCCGAGCAATTCCAACACGCAGCCGTGGCGTGTGCACGTGCTCGCGGGCGCGCCGCTGAAGGCTTTCGGCGAGGACCTCGCGATGGCCTTCCGGCGTGGCGACTTCGCTGCGCCCTCGCACTTCCCGGACCCGCTGCCGCAGGCGCTGTGCGCGCACAGGGCCGACTTTGCAGTGCGTTACTACGGCGCGCTCGGCATCGACCGAGACGACACGGCGGCGCGCGCGGCGCAGACCGAACGCAACTTCAGTTTCTTCGGCGCGCCGGTGGGGCTGATCTTCAGCATCGATGCACGGCTGGGCCATCACAGCTGGCTGGATCTCGGCCTGTACATGCAGGGCGTGATGATCGCGGCGAAGTCTCGCGGCATCGACACCTGCCCGCAGGTGTCCTTCGCGCCGTTCCACGCGCGTATCGCGCGGCACCTGCGGATGGAGTCCAACGAACTCACGGTGTGCGGCATGGCCATGGGCTTCGGCGACCCTGCGGCACCGGTCAATGGCATGGCGATGCCGCGGCAGGGTGTGGAAGCATTCGTGTCCGACGCGGGGTTCGACGCCTCTGACCTTCAGGCCGACAAGACCGCAGCCTCGCAGCTTGCTGTCCAAGCCCAAGCTGAATAGAGCGAACTCGCGCACTCGACCCTCCAGCTGCAGCCGAACCCGCAGCGCCCAGAGGTCCTTGATCAAGGTGGGACGACTGGCGCGGTTCTGGGGACGCTGAGCGCTCGCATCGGGGCTCGGCATCGAGACAATCCGCCGCCCCTTCAGTCTCTGTGGAGCTCCTCCACGGCCCTCTTCAGGATCGGGAGCGTCACGCGCCAGTAGAACGCGATGTGGTGCCAGCCTGAATCCTCCCCGATCTCCCAGCCCTTTCCACGACGTACGGGCGAGGGCGGCACCTGCTGCGTGACCGTCAGGACCGTCTCCGCACCCTCGGCCTCGAGCGCCATCGTGATCGACGAGTAGGACTCTGGCGCATCCGGCAGACCGGACACCCGGGACCAATAGGTGTATCGAAGCAGCGAAGGCGGCTCGGACTGGACCACTTGCCCCTTGTCCCGGTAGCGCTCCGTTCCGATGATCGCTTCGATTTCGATTGCACTCCCAGGCTGCCAGTCCGTCTTGAAATGCGCGTTACGCCATTTCTCCCCGGCATCTGGATCCGTGAGCGCGTCCCATACCTGTCGAGGGTCGGCCGCAATGCGGATGGATTGCTGGACTGTTTGAAAGGACATGCGTCCGGCGAGTCTGGCGAAGGTGCGAACTAGACCGCCAATCATGCAGGGCGACGTTCTGTGGAGCAAGTCGTCGATCTGCTGCACGGCAGGCCTGGTCTCATGGGCAGCACGCGCATGGCGGGCGCGGGATCGCGAGTCGTCCGGACCTTCCCTGTCGCTGTGCCGAAGATTAAGAAATGGGTATTAAGGGGTTCGACCCCCTCCTATATTCGCGGGATGGTCATTGCCTTGGCTGGAGCGAAATGATCTGTCGCTAGGCAGCGTTGCCGCTGCGTGGTGGCATTTGAGAGCACTCTTCCGCAGAACCGGCTGGGCCTTCAGTCGTTCTTCCACATATTGCTCGTCACGCGAGAGTTCAGTGGCTCAACTGGCCGCAACCGCACGCACGTGCGGTGGACTTGCCGCCAGCTTGGCGCAAGCCAGGTGTGTTGAACGGGCCCTCGCCGACGCGCTGATGACTCCGGCCGCCGCGCCAATCGAGATAAAGGATGCAAACATGTCTGACCCTATCGAGATCACGATCAATCCCAGATGGGTCGATCTTGGAACGCGTCCGGAGTGCAAGTACGCGCCCGTGATCGTCGAGAAGCTCCAGAGCGTCGCAGCGATACAGAGCATGAAGAAGGTGCTGGAAAGGCGCGTCGACATCTGCCGGTTGCTCGCGACACAGAACGACAACCCCAATCTGGAGGGCACCGGCTGGTTCTCCTTCCTTCGCGCGGGGTCTGCGCATGAGCCGCATCTGCGCTCTGCCAATGTGCCCGTCTTCGTCATCAGCGGCGGTAGCGCCCTGAAGCTCGCCCGCGAACTGGACGAAGACTACAGCCTCGCGTGGCATCCGATGAATCTTCGCAACGAACCGCTCTATATCCTGGTTCATACGCTCGATTTCAGGCCCTATCAGAGCGCGCTGTCCAGGATCATGAGGCGCTTCCGGAACGTGCATCTAATCGGTTGGGACGGAGGGAAGATGACGGGTTTCGGCGCTGCCCGCGCCGCGGCGCTGGCCTTCGCGGATTCTTTGCCCTACCGGCCGCAGCGCATTCTGCTGATGGACCAGGATGTGGTGCAGACAGAAGGAACCCGGCATACGAGCCCAAGCGTGAAGAGCAATGTCGTGGCTCTGCACAAGCAGCTCGCCAAGCCCATCGTCGGGATCGGGGTCGGCTATCCGACGAGGCAGCCCGTGCCGAAGCCGTTCGCCAAGGTACCTCCTCCCGAACCGAAGGACCTTGCGTCGCCGACCCAGCAGTTCGTTTCCATCCAGGCACCGTTTCGCAAGCGTCCCCAAACCACCTCTCATCCCCATCTCGCGAAGAACTATCAGAAGACGGACGACGGGCTCTACCCGGCATTCATGGTCGCGGGCGGCGAGGACATGCTCGCGACCTTCGAGATGGACCTGATCAAGGATGACGACAACAAGACGCTGCGCCGGGACCGCATCGTCAAGAAGGCATTGCAGGGGCCGAACGATCCGAAGAATCTGTACTGGAACCAGGCTCGCGTGGAAACGCTGAAGCGGATCTTCGCCGAAGAAAAAAACACGCCGCTCAGCCTTGATGGAAGGCCCTGCACGCTCGACGACCTGATGCGCCTCTTCTCCGACAAGGGGTGGCAGGCGGGGCATCCCAGTCCCGAGACATACAACAACGCCGCCTGTGTGATCGAGCGCATCATCCTTCGGTACTTCAAACTTTCGCAGGGAACATTCGGTCACCAGGAAGTGTTCCAGCAGATGAAAGGCTTCGTCCCCGCAGGTTGAGTCTCGCTGCAGTCTGCGAAGTCGACCGGGGCCCGGCCGAGGTGCTGCGCTTCAAGACGGTTTCAGTACTCGAGAAAAACAAGGAGCGAGCGCCCCGCCGTATCGCCGCATCGACGCACCGTGCCGGCGAGGTCCACGCGCATGCCGTTCGGGCAGCTAGTTTCGCGACCTGGCCTTGGAGGGCTTGGCTGCGAACAGCTCTTCGCACAAGGCGCGCAGCCAGCGACTGGCCGGGTCCTGGTGATAGCGCGCGTGCCAGTGCTGCTTGACGGTGAAGGGCGGTACCGGCACCGGGCAAGCGTGGACCTTCAAGGCGCTTGCGCTTGAACCGGCGAGGGTCTCGCCGATATGGCGCGGAACGGTCGCGATCAGGTCGGTCGTGGACACGACGGCCGCAAGGCCAAGGAACCCCGGCAGCTCCAGCAACACGCGGCGTTCGACCTTCTGTCGCTGCAGTGCCGCCTCCAGCAGCAAGACGCCGGTGCCTCCGACGATGCCTACATGGGCCTCGGCCTTGTACTCGCGCAGGCCCAATACCCTGGCGCCGATGCGCGGATGGCGTGCGTTCACGAGGCACACCCAGTCCTGGGGATAAAGGACCTGCTGGTAGAAGCCCGACTCGAGCTGGGGGACCAGGCCGATCGCGAGGTCCGCCTCGCCGGATTGCAGCGCTGGGGCGGTTTGCTCGTCGATCCGCGCGGCCTCCAGGCGAACGCCGGGTGCGACCGCCCGCACATGCGCCAGCAAGCGTGGCAGCAGGGTGATGTGGCTGGCATCGGTCATGCAGATGCGAAAGCGGCGTGTCGCGACCGACGGATCGAAGGCTTCGGCGGGCGCGGCCACGCGGCGCAGCGCGGCCAGGGCTTCTCGCACGGGCACGATCAGCTCCTGCGCGCGCGGCGTGGGCTGCATGCCGGTGGTGGTGCGGACGAAAAGATCGTCGCTCAGCTGCCGGCGCAGCCTGGCGAGCCAGTTGCTCACGGTCGGCTGGCTCTGGCCCATCGCCTCGCCGGCCCGCGTGACGCTGTTCGTGCTGTAGAGCAGGTCGAACAGGCGCAGCAGCCTGATGCTGAGAAGGGACGCGTCGCCTTCGATGTCGTCGTCGTGGTCCAAGCGGCACCTCCATTTCAATTCGAAATGTAGATCATTCAACCCATGCTATGGCCAACATGGGAACAGGAACCTATCGTCAGGTCATTCCGAACGAAGGCTCACATGAAAATCTACTTTCTCGGTGCCGGCGCGTTGGGTTGCGCCATCGGCGGGACCCTCGCTGCAGCGGGGTCCGACGTCACACTGATCGATCCCTTCCAGGCCCACGTCGACGCAATCAACCGCGACGGCCTGCGCATGAAGGTCGGTGAATCGGAGCGTGTCGTCCGGGTCCGCGCGGCACTCGACAGCGCGAAGCTCGAGGCCCCCGACCTCATCATCGTGCTGGTCAAATCCTTCCACACGCGTGCAGCCATCGAAGGAGCACGCAACATCGTGGGGCCCGACACCGCCGTGATGTCGCTGCAGAATGGCATGGGCCATGAAGAGATCCTCTCCGAAGTGGTGGGCGCCGGCCATGTGCTGGCGGGCAAGACCTACGTCGGCGGGGTGATGCTCGCTCCCGGTCATGTCATTGCCGGCACGCAGGGCAAGCGCACGGTGATCGGCGAGATCGACGGCCGCATCAGCGAACGCGCCAGGGCGATCGCCGCCGAGTTCGAGCGCGCCGAGCTGCCTTGCGAGGTCAGCGGCAACATCCTCGGCGCGATGTGGGACAAGCTCCTGATCAACGTTGCGACCGGTGCGCTCAGCGGCATCACCGGCCAGGTCTACGGAAGCCTCTACGCGGTGCCGGAGATCGAAGCCACGGCCATTGCCGCGGTCGCGGAAGCGATGACGGTTGCCGAGGCCAGCGGGGTGAAGCTGTCGATCAAGGCGCCGCGCGACGCCTGGCTGATGGCTGCCGAGGGCCTGCCCTACGAATTCAAGACCTCGATGCTGCAGAGCCTGGAGAAGGGCTCGATCACCGAGATCGACTTCATCAATGGCGCGGTGGTACGGGTGGGCCGCAAATACGACATACCGACGCCCGTCAACCAGACGCTGGTCGCCGCGATCAAGGGCATCGAACGCCGTATGGAGGCGAAATGAACACCCAGGCCATACCGAAAGCCTACGTCGAGCACGTCGCCATCTGGGTGCACGACATCCATTGGCACATCAAGTTCTTCCACGACGTGTGCGGCATGACCATGCGGGAAGTGCAGGGCACCGTCGAGGAGCCGATCCAGTACTGGACGCTCGGGGGCATGCAGTTCATGGCCAAGCCCGACTACGACGGCCCCGAAGGGCGGCTGGGCCACCTGGGCGTGATGTGCGAAGACCTCGAGGCCGCACTGGCCGCCGCCAAGGCCTTCGGCGTCACCGAGATGCCGCAGGGCCGCAACTGGCTGCGCCTGCCCGATGGCCTGGCCGTCGAATTCATCCAGGCCAGCCCCGGTGCCGTTGCCAAGGCGCTGGCGATCGATCCACGCGCCTGACCCCTGTTCGAACCGGAGACGCACACCATGAACACACTCACCATCGAAGACAAGTACTGGGACGACGCCGTCGTCGGCGAGGAATGCATCAGCCCGCCGTACGAAGTGACGGAAGCCCGCGTGATGGCCTACGCCGACCTCACGGGCGACCACACGCCCGTGCACACCGACGAGGCCTACGCCCGCACCACGCCTTTCGGCACACGTGTGGCCCACGGCCTGTTTGGCCTCTCGATCGCAGACGGCCTGAAAACCAGGAGCGACATGCGCTTCATGCCAGGCATGTCGCTGGGCTGGGAATGGAGCTTCGTCGCGCCCATCAAGCTCGGCGACACGGTGCGGGTGAGATTTCGCGTCGAGACCAAGCGTGAATCGAAGAGCAAGCCCGGCTGGGGCATCCTGGTGCTGCCGTCCGAGCTGATCAACCAGCGCGACGAGGTGGTGCAGAAGGGCGAGCATCGCGTGATGGTGCCCAGGAGGCCGGCATGAACGCGGCAGCACGGCAGGCCTTGCCGCTGGCGGGAATCCGCGTCATCGACTACAGCCACTTCCTCGCCGGCCCCTACGTGGGCCGCTGCCTGGCGGCGCTGGGTGCCGAGGTCATCAAGGTGGAGCGCCCGGGCACCGGCGATGCCGGCCGCCAGCACGCCTGGTTCGTCGGCGACCACAGCGGCTACTTCCTGCAGCAGAACATGGGTAAGAAGGGCCTGTCGGTCAACACCAAGGACCCGCGCGGCCGTGCCCTGATGAAGAAGCTGGTCGACAGCGCCGACGTGTTCGTCGAGAACTATCGCCCCGGTGCGCTCGAAAAGCTGGGCCTGGGCTACGCGGAGCTGGCCGAGACCAATCCGGGCCTCGTCTACTGCTCGATCTCCGCATACGGCCATACCGGACCGGACTCGCACCGCGCCGGCTTCGGTCTCATTGCAGAAGCCAAGAGCGGCATCATGCAGATGGTCGGCAACCCCGGCGAGGCGCCGCCGCTGCTGCGCATCTCGCTCGGCGACATGTACACCGGCATCCACGCGGTGGCGGCGATCAACGCAGCGCTGCTGGGCCGCGTGAAGTCGGGCCGTGGACAGCACATCGACATGGCGCTGTACGACACGCTGGTGTCGATGCACGAATACGCGGTGCAGTGTTACACGCTGTCGGGCGGCAAGGAGGTACCGGTGCAGACCGGACACGACATGCCCAATTCGACCCTGTACGGCGTGTTCCGCGCGCAGGACGGCGACCTGGTCATCGCCGCGCAAGTCGACGACGCATGGAAGCGCTTCGCCGCGCTCGTCGAGCAGAACGGCGGACCCGCGGGCTTCGGAGGCGACACGCGCCTGCACGGCGCGGCCGGGCGCAACGCAAACCGTCTGGAAATCCTCGAAGTGGTCCGCCCGTGGGTGGCGCAGCGCCCCGTGGCCGAGATCCTGAAGATGCTCGACGGCATCGACGTGCCCTGCGCCAAGGTGCAGCGCATCGACGAAGTGCTGGCCGACCCGCAGATCCAGGCGCGCGGCATGGTGGTGGAACAGGAGCACCCGGTGCTGGGCAAGATCCGCTTGCCCAACCTGCCCTTTCGCATGTCGGGCAGCGACACCTCCATCACGCAGGCGGCGCCGGAACTCGGCGAGCACAACGCCGAGATCGCCGCGAGCCTGGGCTACGACGCCGCCCAGATCGCCGAGATGCAGGCCGACGGCGTCCTCTACAGCGCATGAGGAGGAGGGCAGCATGACAGACCGCTACGCCGTCATCGGCAATCCCATCGGCCACACCAAGTCGCCCCTGATCCACGGCAGCTTCGCGCAGGCGACCGGCCAGGACATCGAATACGGCGCCATCGAAGGCTCGCTCGAGCGCTTCGCGGACGACGTGCACGCATTTCGCAAGGCGGGCGGGCTCGGCCTGAACGTGACAGCGCCATTCAAGCTGCAGGCGCTGGCCCTGGCGACCGAGCGGCTGGAGCGTGCCGAACTGGCCGGTGCCACCAATGCGCTCAAGTTCGAAGGCGACCGCATCATTGCCGACAACTTCGACGGCGTGGGGCTGACCAGGGACATCCAGAGCAACCTGGGTTTCGCCCTCAAGGGCGCGCGCATGCTGGTGCTCGGTTCGGGCGGTGCGGTGCGCGGAGCCTTGTTGCCCTTTCTCGCGCAGCAGCCGGCCGAACTGGTGCTCGCGAACAGGACCCTGTCGAAGGCGGTCGAGCTCGCTGCGCAGTTCGCGGTGCACGGCCCCGTGCACGCCTGCGCCTACGCGGACCTGGCCGGGGAGCGCTTCGACATCGTCATCAACGGCACCTCGGCCAGCCTCAAGGCCGAACTGCCACCGGTGCCGGCGGAGACCTTCCAGAACGCAGGGCTGGCCTACGAACTGGCGTACGGCAAGGGCCTGACGCCCTTCCTGCGGCTCGCGCAGAACGCCGGCGTGCCCAAGCTCGCCGACGGCGTGGGCATGCTGGTCGAGCAGGCGGCGGAAGCCTTCCTGTGGTGGCGCGGCGTGCGGCCCGACACCCGCCCGGTCATCGAGCGCATGACCGTCCCGCTGGCCTGAGGCCGCTATAGCTGCAAGAAGGAAAGACCCCATGAAGATCCTCATGCTCCACGGCATCAACCACAACATGTTCGGCAAGCGCGATCCGAAGCAGTACGGCACCACGACGCTCGCCGAGATCGACGCGAAGCTGCAGGCGCTCGGCAAGGAACTGGGCACCGAGGTCGAGAGCTTCCAGACCAACAGCGAAAGCGCCATGTGCGAGCGCATCCACCAGGGCTTCGCCGACGGCGTCGACGCGGTCCTGATCAACGCAGGCGCATGGACGCACTACAGCTACGGCATCCGCGATGCGCTGGCGATCCTCACGGTACCGGTGGTCGAGCTGCACATGTCCAACATCCATGCGCGCGAGGAATTCCGGCATCACTCGGTGTTCGCGGACATCGTGAAGGGCCAGATCTGCGGCTTCGGCCTGGACAGCTACCTGCTCGCCTTGCGTGCTGCCGTGTCGGCGGCGCGAAGCGCTCTCTAACGAGAAGCAAGTTGCGCGAGCCCGCCCGGAGAAGCAGGGCGACGTCGAAGCGGGTTCGCAGAGAGATATCCGTGCCGCTTGAGGAACATGAGGCGGACGGTTGCGAGGAGCTGGGGCCGGCATCGACCCAGAGGGGCAAGAAAACGCGGTGTCGCTGATCGCCGCACGCCCGTCTTCTCGATGTCATGGCGGGCGTCGGTGCTGCAACGCCGATCGCAAGAAGACGATGTCGCGTGCAGCGAAAGCATCGGCATCACTGCGCCTTCGAGATGGAATGAACGCAAGCAAGTTGCAGCGCTTCCGGTCATTCCGAAAATGAAATTCAGTCGCTCATTTTCAGAGGCAATTCAGCGCCCGTTGCGGCCTCTGTACAGGTCACACTCCTAAGCCTTGCACTGTCGTGCCGGTCGAACCCGTGCGGACATGGCAAGGGGCAGTGACATTCAATGTCGCGTCGCCGGCTTCTCATGTGACAACGAATGTCACTTTCTGCCGCTGCGTGTCCCTCTCAACACGCGCAATGCATCCATCGGTTTTACCGATTTCATTTCATCGAGCGATCGAAGCGAATGGCATGCGGTTTGCAGATTCATTTGTTTACATATTTGCGGAAAATGACACATTCCTCGGACGACGACAAGAATGCGGCCCTGCTAGACCGGCGCACGTTCTTCATCGGCACGGCGAGCGCACTCGCCCTCGGCACGACCGCTTGCGGGGGTGGTAGCAGCGGAAGTTTTTCGCCGATAGGGGGAGCCACCGCACAGCAGTTACCGGGTGCCACCCCCGCCGCTGTCGCCGGCGCCAATACGCCCGTTACCCCCGCTACCCCCGACACCCCAGCCCCTCAGCCAACCACCCCCGAGCCCCAGGTACACAAGATCGTGCACCCGGGCCTGCTGGTCACGGAGGACGATCTCCAGCGCATCCGCGACAAGCTGGCGGCCAAGGCGGAGCCATGGGTGGGCGGCTTCAACATGATGCTCAGGGCGAACGCCACCAACCTCGATGCGAAGCCGCGACCTCTTGCAACGGTGATACGCGGTGTCGAGGGCGAGAACTACGGCCAGATGATCGGCGACTTTGTGCGCGCCCTTCATCTTGCATTGCGCTGGAAGATCACGAACGACGAGAGCTACGCGAAGAAGGCGGTGGAGTTCCTCAATGCATGGTCCTCGACATTGACCGCCTTGGGCGGCAACTCGAACGTCTATCTCGCCTCGGGTCTCTACGGCAACCAGTGGGCCAACGCCGCGGAACTGATGCGGACCTACCCCGGCTGGGCGAAGGAAGACGTCGCGCGCTTCCAGGCCATGCTGTTGAACGTGTTCTACCCGAAGGCCCACGACTTCCTGGTCAACCACAACGGCACGGAGATCAGAAAGGTCACCCACTACTGGGCCAACTGGGACCTGGCCAACATCTGCGCCGTCTACGCGATCGGCGTGTTCTGCGACCGGCCCGACCTGGTCGCCGAGGCAAGCAACTACTACAAGAGCGGCCGTGGCTGCGGCGCGAGCGCCAACAACGTCTACCACGTGCACCCCGGTTACCTCGGGCAATGGCAGGAGAGCCATCGCGACCAAGGTCACTCCACCCTCGGCATCTCTCTGGCCGGGATGCTGTGCCAAATGGCCTGGAACCAGGGCGAGGACCTCTTCGGCTACTGGAACAACCGGCTGCTGGCCGGCGCGGAATACGTCGCCAAGACGAACCTCGCGGATGCCAATGGCAACGCGCTGTACACGATGCCGTTCGCTCCCTACGACGGTGTCCACGGAGTGGGGACCGCTGCCGCGGGCACGAACAGCCTGCGGCCCAACTGGGACCTCATCTACAGCCACTATGTGAGCCGCAAGGGCCTCTCGGCCCCCTGGACCAAGGCGATGCTCGACAAGATCCGGCCAGAGCGCGTCGACGGCGGTGACCAGCCGGGCATCGGCACGCTGCTCTATGCGCGCGATCCGGTCCCTGCCGCCAGGCCCAGCGGGCTGAGCGCGTTCCTGAACGACGGAAAGGTGCAGCTGTCGTGGTGGGGTACCGCAGGCGCTTCCCAGTACCTCGTGCAGCGCGCGACCTCGCCGAACGGTCCGTTCACGACCCTTGCGCCGGTCACCGAACCGCGCACCTACACCGACGATCCCGACCAGGGCACCTGGTACTACCGGATCGACGCGGTGACCGACGCCGGAGAGATGACCGGCGCGGATACCTTGCGCGTGGCGGTCCCCGGCGAGCTGTGGTTGCATCTGCCGCTCAACGGCGATGCCAACGACGCCAGCGGCCGCGGCCTGAACGCGCAGTTGAAGGGCGGCACGAGCTGGGGCGAAGGACGCAACGGCGGAAGCGCCGTGCAGCTCGACGGCCGCAGCGGTCATATACAGCTGCCCGACGGAGCCGCGTCGGCCCTGGGTGACTTCACGATCGCGGTGTGGGTCTACTGGGATACCGCGTCGGTCATCGCACGCGTTTTCGACTTCGGTTCCAACGACGTGGCCTACATGATCCTGATCCTGCGCGACGGCAACAAACAGCTGCGCTTTTCAGCCTCGCGCAATCAGTTCTGGAAGGAAGAGTCGGTAGCCGGCGGCGAGATGCCCACCGGGCGCTGGGTGCACCTGGCGGTCACGCTCTCGGGCACCGTGGGCACGCTCTACATGGACGGCGCGCAAGTCGCCACCGCTGACGGCATCTGGATCAACCCGTTCCAGCTGGGCAACACCACACGGACCTGGCTGGGCCGCTCCCAGTACGGCGGCGACCCGTACTTCAAGGGCCGCATGCAGGACTTCCGCATCTACAGCGGTGCAAAGGACGCGGCCTTCATCGCGGACCTTGCCCGCTGAGCGTCATTGGGCATCCGTGCCGCCTGGACAACCCTGAAACCTAACCGACGTGCGCCTGCACGGGCGCGCCGGTGCTTGTTTTCTTTCACCTTTCGGACTTTTCTCATGGACATTCTTTCTCGACGTTGCGTTTCCGCGCTGATGGCCTCGCTGCTGCTCTTCGGCTGTGGCGGAGGAAGTGGCGGCGGCGGAGGGGCTGGCATTCCGCTGATCGGTACCCCGACGGGCCAGGCTGGCGGCGGCGGTCAATCCGACGGCGGCCAAGGCAACGGCGGCCAAGTGGCCGGCAACACCTCCGGCGGCGGCACCCAGGGCGGCACTGGAGGCACGACCGGCGGCACCGTACCCGTCGCGGCCACCGTCGCCCTGGCGAACAAGCTCGGCAAACCCGCCCGGGTGCTGGTTGGCCTGAGCGCCAATTCCACCGATGACTTGAAGAGTCAGGACATCCACGCCGACATCGTGGAGCACTACCTTGTGGGGATCGTGGGCTACAACGGAGGCGGCTGGCCCGACTGGAACGGGGGCGGCGGTGCCTACGTCACCTCCTTTGCGCAGGCCGCTCAGACCTACGGTGCGGTGCCCATGTTCACGCTCTACCAGATGACGGCGAACGGCGAGGGCAATGTCGGCGCGACCAACGATGTGGCCTTCATGGACAAATACTGGGGCCAGGTCAGGCTGATGTACCAGCTCATCGCGAAGCAGGACAAACCCGTTCTGATCAACGTGGAGCCGGACTTCTGGGGCTTCGCTGCAGGGAAGCGGTCCGATCACGATCTGACGAAACTTCCCGCTCGCGTCATCGGTCAGCCCGAATGCAGCACGCTGCAAGACACCGTCGCGGGCCTCGGCCAGTGCGTCGTGCAGATGGGCCGGAAGATCGCGCCCAAGGCGCTGATCGGGTTCCCGCCTGCATTCTGGAACGGCACGCCCTCCGAGATCGGCGCGATGATGCAAACCGCCGGCGCGAACCAGGCGGACTTCATCGTCGCCCAGACCAGTGACCGCGACGCGGGCTGCCGGGAGGTGACGCCGAGGCCGGACGGATGCCAGAACGGAAGCGATCGTTACTGGGACGCGAGCAACAAGACCAGCCCGAACTTCCACGATTCGCAGAACCAGTATTCGGACTATCGCGCAGCCCTGGGCAACGGCCTGCCCATCCTGTGGTGGCAGACGCCCATGGGCGTTCCTTCCGACACGCCCGGCGGCACCGACGGGCACTACCGCGACAACCGCGTCGACTACATGCTGACCAACACCCAGGAATACGGCGACATGCACACCTTCGGGATCGTCTTTGGCCCTGGCTGGGGCAACCAGACCTCAATCGCTACCGATGGCGGCCAGTTCGCGCGCCTTTCCGCGCAATACCTCGCGCGAGGCGGCGCTGCGTTGAAGTAGCCGGCTCTTGCCGCTTTACGGCTATCGCGCCGAGGCACCGCCATCGACGGGGATGACCGCCCCGGTCATGTAACTGGAAGCAGGCGAGGCCAGCAGCAGGGCCAGCCCCTTGATCTCGTCGACCCGTGCCACGCGGCCCAGGGGAATGTGGGTCCGCATGCGCTCGGCCGATTCGGGAAGGCGCAGGCGACCGCCGTTGATGTTCGTGGCGAAGGGGCCGGGCGCGATGGCGTTCACCAGCACGTTGTGCGGCGCCAGTTCAATGGCAGCCTGCCTGACCAGATTGTTCGCCGCCGCCTTGGACGCGACGTAGGCGTAGCCGGAGAGCGACTCCGAGCGCAGGCCCGCGATCGACGTGGTCACGACGATGCGTCCCTCCCGGCGCGGCTTCATGTGCCGCGCGGCCGCGCGCACGGTGTGCAGCACGCCGTCGAGGTTGACGCGCAGGACCTTGTCCCAGTGCGCGAGGTCGATGTTCTCCAGCTGGCCCGCCTCCACGACGAAGCCGCGTCCTGCGCTGATGCCGGCGTTCGCGAACACGCAGTCGATCGCGCCGTGGCGCGCAGCCATGTCGTCTACCAGTGCATCCACGGCCGCAGCGTCTGCGACGTCCAGCGTCGCGCCTTCCACCAGCGGGTAGCGCGACTTCAGGCGTTGCACCTCCGTGTCCAGCACCTGCGCATCCATGTCCGTCATGAGCGTGCGCGCACCGGCCTCCAGCATCGTTTCCGCGTATGCCAGGCCGAGGCCGCTGGCGGCACCGGTGACCAGCACGTTGCGCCCGGTGAGGTCGAAAAGCGAAGCGATGCTCATGCGGCCTCCGCCTTCTTCTTCATCGGCAGCAGGCCCTCCCAGTGCTCTGCCGCCTCGATCATGTAGTGGACCGTGAGCACCACCTTCTTGAAGTACCAGCGGCCGTCGATGCGCACGTAGGCGTCGTCGAAGCGGCCCACCACGTAGAAGCTCTTGCCGCCGTGCACGGGACGGCCGTCGAGGTAGGACTGGCCGGTGCCCGTGTCGCCGTCGACGCTCACCTCGTGTTGGTGGATGAACTGTCGCGCGTACTGCACGGGGAAGTTCTCGAAGAAGGTGCGGATGGCTTCGCGCCCGAAGACCTCGGGGCGCCCGTTGTAGATGATGCTGGCATCGGGCGCGAAGAGCTCGTGCAGGCGCGGGCCCTGGTCCTCGTTGACCAGCGTGTGGTAGCGCGCACGCAGGGCGCGGATCGCTTCGACGCTTTCGAGTTCATCGACGCGGCGCTCCAGGGCCTGCAATCGTTGCGCGAGCGTCTCATGTGTATCGGTGTTCATTCAGAGTCTCGAGAAGAAAGTGTGTGGCCCGCTGTGGCGCAGGGCCGATGTGATGGGAGAAAGCGCGGCAGACTCATCCCGCCTGGGGATGCTCCTTGCCGAAGTCGTCGAGGATCGCGTTCATGCGCCGCTGGACCGAGCCGCCTGTCTGGCTGTGCGGGATGACGTAGAAGCGCCCCGCGCGAATGGCTGCCAGCGTCGCTGAGGCAACGTCTGTCGCGTCGATGGGGGAAGCTGCCATGCCTTGGTGCACGCGCTCGTCATAGGCCGCCGCGGGCGCGACCGTATCGGCGAGGGTGCTCGGCCGATTGCGCTGCGACACGTGGATGCCCGTGGGCAGCAGCGAAGGGCAGACCACGGTCACGCCGATCGGCGAGGCGGCCTGTTCCAGGTCGCGCGCGAGGCATTCCGAGAAGGCGACCACCGCGTGCTTACTCGCGCTGTACACGGCGGAGCCCGCCAGCGTCGCGAGACCGGCGGCCGACGCAGTGTTGATCACATGGGCCGGGCGGCCGCGTGCGCGCATGCGCGGAACGAAGCTGCGCACGCCGTTGGCGACGCCCAGCACGTTCACGCCCAGCAGCCACTGCCAGTCGGCTTCGGTGGCCGTCCAGGCGGGCCCGAGCACGGCGACACCCGCGTTGTTGAAGAGCCAGTCGACGCCGCCGAAGCGGTCGTCGCAGGCCTGCGCGAAGGCCTCGACATCGGCGGCGCGGCTCACGTCGCAACGCTGTGCAAGCGTGGGCACGCCCATCGAGCGAACGAGCGCCTCGGTGGAGGCGAGCGCCTCCACCTCGACGTCGGCGAGCGCCACGGCCATGCCCTCGCCCGCGCAGGCCAGGGCCAGCGCGCGGCCGATGCCGCTGCCAGCGCCTGTGACAGCAGCTACGGCGGGTGCGGCGAGCGTGTGCGGTATAGACGGCGCGGTCATTCCAGTGTCACTCCGGCCGTGCGCAACACTTCCGTCCACTTGACGGCTTCGCGGCTCACGTAGCCCTGGAACTCGGCATGCGGCATGTCGATGACGAAGCTGCCCGCTGAATCGAGCGCGCTCCTGACCTCCTGCGACCGGAGGGTCTCCGCGGCTTCCGCGGACAGCCGCTTCACGATGCCGTCGGGGGTCTTCGCAGGCGCGAAGAGCCCGCCCCAGCTCAGCGCCTCGATGCCTGCGAAGCCGGCCTCTGCCATGGTCGGAACTTCCGGCAGCATCGGCATGCGCTGGCCGCGCGTGACCGCCAGCGCGCGCAGCTTGCCGCTGCGGATGTGCGGCGCGGAGGTCTGCACGAAGTCGAACATCGCATCGACGTTGCCCGAGACCAGGTCGACCAGCGCCGCCGAACTGGCCTTGTACGGAACATGGGTGAAGCGCGTGCTGGTGCGCGTCTGCAGCAGCTCGAGGCACAGGTGCCCCGAGGTGCCATTGCCGCCCGAGCCGAAGTTGAGCTTGCCCGGGCTCTTCTTCGCGAGCGCCACCAGTTCGGCCACCGAGCCGATGCCGAGCCCCGGGTTGACCACTAGTACGTTCGCGTTGCCCGACAGGCCATGGATGGCCACGAAGTCCTTCACCGGGTCGTAGCGGATCGTCTTGTACAGCGCGCTGTTGGTGCCCTGGGTGCCTTGCGTGCCCAGCAGCAGCGTGTAGCCGTCAGGCGCCGCGCGCGAGACGAATTCGGCGCCGATGGAGCCGCTCACGCCGACCTTGTTGTCAATCACGATGGGTTGGCCCAGGCGGGCGGCGAGCACGCGCGCGATCACGCGGGCCTGCTGGTCGACGACGCTGCCCGCCGAAAAGGGCACTACCAGCGTGATGGGCCGGTTGGGGTAGGTCTCCTGGGCGCGCAGCACCGGCGCGAGTGGGAGCAGGCCGGTGGCGAGTGCGAATTGGCGGCGGTTGAGGTTCATCTGTGTGTCTCCTGGATCAGTTCTGCCTGAGGATCTCGGCCCACGGGGCGTGGCCGGCGAGCACGTCGCTGCCTTCCAGGTCGACCTCGAAGTTCTCGAGCACGCGGCACACCAGCATGTAGTAGCCGATGGTCATCACGATCTCCATCAACTGCTGGTGGGGCAGTTGCGCGGCCAGCGCATCGAACATCCCGGGCGGCGCCTTGACCTGGCGCACCACGGCATCAGTGAAGTCGAGCACGCGGCATTCGAGATCGCTGAACGGGGCCCTGTCGACGCCGCCTTGCGGATGGTCGAGCACTGCCTCGACCTGGGTGAATGGCACGCCGGCCTGCGCAGCCACGCGGCGGTGCTGGGTCACCTCGTAGCTGGAGCCGCACAGCGCGCCCACGCGCAGGATCACCAGCTCGCGCAGCGACACCGGCAGCGAGGAGTGCCGCAGGATGCTGGAGCCCAGGGCCAGGAAGCCCTGCGCAGTGGCGCCGCCGTGGGCCACCATGCGGTAGATGTTGAGAGGAGGGCGCCCGCCCAGCAGTGCGTGGAGTTCCACGGGCGCCGTGGCGAGGTCGAAGTAGGGGATGCGAGCCATGGTCTTTTTCAGTCGAGTCGGATGGCGGCGGCGCGGATCACCTCGCGCCACCGGAGGGTTTCACTGCGCGCGAACTCGGCGAGCGCCTGGGGCGTGCCACCCTGTGGCTCGATCGTCAGTTCGCGCATGCGATCGGCCACTGCCGCGGTCTGCAGCGCCCGGTTCACTTCCTGGTTGAGCCTGTCGATGATGGGCGGCGGCGTGCCGCTGGGCGCCCACAGGCCGCCCCAGGCCGCGATCTCGCAATCGGGCAGGCCCAGTTCCTCGAAGGTCGGCACCTGCGGCAGGAGCGGCAGCCGGCTGCGCGAGGTGACGGCCAGCGGGCGGATCTTCTCGCTGCGGATGTAGGCGAGGTTGCCGGCCACGTTGTCGAAGATCGCGGGCACCTGCCCGCCGAGCACGTCGTTGAGCGCCGGCGCGCTGCCCTTGTACGGAATGTGCGCAAGCTGCACCTTGGCCGCGCGATCGAGCAGCACGAGCGAGAGATGGCCGCTGGTGGCGTTCCCAGGCGTGGCGACGGCGATCTGCTCGGGCTTCGCCCTGGCCATCGCGATAAAGCTCTTGAGGTCGCGCGCCTCGAAGGCTGGGTTGACGCACAGCACGTTGTAGACCTTGCCCTCGAGCGCGATGGGCGCGAAGTCCTTCACCGGGTCGTAGTCCAGCTTCGGATAGAGGCTGACGTTCATCGCGTGGGTCGCGTTGCTGCCGTAGAAGAGCGTGTAGCCATCGGGTGCGCTGCGCGCCGCGACCGCGGCCGCTATGTTTCCGGAGGCGCCCGGCCGGTTGTCGACGATCACCGGCTGGCCCAGCTGGCGGCCCAGTTGTTCCGCAAGGCGGCGCGAGGACTGGTCGGCCGATCCGCCCGCGGGAAAGCCCACGATCAGGCGCAGCGGCCGGCTGGGGTAGGCATCGTCGCGTGCCGCCATTGCGGCGCCCAGGTGCGGCGCCGCGACCGTGCAGGCGGCTGCCTGGAGGAAACGGCGTCTGTGCAGCGGCTGCATGGTCTTGCTCAGGCCGAGGCGCGCGGTGCGGCGATGCCGCCGGTCAGGCCGCCGTCGACGATCAGCGCGTGGCCGTTCACGTAGGAGGCCTCGTGCGACATCAGGAAGAGGGTGGCATAGGCCACTTCCCAGCCGGTGCCCTGGCGGCCGAAGGGCAGCGGCATCGCGAGGCGGTCGGACCTGCGGCGCGTCGCCGCGCGGCCGATGGGCGTGTCCATCAGGCCGGGCAGGATGCTGTTGCAGCGCACGCCCTTGGCCTGTCCGGCCATCGCGATGGAGCGCGCGAGCGACACCTGCGCCGCCTTGGTCGTCTCGTAGGCCGGATTGAAGCTGGAGTTGCGCAGCGCGGCGATCGACGACAGCAGCACGATGGAGCCGCCGGGCGCCATATGCCGCAATGCCTGCTGCCCGAACAGCATGCAGGAGCGCACGTTGGTGGCGTGCTCGCGGTCCCAGGCATCGGCGGTCTGGTTGTCCAGCGAGAGCCCGCTGGCCACGCCCACCACCATCACGAGGCCGTCGAGGCCGCCCATCTTCTGCACCGCTCGCTCCACGGTCGATGCGGCCGCGTCGGGCTGCGACACATCGGCCACCTCGGCATGGGCCGTCGCGCCCGATGCGCGCACCAGCTCGCAGGTCTGCTGCAGCGAGGCGGGGTTGATGTCCACGCAGGTCAGCGTTGCGCCCTCGTGCGCGAACAGCAGCGAGATCGCCCGGCCATTGCCCACGGGCGGATCGGGGTCGTCGATGTCGCGCTGGCCCGCGCCCACCACCAGGATGCGCCGCTGATCGAGGCGTTGCGCGGAGGGGCGGAGGTCTCCGAGCGCTTCGGCAAAAAGCTGCTGCCCGGGCTGGATGGCTGGCGAGGACATGCGTGTCTCCTTCTTCGTCTTTCGTTGCGGTCATGGTTCAGTTTTGGAAACGTTTCCGAAATGGTGGAAACCCTCGCCCGCTGTCACCTAAGATTCACCCCGTCCCAGTCCCCCGTCTCCTTGCTCGCAAGGGAATCTCCATCCGAATGAATTCAGGAAAACAGAAGATCGATCTGCGCGACGTGGCGCGTCTGGCGGGCGTCTCGCTGGGCAGCGCGTCGCGCGCGATGAACGGCGCGGGAGCGTCGGCGGCCACGCAGGAGAAGGTCAATCAGGCGGCGGCGGCGCTGGGCTACCGCCCCAACCACGCGGCGCGCGTGCTGCGTTCACGGCTCAGCCGCACCGTCGGGTGCCTGCTGCCCGACATCTCGAACCCTCTCTACGCGCAGGTGTTCCGCGCGCTGGAGGACGAGTTCCTGCGTCACGACTACCTGCTGCTGCTGGCCAACGGCGCTAACGACGTCGAGCGCGAAACGAAGGCATTGGGAACGTTCACGCAGCGCGGCATGGACGGCGTGATCCTCGCGCCCGGCAACGAGCGCAACGCGGCGCTGGTGGAGGCGCTGCGGGTGCTGCCGATGCCGGCCGTCGTGTTCGACCGCGAGGTCAGCGGCGCCCACGACGCGGTGCTCATCGACCACGCGGGCGGTGTGCGGCGCGTGGTCGAGCACCTGCTCGGCCTAGGGCACCGCGACATCGCCCTCGTGCTCTGGCAGGGCGACACGCGGCCGGTGCGCCGCCGCGTGCAGGGCTTTCGCACGGCGTTCCAGGCCGTGGGCCTGCCCGTGCCCGATCTCTTGGTGCAGGCGCACAGCGTCACGGCCTCGGTCAAGGCGGAGGTCACCGAGTTGCTTGCGCGGCCTGACCGGCCTACCGCACTCATCGTGCAGGGCACCCACATGCTCAACAGCGCACTGCGCGCCATTGCCGCGCGCGGGTTCCAGGTGCCGCGCGACATCTCGGTGGTCGCCATCGGCGACACGCCCTTCGCCGCCGAGCACGACCCCGCGGTGAGCGTGCTCGACATCGACCAGGCCGAGACCGCGCGCTGCCTGGTCGACCTGTTGCTCACGCGGATCGCCGACAACGGCCTGCCGCAGCGCAAGGCACGCGTCGGGCTGCGCTACGTGGAGCGCGACTCGGTAGCCGCGCCGCCGCGGTATTCCTGAACGAGCGCATCCACCAGCTCGGCGACCGTCGGCACCGCGCGCACGCCGGACACCGAGTGGCCGGCGCTCCAGATGTCTGTCCAGCGCTGGTTGGGCGCCGCGTTGGCGCCGCCGCCGTAGCGTCTTCTCGCTTCTTCGACCGAGATGCTTTCGTCGAGCGTCGAGATGTCGATGCCCAGCCGCCGTGCCGAGGGCGCCAGGAAACTGGCGGGCAGACCGGTGAAGCTGCGCGTGAGCAGCACGTCGTCGATCGAGCTGTCGACCAGCATCTGCCGGTACTCGTCACTCGCCAGGCTCTCCTGCGTGGCGATGAAGCGGGTGCCCATGATGCCGAGGTCGCAGCCGAGCTCCCTGGCGGCCCGCAGGGCCACGCCGTCCGACAGACCGCCCGCCAGCACGATGGGCCCGTCGAACACGCCGCGCACCGCGCGCACGAAGGCGAACGGGTTCGCCCAGCCGGTGTGGCCGCCGGCGCCCGCGGTGAGCAGCACGAGGCCATCGACGCCCGACTCGATGGCGCGCACCGCATGGTGCAGCGAGGCCACGTCGGCGAACACGCGGCAGCCGGCGTCGTGCAGGCGCGGCACCACTGCGGCGGGCGATCCGACGCTGGTGATCACCAGTTGCGCGCGGTGCCTGGCGATCAGCTCGACCTCAGCCATCACCCGCGCGGGGTCGCGCCGCATGATGAGGTTGGGGCAGTAGGGCGCCGTGCGCCCGGGCGCGGCGGCGGCTTCTTCGTCCAGGCGGGAGAGCCACGTGTCGAATTCGTCGAGCGTCTGGCAGTTGGCCGTCGGAAAAGCGCCGATCACGCCTGCGGCGCAAGCGGCGGAGACCAGTTCGATGCCGGAGACACGCAGCATGGGCGCTGCGATGAGTGGCAGAGCCAGCCGGTCGATGAATGGGAGTGCTTGGGTCATTGCAGTGCGGTGGATGCGTTCAGGTGCGTCACGGCAGCGCGTGCCTGCCGAATGATTTCCTCGACGATCGCGGCGACCGGCTCGGTGCGCGTGGCGAAGCCGATGGCGGGCCCGAGCGAGAGCATGCCGCCCCGCCAGTCGCCGTCACCGTAGCAGCGGTCGCGCGCCACGCGGCTGTCGAGCAGGCCGCCGAAGGCTGCATGGTCGGCCGCGCCGGCGCGCTCGATGGCGTCGACCTGCGCGGCGGTGTCGTTGCGCAGCACGCGCCAGGTGTTGCCCAGCGTGTGCAGCAGGCGCATGGTGCTGTGCTCGTCACAGCCCAGCAGGTGGTTCTTGTAGGCCGCATGGGCCGAGACCTCGTCGCTCACGAGGAAGCGGCTTCCCATCAGCACACCGTCGGCACCGAGTGCGAGTGCCGCGGCGAGTTGGCTGCCGTGGCCGATGCCGCCGCCCAGCACCAGCGGAACGTGGAACTGCCCGCGCGCCGTGGCCAGCGCGCCCATCAGCATGGTGGGCAGCTCGTTGGCGCCGGGGTGTCCGCCTTCCTCCATGCCCACCAGCGCGACCGCGTCGGCGCCGGCCGACTGGGCGGCGAGGGCGTGCCGCACGCTCGATGCCTTGTGGATCACGATGCCGCCGGCTTCGTGGATGGCCCGGATCAGCGCATCGGGCGCGTAGCCCGCGGTCTCGAAGTGGCGCACGCCGTGTTCGAGCGCGGTCTCCAGCGAAGCCTGCACGCCGGTATTGGCCTGCGGGCGCGCCGACAGCGTGAGGTTGACACCGAAGGGACGGCCCCCGGTGATCTCGCTGCAGCGAAGCAGCTGCTCGCGCAGCGCGGCCTCGCCGTCGAAGGAGCGCGGCGTGATGAAGCCCATGCAGCCTGCGTTGGTCAATGCGCCCACATAACGCGCGTCCGAGAGCCACATCAGCCCGCCGCCGAGGATCGGGTAGGCAAGGCCGAAGAGCCGCGTCAGCCGGGTGGAAAGCGGAGGCTGGCTCACTGCAGCAGCTGGCGTGCGTTGTCGAGGCCGGGCGCATCGCCCAGCGCCGACGGATCGACGCCCGCGAGCGGCACCGGAAAGCGCACCAGCGACAGCGCTTCGGCGCCGTTGAGCAGGCCGCGCTGCGCGAACTGCGGCAGCGCAGCGAGATCTGCAGGCGGCACCACGGGCGCGACGGGCAGGTCGTTGCGGGCCATCGTCTCGAAGGCTTCGGCCGAATCGCGCGCGGCGAGCTGCTGCGCAATGCGGTCGTTGATGGCCTGTGCCTGCTTCTTGCGCGCGCCCAGCGTGCGGTAGGCGTCGCCCGCGAATTCCCCCATGTCCAGCACCTCGCAGAGCCGCGCCCAGAAATGGTCTTCGAGCGCCGCGACGCTCAGGTGCTGCCCGTCGCGGCAGCGGAAGCTGCCGTACGCGGGCTTCAGCTGCGTGGACGCGCGCTGGCGCTCGAGGCTGTCCGCGCCGTCGGCGCGGTAGGTGCCCAGGCGCGGGTTCATCCAGTGCAGCACGCAGTCGGCCAGCGCCACGTCCAGGTGCTGGCCATGCCCCGAGCGCTCGCGCTGCAGCAGCGCCGCCAGCGTGGACGACAGCGCATACATCGAGCCGCACAGGTCCGCCACCGGCAGGCCGAAGTTCTGCGTGGGCGGGCCGCCGGGCTCCCCCGAGACCGCGAGCGCGCCTGCTGCGGCGAGGTAGTTGATGTCGTGGCCGGGCAGCTGGGCCCACGGCCCCTCCTGCCCGTAGCCGCTGAGCGAGACGTACACGAGGCGCGGAAAGCGCTCGCGAAGGCTCGCGTAGTCCAGGCCCAGGCGCGCCATCACGCCGGGGCGGTACGACTCCACCAGCACGTCGGCCTGCGCCACGAACTCATGCACGCGGGCGCGCTGCGCCTCGTCCTTCAGGTCCGCGAGCAGGCTGAGCTTGCCGCGGTTGACCGCCTCGAAGCCGCCCGGGCCCATGCGCCGCGCGTTGTCGCCGCCGGGCGGGCGCTCGATCTTGATGACGCGCGCGCCCATCTCCGCGAGGTTCTGCGTGAAGAAGGGGCCGGGCAGCAGTTCGCTGAAGTCGAGGACGGTGATGCCCGCGAGCGGGCCGGCGGCGCTCATGCGGCGCCTCGCTCGACGATCACCGCGTCCAGCGGCAGGGCGCCTTCGCCCCGGGCGCCGACCCAGATCGGATTGAGGTCCATCTCTTCGATGCGCTCGGCATTCGCCGTCACGAACTCGGACACGCCCATCAGCAGCCGCTCCAGCGCGGGCACGTCGGCCACGGGGCGGCCGCGCGCGCCGTCGAGCACGGGGAAGCAGCGCATCTCGCGCACCATGGCCGCGGCGTCCTCGGGGCTCAGCGGCAGCAGGCGGCGCGTGACGTCGCGCAGGATCTCCACGTAGACCCCGCCCAGGCCAAAGGTCATCACATGCCCGAACACGGGGTCGCGCGTGACGCCGGCCATCAGCTCGACGCCACCGCCCGGCGCCATCTTCTCGATCAACAGGCCGTCGATGGCGGCATCGGGCTTGTGATGCCTGGCCGAGGCCATGATGTCGTCCCACGCCAGCTCCAGCTGCGCGCCGTCGGCGATGCCGACGCGCACGCCGCCGATGTCGGACTTGTGCAGGATGTCGGGGCTCGCGATCTTCGCGACCACCGGGTAGCCCATGCCATCGGCGAGCTGGCGTGCCTCTTCCCGCGTGCGCGCCACCGCCACGGGCAGCAGCGGGATGCCGGCCTTCTCCAGCAGGGCCTTGGCCTGCAGTTCCGACAGGTTGCGCAAGGCGCTGGCCGGCGCCGCGGGCACGGCCGTCGGCAGGCGGCGCACAGAGCTCCCGGCCGCGCTGCGGCGCCAGCGGCCCCACTCCGTCCAGCGCCTGATGGCGGCGATCGCCTTGCCGACCGAGCGCGGCGGCGCGAACCCGGCCGCAACCAGCATGCGGTAGCCCTCGCCCAGCCGGTCGCTCATCCAGATCGGGACGATGGGGCTTTGCACACGCTTCTGCGCGGCGATGATGGTCTGCGCCATGCGGATGGTGGTCTCGCCGTAGTCCAGCGCGATCGGCGTGACAACGCAGCCCGTGTTGGGGTCCGCCGCCACCGCGCCCAGCGTGCTTTCGACGAGATCCGCGTCGCTGAGCACGGCGGCCGTGGTATCGACCGGGTTGTTGATGGCCGCGTAGTCGGGCAGCTTGCTGCGAAGCAGTTCGGTGGTCTCGGGAGCGAACTCGGCCAGCGTGAGGCCGGCCGTGCCCACTGCATCGGCGGTCAGCGCGGTGGTGCCGCCCGAGGAGCAATACACGCCGATCGCCTCGCGCTCGCCGGGCATGGCGCGCGCGAAGAGCCACGCCGTGTCGACCAGCTCGTCGATGTCGTCGACCTCGATCACGCCGTACTGGCGGAACACCGCGCTGTTGACCTCGGCTGAGCCCGTCAGCGAGGCGGTGTGCGACTGCGCGGCGCGCTGGCCGTATTCCGACTTGCCTACCTTCAGCGCGATCACCGGCTTGCCGTTGTCCGCCGCGCACTGCAGCGCGGCCAGGAAGCGCGGGCCGTCCTTGATGCCTTCGAGCAAGGTCACGATCACCTTGATGTCCGGCGCGGTCGCCATGTAGTGGATGAAGTCCGCCACCTGCAGGTCGACCTCGTTGCCGGTGGAGGCCCACAGGCCGATGCCGATGCCGCGCTCCATCGCCTGCATCACGTTGCGCCCCAGGCCGCCGCCCTGCGTGGCCAGGCCGATCGGGCCCTTGACCAGGTCGTGCGGGAACGACGGAGAGAAGGTCATGCCCAGGCGGGCATTGACGTTGGTCAGGCCCGGGCAGTTCGGTCCGTAGACGCGCATGCCGGCCTGCTCGGCGATCTCCTTGAGCCGGGCCTGGGCTCGCTCGCCCTCGGCACCGGCCTCGCCGAAGCCCGAGGTGAGGATGATCGCGAAGGGCACGCGCCGGGCTGCGCATTCCTCCATCACCGCGATGACGCCCGACGCGGGAACGGCGATCACGGCGACGTCGGGCGTCTGAGGCAGCGAGGCGATGCTGGGCCAGCAGCGATGGCCGCGCAGTTCGCTCTTGGTGGGATTGACCAGGTAGAGCTCGCCGTCGATCTGCGAATGATCGAGCAGGTTGCTCAGGGTGCGCCCGCCGATGCTCTGCGGCCGCTCGGACGCGCCGACGAGGGCGATGGCGCGCGGATGGATGAGGCGTGACAGGTCGGTGCTGAAGGCCGGATGGGTCATGCTGTGCAACTCCCGCGTCGTTCAGGCGATGGCCGAGATGCCGAGGATCTCGCGCCCGACGATCAGCGTCTGCACTTCGGTCGTGCCTTCCGGAATGGTCCCGCCGCGGGTGTCTCGGAAGATCCGCTCGATCGGGTAGTCGGTGGCGTAGCCCAGGCCGCCGTGCACCTGCAGCGCCATGCTGGCCACCTCGTGGGCAGCTTCTGTGGCGTAGAGCTTGGCGATGGACGCGGCGGTGCGCGCGTCGTGGCCCGAGTCGAGCGCGGCGGCGGCGCGCAGGCCCAGCGCACGCGCGGCTTCCACGCGGATCGTCATGTCGACGATCAGCTTCTGCACCAGCTGGAAGCTGCCGATGGGCTTGCCGAACTGCGTGCGCGTGCGCGCGTAGTCGATGGAGAGGTCGAGCGCCGACTGCGCGGCGCCCACGGCACCCATGGCGATGTTCACGCGCGCGCTGTCCAGGCCGATCAGCATCTTCTTGAGCGCGCCGCCTTCCTCGCCCAGCAGGTTTTCGCGCGGCACCTTGACGTTGTCGAAGCCCAGCTCGGCCGTGCCGGTGCTGCGCAGCACCATCGTGTCGACGCGGCGCATCTCGTAAGGGGACACATCCCTCTCGACCAGGAAGGTGGAGAGCTGGCCCTGGCAGTCGGGGCTGAAGGTGCGCGCCACGACGATGCCGAAGTCGCCGAAGGCGCCGTTGGTGATCCACAGCTTGCGGCCGTTGAGCACGTAGTGGTCGCCCTGCAGGTCGGCGCGGGTCTGCACCTGCGCGATGTTGGAGCCCGTTCCCGGCTCGCTGATGGCGCTGAAGCAGCGGCGCTCGTTGTTCAGCAGCGGCTTGAGGAAGCGCTCCTTCTGCGCAGGCGTGGCCTCGGCCGCGAGCTTGTTGATCGCCGCGTTGGTAATGTTGAGCATGGTGCGCAGCGAGAGCCAGGCATAGCCCGCTTCCTCCATCAGCATCGCCCAGGTGAGCTGGTCCAGGCCCATGCCGCCTTCTTCCTCCGACAGCCGCCCGCCCAGGTAGCCGAACTCCGACAAGGGCTTGAGCAGCTCGAAGGGAAAGGTCTTCTCCTGGTCGTGTCGCGCGACGATGGGGGCGACCTCGCTCTTCATGAAGCGGCGGATGCTGTCGCGCAGCATGGCTTGTTCTGCAGTCTGGGTGTACACGTTGTCTCCTGTTTGATGGTGATGAAGATGGGCCGCGCTCAAGGCTCTGCGGGAGGCGAGGCCTTGGTGCCGCGGCGGGAAGATGAAGAAGCCGTTGAAGAAGAGGCCGATGCCGTCGCCGGCTGCTCACGCGTGGCGCCCTCGGCGGCCTGCTTGCGGAAGACGATGGCCTTGACCTCCTGCAGCGCCTCCAGGCAGCGCTCGCGCTGGTCGCGCATGCGATGGGTGAGCCCGGCCACCGACAGGGCCAGCGTCTCGCCGCCGATCTGGCCGGCCACGGCCACTGCGGTCAGCCCTTCGCTGCCTTCGTTCTCGACCCAGATCCAGCCCTGTTCGCGCGCACGCTCCACCTGCGCTTCGAGTTCGGACAGGTCGGTGAGCGTGCCGGAGGCCAGCACGCGCAGCGGCTTCAGGCGTAGCTGGCGCGCCGCCTCTTCCGGGGTGCCGACAGCGAGGATCGCCTTGCCGAGGGCGGAGACGTGCAGCGCGAGCTTGTCGCCCACGTGCTGCATGTAGCGCAGCGCGTGGCGGCCTTCGCTCAGCGCGATGACTTTCACGACACCGTTCTCCAGCCTGCCGCACAGGCCGGTCTCGCCGGTGCGGTCGCGCAGCAGTTCGCAGGCCTCGGCACCCACGGCGTACAGCGGGTCGCTCGCGGAGATCTCCTTGGCCACCGTCAGCAGGCGCGCGGTCGGATAGAAGCGCCGGCTGCGCGCGGTGCGCAGCAGATAGCCCAGCTCGTGCAGCGTGTGCAGCAGGTCGGAGCAACTGCTCTCGGGCAGGTCCATGAGGCGGGCCAGGTCCGAGTTGGACAGCTCGCGCTTTTCGCGTGCAAAGACTTCGAGCAGGGTCATCGTGCGGGCGGCTGCAGGGACGATGGTTGGCATGGATCCTCCGATAGGTCGTAGAAGCTATCGATCATAGCTACGGGAGTCATGCATTTGCCGTCGATTTAGATTGAAGATTTCCTAAGGAGAGGAAGAAAACACGGTTGTCAAACAACGAGGGGTTGAAGTAGTCTACGTCTATTCGTAGAAAAAACGCAATCGAATCGCGTCGCAAAACCCGGAGACAACCCTTGAAAACCTTCCTCAAAGCCCTCGCCGCTGCCAGCAGCGCGCTCCTGTTAGCCACTGCCGTGCATGCGGCCGGCGAAGCTGACGGCTGGCCTTCGAAGCCGCTGACCTTTGTCGTGCCGTTCCCTCCGGGCGGCATCACCGACAACACTTCCCGGCTGCTTGCGCTCAAGCTGGGGGAGAAGCTCGGCCAGCAGGTGATCGTTGACAACCGGCCCGGCGCCGGCGGCTCCATCGGCGTGGAATACGCGGTACGCCAACCGGCGGACGGCTACACCTTGATCTACGGCACGCAGGGCACGCACGCGGCCAACCTCGCGCTCTACAAGAACGTGCGCTACGACCCGGTCAAGGACTTCACGGCCGTGCACGGCATGTCGGAGTCGCCGCTGATCCTGGTCATCAACCCGAACAAGCCGTTCAAGACGGTGCCCGAGCTGGTGGCGTACGCCAGGAAGAACCCCGGCAAGCTCAACTTCGGCTCGGCGGGCGCGGGCACGGCCACGCACCTGACGGCGGAGCTCTTCCAGACGACCGCGGGCGTCAAGATGACGCACGTGCCCTACAAGGGCAGCAGCCCGGCGTTGACCGACCTGATCGCCGGCAACCTCGACCTGGCCTTTGACTACGCCGCCGTAGTGCTGCCCTTCGTGCAGTCGGGAAAGCTCAAGGCGCTGGCCGTGACCGGCAAATCGCGCCTGAGCAGCGCGCCCGATTTGCCGACTGTCGCCGAGTTGGGCTACCCCGGCGCCGAATCCAGCGCGTGGGGCGCCATGTTCGTCTCGTCGAAGACCCCCGCGCCCATCGTCAAGCGTCTTGCCGACGCCATGGCGGAAGTCATCGTGAATCCGGAGGTCCTGGCCGCCACCGAGAAGTTCGGCAGCGTGCCGATGCGCGGCATGCGCGGCGAGAAGCTCGATGCCTTCGTCAAGTCCGAGATGACACGCTGGCGCGAGGTTGTGCAGAGCTCCGGCGCCAGCCTGGAGTAGCACGCGCGCCGCAGCCCCCCAATTCTTCTTTTTTCGACAACCGGGAAATCCGTTTCTATGACCACTGACCTGCGTGGCCTCCAGCCACAGCATCCGACGCTCTACCAGCTCGCGCCCGATGGCGAGTCGCTGGAGTTCCTCTTCGCGCAATGTCCGGCGTGCGGCAAGCTCGTCTTTCCCGCCAACGTGCCCGGCTGCAGCCACTGCGGCGATCCGCTGCAGGGCGCCGAGAAAGTGGCGCGTCCCGGCGGCGGCAAGCTGCTGGAGTACGTCACGCTGCATGTGCCGCTGCTGCCCGGCATGGAAGTGCCGCGCATCGCCGCCGACATCCTCATCGATGACGGGCTCATCGACGAGGGCGTGATCGCCGGATCGGACGAGTCGACCCTGCGAGTCGGCATGGCGCTGCGCGCCATCGGCGTGGCGCAGCCCGGCGGTGAGACCTTCGCCTGCCGCTTCGTCGCGGCAGAGGGGGCGGCGCGATGAGCAACTGGATCGACGACAACGAAGGCGTATACGTTGCCGGCATCGGCATGCATGCGTACCAGTTCCCGAGCGAAACGCCCTACACGCACCTGGGCCTGACCGCGGTGCGCGCCGCGCTGGCGGATGCGGGGCTGGCCTGGCCGCAGGTGAACAGCGCCTACGTGGGCACCACTTCCATCGGCATGGCGGCCGGGCGCGTGATGCTGCGGCACCTCGGATCGAGCGGGCTGGCGGTCACGCAGGTCGAGAACGCATCGGCATCGGGCTCCTTCGCCTTCCGGCAGGCGTGCATGGAGGTGGCGCGCGGCGTCAGCGACGTGGTGCTGGCCGTGGGCGTGGACAAGCACGGCGATGCCCGGCGTGCGGCCGACAAGGAAGGCCTCGCCCGCTTGAGCGAGACGGCCAACGTTCCGGCAGTGAAGTTCGCGATGATGGCCCGCACCTACCTGCGCGAGCGCGACGCGGACCCCGCGTCGATGGCGCAGGTGGCGGTGAAGAACCATGGCAACGCATCGCGCAACCCGTTCGCGCAGTTCCGCAAGCCGCGCACCCTCGAACAGGTGCTCGCGTCGCCGCTCGTCGCGGGCGACCTGACGGTGCAGCAATGCTGCCCGCGCGGCGAGGGCGCTGCGGCCGTCATCGTCGTGTCGGGCCGCGCGCTGCGCCGGCTCGGCCTGGATCCAGCGCGCTGCGTGCGCGTGCGCGCGTCGGCCGCGTGCAGCGAAACCCCGGAGACTTCCTACGGCGCCGCGGCGGTCGACCTCGTGCGTGCCAGCGCCCGCGCAGCGCTCGAGCAGGCGGCGATTCCCGCCAGCCGGCTGGACCTGCTGGAGCTGCACGACGCCTTCTCGGTGGAGGAGCTGCTCTACAGCGAAGCCATCGGCGTGTGCGAACAGGGCGAGGGCGCCGCATACCTGCTGCGCGGCGACTCGCAGATCGGCGGGCGCTGCGCGATTAACGCATCGGGCGGCCTCATCGGCATGGGGCATCCGCTGGGCCCCACCGGCATCGGCCAGATCGCGGAGATCACGCGCCAGCTTCGCGGTGAGGCCGGCGACCGGCAGCACGCAGGTGCCGGGTGGGGCATGGCCCACATGATCGGGCTCGGGTCGGTGGCCATCGCGCACGTCCTCTCACGCGCCACGGCATGACAGAGCAAGAACTCGCAAGGAACCACCATGCCTGAAGAAAACAACCGCCCCGACCACGTCGAACTCTCGACGCTTACCTACCGCGTCGAAGGCCACGTGGCTGTCGTGACGCTCAACCGGCCCGACCGCATGAACACGCTGGGCGGCACGATGAAGCCCGACCTCGCCCGCGCATTCTTCGAACTGGCCCGCGCCGACCAGCGTGTGCGCGCGGTGGTGCTCACGGGCGCAGGCGAGCGCGCCTTCTGCGCCGGCGCCGACATCAAGGAACGCGCCGACCACCAGATCTGCGCCACCGATTTCTTCGTCGCACAGAAGGCGACGCACGACCTGTTCCGCGGCATCGAGGAATTCGAGAAGCCCACCCTTGCGGCGATCAACGGTGTCGCCCTCGGCGGCGGCCTGGAACTGGCCCTGTGCTGCGACCTGCGGCTTGCGGCCGACCACGCACGACTGGGTCTTCCTGAAGTGCGCCTGGGCGTGATCCCCGCAGCCGGTGGCACGCAGCGGCTGCCACGCCTGATCGGCGAGGCACGCGCCAAGGCGCTGATGCTCACGGCCGCGCAGATCGATGCGGCACGCGCCCTCGACTACGGCCTGGTCACGCAGGTATTGCCGGGCGCCGAACTGCTCCCGGCAGCCGTCGCGCTCGCACAGCAGATCGGCGAAATGCCGCCGCTGGCCGTGCGATTCGTCAAGCGCGCAGTCAACCGCGGCATGCAGACCGACCTCGACAGCGGCCTCGAGTACGAGCGTTATGCCGCCGCGCTGCTGGTGGACAGCGAGGACCGCAAGGAAGGCATGCGCGCCTTCGTCGAGAAGCGCAAGCCCGTGTTCCAGGGGCGCTGACCTCACTCCCATCTTTATCCATTCAAAAAGCAAGAAAGCACACATGAAACTCGGTTTGGAATCCCAGGTTGCACTGGTGACCGGCGGCGGCCAGGGCGTCGGCCGCCAGATCTGCATCGAACTCGCACGCGAAGGCGCGCGCGTCGTGGTCAACGACCTGTTCCCGGAACGGGCGCAGGCCGTGGCGCGCGAGATCGAAGCACAGGGCGGCAAGGCGCTGGCCGCGCCCGCCGACATCACGCAGGCCGACCAGGTGCAGACCATGGTCGATGCCGCCGCAAAGCACTTCGACGCGCCCGTGCAGATCCTCGTGAACAACGCCGGCATCATTCCCGAGCGCCGCGAGAAGGGCGGACGCACGCCGGCCTTCGTCGACATGCCGGTGGCCGACTGGGCCAAGATCGTCAACCTCAACGTGTACGGCACCTTCCACTGCTGTCACGCCGTGCTGCCCGGCATGGTGGCCGCCAGGCGCGGGCGCATCGTGAACATCATCTCGGAAGCCGGCCGGATCGGCGAGGCGAATATGGCCGTCTACTCAGGCGCGAAGGCCGCCATCGCAGGCTTTGCCAAGGCGCTGGCGCGCGAGCACGGGCGGCACGCGATCACCGTCAATTCGATCGCCCTCGGCGCGGTTTCGCATGAAGGCATCAAGGACGGGCCGCTGCATCCGGACGCGACCATTCAGAACAACGAACTGCTCGCGAAGATGGTGAACCTCTATCCGATGTCGAAGGGCGTGGGGCGGCTGTCGCGGCCGGACGATGTTTCAGGGCTGGTGGCATTCCTCGCGTCGGACCGCGCCTTGTTCGTCACCGGCCAGACGATCGGGGCATCGGGTGGCTTCGCCATGATCTGAAGGGCCGGAGCTGCATGGCATCCGGCTGGCAGCGCCGTCAAGCAGTCCTGCAGCGCTTTTGAGGCCGGCGCGGGCGAGCCGGCACGCTGCCGACGACACTCGTGGCCTAGGAATCAGTTGGGACGAGTCTGCTGAGGCGCGCTGCGCTGCCTGAGCACATGTGTCGCAAATGCGGAAGGGGATGCGGAAGGAGATGCGATGTCTTCTGTCGACGAGCCGGGCATCGCGATGGCCGTTGCGGTGCCTCCATGCTCCTGGTGCGCCAGCAGGGCCCGAACCCGGCCGACAAGCGCGGATCGGTTGGCGACGCGCAGCTTCTTGAAGGCGTTGCCCAGATGGAAGCGGACCGTCGGATACTCCAAACCAAGCCGGCTCTGGATCTCCTTGTCGGGACAGCCGCAACTGACCAGCCACGCCACTTCGGCTTCGCGCTTGCTCAGCCGTCCTTCGCGCTGCAGCGTTGCCTCGGCGGATTCACCTTCCTCGATGGCGGGCGCGGATTCCTTCCAGCCCAGCCGTGAAAGCGCGGCGGTGATGGCCGGCTCGACGAGATTCAGGATCTCGATTTCGCTCGTATCGAAATTGCCCCGCTCCCGATTGCGCCAGATGCGAACGTCCCCGACGCATCGCTCGCGCTCGTAGAAATACACGTTCACTCCCCAGTACATGCGGTCGCGACGAAGGAAGTCGTTGAAGAACTCCGTGCGCGACAGGTCGGTCTGGCAGAGCACCTGCGTTGCCAGGGTGGGCTTGCGGCGCTGCATCATGGGGTAGGTCAGCGGGTCCACGAAGCGGAAGTAGTCGTCCCAGGAACGCAGGCTCTCCTCGGACAAGTTGAGCGCGGTCGTGCGGCCGAAGCGCTGCCTTTCGCCGTCCCACACCATCGACACGTAGGTGTCGGCACGAAGAAGGTCGAGCATCGGCAGAGCTATGCGCTCGCGCAGCTCGTCGCCGTCGGTCGCGTTCGCGACCAGGCGCATGAGATCCGATAGAGCCCTGGTCTGAATGGTGGAGAGGTGCATGGTCGATTCCAAGCAAGCTTCATGCGCGGGCACTAATGCTAGAGACTGCTGTGGTTTTCACCAGTCGGGTCTGACCCTAGGGTCCGTCCGGCAAGAGGGACCCCTAACGATTTCTATAGGTCCCCGAAAAACCCCCGCTGCGTACATTGAATCGTCACCAAACGCTGAACGAGCCATGCACGCGATCGATCTTCCTCTCTCTGCCATTCGCAAGCTCCTCGATGGAGCATCCGTCTCAAGCCTGGATCTGGCCGAGGCCTGCATCGCGCGGTCGCAAGCCTATAGCGACCTCAACGTGTGGGTCAGCTTCGATCCCGAGGCGTTGCGGAAAGAAGCGCGCGATGCGGACAGCCGTCTGGCCGCCGGCGAGCGGCTCCCCTTGCTCGGCATTCCCATCGCCTTGAAGGACAACATCGAGGCGGCCGGCATGGCCTGCGGGGCCGGTACTGCGTCATTGAACGGGAAGCTGCCCCAGGCGGATGCGGAGCTGGTCGCCCGCCTTCGGGCCGCAGGAGCCGTGATCGCGGGCAAGGTGGGCATGCACGAGCTGGCGTTCGGTATCACCACCAACAACGCGGTCACCGGTGCGGTCAGAAACCCCTGGGACCGCACCAGGATCCCCGGGGGCAGCAGCGGAGGTTCTGGCGCCGTGGTCGGCGCGCGCATCGTCCCCGCCTCCATCGGAACGGACACCGGCGGTTCGGTCCGCGTGCCTGCGGCCCTCTGCGGGGTCAGCGGCTTCCGGCCGACGGTCGGGCGCGTGTCGGCACAGGGCATCGCACCAATTTCGCTCACTCGCGACACCCCAGGGCCGCTGGCCTACACCATTGCGGACTGCGCGCTTCTCGATGAGGTGATGACAGGCGCCAAGGACAGCCAGATGAAGCTGGCGCTCCAGGGGCTGCGCCTTGGTGTCCCGAGGCGTCCGTTCTGGAATGACCTGGAGCCCGCACTCGAACAGGTGGCTGAATCCGCGCTTCAGACGCTGCGGCAGGCCGGTGTCGAACTTGTGGATATCGACATGCCCGCCCTGAGCGAGCTCAATGCCGGGGTCGGCTTCCCGGTGGCGCTCTTCGAGTTCGTGCGCGATATGCGGAGATATCTCGGGGAGCGCGGGCGCGGCGTGACGCTCGAGGAGCTGATCGCAGCCGTCGGCAGTCCGGATGTGCGCGGTGCCGTCGGCACGCTCCTGACCGGCGGAGGCATCCCCGAGGATGTCTACGAGAGCGCTCTCCAGGCGAGGGCGCGGATGCAGGCGCTCTACGCGCAGACATTCGAATCGCACCGCGTCGAAGCGCTGGTCTTCCCCACGACGCCGCGGGTCGCTGCCCGCATCGGTGAAGACGAAACGGTCGACCTGAACGGCACGCAGCAGCCCACCTTCGGGACATTCATTCGCAACACGGACCCCGGCAGCAATGCATCGTTGCCCGGCGCGACCATCCCGCTGGGCCTCGCGAACAACCTGCCGGTGGGCCTCGCGCTCGACGGCCCCATCGATTCCGACCGCCGGCTTCTGGCGATTGCCGAAGCCGTCCAGTCAGCGCTTCCGCCTGCCCCTCAACTCACAACTCCCAACTGAAATCCCGAAGGAGCATTCCATGGATCGTCGTCATTTCCTGCAAGCAACGCTGGCCGCAGGGGCAGCTTCCGCACTGCCCACAGCCTTCGCGGCCGACCCGCTCAAGGTGGCCGTGATGATTCCCCAGAGCGGTCCCGGGGGCTTGTTCGGTCCGTCGTGCAAGGCGTGCGCCGAGATGGCCGCCACGGCCTTGAACGCGCGAGGCGGTGTGCTAGGCCGCAAGGTCGAACTCCTGTACGGAGATGCGGGCCTTGCGCCTGCGGAAGCAGGCCAGGCCGCGCTGAAGCTCTGGAAGGGCCAGAAGGCGGGTGCCGTCATCGGAATGCACGACAGCGCGGTGCGCGGTGCGCTCGTGGGTTTGTTCAAAGGCCAGGTGCCGTACCTGTACACGCCCGTCTACGAAGGCGGGGAGTGTGCGAAGGGCACGTACGTCAAGGGCGAGACGCCGCAGCAGCAGCTGGAGCCTGTCATTCCGTGGCTGGCGGCCGAACGCAAGCCGACCAAGTGGTACATGATCGGCAACGACTACATCTGGGGTCGGAACACCAATGCCACCGCCAGGGCCTACATCGAGAAAACCGGCGCCAAGGTGGTCGGGGACGAGTACCTTCCCTTCACCGTCGACAACTTCGATGCGAGCCTCGCGCGCATCCGCGACAGCGGCGCAGACGCCGTGCTCGTGTCGCTGGTCGGCGGCGCTTCGGTGACCTTCAACAAGTCGTTCGCGAGCTTCGGTCTTTCGGACAAGGCGATCCGCCTGGGCACGCTGATCGAGGAGAACACCCTCGCGGGCATCGGTTTCGCCAACGCGCGCAACCTCTACTCGAGTTCCGGCTACTTCGCGAACATCGACACGCCCGCGGCGAAGGCCTTCGCTGCGGACTATGCCAAGGCCAACGGCGCGAACGCGCCGGCATTGAACGGCCTGGCCGAATCGACCTACGAAGGCTTCCTGATGCTCGAAGCGCTCGCGAAGAAGGCCGGCAGCCTGGATCCGGCAAAGCTCGATGCCGCCTCCGAAGGAACGACCTACGACGGTCCGAGAGGCGCGGTGACCGTCAAGGCGCGCCACGTGGAGCAGGACATCTACGTGGCCGACGTCACGGACAAGGGCTTCCGCGTGGTGAAGACCTTCCCGAAGGTCGGCGCGGGCCAGACTTGCAAGGTCTGACCATGCTCGACGGCAACATCCTGCTGCACGGCCTGAACCTGGCCTACGAGCTGGCCACGCTCGCGCTCACGACGCTGGGCCTGGCGATCGTTTTCGGCCTGCTCGGCGTCATGAACATGGCGCATGGCGAGTTCGTGATGCTCGGGGCCTATTCGGTGGTGACGGTGCAGAAGCTGGGGCTGCCGCTGGTGGCCGCAGTTCCCCTGGCGGTGGTGGTTTGTGGCGCGCTCGGGTACGTGGTGGAGCGCTGGCTCATCCGGCCGCTGTATTCACGGCCTTTCGATACGCTGCTCGCAACCTGGGCGCTGGCCATGCTCCTGAGAAAGCTCGTCGAGGCGGTCTTCGGCAGGGAGTACCGGAACGTCGAATCGACGCTGACCGAGCCGATGATGGTCTTTGGCTCGCAGTACCCGGCCTATCGCCTGGCGCTGATCGTTCTGGCACTCGTCGTGATGGCGGGGCTCTTCCTTTGGTATCGGCGCAGTGCGGCCGGGCTTCGAGTGCGCGCCATGACGGCGAATCCCGTTCTTGCGCAAGCGCTGGGTATCAATACACGGCGGCTCGCTTCGCAGGCGTTCGTCATCGGGGTCGTGTTCGCCGGGCTGTCCGGCGTGCTCCTTGCGCCGCTGATCCGCATCGAACCGGGCATCGGTGTCGACTACCTCCTGGACGCCTTCTTCGTGCTGGTCGTGGGTGGCCTCGGAACCTTGGGCGGCATGTTCGGCGGCGTCGGAATCATCGGCGGCTCGCAGGCAATCATCAGCAGCGTGGCGGGGCAGACCAGCGGCTACGCGGTCGTGCTGATGCTCTCAATCCTCTTTTTGTGGCTCAAGCCCAATGGCCTTTTTTCGCGACGCTAAATCGGCGGCCTTCCTGGCCGCGATCCTGGTTGCGCTGCCGTTCGCATCCAGCGAGTTCGTGGCGTACCAGATCGCCCTGTTCCTGATCTACGGGATCGCTGCGCAGGGCGTGGCCCTCTGCTGGGGGCGCCTCGGGTTCCTGCCCCTGGGCCACGCGCTCTTCTTCGGGCTGGGTGCCTACCTCTTCGGCGGGATGCTCAAGGGCGCGGAGTCGATCCCCGCCCTGTACCTGGCGCTGCCGCTCGCGGTGGTGGCGCCGGCCTTGCTCGCCTATGTCATCGCGCGCCTGGTCTTCGCCAGAAGCTCGCGCAGCGGGCCCTACTTCTCGCTCATCACCCTTGCGCTGACGATGCTGGGCTTCCTGGCGGCACAGCAATGGAGCGGCCTCACCGGCGGCTTCAACGGCATGTCGAACATTCCCGACATTCCCGGCACGTCCCGCTACGAGACCTTGTACTGGCTCGTGGCGGCAGTCGCGGTCATCACGACGCTCGTTCTCGCGATGCTGGCGGCCCGCCCCATCGGAGTGATCTGGGAAGCGGTGGCGCAGAACGAGGAGCGGCTTCAGCTGCTCGGGTATGCAACAGACCGCGTCAAGGCGAACGCCTATGCGTTCTCCGCCTTGCTCGCCGCGGCGGCAGGTGCCTTGTTCTCCGCGCACCAGGGCATCGTGACTCCGCAGGCGATGAGCTTCATTCTCTCGACCGAGTTCGTGATCTGGGCCGCCGTCGGAGGCAAGGGGAGCTCGCTGGGACCGTTGCTCGGTGCCACCGTGGTCGGCTACGCGTCCGCCGAGCTTCGGGAGCAGTTCCTCTACTGGGAAGTCGCCGTGGCGGCGCTCTTCATCGTCGTGGTGCTGTTCTTGCCGAACGGGGTCGCCGGTCTGCTGAAGCGCCGGGCCGACCCGCGCCGCAGCGCGGACTCGCCCGCCCCCGCCGGGCAGGAGGCGGCCACGTCCACGGCGCCCGTCTCCTTGACCCTCGACGGGGTGAAGACGGCCCAGTCGGGCGTGACGATCCTCGATGGGCTTTCCCTGGCCCTCAGCGGGCCCGGTATCCGCTGCGTCATCGGTCCCAACGGTGCGGGTAAGACCTCTTCGTTCAACGTCATCACGGGTCGGCTCCCGCTGCTCGGCGGTGGCGTCACGCTCAATGGCCACGATATCGGCGGGTTGTCTGCCTGGCGTGTGGCGCGCAAGGGCATCGGACGCAAGATGCAGGTGCCATCCGTCTTTGTCGACCTCACGGTGCGCGAGAACCTGGGTCTGGCCGTGTGGGCCGGACGGGCATCCGCCGTCGACACGCTGAGGCGGGCCACGCTGGGGTGGCACACCAGCCTTCTCGCCGAGATCCTGCAGGAGTTTCCCGCCCTCGCGTCGCAACTCGACGTTCCGGCCGGCACGCTGGCGCAAGGGCATCGGCAAGCGCTGGAACTGGCGATGACGCTTCTTCCCGAGCCGAAGCTGGTGTTGCTGGACGAGCCCTGCGCGGGCCTGTCGCCCGGCGAGACCCATCAGATGATCGATGCCATCAAGACCCTGGTGAGCCAGATCGGTGCGGCTGCGCTGCTGATCGAGCACGACATCACGGCCGTGGATGCCATGGGCGGCGACGTGTATGTGCTGCACCAGGGCCGCCTTCTCGACAAGGGCTCGCTCGCCGACATCCAGGCCAGCGCGGCGGTGCGGGCGGTGTATGCGGGAGGTCGCAAATGACTCTGGTCTTCAATGAATTGGTATGCGGCTATGGCGACACCGTCGTGGTCCGGGGAGTGTCTGGAGAAGTCCGGCCCGGTCATGCGCTCGCCATCGTGGGACGAAACGGTGTCGGCAAGAGCACGCTCCTGAAAGCCTTGGCCGGCCAGTTGCCGCTCACGAGCGGCGACATCGACTGGAACGGCCAGGCGCTCGGCGACAGGCCGCTGCACGCCCGGCTCGGCCTGGGAATCGCATTCGCGCCGCAGGAGAACGTCGTGTTCGGCGAGCTGACGGTGGCGGACAACCTGTGGCTGCACCTCGACGACCGCAAGGCCGAACGGTACGAGGAGGTCTTCCAGCACTTTCCGCTGCTTCAGCGCCGGCTTACCCAGCGGGCGGGGTCGCTCAGCGGCGGCGAGCGCAAGCTCTTGTCCTTCGCGCGGACCATGGGGCTGCAGGCCAGGCTCTCGATGCTCGACGAACCTACCGAGGGCGTTCAGCCGGAAAACATCGACCGGATGGCCGCGATGGTCAATCGCAGGAAGGCCGACGGCGATTCATTCATCATCGTCGAGCAGAACCTGGAGTTCGTGGCGGCCTTTGCCGACTCGGTCCTGGTGCTGGATCACGGAGAGGTCGTCTTGCAGGGCAGCTTCGCCGCCCTGGGCCGCGAACGGATCGAGCAGCACATGGTCGTGTGAGCGTCATTGCTCGAGGCGTGCCTCATGCTGCCTCACGTTGCTTCAAGCTGCCGTCAACGCGCGAAGCTCCTCGAGCAGCTTGACCGAAGGGCCCGGCAGCATGCCGGCGCGCCTGCGAAAGGCGGTCAGGATTCTCCTGTCGCTCGCGCCCGGAATGTCGAGGGCATCGATCAGCCCGGCCTTTCGCTCGGCGTCGTACATCGGGGCCGGCATCCAACCGAGAAAGCCCGAGTGGCCGATCAGGCTCTTGAGCGCCATGACCGAGCGCGTCTCGACGACCACGTTGGGCAGCGCGAGGTTCTGCCGCGCAAACACGCTCTTCATGTGCTCGAACGGGCCCGTTCCCTTCGGCAGGATCGCCCAGCGCTCGCCGAGGGTGTCCGACAGCTTCAGCTTGCGCTTCCTGCGCAGCGGGTGGTGGCGGCCAGCGACGACGTAGCTGGTGTCTTCCCACCTGCAGTCCTTCACGGCGACGATCTCGGCCGTGTCATCGGTCTCGACCCCGAGCGCCAGGTCGATCTCGTGCGAGACGAGCGCATCCGCCAGCCGGTCCCAGACGCCTTCGATGATCTGGACCTGAAGGTTGGGCCACTTGCTGCAGGTCCGCCCGATGGCCGAAGGAAGCACCAGGCAGGCGATGCTGCCGACCGCGCCGACGCGAATCGTGCCCTTCGCCAGCCCGAGCATGGCCTTGATGTTCTCGCTCGCGTGTTCCGATTCGCGCTGCAGCAGCAGCGCATGCGGCTGCAGCGCGCGGCCCACGTCGGTGAGCTGCATTCCCTTCGAATGGCGCTCGAACAGCGGCGCCCCGGCCTGTTCTTCCAGCCTGCGGATCGTGCGGCTCAGCGCGGGCTGGGTGATGTTGAGCGCGTCGGCCGCTCGCCCGAGGCTTCCCGACGAAACGATGGCGTTGAAGGCGACGAGTTGCTGCAGATCGAAAGTCATGCCAAACGGTAATGACTTTTTCTCGAAAAGGCAATTTTCAAGATGGGAGCGCGATTCCACACTCCCGCCATCGAGACAGCATTGCGAGTTCGCGGTGCACAGCAGGAAGAAACACGCAATGACCGGAACCGCACCGCACGCCGCTGCCGCGACGCCCGCACACCCCGCCACCGCCACAGCCAGCAGCATCACCGTTCGCGAGGCCGTGTTCGACCTGATGCGCCGCTTCGGAATGACCTCCGTGTTCGCGAATCCGGGATCGACCGAGCTCCCGATGTTCCGCGACTTCCCGAGCGATTTCCGCTACGTCCTGGGCCTGCAGGAGGCCTGCGTGGTCGGCATGGCGGACGGCTATGCGCAGGCGACCCGGAACGCTTCGTTCGTGAATCTCCATTCGGCTGCGGGCGTGGGCAACGCCATGGGCAACATCTTCACCGCCTTCAAGAACCGCACGCCGATGGTGATCACCGCCGGGCAGCAGGCGCGTTCGATCCTTCCGTTCGACCCGTTCCTGTCTTCGGCCCAGGCCACCGAGCTGCCGAAGCCCTACGTCAAATGGAGCATCGAGCCGGCCCGCGCCCAGGACGTGCCGCTCGCGATCGCCCGCGCCTACTACCTGGCCATGATGCCGCCTTGCGGTCCGGTGCTGGTGTCGGTGCCGGTGGACGACTGGGACCAATACACCGAGCTGGTCCCGACCCGGGCCGTGAGCACTCGGACCCGCCCGGAGCCCGAGCTCATTGGCCGGATCTCGGCCGCAATGGAGGCAAGCGAGCGCCCGGCATTCGTGGTGGGCGCCGCCGCCGATCGGGACGGCGCGTGGAACGAAGTCGTCGCGCTGGCGGAGGCGCACAACGCCCGCGTGTGGGTCGCGCCGATGTCCGGACGCTGCAGCTTTCCGGAAGACCATCGCCTGTTCGCCGGCTTCCTTCCGGCCATGCGCGAGCGCATCGTCGAACTGCTCGAGGGCCACGATCTCATCCTCGCCATTGGCGCGCCGGCCTTCGCCTACCACGTCGAAGGTGCGGGCCCTCATGTGCCTGCCGGCGCAGCGCTGTGCCAGCTGACCGAGGATCCCGATACGGCGGCCTGGGCGCCCGTCGGCATCTCGGCCGTCGGAAGCATCCGGCTGGGATTGCTGGACCTGCTCGCCGTGCCGCCGAAGAAGACCCGTCCGCTTCCCCCCGCGAGAAAGGCCGCGCCGCGTGCAGAGCCGACGCCGCTGATGTCGGTCGCCTACGTGCTGCAGACGCTCGCGGAGGCAAAGAAGCCGGAACACATCGTGGTCGAAGAGGCGCCGAGCGCACGGCCCGTGATGCAGGCCCACCTGCCGTTCACCCGCAGCGAGACCTTCTACACGATGGACAGCGGCGGCCTCGGCTACGGCATGCCCGCGTCCGTGGGCGTTGCCTTGGGCAAGTCCGGCAGCCGGGTCATCTGCCTGATCGGCGACGGATCGAGCATGTACTCCATCCAGGCGCTCTGGAGCGCGGCGCAGAACAAGCTGCCGATCACCTTCGTGATCCTGAACAACCGGCGGTACGCCGCCCTGCAGGATTTCGCACCGGTATTCGGCTTCTCGCCCACCGACGTCGTGCAGGGCACCGAGCTGCCCGACCTCGACTTCCAGTCGCTGGCCAAGGGAATGGGATGCGCCGCGGTGCGCGTGACCGACCCGGCCGATCTCCGCGAGGCTCTCGACGAGGCCCTGGCCAGCAACGCGCCGGCCGTCGTGGAGGTGCGGGTCGCCTGACCTTGCCGATCGTTCCCGCGTCCAAGGGCGGGACGCATTTTTTCAAACCATCCTACGGAGACAAGCCGATGAAGATTTCGATGTTGATCAATGGCGAGCGCACGGACGCCCGCAACGGCGCAACCTTTGAGCGGCGCAACCCACTGGACGGCAGCGTGGCGACGACCGCACCCGCCGCGACGACGCAGGACGCCATTGCTGCGGTGGATGCCGCAGCCGAGGCCTTCAAGACCTGGTCGGCCACCGGCCCCAGCGAACGCCGGGCGCTGCTCATGAAGGCTTCGCACGCGCTGGAAGCCAAGGCGGAGGCCTTCGCCGCGGCCGTCGCCGCCGAGACTGGCGCATCGGCCATCTGGGCAGGATTCAATGTCCACCTCGCGGCAGGCATGCTGCTGGAGGCTGCATCGCTCACCACCCAGATCAGCGGCGAGGTCATCCCCTCGGATGTGCCGGGCAACATGGCCATGGCCGTGCGGCAGCCTGCGGGCGTCGTTCTCGGCATCGCTCCCTGGAACGCGCCGGTGATCCTGGCCGTGCGTGCCATCGCGACGCCTCTGGCCTGCGGCAACACGGTCGTACTCAAGGGCAGCGAGATCTGTCCCGCCACGCATGGCCTGATCATCGAGGCGCTGCAGGAGGCCGGGCTTCCCAAGGGCGTGGTGAACTTCGTGACGAACGCGCCTGCGGACGCCGCCGCCGTCGTCGAAGCGATGGTGGCGCACCCGGCGGTCCGACGCGTCAACTTCACGGGCTCGACCCACGTCGGCAAGCTCATCGCAGCCACCTGCGCCAAGTACCTCAAGCCCGTCGTGCTCGAACTCGGCGGCAAGGCCCCGCTGGTCATCCTGGACGACGCCGACGTCGATGCAGCCGTCAACGCGGCGGTGTTCGGTGCATTCGCCAACTCCGGGCAGATCTGCATGTCGACCGAACGCATCGTCGTCGACGAGAGCATCGCCGACGAATTCGTCTCCAAGCTCAGCGCGCGGGCCGCGAGCCTGCCGCTGGGCGATCCGCGGCAGGGGCCCGTGGTGCTCGGTTCGGTGGTCGACATGAGCACGGTCAACCGCTGCAACGAACTGATCGACGACGCGATTGCCAAGGGCGCCAAGCTCGTCATCGGCGGCAAGGCGAAGGACACGCTGATGCCCGCGACGCTGCTCGATCACGTCACCCCGGAAATGCGCATCTTCCGGGAAGAGGCTTTCGGGCCCGTGAAGGGCATCGTTCGGGTCCGCGGGGTGGAAGCGGCGGTTGCCTGCGCCAACGACAACGAGTACGGCCTCGCAGCCGCGGTGTTCGGCCGCGACGTGGCGCGCGCCATCCAGGTGGCGGGGCGCATCGAGTCGGGCATCTGCCATGTGAACGGTCCCACCGTCCACGACGAAGCACAGATGCCGTTCGGCGGCGTCAAGGGCAGCGGCATCGGCCGCTTCGGCGGCAAGGCCGGCGTGGAAGCCTTCACCGAGCTGCGCTGGCTGACGGTGCAGACCACGCCGCGCCAGTACCCCTTCTAAGGGAACGCACGAGCGCACCGGCTTCCTTGTCGGGCGCCCTGTCACTTTCGGCGAGGCGCCGAGATGGACGAGCCGAGGCATGCGGCGGCAAAGCTGCTGCATCTGATTTTTAAAAAACTGGAGACAAGAAATGAAGTTTTGCTCGATGGGCCGCCGGCTTCTCGCCTGCACCCTGATCACCCTGGCCGCCGCGCCTGTCGTGGCGCTCGCACAGGATCAAAAGCCGATCGAATGGGTCGTCGGCTATGCCGCCGGCGGCGGCTCCGACACCGTGGCAAGAACGATCGCCGATGAGATGGGCAAGTCGTTGAAGCGCACGATCATCGTGAGCAACAAGCCTGGTGCCGCAACGAACATCGCCGCCGACTACGTGGCGAAATCGAAGGACTACGGGAACATCATGTTCACCGCCGACTTCGCCACGCTGGCGGCCAACCCGGCACTGTTCGCCAAGCTGCCGTACGACGCTGAGAAGGACTTCGTGCCGGTGGGCATGCTCGCAAGATTCCCGCTCCTGCTGGTCGTTCATCCGAGCAACCCCGCGAACAACCTGAAGGAGTTCATCGCGTGGGTCAAGGCCAATCCCAACGGTGCGAACTTCGCATCGGCGGGCGCCGGCAGTCCCCAGCACCTGGCCGCGGAGCTGTTCAAGGAACGCACCGGTCTCGCGTTGCAGCACGTGGCCTATCGCGGTGGTGCGCCGGCGGTCATCGATCTCGTGGGAGGCCAGATTCCGTTCGCGCTCATGGACAGCGCCACGGTCCAGCAGTACGTGGTGTCGGGCAAGCTCAAGGCGCTCGGCGTGGCCAGCAAGGAACGCCTGAAGAACTTCCCCGACGTTCCCACGCTCTCGGAGCAGGGCCTGACCGGCTTCGATGCATCCGCCTGGCAGGGGCTGGTCGTTCCCAAGGGAACCCCGCCCGAAACCGTCGCCGCACTGAACAAGACGCTGCAGGCCGCGCTCGCTTCCACGCCGGTGAAGGCGCGGCTGGAAACCCTGTCGCTCGAAGCACTGCCCGGCACGCCGCAGCAGATGACTTCCTATGTGCAAGCGGAACGCGAGCGATGGGGCGCGCTGATCCGCAAGAACCAGATCCGTCTCGACTGAAGGTCCACGTCATGAAAACGCAAGTCGCCATTGTCGGCGCAGGCCCAGCGGGGCTGATGCTCTCGCAGATCCTCCACCTCCAGGGTATCGAGTCGATCGTCCTGGAAACGCGCAGCCGCGAGGCGATCGAAGCCACGATCCGCGCCGGCGTGCTGGAACAGGGGACCGTCGATCTCATGAAGGAGATCGGCGCGGGCGCCCGCATGCAACGCGAGGGCTTCCGGCATGAAGGAACGATCCTGCGTTTCGACGGCATCGACCGCCGCATCGATTTTCCGGAGCTGACGGGCGGCAAGGCCGTGATGGTCTATGCGCAGCACGAGGTCATCAAGGATCTGGTGGAGGTTCGCCTGGCATCGGGCGGCGACATCCGGTTCGAAGTGTCGGACGTGAGCCTGCACGGCCTGGACACCACCTCGCCGAGCGTTCGCTTTCGGCAGCCCGGCGGCGAGCTGCAAACCATCGAGGCCGATTTCATCGCCGGCTGCGACGGCACGCAGGGCGTCAGCCGGCCCTCGATTCCCAAGGGCGTGCTGAAGGGCTTCGAGCGGCTCTATCCGTTCGGCTGGCTCGGCATCCTCTGCAAGGCGCCGCCGTCTTCCGATGAGCTGATCTACGCGCTGAGCGAGCGCGGCTTCGCGCTCGTCAGCACCCGTTCGCCCGAAGTGCAGCGCATGTACCTTCAGTGCGAGCCCACGGACAAGATAGAGAACTGGTCGGACGACCGCATCTGGAGCGAGCTTCGCGCCCGCCTGGCCACCCGCGAGGGCTGGGCGCCCATCGAAGGCGAGATCTTCAGCAAGACCGTCGTCGGCATGCGCAGCTTCGTGACCGAGCCGATGCAGTACGGCCGCCTGTTCCTGGCAGGGGACGCGGCGCACGTGGTGCCTCCGACCGGGGCGAAAGGATTGAACCTGGCGGTCGCCGACGTACGGGTTCTCGCTCGTGCGTTCGGGGAGTTCTACAAGTCGGGCCGGGAAGACCTGCTCGAACGCTACAGCGACATCGCGCTGCGGCGCATCTGGAAGGCGCAGCGCTTTTCCTGGTGGATGACCTCGATGCTGCATCGCTTCCCGGGTGCCGACGAATTCCAGCACAAGGTGCAGATCGCGGAACTCGACTACGTCACCGGCTCGCGCGCCGCGTCGACCGCATTGGCGGAGAACTACGTCGGCCTGCCGTTCGACGAATTTGCCCATTGACCGGTGCACGACCGCTCGCCAAGAAGCGGAAGCAGAAAGAGTCGATCCACCCCTTGGCGCCAGGCAATGCCGAACGCCCGACATGGAGACAAGACATGAACCATCACTTCCCTTCGGCGACCGCCGCCGGCTCGCGGGGGCGCCCATGAACGCCACCGCTGCAGCCTTCAAGGGCAATGCCGACATTGGCCGGCTGCTGGACGACGGCCCTTACACGACCATGCAGAAGCTCGTGGTCTTCCTGGCCGCTTTGTCGATCGTGATGGATGGATTCGACGGCCAGCTCATCGGATTCGCGATTCCTTCGATGATCAAGGAGTGGGGCATCACGCGCGAAGCCTTCGTTCCGGCGGTGGCGGCGGGCCTGATCGGCATGGGCATCGGAAGCGCCTGTGCGGGGCTGTTCGCCGATCGCTTCGGCCGCCGGATGGCCGTCATCGCAAGCGTCTTCCTGTTCGGCGCGGCCACCTGCGCGATCGGATTTGCGCCCGACGTGCTGACCGTGGCGGTGCTTCGATTCATTGCCGGCCTGGGCATCGGCGGTGCGCTGCCGAGCTCGACCACCGTCACGGCCGAGTTCACGCCGGCCCGCCGAAGGACGCTTGCCGTCACGACCACGATCGTGTGCGTGCCCCTGGGCGGCATGCTGGCGGGCCTCTTCGCCGCGCAGGTGCTGCCGGCCTTCGGATGGCGCGCGCTGTTCTTCATCGGCGGTACCTTCCCGATGGCTCTGGCCGTGCTCCTGCTTTTCACGCTGCCGGAGTCGCCGCGCTTCCTTGCCCGGCATCCGGCGCGCTGGGGCGAATTGGGCGGGCTGCTTGCACGCATGGGTCGCCCCATGGCTCGGGACGCCAGCTATACCGACGCGGCCGAGCAGGCCACCGAGAAACGAGCCGGCTTCGGCGCGCTCTTCTCCAGTGGCCTGGCCCGCGACACGCTCGCGACCTGGGCTGCGTTCTTCATGTGCCTGACGGCCGTGTACACCGCCTTCAGCTGGCTGCCGACGATGCTCGCCTCGGAGGGTCTTTCGATGAGCGTCGCCGGATCGGGTCTGACGGCCTACAACCTCGGCGGCGTGATCGGCGCGCTGGCCTGCGCAGTGGCGATCTCCCGCTTCGGATCGCGCTGGCCGCTGGTCCTGTGCTGCGCAGGCGCCGCCGCAAGCGCGTTCGCCCTGCAGACCCTGAACGTCGGAAAGGACACCAGCCTGCTCATCTTCGGATTCGGCGTGCACGGCATGTTCGTGAACGCGGTGCAGTCCACCATGTACGCGCTGTGCGCATTCATGTACCCGACCAGCGTCAGGGCGACAGGCACTGCATCCGCACTGGCATTCGGCCGCCTCGGCGCCATCCTGAGCGCCTTCGCAGGGGCCGCCGTGATCACCGGAGGCGGGGCCATGGCTTATCTGGCGTTGCTGGGCACGGCGATGTTCCTTGCCATGGTCGCACTGCTCATCGTGCGTCGGCACATTCCCGGGCGCGACGCGCTGCTGCAACGCGGTCGAGGCCAGAGCTTGCCAGGCGTCTTGCCGCCGCAAAACTTTTCACAGGAGAGGTCATCATGAAAATCACGATCGTCGGCGCGGGGGCGATGGGGTCCCTGTTCGGTGGCTTGCTCGCCGAGTCGGGCAACGAAGTCACGCTGATCGATTTGAACGACGCGCACATCGGCGCCATCCGCGCTCATGGGCTTCGCCTGGCGACCGACGGCGGCGATCGGCAGGTCGCGGCGCTCAAGGCCCTGCGGCCGGAAGAGGCTGTCGACATCCCCGATCTGCTGATGGTGTTCACCAAGACGCTGCACACCAGTGCGGCCCTGTCCGGGGTGAGACATCTGATCGGACCGGACGTGCATGTGCTCTCGTTGCAAAACGGCCTTGGCAACGTCGAGAAGATCGCGGGGTTCGTGCCGCCGGAGCGCGTGCTGATCGGCGTCACCACATGGCCCGCTGACATGGTCGGCCCTGGCCACGTGCATTCGCACGGCAAGGGCGTCGTGCGGCTCATGGCGGCCGACGGCATCGAGCGCCCCTTCGTCTCCCAGGTGGCCGAAGTGCTCACGATGGCCGGGCTCGATTGCAGTTCGGACGGCACCGTGTGGGCGGCGATCTGGGAGAAGGTCGCCTTCAATGCCGCACTGAACAGCATCTGTGCCGTATCCGGCTGCACGGTCGACGAACTCGGCAAGGTACCCGACGGCAGCCGCCTCGCGAACGACGTCGTCGCGGAAGTGCTGACCGTCGCATTGCGGATGGACATCAACGTGGATCCCGCCAGATGCCGCGCGAATGTGGCAAGCGCCATCGCCCAGCACAAGGGGCACAAGCCTTCCATGCTGCAGGACGTGCTGGCAGGCCGTCGTACCGAGGTGGAGGGGATCAACGGCGCGGTCGTGGCGCTGGCCGGTCGCCTGAACATCAAGCTGCCTGTGACGCAGACCTTGCTGTCTCTCGTGCGCCTTGTGGAAGCGCGCGCTATCGCCTGACCCCGCAATCGACGCTCATGCTGCTGTTGAACATCGAAGACTACCGGCGCAGAGCCCGCGCGGTGCTGCCGCGATTCGTCCATGACTACATCGAAGGCTCTGCCGACGATGGCCATTGCATGCGTCGAAATGCCGGCGACCTGTCGGCCATCGAGCTCACGCCGCGCGTGCTTCGCGACACCACGCAGGTCGACACCTCCATTGAGGTCTTCGGCCGGAAATGGGCGCTGCCCATCGGCATTGCGCCGACGGGGCTCAACGGTCTGGTCCGGCCGGAAGGCGACCGCCTGCTGGCGGTCGCTGCCGCTGAAGCGGGCATTCCTTTTTCACTGTCCACCGCTTCCAACATGCGGCTGGAGGATGTGCGCGCGGCCGCTCCAGGCGGCGTGCAGTGGATGCAGCTGTACGTCATGCACCGCGAGATGGCGAGCCAGATCGTCGAGCGTGCCCAGAAGGGCGGCTACCAGGCGCTGGTGCTGACGGTGGACGTTCCCGTCAGCGGCAACCGCGAACTCGACCTGCGCAACGGGTTCCGCATGCCGTTCCGGCCGACGCCCCGCCTGGCCTGGGACCTGATGAGTCACCCTCGGTGGTCGCTTCGGATGGCCCCTCGCGGCGCGCCCGACTTTGCCAACCTGACACCCTCCGGCAACGACGCGGGCTCGACCAGCATGCAGGCGGCGCTGCTGGCGCGCGCCATGGATCGGTCGCTCGTCTGGGAATCGCTGGCATGGCTTCGTGGATTGTGGAAGGGGCCGCTGCTTCTCAAGGGCGTGCTCCATCCGGACGATGCACGCATGGCGCTCGACCACGGCATCGACGGCCTGATCGTGTCGAACCATGGCGGCCGCCAGAACGATGCGTCGCCCTCGGCGATCTCCGCGCTGCTGCGCGTCGTGAATGCGGTCGCCGGGCGCATCCCCGTGTTCATGGACGGCGGAATCCGCCGTGGTGGCGACGTTGCGAAGGCCCTGGCCCTGGGCGCCACGGCGGTGTTCGTGGGCCGGCCCACGCTCTACGGCCTGGCGGTGGGCGGGCAGCAGGGCGCGTCAGCCGTGCTGAAGATCCTGGCCGACGAGCTGGTCCGCAACATGACCCTGCTCGGTGCCACCACGGTGCGCGATCTGCCGACGCGCCGGTTGGCGGGTGACGCTTCAGGCGGCTGAAGCCGTCGAAGCCCCCGGGGCGATGCCGCCTGCGCGGTAGGCACGGGGTGAGAGGTCGAACCGTTGCCGGAACGACCGGCTGAAGTGGCTCAGGTCGTTGAAGCCGTGCGCCATCGCGATCGCCGAGATGCCAAGGCCGGCGCGCGCCGGGTCCTGCAGGTCGGCCGCGGCACGCTCCAGGCGCCGGCGCCAGATGTACCGCGTCAGGGATGTGTTCTCGGCTTCGAAGAGCTTGTTGATGTAGCGCGGCGACAGGTTCAAGGCGGTGCTCACCATGGCCGTGTCGAGTTCGCACACGTCGAGATGGCGCTCCACGAAGTCCCTCACGCGCATCAACGCGGTTGCACGGTATTCGGACAGCGGCAGCGGTGAGGCCAGGATGACCTCGTCCAGGGCGGCAGCCAGCAGTTCGGTGAAGTTCCTGACCACCTTCTCCGAGGCAGCGGGCGGCAGGAGCGAGGCCTGCTTGCTGAAGCTCACCAGGTACCCGAAAAGGATCGGACACATCTGGCTCGATTCGCCGAAGCTGGTGGCCGTGATGCGATGGATGCTGCCGGCGCGGTGCGCGATGGCCGAGCGCGCCAGCTTGATCGTGATGATCTTGAACGTGTCGTCGAACCTGAGCGAGTAGGGCCGCTGTGCGTCGCAGACGGTGCCGTCGCCCGCCCTCAGCACCACGCTTCTTCCGTCCTGCTGCGCCATCGCCACGCCCGAGAGCACGAAATTGAAGATCAGCGACTCTTCGCTGGCACGCGATATGGCTGAAGCCTGGCGCTCGACGCGGTGCGCCGAAGCCTCGATGCGGGCAATGCTCAACCCCTCGAGGCGCGATGCCTCGACGGACGCCTCGAAGGCCATTCCGCTCGCCGGCCTGCACTCGAGATCGACCAGCGCACGGCACACGACGTCCTGCCAATAGCCGAATTTGTCGTGCTGATCGAGGCCGGCAGTGGAAGCGAGGATCGAGGTCGAGGTGACGGTGGAGGTCGACATGGCGGCCCGCCTTGGGGCTGACGTTGCACTTGCTCGGTGCCCGGGCAGCGCAGGCCCGGTGCATGAGTCCGGTTGTCCGGAGTTTGAGGGAAATCACGCAAGGTTGATGCCAAGGAAACCCTAGGTCGCGCCACTGTGACGCGCGTGTTTCGGTCCCTGGGCAGGGCCGTTCCAGTCAACTTTTCCGGCCGCGCCAGCAAAGTCGCGCGTGCCGGAAAAAAGCAAAGTTCGGGCAGGCCTTCGCGGAGGGCTGTAACCGCAACGGAGCGCACCTTGAAGACATTCACTTACATGCAGAACGCCAGCTACACCGGCCTCCTCGGCAACCGTCGCCAGCTGCTTCGCGGCGCGGCAGCGCTCGGCGCGGTGGCAGCGCTTGGCCAGGCCGGCAAGGTCTGGGCAGCCGACAAGGACACCATCAGGATCGGCTACATCAGCCCGAAGACGGGGCCTTTCTCTCCCTTCGCCGAGGCCGACGACTTCATCCTCGAGCAGGTGCGCAAGTCGCTCGCAGAGGGCCTCACGGTCGGCGGGAAGAAATACAAGGTCGAGATCCTGGCGCGCGACGACCAGAGCAGCCCCGACCGGCAGTCCAACCTCGCGGCCGAGCTCATCAACAAGGAGAACATCGACCTGATGCTGGCGCAGGTGGCCATCGGCCCCAACGCCTCGCAGCAATGCGAGCTCAACGGCGTGCCCTGCATCTCGACGGTGGGCCCGTGGCAGGCATGGATGTTCCCGCTCAAGGGCGATCCGGCCAAGGGCTTCAAGAGCGTCTTCCACTTCTTCTGGGGCCTGGAAGACATCTCCGACGTGTACCTCGACATCTGGTCGAACGTGCCGTCGAACAAGGCGGTCGGATCGGTCTTCAGCAACGACGTGCCGGGCAACGCCATGGGCGACCTGAAGCTCGGCATGCCCGGCGCGTTCGCCAAGGCAGGCTACAAGGTCGTGGACATCGGCCGGTTCCCGGTGGGCGCCGACGATTTTTCCTCCTACATCCAGGCGTTCAAGAAGGACAACGTCGAAATCGTCACCGGCCTGTTCAATCCGCCGGAGTGGGCTTCGTTCGTCAAGCAGTCCGCGCAGATGAACTTCAAGCCGAAGGTCGCGACGGTCGCCAAGGCGTTGCTTTTCCCGGGCGGTGTTGCAGCGCTCGGCCCGCGTGCCGATGGCATGTCCACGGAGATCTGGTGGACCCCTGCCTATCCGTTCAAGTCGAGCCTCACCGGCCAGACGGCCAGGCAGTTCGCCGATGCCTACACCGCCGCCACCAAGCGCGAGTGGACCCAGCCCCTGGGGGTCGTCCACGCGCTGTTCGAAGCGGGCATCCAGGCGCTCAAGGCCAGCGGCAACCCCAAGGACCCGGTCAAGGTGGCCGACGCCGTGCGCGTGATGAAACACGACACCATCATCGGCAGGCTCGACTTCACGTCGAGCGGCATCAAGAACGTCTCCAAGATGCGTGTCGTCGGCGGCCAGTGGCGAGTGAATGCGGCCGGCAAGCCCGAGCTCTTCATCACGAACAACAGGACGGCGCCGGAGATTCCCGTGCAGCGCAAGTTCGAACTCCTGAAGCTGGGCTGAGGAACTGCCATGCTGCTCGAACTGCGCGACGCAACCAAGCGCTACGGCGACATGGTCGTCATCCCGAAGCTCTCGCTTTGCGTGGAGGAGGGTGACTTCATCGGCGTGATCGGCCCCAACGGTGCCGGCAAGAGCACCATGTTCGGGCTCATCTCCGGCAGCACGCGCTGTGACAGCGGCAGCGTCTTCCTCGACGGCATGGACGTCACCACGCTGGACGCGGCGCAGCGCTGCCGCGCCGGCATCGGGCGCACCTTCCAGATTCCGCAACCGTTCGAGGGCATGACCGCCTACGAGAACGCCCTGGTCGCCGCGACCTTCGGCTCCAGCGGCAATGGGAGCCCCGCACAGGCCCTGGCGGTGGACGCGATCGAACGCTGCGGCCTCGCGCCGGTCGCAGACAAGCTCGCGGGCACGCTCACGCTGCTTCAGCGAAAGCGCCTCGAGCTCGCGCGTGCGATCGCCACGCAGCCGCGCCTGCTGCTGCTCGACGAGGTGGCCGGCGGGCTGACCGACGGCGAGATGCAGCAACTGCTGCAGCTGATCGTCACGATCCATCAGAGCGGCGTCACCATCCTCTGGATCGAGCACCTGGTGCACGCCCTGGTGTCGGCGGCGGACCGTCTCGTGGTGCTCGCCAGCGGCGCGGTCATCTGCGATGGCGACCCCGGATCGGTCATGGGCGACCAGACCGTGCGGGACACCTACCTGGGCTCAGACATCGGCGAGGAGGTCGGCCATGCTGCGCACTGACCGTCTCGATGCGTACTACGGCCTGTTCCAGGCGCTGTTTGGTTTCACGTTCGAGGTCAGGCCCGGCGAGACCGTCGCGTTGATCGGGTCGAACGGGGCGGGCAAGTCGACGCTGCTTCGTTCGATCGTCGGTTCGGTGCGCACTCGCCCGGACGGGGTGCTGCTCGACGGCCGGCCCGTGGGCGGGGACCCGGAGCGCAAGCAGCTCGATCGCGGCATTGCACTGGTGCCGGAGGGCCGGCGGCTGTTTCCCAGCCTGACGGTCCGTGAAAACCTTCAGCTGGCGATGCGCAACGGCCGCAAGGGGCCGTGGACCGTCGAGCGCCTGATGAAGGAGTTTCCGGTGATGGAGGCATTCCAGCACCGTCCGGCAACGGCCTTGTCGGGCGGCCAGCAGCAGCTCGTGGCTCTTTCTCGCGCGCTGGTCTGCAATCCCGATTACCTGCTGTGCGACGAGATCTCGCTGGGCCTGTCTCCGGTCGCCGTCAACGAAGTCTATCAACTCCTGGGCCGCGCACGCAGGGATGGCCTGGCCGTCGTGCTGGTGGAGCAGAACGTGAAGCGCGCGCTTTCAGAGTCCGACCGCTTCTATTGCATCCAGAAGGGGCGCGTGGTGCTGCAGGGCAGCTCCGAGCATGCGGACCACGCGCAAGTTGCCCAGGCCTACTTTGGAATCTGACATGCAAGCACTCATCGAAACCATCGCGGGCGGGCTGATGCTCGGCGCGCTCTACGCCCTTTTCGGACTCGGCCTCAGCCTGAGCCTTGGCGTGATGAAGATGATCAACATCGCGCATGGCGACCTGATCGTGCTGGGCGCCTACCTGTGCAGCACGGTGATGCAGCTCCTGGGCATCGGGCCGTTCGTCTCGTTGCTCGCCGTGATTCCCATGATGTTCGTCATCGGCTATGGGCTGCAAAGGGTGCTGCTCAATCGTGTGGTGGGCAGGGGAGCGCTTTCGCCGCTGCTGCTCACGTTCGGACTCTCGATCGTCCTGCAGAACATCCTGCAGGAGGTCTACACGGCCGATACGCGCAGCCTTCAGGCCGGCGAGTTCGCGCTGCAGGGCTTCGACCTGGGCGGGGTGTCGATAGGGCTGCTGCCGCTCGTCTCGACTGTGATCAGCGTGGCGATCTTCGCGGGCACCAGCTGGCTGATCGGCCACTCGCATCTGGGCCGGCAGGCGCGCGCCGTGGCGGACGACCCCGGTACCGCGCGGCTGGTCGGCGTCAACGACCGCAACTTCTTCGCGCTGGTCACCGGCTTCGTGCTCGCCGTGATCGCGCTCGCGTCGGTGATGTACGGCATCAGGACGCCGTTCTCCCCCACGGCGGGGCCCGAGCGCCTGCTGTACTCGTTCGAGGCCGTCGTGCTCGGCGGCCTCGGCAATGTCTGGGGCACGTTCGTCGGTGGCTTGATCATCGGCGTGGCGCAGCTCCTCGGTGCCAAGGTGTCGTCGGGCCTCGGCCCGTTCTTCGGACACCTGGTGTTCCTCGTCGCGCTGCTGGCACGTCCGCAAGGGCTTTTCGGAAAGGGTTCGCGATGAACTCGCTCGCATTGATTCATCAAGCCCGGCCGCGCAAGGCGGGCAGGGCGGTAGTCGGCGTCGTCCTTCTCGCCGTGCTGGGCGCCCTGGCCCTGGCGCCGTGGTTCACGAGCTTTGCAACTCAGCGGCTCCTCGTGGAGATCTTTACCGTCTTCGCGATGGCGCTGGCCTGGAACCTGTTGGCGGGCTATGGCGGGCTGGTGGTGGTGGGGCACCAGATGTTCGTCGGCGTGGGGGCCTATGCCCTCTTCGCGTTGTCCAACAGGCTGGGAATCAACCCCTGGATCATGCTGCCGCTGGCAACGGCGGCGACCGCGCTCTTCGCATTGCTGAGCGCGCTGCCGATGTTCCGGCTCAGCGGTGCGCATTTCGCGGTGGGGACGTGGGTTCTCGCGGAGATGCTGCGGATCCTGACGCTCAACAACGAATGGCTGGGCGCAGGCGGTGGCATGCCGCTGGAGGCGCTCGCGAGCTTCGATCGCTGGACGCGCAACGCGGGTGTCTACTGGTCCGCGCTGGTCACCGGCGTCGGCGCGCTCGTCATCGCGCGCCTGATGCTCAGGGGCAGGCTGGGCCTGGCACTGATGAGCGTGAGGGATTCGGAGGCCGCGGCGGCCGCATCCGGCGTTTCGATCCAGCGGGCCAAGCTCGCGCTGTGGGTCATCGCGGGCTCCATCACCGGGCTTGCGGGAGCCGTGGCCTACATGAACACGCTGCAGGTCACGCCGGACGCGACCTTCTCGCTGAACTGGTCCGCCGCGGCCATCTTCATCGCGGTGCTGGGCGGCATCGGAACGCTGGAGGGCCCCATTCTGGGAACGATCCTCTACTTCCTCCTGCGCGAGTCCTTCTCCGGCTACGGCTCCTGGTACTTCATCGGCCTGGGTTCGCTTGCCATTGCCACCATGGTGTTCGCACCGGGCGGGGCCTGGAGCCTTGTCACGCGGCGATGGGCCATCGATCCATTCGGCGTGCGGCGCGATATGCCGCGCCGCTGAGCTCCGTCCTCTTCACCCATTCACTCACAGTCAAGGAAATCCAGATGTCCGAAACAGCTTTCAAAGTCGCCGTCGTCCAGGCTGCCCCGGTTTTTCTCGATGCGAAGGCAACCACGGAAAAAGCCATCGGCCTGATCGCCGAGGCGGGGGCCAACGGTGCGAAGCTCGTGGCGTTTCCGGAGGTGTTCATTCCGGGCTACCCCTGGTGGCTGTGGCTCGGCGCACCGGCGTGGGGAATGCAGTTCGTATCCAGATACCACGCCAACTCTCTGCGGGCCGACGGGCCGGAGCTTGCGGCGATCGCCGCCGCCGCCAAGAAGTCGGACATCAACGTCGTGATCGGCTTTTCGGAAATCGACGGCGGCTCGCTGTACCTCAGCCAGGCCCTCATCAGCGACAAGGGCGAGATGGTGTTCAAGCGCCGCAAGCTGAAGCCCACGCACGTCGAGCGCACCCTGTTCGGCGAAGGCGACGGATCCGACTTCCAGGTCGTCGACAGCAGCGTCGGCCGTATTGGCGCGCTGTGCTGCGCGGAGCACATCCAGCCGCTGTCGAAGTACGCGATGTACTCGATGAACGAGCAGGTGCATGTGGCGTCCTGGCCTTCGTTCACGCTGTACCGCGGCAAGGCCTATGCGCTCGGACACGAAGTCAACCTGGCCGCCAGCCAGATCTACGCGCTGGAAGGGGGCTGCTACGTGCTTCACTCGAGCGCGGTCACTGGACAGGACATGTTCGACGAACTGTGCGACACGCCCGAGCGCGTGGCGCTGCTCAACGCAGAAGGCTGCAAGCCCGGCGGCGGCTACTCGATGATCTTCGGACCCGACGGCCAGCCCCTGGTGCCGCACATGCCCCAGGACCAGGAAGGCCTGCTCTACGCCGACATCGATCTCGCCAACATCGCCGTTGCCAAGGCGGCCTACGACCCCTCGGGCCACTATGCCCGCGGCGATGTCGTACGCCTCATGGTCAACAAGAGTCCGCGCCGGACCTGCATCAATTTTGGCGAAGGCGTGACCGACGGGGCGCAATGGACCGAAGCGAAGGCCGATTGAAAAAGGATCGCCCCGCCGTCAATTGGCCAGATCTGTTGGCCCAAACGCAGATGACGCCCGCCTGGTCGATTCGCATCAGTCCGATACGACGTGCCAAGCGAGCATCGGCGGTGCCTCCGGTGCCATGCAGAGGAGTTCACCGTTGTCGGTCTCCCGAGCTGACCAGCTGCAGCAACTTTCACCCGCTCTCAGTGACGATCGTTGGCAGCGTTCGCGGTCACCGTTCTCAAGGCGCCGACGACCAATTGCGCGGGCGGTGACAAGCCCGGCTCGGTGCGCCACCAGACGCCCAGCGGGCGCTCTGTCTGGGCCAGTTCGAGCGGCAGGATCCTGACCAGTCCCGTGCGCGCCTCCACTTCGGCCAGGTGCTGTGGCCACACGGTGATCAGGTCTGATGCAAGTACCAGCGCCCGGTTGGTCAGGAAGGACATGGATTCCACGGTAGCTACCGGCGCATCCAGGCCGGCCTCCCTGAAGGTGGCTTCGAGCTGCCGCCGCATGGACGTTTCGTGTGGAGGCAGAACCCATCCGAAGCCGCCGAGTGCCTCCAATTCGACACGTTGCCTTCTGCTTAGAGGATGACGGGCGCGCACGATCAACTGCGCGCGATCGATTCCAAGCACTTCCTGCGTGATGTCTGCCGGCAGGCGCCGCCGCGGCAGCCGGCTCGTCATCAGGTCGAGATCGCCACGGCGCAGCAGTGTCGTCAACCAGTCGTGCTGGCCCTCGACGACCGTCACGTGCAAATGAGGCTGGCGCTTCAACACGATGCTCAACGCCGACGGTAGAACGCCGCCAGCCGTGGATGGGAGGGTACCGACCTTGACGCTGCCATGGCCGTCGCGCAATTCCATTACCTCGCGATCTGCGTTGCGGAGCTGGGCGATGATGGCGCGTGCATGGCGCACCAGTACTTCACCGAAGGGCGTCGGCACCGAGCCACGGCTGGTGCGTGTGAAAAGCGCGGCTCCGGTCAGCGCCTCCACTTCTTGAAGCCCCTTGGTCACGGCCGATTGGGTCATGTTCAGACGCTCGGCTGCGCGCACGAGGCTCCCCTCGCGCTCGATCGCGTCAGCGAGGCGCAAATGGCGCAGGGAAATGCGCTGTTCCCAGTTCGGCATGAGCAACCCCTTCGAGAGAGAAAAAAGCAGGGCACCACCTGTGTCCTGGCCATCACTTATTTTCAAGTCGATGGTAAATGAATTCACTTTTTGGAAATTCGCCGGACTGCCATAGTGCCTCTCGGATAAATGAACCCCCCACTTCTCAAGGACGCCTTCAATGATCGAATACCCCGACCTCCAGCTCTATATCGGTGGCGCCTGGCGCAAGACGCGCAGCGACATGGCCGTGGTCAACCCGGCGACCGAACGTGAGATCGGGCGGCTGCCGCGCGCCGAGAGTTCGGACCTGGACGACGCGCTCGGCGCCGCCGATGAGGGCTTTCGCGCATGGCGTCGCACCGCACCCAGCGAACGCGCGGAGGTTCTGCGGCGCGCCGCGCGGCTGATGCGTGAGCGAATCGACGAGATTGCGCACTCGATCACGCTCGAGCATGGCAAGCCGCTGCCGCAGGCGCGCCTGGAAGTGATCCGGGGCTGCGAGTTCTTCGAGTGGGACGCTGGCGAGGCGGTGCGCACCTATGGCCGCGTGATACCGAGTGCCCAAGGCACGCGCTACATCGTGCACCACCAGCCCATCGGCACCGTGGCCGCCTTCTCGCCGTGGAACTTCCCGATGAGCCAGCCCGCTCGCAAGATCGGTGGCGCCATTGCCTCGGGCTGCTCGATCATTCTCAAGGCCGCGGAAGAAACCCCGGCCGGCGCCCTGCACATCGCCCGCGCGTTCCACGATGCGGGTCTGCCGCGTGGTGTGCTCAATCTTGTCTTCGGCGATCCGGCCGAAATCTCCGGCTACCTGATCCCCAAGGATCAAGTGCGTCTGGTTGCGTTCACGGGTTCGACCAGCGTGGGTCGTCATCTCACGACGCTTGCGTCCCAGCACATGACGCCGGTGCTCATGGAACTCGGCGGCCATGCGCCGGTGATCGTCTGCGATGACGTGGATGTGCGGGACGCGGCGGTGATGTCTGCGAACCGCAAGATGCGCAATGCAGGCCAGGTGTGTACATCGCCGACCCGCTTCTTCGTCGACGAGAAGGTCTTCGACGAATTCGTGGGGATCTTTGCCGAGCGCGCCCGGGCCCTGCGTGTGGGCGACGGCATGGTCGCCGGCGTGGAGATGGGCCCGCTGGCCAACGGCCGCCGGGTTCAGGCGCTGACCGAACTCGTGGATGACGCTACGGATTGCGGGGCTCGTCTGCTCGCGGGTGGCAAGCGCATGGATCGTGCCGGCTATTTCTTCGAGCCCACCGTACTGGCGAATGTGCCCTCCCATGCGCGGGTCATGGGCGAGGAGCCCTTCGGCCCCCTCGCCGTCATCAACCCGGTGAGCTCGCTGGACGAAGCCATCGCGCAGGCCAACGCAGTGCCCTTCGGCCTGGCAGCCTACGGCTTCACCCACAACGCAGCCAGGGCCGCCCGGATGGTGGAGGAGGTCGAGTGCGGCAACTTCTCGATCAACACCCTGGAAGCCTCGCTGCCGGAGACGCCGTTCGGTGGGGTCAAATCGAGCGGCTACGGGCGGGAAGGCGGCTCGGAAGGGCTCCACCACTACATGACCGTCAAGAACGTCTCGCACTTCATGCAGATCGAGGCCGCGTCGTCCAAGGCCTGAAAAGGCCGTGTCGGGTCCGGGGCGGCAGGCGACCGCTGCGGTCCCGGAGTGCTTCGCGGCGGGGTGACCGGTCAGCCGGGCCCCGGTCGATGGTTGCATCTTGCGATGCAACTCGGATGCGCATCATGACCCCGGAAGAATCTGGCCGATCGTCGCGTAGTGAGGGCCGGCGAGCCGGGAGATCGGGTCGAGCAGGGCCGTGTCGATCTTGCCCGCCGCAAGCAGCGAGTCACGGACGTGAAAACACTGCACTTCTCCGATGAACAGTCTCGTGGGCCCCGTCCCCAACTCGATGCAGCGATGAAGCCGGCATTCGACGGCGACGGGTACATCCGCGAGTCGAGGCGTGCCGATTCGTGACGCCGGCAAGGTGCGCAGGCCGAGCACCTCGATCTCGCTGATCTCGGTCGGATACTCCACGGCGCTCGCGTGAAGCGGCGGCAGCAGGGATCGATCGGCGATGTGAACGACGAACTCCTGCGTCTCGAGGATGTTCCGCGCCGTGTCTTTCAGGCCGGAGCCATCAGGCTTCGTGTCGACGCCGATGGCAAGCATGGGCGGTGAGTGGCTGACGAAGGTGAAGGAGGAGAACGGTGCGAGATTCACGACGCTTTGGCGCGATTTCGTGGTGACCCATGCGATGGGCCTGGGGACCACGATGCCAGTCATGATTTTGTAGATGTCGGCGGCGAGCATCTCCCGGGGATCAAGGTACGTCATCTGAGCTGGTGCGATGTCGATGCCACCGATGGTGGGGAAGGGGAATTTGCTGCGAGGGGCAGCTTGACTCGCCTGGCGCTTCTCAAGCCAGGCGAGGTGTTCTCGGAACGATGGGATCGGCCCGCCGTGAAGCACTGGTGTGAGCCGTGCGAGCAATCGGCCGGAGCCCGGCCTGCCCGATCATTCAATGGATACACCGGCCTCGACGATCACCGGCTTCATCTTGCTGGTTTCGGCGCGAACCGCGTTGTCGAACTGCTCGGGCGTCATCGAAACGCGGCTGTAGCCCAGGTCGGAGAACTTCTTCCAGTTCTCGGGGTTGGACACGGCTTTCTCGAAGGCGTCGTGAATTCGGTTGATGAGTTCCCGCGGGGTGCCCTTCTTCACCGCGACCCCGATCCAGAAGTCCATGACGAGAGAAGGCAGCCCGATCTCTGCCGTTGTCGGAACGTTCGGCAGGTGGCTGTTGCGGCTGGAGTCCGCGACGGCCAGTGGAACGACCTTGCCGGTTCGCATCATGTTGAGCGTGCCGGGGACCGCATCGAACAGCAGGTCGATCTCTTTCGTCATGATCGCCTGCATCGCCGGGGGAAATCCCTTGTACGGGATATGCGTGAACTTGGCCCCCGATGCGCTTCTCGACAGGATGTGTCCCAGAAGATGCGGCGCCGTGCCGGGTCCGAAGGAGCCGTAGAGGACGATCCCTTCCGGCGAGGACATCGTCTGCTTCAACGACTGGAGGCTGTTGATCTTGCCGGAGACGTTGGCCAGCATCACCTGCGGCGCACGCACGAGCATGGAAACGCCATCGAAGTCCCGAGCGGGGATGTAGGTGATGTTCTTGTACAGGATCGGGTTGACGCTGAAGTCCCCGGTCTGCCCGACGAACACGGTGTATCCGTCGGCAGGTGACGACAGCACATCGGCCGCGGCGATCTGCGAGCCGCCACCCGGCTTGTTCAGGATGACGATCGGCTGCCCCATCTGCGTCGTCAGTTCCGGGCCGATGATGCGCACGAACGTGTCCACGGCGCCTCCGGCGGGAAAGGGAACCACGACGCGGATGGGCTTGTTCGGATACGCAGCTTCGGCGTGCAAGGCCGGAGCTGCTCCTCCAAAAAGACAGACTGCGGTGGCAAGAAGGACAGTCCTGAGAATCAGGCGCTTGGAGTCGTGACCAGTCATGAGGTTCTCTGAGGGTTGAGTGAGTTGGCGGCGACGTCTTCGAGGTGAGTCGCTCTGTTCGGCTTGGTGGAGGTCTGCGTTGATCGGTCGGAAGCGCGAGAAGGTCACTGCGAAGGCAACTCCAAGAGACCTTGTGGTTGCCTGGCGAGACACGCTTGGCTGCGACGCTCGGAGGGTTCGATGTACTGCGCTGAGTGCTCAGGATCCCTTCGCAGCGGGCACGGCCGCATCGGGATGATGGAGGGCCAGGTCCGCGTGCCACTTGCCCCAGTCCCTGGCAGGGTGGACGGTGCCGCACGCCTTGCATGTGCGGTCCGCTTCGCTAGTCTCATAGAACTGCGCGAAGACCTTGGGCAGGTCGCTCACGATGCTCTGCAGCTGCAGTTCCTTGCGCACGATGAGCGAGCCGCATTTCGCGCAGACCCACTCGAACGCGTCCTTCTCTCCTATGGGGCGAGATCGCTCGATGACGGTGCAGAGGCTGCCGGGCTCGGGCCGCTGCGGCGAGTGGCGCACGTGGGCGGGCAGCAAGAAGGTGTCGCCCTCCTTGAGGTTCACGCGCTCGAACTGCCCACGGTCCCACAGAAGAAGATGTGCCGTCCCTCTGAACTGATGGAAGTACTCCTCGAAGGGGTCGTCGTGGAAATCCGAACGCTGATTGGGTCCGCCGACGACCGTGCAGATCAGGTCCGAGTCGGCCCATATCTGCTTGTTCCCAACGGGAGGCACAAGGCTTGCTGCGTTCTCTGCCAGCCAGTTGCCAAAATTGATGGGCTCACCATACTTAAGATTCATATTCATCTCGCCATGAAAAAAGAGAACAGAAACATCTCGTTGAAGCAGATGCGTGCTTTCGTCGCAGTGGCACACGCAGGTAGCTTCACGCGGGCTGCAGAGCAACTGTTCATCACGCAATCAGCGCTTTCCTCGTTGATTCGCAACCTCGAGGCGGAACTCGAACTCCGTCTGCTGGACCGGACCACGCGGCGCCTAGAGCTCACCGACGCGGGACAGGAGCTGCTGCAATCGCTGGAACACCTGCTCGGCGACATCGACAGAATGACATCCAATCTGCGAGACGTGGGTGCCGTCCGGCGTGGCCGCGTGCGCGTCGGTGCCACACCGCTGCTGGCCTCGACCTTCCTGCCGGTGGCGATCCAGGCCTTCCGCGAGAGGTATCCGGAAGTCACCGTCCGCGTCTGCGACGACTCCTCCGCCAGCCTTCTGCGGGCTCTGGAAGACGGAGACATCGATCTGCTCGTTGCCACTCTGGATGGAGAGCATCCGGAACTCGTCTCGGCGGTGCTGTTGACGGATGTCATGGTCCTCGTGTGCCGTCGTGAACATCGGTTGGGGAAAGCTCAGCAGGCGACGTGGAATGACCTGCTGTCCGAACCCGTCGTCGCAATGTCGAAGGGCAGCGGGCTGCGCGCGATCATGGACTCGGCCATGGAATCGATCGGGGAAAGCATCACTCCTTCCCAGGAAGTCAACCATGTGGCGACCGCGGTGGCCATGGTTGCCGCCGGCATGGGAGTGGCTGTGCTGCCGGCCTATTCGGTTCGCTTCAGCGAGACGGGCGCAGTGCTGGCGGTTCCACTTGTCTCTCCTACCGTCGAGAGATACGTGAGCCTGGCGACACTCAAGCGCAGGACTACCTCCGCGGCTACTCAGGCGATGAGCGATCACCTGCTGGAGTTCGCGCGCGGCTAGCGGCATGGCCGGACTCACTGGCACACGTCGCCCCAATGCGAGGCCACGGCGTCCAGCACGCTGTAGGCGGTGATTCGAGATGATTTCGGATTGCCTGCCGTAGGCAGGTTCTCGACAACGATCCGCATCGTTCCCGCCTCGCCGCAGGCGGTCACCTCATGGCTGTTCGAATGGGCCTCCGGGTCCGCGACGAGTTCGACGCTCACAGCCTGGGGATCTCCCACGGCGAGTGCAAGGGCCGCGACGACATTGGCGTTCTGAGGGAACCGAGTTGCCGCTTCTTCGGCATTTCCGCGAAAGAAGACGGTGCGTTTGTCCAGGGCTCGGAGGTCTGTCAGTTTTTCTGCAGCGGTGCCATGCCATGCGGCCACCGGTTTGCTTCCTCGATACTCCACGTGGACAGCACCGACGCGCCGTGCTGCCCGCAGGTAGTCCAACCCTCCGAGTGCACCCGACGGAACCAGAAGCCGACTCTTGCCCAGGCGAGCAGAGTCCCACAGCCGGGCGCGCAGCAAAGGATCCATCAGCGCGCCCACCGAGGCCGCGACGAGATCGCACCCCGCCTCCAGACAGCGTGGTGCATGGCTTTCGAGGGCGGCATGGCCAGCGACCTCCACGACCAGGTCGGGACCGGCGGCGAGCAAGTCGTCTACGGAATGCCAAGCTCGATCGAACTCGGCATGCGGCGAGGCACTGGTCACAAGGGCACCCAGGAATTCCACGCCGGGCAAGTGCCCGGCCTTCAACTCACGGGCGACGGCCTGGCCCAACGCGCCGAAGCCGATGAGCGCAATGCGCCGGGAATTTCGAGATACCCGCATCATCTTCCTTCTTGAGGCAAAGCCGCCGCGCTACGTGTTGAATGTGAGTACAAGCCGAAGCGACTTTCTTCAACTGCCGGCAAGGCCACTTTCGAGAAACATCCGGCGCGTCAGTGCCTTCTGTTCTTCGGTCAGCCCGAGCAGCGGCCGGCGCACCGGTCCACCCGCCTGTCCCAGCAGTTCCTGCCAGTACTTCGTGTGCGCTTGCGGCGTGCCGGCGGGGCGGCTCTTGCGGAATGCCTGTCGTGCGGGCTCCAGGCTGTCGCGGACAGCACGGGCTTCGGCGTGGCGACCTTCGAACGCGAGCTTCGTGTACTCGTGAATGCGGTGGTCCTTGGCCGTCTGCAGAAGAAGCGGCGGCGTGGAACACAAGTACAGGCGCCAGCCGAGATCGATGATGTTGTCGAGCCACTCTTCCTCGGAGGCCGTGCTCACCTGGATCCGGTCGCCGACGAGCCGCGTGAGCTCCGCGTACTGCTCACGGGGAACGCTGTACTTGATGGCCACGATGTTCGGAAGCTCCGCGATCCGGGCGCAGAGCTTGGGCGACATGATGTACCCGCAATCGGGGTGGTTCCACATGGCGATGCCGATGTCCAGCGTTTCGCTCAGGTGCCGGTAGTACTCGTAGACGGTGTCTTCGACATCATTGGCGAAATGCAGCACGGGGCTGTGCACGATGATCCAGTCCGCGCCGTGCTTCTCGGCATGGCGCGCGAGATCGATGACGACATCGAGATTGGTGTCGGAGCAGGACATCACCGTGCGAGCACGTCCTTCGCAGACCTGCGCAGCGATCTCGAAGCTGCGCTTTCGCTCCGGCACGGACATGGAGAAGAACTCGCCCTGTTTCCCGGTGATGAAGAGTCCGGCCACCTTGAGCGCTCCGATCCAGTGATCGATGTTCCGCGCGAACGCCTCCTCGTCGAATGAGAGATCCGGCCGGTAGGGGGTGGTGCTTGCGGCCCAGACGCCGGTGAAGTGCTCTTTCGCGTAATGCTGGGCGTTGTCCTTCGTGTACTTCATGTGCTCCTTTTGTTGCAGCGGTTCGACCATGTCGTTGATTACAGGTCGCACGGCGATCGGGAGCAAACGCGAAATTTCGAAGAACTCAGAAAGCAGGTTTCTGAATCGTTCGAAGAGGCGCCTGCTGCTTGTGGCCGTCGTGCAGCTTGCTGTCTTCTGGAGGAAGGATGTGCGTCTCATTTGTCCAGGTTCAGCAGCGATGGCCGGTGATTGCTTTGCATCCTTGTCCGCATGCGGATCGAGCCGCTTGGGCGTGAGAGGTCGCCGGCAACCTTGAGCGGCGCCGGGCGGAAAAAGGGGCAATTTCACGAAGGGTGCTACGCCGGAGTGCTTCCGATCGCATTGCACCCCCTGTGAGATCTAGGCAGTGTTCTGCACCAGTCCCGCAAAGTCGCGTTGCGCACCGAGGACGAGTCGAAGCATGGCGTCGTGTGCCCTGATGCTGTCATGTCGTGCGAAGGCATCTCGCAGATCCTGATAGCCGGCGACGACCACCAGCCGTCGCTCGAAACTGCCCAGTGTCATGCGCCGTACCAGCGCGACCTGATCCGCATACCGGGCGATGCCCGATGCAAGCCTCTTGTTGCGCACTGCGGCGAGCCAGGCGTCCCGAAACTGGCGTCCGGCGCTGAACGCGCCAGAAGCGTCATTCGTGTCGTGTGCTCGCTGTGCTTCGGATAGCGCGAGGTCCACGCGCTGCAGCTGCTCGTCGGTGATGTCGCGAGCAGCAAGGGCTGCCGCCCGGGGCTCGAGAAGCAGCCTCAGCTCGAAAACATCCTCGACGTCTTGCGGCGTGAGGGTGGGGACCTTGTAGCCGCGCGGTGTGCTGACCAGGTAACCCTCGGCGACAAGCTGGAGAAGCGCCTGGCGCACGGGCACTCGCGAGACGCCCAGTTGATTCGCGATGTCCGCCTCGACCAATCGTTCGCTGGCACCCAGGAGACCGCTGCGCAAGCGCGCCAGCAGGTAGTCATATGCCGAGGCGCTCAAGCTCGGCTGGTTGGCTGCGGAGTTTTCTTCACTGACTTGCATGTTGGCGATCAAGGGGCGGAGGCGTGAGCTTAAGGCGCGCCTCGCAAGGCGCTCGATCTGGGTGGGCGCGGTGTCGGCGCCGGCCGGTGCATCTCATTCAGTCAGTATACCGAAATGGTCGAATTGTCCGAGTTCTTCACCGATGGATCGTAAGAGAGCCCTTAGAAATCATCGAGACCGGCTTGTCTTGGAACGATTTAAAGGTATACTGAACATTCCACTTCTTGATATTTTGATGATCTCGAACGAACTTGGACCAAGACGGATAGCGGAGCTTGTGCAGGGCGACAGGGTGCACAAGAACCTCTATCTCAGCGAAGAGCTGTTTGCGATCGAGCAGCGCGAACTGTTCGGCAACACCTGGTCGTTCCTCGGTCACGCAAGTCAGATCGCCCAATCGGGCGACTTCTTCACCGTTGAGATCGCGGGCCAGTCGCTGATCGTCCTTCGCGATGAAGCGGGCGAGATTCGGGTGCTGCACAACCGCTGTGCGCACAAGGGAGCGCAGCTGCTCACCGCCGAGTCCGGGCGCTTGAAGGGGCGCTTCGTGCGGTGTCCATACCATGCCTGGTCGTATCGGCTGGACGGCGCCTTGTTGTCGTATCCGCTTCGCTCCGGTTATGAAAATACCGGGCTGAAGGCCTGCGAATCGGGGCGCGGCCTAGCGCCGGTTGCAGGCTTGCATGTGTACCGCGACTTCATCTTCGCGCGGCTCAATCCTGGCGGGCCCGCTTTTCACGAGTACTTCGGCGACGTCCTGCCGATGATCGACCTCATGGTCGACCGCTCACCCGTCGGGCGCCTGGAGGTTGCCGGTGGGGTGCTGCGCAACGTGGTTCACTGCAACTGGAAGCTGTACCTGGAGAACGTCAACGATTCCGTGCATCCGGTCTCCACGCACGAGTCCGCGGTGCGCGCGGCGCAGGCGGTCGCGCGCGACCATCAGCCGGATCCCATGCCGCTGGCTCTGGAGCAGATCCTCCCGTTCGGCGAGAAGTACGAGTTCTTCGAAGGCATGGGAGGCAAGGTCTTTCCGAATGGCCATAGCATCTCTGGAACGCGCTTCAGCGTGCACTCCGGCTATGGAAACCTTGGACAGTATGTGCAGGACCTGCAGGCCGCGCACGGCGAGGAGCGCGCAAGGCAGGTGCTCGAGCAGGCGCCCCAGAACACGGTGCTCTACCCGAGCCTTGCACTCAAGGGTTCGCCCCAGACCATCCGGGTGATCCGGCCCATCGCCGTGGACAGGACCGTCATCGAGGCCTGGAATTTCCGTACGGTCGGCGGGCCGGAGATGCTCCTGGATCGCGCGCTCTCCTACAGCCGGCTGATCTTCTCGCCCATGTCGGTGGTCGCCCATGACGACCTGCATCTCTTCGAGTCCCAGCAGAAGGGCTTGCGATCGGGGCCCAACGAATGGGTGAGTCTGCATCGAGAACACGATCCCCGGGAACTCGACGATCCGACGCGCGAGACGAGCGGCACGAGCGAGCTGCTGATGCGCAACCAGTATCGCGCCTGGGCCAAGTTCATGACCATGAACATGAAGGACGAATGAGATGTCGGTGGCAGCGTGTGTCGATCTGATCTACCGGGAAGCCTTTTTGCTCGACGATGGCCGGTACGAAGAGTGGCTGAAGCTCTTCGCCGCGACCGGGCGCTATTGGGTTCCGCTCAGCAAGTCCCAGGACGAAGGCGATTCGCAGCTTTCGATCGCTGATGAGGACATGAATCTCCTACGGTTGCGCATCGAGCGGCTTGCCTCCGGTCGAGCCCATTCGCAGCAACCCCCGAGCTCCATGCAGCACGTGCTTCAACAGCCGATGCTCATCGAGCAGGACGCTGATGCCAGCGAGTACACCTTTCGAACCGCGTTCACTTATGCGGAATGCAGGGGCGATGACGTCCTCGCGCTCCACGGCCACTACGTTCACCGGCTCGTTCGAGACGGGGAGCAATTCCACATCCGGCTCAAGCGGGTCAACCTGGTCAATGCCGCGAGCCGCTTGCCGATGATTCAACTCTTCCCCTGAAGGTCGAAGATGACAGTGTTGGCGCTTCACGAACGGCTGCGATACGACATCGACAGCGGGCAGGTCCTCGATGAAGACAGGCGATACGTTCTGCTGCGGGCAGACGTGCTCATGGGCATCTTCGAAGGCCTGTCTCCGGGCGCCTCTGAGGATGCGATGAATGCGTTCCGGGATTCCGTGGACCGCTATGGAAGCGCCAGTGTCCGCGCATACAAGAATCTCGCGGACGCCGACGGCACGCAGTTGCTCTCCACCGTTGCGGCAGGTGCGGCATCGCTCGGCTGGGGCCGATGGGAGATCGAGTCTGATGGCACCACCTGCCGGCTGCGCGTCCACAACAGTCCCTTTGCCCAGGCGCACCGGGCCCAGGAGAAGGCATGCGCGCCGATCGTCGGCATGTTCTCCGCTGTCTGCAGCCACGTCTGGCAAGAGCGCGTCCTCGCGCGAGAGCTGCACTGTTTTGCGTGCGAATCCACCTCTCCGCGCGCAGCGACGGGAGTCTGCACGTTCGAAGCCACCCGTCAACGATCAACCTGAGTACTCGATGAGCACCGTCTACAACCGATTCCGCGCAACCGCCCTGCAACGAGGAGATTCCGATTTCCTCTGTGTCGAAGAAGTCACTGCGGCCAACTACGGCATCGAGCCGGAAACATTCTCCTGGCGCGATGCCGCGCAGCGGATCGAGACCCTGAGAGCGGCATACGCATCGGCGGGGTACGGGCACGGGCATCGCGTCGGCCTCCTGCTCGAGAACCGGCCCGATCACCTGTTTCATTGGCTCGCGCTCAATGCGCTGGGCGCCTCGGTCGTTCCCATCAGCGCCGAGATGCGCTCCGCCGAACTGCAGTATCTGATCGGACACGCGGAACTGGCACTCGTCGTCGCGCTGCCGAGCAGGCTCGATGCGGTGCAAAGTGCTGCAGCGGCGGTCGGCATCCAGACGAAGGTCACCGCGGCAGACGTCAGGGATTTTCCGCGCCCTGCATCGAAGGCGCCGTCCGAGGAGCATCCCGGTGCGGACAGCGAGTGCGCGCTGCTCTACACGTCGGGCACGACAGGCCGGCCCAAGGGCTGCCGTCTCTCGAACGACTATTTCCTGCATATCGGCGACTGGTACACGACGCTGGGCGGATGGTGTCCCGTGCGTCCGCATGAAGAGCGGATCGTCACACCGCTGCCCATGAATCACGTCAATGCCATGGCCTTCACCGCCATGGCCGTCATGACATCCGGCGGCTGCCTCATCCAGCTGGATCGCTTCCATCCCAAGACCTGGTGGAAAACCGTGCGCGCCACGCGCGCCACGATCTGCCACTACCTGGGTGTGATGCCAGCAATGCTGCTCGGAGCTGAACCCTCCGAGCTGGATCGGGCCCACTCCTTGCGCTGGGCCTTCGGCGCAGGTGTGGCCCGGCAGGACCATGCCCGTTTCGAGGAACGTTTCGGCTTCCCGCTGGTTGAAGGATGGGCCATGACGGAAACCGGCGCCGGCGGTGCCATTCATGCCAATCAGGGGCCGCGAGAAATCGGCGTCAATTGCTTCGGAGCCGCGAGCGCAGACATCGAAGTGCGGCTGGTGAACGACGAAGGCAAAGACGTCGATCACGGTACGCCGGGTGAACTGCTGGTCCGCGCCAAGGGAGCGGATCCACGCCGCCACTTCTTCTCCGGCTACCTGAAGGACGAAGCCGCCACGCAGGAGGCCTGGGCGGGCGGATGGTTCCATACGGGCGACATCGTGCGCCGAGCGGCCACAGGAAGCATGTACTACGTCGACCGCAAGAAGAACGTGATCCGGCGCAGTGGAGAGAACATCTCCGCAGTCGAAGTCGAAGGCGTGCTGGCCCATCACCCCGCCGTCAAGACGGTCGCGGTCGCGGCCACGCCCGACGCAGTCCGGGGAGACGAGGTGCTCGCGTGCATCGTCCCCGCCGAGCCGATTGCGCACGAGATGCAGGAGCAGGTCGCGCGCAGCATCGTCGAGCTTGCGCTGCAGGAGCTGGCTTACTACAAGGCACCCGGCTACGTCGCGTTCGTGGAAGCGGTGCCGGTGACCGGTTCCCAGAAGATCCAGCGCGGCGAACTTCGCCAACTCGCTGCGACCTTGCCTGGCACCGCGAACTGCGTGGACACGCGGGCCATGAAGACCCGCCAGTCATGAGAACGAATCGCACCGGCTACGAGGGCGTGGCCCTCGTCGCGCCGTTCACGGTGCCCTACGAGCGCTACAGCATCCGCAATGCGCAGTGGTTCGCCGCACAGGCCTTGCGTGGCCTACTCAAGGAAGCCAGGCTGGACAAGGACCAGATCGACGGCATCAGCCTCAGCAGCTTCCTGCTCGGTCCTGACACCGTGGTCGGTCTCACGCAGCAACTGGGCATTTCCCCGCGCTGGATGGACCACGTGCCGACGGGAGGGGCCTCGGGCGTCATGGCCCTTCGCCGGGCGGCGAGGGCCGTGCAGTGCGGCGATGCCGACGTCATCGCGTGCATCGGTGCGGACACCAACCACGTCGAATCCTTCCGCCAGGGACTTGCGAATTTCAGCTCGTTCGCGCGCGATGCCACCTATCCCTACGGTGCGGGCGGACCAAACTCGATGTTCGCACTCATCACCGACAACTACATGCGTCAGTTCGGAGCGACCCGGGCCGACTTCGGCCGGATCGCCGTCAGCCAGCGAGCAAATGCAGCGCTCAACCCGAACGCGATGCTGCGAAAGCCGATGAGCCTGGACGACTACATGCGGGCACGCGCGATCGCAGCGCCGATCCATCTTCTCGACTGCGTCATGCCGTGTGCCGGCGCCGAGGGATTTCTCGTCATGCGGGAAGAGCGTGCGGAGGCTTTGTCGCTGCCTCACGTGAAGCTTCGTGCAGCCATCGAGCGTCACAACGCCTATGCGGAAGACCCGGTGATGATCCGCGGCGGCTGGCTCCGGGATCGCGACGAGCTGTACGCACAAGCGGGCATCTCACCCAGCCAGATCGATGTGATCCACACCTACGACGACTATCCGGTCATCGTGCTCATGCAGTTCGAAGGCCTGGGGTTCTGCGATCTGGGCGGTGGGCCGGAATTCGTGCGAGAGAACACATTCACATACGACGGTACCGTCCCGCACAACACGAGCGGTGGCCAGCTTTCTGCAGGGCAGGCCGGCGCCGCAGCGGGGTTTCTGGGACTCAACGAAACGATACGGCAGCTGCTTGGAACAACGGGCGCGAGGCAGGTGAAGGACGCCCGGTGGGGGCTCGTGAGTGGCTTCGGCATCGTGAACTTCGATCGGTGCGTCTGCACCGGCGCCGTCGTCCTGGAGAGCGCGCAATGACATCCTCCGTCTTTCCCCTGAAGAACCCCGTGCTGCGTACGCAGCGCATGAATCTTCCCCCCATGGGGCGAGGGCGTGTGGCCCATGGACTGACCAGAGCCGCGGCGCTCAGCGACCATCTCGAGCTCCAGGTGTGCGAGGAATGCGGGACCGTCCAGTATCCACCGCGAGATGCTTGCGGGAACTGCCTGTCCCCTGAACTCGACTGGCGCAAGCAGAGCCCGTGCGGGGAACTGCTCAGCGTCGCAACACTGCATCACAGCAACCACCTCTACTTCCGTGAGCGTCTGCCATGGCGCATCGGGGTGGTGCGCCTCGACTCGGGCGCCACCGTGATCGCCTTTCTGACCGATAGCGTGGCCCCGCCCACCAGCCCTGCGGGATCGGAACGCACGAGAGTCCAGGTCCTGCTGCGGCTCGACCGGGCCGGACAGGCTGTGCTCGTGGCACAGCCGATCGAAGAACTGAACCTCGACGCAAAGGACAAGCTCCAGATGGAAACCGGATGCAGCCCCCGTGGGCGGAAGATACTCGTGACGGACGGCAAGACCGCCGTAGGCCAGGCCATCATGCTGGCACTGCTCGAAGCGGGCGCGGAGACCGTCTGGGCCGGCTACTCGGAGCCGTGGAAGCGCTCGTCGGACTTGGCAAGGCTGAAGGACATCCCGGGCGTGGTGCCGGTGCCGCTCGACCTCACCGATGCGCGCTCGGTGAGCGCGCTGGGCGCAGAGCTCGGAGGCAAGGTCGACATCGTCGTCAGCAATGCCGAAGTGCACCGGACCGAAGGCATCTCGTCCCGGCCGGGTACCGATGTGGCGCGCGCCGAGATGGAAGTGAACTACTTCGGGCTGCTTCGTCTGGCGCAAGCATTTGCGCCCGCACTGAAGGGCCGTGCGGCCGATGGTCCCGGTCACGCTGTCGCGTGGGTGAACCTGCTGTCCGTCTTCGCGCTGTCCAACTTCCCCTCGCAGGCCACCTATTCGGCATCGAAGGCAGCCGCGTTGTCGCTTGCGCAGTGCCTGCGTGCCGAAATGCTGCCCCACGGGATTCGTGTGCTGAACGTCTTCCCAGGCCCCATTGACGATGAGTGGAATCAGAACGTGCCGCCACCCAAGCTGTCTCCCGGTTCGCTGGCAGGTGCAATGGTCAAGGCACTGACCGACGGGGTGGAGGACCTGTATCCGGGGGAGGTGGCCCGGGAGTGGCTCGCCCGCTGGCGAGACAACCCCAAGGCGCTCGAGCGAGAGCTCGTGCTGGGAGGACTGTGATGACTACCACCGGCATCCTCCAAACGCTCGCACAGGCGCTGAAAACCCGAGCGATCCGCGTCGTCGACCTCACGCAGACCTTGTCTCCCGATTTCCCGACGATCTCTCTGCCGCCCGAGTTTGGCCAGGCATGGCCCTTCCGCATCGAAGAGATCTCTCGCTACGACGAGCGCGGTCCAGGCCAGTACTGGAACAACTTCTCGTGCAGCGAGCACACCGGCACCCATCTGGACGCGCCGGCGCACTGGATCTCGGGTCGGCATCTTCCGAACAACACGGTGGATACGCTACAGCTGCAACACCTGGTTGCGCCGGCATGCGTCATCGAGTGTTCGGCCGCGGCAGCGAAAGACGCCGACTATCTCCTCAGCGTCGAGGACATCCTCACGTTCGAATCCCGGCACGGCCGCATACCGGCAGGTGCCTGGGTACTGATGCGCACGGACTGGAGCAAGCGCGGCGACGCGCTCGCCTATCAGAACTTCGACGAGACGGGCCAGCATACGCCGGGCCCGGGCACGGACGCCGTCAGATTCCTGGTGGAGGAAAGAGACGTGCTCGGCTTCGGTTCGGAAGCGATCGGGACCGATGCGGGCCAGGGCTACCACCTGAAGCCGCCCTATCCGTGCCATTCCCTGATGCATGGCGCCGGAAAGCTCGGCCTCCAGTGCCTGACCAACCTGGACCTCCTGCCACCGACCGGGGCACTTCTTCTGACCCCTCCACTGAAGATCCTGAACGGCTCGGGAAGCCCCCTGCGGGTGCTCGCGCTCGTGGAAGGCCAGCCGTAAGGATCCGAGGGTCCGCCATTTCCGAAGCGCATTCAACATGAACACACTGCAGCTGCTTACCGAATCCCTGGGGTCTCGCAAGATCCGCGTCATCGATCTGACCCAGACCTTGAGTGAGAGCTTTCCGTCCCTGCGATTGCCTCCCGAGTTCGGGCAGGTGCAGGGCTTCAAGCGAGACCGCATCTCCAGGTACGACGAAGCGGGCCCGGATTGGTACTGGAACAACTTCAGCTGCGGCGAGCATACGGGGACCCATTTCGACGCCCCGGCGCACTGGATCACGGGACGTGAGCATGACGCCAATACGGTGGATGCCATCGCCGTCGAAGACTTCCTCGCGCCCGCGATCGTCGTCGATGCCAGTGCGCAGGTTGCCGAGGACAACGACTGGTTGCTCACCCGGGAATTCCTCGAGCAGTGGGAAAGCCGCCACGGCCGGATCCCCGCGAAGAGCTGGGTACTGTTCAGGACGGACTGGTCCAAGCGTGTCGACGACGCAGCCGCGTTCCTGAACGTTCGCGAAGACGGCGCGCACACGCCCGGTCCCACGCAGGAAGCGATCGAATGGCTCATCCGTGAGCGCGACGTCCATGGATTCGGCGTCGAAACGCTCAACACGGATGCGGGCCAATCCTTCAAGTGGCCTCTGGCCTATCCATGCCATTCACTCATGCACGGTGCCGGTAAATATGGCCTCCAATGCCTGACCAATCTTGATCTTCTCCCGGTCACCGGGGCCGTGATCTTTTCGGCGCCGCTGAAGATTCTCGAAGGCTCCGGCAGCCCGTTGCGAGTTCTGGCACTTGTCGAAGGTGTCGAAGCGATCAAGCCTTCGGAGTCCCGACGCTCTGAGAGTCGACCGGACTGAAGGGCCGGGCAACTGAATCTGCACTCTTGTTCTACCCATTCCATCCAGACATCCGAGAATCTCCATGGCAGAACGTTCTTTCAAACACGAAGTCCAGAAACTGAAAATCGCACCCGGTGAGGAATTCGAGGGCGAAGGCATCCTCGCGGTCACCAAGGCGCTGTTGCAGTCCGGTGTGGCGTATGTCGGGGGCTATCAGGGTTCTCCGGTGTCCCATCTCATGGACGTCCTCGCGGACGCGAGCGAGACCCTGGAGGAACTCGGCGTCCACTTCGACAGCAGTGCGAGCGAGGCCACCGCTGCGGCGATGCTGGGGGCTTCCGTCCACTATCCGCTGCGCGGCGCCATCACGTTCAAATCGACCGTTGGAACCAACGTCGCATCGGATGCGCTTTCCAATCTCGCTTCCGGCGGTGTGACGGGAGGCGTCCTGGTCATTCTCGGCGAGGACTACGGAGAGGGTTCGAGCATCATTCAGGAACGCTCCTACGCGTTCGCGATGAAGTCGCAGATGTGGCTGCTCGACCCACGCCCCGACCATGCGTCGCTGGTTCGCTCGGTCGAGAAGGCTTTCGAGCTCTCGGAAGCCAGCAGAACGCCGGCCATGCTGACGATGCGTGTGCGTGCGTGCCACTCCCATGGACGCTTCGTCGCTTCGGAGAATCGCAGGCCCTCCTTCACCGTGAAGGATGCTCTCGACGAGCCCCGCCGTGACATCGATCGCATGGCTCTCGCCCCGGCGACGTTCGTGCATGAACACGAGAAGATCGCCGATCGCTGGCCCGCCGCACAGGCCTTCATCAAGGAGCACCGACTCAATGAAGTCTTCCAGAGCGAGAACCTCCACATCGGGCTGGTGGTTCAAGGGGGGCTGTACAACTCGCTGATGCGTGCCCTGGAGCTGCTGGGGCTGGCAGACACCTATGGCGCTACGGCGCTCCCCGTCTATGTGATGAATGTGGTCTATCCGGTCGTGGATTCCGAAGTCGAGGAATTCTTTGCAGGCAAGGACGCAGTCCTGATGCTCGAGGAAGGCCAGCCGGAGTTCATCGAGCAGATCCTGCACACCACGGTGAACCGGATGGCGTTGACCACGCGGGTTCACGGAAAGGACATGCTGCCGAGGGCTGGCGAGTACACGACGCTGGTATTGCTCAAGGGCCTGCGACGATTCCTTCAGAAGTACGCGCCGTCTATGCTCGAGCAAGAAAGAATTCCTGAGGGCGTCAGGAAGATGCTCGCGCCAAAGGTCACCCCGATCGTTCCTTCCATGCCTGGCGTCGCGCTCGACGATGGCGGTCCGGTCCTTCCCAGGCCGCCTTCGTTCTGCACGGGATGTCCGGAGAGGCCCGTCTTCACCGCGCTGAAGATGGTGGAGAAGGAGACGGGCAAGCACCACATCAGCGCCGACATCGGCTGCCACCAGTTCGCCGCGCTTGCCCCGTTCGATATCGGTGCCACTTCCATGGGCTACGGTCTCGGCGCCGCGGGTGCCGCGGCCTTGAACGTCGCCGATGCGCAGAGGCGCAGCGTGAGCATCATGGGCGACGGCGGCTTCTGGCACAACGGCCTGACCTCCGGCGTTGGAAATGCGGTCTTCAACCAGAGTGACAATGTCATCGTGCTCGTGGACAACGGCTATTCGGCGGCCACCGGAGGGCAGGACATCTTGTCTTCCCGAGGCGCCGGGCCGACCAGGACGGCCTCACTGCCGATTGCACAGGCAGTCCGCGGCATCGGAGTCAAATGGATTCGTTCCGTCTCTCGCACCTACGACCTGAAGGCGATGAAGCAGGCGTTGCTCGAAGCGCTGACTTCGAAGGAGTCGGGGCCGAAGGTGGTGGTGGCGCAATCGGAGTGCATGCTCAACAAGCAGCGTCGCACCAAGCCCCAGGTTCGACAGCGCCTGAAGGCCGGCGAACGCGTGGTGGTGGAGAAGTTCGGCGTCGATGCGCAGACGTGCACCGGGGACCATTCGTGCATCAGGTTGTCGGGGTGTCCCTCGCTGACCATCAAAGACAATCCGGATCCGCTGCGGCGCGATCCCGTCGCCACGGTCGAGTCCAGCTGCGTCGCATGCGGGCATTGCGGGGAGGTTTCCCATGCAGCGGTGCTATGCCCATCCTTCTACCGCATCCAGTGGGTGCGCAATGCGGGCTGGTTCGAGAGACAGAGGAACCGACTGGCGAATGCCATCATCGGTTTCGTTCAGCGCCGCCTCGCCGCTCGTGAGATTCGATATGCAGCCTGAAGCACGTATGCGGCCTCTGAAGATTGCCATCCTGGCGATGGGCGGCGAAGGCGGTGGCGTTCTTGCCGACTGGATCGTCCAGACGGCGGAACGCCAGGGCTTCCACGCGCAATCGACCTCGGTGCCCGGTGTCGCGCAACGTACCGGTGCGACGATCTACTACGTCGAGATACTTCCCGTCATCCGCGGGACCGTGGAGGGGCCGATCCTTGCGCTGATGCCCACGCCCGGGGACGTCGACGTGGTGATCGCCTCCGAACTCATGGAGGCGGCACGCGCGGTACAGCGCGGCCTGGTGACACCCGATCGGACGCTCCTGATTGCCTCGTCCCATCGCGTCTACGCACTGCAGGAGAAGATGGCGATGGGTGATGGCCGCATGGACTCGGCCGCCTTCCGAACTCAATGCGAGAGGGCTTCTCGCCAGCTCGTGCTGCACGACTTTTCCGAGCTTGCCGAAAAAGCGGGCAGCGTCATCAGCGCGAGCCTTTTCGGGGCGCTGGCGGCCGCCGGACTTCAGAGCTTGCCCCGCGAACTGTGCGAGGAGGCCATCCGGGAAGGAGGCGTGGGTGTTGCTGCAAGCCTGAAGGCGTTTGCTGCTGGCTTCGCTGCAGGAACGCAAGGGCATTCCACTGCCTCGGAAGCAAGGTTGAACGCACACGGTCAGATGGACCCACGACTTGCGGATCTCGCCGCGCGCGTGGTGCGGGACTATCCTGCGGCGACCCACGCGATGTTGAACGCGGGGATTGCGAAGACCTCCGACTACCAATCCAGAGACTACGCCGATCTCTACCTTCGCAAGATGGACGAGGTTCATCGGCTCGAGAAGGATCGAGGCGACGGGACTTTCAGGCTGACGAACGAAGTGGCGCGCCACCTCGCGCTCTGGATGACGTTCGAGGATCTTCCTAGAGTGGCCGAATTGAAGATCCGCGCGTCGAGGTTCGACCGGGTCCGCCAGGAGATCGGTGCGGCGCCGGACCAGGTCGTGCGCATCAGCGACTATTTCCATCCAAGGCTCGATGAAATAGCGGACACGCTCCCTCCCGCCCTTGGACGGTTTGTCTCGCAGTCCAGAATCGCGAGATCGTTGCTGGGGCCATTCACCAGGAATGGTCGAGTGGTGCGCAGTTCCTCCTTCCTCGGGTTCTTTCTTCTGTACGGGGTCTCGCGATTCAGAAGTATTCGACAGTACTCTCTTCGCTATCGCCGCGAGATGAGCGAAATGTCCGACTGGCTGAGTCACGTTCAAAAGGCGTCCGATCAAGACTACGGTCTGGCCTGCGAGATCGCCGAGTGCCAGCGCCTGATCAAGGGCTATAGCGACACCCATGCTCGGGGCATGCGCAACTTCAGGACCATCATGTCCGTCCTTGCGCACCTGCCTGCATCGGGCGCGGCAGCGAAGGTCAGGCAACTACGGGAAGCTGCGCTTTCCGATGAAAGCGGCGCCGCGCTGGAGGAACTGGTGCGAGGCATTTCGTTGCGCACTTCGCCCCCTGCGCGCAGCGGTTCTCCAAGTGCTCTACAAGCTTGACGAATGGATGGATATGGGTCGGCATCAAATGAATGTGGAGATCGGATTCAAGCACTGCGATCCCGCGGGGATCGTGTTCTATCCGCGTTATGCCGAGATGGTCAACGACGTTGTCGAGCACTGGTTCAAGCACGGGCTCGGCGTCGATTTCGATTGCCTGCATCGTGTGCGCCGGATCGCGATTCCCACGGTGAAGCTCAACTGCGAGTTCAGGGCACCGAGCCGATTGAGCGAGACCCTGATCGCCTCGTTGAAGGTCGTGGCTGCCGGCCGCAGTTCTCTGGCCCTCCGGGTGGACTTCGAGGGGCAGGACGAACAGCCCAGGGTGGAGGCCGAGGTCAAGCTTGTCTTCGTCGCGATGGAGACGATGAGGCCCATGGAGATACCGGCTGACTTGAGACAGTCGATGCAGGCCTATTGAGCCGATCAATCTACCCGAAACGTCGATTCGCAAGGCAGGCCTGGGCAGGGCAGGGCCGCCCGAGCCGGCAGTCTTTGGGAAGTGGGCAAGACGGGACCATGGCTGCAGCACTCCGGCTCCGAGGTGCATCAGCAATAGGACTTCGGCGAACCTTCAAGGCTCGAACACCCAGCCTGGGTCGAGCTCAGTCGACACATCGGACGAGGGCATCCGGTGAATCGCCTTCATGTGGATCTGCAGTCGACCTGCAATGACCCAATTCGGTCGGCATTCATGAAAAAGCCGCCTCAAGGGCGGCTTCGGGAATGTGGTCGTGAACCCTTACGCGGTCGACGCTACGGCAAATCTCCGCGCCCGAAGACTTTGTGAGTCTCGAAGATGAGCGCTGACGAAGCGCTTGCCAAGCATGGCGATCAGCCGCATGCCAGGGCGGGGCGCGCCATGCAGTTCGACCTCTGCGGCGGCATGAATGGCTCTTCCACTTCGCTGGAGGACCCCGTAGCACGGCAGGTCAGAAGAAATTACCGAGGGTTACCACCTGGGGTCAGGTTCTTGTTGTCGACGTTCGGTTGTTATTAGAATATGATGACATCATGACAAATCTTCTTTCCAAGCGTCGACGGTCGCTGAGGGACTTGATCTCTCTGCCGGGCATGGTCGTGGCGCCCGGCGCCTATGACGGCATTGGAGCCAGGCTGGTTGCCCAGGCCGGGTTCCCTGCCGTCTACATGACCGGCGCAGGTACGGCGATGGCCCGCGGTTTTCCCGACTTCGGCCTGTTGACGCAAACGGAGATGGCCGACAACGCCGGCGTGATGGCGCGGTCGGTCGATGTCCCGGTGATCGCTGATGCCGACACGGGCTATGGCAATGAACTGAATATCACGCGCACCGTGCGCGAGTACGAGTCGCGGGGCGTCGCGGCGATCCACATTGAAGACCAGGTGTCGCCCAAGCGCTGCGGCCACCTCGAAGGCAAGGAGGTGGTCACGCGCGACGAGTTCGTCTCGAAGATCCGCGCCGCCGTCGAGGCGCGCCGTTCCAACGAATTCCTGATCATTGCCCGTACCGATGCGCGTGCCATGCTGGGCCTGGACGAAGCCATCGACCGCGCGAATGCAGCCATCGACGTCGGCGCCGACATTGCATTCGTCGAAGCCCCGCAGACGAGGGAGGAGGTTGAGCTGGTGCCGCGACGGGTGCGCGGTGCCTGCCTGCTCAACATCGTCGGCGGCGGGCGCACGCCGGTGCTCGACGTGTCGGTTGCCGAATCGATGGGCTACAAGCTCGCGATCGTGCCCGGCCTGCTGCTGAGCGCCGCCATCGAGGCCGGGGACGCTGCACTTGCTGTACTCAGGTCTGCGCGTGTCGTGCCGCCGGTCGCTGCCGCCGTGGCAGAAACGTTCCGGCGCTTCGGTGCGGACGACTGGGATGCCTTGCGCCGTCGCTTCAATGCCGGCGCGGGCGCGATCGATCCCGCCGCGCCCGCCGTGGGCGTGCACGGCCGCGCCGGAGGCCCCGCGTGATGGCCGGGCGGACTCTTTTCGACAAGATCTGGGACGCGCACGTCGTACGCGATCTCGGGGACGGGTGGGCGCTGCTGCATATCGACCGGCACCTGCTGCACGACCTGTCCGGCTCGGCGTCGCTCGCGGACATGACCGAACGCGGACTCGTCGTGCACGACAGTGATCTCGTGTTTGCGACCCCCGACCATGCCGTTTCCACCCGGCCAGGCCGCGACGGCACGACCTACCTCGCAGGCAGCAAGCTGTGGTCGGCGCTCAGGCAAGGCGCGCAGCGGTTCGGCATCCGGCTCTTCGACCTCGGCGAGCGGGGGCAGGGCATCGTGCACGTGATGGGGCCGGAGCAGGGCATCGTGCTGCCGGGCCTGACCATGATCTGCGGCGACAGCCACACCTGCACGAACGGCGCGCTCGGCGCGCTGGCACTCGGTGTCGGCTCCAGCGAGAGCACGCATGCGCTCGCGACCCAGACCTTGCGCCTGCAGCGGCCCAGGCACATGCGCATCCGGTGCGAAGGCGCCCTGGGCTTCGGCGTTACTGCCAAGGACCTGGCGCTGCACATCATCGCCAGGCTGGGCGCCAATGCGGGCGTGGGCCATGCCGTCGAGTACGCGGGCTCCACGATCGAGTCACTTGATGTCGAGGCGAGGCTGACCTTGTGCAATCTCACGGTGGAGCTTGGCGCCCGTTCCGGCGTGATCGCCCCCGACGATCGGACGATCGACTATGTGAAGGGCCGCCGATTCGCCCCGAAGGGCGCCGACTTCGACGCAGCGGTGGCTGCGTGGCGGGAGCTGAAGACCGATGCCGACGCGGTCTTCGACCGCGAGGAGTTCATCGATGCGCGCGAGGTCTTGCCCACGGTCACCTGGGGAACGAGCCCGGAGCAGGCGATCGCGATCGACGCGCGGATTCCCGCGCCGCGCATTGCGGCTGGCGCCGGCGCTGATGCGACGTCGCAGGCGCTCGACTACATGGGCCTGGAGGCCGGCGCGCCCATCGCCGGCACACCGATCGACTGGGTGTTCATCGGCTCTTGCACGAACGCCCGCCTCTCCGACCTGCGCGCGGCGGCCGACGTGGCTCGCGGCCGCCGCATTGCGCCTCACGTGCGTGCGTGGGTGGTTCCCGGTTCGGAGGACGTCAAGCGCGCTGCGGAAGCCGAGGGGCTGCACCAGGTCTTTGTCGCAGCCGGCTTCGAGTGGCGTGAACCCGGTTGCGGCATGTGCGTCGCTGCCAACGGCGAGCAAGTGCCGCCCATGGCGCGTTGCGTCTCGACGTCGAACCGCAACTTCGTCGGCCGCCAGGGCCCGCAGGCGCGCACACACCTGGCCAGCCCCGCGATGGCGGTGGCGGCGGCCGTGATGGGCCGCCTGAGCGACGTGCGAGCCCTTGCCTGACCGGAGCACCCAGCCATGCAACCTTTCACGATCGTCAGCGGCGCAGCCATTCCCTTCATGCGCGCGAACGTCGACACCGACGTCATCGTGCGGATCGAGCGCCTCACCAGCCTGCCGAAAGACCAGCTCGGCCCGTTCGCGTTCGAATCGCTGCGCTATCTGCCCGACGGCAGTGCCGATCCGGCGTGCATCCTGAATGCCGAGCGGTTCCGCAACGCGCCGTTCCTGCTGGCAGGCGACAACTTCGGCTGCGGATCGTCGCGCGAAGGCGCCGTGTGGGCCTTGATGTGCCTCGGAATCCGCGCCGTCATCGCACCGAGCTACGGCGACATCTTCTATGCCAACTGCTTCCAGAACGGCATGCTGCCGATCCGGCTGCCCTTGGACCGCATCGAAGCACTCGCAAGCCGGTGTGCCGACGGTTCCGCGCTGACGGTCGATCTCCGCGCGCAGACCATCCAGTGCAGCGGCAGCGATCCTCAGCCGTTCGCCATCGACGCGACCCGGCGCGAAGCGCTCCTCGGTGGCCTGGACGCCATCGGCCTCACGCTGCGTGACGACGCCCTGATTCGCGCATGGCAGGACCAGGATCGCGTTCGGCGCGCCTGGGCCTGGAATTCGGTGCGCGCCTAGTTTTCATGCCTTCGACAACTTCCACCAACTCTCAGGAGACTTGCATGCCCACCCTCGACATCGCGGGCGACGCCCGCCGCATCATCGACGTCGTCAAGAACGGCGGTATCGCGCTCGTGCCGCAGCACACCGGCTACGCCATGTGCGGCGCCTCGATGGAGCCGCTCAGGAAGATCTTCGACACCAAGCAGCGCGGCGGCCACAAGCGCAACGCCATGGCCGCGGACCTGGAGACGCAGCGCGACATGATGACCCTCGGCAAGCGCGAGCAGGAGATGGTCGAGGCGATCGTCCTCGACTACGACCTGCCGCTCGGCGTGATCGGACCATTCCGGGCAGGCCATCCGTTGCTCTTGAAGCTGGGCGACGATGCCTTGAAAGCCTCCTCGGCCGGAGGCACGATCGGCAACCTGCTCAACGCAGGCCCGCTGCACAGGGAGCTGACGCGGCTCTCGCGCGAAGAGCTGGTGCCGCTGTTCGGCTCGTCGGCCAACATCTCGGGGACCGGATCGCGGTTCAGGCTGGAGGACGTCCAGCCCGAGCTGCACGAGATCGCCGACATCAAGATCGATCACGGCCTGTGCCGCTATCACATGTACGGCCGCTCCGGCACGCTGATCAATTTCCAGACGATGCAGGTGATCCGCTTCGGCGCGTGCTACGACCTGATCGCGGACGTCCTCAAGCGCTGGTTCCGGGTCGAACTGCCGCGGGACCCCGGCATGGCCGCCCTGCCCTCGGGCCACGTCAACGAGTTCGCCTTGCAGAACGTCGCTTGACGGGCGAGGGGGGCGAGGACGGGCGCGGACCCGCCACCGCCGTCCGCCTCGCCCGGAGTGATGCCCGCACAAATGCTGCTACGGGTGACGAAGTACCGGTTGCCCGATGGGATCGGGTCGCTGCGTTAAGCCGGACGTCACCGAAGCTCGTCTCCGGGCGGGCCATCCGATTCCAAAAAATAAGCGAAGGAGACAAGCATGGCTATCCAATCCCCGAAGCCGCCCTGCAGGGTGTCGCGCCGCAGCATGCTCGCACTGGCCGGCGGCCTCCTGGCCGCGCCATGGACGCGGGCGCAGAAGTCTGCGTGGCCGCAGCAGCCGATCAAGTTCGTCATCGGCTACCCGCCGGGCGGCGGAGGCGATGGCGTTGGGCGGCCGCTGGCCCTGGGCCTGGAACGCCACCTGGGCGTGCCGGTGGTGCTCGACTATCGCCCCGGCGCCGGAGGCGCCATCGCCGCCCAGCTGGTCGCCAACGCGCCCTCCGACGGCTACACCCTCTACCTGGCGGACAACGGCGCGATTTCGGTGACGCCGGCCTACCGGGCCGTGGGCTACCGGCCGAGCGACTTCAGCTACATCGGCGGCATCGGGGAGCTACCCATGGTGCTGGTCGTGCACCCCGATGTGCAGGCCAAGGACATCCGTGAACTGGCGGCGCTTTCGCACAAGCGGCCGAAGGGGCTGTCGTACGCGTCGGGCGGCGTGGGAAGCATCCCGCACCTGGAAGCGGAGATGATGCGGCTGGAAGCGCGCATGAACACCGTGCACGTGGCCTACAAGGGCTCGGGTCAGGCGAGCACGGACCTCATCTCCGGCGTGGTCGACTTCGCGTTCTTCGCTCCCACCGGCGTGGCGCAGCACGTGCAGTCCGGCCGCCTCAAGGCACTCGCCGTCACCACGCGCGAGCGGATCGCGGTTTTGCCGTCCGTGCCGACGGTGGCAGAACTCGGCTTTCCGTCGCTCCAGGCTACCTATATGAGCGGCGTGCTCGCGCCCAGGAACCTGCCGCCCGCGGTGTTCGACCGCCTTGCTGCCGCGCTCTCCACGGCGCTGGCCGACCCCGAGGTCGTGCGAAACCTGGAGGCCAGCGGCCTCGTGGTGGGGCATCGAGCGCCGGCGCCCGCGCGGGAGGCGTTCGAGAAGGACCTTGACAGATGGCGCAACCTGATCAAGGCCGCGAACCTCAAGCTGGACTGAATCGCAACGGTGCTCGCCACCTGTCGCCGTCGCGGGTGGACCAGGGCGGCACAAACAGCCTCCGCTCGCCGAGCCGCAGATCATCCCCATCATTTCGAGAGACAAGACCGTGCGACACACAGGACAGAATGCAGGACGACGCGCCGCGTTGATCGCGGCCTTCGCCGCGATGGCATGGGTGGCACCATCCGCCGCCTGCGCGCAAGACACGCCGTGGCGCCCCGCCAAGCCCGTGACCATCGTGGTGCCCTACGCCCCGGGTGGCGGGACGGACACGGTGGCGCGTGCGGCGGCCCGTCAGCTCGGTGTCCTCTGGAACCAGGCGGTGATCGTCGAGAACGTGCCGGGCGCCGATGGACTCATCGGCACGCGCCGCGTCATGGATGCCCATCCCGACGGCTCGACGCTGCTGCTGCAGGTGCCATCCATCGCGTTGACGCGCTATACCCCGGGGCTGAGGGGCATCGATCCGCTCCAGCGGCTGCAGCCCGTCACGGCGGTGGCCCAGGCCTCCAATGCGATCGTGGTGAGCGGCAAGATGCCGGCCAAGACCCTGGCCGAGTTCGTGGCCTATTGCCAGCGCGCAGGGCAGCGGTGTTCGCTCGGCACCACCGACAACCAGTCGCGCCTTCTTTCGCACCAGTTCGTCGCGGAGTCGAAGCTGTCCGATGCGGTCGTCGTCAACTACCGCGGCACCAGCGCCGTCGTGTCGGACCTGGTCGCCAACAACGTGAACCTTTCCTTCACGGGCATCGCAGCGGCACTGCCCCATGCCAAGGCGGGCACGCTGCGGTTCCTCGCAACGACCGGCGACAGGCGCTCCGCAGTTCTGCCCGAAGTGCCGACGGCCAAGGAGACCGGCTTCGGGCAATACCGTTCGATCAATTGGTTCGGCGTCTTCGCCCCCGTGGGCATGCCGGCTCCTGTGACGCAGGCCATCGTGGCCGCGCTGCGCGATGCGGTGAAGGACGGCGACGTGCAAAGAACGATCGCGGCCGCGGGGGCGGAGCCCGTCGTCAACTCACCGGCCGAGTTCGCAGCGCAAGTGCGCGAAGAGAGCGAGCGCCTCGGCTCGCTCGTCAAGCGTCATCCGCTGGAGTGAGCAAGCCGAGCTGTCGGCATGCCTGTGGCGGGCCTGGTCCAGGTCATCCAGGCCTGTCTGGGTGGGTTGAGCGATCTGGTCGGAATGGTGCCGCGGCGCCTGAAGTCCCGAAGCCGCGGGCACCAGCGTGTGCATGAGCGCGGTCGCCGGCTGTCCTGTTGCTATCAACACCCGACCATCAACAGGCTATGCTCGCGTCTTTCACAAGCTCCCTGCCACCGACGTTGATGAAACCCGCGAAAGCCCAGGTCGAACTCGCCGAGTCCCCTTTGCCCCGGACGCCGGGCACATCGCTGCACCGCCAGCTCTTCGTGGTTCTTCGCGACGAGATCGTGCGCGGGGTGTATTCGACTTCGGGGCTGTTGCCGAAAGAGGAGTCGCTGTGCGAGCGTTTCGGCGTCTCGCGCATCACGGTGCGGCGAGCCCTGGCGGACCTCGCCGCGCAGGGCTTGGTGGAGCGGCGGCATGGGCGCGGCACCTTCGTGCTCCAGGACCGCTTGCCGCTGGTGCGGGCGCGACCCACCCTTTCCTTGATCGACAGCCTGCGCCAGACGGCGAGCGAGACGCAGGTGCAGGTGCTGCGCGTCGAGCGGGTCGAGGCACCTTCGGACGTGGCCGCACTGCTGCAGCTCGCGCCAGGAGAAAAGGCCGTGCATGCGCTGCGCCTGCGCAGCATGAACGGCACGCCGGTCATGCTGTCCGATGCCTGGGTCCCCGAGCGGCTCGGCAAGCAGGTCACTGCCACCTCGCTTCGCAAGCAGGCGCTCTACGAGATCCTGATGGCCCAGGGCGTGAAGTTCGGCCGCGTGATCCAGGAAATCACGGCCGAGCTGAGCGACCCGGTCCGTGCGAAGCTCATGCAGACGGAAGTCGGAGCGCCCCTGCTGAAGATCGTGCGCGTGCTGCACGACCCCGCCGCAAGGCCGGTCCAGTACATCACCGTCACCATGACGCCCGAACGCAGCCGCATCCTGATGGATATCCCGGGTGAGACCGTCAACACGCTGAGCGCGGGCCAGTTCGTCCACGAAGTCACCGGATAGGCAGCCTGCCGAGCGGCGCTTCTTCGCATGTCGCTGCAGGTGATCCTGGGCCTCAGTGCGCAGCAACATACACCGCGTGCGGCGAGGGATCGGGCGCCGCGAAGGCCTGGCGCATGCGGGAGGCCTCCTCGGCAGGGCCGCGGCCGAACATGCGCTTGAACTCCCGGCTGAATTGCGAAGGGCTTTCGTAGCCCACCTGGGCACTCGCCTGCGCGGCGGTGATTTGGTTCCTGACCATGATCAGCCTGGCCTGATGCAGGCGGGTCGTCTTCAAGTACTGGATCGGCGACGTCGAGGTGATCGCCTTGAAGTGGGCGTGGAACGAGGTGGGACTCATGCCCGCCTCATCGGCGAGCTGGTCGATGTCGAGCTTCTTGTCGAAGTCCGCATGAATGGTCCGGATCGCCTTGGCGATCTTGCCGAAGTGTCCCTGGCGGGTGAGCGAAGCCCGGATGACGCTTCCCTGCTCGCCGGTGAGAACGCGGAAGTAGATCTCACGAACCAGGCCCGGACCCAGGATCGGGGCCTCGAGGGGCGAGTTCATCACCTCGAGGAACCTGAGGACGGAGCGAGCCAGGCGTTCGTCCATCGGCGTCGATGTCAGGCTCCTGGGGGCGGCTTCCCTGGCGGAACCGTGCTCGTCGAGCTGCATCATCAGTTCCGCCGCGACCTTGAAGTCGAGCCGAAAGTAGATCGCCAGCAGCGGCTCTTCCACCGACGCATCGGTGTCCATCGAGAAGGGAACGGGCACGGACACGGCCAGGTAGTGCTGCGCGTCGTAGAGATAGACCTCGTCGCCGAGGAACCCGCGCTTGCGGCCCTGGAGAACGATGACGATGCCGGGCTCATAGAGCACCGGCGCGCGGGCCAGCGGCCGATCGGACCTCAGGAGCCGGACATCGGGAAGTACGGTGAGGTTGTAGCCCTCCAGGGGCGAGAGCGGCTTCGCCAGATCGACCATCCGACGCTGCATGTCCGGGATTTGCGGCGATTCGTTCGGTGTCTTCTTGGGCGTCTTGCCTGGCGTTCGGGCGTCGTTCATTTCGGTTGCCAATCTGCCATGGTGCAGCCTGCCAGTCCATGGGTTTGTGGTTTTAGGCAAGTCAAGCGTGCGACCTGGCATTTCGAGCCTGCCTACCGGCTCCTAGGATCGATCCATCACTTCAAGGAGCCGACCATGAGCCAGACCTCACAGAAAACCTTCCTCGTCACGGGCGTCACATCTGGATTCGGAAAGGCATTCGCCGCCGCCGCCCTTGCCGAGGGGCACACGGTCCTCGGGACCGTGAGGAACGAGGACGGCGTAGCGCCATTCGAGCGAAGCGCTCCCGGAAGGGCGCATGCCGTCGTGCTCGACGTGACCGACTCCGACGCGATCGAAAGACGCGTTCCCCAATTGCTTGCCAGGCACGGGCAGATCGACGTGCTGGTCAACAACGCTGGCTATGGCCACGAGGGAACGCTCGAAGAGTCCAGCCTGGAAGAAATGAGGCGGCAGTTCGACGTGAATGTCTTCGGCGCCGTCGCGATGATCAAGGCCGTCCTGCCCTCGATGCGCATACGTCGCCGCGGGCACATCATCAACATCACGTCCATGGGCGGCTTCATCACGATGCCGGGGATCTCGTACTACTGCGGCAGCAAGTTCGCGCTGGAAGGCATCTCCGAGGTGCTCGGCAAGGAAGTCGCGGGCTTCGGGATCAAGGTCACCGCAATCGCACCCGGGTCCTTCCGCACGGACTGGGCCGGCCGCTCGATGGTGCGGTCGGCGCGCACCGTCGAGGACTACGACGCGCTCTTCGATCCGATCCGGCAGGCCAGACAGGCCAAGAGCGGCTCGCAGGCCGGCGACCCGGCCAAGGCGGCACGGGCGCTCCTGGCGATCGTCGACGCGCCGAGCCCGCCGGCGCACCTGCTCCTGGGCACGGATGCGCTGGAGCTCGTGCGGGCCAAGCTCGCCGCGCTGTCCAGCGAGATCGATGCATGGGAGACGGTGACGCGGTCCACGGATCATGCGTGAGTGGCGCGCAGCGCCGCCTCGACGCGAGATCCGGCGCCATGTGCCCCACGCCAGGTCGAAGCCTCCCGGGAGGCTCGAAGTTCTTCTTCGGTGCTAAGGATGGCCGGCCGCTCCCTCCTGCCGCAGCTGAGCCTCGATGGCCGTCTTGTCGATGACAGACCACACAGTGATGATCTTTGCGTCCTGGAATTCGTAGAAGACGTTTTCCGAGAATGAGACCTTCACACCGTCCACGGCAAGACCGAGGAAATTCGCCTTTGGCGTGCAATCGAAGCGAAGCCGGCTTGCCACGAGAGGCGGCTGGCAGACCAGCAGTTCGATGTTGAAGCGGAGGTCGGGAATGTCGGTGAAGTCCTTCTGCAGCATCAGCCGATAGCCCTCGACCCCAAGCCGCTGCCCGTTGTGTCGGACGTCGTCGTGAACGTAGGTCCCGAGGTCGTCGAGGTCGCGCCTGTTCAGGCAGGCGATGTAGTCCCTGTAAAGATTGGCGAGCGCATCAGAGTTCATCTTGCGGCCTGATTCTGTGGGAATGCGCACGTTACCTCATGCAAAGGCATGAGGCGTACGCGCCGGGTCGCGGGGGATGGTTCAGATCCCGGCATACCACTCATAGCCGCGGTCCTCCCAGAAGCCGCCCTTGCCGCCGAACAGCGTCGAGAACCCATCGACGACCTCGATGCGCATCAGGTACTTCGCCTGCTTGTAGCCGAGCTGCCGTTCCACCCGCAGTCTCAGCGGTGCGCCATGCCGGACAGGGAGATCCCTTCCATTCATGCCGTAGGCCAGGATCGTCTGAGGGTGGTAGGCATCGATCAGGTCGATGCTCTCGTAGTAGCGTCCGCTGCCGTCGAGCGCCTTTTCGAGATCGTCCGCGCAGTGGAGCACGACATAGCGGGCGCCGGGCTTCAATCCTGCGGCGTCGAGAACATGGGCAAGCGGCACGCCGTGCCACTTGCCGATGGCGCTCCATCCCTCGACGCAATCGTGGCGCGTGATCTGTGTTCGGGAAGGAAAGCGTTTGAGCTCGGCGAGCGACAGGCTTTGAGGGCGCTCGACCAGGCCGTCTACCTTCAGCCGCCAGTCCATGAAGCTTCCTTCCAGAAGCCGGGCGTACTCGTTCGAGTCGGGCATCTGCGTGCCGTTGGCGCGAAAGACCGGCGAGAGGTCCGCTTCGGTGTATTCCCGCGCCAGCGCATGCCTGGAAAGGAGGGCTCTCTGGCCCGCCAGCGTCAGTTTCTCGGTCTGGCGCAGCACCGCATCCACGTTGTCGTCTTGAACCAGGCGGTCGCAGCCGGTCAATGCGAGGGCGCCCGCCCCGGCGGCAAGGCGCGCAAGGAAGTTTCGGCGCGAAGACTGCCGTGTCGTCATGGTCTGGTTCCTTCATCGGTGATGGCATATTGGCCGGTGAGCATCGAGCGCAGGTTGTTCCAGAGGCCCGACGCGATGACCATCACGACATGAACGACGACGAACGACACCAGCAGGAATGCGGTGACGAAGTGGATCGTGCGAGCCGAAGCGCGCCCGCCGAAAAGATCGGGCAGGAAGTGGAAGGCGGCGTCCAGGCCGGGTGACATCGTCAGCCCGGTCAGCACCATCAGCGGCAGCAGGCCGAACACCACCACGAGGTAGCTGAGCTTCTGCAGGGCGTTGTACCGGCGTGCCTCTTCACCGCGCGCGAAGCGCAAACGGGCATGGTCGAGAACCTCGTGCCGCAAGTGCCGGGGTGCAAGCTGGCCGCTGCTGGGTACGAGGTCGCGGCGGAAATGGCCTCGCCAGAACCCGTGGGCCAGATAGAGCAGGCCGTTGAGGACGAGCAGCCATGCAAAGAAGAAGTGCCAGCGTCTGCCGGCCCCCAGGTCGTGGTACGAAGGAATGGTGAGCCATGCGGGAAAGGCTCTCGCGGTCGCACTGCCGCCTTCGTCGGAGACACCGAGAAAGCCGGTGGTCTCGATGTGGAGCGGGCCGACCTGCAGGAACCCTTGGGACGCGCTGCCCGTCTGTCTCGTGCCGATGGACAGGAAGGCCGCATCCGGGTCAGCGCCGTACTGCCCCCAATACAGTCGCGGATGGGCATTGAAGATCTGCAGCCCGCTCAGCAGCAGGAACGAAAGGCACAGCACGTTGAGCCAGTGCGTCGCTCTCACGGTGGGCGAATGCCGCCTTATGAAGCGTTGACGTGCGGCGGGTGGCATGGTGTTGGGGATGGAGGATGTGCTCATGAAACATCCCGGCCGGCCAAGCGCGAAGGCTGGCCGGCGCGAGACTCCTTACATGGGAGGAACGACACCGTCCTTGCCGACGATCAGCTGGCCTGCCGACAGGCCGTCGCCGCCTTTTTCCGCGGGAATGAACACGACTGCGCCCGGCTTGACGTCTTCTGGCATCGCCGGCACCAGCGTGACGATCGGGGTGCCCTCGGGGATCGAGATCTTCTTTTCCTTGCCGTGGTAGTTCACCGTGACGGTGCTGCCGTTGACCGACTTGACTGCGTCGGCGACGGTGGCATTGGTCATGGTGCTGTTGGGCTTCAGGTCCCAGCCATAGCTGCCTTCGCCCATGCCCTTGAGTTGCGGCGGCAGGATGAGAACTTCCAGGGCGCCGTCGCCGCCTTCGGAGCGGGGAAGAGAGGCGATGCCCACGAAATCTCCCGGCTTGATATCGCTCATCTTGGCCTTCACGACTGCTGATGCCTTCCAGCCGGCCTTGAGCGTCACGGTGACCGGCTTTCCTTCGCGTGAGTTGACCTGCAGGCGGTCGCCGCTGAGCGAGACGACGGTGCCGCGGATGCGTACCTGGTCGCCAGGACCTGCGGCGACGGCCGCCGTGAGGGTGCCAATCGCAAGCAGCACGCTGGTTGCGCCTGCGGCGAGGAGCTTGGAAGCTTTGGGGAATTGCATGGTGATTTCCTGTGCGACGTGCGTCGCGGTGAAGGGCGCGTTGTGGATGGCATCGAAAGCCGCGCCACAGTGGCTTCCGATGAAACTATCATCTATCTACTAGTTGATAGACAAAACGGTTAAAAAATGACTGTGCCGAGACTTGAGGCCTGGCGGTCAGCGTCGAGATTTCGGCGCCAGCAGCTGCTCGACGCCCTGCTGCACCACGGTCGCGAAGGCTGCCGGGTCCCCGTAGACGCGGGCTGCCAGCATTCCGCCGTGCACGGTGGCCATGAGGGCCATGGCCTCGGACTGCGCATCGCTTCGCAGCTTGAAGGTCCCCTGGGCGGCACCGTCCTTCAAGACACCCGCCAACCACGTGGCGAGGTCGCTGAAGTGCCCTCGAACCTCATCGGCGACTTCCTTGGGGATCGCGGGCAATTCCGACCCCAGCATTGCGCAGATGCAGAACGGCGCCGTCTCGTCGCGGATGCACGTCTCCCAGTAGCCGGTGTACGCGCGGATGCGGGCCAGCGGATCGGCGACCTGCTTCGCCAGCGCGGCGAGGCCCTCTCGACCTTGTTCACGGTATCTTCGCAGCACGGTTTGCACGAGTTCGGCCTTGCTCGGGAAGTGGTGGTGGATGCTCGCCTTGCTGATGTGCACGGCCTCCGAGATGTCCGCGTAGCTGAAGCCGTTGTACCCCTTGGTCGCAAGGAGCCCCTGAGCGCAGTTGGCGATCTCGGCTGCCTTGGGAGAGAGGTCTGGAAGGTTCATGGCTCCAGTCTATCTACTAGTTGGTCGACAAGTCAAGGGCCGCGAAGCCCATGGCGCGGGCGAAGATGCGGCGAGGCCTGATGCGGCTGCAAGCAGCGAAACGCAGTGGCGCAGCCGTCGCGAGAAGAAAGCATTGGAATTCCTTTGTGGAGCCGACAACGGCCGAGCGTCAACGCGGCACGGGCCGTGGAGCGGCCTGGATGCTCGACCTCGACGCGACCACGCAGAGCACGGCCGCGAGGGCCAGGCTGGCCCCGGTGCACAGCATGGCCGCGATCAATGCCTTTGCCATGGACATCGGGTCGGGTGAAGTACCCGCGATGCTGAAGAAGACCCCGCCGATGACGGCCACGCCCAGGGCCGCACTGATCTGCAGGGCCGAATTCGTGAGGCCGGCGATCATCCCCGAGCCGGTCGCCGGCGCACGATCGATGACGGAGCGTACGAGGGTCGGCAGCGCCCAGCCCTGGCCAAAGCCGAGGAGGCCGACCGCGACCATCAACGGCAGTTGAGCAGGCATTTGCCCGGGCGCCTGCGCCACCAGCGCGGCGAGGTACAGGCAGCCCGCCACCTCGAACAGCATGCCGATCGCCGGAACCCAGCTGCCGAAGACGCGGACGGCCAGCGGTGTCGTCAACGGCCCGATGAAGAAGCCGACGCCGAACGGCAGGAACACCAATCCGGTCTCCAGGGGATTCAGGCCGAGCGCCGATTGAAGGTAGACGGAGAACACCAGGAAGAACGCGGAGACGACGTAGAAGAAGAGGACGCCCCCCAGACCGCTCATCAGGCCGGGCATGCGGATCAGGTCCACGCTGACGAGGGGCACTCCGCCTCGTCGGGCGAATGCCCTCTCGTAGCGCCAGAAGCAGAGGCCGGCCACAGGCATCGCGATGAGCATCGCACATGCCCACCATGGCCACCCGCGCTCGCGTCCTTCCACCAGGGGCACGATCAGCAGACCCAGCGTGAGTGCGCAAAGCAGCACGCCGCCCCAGTCGATCGGCGCCGGACTGTCGCCGCGCGCATCGGGCAGCAATGGCAGTCCACCGATCAGGACGGCGGCCACTACCGGCAGGTTGATGAGGAAGATGATGCGCCATTGAAGGTCCAGGATGTCTGCGGAGATCAACGCGCCGCCCAGTGCCTGCGCGACCACTGCCGCAAACCCGACGGCGGCGCCGTAGAGTCCCAGGGCCCGCGAACGCTCCTGCACCGGAAACAGGGCGTGAATGGACGCCAGCCCTTGGGGCGCCATGGCCGCGGCGCTCAGGCCCTGAAGCACGCGCCCGACGATCAGCATCGAAGGCGAGGTCGCGAGGCCGCACAGCAGCGACGTCAGCCCGAAACCGGTGATCCCCGCGAGGAACACTCGTCGCCGGCCGAAGAGGTCGCCCAGCCGCCCTCCGGTGATGAGGAACACCGCGTAGGCTGCGGCATACCCGGAAATCACCAGCTGCAGTTCTGCTGCGCTTGTACCGAGGTCGCTGCGAATGGACGGCAGGGCGACATTGACGATGAAGAAGTCCAGCGGAGGCAGAAATGCCCCCGCCAGCAACACCGCGAAGGCCAGCCAGCGACGCGTATCCGGGTTCTTCGTCTGCATGGTTTGAGCTCCGGGAGCGCCCATCAGGCGGGACGGCCAAAGCGTTCGGTGCCCGCGACTGGAACCCAGTTCTGCAACGGCGTGGCGAAATGTGTCTCGAACACGCGCTCGCGGAACGCCCATCGGCCGCTTCTTCGTTCATAGATGTCCCTGTACTGGCCGCTGACCTGCAAAGGGCCTTTTTCGATGTTGTAGAAGAGGCAGTTCGCCGCGACCACGCCGTGTCCGTGGTCGCCGTCCAGTGTGATCAGCGCATTTGCCATCCAGTGGTGCATGTGCGGCATGCGCCTCATGTTGACGCGCGCTTGCGCCAGGATGGCATCGAGCCCCTCCGCGTCTCCGTTCGCACCGAGCAGCAGCCGCGAGTCGGGGTGCCACAGGGTCGCGAGCAGCTCCTCGTTCATGGTGTCGAAAGCCTTCGCGTAGTTGGCGATCAGTGCATCGATGGCAAAGCGGCTTTCGATGGCATCCAGGCGAGCTTCAAGATCTTTTGACATGCAGGTTCTCCATGAGTGGTTGGCGCGACCCGTCCTTGATCGCATTAAACAAATATACCGATCGGTACATAAATAGAGGAAAAAAGAGCAGCTGGTGCTGCGGGTGGATCGGGGTCTTCTCGCGGGCGGCGCAGAGGCCTAAGGCCTGTCTTCGACCGGCCCGGTCCCGCTGTCTTCGCATCGCGCAAATTAAATATCGATCGGTACAAATATAAGGAGGCGGAGGATGCGTGTCAACGGCGTTGCGCGTCAGCGAGCGCGAGAGGCCCCGCCTTGTTCAGAATTTATGTATCGATTAGTATGTAAATTTTCGGTTGGCGGAGATGTTCATGGCTCAAAGAGGCCGGCCACGCACTTTTGACCGCGATGCGGCACTCACCTCGGCCATGCACCTGTTCTGGGAGCACGGCTTCGAATCGACTTCGCTGTCGCAGCTGAAGGCTGCCATCGGCGGGGGAATCGCCGCGCCGAGCTTCTATGCGGCATTCGAGTCCAAGGAGGCGTTGTACAAGGAAGCGCTCGAGCACTACATGAAGTTCTATGGCCATGTGACCCGGAGCCTCCACGATCCTTCGATTGCGCCGCGAGAGGCGGTGTACCTTGCACTGCAGCGATCGGCCAAGATGCAATGCGAGGTCGGGCATCCCAGAGGCTGCATGGTCGCGCTGGGCGTCATGGGCGCATGCTCCTCAGGCAGCGAGGCCATCACCGAGTTGCTCCGGAACGTGCGCACCCGCACCCGCACCGGATTCCGTTCGTGCGTGGAACGAGGCATCGAGAGCGGGGAACTGCGCCAGTCCACGAACGCGACTGCGCTGGCCGCAGCGTTCGACAGCTTCTTTCTGGGCATCTCGGTCCTCGCGCGCGATCGCGTCCGCTACTCGGTCATCGAGAACGCCGTGACCGACGCCATGGGGATGTGGGATGCCGCATCGGATCGATTGGATCCGCGCCGTTAACCCGGTCTGATCGCGGTGCCGGCATCGATTGCGAAATCCAGCAGCCGGCGCCAACTCGATCCTGATTCGCACGACACAGCCCAGAGGCTCCCACGATCCGATACTGCCGATGGCGTATGGGAAGGCCATGCGGAAATCTCCATACTCCGTCCGCGCTTCATGCCGAGGATCGCATGCGTCCCGCCCGTGCGATCGCACCGCAACGGTATGATCCTTCGCCCTCGCCATGCACCTTCGTCCCCTTCAACTCCAGCGCTTCCTTCGGCTTCTGTTGCTGGCCGTGTTCTTCAACGCGGCCATCGGGATGCCTGCGCACGAGGCCGGTCATCTTCGACAGGCGATGGTGGACGTGGCGCAGAGTGCCGCTCCCGAAGCCGGCCTGGACGCCGCATCTCCGGAGCATGAGGAGGAAGCCCGCGGCTTGTGCGCGTGGTGCCTTGCCTACGTGCACCACGCGGTCACCCCGGCGCGGCTGTCGTTCGCCCTCGAAGCGGTGCAGCCAGCGGCCTTGCTGCGGCCTGCGCGGGAACTGACCTTCGTCCCCGGGCCTCAGCGCTGGCCCTTCGCCTCACGGGATCCTCCGCACGCATCGACCTGACGCCCCGCCGCCGGGGCCGTGACTCGTTTTCTCTTTGTCATTCTGCTGCCGAGCCCGCTGAGCGCACGGCGGCAGTGTCTTGTCGAGTGTCATCATGATTCCCTTTCCATCCGGGCGCGCATTCGCGCGCGCGCTCCTTGTTCGTCGTCTTCCCCTCACGCTGGCCGCTTCGGCTTTGGTGGCGGGTCCCGCCATCGCGCAGCCTTCCAGCGCCAGCCCTGCCGCCGAGGGCGAACTCAAACCCATCGACGTGGTCGGCCGCAGCGAATCGGGCGCCTACCATGCGGAGGAAGCCGCGGGCGCCAAGAGCGATCTGCCGCTGCGCGAACTGCCGCAGTCGGTGCGCATCGTCACGCGCCAGGCCATCGATGACCTGGGCGCCACCAAGCTCGACGACACGCTCGACTATGTCGGCGGCGTCTCGCGCCAAAACAACTTCGGCGGTCTCTGGGACAACATTGCCATCCGTGGCCTTCCCGGCAACGAGAACACCGGCATGGCGACGCTGTTCAACGGCTTTTCCTCGAACCGGGGCTTCAACGCGCCACGCGACCTGGCCGGCGTGGAACGCATCGAGTTCCTCAAGGGCACCGCGGCCGCGCTCTACGGCAGCAGCGAGCCCGGCGGCACGCTGAACATCGTGTCCAAGCGGCCGTTGTGGACGTCCGCCAATTCGGTCGAGGCCTACGCGGGAAGCCAAGGCCTGAAGCGCGGCGCCTTCGACAGTACCGGGCCGATCGGCGAGAACTTCGTCTACCGGCTCAACGTGGCGGTGGAAGACCGCAACAGCTTTCGCGACTTCGTGAGCGCCAAGCGAGAGGTCATCGCCCCGGCCTTCACCTGGAAGCTCGGGCGCGACACGGTGCTGGAGTATTCGGGCGAATACCTGCGCCATGCCACGCCGCTCGACCGTGGCGTGGTGGCGGTCGGCAACCGGCTGGGCGCCATCCCGCGCAGCCGCTTCCTGGGGGAGCCGGCGGACGGCGACGTGACCGTCAAGAACCAGACGCACCAGTTCATCCTGTCCCATGAATGGAGCTCCGCATGGCGCAGCCGGCTGGGCCTGTCGTATCGCGAGACTTCGCTCGATGGCTTTTCCACCGAGCCGGCGGCCCTGCTGGCCAGCAGCAACCTCACACGCCAGCGGCGCTACCGCGACTTCAGCTCGAACGACATGGCACTGCAGGCCGAACTGCAGGGCAATGTGAAGACGGGCGCCATCGAGCACGAGCTCCTGTTCGGCGTGGAAAGCTTCCGCTTCGACATGGATACGCTGATGCTGCGGGCGAACCCGACGACCGCACGGCCTTATGCAATCAACATCTACAACCCCGTCTATGGTCAGCTTCAGCCGGTGCCCACGGCCAACACCGACACGCTGGAGCGCCAGCACAACCATGCCTTCTACGTACAGGACGCGATCAAGCTCTCGCCCGAATGGCGGCTCGTTGCGGGCGTGCGCGCGGACAACTACCGCCAGTCGCTGCTCAACCGCAGGAACGGCGTCATGACGGACCAGGAGCCGTCGTCGACGTCGCCGCGCCTCGGCGTGAGCTGGCTGCCGGCGCCGCAATGGACCTTCTATGCCAATGCGGGCCGTTCGTTCAGGCCGAACACTGGCTCCGACATCGCCTCGAACGGTTTCGCGCCGGAGAAGGGCCGCGCGCTGGAACTGGGCGCCAAGTGGGAGAGCACGGACCAGCGCATGGGCGCGACCGCGGCGCTGTTCGACATCCGCAAGCGCAACGTGCTGACCGCCGACCCCGTCAACCCTGGCTACTCCTTGGCTGCGGGAGAAGTCCGCAGCCGGGGCCTGGAGTTCGACCTCTCGGGCCAGGTCACGAAGAACTGGCGCGTCAATGCGAGCCTGGTGGTCAACGACGTGGAGGTCACGAAGGACAACACCCTCGAGGTTGGCGGCCGGCTGCTCAACGTGCCGCGCGTCAACGGCAGCGTGCTCGCGGTCTACGAAGACGGCTTTGCCAACGGCCAGCGCTACGGCGTCGGTGGAGGCCTGACCTACGTGGGCAAGCGCCTCGGGCAAGCCCGCACGCAGGCCGAAGCTTCAGCCGGCACGCCCGCATTCGACCTGCCGGCCTACGTCACCGCCAAGCTGGTTGCGTACTGGCGGATCAACCCGACCCTGCGCGTGACCCTCGACGTCGACAACCTGTTCGACAAGACCTACTACAGCAGTTCGTACAGCCGTGTCTGGGTCACGCCCGGCACGCCGCGCAGCATCACCGTCGGCCTGCAGGCCAAGTTCTGAGATGACATTGCCCATCCATCCCACGCGCCGCCGAGCGCTCCAACTTTGTCTGGCGGGCCCGGCGGCCATGGCCTCGGCCGGCTCGCCGGCGCAACCGGCAGGCGCGCCGCTGCAGATCGTCGGCCCCTGGGAGATCGGCGGTCTCGCGCCGGCCAGCAGCGGCTACATCTTCACGCGCATGCAGATCACGGAAACGCTGATGGAGGCACGCGAAGACGGTGCGCCGCTGCCGGGCCTGGCCGAGCGCTGGTGGGTCTCGGCCGATGGCCTGGCATGGCGTTTCTGGCTGCGTCCGGCGGCACGGTTCCACGACGGCACACCGGTGACCGCCGTGGCGGTCGTGCGTTGCCTGCAGGCGGCGCGCGTGGCACCCGCGCTGTTGAGCGTGGCGCCGGTGAAGTCCGTGGAGGCCAAGGGCGCGAGCATTGTCGTGATCCGCCTGGTATCGCCCCATGGGAGCTTGCCGGCGCTGCTCGCGCACAGCAGCACCATGGTGCTCGCGCCCGCGAGCTATGGCCCGGATGGCGCTGTGCGGGCCATCGTCGGCACCGGTCCCTACCGCGTGGCATCGCTCACCCCGCCGCAGCAGGTGGAGGCCGTGGCGTTCGAAGGCTACGACGGCGCGAAGCCGTCCATCGAGCGCGTGCGCTACCTGACGGCCGGCCGTCCCGAAACCCGTGCGCTGATGGCGGAAGGTGGGCAGGCCGACCTGGCCTACGGGCTCGATCCCGCCAGCCTCGTGCGGCTGCGCAAGCGTGGCAAGGTCGGTATCGACACAGTGATGCTTCCGCGCACCGTGATCCTCAAGGTCAACGCCGGCCTGCCTGCGCTGAAAGACCTGCGCGTGCGACAGGCGCTGAGCCTGTCGATCGATCGCGCCGGCATCGCGAAGGCTCTGTTGCGCGACCCCGAGCTGGCGGCGACGCAACTCTTTCCGCCCACGCTCGGGACTTGGCACAACCTCGCGCTGGCGCCCCTGGCACATGATCCGGCCGCCGCGGCAAGGCTGTTGTCCGAGGCCGGCTGGCAGCGCGGTGCCGATGGCCTGCGCGACGCCGCCGGGCAGCCGCTGCGGTTGTCGCTGCGCACCTTTCCCGATCGGCCCGAACTCCCTCTCATCGCCACCGCGCTGCAGGAGCAGTGGCGCCAGGCCGGCATCGCGGTGCAGGTCAACGTCGGCAACTCGGGCGACATTCCACTGGGGCACCGCGACGGAAGCCTGCACCTGGGCCTGGCCGCGCGCAACTATGCGACGGTGCCGGACCCCACGGGCACCTTGATACAGGACTTCGGTGCCGCGGGCGGTGACTGGGGCGCGATGGGGTGGACCAGCGATGCGCTGGTCGAGGCGCTCGCCGAACTCACGCGCGGCGCGTCGTCGCCGGAGCGCGCCGCCGGCCTGCGGGCCCAGGTCACCGCCGAGCTCCAGTCGAACTTGCCGGTCGTTCCGATCGCCTGGTATCGACAGCAGGTCGCAGTCGGCCCACGGCTGGCCGGCGTGAGCCTCGATCCGCTGGAACGGTCCTACCGACTCACCGCCATGAGGTGGCGCGCATGAACAACCTCACGAACGACAAGGCAGGCGCGACCGCGACGGCCTGGACCGGCATCTTGCTGCGTCGCTGCATGCAGATCGTCGCGCTCGGCCTCCTGGTGGGCACGGTCTGCTTCTTCATGGCCCGCTTCCTGCCGGGCGACATGGCGACCCGCATCGCGGCAGGGCGCTACGGCTACGACCTGGTGAACAACGCGGCGGCCGACGCGGTGCGCGCCGAGCTCGGGCTGGACCGGCCCACGTGGCTGGCCCTGCTGCAATGGTGGGGGCAGATCGCCCGCTTCGATCTGGGCACGTCGCTGGTCACCGGCAATGCGGTGTGGCGCGAAGTGGCACACCAGCTGGGAGCCACCGTCGACCTGGCGGTGGCCTCGATGCTCATCGCCGTCACCGCCGGCCTTCCGCTGGGCATCTGGTCGGGGTTGCATCCGGGCGGCTGGATCGACCGCCTCACGCTGGCGTCGGCGGTGTTGCTGCGCGCCATTCCGTCGTTCCTGCTCGCTGTCTTGCTGATGGTGCTGGTCGCCGTGCAACTCGGCGCGCTGCCCGTCGCGGGGGACGACCATGCGGGCAGCTTGCTGCTGCCCGCGCTCACGCTGGGACTGGGACTGGCCGCAGGGCTCGCGCGGGTGACCCGCGCCGCGATGCGCGAAGCGGCCGCGTCCCCGTCCTTCGAGTTCGCCCGGACCAAGGGGCTCTCGGACCGGCAGGCGCTGGTGCGCCATGGCCTGCGCCAGGCGGCGACGCCCGTGGTGGCCTACCTGGGCGTTCAGGCTGTTTTCCTGGTGGAAGGCGCGGTCGTGGTCGAGACGCTGTTCGCCTGGCCGGGGATCGGCCATGCACTCGTGCATGCGGTCTTCGGTCGCGACGTGCCGATGATCCAGGGCACCGCGCTGTGCATGGGTGGCGTGTTCGTCACTTTCAATCTGCTGGTCGATGCAGCATGCCTGGCGCTCGACCCGCGCCGGCGCACGGGGAGCACGGCATGAACGCCAACCTGATGGGCATTCCGGCGCTCGCCCGTCACGCGTCGCGGCGCGTCGCGGTGCGCCGCCGTGCGGGTTTCGCGATCCTTGCGCTGGTGGCGGTGTTCGCGCTGGCGGGGCCGTTCGCGATCGGCATCGACCCGGCGCGCCAGACCCTGGCCGATACGCTGATGCCGCCCGGTGCGGCCCACTGGCTGGGCACCGACCTGTTCGGGCGCAGCGTGCTCGCGCGCCTGGCCCATGCGGCCCGGCTGTCGCTGGGGCTCGCGTGCGTTGCGGCGCTGAGTGCGGCCGTCCCCGGCGTGCTGCTGGGTGTCCTCGCCAACTGGCGGGGCGGACGCGTCGAGCGCGCGCTGGTCATGCTGGCCGACGCCGTGCTCTCGGTGCCCGGACTGCTGCTCGTGCTGCTGTTCGCCGCGCTCGCACCGGGGCGGTACTGGGCGCTGTACATCGGCCTTTCCCTGTCGCTGTGGGTCGAGTACTTTCGCGTGGCCCGGGTGGCGAGCCGGCCGGTGCTGGCAGGCGACGCGGTGCAGGCGTCGCGACTGCTGGGCTTTGGGGCCGCCTACATCCTGCGCAGGCACCTGGTGCCGGCACTCGCGCCCGTGCTGGGGACGCTGCTCGCGTTCAGCACCGCGCAGGCCGTGCTCGCACTGGCCGCGCTGGGCTTCATCGGCGTGGGCCTGCAGTCGCCGACACCTGAGCTCGGACTGATGATGATCGAATTCCTTCCGCACTACGAAGAGGCGCCGTGGCTCATCGCGGCCCCTGTCTCGCTGCTGATGCTGCTGGTGCTCGGCATGATGCTGCTGGTCGCCGAGGAGGACGCGCCATGACGAGCCCGTTCCTGCTCGCGGTCGAGCATCTTGGCGTGCATGTGGGCGCCAGGCCGCTGCTGCGCGACGTGTCTTTCCGGCTTCGCGCGGGCGAGGCGCTGACGCTGCTCGGCGAAAGCGGCGCCGGCAAGTCGCTGCTGGCGCAGGCGGTGATGGGCAACCTTCCGGCGCCGTTGCGAGCGGAAGGCCGCATTGCGCTGGCGGGCACCGAAAGCCGCGCCGCCGACACCCGCGCGCGCCGTCCCCATTGGGGCCGGACGCTCGCATTGCTGCCCCAGGAGCCGGCCCTGGCATTGGATCCGCTGATGCGCATTGCGCCCCAGCTGTCCGAAACGCACGAGTTCGTTCGGGGCGCAGCCTTCGAGGCGGCGCAAGCCGCGGCGCTCTGTGACCTGGAGACCACGGGACTCGCATCTTCCGCGCGGCGCTACCCCTGGCAGCTTTCCGGGGGCATGGCGCAACGCGCCGCGGCCATGGTGGCGCGTGCGGGCGGTGCACGGGTGCTGCTCGCGGACGAGCCCACCAAGGGCCTCGACCGGCATTGGCGCGACCATGCGGTGGCGATGCTGCAGGACGTGCAGGGCAGCGGCGGTTGCGTGGTGGTCATCACGCACGATCTGCGCGTGGCGCAGGCGCTTGGCGGACAGCTGATCGTGCTGCGCGCGGGCGAGGTCGTGGAGCAGGGCGACACGCATGCGGTTCTGGCGAACCCCCAGCATGCATTCACGCGACGGCTGGTGGCAACCGATCCGGCCCATTGGCCAAGGCGCCAGGCTGCCGCGCCGGGAGCGCCAGTGCTCAGCGCTCGCGGTCTGTCGAAAGGCTTCGGCGGCAAGCCGCTCTTCGAAGACCTCGACCTGCAGATCTGCGCGGGCGACCGGTTCGTGGTGCAAGGCCCCAGCGGCACTGGCAAGAGCACGCTGGGCAATGTACTCCTGGGATTGCTGCCGGCGGACAGGGGCGTGGTGCATCGTGCCGAAGGCCTGGGTTCCACGGCATGCCAGAAGCTCTATCAGGACCCGGTCGCATCGTTCGCGCCCCGGGTCAGCCTGGCGCGTTCACTGAAGGACGTGGCGGTGCGCCATCGCTGCCCCTGGCCGCAGGTGCTGCAACAGCTTCAAAAACTGGGGTTGGCGCCCGATATGCTGCAACGCCGGCCTTCCCAAGTGTCCGGCGGCGAACTGCAGCGCATCGCGCTCGCGCGCATCCTTGCGGCAAAGCCGGCATTGGTCTTTGCCGATGAGCCGACGTCGCGCCTGGACCCCGTCTCCCAGCAGGAAGCCATGAGCGTTCTGCTCGATGCGCTGGACGAGCGCGGGGCGGCGCTGATCCTGGTGACGCACGACGAGGACATCGCGCAGGCGGTCGGAACGAGCCGATGGCGGCTGACGCAAGACGGAGGACGGCCCGATGTGCCGTGACAGCGGTCCATCATGGCCGCCGTCTTCTTCGCGGTGGCGATGGACTTGAGAAGGCATTCGACGAAAAGCTGGAATCCTGGCGCGGGTTGAAGACGGCCCACGGGCGCGTCGTGCGGGCGATCTTCTGTCCCTTCAAAGGCTCGGCGGGCTCGCCAACGGACGCCATGGTGGAGGGGGTGAGCGGTGCACGCACGGGGAGCCGTTCAGCGAGATCTCACGCCTGCCTCCCGTGGGTCTCGCTTCAGAAGTTCACTTCACCTGTCGCACAAAAAAGGTCGAATTGCTGGACGCGGACCCTGCGCTCTTTCTCGACTGCTCGCTGCGCAGCGCAGTGCTCAGGTTCGACGCGGCCACGCCGCGGGCGCTTCCCCGTACCACCGTGCGTTCGCGGGTTGGTGGTGCGTCCGACGGCTGGACATTGTTCACAATTCAGCAAGAAAGAACGCATTGAATGTCGGGTGCCAGACATTCGAAGCCAATCAGTTTCCCTCGCGCTCCTTCGCATCGATAGATTCCGCGCCACTTCGAGGCCTTGCACGGTCGCACGGCCTCGAAATCGCGGCCGGCCTGGGGTTCTCGATTGCAGCGAGCTTCTGCCTTCGGGCCATCCATCCAGCACGGCTGCGCATTCAGCGACCGATTTACATGGAGTACGAGGGAACAAGATGAACAGGACATTTCGGAGTGTCTACAACGAAGCGCTCGGCGCTTGGGTTGCGGCGAGCGAAGTTGGTGCCGTGCGCGGCAAGAGATCTTCAGGCGCTGTGCTCGGCGCGGCCTTCCTGGCTGCGGCAGCTTTCGGTGGCGCATCACCCGCATGGGCAGTCAGCGAGTGCGGCACCGTCGCGGCGGGCGGCACCATCACCTGCAACGGCGACGGTTCGCCCGCGACGGATGTCGCACCTTACGCCAGCGGCATCTTCTATTCGACGCCCGATGTGAAGCTGGTCGTGGACGGCACCGGGGGCACTCTGACGGTCACGCCCGCCACGCCCATCATCGCGGTCGCGAACCGCGGCGGCGCGGGCGCTGCCACGCGCGAAGTGCAGATCAACGGTGACGTGCGCATCACGACCATGGCAGGTACGGCCGGAGGCCCGACCATTGCCGTACAGGCGTACCAGCAGCAAGGGGGCAACGCCCTGGTCATCCAAAATGGCGGCACGATCAATGCCGTCGGCCAGAACGCCTTCGGCATCTCCGCGCGCACGGACGGCACGGGCTCGGCGACCGCGATCCAGAACGGCGGCACCCTCTCGACGACAGGCACGGGCGGCGCCGGCGTCGCGCTCTTTTCAGAGACCTACGGCTCGGGCGCGGCGATCGTCACACAGAACGGCGGCACGATGACCACCAACGGCTCACACGCGGCCTATGCGCTCGCACGCGGCAACGGCAGTGCCACCGTGACGCAGACCGGAGGATCGATCACCGCTTTGTCCTCGACCTTCGTCAATGCCGGCATCGTCGCGCAGACCATAGGCACTGGCGACGCACATGCCACGCAAAGCGGCGGCACGATCGTCACCTACAGCCAGGGTGGCGCCGTCGGCGCGATTGCGAGTGGTAATGGCAATGCCACGACCGTGCAAAGTGGCGGTAGCGTGACAGCCAACGGAAGCAATGCAACGGGGCTTCTCGCTCTTACCGACGGCGCCGGCAATGCGTCGGTCACGCAGGCCGCGGGCCTTACGGCGTCCACCACGGGCGCCAACAGCAACGGCATTTTTGCCCTCGCGCGAGGCACGGGGCGATATGCCGTCTTGGTTGCAGGTTCGGTGATCGGCGGATCGGGCAGCAACGCCGCGGCGGTGCACACCTCGGGCGTTGGCGGCGGCACCATCGACATCGCCCCGAGCGCGGTGCTCGACGGCTCCCGCTCAGGCATTGCCGTGCTGGACGAAACCGGCGCCGTCACGGTAACGACGTCAGGTGCACTGACTGGCGACATCCTTACCAATGCCGGCAACGACACGATCAACCTGGTCGGAGGATCGGTCAAGGGCAAGATCGATGCGGGCGCCGACGACGACCGCTTCATCTGGTCGGGCGGCACCTTGTCGGGCGGCTTCTTCGGCCAGAACGGCTCCGACACGGCCCTGGTGTCCGCGGCCAGCTACAACGGCAGCCAGATCCTCGACGGCGGTGACGATGTCTCGGCCGCTGACGGTTGGGTGGACAGGCTGACGCTGCAGGGCGTCACGGCCACCGCGGGCGGCGACACCCTGCGCAACTGGGAGTCCATCACGCTGGACAACACCCGCTTGACCCTGGCCGGCGCGCCGCTGACCGTGGGCGCGGGTGCGGATGCCAGTGGCAACCCGCTGGGGCTGTTCATCCAGCCCACCAGCAGCGTGTCGCTCGGACAGTCCGCCTTCACCGTGAACGGCGACGTCCACAACGCGGGCCTGATCAACCTGCGCAGCGCCTCCGGCGTGCCGGGCAACGTACTGAGCATCTTCGGCAACTATGCCGGCGCGAACGGCATCGTGCAGCTGAACACCGCTCTGGGCGGTGACGCGAGCGCCACCGACAAGCTGGTCGTCAACGGCAACACCAGCGGCACCACGCGCGTGTTCGTGAACAACGCGGGCGGCGCCGGTGCTGCGACGATCAACGGCATCCAGGTGGTCAAGGTCATCGGCACCTCGTCGGAGGGCAATTTCACCCTGGCCGCTCCGGTGCAGGCCGGCGCCTACGAATACGGGCTGCACCGCGGCGGCCGCACCGACGGCGACGCGAACAGCTTCTATCTGAGCAGTGTCTACAACCCCGCGCCTATTCCCGCGGTGGTTCCTGCGCCAGGTCCGGCACCAGTGCCCGCTCCCGAGGTGTACCGCCCCGCGGTGCCGGGCTATGTGATGGGACAGGTGGCCACGAACGAACTCGGCCTCGGCCTGCTGGGCAGCCTGCACAAGCGCGTCGGCGAGCAGCAGACGCTCAAGTGGGACTACTGCGGTTGCGATGCCAAGGCACCCGACGACCAGGCCTGGATGCGCCTGCACGCCCAGCGCCTGGATTCGGACGGCAAGCGCCAGTTCGGGTTCGAGCAGGAAATGCAGTACTTCCAGATCGGCAAGGACCTGGCGATCAACTACAGCGGCGACGCTGGCGACAAGTCGCGCAACCATACGGGCATCAGCGTGGGCTACGGGCGCACCAACGTCAACTTCAACGACCGCCGCCGCGGTGACGCGGGCATGGGCTACGACACCGGCAAGATGAAAGGCGAGATGCTCACGCTTGGCGCGTACCACACGCGCTATGCCGACAACGGCAGCTACCTCGACCTCGTCGGCCAACTGCATTCGGTGCGCAACAAATACACCGACAAGTACGGCGGCGAAGGCAAGCAAAAGGGTACCGGGCTAGGGTTGAGCGTCGAAGTGGGCCGTCCGTGGCAGATCGGCGAGAGCCAATGGCTGATCGAGCCGCAGGCGCAACTGACCTACCAGGTCACGCGCTACCGCGGCTTCGCGGACAACATCTCCAACGTGGACGGGTTCACCAGTCAGAGCCTTCGCGGCCGGGTCGGTGCCCGTCTGGCCTGGAACGACAAAGCCGAGCGCAGCGACAACCTCACGCGCACCAACACGTTCTACTTCACGGCCAATCTGCTGCATGAGTTCAAGGATCCGAAGGCAGTGACCATCGGCAGCACCGCGGTGAGTGAATGGGGCAAGCAGACCTGGGCAGAAGTGGGCGTCGGGGCACAGCTGCCGCTGACCAGGACGACCTATCTCTACGGCGGGCTGCAGTACCAGCGATCGCTCAGCGGTGCTCATCGCGAGGGCTTTTCGGGACAGCTCGGTGTGAGGGCGGCATGGTGAGCGCGACAGAACCCTCGACAACGACAAGGAAAAACTCCATGCACACGAAGAAAATGAACATGACGAATCTCCTCAGCCTCGGTGCCGCGGCCCTTGCCGCGCTCGTACTCGCGGGCTGCGGCAGCCTGCATGACGAACGCTATTACTGGTGCCAGGGCCAAAGCTGCGCGCCCGCGCCTGTCGCAACACCGGCACCAGCTCCCGTTCCGGTGCCCCCCGCGCCCGTGACGCGCCGTGTGACCCTCAGCGCGGATGCACTCTTCGCCTTCGATCGCTCGAGCGCGGCCGACATGCTGCCGAAGGGCCGTGGCGAACTTGACGCCTTGGCTCGCGCACTGCAGGGCCAGGAGATGCAGGTGCAAAGCCTGAAGATCACGGGCCATACCGATCGGCTCGGGGACGAGGCCTACAACGATCAGCTGGGGCTGCGCCGCGCCAACACGGTGCGCGATTACCTCAAGGGCGCGGGCGTCGACGTGCCCATGGACGTGCGATCGATGGGTGAGCGTGAGCCGGTGACCCGCGATTGCGTGGGCGCACAGCGCACGCCGCGCCTGATTGCCTGTCTGCAGCCAGACCGACGTGTCGTGGTGGACATCATCGGACAGGCGTACAAGAAGAACTGAGTGAAGCGAATGTGCTGCCGTCCGAAGGAGTTCGGCCGGCAGCACTCAGTTGCGGGCTCTCGAACCCGTTCAGTCCAAGGGCACGGATTTTCCGCGAGCCTATAGGACTGCATTCGAATGATTTCGAAGGACTTCCAGATCGAGCACGCTGATCGCGTTGTAGCTGATGTCGATCGCGCCGCTTTCTTCCAGCTTGCGAAGCGCCTTGTTGACGGACTGCCTCGTGACCTGCAAAAGGGCCGCGAGGTCTTCCTGCGTGATCCGCAGGCCGATCTTGATGGCCGTTCCGTCCTTGCTTCCGTAGAGCATTGCCAGTCTTTCGAGTGTCGACGCCAGGCGCTGGGAAAAGGAGCCCATCCAGGCACCGAGCAAGGTGTCCAGCACCTGCCGGTGTTGCTTCATCAGCATGACCGCCACGTCTCTCCACAGCGCTGGCTGCTCGTCGAGAAGTTGAAGGATCAGCGCCGTCGGCATCTGGACGACGGTGGTATTGAGGCAGGCACTGAAGTCATAGAGAACTCGCTGGTCCGGTTCGGGACTCTCCATGTTTTGCGTGTTCTCGAGCAGGCGCACCAGACCGATGAGGCTCCCGGGGCCAAGCAGCGTCACCGGCGCGCGCGGTCCTCTGGGCGGCGTGCGACTGACGATGACGTGGCCCGAAATGATCGTGAAGGTCCAAGGTTCGCCGGCCTCGACGCCGACAAGCTCGTGCCGGGCGAAGCGCTTGACTCGAGACTCTGCGAGTAGCCGCTGCATCGGTGCTGCGGGCCAGGAACCAAAACCTGAGGTGAGCCTGAGCGCATGCTCCATCAGCGCGACGTCTTTTTGGGCGAATTCGAAATCTGCCATTGCTTCGGTTTGCCCCTCTAGCGAACAAGCAAGCGCTCAGGATTGGTTATGTTTCATAGCTTAATGGATTGTGGAACGCGATATCGATTTATCTGAAAGCCTTGCGTTCTTGCAGACGCGACCGAGCCACTGCTGGTGATGGCGAGGCCGGCGGATCAGGCTGCGCGAGGGCTCCGATGTGCCGCACTCGACAAGTGCGAGGCGGCACATTCTTTTCTTATCGGGCGGTGCGGTCCGTAGGGATCGTCCGCGGGTAGCTGGACCGCAGGACTTCCTGAAGCTGTCGCGCGGAGGGCAGCTTGCCCTTCATCTCGGCCGGCAGCTTGCCCTGAAGCTGGTACTCGGCCACGCCGATCGGGTTGGACTTGCTCTTGAGCGCGAACTCCACCTCGAGGTTGTCCTTCTCGGCGCATAGGATGATCCCGATGGACGGGGCATCGTCGGGCGCGCGCTCTTTCTCGTTCAGGAGGTTGAGATAGAAGTCCATCTTGCCGGCGAACTCCGGCTCGAATGGGCCGATCTTCAGCTCGATCGCCACCAGTGCCTTGAGAAAGCGGTGGTAGAAGAGCAAGTCGATGAAGTACTCCTTGCGCCCGAGCGTGAGCCGATACTGGCGCCCGACGAAGCAGAAGCCATAGCCGAGCTCGAGGATGAAGTCGCGCAGCCGGTCGATCAGGTGGTCTTCGAGTTCGCGCTCGCGAATCTCGCGGCGGATGCCGAGGAACTCCAGGTTGTAGCTGCTCTTGAGCGCCTCCTCGGCTTGCTCGGCCAGGTGGCCGGGCAGCGCGAGCGCGAAGTTGTGCACCTTGCCCTCGGCCAGCGAACGCTCGTAGGCCTGTGCCTTGATCTGGTTGAGCAGCACGTTGCGGCTCCAGCCGAAGCGTGCGGTGGCCTTCAGGTAGAACAGGCGTTGGGCCGGCTCTTCGAGCTTGGACAGCAGGTTGACGTGGTGACCCCATGGCACGGCCTCCACCATTTCTCGCACAGCCTGTGCGAGTTCCGGCTGGCTGGCTGCCGCGAGCGCTCTGGAGCCCCGTGGGCGCGGTGTGCCGAGCCCGCTTTCTCGCACAAGCTGTGCGAGAAATTCCGGCCCGGTGTAGGTCTCGTGGAACTGGCGCATGCGCCAGAGGCTCGCCGCGGAAAAACCGGCTGTCCCGGGGAAGGATGCCTTGAGGTCGCGAGCGAGCCGATCGACCACCGCGTCGCCCCAGCCGCGGCGCGCCTGCTGCTCGCGGATGGCCTGCCCGATGTCCCAGTACAGGCCCACCAGCTCGCGGTTGACGGCGCGCGCGGCCGACAGTCGCGCATCGTCGATGCGGCGTTTCAGGTCTTCGACGAAGCGGGGATAGTCGAACAGGGTGGGGGCGGGGGAGGATGGCACCGGGCAAATATAGTCCCTCGACTGTGCTTCGGGGCCATTGGCGTCGCCGCGGGGCATTCGGCAACCCATGGGCACTGGCCTGCGTGAGCGCGTCCTCGCATTTCGACCGGCGGTGCGTGTACGTGGCCGCACGCGCCAGCAGTTCGGTCACCGAGTCCGTTCTTACCGAGCGGCGAGACCAGGAGCCGGCCACCCGCTAGGAAGCGGAGCCCCGAGGGCTCGGCTGCGACAGGTCTCCAGACCTGGCGGCTGTTCCGACCAGGCGCAGGACATGGTCGCTGTCCCATTGATCGTCGGCGTGGGAGCCGTAGTGGGCCGCGGCGATCCGGCCCCGCGCGTCGATCAGGAAGTCCGCCGGCAGCCCCAGGATGCCGTTCTCGGCCCGACGGTAGAAGCGCCGCGTCGCCAGCACCCAGCGCATGCCGCTCCAGAAGACAGAAGGGTGGAGCAACGCGCGGATGGAGGTTTCCACGCCGTACTGCCGGTAGAGCCGCTTGTGTGGGTCCGCGACGCAATCGAAAGGGAGCTGTGCCTGGTAGCCGAGCATTTCCTCGCGCGTCGAATGGAACACCACCACCTGCCTTACCCCCGCTGCCCGAACTTCCTCGTGGCGCCGGGCCAGGCCCATCAGGTGGAAATTGCACACCGGACAGCCGGCGAAGCGCCTGAATTGCAGATGCACCCACGCCGAGCCAGGGTCGGGAACCGCGACGCGCTGCCCGAGGATGGTCTCCAGCAGCGCGGATGGTGCGCTCTGGCCGATTTCGAACTTCATGGTATGGGCCTTTCGGATGAGGGTGCGGGCAGGGAGTATGAGAGGAGTAAGGCAATAAACGTACGACGTACGCATTGACTATACTTGCGGTTCCACAGCACGGTCAAGGACGCCATGGGACGCTCAGCCAGATTCACGCGCGCACAGCTTCAATCGGTGGCGCTGGCGCTTGTCGACGCGAACGGACTGGCCGGGCTCTCGATGCGGTCCCTCGCGGCGGCGTTGGAAACCGGACCGATGACGCTCTACAACTATGTCTCGCAGCGCGAAGAACTGGATGTGCTAGTAGTGGATGCGGTGCTTGGCGAGGTCGGCTGGCCGCCGCCGGACCAGGGATCCTGGGAGGAGGCACTGCGCGGCATCGCGATGGCGTTGTGGCACGCGGTGCACGCTCATCCCAACACCGTCCCGTTGCTGCTCACACGGCGCAGCCGCTCGCCCGCGATGCTTGCCGTCGCCGAGGCGCTGTTGACGGCGCTGGCGCGAAGCGGGCGCAAAGGGCAGGCGCTTCTGGTCGCGTTCCGCGCGGTGACCGCATTGATCATGGGAACCGTGCAGGCAGACCTGGCCGGTCCGCTCAACCTGCAGGCCGGGGAATCTGCCACGGACACGATCGCGCGCTTTCGATCCCTGCCTCCGGAACGGTTCGCGCATCTGATCGAGATCGCTGAGGCCGCGACGGCCAGTTGCGCCCAGGCGGAGTTCCAGGATGGCCTCGAGCTCTTGATCGCGGGCCTGCGCGGCACGGCACAGGAGTCTGCGTTGGCATAGTCAGGGCCGAGCCGGAGAGGGCGTCGCGCTCGGATCCCGAGACTCGAAGCGCTTCGCTTATGCGCAGAGTCGCTCGGACGCCTCTTCGCTGAAGGCCGCGACCGTGATCAGGCACTGTATGGGAAGTCGATCCCGCTCGGTGATCGAGCGGACCTGATCGAACCAGGGGCGGATGATTGGTGCGGCGGTGCAGTTGGTGCGCGTGTGGGAGCTCTTGAACCAGGTCATCTGGACTACTGGCTGGCTAAAAAAAGTTCCCAAGCGCAGTGCTTTGCGGTGAAACGAGCAAGCGCCTGTGCTGCGGGGAGCCAGCACGCGGCCTTGATCAGGCTTCCGAACGCTCGACTACCACCTCGCTGATCTGCACGACGGGCTGAATGTCCGTGTAGTTGACGATGTCACCCCTGATCTCTTGCTGGTGCTGGCCAGAGGCCGCTCGATAGGCTTCGACAGAAGTACAGAAGAAATCGCATTTGGCTGCGTAAACAGGATCAGTCCCCGGGGCACGCCCTGAGAGGCCCTTGTCCACCGAGTAGTAAAGACAAGCAGCGCCGAGCAGCCGCTTCATCATTGGCATATGCCGCTCGCGGTAATAGGCGTGATCGAACCGCGCGCCCACGGCGTACGGGTACATGACACTGACTTTGATCATCGAGATTTCTCCTGGTGTTGCACGGTAGTCAATACGGCAGCGATACGGCCAGCAGCGGTCTCAAGCCGGGAATCGTGCGCCCGTCTCTTCCAAGGGCATGCGCAGCCCGTTCGTGAGATAGCTGACGGTGCGATAAAAGCCGGCCAGCATCAGCAGCTCGATGATGGCCTCTTCGGCAAAGTACTTCCGCAACTCGTTCCACAGCTCGTCGTCGATGTCGGAGTGCGTGTGCAGAGAGTCGCACAGGCGTAGAAGGACCTGTTCCTCGGCTGACCAGCACGCTTCGTTCGCCGAACCCGTGACCGTCGCCTGAACCTGCTCTGGCGTCAGGCCGGCAAGCCTTGAGAAAGCCGTGACGTGGACGCCCCATTCGTATTCGGACTTGCACGCTGCCGTCGTGCGATGAATCACGATCTCGCGCTGTCGAATGCTCAAGTTGCCTTTGTCCAGCAACCCGCCGGCAAAGAACTTCTGAAATAGACGTGAGTCGCGTGCCAACGTCGTGAACAGCCGCAAGGGTGGCTGTCCCTTCATCAGCCTGTCGAGTGGCCTGGAAATGTCTTCATCAAATGGCGGAGTTGCTGGCTCGATGCGTGCGGGCATGCTGGTTCCTGATTCAAGGGTCGCGCCATCCTAGGCTCGTTGCTGTATAAAGTAAAGCATGACGACACCTCGTATCGGCCAACCAGTTCGCGGTTCCACCACTGGCCGCCCCATCATGGTCGCCCTGGACCTGCTGGGAAGGCGCACGGCGCTGCGCGTGCTCTGGGAACTTCGTGGAGACCCGTTGACCTTCAGGGCACTGCAAGATGCTTGCGAGACAAACACTCGTTTGCTCAACACGCGGCTCACGGAGCTGAGGGAAGCCGGCCTTGTCGAGCATGCCGAGGGCGGCTATCGACTAACGGACGAGGGGCGGCGGCTTTCGAAGGCGCTGAAGCCGCTGTCAGCTTGGGCCGAACAGTGGGGGCATGGCAAGCGATGAGAAAGTGACTCTCGCCATCCGGGTTGGCATGCATGGAGTTCGAATGGTTGCGGACTTCTCTGACGAGCCTGATGAATCGAACGCGTTGCTGTTGCCGTCCCCCGTCATGAGCCATCGCAACGGCGTCGGGTACGGCATGTCAATTTTCTTCAAGACAGGCGCTTTCCGTGCTGCAAGAATGGCTTCATGCGAGAAGACGGACGTCGTGAAGAAGTGTCGAAGGCCGCCGGCCATCCGATCGGGAGTAGGGTCCGGGATGACGCGCACTTCTTCACCTCCGGGCATGTTGCAGGCGGTGAGCGGGTCGATTGCCTCAGCGCTACTTTCAGGACGCACCGGTACGCCATGCATGCGCATGAGACCTTCGTCATCGGGGCGATCACGTCGGGCCGCGGCACCCTGTGGCTTCAAGGCGCACGGCACCTCGCTGCCCCGGGAGACCTGACACTGCTCAATCCGGAAGATCTGCACGACGGGGTGCCGCATGACGCCAAGGGCTACAGCTACCGGGTGACCTACCCTTCAGCATCGCTCGTCCGCAGCCTGACGGCCGAGATCACGGGTCGCGAGACCCAGCCGTATTTTCAATACCGCGTGGTCAAGGATCCTGCTGCGGCCAATCGCCTGGTGGCCGCGCACCGGGCATTGGAGACGTCCGGCTGGTCGCTGGCCACGGAGGAGTCCCTTCTGCTGGCATACGCCTGCTGCCTCGAACGACATGCCAAGGGATTCAGCCCTGAAATCCCAAGAGGGCGAGAGCAACGGAGAGTGGCCAGGATCAAGTCGCTTCTGAACGAGCGGGCAACATCTAGCGATGTCAGCCTGGCCGACATCGCCGACGAGGTCGGCGTTAGCCGCTATCACCTGATCCGCATGTTTCACAGCGAAGCGGGGACGACACCGCACGCCTACCTGATCGGCCGCCGCATCGAGGCAGCGAAGTGTCGGCTGCGCCAGGGAGAGGCTCCTGTCCGCGTCGCGGCGACGACCGGCTTCGCGGACCAGGCGCATCTGACGCGAGTCTTCAAGGCCAGGGTCGGCGTGACCCCAGGGGCCTATCGGAACGGGGTGTCGAAGTGAAGGGGCCTGGCGAGCCCGTGTCCTGTCCGTCGGCGCCAGACTCCTGTGCCTCGCCTTGGGCCGATGCCGTCGCAGGAGGCAAAGACATCCTGCCTGCGGCGATGGTCGCGATACCCATCGGCCTGCTGCTCGGTGCCCTGTGCAAGTCCAATGGCATCCTGGCTTCGGAAGCCGGATGGATGTCGCTGCTCGTCAACGCAGGCGCATCACAGTTCGCGGCGGTTCAACTGTGGGCGCACGACGGGCCGCGACTGGGGCCGATCCTGCTGTCCACCTTGCTGATCAACCTGCGCCATGCACTCATGAGCCTGTCTCTCGTGCCGAAGCTGGCCGACGCGGGCATGTCGCGCATGCGCATGCTCGTTGCGCTGGCTTTTCTCACCGATCCGACGTGGGGATTCGCAGAGCAGCGTGCACGCGCAGGCAGGTCCATCACCTGGTCCTACTGGATGGGCCTTGCGCTCACTTTCACGGCGGCGTGGACTGGTGCCACCATCGTCGGCGCATGGCTCGGGGCGCTCATCAGCGACCCGCGGCAGATCGGCGCGGACTTCGCCCTGGCAGCGTTGTTCATCGGCATGACGGCCAGGTTCTGGGCTGGGTGGCGGCGGACCGGTTTCGCCATTGCCGCCAGCGGCTTGTCGTCGTCGGCCGTGTTCTGCACCCTGGGCGCTCCGTGGCATGTGATTGCCGGCGCCATGGCCGGCATCGCGGTTGCGTACTTCACGGCGCAGCCGGAGGAACCGAAGGCTCCATGACAACATTCCACGCGACAACCCTCGAGGCGATCACGGCGATGGCCTTCGTCACCTACCTCACCCGAGTCGTGGGCATCCTGCTGATGCGTCGAGATCGATTTCCCGTCCGAAGCCGGACGAAAGCGGTCCTGGATGCCATCCCACCCGTCATGTTTGTGACGATCATCGCCCCGACCCTGCTTGTCACCGGATGGCCTGAAACCCTGGCGGGACTGCTGGCTGCAGTGGCCTCGGTTCGCCTCCCGCTGCTGGGAACGATCCTGGTGGGCGTTCTTGCGGTGGCTGTGCTGCGTCTTGGCCTCGGTGTGCTCGGCGCTCCATGAACGAGGATCTGATGAGCCCTGCAATACTCTCCTTCCTGACATCGCGCGATGCCGTCTTCAAGGTTCATGAGCACGACCCTGTGATCAGCTTCCGGGAGGCGAAGCTTTCGCTTTCCTTCGATCCCGATGCGATGGTGAAAAGCCTGGCCTTCCGCCTGCCGGGCGATCGCCATGCGATTGCAGCCATGCGCGCGGCCGAACGGGCAGACTACAAGAAGATCGCCGACGCGTTGGGCGTGAGGCGCGCGGATCTGCAGATGGCGACCGACGAAGAACTGGCGCAGTTCCTGTCCATGGTTTCAGGCGGCGTGGCCCCCTTGCCGATCAACAACGCGCAAGTGGTGATCGACTCGGGAGTGGCGGAAATGGAGACGATCTATTGCGGCACCGGACGCAACGATTCGACGCTGGAAATCCGCAGCACCGAACTCCTCCGGGTCAGCCGTGGGTCGCTGAGCGACATCATCAAGCGGTGATCGCTAACCCGGGTGTACGCCTTGACCCAGCCGAACACAAGCTGGGACGCAGCTCGCTCGTCGTCGAGCTCAGCGCGCCTTTCTACACCTCGCCCACGCGTTCCGGTGCCGAGCCTTTCCTTGAGTCGATCAGTGCCGCCGCGGTGCGTCGCTATTTGTCTGCGGAGAACTTTTCGTTTCATGTCTCCAAGGCAAATGGCCAACTTGCAGGTGTTGTTGTGCCACGAGACAACAACCATCTTTTCCACCTATTCGTTGCCGAGCCATATCAACGCATTCACGTGGCCAGCCGGCTCTGGTCCATCGTCGAACTGGAAACGCTAGCGGCGGACAATCCAGGCGAGTTCACAGTGAACTCAAGCCTTAATGCCGTACCGGTCTATGAAAAGTTCAGCTTCTCACGAGTCGGCGAAATTCAATACGTGAACGGTATCTGTTTCCAGCCAATGCGGCTCAAAGGCGGCAGCAAGGAGATCCAATCAACCGGATCGCACGGATGCCTGGCCTGAAGCCGCTGTCAGGACCGGGACACCCGCGACCGTCCGGCTTGCGCGCCCGGACCTGCAGATTTCCTGGGCGGCAGGCCGAGTGCCGAGGGCGTTTCAGCCCTTTCGCATGGTGATCGCATGAAAAGGGCAGGTCACTGCACAATCGCTGCAGCCTGTGCACCGATCTGCGTCTTGAAGCGTCGACGACTTCTTCCATTGCTTGACTTCGAGACTGAGAAGGTGAAGGTCGCACGCGGCGACGCACCAACCACAGCCTGTGCAACGCGCGGCGTCGACAGCGGGCAACCAACCGGGTCGGTGCGGGCGGCGAGGTGGGTGTGCGTCCATCTATGGTTCCAACGAGCTGTATCGGCCCGGAAAGTAGCATGCCGCCGGCTCCGATCGGCCAGGACCAGACTGTTGCGTTGTTCTCGATAGGAGCAATCTTTGAGCCCGCATGACACGAAGGAGGTGATTCGCCGCCGACTCTTCATAGCCGCTGTTCGGAAAGGCAACCGGGCGCCGCAGTTGGGCTTTCAAGTCTGCTCCAACTGCAGCGGCCGGGGCACCATTTGTGTGGAGCAAGAAGTGAATGGGCGCCGGACGGCGGCGTTTGAGGAGTGTTCGACGTGCCGAGGGGAAACCGTAGTGCCTACGTAGCAACTCCCGCGTTAGAGCCGATCTAAAAGTCCAGCAGCATGTCTGCTTTTGAGCTCCAGCTACTTCCGCTTAGGGCCCAAGGACTAAACCGCTCGCGCGGTAGCCCGCCGCAATGGCCGCGGTGCGCATAGGCATTGTGCCCCTGTCTATGTTGAGAACCGAGGCAATCGGCCTCGTTCTTCGACAGGAGCACGATCATGACCCCTTCCACACCGGCGGTTTCACCGCTGCGCCAGCGCCTGCTCGACGACATGCGCATGCGCAAGCTCGGTCCCAAGACGCAGTCCGCGTACGTTCGCGCCGTGCGCTACTTCGCGAGCTTCCTTCAGCGCTCCCCCGACACAGCCACCGCGGAGGATCTGCGGCGTTTCCAGCTGCACTTGGTCGATCGGGGCGTCTCGCCGATCACACTCAACGCCACCATCACCGGCCTGAAGTTCTTCTTCGACGTCACGCTCAATCGCGGCGAACTGGTCGAGAGGATGAGCTACGTGCATGTGCCCCAGAAGCTGCCGGCGGTGCTCAGCCGCGACGAGGCCGCACGCCTGATCGCAGCAGCCACCAACCTCAAGTACCACACGGCACTGTCCATCGCCTACGGCACCGGCCTGCGGGTCAGTGAGATCGTTGCGCTGAAGGTCGGCGACATCGACAGCGAGCGCATGACCCTGCGCGTCGAGCAGGGCAAGGGTCGCAAGGATCGCTATGCGATGCTCTCGCCGGTTCTGCTGGAGCGGCTGCGGGCCTGGTGGCGATATGCCAATGCGATGGGCAAGATGCTGCCCAACGGTTGGCTGTTCCCCGGGCAGAACCCGGTCGATCCCTTGACCGCGCGCCAGCTCAACCGGGCAGTCCATGACGCCGCCGACGCGGCCAAGATCGACAAGCGCGTCACCATGCATACGCTGCGCCACAGCTTCGCCACGCACCTGCTGGAGCAGAAGGTGGACATCGGACTCGCTCCGAAGCGGTCATCGGGCTGCTCCTTAGTGGTCATCGCGCCCCGCTCGAATGCGGTCGACGCTGGATGCAGCGTTCGTCTTGAGCCGCCGCTGCCCGCGGTGGTAGAACGTCAGGCCATCGATGACGAAGCTAAGCACACGGTGACCCACTTCAAGCGCGTGAGCCGGCGGCGCCACGCGCCCGATCTAAAGCAGCACGTGCAGGCAGCGTGCCCGCAACCTGCAGCGCCTGCGGCGCAGGTGGCGTTAGCCCATGGCTTCAACGCCAACCTCGCTCACAAGTGGCGCCGCATAGCTTGCGACAAGATGGCACAGCACGTCGCCGTCAAAGGCCCAGCTCGGTCAGACCCGGGTGATCGTCCGGACGGCGGCCGAGCGGCCAGTGGAACTTGCGTTCCTCGGCCTTGATGGGCTTGTCGTTGATGCTGGCATGGCGGTCGGTCATCAGGCCGTTCTCGTCGAACTCCCAGTTCTCGTTACCGTGGCTGCGGAACCAGTTGCCGGCGTCGTCATGCCATTCATAGACAAAGCGCACCGCGATGCGGTTGCCGGTATAGGCCCAGAGCTCCTTGATCAGGCGGTAGTCAAGCTCTCGTGCCCACTTGCGCTCCAGCAGCGCCTGGGCCTCGGCACGCCCCTGCGGGAACTCGGCCCGGTTGCGCCAGTTCGTGTCGGGGCTGTAGGCCAACACGATCTTGGCCGGATCGCGGCTGTTCCAGCCGTCCTCTGCTAGGCGAACCTTCTGGATCGCAGTTTCGAGGGTGAACGGGGGCAGGGGAGGACGGGTTTCCATGGCAATTCCTTTATCAATCAAGGGTCTGTCGTGAGCCACAGACCAGCGGCAGGTAGACAACTCTGTCTACATGGACGCATTCTGGCGCAAGTAGACAAGTCTGTCTATAGTCGAGCCATGAATAAAGTTGTCAGCATCAGCATCAGCATCAGCATCAGCAACAGCAACAGTGACCTGCCGCCTAGAGAACGCATCCTGCGCACAGCGCACGACCTCTTCTACGCCGAAGGCCTTCGAGCCACGGGTATCGACCGCGTCATCGCCGAGGCGGGCGTGACCAAGGTGACCTTCTACAGGCACTTCCCGAGCAAGAACGACCTCATCCTGACGTACCTGAACCTTCGCCACGAGCGGTGGATGAAGTGGTTCACTGAGGCATTGGAGCGCCACGGCGGCGCGTCAAAAGGCGCTCAGGCGCTCTCGCCAGTGATGAAGGAATGGTTCCGTGGCAAGGCGCTCGGCGATTTCCGAGGCTGCGCCTTCCTCAATGGCGTCAGCGAGATGGGACCCACGATGCCTGCTGTCGTCCAAGCCACCCGCCAGCACAAGCAGCAGATGGCCGACGTCATCGAAGCGTTGCTGCCGCAATCGGGTCAGCGAAAGCGGACGGCCGAGGCCCTGGCCAGCGCTGTGGATGGCGCCATCGTGCAGGCCCAGTACAGCGGTGATCCGGCGCCTGCTCTGCGAGCGCTCCAATTCATTGCTGACAAGGTGACCAACAAAGCCTGAGGGCAGTTGAGGGAAGGTCTGCAAAGCCTCGCGTCAGTCCGACGGCGAGAGGCGTAAGCGAAGAGGACGATGCTGGGCATGGACAGATCACGCTTCGCCTTGAGCCGCTGCCCAAGAAGACCCGCAAGGAGTGGGAGCAAGATCAATCTTGCTCACCCGCAAACAGTCCTGGACAGCTGTGCAAACGCCAAGGCGGCTGCGGACTTGTACGCATCCCTTCGACGTAACAGGGCGGCTGTGCGCGGGTTGGGTGCCGGGGAGATTGCGATGTTGCAAAGATCCGGATGCTGCTCGCCAATGGCTTCGGGAAGAATGGTGACCACATGGCTACGCCTGACGACCTCGAGCAGGGCGCTGATGGTGTTGGCCTCTATGGCGATGGATGGCGATATGGCCTGAGACCTCAAATACTCGTCCACGTGGGCGCGAGTTGCGAAATCAGGACTCAGCACCCCAAGCCGTTCGACCGACAACATCTGAGGCGTGACGGCCTCTCCCAGAGCGGCGAAGCGGTGGCCGCGGCCAACAACGACGCTTAGTCGTTCCACCAGAACGGTCTCGCACTCAATGTTGTCCGCAGGTGGCGAGACATGGAACGCGATGCCCAGGTCCACCTCGTCGGCCGCAACCGCTGCAGCAATGGTGTCGAGAGACATCTCCTTTAGCCGAATAACGATCTCGGGATACTTGGTATGAAAGGCCGTCACCAACGGGCCCACCAGGTAGGCAGTGAAGGTCGGCGTCGTCGCCAGACGCAGTTCGCCGCGCTGGAGATCCTGCACGTCATGGATGGCCCGTCGCGCAGCAGCCAATTCACGAAGCGCTCGGCGCGCATGTTCAATGTAGACGCTACCCGCGTCCGTCACCCTCACGGTCCTGCCGCTACGGTCCAGAAGCGGCACACCCAGCGTCTCCTCCAGCTGAATGATCTGCTGCGACAGGGTTGGCTGCGAGACATGAAGGGCCTCCGCGGCGCGCGTGAAGTTGCCGTGTTCAGCGACGGCAAGTAAGTAGCGAATATGACGAAGCTGCATGCCCATGCCTTTCCGGTGGTGAGAGTGCTATTGGTGGTTCCTATCGGGTCCATCCGAAACCGGTCTTGGACCGGCCGGAGGAAACGATTGAAGATGAACTTCTCGCAACAACACGGTGATTAACATGAAACCGTTCATCAAAGGCGCGATGAAGTTTCAGGCCGATGTCTTCCCCAAGATGTCGAGCCTGTTCAAGACACTGGCGACTAGCCAGAACCCCAGTGCCCTCTTCATCACCTGCTCCGACAGTCGCGTTATTCCGGAGTTGCTGACCCAGCAACAGCCCGGCGACGTCTTTGTGATCCGTAACGCCGGCAACATTGTCCCGTCCTACAGCTCAGAACCTGGCGGCGTCACCGCCAGCGTCGAGTATGCGGTCGGTGTGCTGGGTGTGACCGACATTGTGGTCTGTGGTCATAGCGACTGCGGCGCCATGACGGCCATCGCCAAGCATACCTGTCTGGATCACCTTCCTGCGGTAGCAGGCTGGTTGCGCCATGCCGACGCCGCCAAGGTGGTGAACGACGCGCACATCCATGACACGCCGACAGCAAAGGTCAGCTCCATGGTGTATGCCAATGTGGTGGCCCAGCTGGCCAACATACGGACCCATCCGACCGTTGCGCTGGCGCTCGAACAGGGCCGGCTCAGCCTGCATGGCTGGGTTTACGACATTGAATCCGGTGACGTTAAAGCCCTCGATGGCAAGCACGGCATCTTTGTCAGCCTTGCCAAGCATCCCGACACCGTCGCTTCCGAACCCCATCCGCAGCTGAAAGCTGCCTGACTCTCCCTCCCCTCTGAAAGGAAAACTGCAATGCTTCATTCCAATGTGACCCAAGATTCTCGCGTCGAATTGACCTCCCGCGCGCTTGCCGCAAAGGCAAGCAAAGACATCGGCTTCGGTGAATTGGCAGAAGGCACCGGCCTTCGGGTGGCCTATGTCACCGCCGCACTGCTGGGGCAGCACGCCCTGCCGCAGCACGCCGCAGAGTTGGTCTGCAGCCGACTTGGCCTGGACGCTGCCGATGCCAAAGAACTGCGGGCGATTCCCTTGCGCGGCAGCATCCCCGGCGGAGTGCCGACCGACCCCACCGTCTACCGCTTCTACGAGATGGTCCAGATCTACGGCACCACGCTCAAGGCGCTCGTTCACGAGCAGTTCGGCGACGGCGTCATCAGCGCCATCAACTTCAAGCTCGACATCAAGAAGGTAGAGGATCCCGAAGGCGGCTCACGAGCAGTGATCACGCTGGATGGGAAGTTCCTGCCCAACAAGCCCTTCTGACTCGCCATCGGTCTTTCCCACATGAATGAAGGGGCGCCGCGATGAATACGAACGAAAACGAACTCATGCTTGCGTGGAGCGAGCCACTGGTGACGGCGCGGCGCCTCACCCTTCACCAGATCCCCGAGGGGTGGCTGGCGAGTCTGGACAGTTTCCCGATGTCATATGGGGAAACGCAGCGCGTCGCGATGACGTGGACCTTCATCATGTGTCACAAGTCGGCCTACGAGTGATTGCGGTCGTCGGTCTGATCTTGTGCTTCGTGATCGGCTCGCTGAGCGGACCGGAGGGCGGGCAGCGTGACTCCAGCACCCCTTTCGGCGGGCACCTTCCAAGTCTTGGAGGTGCCCGTCAATCTTGCGGCGAAGTATCGACGACTGAAAAGAAGCGGCGCGCGTTGACGTTGAGAGTCAGTCGAAGGGGGCGGACCTCGAACTGCATTGACGCCAACTAGGGTCTCGACGAACGTTCTTCGAAGCTTGGCCCCGATCTTCCAGTTGTAGATCTAAGCTGCGCGTTGGCAAGTTCTCCAAGATTTCTTATAGCCCCTTCCAAGCGCGGGTCGCCGAGATGCCCGTAGTTGATGCGCAGGTGCCGGGTGTATCGGCGATCGGCTGAAAACAAATGGCCCGGCGCTACGCCTATGCCGAGCTGAAGAGCGTCCTGGTGCAGTGCGAGCGAGTCGACGCCTTCTGGCAGCGCGAGCCACAGGAAATAGCCACCCTCGGGGCGCGTGACCCGCGTTCCAGTCGGAAAGTATCGTTCGATAAGTCGCAAGCATGCAGCCTGCTGGCGGCTGAGCGAATGTCGCAGGGCGCGCAGGTGACGATCAAAACTCCTGTGTTGGAGGTACTCCTGCAACGCCAGTTGCGAGGGGAGTGCCGTCGCCAGCGAGCTCATCAACTTGTTCCGGCCCAAAGTGGCTGCAAAGCGACCGCCCGCTACCCAACCGATGCGATATCCGGGTGCCAGGGATTTCGAGAAGGAACTGCAGTGCAGCACCCAGCCAGCTCGGTCCCAGGCCTTGGCTGGTGGCGGTCTCCGAGCCCCATGCGCGAGTTCGCCATACACGTCGTCTTCGATCAGCGGTATGGCGCGGGTGGCGAGCATGCTGACCAGTTGCTCCTTGGCTGCGTCGCTCATGGTGCAGCCCATTGGATTCTGGAAGGTCGGCATGAACCAGCAGGCCTTCACCGGATGCTGGTCGATCACGCGAGCAAGAGAGCTGAGATCTACGCCTGTACGCGGGTGGGTCTCGACCTCGACCGCGCGAAGGCCGCGCCGCTCCAGTGCCTGCAACGCACCATAGAAGGTTGGCGTTTCGATCGCCACGACGTCGCCCGGCTGCGTCACCGATTCGAGCGCAAGATTGAGAGCCTCCATCGCCCCGCTGGTGATGACCAGTTCAGACGCAGGAACATCCATTCCGACGCTGCCGTAACGCAGGGAGATCTGATGGCGTAATTGGGCGTTTCCTGGTGACAGATCTTCGACGGTCTGCCAGGGATCCATCCGCTTGAGCGCTCGCGTCAGGCCGGCGGCAAGTTGTTCGAAGGGAAACAGCTCTGGCGACGGAAAGGCCGAGCCCAGCGGGACCATGTCGCGCTCGCGAGCCTGCGCAAGGACCTGAAAGACAAGCGACGAGACGTCGACCGGCATGGACCGGAGGACAGGCTCGGTGGCGGCGAGTTCATTGGTCGGCATTTCCGCCCCCGCTCGAACGAAGTATCCCGACCGCTGCCGCGCTTCGACAAGCCCCTGCGCCTCCAGCAGGTAGTAGGCAGAGAACACGGTGGACGCGCTGATGCCCATTTGCGACTTCAGTTCGCGCACGGAGGGAAGGCGATCGTTCGCCTTCAGGCTGCCCGCGCGAATACGCTGGGCGATGTTGTCGGCAAGCTTCTCGTAGCGGTTCATGGGCATCTCTTTCTGATACGGGCGTTCTGGACCGCTCCTGAGATTGTCGTATCAGACGTCGGCCTGCTCGACACGACTACAGGCCTCCTTGCATCTGATACGGAGATTTTCAGCTGATCTGGTTCTGTACGTATCAGACTGGAAGATGAACACTCGACAGCACGATGAGAGTGCTTCTGTGTGCAGGCGGACTGCTCCGCCTTTCGACGCGTCTTGCAGACGCCCATTCAGCTGACCGCTACCGTTTCGTTGGATTGACTAATTAATCAATTCTTCCGTTTCTTCATCGGTCTATTGAGCTACTCGCCGCACTCGGGAATTTCTCGGTCTGTCACCTGATGTCTTTTCAATCATGAATTCAATCCCTATCTCCTTTGTTATCTTCAAGGTTCTCGTGCTCAGCGTGGGCATGTATTTGGCCGTCAAGTGGCATTACGAACGGGGACAGAAGTACAAGAATCAAAAGGCAGCTGCAGTGGTCCTGACATCCATCAAGGTGGGCTCGGCGTTCGTCGCTTCTGCGTTCCTCGTGCTCTTCCTCACCTTTGAGTTTTGCAATTGGATCGGTCTGGACCTGACCATGCGGTGATTGGAAGTTTTCGGTCTTGCATTGGGCGCGAATTCGGCTGTGGGAAGTGCAAGCGGTACATCTCACAGTCGCGACCGAGTCCTGCGGTGGCGTCACAAGCCGCGGCAGGCCCCACTGCCCCCGTTTAGCGGCCTTGGTGCGATGGACGCAAGTAATGCTCGCAGATGACGTCGTCATGCACTGAGGCAAAGTTCTTCCTCAAGAACTGCCCTGGTACCCAAATGGAAGGAACTATGATGGCGTGCCTTGCGAACAGCAATGGTGCACCGGCCCTCTTCCCAAATAGGCCCGCGCATTTAACCGGCCGCTCTTGGTCCGCGCGTGCTTCCGGCGAAGGTTGAGCAGCCCGCCCTCAACACGTCAAGCACGCGCCGCGAAAGTCTGCTTACAGTCGAATTGAGCGGCGTCGGCGACCGGCCGGTATTGGCCGAATTTTGTCTTACGGAGTGAGCGACTTTCTCTAGCCGATCGCGGCCGAGGAGCGTTTCAATTGCGCACAGAAAAAGCACTCGTCGCCGTATTTAATTGAGTTCAGCGTTGTGCCAGGTCTTTACGCCGGTATGGGCATCGTAGGCTGCGCGTTCAGCCTCAGGCAAGCGTGCGCGGGCCACACGCATCGTGTACCCACCGAAGAGATGACCATCATCGTTCACGAACCAATCAAAGATGTCTTCACCGGCGAAGCGCAATGTTTGACCAACCCGATGCCACTGGGTCAGCTCATGAGGAACTTCAAAAAATGAGCCCAAGAACTGATCGCTGCTGCTGTCGTACTCGACCCCTGCCAGCCAGAGGAATAGGAAGCGGTCTTCGCCCAAACGCTCAGAAAGGGCGGGGTCCCGAAATCGCAGCTTTGCCGCGCAGATGTGATCCCCGGGTCGCTCTAGGTGTGCACGGAATTCATAAATTGATCCTGCGGCCAATCCATATGCACGCTGCATCTCTTCATCACCGCTTCGTACCGCAGTAAAGAGCGGCTCCTTCGGCGCCTCCTCTGTCAGTCTCCGCTTGCGTCTCCAGAACATGGTGATCTCTTTCTGTGATTTTTAGTGGGCCGACTGCATGGCGCGGCAATCGTCGGCTGCTTGCCGGTTCGAATCGATTTTGCCTTGGCACCGGACGGCTGCTTCTGGCAGGCACCGTGCTTACCAGAGGCGCCACCAAGGTCTGCTGGCGGACTTGTGAGCCTCCTCCTCCACAGATGTCTCCTGAAGGAGGCGGCCATTCGCACCATAGAGTTCGGACTCCTCTCCCTGCACCTTGGCTGACATGGCCTGAGCCACTCGCCACATCTTGCGAAGAATCTCCTCGTCAGGATTCTTTGCGACGATGTTGCCTTGAAAGTGCCAGATCCACGCCATATTCCCGCTGTCCTCGTGTTTTGAATACTTGAGCCACACGGCCATGCTTTCGTCTTTGACGCGAATCACGTCACCGCTGCCTGCTGCCGCTTCGGCATACCCGTCCAGCCGCATTTCGTCGTCGGCCTGAACGAGGTCAACCCACTCCCTCAGTGAAATTTCAGGGCCGTCTTCCGTGAACCAGTCTTTGCGGCGCGTGACGTAAACGTTGTAGCCCATGGCAAATGAGAATGTAAGAACGACTGACCAACTGCGCGTCTGTTACTCGCCGAGCGCAGCGGCATATTTACTTGCACAGTCTGCCAGCTTTGCGCACGGATAGAGCCTGGGCATCTTTTCGGGCATGCTTCTTCAATGACTGGTCATGGCCGACTATGGCCTGTCGGACTGTGGCGCTTCGACTAGGCCAAGCCCAGCAAGCGCCACCAAAAATTGTTCATATTCTTGATCTTGCATGCCTTCGACCGAGACGGCCACTGCGTGATACCAGGGGTTTGGGTGTCCGCACTCGATAGAGAAGCTGCAAATTAGCTGCGGAGCACAAGAAGCGGTGCGTGCAGCAGCCTGAATATCGTCGCAGGCCGAATCAAATTCATCGCGGCCGAATGCTTTCTGCATCAGCCCGGGATGTGCACAGTGATGCCCTTTCGGACTTCGGCAGCCGCAACGCTTCAAGCCAACCCCTGCACCAGCGCGATCACCGACAGATGGGCCGGATAGAAAACATAGAAAACCCATCGGCTGCGCACCATCGGCATCTCGAGCCGCGAGGCGCCCCACACGAGCGGCAAGGCAGCCATGGCGGCGAAATTGCCGTTGACGGCAGCGAGCGACGCGGTCGCCAAGATCCACAGCAGCAGGCGAAGTCTCTCGGGGCGGCGCAGGAATGCCCAGGCACCGACACAGAAGAGGAGCGCCGGCCACCAGAACTCCACCAGGGCTCCGCCGACGAGAAACGCAAAACAGGCGCCACTACGGCTGCGCCAACGGCCGCGTTCCAGTAGGCTGACGATCAGCGTGGCGAGGAAGAGTGTGGCCATGATGTTCAGTGGCCACCAGCCGACCAGGTGCACATATGCCGGCGTCGCCAGCGCTGCGAAGACGGCCAGTCGTTTCATGACACGCAGGTGGACACCGGCAGCAAGGGCCCCCGGGCCCGCCAGATGGGTCATGAGGACGAATCCGAACAGCGGCATCGCCATGCGTCCCAGCGCATAGAGCGTGAGACTGCCTTCGTACAACAGGTACTTGTTGATGTGATCGCCCGCCATGAGCAGGAGGCCGACCCACTTGAGCATCTCCATCGAGCCGGCTGAAACGAGCGGGATATGGGGCGGGACCGGGGATTGCGTGCAGGAGGGGCCAGGCACATCCCCGGCGGCACGCGCGCGAGGTGGCCGCAGCGAGTCCGTGTGTCGTGCAGTAGCGGACCGACGTCTGCCCGCGGGCCTAGATGCGCTCATGGCCTTCCTCCCAGCGGCGGTGGATCGTTTGACGCACCCGCGCAGGCAGGTCGGCTGTACGGCGGGCGGGGAGGCGAACGAGCTCGCCTTGGGCGAGCGCATCGGCCGTCCGCTCCCGGATCATCTGCAGCAGGCGCAGCTGGGACGCAGGGTCGGCGGTGACTCGGTGGGCGAACTGCTCGGCCAGCTTGAGGACTGCCGCCGCCGAGGCCAGTTCGCGGTGTCGTGAGAGCTCATCGTCGGAGAACCCTGCGCCCGTGCGCACACGTTCGGCGTGGCTTTCGAGTGTGCGGAAGTGTTCGGCCATCTCGATGCTCCATCGCGTCTGCTGTGCAGCGATCTTCTTTTCTCCGGTCAGATCACCTTGCGCATTCCGGGTGGGCACGCGGACGGTGACCGCGCGTGAGCCCAGTTGATGGACCTCCACCCTGTCGCCGACGCGCGCTCGAGACGTCGATTCGGCGAGGGCGCGTTCGAGGTCGGCGCCCCAGATGGTGCGATTGCCGGCCTCGGTGCGGACGGTCACGTAGAAGGACATGCGCTGCGTCCGATCGAACTGGTACGGCGCAGCCGCCGCCTCCACGAGGATTCCTCTGATGGGCGGTCTTGCGTCCACTCGTCTTTGGGCCGCATCGTGCACGGTGCTGCCGGCGGGCGGGGGCTCGGCGTTGGAGCTGCTCTGTACGGAAACATCCGGCGCGCTCCGTTCCTGGCGTGCGGATGCTGCTGGTGGTGGAGGCTCGTTACCTGCTTGCGGCGTGGAATGGCCCGTCTTCAATGCGTGCTGGACCAGGAGGATCTCGGCCCGCGTGGGGGTGTAGCCGTGAACGGCGATGTCCCGCTGCGCAGCCTCGCGCCAGATGAGGCGGCGAAAGGTCTTGGTGCCATGAAGTTCAAGCAGCTTCCATCCTCGCGCCTGCGCAATTGCCACGATGTCGCGCAACGCCTGTTCGTTCTCCGTCTTCACGCGAAGGCGGTCGCCCTCGTCGATGAATGCCAACGTGCGGTCGGGGAACAGGTAGTGATTCCGGCTGCGCTGGTACCGGCTGGCGATGAAGGCGGGCACCTGGTGTCGACGGCGATCCCTGTCGAATGCGTTCCCCCGTACGAAGCCGTAGAAGCCTCCGGCGGAGCTCTTGGCGCCATTTCCGGAGGGGTTGCTGGGCGATGAATCCGTGGCCATTGGAGGCTCCTTTCGCGTGGCGACGTCAATCCAGGACCTGTGCCATGAATTCGTCCACACGTTGCTTCAGTTCGTTCTCGTCGAGCTTTCCGCCCGGAATCTCCACGTCGTCGAAATCGAAGGAGAAGTCGTCGAGGTTCAGGTCGTCGTTCGATAGGCCTTCAGCAACGGCACGCTGTGCGGCCAACGCGGAGCTTCTGCCGTTTGGCAGGGGCGCATCGCTCGAAGCAGAGCGTGACGTGGCATCGCTGGCCGTGCGGGGGGAGGCTGACCGGGTCACCACAAGCCGTGGAACCGGTGGGGGTGGCAGTTCGCGGCTCGCGAAGAACCTGTCGCGGAAATAGAGGATGCGGTGCGCCAGCACCGGGCGCAGGCCTTCGTGGAAGAGCAGCATCCGCTGCCGGCCCAGCTCCTTGACCTCCTGGGCAAGGAGCAGGCGGCGGGGCTGCTCGCTGATGCTGACGGTTGACGTCCTGTTCGCGCCGCCGACGGCACCCCACAAAGGCCGGCTGACGCTTTTCTGCTGGACGGTGTAGGTGCCCAGCTCCCGCGAGATGGACTCGGCGTCCTCGTACTCCTTGGGAGGAAAGACGATGCGTGCGGCGAGCATCTTGCGTATCGACCTGGCACCCTCGACGCCGTACTTCTCGACCAGTTGGGAGTTGGACTGGACGATGATCACGGCGCGCACGTTGTAGCCGGGCAGGAAGGCGGTGGCGTCGGCGATCACCGGAATGCGGCCCAGGGCCGGGAACTCGTCGAGCATCAACAGCAGTTGATGGCGAAGCTGCGGGTTGTTTTCGGGCAGCTCGCGCGTCTGCAGGCCGATCGCCTGCTGGAAGAACAGGTTCAGAAGAGGCTGCAGCCGCGTGATGTTGTCGGGGTTGATCTGCACGTAGATGGAGATCGCCCGCTTGCGCAGATCGCGCAGATCGAAGTCGTTGGCCGAAGTCGCGGCATCGATCATCGGGTTGAGCCACAGATCCAGGCGGCTGGTGAAGGTCTTGCGGATGCTGGAGGCCGTGGTCGGCGCCAGATCGATCACGTCGTAGAGGCTCTGCACCGCTTCCTGAGACAAGGGATAGCCGGCGCGTTCGCACGCGTCGATCACGCGCTTCCAGTGCTTTTGGAATCCCTCTGCGTCACTCGCCATGCCCTGGCGCAGGACTTCGCCCAGCGTCCGCGTAGTGCCCTGGGTCTCGAAGAGGTACAGCGCGATACCCAGGAACAGCGAACGCGCCGAGGAGGTCCAGAACGGATCGCCGACCTGCGGGTCCGGAAAGAGCATGGTGCCGATGCGCTGCAGATCGTCGATGCAACGGTAGGGCACCTCTGAAACGTAGCCCAAGGGGTTCCAGCGCGCGGAGCATTCTCGCTCCGACAGGGGGTCGAACAGGTGAACTTCCTGTCCATGCGCCGCGCGGTAGCCGGCGGTGCGCATGAAGTTCTCACCCTTGATGTCGCTGACGATGGCCGAGCCGGGCCAGTTCAGCAGGTTCGGAATGACGACGCCGACGCCCTTGCCGCTGCGCGGCGGCGCTTCAAGTTCCACACCCTGCTGGCCCGGCAGCATCAGATAGCGGTTGCGAAGGCGCCCCAAGATGATGCCCTGATCTGCGAGGAGGCCCGCCTCTGCAACCTCGCGCCTCCTGGCGAACCGTGCTTCGCCGTGCAAGGGGCGTCGCCGAGGCAGCATCGCGAAGCCGATCAGGCCCAGGGTCACGCCCTGGGACCCGATCAGTGCGGTGATCAGGGGGCGGCGCACCTCCGGCCTGTCGCCATAGGCTTTCCAATAGTGAAGAAGCGTGAGAAAAGTTGCATGCTGGGGTGGCAGCCTCATGGCCATCAGGAACGCATGGCCGCCAACGTACAGGCCGACCATCGCCGCCACGAGCAGCGCGACCGCAACCCTGAGGGCACTAGGCAGGCCTTCGGTGCCTCGCGCCCGGGTCATACCAGATCTCCTGCACGATGCGTCGCTGCCGGCCGTGCATGCTGTCTCGGGCGCATTGCACCACGATGTCGACACTCATCTGCGCCAGCTCCACGCCCTCGCGTGTGCTCATGCCCCGGCCCGCCTGGCTGCGCTTCATCAACTGCGCCAGTGCCACGAAAGCCATCTCGGCGCTGTTGGCATGTACGCTGGTGATGGAGCCGGGATGGCCCGTGTTCACCGAAACCAGGTAGTCGTAAACCTCGTCGCCAGTGCGCAGCTCCGAGACGAACACCCGATCCGGACGCTGTCGCTTGGCACTGGCCAACAGCTGTCCTGGCGTCACATCCGCTTGCCCCTGGGCCCCCTGGGAATAGAAGAGGCGCACATGATTGGGCTGGTTGCGCAGGGAGAGCTCCCTGACGTCCTCGATGGTGATCAGCCGGTCCCCAGCAGGCACTTCCAGGATCAGTGCCTTGGCGACCGTGGTCTTGCCGGAGCTGGTCGCGCCGGACAGAAGGATGTTCTTTCGCAGTTGGACGGCGCGTCGCAAGAAGGACACGAACCGGCGCTTTCCGAGAAGCCTCGTCAGCTCACGTTCTTCCGGTAGCAGGCTGGCGACATCGGACTGCGCGATGGGCAACGCGGGAATGCTGCGCGTGGTCTCGAAGATTTGCAGGCTCTCCAGGTCTTCCAGGGTCCAAAGGACATTGGACGGGCGCCGGATCGTGATCGAGACGGTCCGCTCCGATGTGGCGGGTGGCAGCACGATCTGGATCCGTTCCCCGCCGGGCAGGACAGCGGACAGCAGAGGCTCGTTGGCGGAGATTCGCTGGTGCGTGAAGTTGGCGACCAGTTTGGCGATGGCGATGCACCAGTCGAAGCTCGCGAACGGCAGCGCCTCGCGCGCCCAGCCGCACTGCCGCTCCACGAACGCGGCACCCGGCTCGTTGATGCAAATCTCCGTGACCTCGGGGTCATCCAGCAGATGGCGAAGCGGTGCCAGAAAGAGCGCGAGGGAAGAGGGTTGCTCTCGCGGGACGGCAATGGGCTCTGCTGCCTGAGGCGCCCGTGCATCGTCCGCGTCGGTTTCGGGCGCGTGGTCAGGGTGCGTTGGGGTCGATTCGAAGCGCATAGACGTTCCTGAAATCCACGTCGCGTGCGACCAGGATCTGGATGCGTTCGCCCTGGTTCTTGATGACCGTGGGAGGGATCGACACCGTCCCGCGCAGCACCTCAGTGATGACGTCGCGTCCGCCGGAGGGCGCCAGGACCACACCGCCGCTTCGGCCGACGCCGGCGCTGCCTTGCTGCTGGGCGGCAAGGGCCTGCATAGTGCCATCGACGACCGAAATGAGGATGGCCGATCCGAAGCGGTCCCAGAAATGGGTGTCGACGAATCCTGGCAATCCGCTGCGCCCCAGCTCATCGGTGCCCGGGGAAGCGAGCTGGACCACCACGCCGGCGGGCGTGCGGGCCTCGTTCCAAAGTATGAAGACGCGGCCTTGTCCCTGACGCGGTGTGCCGCGCTGCTCGCCAACGTACTTGGTGCCGCGCTCCAGCAGCACGACCTTGCCGTCGGCGCCATAGACGTCGCCCGCGCCGATGCAGGTGACCATGCCTTCGTAGGTGGAATCAAGCGCCGTCTCCAGGGTGCAATCGATGAACGCACCTTTGGGCAGGAGCATGCGCCGCGTGGGCAGGATCTGGGCGGTGACCGCCGGGGTGGACGTCGGTCGAAGGCTGGCGGCGAGGCCGCCACTACCGAAGCTGGGCGAGGCGGCATTGGATGCCCGCAGCGCGCCGACGATCTGTGCCATGTCGGGGACGACACCGGGCAACGTCGCCGGCTCACCGAATGCAGTGGGCGTTCGGGCGCCCGGGGCTTGCGGGGATTGAGTGTGCCGAAGCACAGGGAACCCCAACTGCCGCTCCAATGCGATTTGCTCGGGAGTCTTCGGCGGCGATCCGGTCGTACCTGTGCCCGTCGGCATCGGCGCAGGTGGCGCATTGGCTGCAACCGGTGCCGGCTCCGGCGAACGGACCTTCGGCGGCGCGACGGGGCCCAGCGGCGGCACCTTCATCTCGCCGCCGGCGCGTTCGGCAGCGGCCTTCCTGGCGGCCTCATCCGCCTGCCGGGCACGGGCGTACTGCGTGTTGTAGTACCAGAACAGGAATGCCGCTCCCAGCAGCACCATCAAGGTCAATGCCAGGGCACCGCTGACGCGTGACTGGATGGTGCGTTCGCGATTGACCGAGGGGATGACTCTTTCTCCGTCCACCCCGATGCCCTCGATGTCCGATCGCGAGGCGTCGGGAGGGCCTGCCGTTGCTCGGTCGCCGGAAAGCAACTCACCGGTATCGGGGTCGATTTCTGTTGCGCCTGGACGCCCGGGTCGATCTGGCTGAATCTTCTGGCCGGGTCCGCCTCGCCAGTTCATGGTCCCTCTCCTGCGTTGATGCGGTGCACACCCGGTACGCTGGTGTTGTTCGGGGCACGTATGCCGCCTCCAGTGAAGGACCGGTTGACGACGCAGCCGGCGAGCTCACCGCGGCGCAGGACGAGGCGCCGCGCCACGCGATGGATGACGACCTCGTCGTCCTCGATGTTGAAGTTCAGAAGCGATTCGGAACCGTCGTCGTTTTGCACGAACATGGCCGGGAACTCGGCGCGGGCGTGGAAACGCAGCCGGGTTTGGATTCCATCGTCGTAAGCACTCTCGGGTTTGAGCGATTCGCTGCCACAGAACCAGTAGTCCATGTTGCGCGGTCGACGGGTTGCCGCTTCCCTCATCCGCGCTTCGGTCTCCCGACGCTGCAACTTAGCGGCGGCGGCTTGTGCTTGATCTTCCGGATAGGTGAAGCGTATCGAGTAGATCATGCGCCGGGCGGCCGCGCCGCTGGGCACGCTGGCCGAAACGATGTAGTCGAAGTGGTAGGAGCGTCTGTTGGTGAGGACAGTGAGGTTGGTCGAAGCACGCGCCTCTTTGGGCTTGATGAAGAAGTGATTGCGCTCAGCCCCGACATCGAAAGCTCCGTTGTCGCCGGAACCGAGGTTCACGAACTCCTCGCCTTCGGCGAACTGCAGATGGATCTGGTAACCCACGAACCCCTGCAGGGTGATGACGTCATCGGGGTCGTAGGCGACCATCCGAACGCGTGCGTCGACCTTGCCGATCGGTGGCACGGTGGCGGAATGGACAGCCTGGGTCGCCAGCAGCAGGCCTGTCGTCCATCCCGCGACCAGCACGGACATCGGTTGCGTGCCTCGGGCTTTCATCGCAGATCCAACTTGACGGGCGAGGTATCGGCGGGAACCACCTCGGGCTCCCGGCGATATTCCATGACCCGAAAGCCCAGCGGATTGAGCGAGCGCATCTTGTTGTCCTTCGATGGCGGCACATAGGCGAACTCGATCGTGGCGACCCAGTGGCTCGCCTGTTCTTCCCCGGTGCCGCCAGCGCGTGCAAAACTGGTGAAGCGAACCTGCGCGAGCTTGTCCCTGCCACTTTCGAGTCGCAGGAAGGTCACTGAACGCACCTGAACGCGGATGGACGTCCCGTCCTTGTAGACGTTGAGAGGCGACGCCGGGTTGTCGCTGGCCCACAGGGCCGCCCAGTTCTGGTTGAGCCGCGGCGAATTCTGCGAGGCGATGAGTTCGTAGTCGGCCTCCGCCGTCCCGTAGAAATAGCGTTCGCGTGCGATCACGTAGCTTTGAAGCAGGTTGCGCGTCACCACCTGTTCGATATCGGTCGTGCCCTCGTACGTGGGCACGATGTCGACGATCCCGGTGCTGCTGTCGACCCGGATCAGAACAGGAACGGGTTGCTTCAATGGCGTGAGACCGCTGACCGCAACCACTGCAAGTGCCGCGAGGGTCGTCGCTGCCGCTGCGACGGTCCAGGCAACGCTTGCGGACCGTTCCGCCCGGCGCGCACGGTCGATCTCCCAACTCTGGGCCTCGCGAAGGTATTGCTCAAGGGCGGCGTCCTTGGGCATCTGATTCTCCGGAGTCTGAAGAAGCGTTGATCGGTGTCAGCGGGCCATCGCAACCCGGGGGCAGGGGTGGGCGGGTGGCACATGCCGAGAGCAGCAAGGTGAGCAACAGGAGGGCGGCGGCCGGCTTCATGCGTGCTGCCTTCATCGATTGCGGGAGGCACTCGGCATCGCCCGCTCCCTGGGAATCACCGTGCCGCCTCGGCGAGGGGTTCCGAGACTTGCCAAGGACGTTGCAGCGGTGGCGGCGCGGTTGCCCGCAAGACGGGTGAGGGAGTCCCAGCGACCACCCGGTTGGCGCCGGACGCCATCGAGGACGCCTCGACCGAACTCGTAGCTCGTGCGCTTGGCGCCTCCCATGGACCATCTCGCCAGCCCGCCGATGGCTCCCTGTGAACTGAGGGCGACGCCGCTTGCGAGACCGGCGGCCATTGGCATGACCTGCGTCATGATCAGCAAGACCAATGATGCGCAAAGAACCATGTTCAGCGCGTCGACCGTGACAATCGCGGCGCCGTGAGCGGCGGTCTGGATGGCGTAGGCTGAAAGTGTCTGGAGCATCAGGCTCGTGGCCAGTGTGGCCAGAACGACCACAAGTGCGTAGTTGGACAGCTGAGCGATCCAGGCTTCGAAGAACCTTCGGGTGGCCTCGAAGAAGAGCAGACAGATGAAGATCGGTCCCAGGGCAAGGATGAGTACGAGGGCAATTCGCGAGAGCGCGAGCAGGAAAAACGTGTAGACGGTCACTGCGCCCATGATGAGGTAGACGACGGCGCCGGCCAGATAGAAGCCGAAATCTCCGTTCAGTACACCTCCTTTGTTCCAAAGGTTGAACGCGACGGTGCCGCCGTTGTCCCAGATGGAGTCGATCAGCGACACCGGGCTGGCCGCCCCGATGACTGCTGCCGCGAGTTGGCTCGGCGCATTGAAGAACGTGTCAACGATGACGGCGTTGAAGAGCCACAACCTCAGGCCCAGACCCAGAGTGATCGCTATGAAGAGGATGCGCTTGATGCCCTCCCAGATCGGCTCCTGGATTTTCCCGGTGATGCTGAGAAAGCCCCAAATCATCACGTAGATCGTCGCGAGCGTTATCGCCGCAGGCTCGATCGCACTCGCCACGGCGGCTGTTTTTGCTGAAACATATTCAGTCAGCTGAGCGTTCAGCCACGTCCAGAATTGTTGGAAGAACATCGCCGCCCTCGCAGTCACCTGATCGCACCATGGGGCGGCGGCAGCTCTGGCTGGAAGCGCTTTGAAGAGCTTCCATGTTCGGGAGCCATCTTCTGTGTCCGCGGCGCGTTGGAGCTGTCGCTGGGCATGGTCGTGACGGGGCAATGCGGCACAAACAGGTAGGCGAATCCCGCGGCAACAGCGGCGAAGATCGCGGTAGGGACAATGGTGACGGACGAGGCCATGGCGAATCAGGGCCTCGGAAGAAACCGGGTACTGAACCGGCCATGGCCGGCGATCACCTGCTCTCGCGTACGTTGCCGCTGGGTGGCCTCTTCGGCCATCGCCATGTGATAAAGGCTCTGCAACTTCGTTTGCTCATTGGTCAGCATGGTCTGCTCGGCCTGGATCCGCGCCTGCAAGTCCTGGATGGCCTTGGGGTCCTGGGCCGTAGCGATGCCGTTGACGAGCTGCTGCAGGGCGGCAAAGCGCTGGCTCGTGTTTTGGTAGGCGCTCTGGGTCATTCCGTGGAGCAACGCCGCCGATTGCCGGCCTTGATCGACGATCTGGCGCAACTCGGGGCCGAGCGCTTCCAACTGTGTTCCCGTGAGGATGCTGTTGGCCTTCAAGATCGACTGCACCTGGGTGGACAGGCCGGCGTAGCTGCCTGACGAACCTTCCTGCGTGCGCAGCAGTTCGTCGTAGCTGGCGGGAAGGTAATTCCGGGCGCTGTTGGAGGTCGGAAGCAGCTGTTCCATGCCGCGGGTTCCTGTCATGGCACCGTGGGTCTGGGCCAGTTGCTCCTTTGTGGCCTTCACCTGGTCGAGTTGCTTTTGCATGCCCGAGATCTGCTGCTGCCAGTACATCACCTGTTGAATCAGGTTGGCGATTGCCGTCACATCGATCACCGGGATGCCAGCCTTCGCGTGCAGAGGGACCGCGAAGGTGGCGATGGCGAGCAACAGGGCGATGGCATGTCTATGCATGGGGGGCCTCCTGAGGTGGGGATGAAGGGGCGGAACGCGCGGCCAGGAGCGCGCGGAACGCAGGCAGCCATTGATCGGGCCGTGGCCCTCGTGCTTCGATGAGCTCGCGCATGAGGCGGACGTTGTCGATGCGTCCGGAGATGACGTGAAGGGCGTCGTCGAAGCCGCGCAGATCGAGCTGGGCAACCACGCTGACGTGGTTCTGCTTGATGAGGAACTGCCGCGAGCCGGGCTGCAGTTCCTGCTTGATGAGTGCGAACTCCCGGTCGGTCAGGTTGAAGCCCTGGGTGTACTCGGCGTAATCCGCTTCGGGATTGGGAAACAGGATCTTGGTCGGCGTCTGTTCCACGATCGCACGCGCGATGCTCGAACCGAGGACATGGCTGGTGCTCTGAGTGAAGGTGGCGATGTTCGCGTTCTTCTTTCGCCAGGTCTCGAGCCCGTTCTTGGCGAACCGCGCGAACGCCGGATCGCTCAACAGCTTGGCGAACTCATCCATCCAGCAGACGAGGGGCCGCCCATCCACCATCCGGTTCACGAGATGGAAGAGGTACATGGTCAGCGGTGCCCTGACGACCTCGTTGTCCAGGAAGTCCGTCACGTCGAAGCCGACCAGCCCGTGCTGCTTGAGCAGCGGCGCCACTTCGTCGCGGTCGTTGTCGAAGACCCAGGCGTAGTCGCCGTGGTCCGATGCGCACCACTTGCGAAGGCGCGCATGCATGCCCTCGGGCGCAGTGACGTCGAGGAACGCGCTGAGACGCGAAAGACGTCTGAATGGAGGATCGAGCTTGAGCGTGCCGCGCAGGGCCTGGTCGAGGTCGTCTTCCTCGCGAACACTCAGGGTGTCGTCGGATCTTCGCAGGACGAGGCGCCGAAGCCAGTGCCGCATGAACTCGACGTTGTCGGGGATGCGGTCGTCCAGCTGCAGGGGATTGCAGTGGGTCGGCGTTGCGTTCCTGAGCGGCAGGTACTGGCCGCCGAGCGCGCGTACCAGGATGTGCAGGCCTTCGTCCTTGTCGAAGATCACCTGGGTCGCGTCGAGGCGATTGCATATCGCAGCCATGCAGAATCCGAGCAGCGTGGTCTTGCCCGTGCCGACCGGGCCCACGCCCGTGATGTGGCCCACGTCCTTGCGGCTGCCGCCGTCGGGGCTGCGCGGATCGCTCGCGTGCAGGGAGAAGTAGTACGGCGAGCCCGCACGTGTCGTGAACATCGTCAGCGCATTGCCCCAGTGGTTGCCCGTCGGCCGGCCTGTCGGGTAGTTGTGGAAAGGGGACATGGCCGCGAAGTTGCGGCTCGTGATCGGTGCCTTGCGACTGCGGTAACCGAAGTTGCCGGGCAACTGTGCCCAGAAGGCGGCCTCGAGCGCCAGATCCTCCCTCGCCACGACCATGCCGGTGTCGCCGAGGAGGTAGCGGGCGTGCGCGATGTGGTCGTTGAGCTGCTTCAGGCGGTTCCGGCTCTCGCTGTCGGCGCAGGCATCGACGGCGTCTGCCAGCACGTGCAGGCTGAAGTGGTGGTCTCCCACCACGAATCGATTGCTCATGAGGTCGTCGAGTGCGTCCTTGAGCTCCTCGGCTTGGGAGATGGCCAGATCGCCCGCGGCCGCCATTCGGTGGTGCTGGCGGCCCATCATGTCCGTGGCGGTCCCCTTGGCCAGGAAGGTGAAGCTCTGCGTCAGTACGAAGCTGAAGGAGGCGCTCAGCAGCGCGCTGAACATGCCCGGCGCCGTGGGCGTCGGGTATTCCTTGATTCCCAGGAATGCGCCGACCCGGGTCTGGGTGCCGGTGCGGTATTCCATGGCCTCGTTGCCGAAGAACGGTCGAGTGGTGGCCAGAACCTCGTTCAGCGGCGAACGGGTCAGCGGCATGCGCTGGCGCTCGCCATTGATCAGAAGCCCTTGAAACTCCGCCAGAGAGGAGAAGAGAGCGTCCTTGCCATCGAGGCGGTAGATGCCAAGCGCGATGGGATCGTAGCGCTCCAGGGCTGCGATCAGTTCCTGGCGCAGCTTGGCGCAGGCGTCCAGCGAGTCGCGCAGCTCGGCCTGGATGCTGGCGGGATCCGTCTGCCGGAGCAGCCGCAGCGTGGCGTTGCCGATCCGCGTGGGCTGCGGGCGAAAGACCAGCGAGAGGTACAGCTCGTTGACCATCAGCCGTTCACCGGCCATCTGCTGTCGGTAGCGGTGTTCGACCTCGCCCGCGAAGCCGGGAACCGTGCGTCCGGCCGGATAGCCAATTTCCCGGCGCCGGATCACGTGGCTCCAAAGGGCGAGATTCGGCGAGGCGATGTTGCGAAGCAGGACATTGAGGCGTTCGTGCCAGCTGTTGATGTCATCGTCATCGGCACTCTCGAAGCTCGCGCCGCCCAGGCGCAGGGTCTGGACGTAGTCGCCTGCGCGAGTGCGGATCACGTGTTCGTCGACATGCGCGGTGAACGGGATCATGGCCGCGGCTGCGATCTCGCGGCGAAGCGTGTTTTCCGAGCGGGTGAGCAGGCGCATGGTGCCGTCCGGATGTCAGATCACCGTTGCCGGCGCCGCCCGGCCGCGGCGGCGACCTCGTCCACCGGGCAGGTCCAGCGCCAGCGGGCTGTACGAATTGGCGCGCCAGTACCGCTGGTTGCCGGCGACCATGGCCGGCAGACGCGTGCGCCCCCAGAGCTGCAGCAGATCGAAGAAGCGCGGCTCGCACAGGCAGACCAGGTAGAGCATCCCGTGGATCGGGACGAAGGCCAGAAGCCAGGCAAGGTTCTTCGTCACGATGAACGACTCCGTCGTGACGACGATGTTGAACATCATGGCCGAATAGGTGACGCCCCAGACCATCGATGGCCGGGTCATGCCGACGAACAGCGGGTCGGCAACGATGCCTTGGTTGCGACTCACGGTGCCTGCCCTCAGACCCCGAAAAGACCCCGGATCCAGGACACGATCTGCGGGCCGCCGAAGACCAGCACCGTGCCGATGACCACGGCGACCATCCACCACCAGCTCAGGCGTCCGAACCAGGCCATGGCGCCGGAGACCATGACGGCGACGGCCGCCAGTGGCGTCAGGATCGCCACGAGCTGCTGCTGCGTGGCGTTTGCGCCGGTTGCGAACGGACTGCCCGCCAGCGCGGCATCGGGAACGGCAATCGCGAGGAGGGGGAGGAGCCAGGGCACGATCCCGCACGCAAGAGGCTGATCGCACCTGGCCCCCAGGGCCCGCATTCCGGTCGGCCTGCCCGCTGCAGTGGGATCGGGCCGAGCCGCATGCCGCGCATTCGGAGCCGGGCGACCGATCGCGCGGCGCCTTGGCGAAACGACGGGTGGGATCGAACGGAGGACCATGGCATTACTCCTGCGGGTCTGGGCGTGCGCCACGGGCGTTTTGGCCCGACGCGCTCAGGTTGGCTGCAGACGCCCCCGGCCGGCGGCTGCGGTAGACGTCCCACCAGGGTGTCGATGCCGGGCGTTTGTCAGCACCGACGCGATGGCCGTCGGGCCGCGCGGTCGTCGCTCTGGCGGCCGCGGAACCGGGTGCCTCGAAGGTCGCGGAGGCGATCTCTCTCCGGAGGGCCGTGATGTCCTGAAGTGTGCGCAGGCGTTGTGCTGCGGCTTCGCTCGCTGCAAGGGGGTCGGATGCCGCCGTGCGTTCCTCCGGGCGACGCGTGAGGCTTTGCAACTGCGCCTCGGCCTTCCTCAGTTCCTCACGCAGGATCTCGACACGCTCGCTGTCGCGGCCGGCCTGCACGGCCGGAGCGACGCGGTGGGGTGAGGATGGCAGCGCATGTGCGCACAAGAGGCCGGCCTGCACGGCCAGGGCAACGACCGTTCGCAGGCAGGGCAGGAGGGCTCGCCGGCTTTCGCCGGTGGCCTGGTCGTGGGAGACAAACCTTGCTCGCATGGGCGAACTGTTCACCTTGAGCGGCGTGCCTGTCGACTATCACTTATGACAGTGGAACTGCAGGAATTCGAGGCGCCAAATCGCGCGGGCTCCACTTGCGCGAATCCCGGCGATCACGGCGGGCGAGCCGCCGCGAGGCGCGTCAGGCCCCTGGCGCGCGCATCAGACGCACAGTGCGAGCTTTGCCCTGGCGTGACAGGTCAGGTTTCTCCAGTCGATGCGCGAGGAACAAGTCGTGGGCAACGTGGTCGTCTTTGGCAATCAGAAAGGCGGAGTCGGCAAATCCACGCTGGCGGTGCTGTATGCGTGGTGGCTCGCCGAGATGCAGCGTCGGTCCGTGTGCGTGATCGACCTCGACACGCAGGCGAACAGTTCGAAGTCGTTGCGCCAGTTCACGACCGGTCTCGAGGCGTCGCGGCTCTTCGATCAGGCTGCGCCGACCCCATTGCCAACGGGCGGCCGGGCCGTCTCGCTCGTCGCGAGCAGCAGGTGCATGGCCGATGTCGAGCTTGCGCGGCCCGAGCTGGTGATCCCCGCGTTTCGTCGGAGCGTGACGCGCCTGGCGCAGGACTTCGACGCCGTCGTGATCGATACGCCGCCGGCGCTGGGCCTGCGCATGAGCGCGGCCTTGATCGCGGCGACAGCGGCGGTCTGCCCCATTGAGCTGGAGGAGTACAGCATCGACGGGGTCACCGACATGCTCAAGACGATCTTCGGCGTCAGGCAGCGCCACAATCCGCAACTGCGGCTGGCCGGCATCGTTCTGAACCGGTTCAATCCGCATTCGCTGCGACAGAAGGCGGCGATGCAGGAGCTGGCGGAGAACTTTCGGGAGTTCGTGATTCCGGCGAAGATCTCGATCCGCTCGGCGATTCCCGAGGCATTGGCCGAGGAGATGCCGGTATGGCGCCTGCCCAAGACCGCGGCGCGCGAGGCCAGTGCCGAGCTGATGCGGGTTTTCGAGCTGCTGCAGCAGCGCATCGACTGCTCCTGCGGCCCGGCACCTGAGCGCGAGGTGTGGGCATGAAGGGGCAGGGCAGCCTGGATCTGAGCGTGCTGTCCCAGTTCCGGGCCGCCGACCTGCTGGCAGTCGAGCCCGCGCATCCTGCCCTGGGCGAGCCGAAGGCGGTGGCGCTGCATCGCATTGAGCTGGATCCTTCCCAGCCGCGCCGATGCCTGCGCGACGATAGCCTGGAGGAACTGGCGGAGTCGATCCGGCTGTACGGCGTCCTGGAACCTGTTTCCCTGCGGCGCCATCCCAGGCACGAAGACCGCTACATCGTCAATCGCGGGGAACGCAGGGTGCGGGCGGCGCGACGGGCAGGCCTTGCCGCCATACCCGCCTTCATGGACGAGCGCTGCGATCCGTTTGCCCAGGCGGCGGAAAACCTGCACCGCGAGGACATGTCGCCCTTCGACCTGGCCGCTTTCATCGCCGAACGGGAAAGCGCCGGCTATTCGCGCGCGGAGATCGCGCGCCGTCTGGGCAAGCCCCGCTCCTTCATCACGGAGGCGGCCAGGCTCAACGATGCACCTGAAGCGCTGCGCCAGGCAGCCGAGCAAGGGCGCGTGGGGGCGGACGTTCGGGCGCTGTATCAGCTGGTGACTGTTGCACGCGAACGGCCTGAGGAATTCCAGGCGTTGTTGGCACGCGGTGGCCCGATTGGACGGGCACGTGTCGACGAAATGGCCGGGCGCTCGGCATCTTCCGGGCCGAAGATCCCACCAGCGCCAGCGGTGAATTCCACGGGCGGGCGGGTCAGCGGCGGGCGCACGGTGCTGATCGTGGAACACGGCGGGCGCCGCGGATCGCTGCGCATCAAGGCGTGCGACGGCAATGTGGGAGAGGTGCGCTTCGGCGATGGAACCCAATCTTTGCTGCCACTGTCGCAATTGCAGCCCGTGTGCTGGGCGACCGAGGAATGAGGCGGGACCTGGGCTATGAGCGCGGCGGATCGCCCGATGGCCCGTGGCGCTGCCGGTACTCCAGCGGCGTCATCTGCAGGCTGCGCAGGAACGCCCTGCGCATTACTTCCTGCGACCCATAGCCGCATCGCGCGGCAATGGTCTTGAGCGGGAGCTCGCTGGTCTCGATCAGACGCCGAGCCGCCTCGAGGCGCAGCCGGATCACCCCTTGCGCCGGCGTGACGCCGGTCTCGCGTCGGTAGAAGCGGGCAAAAGAGCGTGAAGACATGTGAACTTGCTGCGCCATGGCGGCGACGCTGATCTTTTCGCTCAGGTGCGCCTCGATCCATGCGTGCAGCGTGACGATGCGTGGGGCAAGAGAAAGGCATTCGTGCCGCATGCGGCGGTAGCGCTTCTTGCCGTAACGGTGGCTGTGTCGTCCGCGCAGGCGCAAGGCGACGGTGTCCGCGAACTGCCTGCCGCAGTCCTGCTCGATCCACGACAGGGCCAGATCCACGCCCTGATTCGCATCGAAGTTCTGCCAGCCGCGCGCGGCCGCGCGGGTCGTGAAGTGAGCGGGAGCCTGCACGTCGGCGACCGGTGTCGTCGGGGGCATAGACGTGCGGGGTCGTCCCAGGCGGATCCGGGGCATCAGCGGCAGCAATGTCTTGCTCCCGAGCAGGGCGCAGCGCCTCAGGCGGCGTCGGCCGTTCGACAGCCATGCACGCAGGCGCTGCATGCTTGTAGAACCATCCCCCACGGGGACCCCATCGGGCATGCCGCTGAGAACGAGCGAGTTCGACGGGCCTGCCAGCTGCGGCGGCGGCAGTCTGGTCGCGAGTCCCACCCCGCCGGAACCCACGACTTGACCGCCCTGGAGCGAGGTCAACCGGACCCCGTAGGCGGCGAGCCGGTGACGCCTTTTTCGCAGGGCATTGGCGGCCTTGAACACGGCCATGATGCCGAGCACGTCGGCGAGCAGGAACCCGGGAAGCAGCAGGAACCAGACTTTGTGCATTGTTCAGGGCCACCGTCTCCATGTTGGAATTGATCCGCGCCTTGACCTACGCAAATCCTTGTGGGCCCCCGGGGCCCGCGTGATTGGCAGGATTGGTGGTCAATTTTGCTCACACGGGCGGCGCGCAGCTTCTAGACTTTCGAGCGCTGCGCCACTGACGCGCCGCACCGGGCGCCATGTACATGCACAGACCGGTGCCGGCGCGGTTGGTTCCACCGCCGGCGCGTGCGCCCGCCTGCCGGCTGTGGCGCAGGTCGACCCCGATGCGATGTCGACCGAGCGCGGACGCGCAAGGGAGGTGCCGTCGACCCAGGAAGAGCACCATGAATGATTGGACACAGGATGTTGTCGGCCGATTGGCCGAGGCGCGCGAGCCGGCCCAGGTGCTCGCGCAGATCAGCGCGGCAGCCAGGTCGCTCGGCTTCGAGCACTGCGCTTACGGCCTGCGCGTCTTTGTGCCATTCACCCGCCCCGAGACCTGGATGCTCAGCACCTACGACGAACGCTGGAACAGGCGCTATATGGACGCGGGGTATCTCGAGATCGACCCCACCGTTGTCCACGGGGTGCGCAGCCGCGAGCCTCTGGTGTGGAGCGATGAGCTGTTCCGGGGCGCGGCGAGGATGTGGGATGAGGCGCGCTCGTTCGGCCTGCGGGTGGGGTTGGCGCAATCCGTCTTCGAGGCCGATGGGCGCGTGGGCATGTTGTCGCTCGCGAGGTCGAGCGAGCCTCTGACTGCCGCGGAGATGCGGACCAAGGACCCGATGCTCCAGTGGCTGGTGAGCGCGGCCCATCGCGCTTTCTGCCGCTGCTGCGGTTCGAGTCCGCTTGCGGGACTCGAACCGCTCACGAGCCGTCAGATCGAGATACTGCGCTGGACTGCCGATGGCAAGACGAGTGACGAGACCGCGGAGATTCTTGGCCTTTCCAAGACGACCGTGAACTATCACATCAGGAATATCATGATTGCCCTGCGTGTGAACAACAAGAACTCCGCCGTGGCGCTTGCTTCGCGTCTCGGGATCCTGAACTGACGATCGCTGCGGCGCCTGCCTGGCTGTGCGTGTGCTCATCGGGGGGTGTCGACGCAGCGATCGGGGCGTGGACGCCAGGCCTTGTCGACGTCGATGTAGCAGGCGAACAGGTACGTGCCGTCGATCAGTACCGGCGGTGCTGCGCGGTGGGCCCTCAAACCGGCGCGGCGCAGGATGCGCTCGACGCCCAAGGGCGAGACGGAGATCAACCGCTGTCCGCCGTGTCCCGCGACCGCCTGCATCGCCACGCTCAGCATGTCCAGTGCCAGCGACGATCCGTGGGGATCTTCGCTCGGCCCGAGCCGGGCGACATCGACGGCGGCGAACCTCGACAGCTCCCAAATGTGCGGGGAACATGGTGCGGGGAGATCGCCCAGCAGTTGCGGGAAGACGCTGGCGAGCAGGTAGGGACGGTGCGTGGGCAGCAGGCGGCTTGTGCCGACGATCAGCCCCTGCGGATCTCGCGCGATCAGATAGATCGTATCTTTCCGATCGAACTCGTCGAGTTCGAACCGGCCGCGCGTATCGAGCTTCCAGCCCAGCTTCTCGACAAAGACCTGGTGGCGGTAGCGCGCCATGTCGAGCAGCACTCCTGCGGAGAATGAATCGACGGTTCCTGCGATGATCTCCATGGCACCACCTCTTGTTGCTCGGGGTTCAATTACAGCCTGATGACGCACGCGGGGACACTGACAGAGTTGATAGGGCGCGACCCGCCCGTGCAGTTGTACGGTCCTGTGTCTACGCTCTACGCTCTACGCGCGGACTGGATGGTGAAGGCGCCGGCCACGACGATCATGACGACGCCGACGGCCGCGATCGGCTGCGGCACGTCGCCCCAGATCGCGTACCCCAGCAGCATGGCCCAGAGGATGAGGCTGTAGCGGAAGGGAGTGACCACGGACAGGTCGACACCTCGGCACGCAGCGATGAGTGCGTAGTTGCCGAGTGCTGCGCAGCCGGCTGCGGCTGCCAGTGCAGCGACTTCACTTGCTCCGGGTGAGGCCCACTGCTCCGAAACACCCAGCAGCCCTCCGGCCATGCACACTGCGATCGTGGTCGCGACCGCGATGGTCGCCGAAGGGACCGCAGCGGGAATGCGCCGCGTCACCAGGTCGCGAGCCGCCAGCGAGGCGGCGCACACGAGGGCCCACGCATGGCCGGCGAAGGCGACGTCGAACCCCATGGCCGGCCGGATCACCAGCAGGACGCCGATGAACCCTGCTGCGGTCGCGATCAGCCGGCCTTTGCTCCAGGGCTCCCAGCCCAGCACCATCGCCATCACCGCAATCATGAGTGGAGCGGTCATCATGAGCGTGCTGACCGTCGCGAGCGGCGCGAACGTCAGGGCGAGCACGGACGCCAGCGCGGTGGTCACCTCCAGAGCGCAGCGCACGCCGACGATCGGTCTCAAGGCAGGCTCCCAGCCGCGCCAGGCCCCTCGGGCAATGGCCAGGAGAAGGACGCTGGCGAAGACGCCCCGCACGGCGAGAACCTGGCCGGGCGGCAAGCTGTGCGTGGTCAGTTTGACGCAGGCATCGTTGAGCACATAACAGCCCATGGCCACCAGCATGAGCCCGATCCCTCGGCGGTTGGCATCTGCGCTAGCCATTGTCGGACGGCGGGCGGTCCGTTGCTTCGCCTTCTGGCGCGGGGGAAGTGGATTGCGGCAGCTGCGCTGGCGTGGACGCAGCGGATTCTGCCGCGGCCGCTGTGCCCGGCCGGGTCCCTAGCTGTGCCCCGCAGCGCCTCAGCACGTCCCAAAGCGCCTGTGCCTTGAGCACGATCTCCTCGACCTCCGCGTCCGGGTCCGACATCGCGACAATCGCGCCGCCCGCACCGATCGAGAGCTTGCCGTTGGCGATCACCATCGTGCGGATCACGATGTTGAGCTGCGCGGCGCCGTCGAACGAGAGATAGCCGATGCTGCCCGAGTAGATGCCGCGCGCGGCACCTTCGAGCTCGTCCAGGATCTTCATCGTGCGCACCTTGGGAGCACCGGTCATGGAGCCGCCCGGGAACGCGGCGCGCACGCAATCCACGGCTCCGAGGTCTGCACGAAGCCGACCGCGGATCGTACTGACCAACTGGTGCACGGTGGCGTAGGTCTCCACGGCGAACAGGCTGGGCACGTGGACGCTGTCCACCTCGCACACCCGGTTGAGGTCGTTGCGCAGGAGGTCGACGATCATCAGGTTCTCCGCGCGCGTCTTCTCGTCGGCGACCATCGCCTCGGTGACCACGAGATCTTCCGACGGCGTGGTGCCGCGCGCGGCTGTGCCCTTGATGGGCTTGGATTCGACTTCTCCGCTGCGCGAGATGCGCAGGAAGAGTTCGGGGGACGCGCACAGGACGCTGCAGCCGCCCGCGCGCAGATAGGCCGCGTAGGGTGCGGGGTTGCGCTTGCGCAGGGCCCGGTAAATCTCCAGCGGATGGGTAAGCCCCTCGCCGACCAGCTGGTTCGTGAGACACACCTCGTAGGTTTCGCCTTGCAGGATCTCGTGCTGGCTGCGAAGAATCAGGTCGCGGTAAGCGCCGAGATCGATGCGCCATGCCACGGAGCGCAATCCGACGGCGGCATCGTGGGAGGAATTGCCGGCAGAGTCTTTGGCGCCAGGCCATGCAGCGCTGAGGAGTTCCTGCATCCTCTGGATCCATTGCCGGTTCTCGTTGCACAGCGCCGATTGATCCAGGCAGACGATCCAGACCTGTTGCTCCATATGGTCGAAAGCGAGGAAGCGATCGGCAAGGATCCAGGTCGCGTCGGGTGTTTCGGCGTCGTGCGCGCGCACACCGTCGAGTTCCCGCTTGAGCTCGTAGCCGAAGTACCCGACGAATCCTCCGGTGAACTCGAAAGGCAGTTCGATGCCCGAAGGTGGCTGCCTGGGGATATGGTCGCGCAGGTAGTCGAAGATGCTCTCGCCGCGCATCTGCACCGTGCCGCCGCGCCGCACCTGCAATTCGCGCGGAGCCGTGCGGTAGACCAGCACCTGGCTGCGCGGACCGCTCGCATCGCCCATGAAGGAAAAGCGTGCGCGTCCCGCTTCGGCAAGGCTGCTGTCGAGCCAGAAGGCGCAGTCGCTCTCGCCGAAAGCCTTGATGAACACCGATTCGGCATCGGCTGCGGTGTCGAGGCATTCGGCATGCAACGACAGCGCCTGAGGGCCTTCGAATCGCAGCGTCTGACCGATGCGGTCGCGCGATTCGCGCCGCTGCGCCTGTGCGAGCCATTCCTCGCTCAATTCCCTGAAGTTGCGCAGCAGCCGCGCGCCGAACTCCGTGCAGATCGATTCGGGGTGGAACTGGACGCCCCACCACGGAAGCGAAACGTGGCGCAACGCCATCAACGTCCCGTCGGCCGTCCAGGCCAGCGGCTCTAGGCTGGAGGGAAGCTGTGTCACCGCCAGCGAGTGATAGCGCACCGCCTCGAAACGATCCGGAATGCCGCGAAAGAGGCCGCGCTGCGTGTGCGAGACGCGGTCAAGGCGCCCGTGCATGGGGCGCATCGCAAGGTCGACGCGCGCACCGCAATGATGGGCGATCGCCTGGTGGCCCAGGCACACGCCCAGCACGGGCTTTCTGGAGCGTTGCAGCGCATCCGCCGAAATGCCCAGGTCTGCAGGACGCTGCGGCCGCCCGGGACCGGGCGAGATCACGATGTTGTCAAAGGACAGGCGCTCAACCTGATCCCAGCGCATCTCGTCGTTGCGCACCACGATGGGCGGTTGCGCGTTGGATGCTGCAAGGTACTGGTAGAGGTTGTAGGTGAACGAATCGTGGTTGTCGATCAAGAGTGTGCGCATCGGCGGCTCCTGGGCACTTGGCGGAGCTCGCATCGTTGGGCAACGCAGTGATCGACGCCACTGAGCTATTTGCCAGTTGCCTTGGCCCGATGCGTGAGGCAGGCCTGCTGCGGCCAGCCCGTGCTGGGAGCCTTCGGGCCGCGCTTTTCCCGGGCGCTGGCGTCTTGCGCCTGATCGCTCGCGAGCAGAGGCGGTCGTGCGCGCCGCTCGCGGGCTCCGGCGATCACACGACGTCGATCACGCCCGGCAGCACCCGCTCATAGCGCTTCATCTTTGCCGCCTCGATGCCCAGCCAGGCCGCCACCTGCTGTGGCGACGTGCCACGTCGCAATTGACGCAGAGCGAAGGTGTGCCTCAGGCGGAACGAGCCGCCTTCGCGCGAATCCGTGCCGGCTTCCTCGAGCACGCGTTTCGCGCATTCGTACTGGGAGGGTTTCTGCCACTGCTTGCCGGTGCGCGTGGAGGGGAACAGGAAAGGCCCGACGATGCCGGCGTCCTTGCGCACGGTGAGCCAGTGCTGAAGCAACTCTGCGGCCCAGGGCGCGATGGGGGTCTCGCGCGCAGGTGAGTTGCCGTTGCCGGGGACCAAGAGCTTCCATGGGCGTTCCCTCACACGGCCGGCATGCGAGATCGGGGACGCCAGCGTCAGTGCGCGCACGTCCCCTGGCGTCAGGCCCGCGCCGAGCTGCAAGCCGACTGAAGTCCTGTTGCGCACTTCCTGCCACGTCATCGCGGCCTGCGTGTCCCGCGAAGTCCCCGGCCTGGGCCGCGCGGCGGACAGGAAGGCGATGAGTTGCCGGGCCTCTCCGACGGAGAGGTAGTCGGGCAACGGATCGGCATGCGCGGCATCGGCGTACCGCATCTCGGGGTTCGCCTTGATCCAGTCCGCTGCGGCCGTGTTGGGCTGGGCGTCATTGCGTGAGGCGTGGTGGTGCAGGACCCGATCGATCAACCGCATCAGGCGCAATGCATATCGGGGCGTGAGGGACAGGTCGGAGGTCTTGCGGCCGAACCGGGCTGCCTGGAAGGCCTGCAGATCGGGTAGGTCTACGCAGGGCAGGGTGACCACCGGGACCTGCCCGAGGCACCATGCCGAGAACGCTTCCCACATGTCCTCATACACGGCCACCGAGCCCTCGCGGCGAAGCAGCCCGGCGCCACGCTGGTCAGCCAGCCAGGCCTCGAAGGCTTCTTTGAAGATGGCCGCATGTTGCGGGGGCGGGGCGTCATCGAAAAGGGAGAGGGTCAGATCTGCCATCGAGGAAAAGAGCGTCGGCGGAATAAACATACTAACGGCATCCGCTTCCTACTTAATGTCGGAACGCATGGATTGCTGTACGCAAAGCGAGAGACCGGCTTTATTAACGAGGCATCCCGTTAGTATGTTTTGCTTCGGGCGGCCTTCCAGGAGCATGAGGAGCCTGTACCGGTGGTTCAACTTCCGTGAAGGCGACAGGTCATGGGGTGTCGTCGAGCACCAGCACTTCGTGGATGTCGCTGGCCGCGTGACCTCCCGTCTTCAGACCGCCGCCAAACACGTGTGCTTGGCCGATCACGCGCTCTATCAGCCCTGCGATGGCGAGCAGGTAATCATCGTCGTACCAGCGTCCCGCGAGCTGCAGTCCAATGGGCAGGCCGCTCGAACTTCTCCCGCAAGGCATCGACAGCGCCGGATGTCCGGTGAGGTTCATCGGGTAGGTGTACGGATACCACGCGCCACGGATGGTGCCGGCGGGTCGGCCGGCAATCTCGATCTCGCCGCTCACGTCCATGTCGATGGGCAGCGGGGGCGCAGATACCGTCGGAGAAACCAGCACGTCGAAGCGCTCGAGCAGCGCTTGCAACTCGCCAAAGCACCGGGTCTTGGCGAAGGTCGCGTCGTGCAGGTCCACCGCGCTGTGACGGCGCCCCTTCTGCACCGCATCGATCAACGTCGCATCGAGCCGGTTTCCGAAGCGCTCGAGGTTGGCACCCACACGCGCGGCCAGCATCGACTGCAGCACCACCAGGAAATGGCGCTCGAGCGCGACGAAGTTCAGCAGCACGTCCTCCACGATCGCGCCTTCGCGCTCCATGGCCCGCACGGCAGCGGTGGTCACGGCTTCGACCTCCGGATCGACCGGGTTACCCGCCGTGGGCAGCCACGCCACGCGCAGGCCTCGCAGCGACACTGGTGCCGCACGCCGCGGCATAGGTCCCCCCAGGCCGTAGGGGTCGCGCAGATCGAAGCCCTTGATCACGTCGAACAGCAACTGTGTGTCGGCGACGTCGCGCGCCATCGGACCGGTGAAGGAATTGGCGGAAAACAGATCGGGCGCCTGGAGGTTCGGCACCACACCGAGCGTGGCCTTGAGTCCGACGATGCCGCAGCATGAAGCGGGAATGCGGATCGACCCACCGCCGTCGGTGCCCAGCGCGAGCGAGCCCATGCCTGCAGCCACGGCCACGGCCGCGCCGCTGCTAGAGGCGCCCGGGGTATAGCGCGGATCGATGGGACTCAGCGTTCGTCCGAAGATCGGCGCGGCAGCGACCTGTTTGTGGCCGAACTCCGGCGTGGTTGTCTTCCCGATGAGGATGGCGCCGGCCGCCTTGGCGCGTGCCACGGCGACGGCATCCTCCTTCGGGACGAAGTCCTCGTAGATGGCCGACCCCATCGTCGTGCGCACGCCCGCGGTCAGCGTGAGGTCCTTGACCGAGTACGGTACGCCATGCAGCGGTCCGAGCATCTCGCCCTTCATGACCGCCGCCTCCGCCTGGCGCGCGGCTTCGAGGGCCTGCTCGCCCGTGACGGTGATGAAGGCATTGAGTTCGCGTCGCCCCTCGATGCGATCCAGTGCCGAGCGCACGGCCTCCACGGGAGAGGCTTCCTTGTTGCGGATCAGCGCGGCGAGATCACGCGCGTGGTGGTCCATCAGGTCCATGTTCGTATCCTTGGAGCAGCAGGTATGGAAGGCTCAGAGCATCCAGCGGCCGCCGTCGATCAGCAGCGTCTGGCCGGTGATGAAGCGTGCTTCTTCGCTGGCCAGGAAGCGCACCGCAGCGGCCACGTCCTGGGGCGAACCGACGAAGCCCGCCGGGGTGTCGGCGACGATCCTCTTCAGGACTTCGGGCTTGAGCTTGTCATGTGCGCGCGTGCGTATGGCACCGGGGCACACGGCATTCACCGTGACGCCATGCGGGGCGAGCTCCCGTGCCAGCGAGCGTGTGAAACCGACCACGCCCATCTTGGCCGCGGCGTAGTCGGCGAGGCCCACGTCGCCCGCGAAGGCGGCGTCGGTGCTCATGTTGACGATGCGCCCGAAGCCGCGGGCCTTCATGCCGGGCGCGATGCGGCGAGAGGCGCGCATTGTTGTCAGAAGCGACACCTCCAGCACGAATCGCCATACGGTCTCTTGCGATTCGACGAACAGGCCGCCGCGCTCGCGCGCGCTCTGGCCGACGTTGTTGAAGAGGATGTCCACCGGCCCTATGTCTTCCTCGACCTGGCCGAAAAAGGCAGAGACCACCGCGGCGTCGGTGCAGTCCCCTGGCACGCGCAGGCAGCGCGCCGCCATGTCCGGGTGCGCAGCCAATTGTTGGGTGAGCGGTGCGCAGTCGAGGTCCAGTACGGCGACGCGCGCGCCCTTGTCGAGGAGGTCGAGCGCGGCGGCTGCGCCGATGCCCTGGCCACCTCCGGTGACGACGGCGATGCGTTGGTCGAAGCCCATGCCTGCCGCCTCAGTGGAAGGTGCGGCCGCCATCGACGGCCAGGGTGGTGCCGGTGATGTAGCTGGCGCCGGGGCCGCTCAGGTAGAGCACGGCCTCGGCCACTTCCTCTGGTGCCGCCACGCGACCGAGCGCGTAGCGCTGCCGGATCTCCTCCAGTGCGCCCTGTGGATCCTCTGCGTGCTCATAGCTGCTGCGGAACAACGGCGTGTCGATGGCGCCGGGACATACCGCGTTGACCCGGATGCCGTCGGGTGCCGCCTCGATGGACAGCGCCTTGCCGAACATGATGACGGCCGCCTTCGTCGCGCAGTATGCGGTGCGGTTCGCCAGCGGCCTCAGCCCCGCGCCGGAGGAAATGTTGACGATGCTGCCGCCTCCGGACGCGCGAAGGTGCGGCATGGCGGCGCGGCACGTCAGCATCGGGCCGGTGAGATTGACCGCCAACGTGCGGGCCCATTCGTCGTCGCCCGTCTGCTCCAGCGGCTTGAGCGAGTCGACTCCGGCCGAGTTCACCAATGCATCGAGGCCTCCCAGCCAGTGGACGGCATGGTTCATCGCGGCCGTCACGGCCTGAGAGTCCGTGACGTCGCACACCAGCGGCAACGCGGCGTCCCCCAGGGTTTCGGCGCTCGCCTTCAGGCGGGGTTCATCATGGTCAAGCAACACGGCGCGGGCACCCCGCGCCAAGGCCAAGCGGGCCACTGCGAGCCCGATGCCGCTGGCGCCGCCGCTCACGACGAAACGCCGGGGCGTTGAGGCTGCGGTGCTCATGCCGGCACGGCCGGGTTGACCGCCTTCAGGCGCGGGCGCATGTCATCGGAGATGCGGTCGCAACGATCGATCCATACCTCAGAGTGGGCCAGCGCGTGCTCGATCAATCCTTCGAGCACTTTCAGCCGCGATGGCTGGCCGATGATCTGCGGGTGCATGCCGACCATCATCATGCGATCCTCGGCGTAGAGCATGTCGAACTCGCTCTTCCACGCCTCCAGCGCGGCAGAGGGTGCCTGCAGCGTGCGGCCAGGCAGCGTGATGGAGTACTGGAAGAAGGGCGCGTCGTCGAGCACCCAGCGAAAGGGCAATTCGACGATGTCGGTACGCTCGCCCCCGATCTCCAGCAGGTAGGGCGAGTCATCGTCGAAGAAGTTCGAGGAATAGTCGAAGCCGTATTCCTTGAGGAGATCGAGCGTGATGCTGCTGAACTCCGCCGCAGGGGAGCGCCAGCCGCGCGGGCGGGCGCCTGTCAGGCGTGTGAGCGTCTCCATGCCACGCTCCATTTCCTCGCGCTCCTCGGCCGGGCTGAGGCTGACGATCCAGCGATGGCTGTAGCTGTGATGGGCCACCTCATGGCCCTTGTCGACCACCTCGCGCACCAGCTCGGGATGCTTGTCGGCCACCTCGCCGGGGATGAAGAAAGTGGAGGAAATGCCATAACGCGCCAGCAATGCGAGGATGCGCGGCATGCCGACCTTCCAGCCATAGGCGCCCTGCGACATGAGAATGGGCCGGCTGGCGTTGGCCGGGTCGCGGCCGGTCCACATGGTCTCCGCATCGAGATCGAAGGTCAGCATGAGCGGGAAGCCTTTGCTCGTGGTCGGCATCAGAAAACTCCTTGGGCGGATGTCGAGGTGAACGACATGAGGGTGGGGTGGATCGACGAGGCGGGGGAAGCGTCCGGGCGCCTCAGACGTGCTTGTGAAAACCTGTCCATCGCTCGGCCAGCAGCAGTGCAACGCCGGTGGCCACGATCAGCAGGGTGGAGACAGCCGCCACGCTCGGATCCACCCCCTGTTCGACGGAGGTGAATATCTTCACGGGCAGCGTGGTCTGGCTCGCCGACAGCAGGAATACCGAGACCGGCACGTTGTCGAGCGAGGTGATGAAGGCGAAGAGACCGCCCGCGACGAGGCCGGGCTTCACCAGTGGCAGCGTCACCAGGCGAAAGCTCGTGAGGCCGTCGGCGCCGAGCACGCGCGCCGCATCTTCGAGCGACTCGTCGACCGCAGCGAGGCTGCTGAGGCTGGCGCGCACCACATAGGGCGCCGTGATGACCACGTGCGCGATCCAGAGCCCGAACGAACTGCCACGCAGGCCGGTGATCGTGTAGTACTGCAGCAGCGCGACGCCCAGCACCACCGATGGCAGGATCAGCGGCGCCATGAACAGGGAGGTGAGCGCCGCTGCACCTGGCACCATGCGGCGATGGATGGCGTAGGCCCCGACCAGTCCCAGCACCAGGGCGGCGGCGGTCGAGGCGCCTGCCAGCCACACGCTGGTCCAGGCAGCGCTGAGGTATTCCGGATCCCGCAGCACGACGTCGAACCAGTGGAGGGTGAGACCCTTGGGCGGGATCGTGAGATAGGCGGTCCTGCTGAAGGCGGCCAGCATCACCACCAGCACCGGCACCTGCAGGAACACCACCACCGCGATGGCGGTGGCCGCGAGCAGCGGCATCTTCCTGTTCTCGAGGTTCATGCGTGACCTCCCCAGCGCTTGAGCACGCGGCTCGAAAGGCCGATGACCGCCAGCGTCAGCAGGGTCAGGGTGAAGGACATCGCGGCGCCCGCCGGCCAGTCGAGGGTCTGCAGGAAGTCGTCGTAGATCAGGGTCGCCATCACCTTGTAGGTGGGGCCTCCCAGCATGCGCGGCGTGACCAATGCGCTGATGGTCAGTACGAACACCAGGATCGAGCCCGACAGGATGCCGGGCGCGCTCATCGGCAGCGTGACCGACCAGAACACGCGCAGCCGGCTCGCGGCCAGCGTGTACGCGGCAGCCTGCACGTCCTTGGAGATCGCCTGGATGGCAGGCACCAGCATCAGGACCATGAACGGCAGGAAGATGTGCGACATGCCTACGAGCAGGCCGAAGAGGTTGAACATCATCTTGATCGGCCGCTCGATCAGACCCATGTCGATCAGCAGGTTGTTCACCAGGCCCCGGTTGGCGAGCAGGGCGATCCATCCGAAGGAGCGAACCACCAGGTTCAGGAGCATCGGAAAGATCACGAGCATGGTAAGCGCGAGGCGCATCTTCGGCCCCGCAGTGGCGATGTAGCAGGCCAGCGGATAGCCCATCAGCAGACAGATCAGCGTCACGCCGAAGCCCAGCACCAGGGTGCGCACGACGACCTCGCGGTAGTACTCGTCGGTGACGATGCTGGTGTAGTTGGAAAGCGTCCAGGCCGAGGAGATGCCCGTGCCCGGCTCGTACGGATGCAGGCTCAGCGGCACCATGAGCAACACCGGCGCGACGAAGGCCAGCAGCAGCAACAGGAGCAGCGGCGACGCCAGCAGCGCACCATTCGCCTTGCGCGCCGTCATGGCGCAGCCCGTACGCCGGCGGGAGCGGCAGGCGTCACGTAGACATGCCGCGGGTCGATGCTCACGCGTGCAGGCGCGTCGACCGACAGCCCCGCATGCGGGCCATTGGTGGCAGCTTCGGCAAGGAGTTCGATGCCGTCGAATGAAAGCAGGTACTGCACCCGTGCGCCGACGAAAGAGCGCATGGCGACGCGGCCCGACAGGGCATGCGCGTGCGAGGAAGGCGTTTCGCCGAAGCAAATGTCCTCTTGGCGGATGACCACGTCCACGGGGCTGCCGGGCGCCAAGCCGTCCGCGCCCGACGCCGCGAGCACGGGACCGTCGTCGAGCTGCACGCCGGCACCGCCCGACGGCGTGCGCGCAACCCGGCCAGCGAGGCGATTCGGTCGGCCGATGAAGCTTGCAACGAAGCCGGTGGCAGGACGGTGGTAGATGGCTTCGGGTGTGTCGAATTGCTGCACGACGCCGTGCGCCAGGACACACACGCGGTCGGACATCGACATCGCCTCCCCTTGGTCGTGCGTGACGAACAGCGTGGTGATGCCGACCTCCCGCTGGAGGCGCTTGAGTTCGATCTGCATCTCGTCGCGCAGCGAGGCGTCGAGATTGGACAACGGCTCGTCGAAGAGGAGGATGCTCGGCCGCGGCGCAATCGATCGCGCCACCGCCACGCGCTGCTGCTGGCCTCCGGAGAGTTGGCGCGGCATGCGGTCACCCAGCGCGGACAGCCGTACATCGGCCAGCGCCTGGTCCACGCGCCGCTTCAGTTCGTGGCCCTGCACGCCCTGGCGTCGCAGCCCGAAGGCGACGTTCTCGAACACGCTCATGTGCGGGAACAGCGCGTACGACTGGAAGACCAGGCCGATGTTGCGCTTGTTGGTGGGCAGCGCCGTGATGTCGCGGCCGTCGACCAGGATGCGCCCGCCGGTGGGCTCGATCAGGCCGGCCACCATGCGCAGCACGGTCGTCTTGCCGCAGCCCGAGGGACCGAGCAGCGAGATGAATTCGCCGTCGTGCACGCTGAGGGAGACCGACTTGGCGGCGGTATGAGCGGTAGGGCCCGGGTAGTGTTTCTCGAGACGATCGAGCGTGAGCGCCGGCATGTCAGTCGGTCCAAGGGTTGGTGTGCGAGGTGTCGCGAAGGCTTCAGCGGGCAACCTCGCGCTGCCAGCGCTTGGTCCAGTCGGGAAGCGACTTGGCCACGACCTCCGGGTCGGGCAGCCACAAGTTGTCGAAGGTCTCCTTGTACGGAACGATCTTCGCAGCCTTGTCGCTGAGCTTGACCTGTGTGTTGACCGGGCCTGCGTACTTGCGTTCGGCGAAGCAGGTCTGCCCTTCCTTGGACAGCACCTCGTCGATGTACTTGAGCGCAAGCGCGGGCGATTTCGCACCCTTGGGTATCACCAGCGCAGGCAGGATGCCCACAGCACCTTCCTTCGGGTAGACGATGGCCAACGGCAAGCCCTTGTCGATGGCGGAGCCAGCGCGATCGGGATACCAGACGGCCGCGGCGATCTCCTGGCGCTCGAAGAGCGACACGATCTGGTCGGCCTGCGTGTAGAGCGTGACCGAGGACTTCGCGATCGGCTTGACGGCCGCGAAACCCGCGTCCATGTTCGCGAGCGTGCCGCCCTTCATCCTGTTGAGCGCCATCAGGAACTGCGAGCCTGAGGTGCCACTGATGTCGCCGATGGCAAGTCGCCCGTCGTACTCGGGCTTGGCGAGATCGGCCCATGAGGAGGGGGGCGTCTTGATCTGCTTGGTGTCGTAGACGATGACGGTCGCACCGGTCATGAACACCACGTACTGCCCGTCCTTGTCGAGCGCGCGCGGAGAGATCTCGGCGGCGTTGGCGAGCTTGGCTTTGTCGATGGTCTCCAGGAGCTTCTCGTTCTTGAGCTGCGCTGCGAGCGAGTTGTCGATGTAGACCACGTCGAAGTCGGACTTGCCGCCCGTGGCGCGGATCGAGGCCGCAAACTGCGAAGAGCTGCCGAGCTTGAGCGAGACCTTCGCGCCGGTTTTCTTTTCGAACGAGCTGATGTGGCAGGTCTTGGAGTCATCGGCGAACGAACCGCCGAAGATGCCAACCACGAGCTCCTCGGCGTGTGCTGCACCGGCGAACACGGCGGCGACAAAGCCGGAAACGAGACAACGCGAGAACGTGCTTTTCATGAAGAGCTCCTGTAGGGCCGAGGGCCTGATGGCTGCGTTGTAATTCACTTTATCTTTCACGAAAGATAAATGCAAGGCATTTAAGATAGGGACCAACCCGAGCCGTTTCACTGCACCAAAATGGCGGTGCAGTCGCATCAACCAGGAGAGAAAGACGTCATGCCGCACAAGAAGGAAGCATCGAATCGACGTTCGCCCCAGGCCGATGCGCAGCACCGACCCGACCCCTCGGGAACCGCCGGGAGCGCCTTCGTGGATCCGGAGGCAAATGCAGATGTCGACCTGGTGGAGCGTGGCATCCGGCAGTGGCAACGCGAGCGTCCTGATATCGACAGCAGCGGCAAGGCCGTGGTTGGCCGCCTGCTCAGGCTCGAGGAAGTGGTGCTGCGCACACTGAACCAGGTGCTGGAGCCCTTCGGCTTGAAATACCAGGAGTACGCCGTGCTCGCGACGTTGCGCGTGGCCGGTGCCCCTTACCGGCTTTCGCCCTCGCGCTTGCAGAGCACGCTGCTGTTCACTTCGGGCGGCTTGTCGAACCTGCTCAAGCGGCTCGAGAAGGACGGATGGATCAAGCGCTCCATCGACCCGAATGATGGTCGCGGTGTATTGGTCAAGCTCACGGCCAAGGGAATTCGCCTGGCCGACGAAGCGATGCCACGGCATGCGGCCGCGGAATTGCACCTGCTGCGAATGTTCGATGTGTCTCAGCGCAATGCACTGGCAGCTCTGTTGAGCCGGATGATGACCGAGAATGCACCGGAGACGGGGCCGATCCTCGCAGCGGGCAACCCGGTCCCCTCGACGAGCAGCCCTTTGCGTGACTGAGGCAACTGCGCGGAAAAAAGACGGGGCATTGCTCGATTCCGCCGATCTCTGGCCTTTTCGTCTTTGTCCGCTCCCCGAACGCTGTGTTGGGTCTCTTGGCCACGTCCAGGCCAGGGATCTCCGAGGCGGGAATTGCTTTCCGATTTGGCCGCGGCCATGCGTCGTATTTGCGAGAGGCTGCTACAGTAGCGTGGACGAGGCCGCAAAGCCTCGACATTGACATGGAGCAGTGAAGCTCCCAGCGGCCGCCGTGGCCGCTGGGAGCTTTTTTCTTTTGGAGTTCGGAAATGACCAGATCCACAGCACAGCCTTGGCGTGTCGGGGTGCTCTTCTCTTCCACGGGCGTTACTGCGGCCGTGGAACGAACCCAGCAGGCCGCCACCCTGCTGGCGATCGAGGAAATCAACGCAGCAGGAGGGGTGCTCGGCAGGCCGGTCGAGCCGCTAGTCCACGATCCAGCTTCACGCCCTCCGCGCTACCGCGAGTTGGCCAAGCAGCTGTGTGACGAAGCGGGTGTGCCGGTGATATTCGGATGCTATATGTCGAGTACACGCAAGGCGGTGCTGCCCGTGGTCGAGGCGCACCGCGCGCTGCTGTTCTACCCGACTCTGTACGAAGGCTTCGAGTATTCGCCCAACTGCGTTTACACGGGCGCGGCACCGAATCAGAACTCGGTCCAGCTCGTGCGCTACCTGGCAAGCCATTTCGGCAAGAGATTGTTCTTGATTGGATCGGACTACGTATATCCCTACGAGTCCAATCGAATCATCGCGGACCTGTTCAGGCAAGCCGGCGGTGAGGTGCTCGACGAGATGTACATCCCGCTGCGGGTGGCAGACATCGATATGGCCAAAGTCATCCGGCGGATCGAGGTCGCCAAGCCCGACGTCGTCTATTCGACGGTCGTGGGCGACGGCATTGCACGCTTCTACGAGGCCTACCGTGCGGCAGGCTTTGACCCGAATACGCACCCGATCGCCAGTCAGTCGACACAAGAGGCGGAGATCGCCCAGATGTCGCCACGGGCTGCCGCGGGCAGCATCACGGCGGCGCCGTATTTCTCGACACTGCAGACACCGGAGAACCTCAAGTTCGTCGCGGCCTGGCGCAAGCGCTTTGGCACAGGTTTGCCGATCACCGCCTGCGCCGAGTCGGCCTACTTCCAAGTGATGCTCTATGCGCAGACCCTTGAGCGTGCTGGCAGTGATCGGCTTGAAGCGATGCTGCCTCACCTGCACGAACATGAATTTGATGCGCCTCAGGGGAAGGTGCGAATCGATCAGGAAAATCACCACACCTATCTATGGCCGCGTGTCGCGCGCGTGGATGCACAAGGGGTGTTCCAGGTCGTTGACGACCCGGGATTACGGGTCAAACCCGATCCGTACATGTACGAGAGTCGCTTCGACCCGCTGGCGGGGCGTCCGGCGTGAAGGAGGCAGGGCGCCATGACCATATCGTTGCTACGAGAGCTGCCCGAACTCAAGATCGTCGTCGTCCACCCGCCTGACGAGGAAGGAGATGCGCTGGTAAGCCACTTGCGCCGTGTCGGTTGCATGGTCACGACGGCTTGGCCCATGCCCTCCAGCGTGCCCCCCAACGTCGATGTCCTCTTCTTGCTGGTGGAGGGGGAGGCGCGTCATGCAACCGAAGCGTTGCTCAAGACGCTGCCCAGACCCGAGCCGACGGTCATCGCCATCTTGAACTACGAGGATCCCACGACCTTGCAGCTGGTTCTCGAGAGTGCCGCATTTGCGGTGGTGCAAAAGCCAATCAAGCCATTCGGCCTGCTGGCGCATCTTGTGACCGCGCGAAGCCTGTGGGCCGAGCGTCAGGCCATGCTCAAGGAAAACCGCAAGCTGCGCCGCAAGATCACCAGCGACCAGGCCATGAGCCGCGCCAAGACGATCCTGATGGCCTCCAAGGGAATCAGCGAGGTCGAGGCCTACCAGGCGATCCGGGCACAGGCAATGGCCAAGCGCCTGTCGATGGAACAGATTGCGAGTTCGATCATCAACATGGAAATCCTGTTGCAACCGCCGCCCTAACTCGTTAGCATGAACGTACCGAGTCGGCGTGCCGATTCGGTGGTCGCATCCCCTTGATATTCAGGCGCCGATGCGACCGGCTCCGGGAACCATGTGTGTTCTCCGTGCCACCTGGCAATGAAGCCCACGCCGCGGTGCAAACCGCGTTGTGGGTTTTTTTTCGCCTGAAACCGACAGTGTTGTCGGCTGGTCCGTTAGTCGAGCTCATCAACCATTCGGCAGCGCATGGTTCGCTGCGTCACGTCCTGAGGTCCCCTATGTTGAAAACCAACCGTCGCCACTTTCTTCTTTCCTCGGCTGCATCCGCGACCGCGCTTGCATCGCCGGCCTTCATTCGGCCTGCGTATGCAGCCGACACCATCAAGGTCGGCGCGCTCTATTCGCAAACCGGCGGACTCTCCATCGTCGAGAAGATGCTCGCCAACGGCGTGCGCATGGCCGTCGCGGAGATCAATGCCGCAGGCGGTGTCATGGGCCGCAAGGTCGAGGTGGTGCTCGAGGATGGGGCCTCCGATCCGAAGACTTTCAACGAGAAGGCTTCCAAGCTGATCACGCGCGATCGTATCGAGACCGTTTTCGGCTGCCATACGTCGGCGAGCCGCAAAGCGGTTCTGCCAGTCTTCGAGCGACGCAACGCGATGCTTTTCTATCAGACCCACTACGAAGGCTTCGAGTGCTCGAAGAACGTCGTCTACAGCGGGGCGGTCGCCAATCAGCAGCTGGCCAACTACATCCCTTGGATCGTGGAGAAGCTGGGCAAGAAGAAGTTCTTCATCGTCGGCTCGAACTACGTCTATCCGCGCGAGATGTCCAAGGTCAGCAAGAAGTTGATCGAGCAGGCCGGTGCCAAGTGGGTGGCGGACGAGTACCTCGAACTCGGCCATTCCGAATGGGCCTCGGTGGTGCGCAAGATCAAGGAGTCGGGCGCCGACGTGGTGCTCTCGCACGTGGTCGGGGACTCGCTCGTGGCCTTCTACCGGGAATACAAGAATCAGGGGATGTCTCAGGCAGCGGTGCCGATCTGCGCCACGGTGATCAGCGAGATCGAGATTGCAGCCATGGGTGGCGAATATGCGGCCGGCAGCTACACCTCGGTGCCTTACTTCATGTCCATCGACACGCCGGCCAACAAGTCCTTCATCGAGCGCTACCGCAAGTTCGTCAACGACCCGAAGGCCGTCACCTATCACTCGCTCGAAGCCGCGTACTTCCAGGTCTTCCTTTGGAAGCAGGCCGTGGAAGCCGGCAAGGCCACGACAGCCGATGCGATCCGCGCCAACATCGGCGGTCAGAGCTACGACGCGCCCGGCGGCAAGGTTCGCATCGATCCGGAAAGCCTGCACGCATGGGTCACGCCGCGCATCGGCCAGTGGCAGGCCGACGGCCAGAGCAAGGTGGTCGATGCCAGCCCCCAGCCCGTTCGCCCGCTGCCGTACTTCGCCTATGGCGAGACCGATGCCAATCTGATCTGCAAGCGAACGGGTGCTGCCCCGGTCAAGGCCTGAGGCGCGCCCGACCTGCAAGGCGCTCGCATTGCAGGTCAAGCCTTTTCGAGAGAAAGACTTCCGATGCTGGATGTAATACTGATCGGGCTCAGCATGGGCTCGATACTCCTGCTGGCCGCGTTGGGACTGGTCATCATCTATGGCGCGATGGGCGTGGTGAACATGGCCCATGGCGAGATGATCATGATCGGAGCCTATGCCGCCGTGATGGCGAAGATATGGCTGGGCCTCGGCCTCTTCGCCGCGATCCCGATCGCGTTCATCGTGTCGGGCGCCCTGGGCCTGCTGATTGAGCGCTGCGTGGTGAGGCGCCTGTACGGCCGGCTCGGCGACACGCTGCTCGCAACCTGGGGGGTGGCCATCCTGATCCAGCAGGCGGTGCGCCTCGAAGGTGGCTTGGCCTTCTTCGGCATCCATATCGAGGGACTCGGGCCGGGGCTGCAGAACATGCCCATTCCACAGATGCTCCAGGGCGCGGTCATGATCGGCAACACCCCGATCAACGCCTATCGCGCGTTCATCGTGGCCAGTACCGTGGTGCTGACCTTCGCAACGTGGCTGCTCCTGTATCGCACGCGCATGGGCCTGCAGGTGCGCGCCATCATTCGAAATCCACGCATGGCCGCCGCTTGCGGCATCGATGTGCAGCGGGTCAATGCATGGACCTTTGCCTTCGGTGCCGGCCTGGCCGGCGTCACTGGTGTGCTTGTGGCGGGCTTCAAAACCGTATCCCCCGACATGGGAACGGCACTGGTGGTCGACAGCTTCCTGGTGGTGGTGTCGGGCGGCGTCGGCAGCCTGCTCGGGGCGATCGTCACCTCGGTCGGACTCGGAGAGGTGACCGGCGTGGTCGCGGCGTTCAGCAACGACATCCTCGCCCGTGCGGTGGTGTTCGGCCTGGTGATCCTTCTCATCATCGTGCGCCCGCAGGGGCTGTTCTCGTTCAAGGGGCGGTGACGGCCATGGGAACCTCTCTGGACAAGCGCCTGACCGTTGCCGCGTATGTACTGTTCCTGGGCATGGTCTTGCTGGCGCCGCTCGTGCTCGACGGCTTCGGATTGAACCGGCTTGCCAAGTATCTGGTGTTCGGCATGCTCGGCATCGCTGTTGCCATGTGCTGGGGCTATGCCGGCATCCTCAACCTGGGGCAGGGCCTTTTCTTCGGCTTGGGAGCCTACATGCTCGCCATGTCGCTGAAGATGGCGAGCCCGACCAGCCTGCAGCATGGAGGCGCGAATCCCGTGCCTGATTTCATGTTGTCCAACGCCGAGCCTGGCGCGACCGTGGATCTGTGCTGCATCAATCAGGGCTCGTTCCTCTGGCTGCCTTTTCGATCGCAGGGATTCGGCATCTTCATGGGCGTGGTGTTACCGGTGCTGGTGGCCTTCGTTCTGGGGAACGTGTTGTTCCGCAAGCGCATCGCAGGGGTGTTCGTATCGATCGTCACGCTCGCGCTGGTATTGCTGGTGCGCCTCCTGCTGGTGGACGCACAGCCGCTGACCAATGGGTTCAACGGGCTGTCTGACCTCGCCTGGCTGCGTGTTGGCGCGTACGAATTCGACCCTTACAGCGTATCGACCTACTACCTGGTCGCGTTCACGCTCGCATTCGTACTGATCGGCGCGCGCGTCTTGCTCGCTACGCGCGCGGGCGTCATCCTGCGTGCGACCTCGGGTGATCCGCAGCGCGCGCGCTACCTGGGATTTGACGTAGCGCACTATCAGACCTTCTTCTTCGCGTTGTCCGCAGCCGTCGCCGCCGTGGCCGGCATGCTCTATGTGGTGGTGGCCGAGTTCGCGTCGCCCACTTTCATGGACCTGAGCTTCTCGATCACGATGGTGGTATGGGCCGCGGTGGGGGGACGAGGCTCGTTGCTGGGCGCGTGCGTCGGCGCGATCCTGATCAACATGCTGGAGGCGACTGCGAGCGAAACGCAGTCGTTGGTCGAAGCCTGGCGTGTCATCGTGGGCATGACCTTCGTGCTGGTGGTGCTCTACCTGCCCAAAGGCATCGGTGGCTGGGCTCACGAGCTGATTGCGCGCTTCGACCATCGCGCGCGCAGTCGTACGGCTGGGGGGAAGTCATGACCGCGCTCGAACTCCAATCGCTTGGCGTGAGCTTTGGTGGTTTCAAGGCCGTGGATGGCGTCTCGCTGCGCGTGGCCGACGGCGAATTGCGCGTGCTGCTGGGCGCCAACGGTGCAGGGAAGACGACCTTGATGGACCTGATCTCGGGCAAGACTGCGAGTACGACGGGCCGTGTCATGCTTTATGGGCGTGACCTGACAAATTGGCCTGAATACCGGATCGCCCGCGCGGGCATCGGCCGCAAGTTCCAGATTCCCAGCGTGTTCCGCGAACTCTCGGTGCGTCACAACCTGTGCGTGGCTGCGAGCCGGCAGCCTTCCATCTTGCGCAATCTGCGATGGGGCTTCGGGCATGGCATCGATGCCCGGGTGGATGAGATCCTCGGCCTTATCGGCCTTGAATCCGAGCAGCGTCAACTCGGTGGCGACCTCAGCCACGGGCAGACTCAGTGGCTGGAGCTGGGACTTTTGATCGCGCAGGACCCCAAGGTGATCCTGCTCGACGAGCCCACAGCCGGCATGACGGCCGCCGAAACGCGCAAGACCGCGCAGATTCTCAAGAGCCTGCGCGGACGCCACACCATCCTGGTGGTCGAGCACGACATGGCTTTTGTGCGCGACATCGCCGAGCGCATCACCGTGCTGCATCTGGGTCGCGTGCTGGCCGAGGGAAACGTCGCTGAGATCGAGCGAGACCCCCGCGTGCGACAGGCCTATCTGGGATCCCACGGAATTGCATCGCCATGCTGACACTCACGAATCTTGACAGCTACTACGGCCGCAGTCATGCGCTGCATGACGTCAGCCTGGTCATTCCCAAAGGAAAGATTACAGCCGTCCTCGGGCGCAACGGCATGGGCAAGACGACCCTGCTGCGCGCGCTGATGGGAACCATGGTGAACTCGACCGGCCGCATCGAGCTCGAGGGGCTGCGCATCGATGGTCTGCCCACGCACCTGCGCGCTCGTGCCGGTATCGCCTATGTGCCGCAGGGGCGCGAGATCATCCCTGACTTCACCGTCCGTCAGAACATTCTGATGGGCGCCTTCGCAGGGCGCGGTCCGCGCACGATCCCTCCACTGGCGCTCGAACTGTTTCCGTATCTCGCAGCCAATTTGGAACGGCCAGGTGGTGTGCTGTCCGGTGGCCAGCAGCAACAACTCGCCCTGGCGCGCGCTTTGGCGATCCAGCCAAGCGTGATGCTGCTCGACGAGCCCAACGAGGGCATCCAGCCTTCGATCGTGCAGGAGATCGAGGCTGCGATCTCGCGCATGAATCGCGAATTAGGGCTCACGATGGTCCTGGTGGAGCAGAACATCGACTTCGTGCGCCGGGTCGCCACCAGCTTCGCGATGTTTGAGAAGGGAGCGATCGTCGAGGGCGGGCCCATCGAGATGCTGAGCGACGAGATCGTCGACCGCCATATGACCTTCTGAGCGAGGCGCTGCCCTGTCCTTCATTTCTTCCGTCTTCTTCACGAAATCCACGCGAACTTCACCGCCATGAACCAGATCACCCCCGACATCGACCTCACGACCCTGACCATCGACAGCGTCCAGGAGGGCTTCCGTAACGGCCTCTTCAGTGCCGAGTCGCTTGCACGCGCTTGCCTTGCCCAGATCGAGACCTGGAACGCGCGCTACAACGCCATCATCTTCCTCAACGACAAAGCCGTCGACGACGCGCGTGCCATTGATCGTCGACGCGAAGCCGGCGAAGTGCTGGGCCCGCTCGCAGGCGTTCCTGTCGTGATCAAGGATCCGATGGACATGGTCGGCTTTCCGACGACGGCCGGCTGGTCCCTGTTGCACAGCAAGACCGGGGGGGTCGACCTGATGCCTGCGACCGACGCTCCCGTCGTGGCGCGCATGCGCGCCGCCGGCGCCGTCATCCTCGGCAAGACCAACGTGCCGATCTTGAGCCACACGGGAACGCATGCGGACGACAGCTGGGCGGGCCCTACGCTCAACGTCGTCATGCCAGATCGTGTGCCTGGAGGAAGCAGCGCCGGTACTGCAACGGCGGTGGGCGCCAGCATGGCGGTACTGGGGCTCGCCGAGGAAACGGGGGGCTCGATCCAGAATCCGGCTTCGGCTCAGGATCTGGTCGGCATCAAGCCGACGATCGGGCTGGTGCCCAACGCCGGCGTAATGCCGCTGTCAGGCAATCGGGACGTCGTCGGGCCGATCGCCCGTACCGTGAAGGATGCGGCGCTATGCCTGGACGTGCTGGCGGGTTACTCCGCAGAAGATCCCAAGACCTTGGCCGGTGTCGGCAAGAAGCCGGTGGGCGGCTACACGTCGAAGTTCGGCAGCCGCACCCTGGAGGGAGCACGCATCGGGCTGTATGGTCCCGGCTGGCGCACTCAGCCGCTGTCCAGTGAGGCGAACGGCCTTTACCTGCGTGCCGCCGAAGAGCTCAAGGGCCGTGGCGCGGTGCTGATCGAGGATCCATTCGCTGGCACCGGATTCGCAGATCTGCGCCAGCCAACGCCGCCGCTCGCGAACTTCGATGCCCGCGGGATGGAATCGGTGCCCTATGACCTGCAGAAGTACCTCGAGCGATTGGGCCCCGATGCGGCGCTCAAGTCCTTCGCCGAGTTCGCCGAAGCGACCCAGAGGGAGTCCGCCTTCGGACCGAAGGGTGTGCTGAGCTATCTGCACAGCCTGCCGCAGTTCACAGCATCCCTGAAGTCGCCAACCATGCCGCCCGACCTTTCGGATTTCATCGCGCTGAAGGAGGCCTATCTGCGAATCGTGGACGAGGTGTTCGAGCGCGAGCAGCTCGATGCGCTGGTGTTTCCTCAGATGCGAGAGGAGTTGCCTGCGGTGAAGACTGGCACCATTCAAGAAACCACGGTCGGCGAACTCAACATCGCGGGCCTTCCGGCGGTCACGGTGCCGGCAGGCTACTACGCGTCAGGCGCTCCTTTTGGTCTGTTGTTCGTCGGTCCGCTCTGGAGCGAAGCGGTGCTGCTCGCCTTGGCGCACGACTACGAGAACGCAACCCGGCATCGCAAGCCGCCCCGTCTCTGCGGTTCTTGAGCCGTTTCGGAGGCGCGGAGGGCGACCTCGAGCATGGTGCTGCCGCTTGTAGAGAGATTCGGAGCTGGCCAGTGCAGGCAAGAGCACATCTACAAGCGGGTCAACAAGGCGACGCGAAACACAGTGCGTCGCAGCGTTGTGCTGCACAGGAGATGCTCATGATTCCGAAGTTCGCCTGAACGGATCCAAATCCTCCCATGTTTGTGTGTTCCTCTACAGCGGAGCGAGCCTCAATATACGAAGATGTATTTACATCCCCTGATGGCGACCCTGCCGCTGGCGGAGCGCACGAAGCTCGGCGAATGCAGTCGTCTGAATTCCTACAAGCGCAACGATGTCGTATTGGCGGCCGGCGATTCAACCGACCAGATCTATTGCGTCGCGAGCGGCCTGCTACGTGTGGTCGCGTTGAATCAACGCGACCACACGGAGATGACCACGGAATTCATCGGTCCCAACGACTTCTTCTTCCATCTGTCGATGCACGAAGACAGCTACTGCTCGAAGAAGACCTTGATTGCTGCACTGCCTTCGTCTGTGTATCTGGTTCCGATCGTGGAGATGCGCAGCCTCTGCACCAGGCATCCGGAAGTCGCACTTGGCCTGCTGGGGCTCGCGATGAAGCGCATGAGCAACTTGCGCGGTCAGTTCCATCGCATCTCGGTGCTTCCGGCGGAAGACTCGGTGCTGCGTGTGCTGCAGCAACTGACGCGACTCGCGCCCGCTGGCGAAGGGGGCTATGACCGGCGGATCACGCAATCGGTGATCGCCTCTTATTCAGGTCTTTCGCGCGAGGTGGTCAACAAGACCATGCGCGATTTCGAACTGCGCGGAGTGCTGCGCCGCGACGATGAGAGCGTCCACGTCGCCACGATTTCGTGACAATCGATTTTGTCTAGACTGGACCGAGCCGGTCAGCCCACTCTTCGGGGGAGGGCGCTCGTCATGCCCGGCCCTTAAATAATCGGCGTGAAGCCAAGAATCGGAGCGGACTTCGAACCCCTCCACGGTGCTCTGGTGACGGCCCCTGCACGCGACGGCCCGGATGGCGAAGACTCACAGGCCGGGTACTGCGAGCCTGCCCTGCACGAGCAGTTCGCGGGTTCGCTTCAGCGTCGACAGCAGCGCGCTCCGATAGCCCCCTTCACCGTCCATCCACGTCTGCTCTGCCTGCTCCTCAGGGCCTCCCGGCGTCTTGCCGCGCAGGCCGAGGTAGCCGTAGAAGCGAAGCTGCAGGGCCCCTGAGGCGTCTTCGAACAGTTCGTTGACGATGGCGCCTTCACGCGGACCGGCGGCCTGGAAGAAGGTCACCTTGCTTTGCGGCTCGAACGCGATGATCTCGCGCAGATCCGCGCCGCCGATGGTGGCTTCGCGAACGATGTGGGTCTCGCTCTCCTGCACCACTTCGCATTTGGTGCACAGGCCCGGAGGAAGAAAGAGCCGGGCGTCGCGCGCCTTGAGGACGAGGCCGGCCCAGGCCTGCTCGCGGCTCAGCGCCAGTTCGCCTTCGGGGTTCACCGGAACGGTTGCTGTCGAATAGATCATGATGGTCTTTCAGTGAGTGGGATTCGATCGATGGATGCCGCTCAGGCTGCGGCGGCGATGTTTGCGGCGAAATCGCGGTAGGAGCGCAGCGGACGACCCAGCAAGGCGGTGAGACGCTGGACATCGCCGGCCTCGGGCACCATCCCGTCGCTCAGGAAGCGTTCGCTCATCAGCCGCATGTCGTACGCCATCCACGGCGGCATGAAGTTCAGCAGGTTCTTTTCGAAGCCCGCCGTGTCGTCGCCACCGTACGCGACTTGGCGGCCCAGCACCTCGGACCAGATGGCCGCGACCGCGTCGCCGGTGAGCGTGTCTGGCCCCACGAGGTTGATCCGCTCCAGCGGCTGCGGCTCGCCCGCACGGTCGCGGCGCAGCAGTTCGATCGCGGCGATCTCGCCGATGTCGGCCGTATCGATCATCGCGAGACCCTTGGCGCCGATCGGCATCGGATAGACGCCGTAGCCGCTCACCACGTCCTTGACCGTGAGATCGTTGTCCATGAAATAGGCCGGGCGCAGGATCGTGGACTCGAAGCCCATGGCTTCGAGCATCCGTTCGACGCCGAACTTGCCCGCGAAGTGCGGCACGTTCACGTACCTGTCGCTGTGGATGACCGACAGGTACACGACACGACGGACGCCCGCGTCGCGCGCCGCGTTGAGAACCACGAGGGCTTGCGTGAACTCGTCGGGGACGACGGCGTTGAGCAGGAACAGCGTGGATACGCCGTCGAAGGCGCCGCGCAGCGCCTCCACGTCGAGCAGGTCGCTCCGGACGATCTCGACGGATGCCGGCAGGCTTGCCTTGACTGGATCGCGCACGACGGCACGCACGCTGGCGCCGTGCTGGACGAGGTTTTGAACGACTTGGCGGCCGACTTTTCCGGTTGCGCCGGTTACGAGGATGGTCATGGAAATACTCCTGCGGGTTGAAGAAGGCTCCATCGTGCTCGTTCCACTTCATGGCCGATAGTCGCTATATTTGGATCTGGTGTCTCTCTGGTGGAACACATGGACCTCCTTGCCCTTGCCGACTTCAACCTCGTGGCCCGACATGGCGGCTTCGGCCGCGCCTCGCGCGAGTCCGGGCGCCCCAAGGCGACGCTCTCGCGCCGCGTGGCCGACCTTGAGAGCGGCCTGGCCCTGCGTCTGTTCGAGCGCGGGCCGCGCGCACTCAAGCTCACCGAGGAGGGCCGTGCACTGTTCGAACGCACGGCGGTCTTGTTGACCGAACTCGACGAAGCCGCTGCGGCGATTGCTTCGGGCGGCGGCGCACCGCGCGGAAGGCTGCGGGTGAGCGCGCCACTGCTTTTTTCGCAGGCCGCGATGGGCACGCTGGCGGCACGCTTCGCGATGAAGCATCGCGAGGTCCGCCTCGAGGTCACCACGGAAGACCGCGAAGTGGACATGGTGGAGGAGGGCTACGACCTCGTGATCCGCGTCAATCCGGCGCCGGACGAACGCCTCGTCGGGCGCATCTTCCTCAGGGACCGTCTGGTGGCCGTGGCAAGCCCTGCCCTGAAGAAGCCCGCGGCGGGCAAGACCGCGCCGGCCGTCGTACGGCCGGGCGACGTACCGGCCCACGCCGCTGCATGGGAGCTGTCGGCGCGCGGCCGCGCGCGCACCCTGGCGGTCGAGCCGGTGCTGCAGCTCTCGTCGCTGTTCATGATCCGCGATGCCGCACGCGCGGGCATGGGCGTCGCGTGCCTGCCGGCATCGCTGGTCACACACGAGCTGGCGGCAGGGCGGCTCGTGCACTGGGGTGACGTCGAGGGCTCCGAGATCGCACTGTGGGCACTCTATCCCTCGCGCAGGCTGCTCAGCAGCCGTGTCTCGGCTTTCCTCGAATTCCTGCGGGAGGCGTTTCCTCAGGGAACGCCCGACGAACTCGCGGCCTTCATGGAGTGACGCCCCCGGCGCGCACGCGCCGGATTGCCCAGACACCGCCTGGAGAATCGGCTTCCGCCCGGAAACTCAGACGATGTCTGAGACATCGCCCGAACTGCTGGCGATCGTCCAGGCATTTCCTTTTCCCTGGTCGGCCTACGTGCGCCTGCCCTCGGTTAAGAGCCCGCAGGCGCGCGCCTCAAGGGGGCGGTCGCCCGCGCGAACCGGAGGTACGGCAGCACAGGCGGCGCACGGAGCCCAACTGACCAGGCTGAGGCAACCCTCATGCCGTTCATTGGCGCGGTCGGCTCGGCCGGCGGGGTGCCGGAACCTGTCATGCGAGTAGTGGACGGACAATCGAGCCATCTTCGATCCTCGACGTGGAAGACCATTGATCAGCGAACTCAAGACCTTTATTGCCGTCTGCAAGCACGGCACGTTCGCGGCGGCGGGCGAAAGAATCGGCCTCACGCAATCGGCCGTCAGCAGCCAGATCAGGCGGCTCGAGGAGTCGTTGGGTTTTGAGCTCTTCGACAGGACCGGCCGTTCCGCCACGCTCAACGAGCGCGGCCAAGGAACGCTGGAGCGCGCGAAGGAGATCTGCGCGCTGTACGAGAAGCTCGGCGATGCGCCGGACGACGCCTCGTTGAACGGCCTGCTGCGCATCGGCGCCATCGCTTCGGCGCAGCCGACACTCCTGGCGCGTGCGCTCGAACGGCTGCGCCAGATCCATCCCAGGGTTCGCGTGCATGTGGCGCCCGGCGTGTCGATGCACCTGATGGACGACCTCGACACGGGCAAGATCGATGCGGCACTGATCATCCGGCCGCCGTTCGGCATGCCGCCTGACCTGATATGGCAGCCGCTCGTTCAGGAGCCCTTCGTGCTCGTCGTTCCGAACTCGGTCCGCGGCAAGGACTGGCGCACGCTCATCCAGACGCAACCCTTCCTGCGCTACGACCGCGCGTCATTCGGCGGGCGGATGGTCGAGGGCTTTCTCCGGCGTGAAGGCCTGTCGGTCAACGACGCAGTCGAGATCGACGAGATCGCGGGGCTGATCCACCTGGCGTCGAAAGGACTTGGCGTGGCCCTTGTTCCGTTGGTGGAAGCGCATGTGCCGCTGCCGCCGGGCGTGCGCGCCGTATCACTCGGGGAGTTCACCTTCTACCGCGAGATCGGCTTGCTGCGCCGCAAGCCCCGGTTGACACCGCCCATCGTGGCGCAGTTCGCGGAGTGCCTGCTCGAGGCATCGCAGGGAGCGCAGAGAGACCAGGCAGGCAGGAAAAAGGCGTCCGGCGCGCGCTGAGCGTGGAACCGGCCCGTTCCTTGCCAGCCGATAGGCCGCAGGCACACAGGGTGGGCGATCTTTCGCTCAGGTCCGAAGCCGCCAATCGTTGGCGTACCTCGCAGGCTTCGAGCGGCCCGTCAGGCTCACTTGGCGAACAGCGACCCGAGATCCGCGAAGGACTTCATCTCGATCGCATTGCCCGACGGATCGAGGAAGAACATCGTGGCCTGTTCGCCCACTTCTCCCTTGAAGCGGATGTAGGGTTCGATGACGAACTTGGTACCGCGCGCGATCAGCTTGTCGGCCATCGCCTGCCACTGCGCCATCGGCACGATGGCGCCGAAGTGGCGCACCGGCACGTCGTGGCCGTCCACAGCGCTGCTGCTGAGGTGGCCGCACTCGTCGGGTGCGAGATGCGCCACGATCTGGTGGCCATAGAAATCGAAGTCGACCCACTCAGGAGCGCTGCGGCCCTCGGGGCAGCCGAGCAGTTCGCCGTAGAACGCGCGTGCCTCCGCGATGTCGCGGACCGGGAAGGCCAGGTGAAAGGGGATTCGAGTGGTGTTGGATGTCATCGTGGATCCTGGTGAGGGTTGGGAACCAGGGCACTGTAGGAAACTAGATCAACGATGAAAAGCGATATGTTTCGCTTCTGAGCACGATGAATTTCGATGAGTCAGCAATTGGCGAATCCCGCCACTGTCATGACAGGAAATGATTTGTCGCAACGTGATCACCGGGAAGGCGGCGATCAGGTCATCGAGGAGTCGCGCGACTACGCGCCCTCCCTCTTACCAGTCTACGCAGGTGCCGGACTCCTGACCATCAGCTTGACCGCATAGGGACCGACACTGTTGAGCTTGGAGGCACCATACAGAAATTCGCCCGTGTGCCTGAAGCCAAAGCCCTTGAAGACACGGGCGTCGTTGCGATCCGGGTTGCTGCTCTGCAGCAGGTAGAACAGTCCGTGGATATCGGCCAGCCGCTGGAAGGGACCCGACATCCGCGAGGCCACGCGCTTTTGCTCATGGTCCGGCCGCACACAGACCATGCCGCCGTAGACGCATCGCACGGGGATACCCTCGCGCACCCGCATGGCATGGGTTGCGCGCTGCAAGGCGGCGGAGGCACTCTGGGCCGCCAGGGTCCGGCGCAGGCCGTAGGCGCGCAAGGCGGCGGGTGCACCCACCGTCAGGTCTCGATGTTCAACCTGACGGCGGACATGATGGTTCAACCTGCTTCGTGATCGTCGAGCGTCACCAGATGGTCGACCGAAAAGCCGTTGAACGCGCAGCGCACGCTCTCCGAATAGGCTCCGACATGCTGGAACTCGATCCAGTCGCCTTCTCGGAGGTGGTCGGGCAGCGCGTACGGGAACGCGAGTCGATCGTTGCTGTCGCAGGTCGGCCCGAACACCACGAACTCGCGCTGGCCACCGGCGGTCGCATCGATGGCCTCGCCGCCGCGCCACGCCCGCACGGGCAACTGGAAGAACTGCTGCGCCGGTAGCAGCCCCCCGAAGATGCCGGCGCCGCAGTAGAGCGCCTGGTCCTTGCGCAGGATGACACGCGCGAAGAGCGACATGCAGTCGTAGGCCAGCACGCGCCCCGGCTCGCACAGCAGTTCCACCCGCTTGAGCGTCGCGGACGAAGCGACGAACTCGCCCAGTTGCCGCAGCAGCGCCGAAGGTGGTGGCATCGGCATGTTGTCGTAGCGCGCAGGAAAGCCGCCGCCGATGTCGAGCGACGCCACGCGCGCGTCGGCCTGTTCGATCAGCCGGGCGGCCGTCTGCATCGCCGTGAGATAGGGCTCGATGCTGATCGTCTGCGAGCCAGGGTGGAACGCCAGACCGCACGACCATGCGGTCTGCACCGCGACGCGCTGGAGCAGGCGCAGCGTCTCCTCGTGCGAGGCGCCGAACTTGCTGTTCAGGTCGTAGAGCGCGTCCGAGGCCCCAGAGTGGAAACGCACGTGGACGCGCAGCGAGGACTCTCCGGTGGGCAACGCCTCGATGAGCTTGTCGAGCTCCGCGGCGCAGTCGACCACGAAGTCCCGAAGGCCCAGTTCACGCCAGGCGCGCTCGATGTCGCGGCGCGACTTCGCGGGGTTCATGAACCAGCTTCGCGCACCCGGCGCCTCGGCCTGCACGAGGAGGGCTTCGCCGATCGAGGCCACGTCGAAGCCCGCGACGCCGGCGGTGCGCACGGTCGAAATCACCTGCGGCAGCGGATTCGCCTTCACGGCGTACAGCACGCTGCCGGGAAAGCCTTCGACAAAGGCCCGTGTCGAGCGCATCAGACGGGCGGGATTGAATGTGTAGAACGCATCGAACTCCGTCGTGCGCAGCGCCGTGTCGAACTCCATGGTGTTTGCCCCTCGTGAATCTTGTGATGTGTTTCCGGTCGTTCGTTCAGCGTGTGAGAAGACCTGTGCCGCGCAGGTAGGGCATCAGGCCGGCGATGCTCTGCAGCTGCGCACCGGGGACGGCTGTTCCCGGTGCGCGCGGTGTCTCGCCCTTGCCGGTGCGCACCAGCACGCTTGCGATGCCCGAGGCCTTCGCGCCTTCGATGTCGGTGAGCAGATCGTCGCCCACCACCAGCGCCTCGGCGGCGGTCACACCCACCGCATCGAGCGCGGCCTGGAAGAACACCGGAGAGGGCTTGCCGGTGACGACGGCCTGCTGGCCCGCCGCGGCCTCCAGCCCCACGATGAACGCGCCCGCGTCCAGCCGCGCAGGCCCCGCGCCATCGAACCAGTAAAGGTTGCGATGCGGCACCACCAGACGGGCGCCGTCGCGCAGCATGCGAAAGACCCCGTTGAGCAGCGCATAGTCGAAGCGTTCGGCCACGTCGCCGATCACGACGAAGTCGGGCTTGCTGGCGTCCTGGCGGATGCCCTCGAAGAGCCCGGCCATCGCATCGGGCACCAGCAGGTGGCAGGACGCCCCAGCCTGCCCGCGGAGGTAGGCGCTGCAGGCCATGCCCGCGGTCTGGATGGCGTCCTCGGCCGCGTGGATGCCACCCACGCGCAGCTCCGCGGCAATGTGTTGCGGCAGCCTGGCGCTGATGTTGGTCAGCAGCCGCACCGCGAGCCCTGCGTCCGCGGCTTCCTGCAGCACCCGGTTCGCCCCGGCGATCGCCTCGCCCCGGAAAAGCAGCGTGCCGTCGATGTCGATGAGCAGCGCCTTCAGTGCCATGCATGCGCCTCCGGCAGCGCCCTGGCCGGCGCGGGCTGCGCCAGGCCGGCCATCAGCGCCGGGGCCAGCTGAATCAGGGTCAGCGGTGCCTGCCATGCCGGTGCACCGGGCTGCAGGGTCGGCTCCAGGAACACGCCCTTGAGCCAGGGCGCGTCGGACCAGCAGGTGTGGTCACCTCCCTTGCGGCTTGCCGCGGCAAAAGGCAGGTGCGGCGACTTCAGCAGGCGTGCGGCCGTCGGCGGCTGCAGGTACCAGGGGCTGGTCCATCCATCGCCCAGGTCGAGCACCGGGCCCTCGATCAACCGGAAGGCGCCCGAGAGCCCGGGTGGCAGGGCGTCGTTCAGCGCATCGAGGAGCGCCGGGGTGGTCACGCCCGCCGCCGCCATGCGTTGGGGGTGCAGGGCCAGCCAGCCGTTCTCCGCGGGGTGGTAGAACATCATCGAGCGCTGCGTATCGATCCGTCCGTCGTCCTGCGTCGCGAGCCAGCCCTGCGAGGCGAAGCATCGGTTGGGCGCCAGGTCGTGGCTCAGCGGCTGCATGCCGTGGTCCGAATGCGCGATGAAGCGCCAGCCTGGGGGAAGCAGCGCCTGACATCCATCGAACAACTCGAAGAGCCAGCGCGCCATCCGCGCCCGGATCGCGCCGGCCAGTGCAGGTTGCGGTGCGGCCGCGGCTGGGTCCAGGTGGCGCAGCAGCTGGTGCGACAGCAGGTCGATCACGGGGTAGTAGGCCACCGCCAGCTCCGCGCCGCCCGCGCGCAGGCTCCAGAGGATGTCGTCGAGAAAGCTGCGGTGCATCACCTCGAGAAGGTCCAGCAGCAGCAGCTCGGCCGAACCGTCGCCGCCCTGGTCGAGATGCCGCCCCAGCGCGCCGCTCGCATGCAGCTTCGCCGGGTTGCCCACGCTGCAGGCACGATGGCGCAACGCCAGCCGGCGCAGTGCGGCGTCGCGGCCATGCACGAACACGGGCTGGAAGCCCAGGAAGCACAGCCGCGGCTGGCCCTCCACGCGCTGGGCATGCACCGCGACCGCGCGGTTGGTGTCGCCGGCAAGCGCCGCCGGCAGGGCCGGAGACAGCGCGACGTGGCAGGTGCCGCCGAACGGCACGCGCAGGTCCCCCCCCGTCGGCACGCCGTGAACCACGATGGCCGCGTCGTCGCTCGATACCGACAGCGGGCAATGCAGCTGCAGTGCCGGCACCGACAGCACCTCGCCCGGCGCCAGCACCTCAGGCGGGCTCACGAGGCGTGCATAGACCTCGGTGTGCGACAGCAGGGCACCCGCGAGCCGCTGCGGCTGCACGAAAGGCACGGCGCTGGTGCGCACGCGCCCACCCGCCGCGGCCCAGCGGTCCCATACCATCTGCGTGGCACGCGGCCAGCGCGAGAAGGCGTCGGCCACGGCCAGCGGGTCTGCCGCACCGGCGTCGGGGATCTCGTAGCCCGTGAGCCCGTGCGCACTGGCGTCCAGCCCGCTCCAGATGCTGAAGAGCGACGGCGGCGTCTGGCAGTTGGGCGCCAGCGGTTCCAGCGGCAGCGCGCAATCCACGCGCAGCGGCAGCATCGGCGCGAGTTGCTGCCAAAGCGTGTGGGACAGGCCGTCCACCAGCAGCCACAGCAGCCCCTTCGCGAGGCTCATGCCGCGGCCCCGGCGGTGGCATCGGTACGCCGGCTCGCGAGCAGCAGTCGGCACAGGCCGTCCACCTGGGCCTGCAACGCGGCAAGGCTGCCGTTGTTGGTGAGAACGTAGTCGGCCTCGATGCGTGCCATCTGCAGGTCGAGCGGACTGTCCTTCACGACGCTGAGATCATTGCGCACGGCCAGCCGCTGCGCGCGAACCTCCGCGCGCGCAGCCACCTTGACCACCACGAAGCCCGCCTCGCGCAACGCGGGCCAGTCGATGCGGTCGTCGCGCAGGTCGTCATTGATCACTACGTCGGCGCACGAAGTCGCCAGCCGCCGCAGGAAGCCATCGGCCAGCGCGCGCGCATGGATCGCCCGCAGGTGCGTCGCCACGCTTTCCAGCAGCCTCTGGTCCTGAGTCTCCGGCGTGAGGGCGATGCCGGCTTCGGCATAGAACATCGCCTGAATGCGGTACAGCGGCTCGGCCAGCTTCACGACCTCGACCGAATGCCCGCGCGCGAGCAGCCACTCGCGGATCAGCTGCGCGGTCGTGCTCTTGCCCGAGCCGCTGGGCGCCACGAGGCACAGGCACAGTCCCGGGCGCTGTTCGGGCGATTGCGTGGCGATGGGATTCGGCATGGCTGTGTGTCCTTCCTTTCGCGCGTGTTCTTCAGGCGTGCGCCAGTGCTGCCCGGCCCGGCATGCTGATCCAGGGCAGCGTGGCCAGCGCGGCGGCCACGGGTGCGGCCACGCGCCGCTCCATCGCGCGGTCGGCCGGCGGCATGCCGTGCCACGTAGACGTGATGAAGGTGTGCGGCCACTCGAAGATGCGCGGATCGCGCAGCAGGTCGTCGATGTCCTCGCCGCGCAGCGCCCGGGTGCTCAGCGCGCGGTCCACCGCGACCTCGGGCAGCACGATGCGTTCAAGCCAGCCGCTGCCCACCGGGCTGCGGCCGACGGCACCGGCGAAGGCCTCGGGCGTGAGCAGGATCTTGTCGGAATCTGCGCGCGCGGGGTCCAGCGCGGCGTCGGCCTGGCTGCCCAGCCGCTCGATCAAGGCCGGGTGCTGCCGCAGCGAGCCCAGGCCGATGTGCGGGTAGTCGGGCCAGCCGCGTGCGCGCAGCCGGCCGTCCACCACGTCCAGCAGCAGCTTGTCGCCCGAGAAATAGCGCAGTCCCTGGCCGAGAACGAGTTCCAGCATGGTGGTGGTCTTGCCCGCACCCTTGATGCCCGCGATGGCGATGACACCACCGGTCTTCTCGTCGAGCACGGCCGAGCTGTGCAGGATCGCCGTCCCCTTGGCCTGTTCGACCAGCAGGCCGAAATAGCGCACGAGCTCGATCAGGTGGATGAACGCGGTCGCTTCGTCCCCATAGAACGCGACCTCGCGACGCGAGACGCTGTAGCGGTAGCCCACGCCCGTTTGCGCGTCCCACGCGAGCTGGGTGTCGTCGTCGAGCGCGCCGCGCAGCACCTTGAGCGTGAAGCCCACCGCATAGGTCTCGCGGATCGTCATCGGCGTGATGCAGCGGACACGCCATTCGGGCAGGAATTCGTCGGCCGCGTGCAGGTCGACGCATAGGTCCGGCTCGCCGTCGCCCGCCCCGGCCCAGAGATAGGGCGCGAGGAAGGTTCGCAGGCGCGTGGCCAGCGGTTTCGAGGTCTGCTGCGCACGCAGGCGCAGGCTGAACACGGTGTTGGTCAACAGGCTGTCCGTCATGAGCGGGGGCTTCCTTCGGCAATGCGTTCGTACACGTGGGCGAGGCCTTCGGCGGCGGGGTGGGCGTCGAGCCCCAGCCGCCCGAGAAATTGAAGAAGCTGGTCGCGCAGCGCGGCCTGATCCTGCGCGACGAGCGCGGCGTTGCCGTGCCCGCGCGTGCGCAGGTAGCCGATCGTGCACAGGAGGATCGGCATCGCGGCCTGCGCACAGGAGAACGCCACGCTGAAGAGATTGCCCGTTTCGAGGGATTCGCAGCCCGAGCTCGCCCGCGTGTGGCGCCAGCGTGCCACCGGCCGCAGCGGCAGGTCGAAGTGTTGGGCCAGGTCGACCTCGACGGCCGTGCCGTGCACCTGGTCGGGGTGGTGCTCGTGTGTCCACGGCGCATCGGCGTCGCGCCGCAGCACCGCGCTGAACTCGGCCAGCGGCTCCAGCACCGTCGCCCGGCGCTTGCGGCTGAAGAGCGCGGCGTTAGCCCATCCGCTGCGCCCTTCCAGATGAGGCAGGACGCGGCACAGGATGTTGTCGTGGTCGCTGTGCTGCAGCTCGTCGCCGATCTGCGCGACGAAGGGGGAGTCTTGGTCGGCGTCGAGCGCGTCGAGCCAGGCGTCGCCGAGCGCCAGCACGTCTGGCGGCGCTGACGTGTCGAGAATCAGATGCAGGTCCTGCGGCTGCGCATGCACCGCGTAGTGGCACTCGTAGTTGTTGGTCTGCAGGTGGTTGGCCTGGAAAGACCGCCAGAGCTGCTCGTACAGCGACGACGGCGCGAAAGGCTGCACGGGCACCGGCGGCGCGATGAAGTGCGCCACGTGGCGGTCCGCGCGATCGATCAGGTGCCTGATATGCATCAACCCGCCGTCGAGCTCCACGTGGGCCAGGGGCACCCAGTCGGGGTCGACGTTGTGGCCCGGCACCGCGGCGACGTCGCCGGAAACAGGCTGCCATGCCGCATCCACGCAATGCGCGACGAGCGCGTGCGCGCCGCGGCAGTCCGCCTGCGCCGCCCGCGCGCCCCATCGGGCAGGCACGCGCTGCACGCGCAGCCGGCGGGCCGCCTCGGTGGAAGGTTCGGCGTGGCGCAGCCGCCAGCTGCCGAACACGATCATCGATGTGCGGTTCATGCGGCCCTCCGCTCGGCCGGTCGATCCCGGCCAGCGTCCGCGACCTCGCGCACGAAGTCGAGCTTGGAGTACAGGTCCTGCTGGTGCGCCTGCCCCCAGCGCGCAAGTGACGCGCCCACGAAGCCCGAGATCGCGTCGAAGTCCTGCTCGAGCGCGCGCAGTTCGCCGAAACTGCGCGTGCGGCAATACTCGACCTCGCACTGCGAGAAGACATGCGCATCGTCGAGCGTGCGGCACACGTCCATGTAGATGCCGAAGATGTTGCCGGTGGCCAGCGATTCGAACTGCGCGTCGAAGCGCTTGCGCCGGTACGAAGGCAGCCGCCGCGTGGCCTCGGACGTCAGCGTTCGCAGGTGCGCCCCGATGTCGTCGATGCCCAGCGTCAGGTTGCCCCAGATGGATTCGCGGCGTACCTCGCTGTTCTCGATGAACCACTTGCGCTTGACCGTCATGCGGCCGTCCGCCTGCGGGATGTAGGCGACATAACCGCTCTCCGCATTCGCGCCGAGCACCTCGAAGATGTGCTGCTCGTAGTCCCAGACCTGGATCTCGCGGTCGATCTCGGGCACGAAATCGGGCAGCGCGCCCTCGGCGATGGCGTCGTGGAATGCCATCAGCAGCCGCCAGGTGTCGGGAATGTCCCGGAACGTGAACTTGCGCTCCATCTCCAGGTCGGGCCGCCACTTGGTGTACCAGCATTCGTCGCCGAGCGCGGGGCGCAGGGCGGCGAGCACCGGAACATGGCTCGCGACGAGGTCCTCGAAGTGGCGCCAGGCCAGCGGCGCATCGGGCGCCGCCTCGTCGCGGTAGCGCAGGAAGAGACTGCCGAGCTCGCCTTGCTGGACGAAATGATGGAAGGCGAGCGAATCGCCTTCGCGGATGGCGGCGATGGACGGCGCGAGGCGCGGTGCGAGTCCCGCGCCGGCGTCGAGCGCGGGCGCGAGTTCGGGGTGGCGCTCGCACAGCCAGGCGCAGAAGCGGCGGCTGGCCGCGCGCTGCGTCGCGCTGAAGCTGCGGTATTCGAAGTCCGGCGCGTCCGGCGGCGCGGCATGGCGGCTTGCGTCGGGCAGCCAGACGGACTGCAGCCGTAGGTCGCCGCCTCGCACGTAGAAGCTGTTGGCACCCCTGCGCAGGCCGGTGCCGGTGCACGCGAGGAGGGCTACCGGACGCCGCGGCGCGGCGTTGGCACGCACCAGGAAATAGACGGTTTCGTTCACGCCGTCTCCCGGCTGCCGCAGGCGGCGTGTGCCGTGTGTGCCGCGCTCGTCGCGCGTGCCTCGATCGTCAGGCTTGCGCCCTCGAGCCCCCGTGCGTGGAGCTCGCGCGAAGCCACGGCCGGGATCTGGCTCTCGCGCAGCAGGATCGCGAGATGGCACAGCATCGAGGCCTGCTCGAACACGAAGCCCGAGACGTAGGGAATGAGCGCCGCGAGCGCGGCATAGGGTCGCGGCGCCACCACGATCATCGAGCCGCCGCCCGCGCGTGCGCGTTCGGCCAGGCGGGCGATGGCGGGGCCGAGGCTTTCCGGGCTCGGCATGTGGCTGATCGACACGGTCGCGGCGATGCTGATGTCCTCCAACTGCCGGTCGGCCGGAACCGCCAGCACCGCGCCATGCGCGAAGCCGGGAGAAATCGTTCGCCGTCCCGGCTCCTCGCCCGCTCCCTCGCTCCCCTGGGCGATGTGCAGGCTCTTGATCGGCGAGAAATCGATCAGCCTCAGCCGGCCGCCGCTCGAGACCCATTCCAGCTGCACCGGCCCGAAGCGCTCCACCGCCGCATGGGTGGCGCGGTGGAGCTGTTCGCGCTCGCGCGCGCCGAACGGTACGGCCGCGGCGGATTGCGAGCCGCTCACCCGTGCGTCGCCGTCGATGAAGAACGTGTGCGTGAGCGCCGATCCGCGATTGATCGCCAGCAAGCCGTCAGTGGAGCACTCGCAGAGCACGCCGCCGTCTCCGGTAGGCTGGGTGATCAGCCCCCAGTCGCCGCGCACGTAGTCGCGGATCACGAAGGTCGATGCCTTCGCACCCAGTACCTGCCGCAGGCGGGCGGCCAGCTCGCCGGTGGGTAGCACCTGCTGGCGCAGGCCGTCCGAGAAATCGAGCACCACACTCTCCTCGCCGAAGCGCGCGCACAGCGCCTGCATGCGCGAGTCATCGGCGAAGCCGCCCGCATTGCCGCGCACCAGCAGCGCCGTGCCCGGAGCCACGCCGTGCGCATCCGCGAGCAGCGCGAGCGGCCGGCGCTTCGAGCGGAAGTAGTTCGCGAAACCCGGCAGCGGCCGGAACTCGGCGATGTCCTCGTCGGGTGCGAGATAGAGGTCGGTCCATGCGGCCTGGTCCGTGTCCTCCTCCGGCGCGTGCAGCGAGGTGATGGGGCGCCCCTGCAGCACCCACACCTGTTCACCGTCGAAGGCCCATTCGACGTCGACCGCTGTGCCCAGCTGGCTCTCCACCGTGCGCACGACCGCTCCGAGCTCCACCAGCATCTCCTGCTGGTCGCGCAAAGGAGCGTCCCCGGTCAGGCCAGCCTCCCCCCAGCGCACCGACTGCGAGGCCGCGGCACCGGACACCAGCGCATCGCCCAGGCCCTGCACGGCCTCGATCAACATCTCGGGCCGCCCGTCGATCGGGTCATGGCTGAAGGCGACGCCGGCCCAGCGCGCGGCAACCATGCGCTGCACGATCACCGTCATCTCCAGCGGCGCGTCGAGCAGGCCGCAGCGCAGCCGTTCGATGGCCGCGCGGCGCGAGAAGGCCGAACGCCACACCTGGGAGACTGCCACCTTCAGCGCCGCCAGGCCCTCGACCTGCAGCACGGAGTCGAAGATGCCGGCGAAGCTGTGCGCCGCGCCGTCCTCGATGCCGCCGGAGGAGCGCACCGCCAGCGCGTGCGCAGCCGACAACCCGGCCCTGGCCAGCAGGTCCGCCAGGCGCGCGTCCGCATCGCGTGCCCATTGCGGCGCAGCCACCGCGTCGAGCCGGCCGAGGTCGCGGTCCAGGAAGGCACCGGCGGTGAGCCGGATGCCGGCAAACACCTCCTGCGCCTCCTCGCGCATCGCGCCGTGGTTGGTCCACAGTTCGGCCAGCAGCGCCTCGTCGAGCGCGAACAGGGCCGGCACGGGAACGGCATGCGACAGGGCGACGAGCGTGCGGTACTTGGAAGACATGACTCGGCGCTCCCTCTCAGGCGTCGTCCAGCTCGGCGGCGCGGGCGTCGACAACCTCGAGCGGATGCACGACGGAGGGCGCCGCGATCGGTGCCGGCATGGCCTTCTTCTGGTAGTCCATGAAGATGCGCGAAGCGTAGGCCTCGGTCGCCCCCTGGTACTTGCCGTCGTAGAGGTCAATGTCGCCCTGCACCTTCCAGAACATCATCTGCCCGATGTCCATGCCGGCATAGACGCGGATGCGGTTGATGGCCAGCAGCTGGATGGTCCACTTGCCCACGAAGCCGATGTCGCCGAGCGAGGCCGAGAGGTTGATGAACATGCCCAGCCGCGCGATCGACGAACGCGCCGCATAGGTCGGCACGAACTTCGTGCTGCCCATGGTCTCCATCGTCGTCGCCAGGTACAGCCGCATCGGCTCCAGCACGAAACCCTCGGGGCCGATGTGGATGTCCTCGGTGGGCTTTTCCTCCTTGATGTCGATCACCCCCTCCTGATACACCTTCATGCGGGGAGCCAGCCTGAAGTTGTAGCTGTTGGGATTGACGTTCTTCGCAAGGAACGGCGCGATGGTGATGTCGCCGCTGTGAACGCGCTGGGAGATTTCGGTGCCTGTGAGGATCATTTGGAGTCCATGATGATTCGCGAGGGAACAACACCTTCCGAGCCCACGTAGCGGCCCTGATAGCTCAGTTCCCCGCCGAGGTTGGTCCAGAAGCAAACCTTGCCGATGCGCGCGCCGGCATAGACGCGCAGCGGTTGCGTGACGACGATCTCCAGCGTCCAGCAAATCACCGCGCCCGTATGACCAAGGGGCGCGCTGGTCTGGATGAACATGCCGCACAGGGCCGTGGAGAGATTGGCGTAGAGCTCGCTGGCGAAGTGCACGCCGCCGATGCGCTCCGCCGTCTGGCCGAGGTAGAAGCGCCCGGGCTGCAGCACCAGTCCCTCCTCGGGGATGACGTGGCGAACCACCTGCAGGCCGAGATGCGGATCGATCTGGTCGGAGCTGTACTCGAGGATCTCCGCGCCCAGGCAGCAGCCGTACGAGTTCTGCTCGATCTGGCGCTCGTCGAAGGGCTCGATGACGATCGAGCCGGCCTCCCGCATGCGGCGGATTTCACTTCCCGTGAGGACCATGCATGCCTTTCTCCGTCGCGCCGGCGGGCGCGGGTTTCGCCTGGACGGCCGGGTAGAGCTCGTGGATCAGCGAGCGCGGCCCGATGAAGTAGCCCACCGTCGGTTTTGCCGCCGCGCACTGCGCGTCGCCGGCCGCGAGCAGGCGCGACAGCGCGGGCAGGTTGTAGCTGGGCACGGCAGGACAGCTGTGGTGTTCCCAGTGGCGGTTGATGTGGCAGGGCGCCCAGAGAAAGCGCTCGATCCATCCCACGCGCAGGCTGCGCGCGGCCGTGTTCGCGGGGTTGCCGAGTCGCCCTCCGTGTTCCGCGATGCCCCGCACGCGCAGGATCGCGGGCATGAACAGCAGGATCGGCAGCAGCCAGTAGAGGACGAATTCGCGCCACACGCCGAAGCCGGCCACCAGCCCCGCCACCGCCACGACGAAGGCCACCGCGAGGATGCGGTCGAACCGGCTGCCCGGGGACGTACGGGAGAACAGGCCCAGCATGCCGAAGCTGTTGGCCGAACGAAGGGTCGCCAGGGTCGTGAGGCCCGAGGCGTCGCGCAGCAGCAGCGCGAGGAAGCGCCCGCGTGTCGCCGGGATCACGGAGTCGGCGACGTCGGGATCGCCCTCGCCGTTGAGGTAGCGGTGGTGCCTGAAATGATGGGCGCGGTAGCGCGCCACGCTCAGGGTCAGCGGGAAGGCCAGCATCAGGTTGCCGACGAGGTCGTTGATGCGGCGGTTGCGCGCGAGCAGGCAGTGGGCCGCATCGTGCATCAGCACCAGCATCGCATGCTGGCGCGTGGCAATGACCAGCATCGCGGCAATGGTCACGGGCCATTGCTTCAGCCACTGTGCCAGCACGATGACGATGGCGCACACCAGCCACTGCGTGAGGATCTGCGCTGCGCAGTTCCAGGGCCGCAGCGTGGCAAGCGCCTGCAGCGTCTGCGGGCCGAAGGGCAGGCGCATCGGCTGCCCGCCGAGGGTAGTGCTCATGCCGGTCGCGGTCATGCGGGCTGCTCCTGCGCCGCCGGGGCGGACGACGCCGTCGAAGCCTGCGGCCTCACCGTGCGCGGGTGGCATGCGATCCAGTGGTCGACCACGCCCGGCAGGAAGGCCAACGGGTCGGGCGAGGGTGAACTCACGTGCAGCGGCGGGCGCACACGATCGCTGCTTGCATAGGTGCCGTACACGCGCAGCAGCCGTTCGAAATAGCGGAAATCGGAGCGCGAGATGCCCGGCGGCTGCCACGCGGCCAGGGCACGCTTGAGGAAGCCCCATTGCCGGTCGCGCAGGATAGGCACCGGCGCGAGCTCGGCAAGCCCGTGGCGGCGTCGAGCGAGCGCGATGCGCTCCTCGATGAGCCGCACCGCGGTCTCATAACGCACGCGATGCGGCCCCGCCGAGGCCACGCACTCGCCCGGCGCGTCGCTGGCCGCGCACCGAAGCACCATCGCGTGCAGTTCGGCCACCACCCAGTCCACGGGCACGATGTCGAGCAAGCCGTCCTTATTGCCGACGAGAAAGGGCGGGTTGAAGGCCGCGAGGAACTTGATCAGCGGATAGAGCCCGTTGAAACGCGCGATCTCCCCCGTGCGGCTGTCGCCGACCACCAGGCTGCAGCTGAACGTGGAGATCGGCAGCCGCGCGCCAAACTCCTCGCGCAGGCTGCGTTCGGCCATCGCCTTGCTTTCCTCGTAGCCGTTGCGATAGTCCCAGTCGTGCGTCCGCGTGTAGGCGGTCGAGACGTAGACCATGTGCGCGCGCGCCGATGCCGCCAGCAGCAGCCGCACGAAATTCCGCGTGCCCTGCACGTTGAGCTGCTGCATCTCCTCGCAGCTCTTGTCCCAGGACACGTCGGCCGCCAGGTGCACGCCGACCGTGGGCACGTGCTCCATGGCCAGCAGTCGCGCCGCCATGTCGACGCTGGCGTCGTCCGACAGGTCGGCCTCGATGAAGTCGACACGCTCTCGCTGCGCGGGCGTCAGGGTCTGCGCCAGCGCAGCGCGCGCCTTCTCCGAGCGCAGCACGCAGGTCAGGCGCAAGTCGGCATCGTGCGCCAGCAGGGCGGCCACGAGCGGGATGCCGACGGTGCCGCTCGCGCCGCTGAGCAGCACCTTCATGAGCCGACCAGCACGCCGTCTGCGGCGGCCATGCGCGTGCGGATGCCCTCCAGCATCTGGCGGCTGTTGGCGCGGATGGCGCGTTCGCCGATCGGATGCAGCACCTCGGCCAGCGACGGTATGCCGAGGTCGAAGCTCACGTCGAGCTCCACGCTGAGGCTGCCGTCACCGGCGTCCAGCACGCGCCACTCGCCCTGCCACACCTCGAGGTCGCCGTCGGTCTGTTCGAACACGATGCGGTGGTCATCGGTGAGCAGGTCGCGCTCTGTCCACGACAGCTCGCTGCCGTTGAGCAGCACGCGCCAGTGGCTGAGGATCTCGGTGGCGGAGCGCCGCTCCACGCGCACCTCCAGCACGTCCTGCATGAAATCCGGGTAGCGCTCGAAGTCGCACAGCGTGCGCCAGAGAAGTTCACGGTCCATCGGGCCCATGGCGAGCGATGAGTTGACGTCAGGCATTGGCGAGAGGCTCCTTCGAGGGCGAGGGGTCGCGGGAGGGCAGGGCGGCCACGCTGGCGCAGAAGCGCCCGATGCCGTCCATCAGCGTGGCTTCGTCGATGACCGCCGGCGGGTACACGCGCACGACGTTCGGTGCCGTGAGGCAGAAGGCGATCAGCAGCTTGCGCTTGGCCGCCTCGATGATCATCTGGCCGGCATCGCTCATGTCCCTGAACTCGACGCCGATCATGAAACCCTCGCCGCGCACCTGCGCCACGCCCGGGTGCTGGCCGATGCGCGCGGCGATGAGTTCGCGGCAGTGCTCGCCGAGCCTGGCCACCCGGGGCGCGAAGGACGGCTCGGTGACCACGTCGAGCACGGCATTCACCACGGCGCCCGCCAAGGGGCTGCCCGCGAAGGACGAGGCGTGCACCACCGGGTCGCGCGCGGCGGCACCGAATTGCGCCGAATCGAACAGCGCCGCGGCCACGGGGAACATGCCCCCACCGAGGACCTTGCCGAGCAGGCGGATGTCGGGTGCGACGGGACACACCAGCTGCCCGGTGCGGCCGAGCCCGGTCTGGATCTCGTCGAGGACGAACCGCACGCCATGTGCGCGCGTGAGGTCGCGCAGCGCCTGCAGGAAGGCCGGTGCCACCGGGCGGATGCCGCCTTCCCCCTGCACCGGTTCGATGATCGCGGCCGCGTACGTGCCGGTGGCCAGGGCTGCCTCGACGGCCCCAAGGTCGCCGACGTCGACGAAGCTCGACTGCCCGTCGGTCAGCAAGGCGCCGTGCCGCTCGTAGCCGTGGCTCACGCTCAGTGCGCCGGGCGTGCGCCCATGGTAGGCGTGGCGAAACGCCAGGATGCGCCGCCGGCCAGTGGCGATGCGCGCGAGCTTGAGCGCGGCCTCGACCGCCTCCGAGCCGGTGTTGGCCAGGATGAGGCTGTCCAGCGGCTGGCCGCCCAGCGCGAGCAGCCGCTCGGCCGCCGCCACGATCGGCTCGTTGGCGAGGATCTTCGACGAAAGCCCCATGCGCGCCGCTTGCGCGGTCAGGGCCTGCACGACCTGTGGATGGGCATGGCCGAGCAGGTGGACGCCGAACGATCCGAAGTCGAGCCAGCGCGCACCCGCACTGTCCTCGATCCAGGGGCCGCTCGCGCTGCACTCGGAGCTCGCGAGCCCGGCCATCTTGAGCATCAGCCCCTGCTGGCGGCCGAAGACGCTGCCGTAGCGGTCCGCGAAGGCGTTCTTGCGCCCGGTCGGTCTGTCGTCGTTCATAGCGAGGTCATCAGCGGCGCGAGGAAGCCGGCATCGCAGCCCACGCGCTCGCACGCCTTGTTGGCAGAACGCAGGAAGCGCAGCACGTGGCCCTGGTTCTCGGGTTGAAGCGCATCGACGAGGTCGCTCGGGAAGGCTGCGAGCAGTTCCTCGAGCACGCCGATGAGCCGGTCGACTTCCGCGCCGTCGGTGGGCACGTCCAGACCGAGCAGGCGGGTCGCGGCGGGACCGTCGATGGCCGCCACGTCGCCCAGGCCGTAGGCCATGAGCAGCGGCAGGCGATGCATCTCCGGGGGCACCACCGCGCGGCCGAGCACCGCGTCCACCTGCAGCAGCAGTTCGGCGATCTTGATCTTGACGAGTGCTGCCGCGTCCGGGATGTCGCGCGCACCCGCCAGGTCCTCGATGTAAGCGCGCAACTCCGTCATGAGCAGCCAGGCGGCGCTGATGGTCGAGGTGACATGCTCGCCCGCATCGAAGCGGTAGCCCGCGTTGATGCGCGGGAACCAGCGCACGGTTCGGGCGGACGAAGAAAATCGCGGCTCAGTCGGCGAGGGCATGGGTGTCTTCCTTGTCTTCGTCTTTCGCGCGGGAATCGATGGCCGTGAGCGAGAAGCTCAGCGCACCGCTGCGTGCGCCGCGCAGCAGCGAGGCCGCCTGTGCGCTCGTGAGGGTGGCGAGGCCTGCGAGCTCGGGCGGCGGCGCCTGCATCTCAGCGGTTGCGGCGAGCCGGGCACGACCGTCATCGCCGATCAGGAATGCCGAACACTTGTCGAGCACGGCCTGTGTGCAGGAAGCCGCCGTGTGGGGCAAGGCGTCGGCCAGCGAAGGCGCATCCATCAGCACGGCGAGCCGTGCCGCGATCTCTTCCAGCGCAGCGATCTCCAGCGCGGTGGCCGCGGGCGCGAATTCGCAGACCGCCGACCACAGGGCCGTGAGCCGGTCCTGCAGCATCGGGTCGAGCAGCCCCCTGCGCGATGTCCCCGCCTCGTGCCAGCGGCGCAGCGTCCATTTCTTGTTCGACAGCACCCAGCCGCCGAGCGACAGCGCGGCTGCCATCGCAAAGAGGCAGGCATTGATCAGGTAGCCGCGCGCCGCTTCGGGCTCGTCGGCGCGCCCGGCCAGCATCGCGCACACCCGGCTCTGGTGGAAGGCATCGTACTCCTGCGCGGCAGCGACCGGCACCAATGCCGGCAGGTGCCCGAGATGGTGTGCGTGGCCGTCGGTGGCAACGGCATAGACGATGCGCTCCAGGTATTTCTTGCGCACGGCGTGGGACGCATCCCAGCGCTGGTAGTCCGCGAGCCGCTGCGGCAGGGCGCGCCGGGACAGCAGCGCAAGATCGGCGAAGGCCCGCTCCAGGTCCTGCGCGCCGATCGGCAGGATCTCGCAATGCTGGCCATCGCGGTGGATCTGCGTGGCCATCTGGCCGCGGCTCACGGGCTGCGGCGTCACGCAGATGAGGTCGATGTCGCTCGTGGCGGTGGCGATGCCGTGCACCGGCGAACTCGTGAGCAGCACTTGCGCATCCTCGAAGCCCTGTTCGCGCGCCAGCGTGGCGAGCAGCTCGAAGCCGATGTTGCGGCCGCGCAGGAACGCAGCGGCGTTGGCGGTGACGAAATCCGGGTAGTTCACTGTCTGCAGGCTCCGGTGGTCCATGTTTTCGCGCGATCAGGCGAACCCGTAGGGGCCTTCGAAGGCACCGATGTGGCTCACGTGGCTGACCATGCCGTGCGCCTCGTCCCACAGGTGCAGCATGCAGCCGCGCGGGCCGATGTGGGACTGCGGCGGTGCCTGTGGGTCGAGCTGCAGATCGATCTCGGTGGTCGTGCTCGGGCAGGTACACACGACGGTTCCGGCCCAGCGGCGCAGCATGGTGCGATGCACGTGGCCGCACAGCACGAGTTCGACGTTGGGCGCGGCACGCACCACGTCCTCGAGCTGCTGCACCTCCATGTACCGGTACATGTCCATGTAGGGAATGCCGCTCATGAAGGGCGGGTGATGGAGCATCAGTACCGTGGGCCTGGTCGTGTCCTGCGCCAGCGTGCGTGCGAGCCATGCAAGCCCCTGGGCATCGATGTGGCCGTAGTGCTTTCCCGTAGGGCAAGAGTCGAGCCCGATGAAGCGCACGGGATGGTCGTCGACGCACCAGTGCAGCGGCCCTTCCCTGGGAAGGTAAGGCTGGTCGGCGAAGGCCGCGCGGAAGTTGTCGCGGTGGTCGTGGTTGCCCGGAATCACCAGGAACGGGATGCGCGCTGCCGCAAGCAGCTCGCGCACCATCGCGTACTCCTCGGGCCGGCCTTCGTCGACCAGGTCGCCGGTGATCAGCAGCAGATCGGGGCACCGATCCAGTGCATGCACGTGCGCCAGCGCTTCGCTGAACATGCGATTCGAATCCGCGACGCCCTGGTAGAGCACGCCTTCAGGACGGATGTGCGGATCGGACAACTGCGCAATGAGCATGTGACTCCTCGACGAACAGGCCGTCATGGTGTTGTCACGAAAGGCGTGCAGCCATACGCCCGATGGCGTAGCGGAGGAAAGTATTCACGACGCACCCAACGCAATTGCTTTGACGTAAAAACGCGCGCTGATCGACATCGGACCGTTCCGATCGAGGAGGAATGGAATCATGAATTCGCCACGTCTCGCGCCTGCCGCAACGGTGATGACGCACCGCGGGGGCGACGTGTTCTATGCAACCCGGCAGCCACTGCAGCCTTACCCGCATACGCTGCTGGAGCACCTCGATGCATGGGCACGCAATGCGCCCGAACGGGTGTTCCTAGCGCAACGCGAAGGACCGGACGAGGCCTGGCACCGCTTGGGCTATGCCGCCGCGCGCGAGCGTGTGCAAGCCATTGCGCAGGTGCTGCTGCAGCAAGGCGCATGCGCCGGCGACACGTTGCTGCTCATCGACGCGAACTCGATTACGCATGCGCTGCTGTCGCTTGCCGCGATGTCCGTCGGCGTGATCGTGCTTCCCGTGTCGCCCGTCCACCTGCAAAGCGCGCAGGGACTCGCGCGCATCGAGAGCGTCGCCCAGCGCGTGCGGCCCGGCCTGGCGTACATGGCGGACGCGAGTGCCTCGCGCCCTGCGCTCGGCGAAGCCGCTGCGTGCCGCTGGCTGTCCGCGGACATGCTCGCCGGCAACGGCGCGCACGATACCGACACCACGGCAGCCGATCTCCTTCGCGCACGCAGGACGCAGATCGACGCCGACACTCCCGCGAAGCTTCTGCTGACCTCCGGCTCGACAGGGCTGCCCAAGATCGTGATCCACACGCAGCGCATGCTCTGCGCGCAACAGCAGCAGATGGCCCAGCTGTGGCAGTTTCTCGAGGACGGCCCGCCCGTGCTGTGCGACTGGCTGCCGTGGAACCACACCTCGGGCGGCAACAACAGCTTCAACATGACGCTGCGTAACGGCGGCACGCTCTTCATCGACCAGGGCAGGCCGACACTCAAGGACATCGGGCACAGCATCCACAACCTGCGCGAGGTGTCGCCCACCTGGTACACCAACGTGCCCCTGGGCTATGCGGCGCTGCTGCCGCATCTCGAAGACGACGCGTCGTTCGCCGAGGCTTTCTTCCGCCGGCTCGACCTTCTGGTGTACGGCGGTGCGCCGCTACCCGCCGAGCTCTGGCGGCGCATGGACGCGGTGTGCCGCCGGACCACCGGGCACGCCGCGCGCTGGGCCAGCGGGTGGGGACTCACGGAGACCACCTCGACTTCGGCCATCACGCATTTCGAGACGACGGGCGCCGGAGAGATCGGCCTGCCGCTGCCGGGCATGTGCCTGCGGCTGTCGCCGCGCCGTGGCCTGTACGCCGTGGCGGTGAAGGGGCCCAACGTCACCCCCGGCTACCTCGACGACGACGAACGCACACGCGCCGCGTTCGACGAGGAGGGGTTCTTCCGCACCGGCGACCTGGTCTCCTTCGTCGACCCCGCCAACCCCGACGCGGGGCTGCGCTACGAAGGGCGTTCAAGCGACGAATTCAAGCTCGGCAGCGGCATCTGGGTGGTGCCGGGACGCATCAAGGCCCAGCTGCTCTCGCACACCGGCCCGCTCGTGCAGGACGTGGTGGTGGCCGGCTCCGGCCGGCTGCGGCTGGTGGTCTTCCTCTGGCTGAACGCCGAACTCGTGCAGCGGGATTTCGCGGACGCGGCCGACGAAGCAGGTAGCCAAGGCGAGGGCAGGGCGGCGCTCGTGGGCTTTCTCGAGGAAGCCGTGGCCGCCTACAACGCCGTTCACACCGGATCGAGCGAGTCGCTCGCACGGGCCTGCGTGCTGGTGGAGCCGCCGAGCGCGGCCTTCGGCGAGCTGACCGACAAGGGCACGATCAACCCGCGCCGCTTTCTCTCGCGCCGCGCGGACCTCGTCGAGGCGCAGTATGTGCACGCGGCGCGGCAGCCGGGCTCCGTCGGATTCGAGGCAGGCGGGGCTGTGTCCTCAATCACCGTTGTCGCCGCATGATGAGACCCGTCTTCGCCATGCCCGGCGCCAGGGAGTTCATCGTGCTGGCCGCGGCGGTCATGTCGGTCAACGCGGTGGCCGTCGACACGCTGCTGCCGGCGCTGGCCGAGGTCGGTGCAGCGGTGAATGCCGGCGAGGACAACCGCCGGCAGTGGCTGATCACCGCCTACCTGATCGGCTTCGGCGTCTCCCAGCTGGTCTACGGCACGCTGTCGGACCACTACGGGCGCAAGCCGCTCATGCTCCTGGGCCTGTCGCTGTACGCGGCTTTCGCGGGGCTGAGCGTGCTGGCATCGGACTTCGGCACCGCGGTGGCCCTGCGCGTGCTGCAGGGATGCGGCGGTGGCGTGAGCGTGCTCGCGCTGTCGATCATCCGCGACCGTCATTCCGGCGAGGAGATGGTGCGCGTGATGTCGCTCGCGTTCATGCTTTTTCTGGGGGTCCCGATCTTCGCGCCCTCGCTGGGCCACGCGATCCTGGCCGTGTCGTCGTGGCAATGGGTGTTCGCCGCGATCGCGCTCTTCGGCGCGGCACTGCTGCCGTGGGTAGCGCTGCGCTTGCCCGAGACGCTCCCGCCGGAGCGCCGGATGCCGCTGTCGCCGCGCACGGTGGCGCGGGCCATCGGCTGCGTGCTGCGCCAGCGCGATTCGCTGGGCTACACGCTGGCGTCCACGGCACTCGTGGGGGCGCTGTTCGGCATCGTCACGTCGGGCCAGCAGTTGTTCGCCAACGTGTTCCGCGCGCCCGAGGTCTTCCCCATGGTCTTCGGCACGGTTGCGACCTGCGTCGCACTGGCGGCGCTGCTCAACGGACGCGTGGTCGGCCGCTTGGGCGCCCGGCGCACGTCCCACCTGGCGTTGATGGGCTACCTGCTCGTCGCATGCATCCATGGTGCCGTCGCATGGTCGGGCATGGAGCGACCCTGGATCTTCACGGCGTTGCAATCGACGCTGATGTTCTGCTTCGGCCTGATGCTCGCGAACTTCGGTTCGCTTGCCATGGCGCGCCTCGCGCACATCGCGGGGACGGCCTCCGCGGTCCAGAGCCTGGTGATCAACGTCGGCGGTGCGCTGATCGGCATCTTCATCGGGCAGCGTTTCGACGGCACCGCGGTCCCGATGACGCTGGGGTCGATCGCCTGCGGCTGTGCGGCGCTGGCGATGGTGCTCATGGCCGAACGCGGGCGCCTCTTCCAGCCGCTTGCCGCAACGCCGCTGCCGGCCAGAGCGGCGGGATGAGCAGCGGGATGAGCAGCGGTACGAGCGGGTCTGCCATGCCGTCGACATCACGTCCCCTGCGCGCACTCAACGTGGAGCCGTCGCTGTTGCAGGGGCTGCACGAACTGATCGCGGGGCTGAACATGGCGGATGCCGAGCTGCCGCGCCAGCCCCGCGTCGAGATCGCGCGCACCAGGCAGCAGGTGAGCCTGGCTGCGCAGTTGATGGCGCATGCCTTCGTGCACAACCAGGACAAGGGCTGGCTGGCCTGGCTGCCTCCCTCGGAGGTGGCGAGAGTGCGCTGCGGCGATCTCCGGCGGGCCCAGGAAAAGATCGCGCGCGTGATCGACTACCTGTGCATGGCCGCGGCTTTCGAAGGAGGGCTGGTGCTGATCGAGTCCGCGCAGACCCCGCAGGGACGCGAGATCAGAGGTGCATCGCTCTGGGGGCTCCCGCCGGCGGTGCCGCGCTCCGAACCCTGGTGGCACCTGGCGGCGTTCGGCGCTGCGGCCGCGCTGCGCAGCTACGGGCCGCTGCGCGCGCTGGCCGCTGCGGGTGCCGCGAATGCGCTGGTGCGCGCCTCGCTGCAGACGCTGCGCGAGCAGGGTCTTGCGCAGCGCTGCATCTACGCGCAGATGGGATGCGTGCGCCCGGTCCACCAGGGCCAGCGCGTTTCGCGGCGCATGTTCGAGCCGTTTCGCCTGCTGGCGGATCGCTTCGGCCTCATATACCGGCTGGAAAGCAGCAGCCCCGAGACGAACGACCAGCGCGTCTTCTCCAATTTCCGCTTCGAGAAGATCGGCGAGCACCGTTTCGGCGCCTCGCGATTCAACAGCGTCGGCCCCTACACGATCAACCTGATGGTCAGAAGACCGCAGCCCGAACTGCCATGCAGCTGACCTTCCGTCCGGCCGATCCCCTGGATGAGGCTTTTCGCGCGCGATGGAATGCGCGGATCGCCGACAAGGAGCTTTCGCTGGATCTCGGATTCCTCGGCCTGCTGGCCGACGCCGACCCCGACGTCGCCTACCACTTCGTGCAGGCCACCGACCCCGCAAGGCAGGTAAGGGCGCTCGCCTGCTGCTCGGTTGCCGAGATGCGCGTGATGCGCTTCGTCCCGCTGCGCGTGCTGGTGCTGGGCGGCACCGTGGCCGCGGGGAAGGCTTTCTGGTTCGACGCCGAGGCGGTCGACTTCGCCGCGTTCCTCGCCGGATTCGAGGCGTACGTGAAAACGGCCATCCGCTGCGACATCCTCGTGCTCAAGGAGTTCTCGCCGGAGTCCGACGCGGGACCGATGCGCTCGATCTCCGATGCGGGCTTCATCGCGCACATGTGCTACGACCGCAGCCGCCTTGCGCTGCCTGCGGACGGGGACATGCAGGACTTCCTGGACTCGCTGCCATCGAAGAAGCGCAGGAATCTGCGGCAGGTGATGGCACAAGGCGAGGCGGCGGGCCTGAAGGTCGAGGTGCATCGGAACTTCGACCATCTGGTCGATACGGCCTACGCTCTTTACCTGGCCGTGAATGCGCGTGCCACCGAGGCACGCACGCCCGCATTGCCGTACCGACTCTTCGCGGCGCTCGGGCGGCTCGACGCCGCGCGGATGCTCACCATCTCGCAGGGCGAGAGGACGGTGGGTTTCGGCCTCTTGCTGCACCAGCGCGCGAAGCTCAAGTGCCTCGTGATCGGCATGGACTACGAAGTCTCGAGGGAGCTCCAGCTCTGGTATCAGGTCGTCGCGCGCTCGATCGAGTACGCCGCGCGCAACGGCTGCACCAGCGTCGACCTGGGATCGACCAACCACGGCATGAAGCGCAAGTTCGGCGCCCAGCACGAGGACATCTGGATCGCCGTGCGCCACCGCAGCCGCTGGTTGACGCGACTTCTCGCGCCCCTGATCCGGCACACCCTGGCTTCGACCTATCGACCCGCGGGGAAGGCAGCGCCGGCCACTCCCGACGGCCGCTGATCCCGTCGCAAGGAGGCACCATGTACCGCACGATCATCTATGCCATCCCCTTCTTCGCCGTGCTGATCGCGTTTGAGTTTGCCTGGGGCTGCATCAAGCGGCGCAACACCTACCGGCTCAACGATTTCATCAGCAACCTGAGCCACGGCCTGCTGAGCCAGGTGGTGGCCGTGTGCACGCCGTTCTTCCAGATCGGGTTCTATACCGCCGTCTTTCCGTTCACTTCGCGGTGGTCGAACGCGGAGTTCTGGAACAGCTGGGCGGGACTCCTGGCCGCCGTGATCCTGTTCGACTTCTGCAACTACTGGGTGCATCGCGCGGGCCATGAATGCGCGGTGTTCTGGGCGGCCCACGCCGTGCATCACCAGAGCCAGGACTTCAACCTCTCGATCGCGCTGAGGCAGGGCAGCGCGGTCTCGATCCTGGGATGGATCTTCTTCCTGCCGATGGCGATCATCGGCGTCCCGCCAAAGAACTTCGGCATCGCGGCGATGGTGCTTCTTCTGTACGGTTACTGGGTGCACACCGAACACATCGGCAAGCTTGGCTGGTTCGACCATGTTTTTTCCTCGCCGTCGAACCATCGCGTGCATCACGCCGTCAACGCCGGGTACCTCGATCGCAACTACGGCGCCTTGCTGGTGGTGTGGGACAAGCTCTTCGGGACCTTCGCCGAAGAGCGGGAGCCGTGCATCTACGGCACGGTCAGGCCACTCGAAAGCTGGAATCCGCTGCGCGCGCTCCTGAACGTCTACGCCACGCTGGCACGTACCGCGTGGCATACGCGCAGGTGGAGCGACAAGCTGCGGGTGTGGGTGAAGCCCCCGGGATGGCAGCCGGCCGACATCGCCGAGAGGTTCCCCATCCCGTTGCAGGCGCCGGATACGGTCAGGCGCTACGACCCGGCACTCACGTCTGTCCAGCAGTGGACGGCCATCGCCCAGCTCACCCTGTGGCTCTGCGCCATCCTTGCGTTCCTGTGGCATGCGGATGCCTCCTCGTTCTGGATCAATGCGGCGATGCTTGGCCTGACCCTCGCCGGGCTTTGGGTCACCGGCGCGGTACTGGAATCCGCGATCCGCGTGCGCTGGGCGTGGTGCCTGCAAGCCGTGTTCCTGAGCCCGGTGATCGGCTACGTGGCAGGTTCGTAGATGCGCGAGCGTTCGCGCTTGCGTGCCTGACAACGTGCGCTGGCCGGACTCGCTCATCCGCGCGAGGGCGACAAGCCGCGGCTCTCTGGCCCGCAGGACAGGGGCACTCTGGTCGCGGACGTGGCTGCATCTCCACAGGCGAGACGGCGGTGCCGGATTTCCACCGGATGTGGATGAAAGTGCACCCGGGCTGCAGGACAGCTGACCTAGGATCCGCCGGTATGGCGACTGCGTGAGCAACACCGATGCGCGGTCGCCATACCGTTGCGACTCAAAGGACAAGGTATGGAACAGGGGAGCCCTTGCCGGCTCGTCGGCAAGGCGAACCTGAACTCTTCTCGACAAGAGGCTTTCGCCTTGTCTGCCGAGAGGAAGTCGTCGGCACGTCCGACGAGCCGCGTATCGCGATGCATCGCGTTTCCGCCGCCAGGAAGACCTCGTGCGTGCCGCACTTGAGAAAGCGGCATTCCATTCCAGCGATGGTTCCGTTTCGCTCAGGCGAACACGCATGGCTCCCGGCACTGTGCGGCGCTGAACGCCGGCACTCAATCCTTGCCTTTGACGACGCCCACCCGAAAAGGAATCCGATTCAAGGAGGTTCGAAGATATGAAGTTCAAGTCAGTCCTGACCGCTGTCGCGGCCGCCGTCCTCGTCGCCTGCGGTGGCGGTGGCGGAGGTGGTGGATTCTCTGCACTGCCCATCGGCTCGGCGCCGCCGCCGGATTCAGGGAGCGCCCCCGCACCGTCTCCGGCACCCGCGCCCGCTCCATCTCCTGCGCCAGCACCTGCACCCGCGGCACGCACGTACATGTACGAAGCCCTGTCGCCTGCGGCCGACAAGGACGCGTTCCTCAGTCATCTCAATGCCGAAGGCGCGCGGGGCTTCCGCTTCCTCACGGCTGTGGCCTTTGTGTCCGGGCAGAACGTGAGTACCGCCGAGACATATGTGAAAGATGGGAATGCAAGCTACGTCTACGAATTGTTGGACACCCCCGCCAATCGCAGCGCGTTCCAGTCGCAGCTCGACGCGCAAGGTGCACGAGGATTCCGCTGGGCCGGCTCCTATGCGGTGGGCGGCGCGAATGTCACGCTCTACAGAAAGGAAGATTCCAGCACCTACTCCTATGCTCTCACCGCCGCTCAATCGAGCAGCGCCGGCTTTCTCCAAGAGGCTAATGCACAGGGCGCAAATGGCTACCTGAATCTGGCGCCCGGCTTCCTGGTCGGCACGGAAACTGTAGCCATCTACGAGAAGAGCAGCACTGGCGGCGCGCGCTATGTCTACGAATTTCCTTCTTCTCCAGGCAGTGATGCGGACCTGTTGGCCCAGTTCAACGGCCAGGGTGCACGTGGCTTCCGATTCCGTACGCCATACAGCTTTACGGACCGTGGCGGCTTGCTCTACGTACAAGACGGCAGCCAGTCGGCGACGTTCAGTTTCTCTGCGCTCGATCCGGTGGACAACAGCGCAAAGTGGATCGAACTGGCCAACACACAGGGAGCGCAGGGCCATGGTCTGATCGGGGACTACATGATGCCAAGCGGTCAAGCCAAGATCATCTTCTTTGCGGCAGGCAACTGCGCCGGCGAGCTCTGCAATTCGGCTTCCCTTTTTGGTCGATAGGCTCGTTGAACTGACTGGCTGAGAGGCACGCCGCTCGCGCGTGCCGGATCCCTTTTGCCGACGCAAGGGACAGTTTCCGGCATCCCTGTTGCTCGAGACTGGATGCGAGGGGGGTCGTTTCTTCCGCATGCGTCGCCGTGACAAGTCGCAGGCGCCACGCGCGCATGCTCCTCTTTCGTCCTCTTGCGATCCGGCTTTATCTCTCCTGGGGCTTCGGGCCAATCGTGGTCACCGGGACATGGACGCTCCATTGCTGAGGCGGATCGACGGTGCGCGCACATCTCACCGCGATCACACGGCGGCTTTGCGGTACCACGGCACCCTGCGCGTCCGTCGACGACCAGCGAATCGTCTCCCAGCGCGTCTGCAGCGCCACGACGCAGCGCGGCACGAAGACCTTGAGGTTCGGCTCGCCGGCCTGCCACAGCAGCCCGCCGTTTGCGTTTTGCTGCGCGACAAACGCATGGGCCTGCTCGCGGATCTCATAGAGGCCCTGCACCGAGCCGTGAGAGTGCATGTCCTCGATACCCGCGGCAGGACATGGCGCAGCCGACAGCAACAGCCACAGGGGCAAGGCATTTCGATGGTGAGCCATGTGCTTGTTCTGCGTTCGGGGTTCCAGTTTTCACTTGTGGCTTCGCATCTTCGATCAGCAGCAAGATGCGGCCGTTCGACCGCATCTATCCCCACGCGGGTTCGATGCAGCGGCCGATTCTCATGCGTCCCCTATGATGCCGCGCCGCCATGCTGCAGGCTGTCCACCACGACGTAAGAAAGAGGTTTTAGGGTGAAGGAAATATCAGAACAGCTGGTCGCGATGATCGGTCAGCCTTTCGACGGCAAGAAGGTTCGCGATGTGCTGGGCTCCCTGGGCGTCAAGAGGGTTTCAGGCCCCGGCGCCTTCTCCTCGAGCGAAGAGATCATCTGGATACCCAAGGCGTCCGTGCGCATCGATATCTACCAGGCGCAGAAACTGAACGGACTGACGGGGTCGGGCCACCCTGACGAGGAGGGATGGATTATCGGGTCCGTAGAACTTCTCGCACCCGGATCGGACGACAGGATCAAGGCGCCGTTTACCGGCTCTCTCCCTATGGGCCTCGCCATCAGTTCGACACCGCAGGATTGCATCGACGCGCTCGGCCAGCCCGACCTGGACGAGGAGCATGACCGGCCGGGCTTCTCCGGCAGGGTCCTGGCCTGGCGCAAGCAGCACCTGAACATCGCGATCACCTTCGCGGGCAAGGGGCGCGAGAGCACGATGATCAACCACACCGTCTGCCTGATCGGTTGCATCGGTGCCTGGCGCTATACCCATCCTGAAGTCTTCGCTCCCTGAATCCGAATCGGATGTCCGAGGCCGAAAGCACGACGCAGCATCGGTGAAGGCACTTCGACAAGCCGAGCGTGCGGGGCAGTTGGCACTGCGACCAATTGCGATCGTTCGACCACCCTGCACGATCGTGTCCTGAGCGGATGCCAGCGAATCGTTCGCCTCGTGCGGGATCGACCACATTGCCGGGACTACCGTCGTGCGATCTGCTTCGGGAGCGGTCTTCCTGGAACTCAATGCCCAAGAGAAACCGGGCAGGGCATGCAATTGCCATCAGAAATGAGTAGCTCTCGATCACTTTTCCAAGGAATCCATGGCGTGTGCCAGGGAGCGCCGGCGTTCTTTCTTGTCGAGCAGATTAGTTATTAATAAAAACGACTTGTTGCACCGATAGATTGCGCGAACTCGTTCAGGTGCCGGTGACCTGCTCCGAGGCCTCACGTTTTCCATCCTCTGCTCCATGTCGCACTTTCCTTCGTCTGTTCGTCCCTTCGCCATCTCCCTCGTCGCAGCCCTTTGCCTCTCGGCCTGCGGCGGTGGAGGCGGAAGCGGCATCTCGTTCCCGATCACCTCCATCCCTCCTGTCACCACCAATCCGCCCGCGGTGGTCGTGGCCGGCCCGCCGAAGGACCTGGGCTTCACCGACACAGCGCCCGCACCCGATGCGGTCGCGGTCCCGCCTTTCGTCGACAACGTGGCGACGAACCAGCGCGGCGATGCGCGCTTCGCAACCAAGGAGACCAATGCCGGCGTGCGCGTGCTGACCGGCTTCCTCGACTTCTGGCAGCCCAGCACGCTTCTGGTGGACGCGGGCGTCTCGGCGCCAGCACAGGGCAATTTCCCGGCGGTGGTTGCATCCACCTGGAGCGGTATTCCGGGTGACGTCACCGACGGCAAGATGCTCAATACCGATGTGCTGAACCGCAACATCCAGTACGTCGTCGATGCCACGAACGCGCGCACCCCCGCGCAGGAACTGGCCGCCTACCTCGACGACCGCCGCGGCAAGGGCTACAGCATCAGCGACGGCATGGGGCCGCTCACGAACGCCTGGCGCGCGGCCACGCAGCAGGTCACCACCATCACCGGCATCGCAGCGGACGCCACCACCAAGCTCTACCCCGACGACGGCAACGACGTCGGCGTGGGCGGTTCTGCCAACCCGGGCTTCGGCACGGTGGTCGACCTGCTCAAGAACATCGGCGAGAACGGCTCGACCGAGCCCGCCAAGCGCTTCTACAAGTACGCGCGGCCCTGGCGCTGGAGCAGCAGCGTGAAGGTGGTTCCGGCGCTGGAACCCGCCAAGAGCCCCACGCCCGCGACCGATGGCGGCTTCGTGAGCGGCCACACGGCCGAAGCGGTGCGCGATTCCATCGCCTCCGCCTACGTCGTGCCGCAGCGCTTCCAGGAGATGGTGGCGCGCGGCCTCGAGCTCGGCGAGAACCGCATCCTCGCGGGCATGCATTCGCCGCTGGACGTGGTGGGTGGACGCCTGCACGGGCAGGCCGTGGCCACCGCGAGCCTGGCCACCGGTGCCAATGCCGCGCGCAAGAGCGCGGCCTATGCGCAGGCACAAGGCGTGCTGATGGCCGCGGTGGGCGCGAGCGATGCCGCTGCCTTCAACGACTTCGCCCATTCGCAGGGCACCGCCGCCGACCGCTTCGCGGACCATGCCGCGAGCAAGGCCGACTATCTTCGCCGCCTGACCTTCGGCTTCAAACAGGTGGCCGACACCACGAAGCCAGCCGTCGTTCCCAAGGGCGCCGAGGTCCTCCTCGAAACGCGCCTTCCCTACCTCGACGCAACGCAGCGCCGCGTGGTGCTCAAGACCACGGCCGTCGCCTCGGGCTATCCGGTGATGGACGACCCTGAAGGCTGGGGTCGACTGAACCTGTTCGACGCGGCCGACGGCTACGGCGCCTTCAATGGCGACGTCGTCGTGACCATGGACGCCAGCCTGGGCGGCTTCAATGCGCTGGACAGCTGGCGCAACAACATCTCCGGCGCCGGCAAGCTGACCAAGAAGGGCAGCGGCACGCTCGCGCTGGGCGGCAGCAACAGCTACTCGGGCGGCACGCAACTCATGGCGGGCACGCTGCGCGCCGATGCGGCCTCGGCTTTCGGCCAGGGCAACGTCTATGTGGGTGGCGGCACGTTGGTCTGCAATGCGCCGTCGACGGTCGTCATGGCAGGCGCGTACACGCAGTTGGCCGGCACGACGCTGCAGCTGAACCTCGGCGCCAGCGGTGCAGGGCGGCTGAACGTAGCCGGCGTGGCGGCCCTGGACGGCACGCTGAACCTGAGCTTCAGGCCGGGCTTCGCGCCCAGCGCGGGCGACACGTTTGTGGTCATCAGCGGCGGGACGCTCACCGGCCGCTTCTCGGCCATCAATGCGACAGGGTTCAAGGTCACGCCGACCTACACGGGGACCCAACTTGTCGTGCGCTTCGACGCTTAGAAATACTGTGTAGTCTGGTTTGCGGCAATAGCGAGCTCAGAGAGTTCGCCATTGGTCATGACGAGCTTTGCGAGCGGCAAATCCACCGCACGCGAATGCTCTTCTTCAATCGTCTCCGAGAGAGAACGAATTGCAGCTGGATCGTCATCCTGCAGTCGAATCACCGGAAAAGTCAGAAGGCCGGGGGGACCAATCATCAGAAGGTGCGCAGGGTACTGACACGGCAGCGCATTCAAGATGGCGTGCGAAAGTCACCTTGCGCTGGCTGGGCGAACGGAGTTCGAAACCTCTCCACCGTTATTCAAGAGTGCCGGCACTCGTAGCTGGACGCCTGTGCACGGTCACCGCCGATGTAGTGGGGGTAGCCGGGATAGCGGCACATGGGGCGCGCGGCCTGAATTGCAAACGGCGGGGAGGGCGCCTTCACCACCTGCACCAGTGCATTCGCGGGCGCATCTCCAGCACTGACCCACCGGTCCAGCGGATCCAGCAGGTCTACCATCGTCGGCACCACCGGCCCGCCTGCCACCGCTCGTGAGTTGCCGGAATGCGTCGACCCGGGCGAGACGTAAAGCCGCACCGATCGTTCGACTGTCGCGGCACCCATGTGTGCCACGAGGGCATCGTGATACTGGATGCCCATGAGCGCACTCTGAGCGCGATCCGCCGCGTTCTCTCGAAGGATCAGCTTGCCGCCGCGCGCGAAGAAAGCCGACAGGTCCGGGTTGGTGGAGTCCATCAGCGCCGAGGTCGCCTGCACCCGCTCGCGGAAATCCTCGGGGCGATAGCGACGCACGTCGTAGTTCTTGTCGCGGGCGATCCCATAGCGGATCCAGCTGCTTCCATAGATCCACTGGGTGGCGTTGCGTGCGGCGTCCGGCGGTACAGCGGGTGCCGCCGAGCCGGTGACCCAGCGCACCATGTTGACGGCGGAGGGGCCGTCGAGGCTGTCCTCGTGCCCGTAGAGCCATTGGGGATAGGTCGTGAGACCGTTGGCGATGCTGAAAGGAAATACATAGGGAGAGTGGATGGCTCGCATCAGGCGCAACTCGGCGTCGGACAGACAATGCATGCCCGCGTCGCTACCGTCGGGGCAGCGCAGACGCTGCAGATCCACCCGGCCCTGGCACCCCATGTAGTTGTTCACGACACCGTCCGCCAGCCCGTCGATCGCATCGCAGGCATCGGAAGTGGCTTTGGCGATGAGCGCTGCTTTTCCGGCTTGTAGCCAGTCTTCGTGCTGCGGTACCTGGTTTCGCACGAAGGCATGGAAAAGGCCGGTCCAGTTGATCACGGGAACGACGCTGACGATCCCGTCGTAGTCGGCCGGAAACCTCTGTGCCATCGTCAGCCCTTCCCGTCCTCCTTCGGAACCGCCGAAGTAGTACATGCGTTGCGGCCGACGCGCGTAGTACGCGCTCATGACGTCCACAGCCACATCTCTCACCTTCTTGTACGAGGCGAAGGCGAAGTTCTCGAGCATCTCGTCATTCAGCGCGAAAGCGCCGGGCTCGCCGGCGGGGAACGCCGAGGCCTGATGGCCGGAGTCGTGGCCGAAGGTCGCATAGCCCCGCGCAATCGGGAGAGCATCGTCCGGCGCCGCGTCCCGCAGAGGAGCCAGCCCGGTGATCAGCACCCCATTGAAGCCCCCGCCCCCGTACTGGACGGCCTTGCCGTTCCAGGTGGTCGGCAGATTCAGCTGGAAGTTGATCGGCTGTGCCGCGGGGTCGCGAGATGCGATGGTTCCGCTGACCTTGCAGAACTGCGGAAGAGCTGGTGCGAACGTCCCGTCGTTGACGGTTGCGGCCGAGGCCGACACGAGCACAGCCGATGTGACCGAAGCCTTGCCGCTGGGCAATCCCGTTGCGCCCGGTGTGATGGCATGGTGTGCGAGGCCGGCGCAGGAGCCGGCGAGCCGGTCGGCGTTCGGAACTGTGCCGCACGCCGACAAGGCCAACGCAAGCAGCGCAAAGCTGACGCAAAAAAACGTCCGAATATTGAAGTGATTCATGGTGTCTCCAGGTTCCTTGAATACTCAACCAGCCGTCGTAGCCAAAGCGCCAATGTACACAGACATGCAGTGGCCCTCGCCATGCGCGATGCCTGGGAATTGGCCCTGCGCAATGTCGCCATCCGGGGAACTCTCAATGTCCGCGGTTGCACGTGCGGACCTTCTCTCCTCAATCCAGTTGCAGCTTGGTCTTCTGCGCGATGGTTCCCCACTTGGCAAAGTCCTCCCGGCTACGAGTCAGCGCATCCTGCGATGAGTTGCCCTCCACCCGCAGGTCCATCTCTGCCAGCCTGCTGCGTATCGACGTCGCTTGCAGGGCTGCACGAACGTCGCGCTGGATCTTTTCAACGACCGGCGCAGGAAGGCCGGCAGGCGCCATCAAGGTTTCGAAGAAGGTCGCGTCGAACCCGGCATGACCGCTTTCCGCCACGGTCGGAACCGTTGGCAGCAGGCCTGACCGCTCCTTGCCGGAAACTGCTATCGCGCGCAGCCGTCCACTCTGGATGTGAGGCAGGACCACCGATGCGACGATGAAGCCGCAATCCACATTGCCACCCATGATGTCCAAGGCCGCCGGTCCCGGTCCGCGATAGGGGACATGCGTCAGCTTGGTGCCGAGTGTTGACTGGAGCATCTCCATCGTCATGTGACTTGGCGTGCCGGCTCCGCCGGATGCATAGGTACGGGAGGCTGGCAATTGCGAGAACTTCTGTAGCGACGCGATCTCGGTGGCCGGATTGCAGACCAGCACCTGGTTGAAGCTCGCAAAGTAGGTGATGGGCTTGAGCGAAGTTCGAAGGTCGAACCCCAGCCTCTTGTAGAGGTGCGGATTGATGGTGAGCACCGTGTCTGGGCCCACGAGCAGGGTGTGTTCGTCCCTAGACTGGGCGACTTCTCCGGCGGCGAGGTTGCCGCCAGCGCCCGGCTTGTTCTCGACGATGACAGGCTGGCCCCATGCGCTTTGAAGCGCGGGCTGGATCAGCCGGGCGATGACGTCGCCCGGGGTGCCGGGTGGGAACGAAGCAACCAGGCGCACCGGTTTGGTGGGCCAGCTTTGTGCGACGGCCAGGTGAGGCGTCGCCAGGAGCACGGCGACGAGCAGGAGCCAACGAAGCGGGGAGGGGCGGTTTTTCATTTTCTGTCTCGCTGTCTCTGTCAGGCGGTCTTTGCCCGTTGTTGTTCATCGGCATCCGCCAGGCGGCCCGTGGCGTGCGACAGAACATCCAGCGCATCGTGCGCCGTCGCGCCGCGCCAAGCCACGATTTGATCGGGGCGAATGAGCGCAAGCGGCGCTTCGTAGAGCGCATGCACCGACGGCTGCGCCACGTGCACCACGCGAAGGTCGATCTCCAGCACCCGCCCGGCGTCCTCGAACTCCTTGGCGGAGGGCGGATTCGGGCCGATCGCCAGCAGGGTCCACTCCATATGGAACAGGTCGAACAGCGAACGTCCGTCATCGAGCCATGCGTGTGGCGGACGGCCCCCGGGACTTGCCGTGGGCGTATAGCTGTTGGGCTCGTCGGGCGGCGGGGCGGTGCCCTCGTGCGCGATGATCGTCGAGCTGTCGTAGCGGCCTCCGAAGGTCACCCCGGGAATGTTGAACTCCAGCCGCGCATGTTGGTTGAAGTGATGCCTTGCGCGCTCCCGCTCGGTATCGCCATCTGGCGAGTCCTCCTCCAGCTCAGGCGTGGCTTGAAAAAGCCCCACCGAATCCGCAAACCGCATCGCGTAGCGCGTATTGCGTTCGGCCAGGGGCCTGCGTTCGGCTTCGTAGCTTTCCAGCAAGGACAGCGGCGCCTTGCCGAGCACCACGCTCGCCAGCTTCCAGGCCAGGTTCACGGCATCTTCGACCGCGGTGTTGTAGCCCAGTCCACCAGTGGGTGTGAACAGGTGGGCAGCATCGCCGGCGATGAAGACACGTCCCTGCTGGAAACGGCGCGCAACCAAGGCATGCCCGGCGAGCCAGGTTCCCATGGACAGGATCTCCATCGGAACCTCGGCACCGATGGCTTCGGCGAAGACACGCCGTGCATCGGCCTCGCTCCATCCGTCAGCGTCCTCGCCTGGCCGCAGCGCCGCATGGAATGCATATTCAGCCACGCCATCCACCGACGCCATGAAGGCGCGCCGCTCGTGATTGACCATCACGTACATCCAGGCCCTGGGGTGTCGCAGCACCGACAGGAGGCTCGGAGCGCGAAGGTAGATCGCGAACATCTTGCCGCCCATGAACTCGCGCTGGATGCCGGTCACGCCATCCCATTCGATGCCCAGTTGCTGTCGCACGAAACTGCGTGCCCCGTCGGCGCCGACCAGAAACTTGGCCACCACATCCTGGAGCGCGCCACCCGAGGTCGGCTGGATGGTGGCGCGAACCGACTCGCCTTCGTCGCTGAAGCTCTTCAGCTTCCAGCCGTATCGCACGTCCGTCGATGGCCACTTCTGTGCATGGCGGAGCATGGTCGCTTCGACGAATTTCTGCGACACCCGGTGCGGCAATTCAGCGGCGCTCCAGGAGCCCGTCATCGTCTTGACGTCGACAACGGCTTGCGCGGCCGTCGGCAAGCTGATGCGGGCCAGTTCGCGGTGCGCGAACCGGGTCAGGTAGGCGATGTCCGTCGGATGGTTTGGCGGCAGGCCGAGTGCTCGAATCTCCTTGGCAAACCCCAGGCGCCGGAAATGTTCCATCGTGCGCGCCTGTGTCGCATTGGCCTGTGGATTGAATGCCGTGCCTGGCTTGGCGTCGACCACCATGCAGCGGATGCCGCGCCGGCCGAGTTCGTTCGCGAGCATCAGGCCGCAGGGGCCGCCACCCGCGACCAGCACGTCCGTCTCGATCACGGGTTTTCGTGTGCCTTCTTCGAGCCGAAGGGCGTCTGTCACTGTCTGTTCTCCTTGGATACGAAAGGGGCCGATGTCTCGTGCGAAAGCTGCATCAGTCCGCGCGGATGCCGCGCTCCTTGATCACCGTCCCGAAGCGCTTGAAGTCGGCAACGCCTTTTTCACCGAACGCCACGGGTGTGAGCGGCTCCGGCACGTTGCCGAGAATCTCGATGCGCGAGCGGACCGCAGGCGACTCAAGCGCGCGGTTGACCTCTGCATTGACCCTCCTGATGACCGCCTGCGGCGTACCGACGGGGGCGTAGAGACCGAAGACGGCATCAGCATCGAAGCCCTTGAGACCCAGTTCGTCCAGCGTCGGCACATCGGGCACGAGCGGCGAGCGCCTGAGGCTGGCCACCGCCAGCATGCGCAGCTTGCCGGTCTTGACGTACTGGATCGCGATCCCGGGATCGAACAGAAAGTCGATCTGGCCGCCCAGCAGGTCCGTGAGCGCGGGCGCCGCGCCCTTGTAGGGAACGTGTACCGCGGATGTCCCGGTCTGGGCGGTCATCATCTCCGCGGCCAGATGCGGCGAGCTGCCGTTGCCGGGTGAGCCGAACGCGCGCTTGCCGGGATTCGCCTTGAGGTCTGCGATCAGGTCCTTGTAGCTCTTCGCGGGGCTGTCGCTGCGAACCACCAGATAGAAGGGGACGCGTGCCACGGCGGCTACCGGCGTCAGGTCTTTCGCCGGATCGAAAGGCATCCTGGCGTAGATGTGCGGATTGATCGACACCATCCCGCCGGAGCTCATCAGCAGCGTGTAGCCATCGGGTGCCGACTTGGCAACGAATTCACCGCCGAGGTTTCCGCCCGCACCGCCCTTGTTGTCGATCACCACGGGTTGGCCCAAGGCTTGTTGCAGGGGGGCGCCCACCACGCGGGCGAGTTGATCGGCGGCGCCGCCTGCCGCGAAGTTGACGATGACCTTGACGGGCTGCTTCGGCCAGTCCTCGGCCTGCGAGACGGCACATGCGCACAGGCCGAACGAGACCGCAGCGATCTTCAGCAGGAGTTTCTTCATGGGTGTTGCCCTCCAGTCCGGCTGCTCAGAACGGATAGTGGCGCTCGGTGGTCTGCACCGTGAGCCACCGCAGTTCGGTGAAGGCCTCGATGCCGGCGCGGCCGCCGAAACGGCCGTAGCCCGAGTCCTTCACACCGCCGAAGGGCATCTGCGCTTCGTCGTGGACGGTCGGGCCGTTCACGTGGCAAATGCCGGAGTCGATCCTGTTCGCAACGGCCCAGGCGCGGGCGATGTCGCGCCCGAACACGGCGGCGGACAGTCCGTACGGGTTGTCGTTGGCCACCCGCACCGCTTCGTCGACGCCGTCGACGCGCACCACCGGCTTCACCGGGCCAAAGCTCTCTTCGTGGTAGATGCGCATCTGCGGCGTCACATGGTCGAGCAGCGTCGCCGGCATCAGGGTGTTCTCGGCCTTGCCGCCGCACACGAGCTTCGCTCCCTTGGCGAGAGCGTCGTCGATCAGGGCGTTGCAGCGCTCGACGGTGCTGGCGTCGACGACGGAACCCAGCACCACGACGCCCTTGCGCGGATCGCCCAGCGGCAGCTTCGTCGCCTTGGCCGCCAGTCTGTCGACGAAAGCATCAGCGATGCTGCGCTCGACGATGATGCGTTCGGTGCTCATGCAGATCTGTCCGCTGTTGGCGAAGGCACCGAAGGCGGCGCCGTTCACGGCGGCGTCCAGATCCGCGTCGTCGAGCACGACCAGCGGCGCCTTGCCGCCTAGCTCCAGCACGGCGGGCTTCAGGTACTTCGCGCAGGTCTGTGCGATCAGCCTGCCGACGCGGGTCGAGCCGGTGAAGTTCACCCGGCGCAGCGCCGGATGGGCCACGATTGCCTCGACCACTTCGGCCGCATCCGCCGGCGCATTCGTCACGAAGTTGACGACCCCCGGCGGAAAGCCTGCGTCCTTGAATGCCTCGACGATGAGCCCGTGAGTCGCCGGGCTGAGCTCCGAACCCTTGAACACCACCGTGTTGCCGCAGGCCAGCGGCGTGGCGATGGCGCGTACCCCCAGGATCACCGGCGCATTCCATGGAGCGATGCCCAGTACAACGCCGGCCGGACGGCGCACGCCCATGGCGAGGCTGCCGGGAACGTCGGAAGGAATGACTTCGCCGCCGATCTGGGTGGTGATGCCCGCGGCCTCCTGCAGCATGCCCGCCGCCAGGTGGACGTTGAAGCCGGCCCAAGGGGCGGCTGCGCCTGTCTCCGCGGCCATCGCGGCGGACAGGGCCTGTGCCTTGGCCTCGAGGGCGTGCGCCGCCTTCAGCAGCAGCGCACGGCGTTCGCCAGGGCCGGTTCGGGACCAGGCGGGAAAGGCTGCAGCCGCCGCTTCTACAGCGGCCACCGCATCGGCCGCCGTGGCGGCCGGCGCCGTGGTCGCTACCGTGCCATCGAGTGGATTGCGGCGCTCGAAGGTGCCGCCGTGGCTGGCATGACGGGCCTCGCCGTTGATCAACATGGATATCGTGCCCATGGCTCTTTGTCTCCTGGAAAGTTATGGATAGAGAAAATCAGTGGGCTCAGGCCACCTCGACCTCGACGATCACTGGCCGCGTCGCCTGCAGCGCCTGCTTGAGCGCCGGACGCAGTTGTTCGGCGTGCTCGACGCGCAGACCCTGCATGCCTTGGGCGGCGGCGAGCGCCACGAAGTCCAGATCGGGCAGGTCGGTGCCCGGCACCTGCTCACCCGGGCGATAGCCGAAGATCCGGGCGAATTCGTGCAGCGCCGCGTAGCGCCGGTTCTTCAGGATCACGATCGCCACCGGCAGGGCCATCTGCGCGGCACTCCACAGGGCCTGGATCGCATACATCGCGGAGCCGTCGCCGATCAGGCCGATGACTTTCGCGCCCGGCCTGCCCATCGCCACGCCCACGGCGGCGGGGAGGCCGTAGCCCAGGCCACCGCTGCACATCGTGTAGAAGGTTTGCGACTCGAAGATAGGGAGGTGGTCGTGCATGACGGGCCGCGCACTCGGTGCCTCCTCGACCAGTATGCTGTCGCGCGGACGCAGGTCGCTCAGCGTCTGCAGCACCCAGGCGACCGGAAGCCGCTCGCCCGAGGCGGGATCGGCCACGCGAGACGGCCTCGCACGCCGAGGCGGCGCTTCCCGCTGCGGCGGCACACTCAGTGCCAGCAGATCCAGCAGTCCGAGGCGAATGCTGCTGACGATGGAGGTCCCCGTCGGCGCTCGAGCTGCGACCTGCGGGTCATCGGTCAGCTGCACCAGTTGCGCGCCCTCCGGCAGGTGAGGACCGTGGCCCTCGACGTGATAGGTGAAGGCCGGTGCGCCCACCGCGAACACGACGTCGTGTCCGGCGAGTCGCTCGACGATGCGTTCGCGCATGGGGGGCAGAAAGCCCGACCAGAGCGGGTGATCCTCCGGGAAACTGCAGCGACCCGACATCGGCGCGACATAGACACGCGCGTTGTGGCGCTCGGCCAACTGCACCACCTCGTTCCAGGCACCGTCGCGATCGACCGCCGCGCCCACGATGAAGGCTGGCGCGCGGGCCCCATCGAGGGTCTTTGCCACCTGCGCGAGCAGATCGGGGTCGGCACGCAGGTGGCGGCTGACTTCCCGGGCATCGACCGGCAGGGTCTGCACGCCCCAGTCATCTGACGGGATCGACACCAGCACGGGGCCACGCGGCGGCATCATCGCGATGTAGTACGCGCGGGCGATCGCCAGGGGCACGTCTTCCGCACGCGCCGGCTCGACACTCCACTTCACGTAAGGCCTCGGCAGCTCGGGGGCTTGGGTGGAACCGAGGAAGGGCTCGAAGGGAAGGATCGAGCGTGCCTGCTGACCCGCAGTGATGACCAGGGGTGTCTGGTTGCGGTGCGCCGTGAAGATGTTGCCCATTGCGTGGCCGACGCCGGCTGCCGAATGGAGATTGACGAACGCAGCGTTGTGGGTTGCCTGCGCGTAGCCGTCGGCCATGCCGACCACCACGCACTCCTGCAGTCCGAGCACATAACGGAAATCGTCCGGGAAATCCATGAACAACGGCAGCTCCGTCGAGCCTGGGTTGCCGAAGACAGTGGTCATGCCAAACGAGCGAAGCAGCCCGAAGACCGCTTCTCGCACCGTCACGGTGCCGCTCCCCGCTGTCGCTTTCATCGAGTCGAACTCGACGCGTCGATTCATTGCTGCTCCTTAGTTGGTTGCCGGCAGTGTCACGACGCCAGCCGTATTCATCAATAAGATGAACCGACTAAGTCAAAATGCATTTCATGAATAGAGAATCACTGGACCTGAACCTGCTTCGCCTGTTCGAAGCCGTCTATCGCCTGGGCAGCGTCACCCTTGCGGCCGAGGCTCTGGGCCTGTCGCAGCCCGCCGCGAGTCAGGGCCTGACGCGCTTGCGGCTGACACTCGGCGACGCTCTGTTCGTGCGCGCCCATGGCCGCATGCGGCCGACGCTGCGGGCCGAGCGACTGGCCGGCGTGGTGCAGCCGTCCCTCACCGCCATTCAAGATGTGCTCAAGGAGCAGGACACCTTCGATCCCTCGCGTTCGAAGATGACCCTGCGGATGCACATGAATGACATTGGGGAGTCGAGGCTGCTGCCTGAGCTGATGGCGGCGCTGCACCCCGCGGCTCCTGGCATACGGGTGCATACGACGCCGCTGCCGCAGGGGGAAATCGCCGATGCGCTGGAAACCGGTGCGATTCACTTTGCGCTCGGGTTCCTGCCTTCCATCAGCGGGACGGAGCGCGTCGAGCTGCTGCGCGATCGCTACGCGGTCGTGGTGCGCGCCGGGCATCCGATGGCGAGTGCAGCGAAGGACAAAACGACGATCCAGGATCTGCGGAGGCTGGAGTACGTGGCGGTGCGTTCGCATTCGGAGACCCTGCGCATCCTCCAGCAGTTGGGTCTCGACGGTCGCCTGGTGCTGACCTCGGCGCACTTCATGGCGCTGCCCGCCATCATCGCGCGCACGGATCTCGCCGTGGTGATGCCTCAGGCGATCGCACGCCGCTTTCTCGATGCGAAGCGCTACGCGCTGCTGCCCGCGGATCTGCCGCGCAGCACGTTCACGGTGTCGATGCACTGGAGCCGCCGGTTCGAGGCGGACCCAGCCCTGCAATGGATACGGCGGCTGTTCGTCGGCCTGTTCGAGGACAAAGGACGCTGATCCGACGGGCAGATCCGTGGCCAAGCGGATGCCTCCGCTGACGCTGCGCCCAGAACGTTGAGCGGGAAACAACACGCCGTGGGGAGCGCAATCGACTGCGCTGCGGCGCAGACTGCTTTGCGATAGGCCATCGTGCTGAACACTCAGCGTCTCACCGAGACTGTCAGCTGCTCACCTTTGACGGATGCCGAGCGCGAGCACTATGCACGCAGCACATCGAACGTGCCACGTTCGAAGATGCCGGTGCGTGCCGATGGAACGCGGGTGCAGTAGTCCAGCGGAAAGACTTCCTGATGGGTCAGTCCGAGGCGTTTCAGGTTGCGCCTGATTTCGGCGGGTGAGTCGCCCTGCGCAAAAAGGACTCGACCTTTGGTCGTGAGCAGCGCGACCGCCGCAACATCGAAGCCACCTTGCGTGTCGCAGAACATCACGCCTGGATAGACCGGCCCACCGGCCAGCCTCAGGGCGGCGGCGACAGCGAGCGAGGAGTTGTTGTCCGGCACTTCGCTGGTCGGGACTGGCTTCACCCAGGTTTCGTCCTGCTCTTCGTCGTCTCCCTCCTCATCCATGGCGAACTCCCAGACAGGGAACGTCTCCAGGTCGGTGGCCGTGAGTTCATCGACGGGCTTGCGTGTAGAGAGGGTAGGGGGCATGGGCTGCAGTTTCAGATCGAAATCGATGGGCAAAAAACGCATTCGCGTTGATTCTGCCTTCGCGCGAAGTCCCGGAAACGCTGCGCTTCCGCGCGATACATTGCAACCATGGAAAAGTCTGTGAAACGCGACAAGGCGCTGCGGGACGTTCGCTACTTCGAGAGTCCCGAGCACCTGCGACCCGGTTCTCCCATGCCGGGCTACGCGGGCGAGCTCTTCAAGCTGCCGAAGGACGTGATCGCACTAGGGCAGCGTATCGGCAGAAAGTGCGAAGAGCTCGGCATATCGATCGGGGATGCCGATCACCTGTATGTCTGCCTCACGCCCTGCATCCCTGAGGCAAGCCTGCTGCACACCGACTACGCCCTGGAGAGATGGCACAGGTTTGTCATGGTCGGACTGGCCGGCGACTACAGCGATCGCTCACCGGGCGAGCAGTTGTCAGTGGTTCAGAGTGTTACCTTTGAGGCGATCACGGCGCTGGCAACAGGGGGTGCGGAGTTGCTGCCCCTGCTGCAGCAACAGATGGCCAGCCAAGGCAACGCGTTGCGGGTGACGCTGCGGACCAAGGAAACGAAGAAGTACCGGATACGCGTGGAGCAGGACGTTCCGGTCCATCCGACGCCGAGCCGGGTGTTCGCACGCATCGAGGAGCTCGCCACTTCGCGGACTCTGGAGGTTCAGGTCGCGCAGGTCCGATTCCATGACGAGGCCCCAAGTCTGGTCGACCGGCTGTCCATCGTGGACGAGGTGCTGACGATCCATCCTCGCAAGTCCTTCCGGGCGGAACTCATCGGTCGTGGCTACGAGCTTCCGCTGAAGGTCAGTCTGCGGGAGCTTGTCGAACCTGGTTGAGGCTCAGTGCCTGGCGCTGGCTCGGGGCGCTGAGCGGCCCGGCGAAAGGGCGCCAGCGCGGCAAGTCGCCCCCCGGTTTTTGGCCCGGAGCCATCATTCAGCGCCGGGCGGGTCGCAGCATGCGATCCATCAATGCCTGCATCGTTTTGATGCGGTCGACTTCGCGCATCGTCATAGTGATCGTCGCACTTGGCTGGGCCATCGCGCCACCTCGAATCCCACACAGCGGAGGCGCCACGATGCGACATTTCTACTTGGGAGAAAACGGACATTACTACTCGGGGCCTATACCTTTTCGAACACAATTAAGATTATGTTAAATTAAAAAGTCTTTTCGTATGCGTCCTGTTGCTGCCATGATGCTGTTCTAGTAATTCCTTTTACGCTTCCCAAGGAATTCTTTTGACGCAAAGCCTGCGGCGGTACCGGCATCGCCAGGAACCTTGGACTACCTCCTGGTAGTCCAAACTTTCGTCCGCCCCCGGTGGCTCAGTTTCCGGTCGGCGCTTACACCACTTCTGGGTACTAATGACCACCCGGAGAGACGGTGGCGGGCATGAGGGCGCTGGGATCGTGGAGGTGATCCAGTTCGGCGCCGATCAGCCTGTCGATCGAAATGAGGGCGTTGCGTCGACATAGATCGATCATGACGTCCGCTCTTGCTGCTGCTGCAGGAGCAAAGGCCGCAGCCGTCGGGGACATCTCCATCAGAATGCCGGAAAAGACAAACTGAACAGCCCCGCTCTCCGCCCACGCGGTGCGCCGTCTTCTCGTCGTTTCGAGCGCGGACGCTCCACGCGGGTCCGACATTACGGAAAAGTCACTGCTGTTCAGGTAGATGACCAGCGGCTTGGTCAACTCTGTACTCGCGGTCTATCGAGTCGCCGGGCGTTGCTATGAGGCTCTTGACGCGCCCGAACGCATCGCGGATCTTTTGGCCTCAGAAATGTCGCCGGATACATGTTCCACCGGCAAACTCACGATCTTGAGCGGTACCTCGCCCACCCGCATGGCTTTGTCAACGAAGACATTCGTACCTTGCTGAGAAAGATCAATCTTGAGCTTGTCGAAGTCACCGCACCAGAGCTGTTCCGCGTTAGTGTCCCGCAAAGTATCGACAGACTGGCCCAGTGAGACGGTGCGAACCTGCATTCGTTGCGCATCTGGAGCGCCCGCGAGTTCGACACCATACCCACTCAGCCCCGGCTTCTGAATCACAATGCGCCCGGACTCCACCCACGCGGTTTCCATGCCTTCGCGGACGGTGTACCCCAGCTTGGCGAGTCCTTCCAGGATCGCTGATCGGCGTGCATGTGCAGCGATCGCTGCTGTGGCTTCGGTCTGAACCGTTCGAGCCACTTCGATCCCCCGCTTCATCGAAGCGAGGTCTCGAGCAGTGGCCGCGGCCAGGAGCTGCGCGCGCGCCGCCAAGGCCCCCTCACCTTCCATCTGAGCGAGTTGCGCCAGCACCGCACCGACTTCATCTACGACGCGAGCCATCTCCTTCGTTTCTCGGACTGCGGACGCGAGCTCCAGGAGCAGCGTATCCAACTTCATCCCGCTCTGTGCGTCCGAACTCTCGCGAATGCAGGCCTGCAGCCGCATCTCGAAGCCGTCAAACCAGACGGCCTCGGGATCGAGAAGACGCAACAGTTCCAGTTGCCGGCTGATTGCCTCGATCCGAGGATCGTCTACAGCATGTCGAACTTGTGTCTGCGCTGCCTTCCATTCGGAGAAACTCTGGTCCTGCGTGCCTTTGGCCAGGCGATCGGCCAGCTCTCTCTGGACCTGCGAGACGGAGGCCCCAGGCTCCGGGGGCGTGAGTTGTCGAAAGCCGGACGCGAGCGCAGCCTGCACCGCTTCCATGTCGCCCTTTCCCTGCGTGGCCAGCTCCAGCACCCGAAGAACCTCGGGATCCGCACTGATGCGCTTTTCGCCAAGGACAGCCAACAGCATGGCCGCGTTCTGACGAGCTCGCAAGAGGGTGGTACGGAGATTCGCGCGATGTGCTGCCACGAGTTCTCTGCGGCGTTCAGTGTCTGCATTCAGGAAAACAATTTCGCTGTTTGCCCCCCGATTGAATTCGGAGAACCTGTCCGCACCAAGCTCGGCAAGCAGCTTCTTCCGTCGCTCCCGGGTCTGGGCTACCTCTTCATCATTCAGCGCTCCAGCTTCACTTGCTGCCGCCTCCCATCGCTGAATCGCATCTTGCAGGCGTGCCGCGATCGCCATCGATTGCGCCAGCAGTTCCTCGCGTGTGACCACACGCACTACTTTGGGACCACTCATTGGGGACCTCCTGCTGCCAAGGCCTTGTCAACCGCATCTCTCAATCGGCGCCGTTCCGCTTCCGCATCGTGATACCACCCCTGTGATGAGACCCGGTGGATGGCCGGTACGGCCCGACGCAACACATTGGGGCGCCACACCTCGCGCGCCCTTGCACGCCCTAGGAGCTCATGACGTGGCGCATCGCACTCGATGCCGATGGCATACAGCCCGGTCTTCGGATTCTCGATCGCAAAATCCAGTCCGAAGGCATCCTCTTGGGTTGCAGATGCCACGGTTCGCCCGAGCGAACGCAGGTAGTCTCCCACTGCGAGACTGAATCCATCGTCGGCGTGCTGGTGGAGTGCTCCGCGCTGAGGCTGTGAATCAACCCATCGCGAAAGCAAGGCACGCGCACCAGCGAAGTCTCCATCGGAGACAGTGCGGGCGTACTCCATGTATCCCTGCAAGAAGTCACGTGGCGTCGCAAGCTTGCGACGAGTGGTCAGCGCATCGGAAATGTCCTTGATTGGCATGGAGGTCACCATGTAAATCTTGCGGCGCGAGCGCGTCACTGCCACGTTGAGACGACGCTCACCGCCCTTCTGTCCAAGAACGCCAAAAGAACGGCGAAACGTGCCCTGAGGATTGCGCCCGAAGGTCGTGGAGAACACGATGACGTCGCGTTCATCGCCTTGAACGTTCTCTACGTTCTTGACGAACACGGCCATATCTTCCCCGTCCTCGTTGCGTTGACTCTCCAACCGATAGGCCTCCCTGAAGTCCGCATCAGTCTCGGCGCGTTTCAGCAGGGCCTCCTCGATCAAGTCAGCTTGTTTGCGGTTGAATGTCACCACGCCAACCGATGGGCGCTCTGTATAGGGGCGTTTCCACAGGTCAGCCAAGATATCGACTACTCGGGCTGCTTCCTCTGGATTGGTCTGGTCCTGATAGACGCCGTTCGCGGAAACCATTTCAATTGGCTTGACCTGAGATATCTTGGCTTCTGAATGCCGCACCGGAACGCTGAGGTCGTTGCCATAGAACGCGGCATTGGAGTAATTGATCAACTCGCGAAACGCTGATCGATAGTGGATCTGCAGTCGCGATTTGGGCAAACCCGCTCGTGCCAATTGGAGCAAGTCGGGGCAGTCCTTGATCTCGCGCCGATTCCACGTTTCTTCGTTGGTTTCTCGTTCCTCCTCTGTTGCATCCTCGTCCAGAAAATCGCCGTCGAATGCCTGCGCTTCGTCATTTTCAACCTTGCTCGCAAAGAAAGCTGTGGGAGGCATCTGCTTTTCATCGCCACTAACGACGGTGACGCGTGCGCGGTACAGTGACGGCAGCGCATACTCCACGGGCATCTGCGAAGCTTCGTCATAGATGATCGCGTCAAACAGCGCCGCTTTCAGTGGCAAGACGCGACTGGCGACGTCCGGGTTCATGAGCCATACCGGCCTGAGCGTCATCAGCCCCAAGTTCGAGCCGGTTTCGATGAACTCACGCAACCGTCGAGCACGTTGTCCAGTCAACCGGGTGATGTCCTCCCACTCCTTGAGCGATCGAATCGCACTCAGCTCATAGTTTTCTCGCAGCAATTGCCCGTTCAACTCCCGCATTTGAGCATCGAGTGCGGCTAGATTGGCCACCTTGTTCTCCAGTTCCTCGCGTTCGTGAACAAGATCAGGCGTGAACTGCTCCATCGAGCGCTTCCATCCGAGGCGTGCCTCCCGATTGATCAACCTTCTTACTTCATCCTCGAGTTGATCGAGCGGTAGCGCATCGAGTTCAGCTTCTTTGCCTCTCAATGTTCCCAGCAGGGAAGTGGCGGCATCACTCAGGCGCTCGGCGCGACCACGAAAATACTGATAGGCGGCCACTGTCGGCAATGCCGATTGAATCGGACGAACTTTGTCGGCTGCGGGTTCGTTTCGAGCGATGGCCAGCGTACAAGCACCATTCCATTCACCCTGCATCCAGCCTTCCAAGCGCCCAAGTGCCGACTTGCTGGCTTCGCGCACCTCACGACGGGCAAACGCGTTGTCGTACTCGGCATACAGTCGTAGGAATTCGTCGCGCGACCCCGTGAGCGCCACCTTGTCGAACCGATCAGGCCACGGTGAAACGGCCAGGTGAGCGCTCAACGCAGCGATGCGTTGCATCGACTGCAGGGCCGTCACTGCTGCTGGCATCAAGCCGGTCGTGCTGTCCGATCTGATCTCACTCAGTTGGAGCGAAGCGCAAATCTCTCGCAACGACATCCGCAGCGGTCGAACCTGCAATTCAAGCCTTGCGGTCAAAAGCAGGACCATCAGGCGCTCGGGCGTTGCCGCCTCTCCCACGCTCTTCATGAATGCGGCCACGCGACGTTTGCGCATGTAGCGCATTGGACTCAGTCGTGCAAAGAGCCCCGCGGGCGTTGTTGCTTCGTCAACCAGTCCACGAAGGCGGACGAGCTTGTCGGTAGAAATTCGCGACAATACTGGCGACAGTCTTGCGTCTTGATCCTTTACAAGACAATCTGCCAGTGCTTCCTGGATCCTGCGCAGCGAGTCCATCAACTCCAGGCCCCGCGGTCCCTTTGGCCCCTCCTCCCTGAACAATCGCAGCCACCGGGCCAGCAGATCGCGGTCATTGTCTTGCAATTCGAGGAACAGGCGACCGTACGCTGCGAGCCACTGTCGCGGCGGCGCCGGATCATCAACCTCAAAGGTCGCATGCCGGGCGGTCAGTACTTCACAACGGCTAACTTCTGATGAGGCAAACTGCGCGAACGCGTCGCTGAAATCGATCAGCGTAGGGCGGTCGGCGGCAAAGGCCCTTAGTTGCGCGAGTGCACTCCCCTCAAATCGCGCGGGAAGCCAGTACTTGACGATCGGAGCGACCTCCTCCTCCAACGCGGCTAGCTCGCCAGTGTTCAGGCGCTCCAGATGCGAGCGAAGTGCCGGCACATCCAATGGGGCCCTGGGGCTCTCCAGACGGATCAATTCCCCCAAGAGCTCCCGGTAGCTGACACCGATGCGTTCGTCGATTCGATGCATCGCCTGGTGGTGGCTGTCCAGGGAGGTTTCGAGCGATTCGATGCGCGCCCCAAGTTCTTGCCGCCGTCTTCGCACCTGTGCGGCAGGATCGACCTTGCGACGGGCCAGTTCCTCAACCTGCTCTCGCACGGCCTTGATGATTCGATTCCGGTCCTTGTTGACGTCATTGATCATCGCCACCCGGTGTCCCAGGCCCTGTGCCACAAGACGTTTGTGCACCACCTCGAGGGCGGCATGCTTTTGACAGACGATCAGCATGCTCTGACCGCGCCCGATCGCGTCGGCCACCATGTTCACGATGGTCTGACTCTTGCCGGTCCCGGGCGGTCCTTCTACGACCAATCCCGGAGCGGCGCGCGCCCGCATCACGGCTTCTTCCTGGGAGGGATCGCTACTGACCGTGAAGAAGCGTTCGACCTCGCGAGCTTCTGCGCGTTGTTGCACGCTTGTTGAAGAAGTACCGAGGCGCAGCGCCGTCTCCAGACCGGTTCCCGCGGCTGGAAGCGATCTCAACTGGCGAATGTCCTCTCCGATTGCCTGCCCCGTGAACGTGACATGAAAGAGCACAGCCGCACATTCCAGTTCCAGCCTGCGCGCCTGCACCTGCACCTTCGGACCAGGCAGTGAGACCAACGCCCGGTTGCGGGGTGTAGCCAAGGTTCCCAGCGCATCAATCACGTCGACAGCCCGTAGGGCGGAGCGACCCAGCAACTCATCTGCGGACTTTCGCCACCTGGCGACGGCCTCAGGTCCCAGGATCCCCTCAAGCGCCGGGTTCAGCCGAACCTCTTCGCGCTCGCTGTCAAACGCGATACTGAAGTTGCCACGGGTTCCGATCTCGCTGTGCAATCGCACAGGCCACAGCAAGACGGGCGCAATACGTGCCGTGCTGTTGGCGCGGCCATCTCGCGTCAAGAGGAACGGGAAACCCATGTACAGGCCGTCGATGCCAGTGTCACGCTTGTGCAACTGGGTGTGCCTCTCAAGGCTTTGCATGCGTACCTCAGTCGAGCTCTCCGGGACCTCCAGCGCAGCTGGATCGATCGCAATGGTCTGCTCGGTACGCAGCAAGAGACGATCCAGCAAAGCGGCTGGCTCCATGCGTGAGGAGCGCAGTTCCGCAATGTCAAGGCGGGGGGTGCTTTTGCCGATCGTCATGCGAACGAGCGGCCCTCTCATCACGGTCGCGATGATTTTCTTCTCGAAGAAGTCCAGTATCTGGGAGATGTATTCCTGCTTTTGGAGGGCCTGCCATTGCTCTTGAGGAATCGCCAGCAGCACCAGCGCCCTGGCGATCGGCATGCGCTTTTCAAGCCTGAACTCATCTGCCCAATCATTCACTGCTGAACTGGCGCAGCGCGCGAATCCCTCGATCCGCTCAGCGATTGCTTGCATGATCTCGTTTCGGGGCCACCGCACATGTTCTTGCGCCATTCGATCTGCGAACTGATGGATGTTATTGGTCAAGGCGAGAACTCTGGCCTCATCCACGATGGCATCGCACGACCGGAAAAGCCCGATCTGCGCGCTCAGCAGAACGATCAAATCCTCTTCGCTCAAGACACGGCGTTCCATCAGATTCAACAAGCCGTGGTGGTCTGTGTCCGGTAGCAGCCGGCGGCGCTCCTCCCACTCCGCTGCGAGCCTGACGCGCGAGGTGCTCAGGAGATTGATGCGAACGGTGTCTTCATCGAGTTCGATCTCAAGGCTGCGCGCACGTGATCTCACGGCATGCGCACGCTCCTTGAGTTGGCTCAACCAACTCTCCGTTCCCAGTTCCTCCAGGAGGTCGGGCAAGCCACCGGTGATGAGCTCATACCCTTCGATCGGATGGGTCAAAAGCCATCGAGGCGTGACGATGTCGCCTCGGTGGATGGGGGGCATGTCTGGGTTGAGTACCTTCAGCGCCGCCAAGAGCCGGAAGTCCTCTTCCAGTGAGTCCTGACGCGCGATGCGGCGCAGCGCCGCCAGAACGGGCGCGTCTGCGCCGGCGTCTTGCGCCCAACTCACGAGGGCACCTCGTACGAGCTGCTCGCGGGCCTCCTCCCACCTGCCTCCCTCAGCAGCGGTCAACGCATAGCCCGCCAGTGTGTTATGGCGCTGTCCACCAAGTGCGATGGAGGGCCCTTTGCGTGTGCTTTCGAAGCCTTGCTCGACGGGCGGTATATCAATGGGATTGCCGTCCAGCCAAGCCTGGACTTGAGGCCAACGCCAACGTTTGACACGATCGCGGGTGAGGAGCCCGCGGAGCAACATGGTGATCGACGGATCCAGCCCTTCCGGGAGTGGCACGCCGTTCGCAAGCACATGGATCAAGAACGCCTGCTGGCTGACGCCCTCGAAGCATCGCCCTTGAGTGAACTGCTCGAGCAGGATCATGCCGAGACTCCACCAGTCGGAAGCCGCGGCGACGCCGCCTGCCACAGCCTCTGGCGCCGTGTAGCGCGTGATCTCCAGGGGCGAAACAATGTCCAAGTCGAATTCGGACAGGCGCGCCGAGCCGAAACCGCCAATGACCAGATCCAACGGATCGCGGTGCCGAACCAACAGCGTTCCAGGCCTCAGATCCCGATGACGCAGGCCAACTTCGGCCAAGGCATCCAGCGCCCGGCCCAGTTCGTAGACGATTTGCCGAATCGATGATGCCTCGCTCGCAACGATACCCAGATCGGCCAGGCTGCCGCCAGCGAGCTCTTCGGCGACCTCATAAGCTCGTTCCTCCCAGCGACCCGTTGCAAGGATATCCGGGACGTGGGCTTTGGGGACTCGCTGCAGAGCTTCGTAGATCGAGGGGTCCGGCTCACAGCCTTGGTGATAGAGGGTGAGAACGCCACGACGGTCCCCGTCGATCTGTTCGACCAGGTAACGGTCGCGCATTCCGACGGTGCTGCTGATCTGTCGCTGAATCTGCCAGCCATCGATGATGGTCGCCTGAGGGCTTTGCCCCGGGACAAGCGGATCCGCATCGGGAGGAGATGCCACACCAGCCGATTGGGCATCGGGTGTGTGCGGGTTGATGGCGCCGTTTCGCGCGTGAGGCAGTTCATTCGGCCGCGAAGATTCCAGCGAAGCCGGTGCGACAGCGGAGTCGGCTCCGCACAACGGGCACATCAGATCTCCGTGCTCCATCGCGTGCCCGTTGGTGCAGACAAAGGGGCCCAACGCGTCCGTCGGCAACGCTTCAATGATCACGGCGGGACGCCAACCGACGGGTCGCATGGGCACCTCGGCCAAGCTCCAGTCGCAGCGCTGGTTTTCGATCGTTCCTTCACAGAACATCTCGAGCAATGAACGCTCGGTTGAACAGTTAGGACAGAAACGGATCATCGCGGTGTCTTGCATGCAGAAACCGGGGCCTCAGAAGTAATAGAAAAATGGCCTTGATCGTGTAGCAGATGCTGCAGCCGTTTCATATCCCCACGACTGGGGATCCCGGCAAGCCATACGACCCCGGCGGCGTCAAGCATGAGATCCAGTTGTCTGTCCTCGGTACGGGCCTCACGCTCATACGCCGTGAATCTCTCGCGTCCGCGCGGCGTGAGGAGGTGCAGTCGCTGGTTGTCACTGCCGCGCAGCGGCTTGGTCTGAGGCTGATGCAGCTCAAAGGGGTCTGTCATGAGTGCGTCCACCAGCCCTGGCCAACCAGCAAGGAAGCCGGTCAGTCGCTCATAGGGATGGCCGCTGTAGACAAGCACGTCGACGTCACTGTTCGCGCGCAGCTCGGTCAGAAGATCCGCAAGGGCCTGTGGTTGGTCGAACGGCTCCCCCCCGGAAATCGTGATGCCATCAGCATGTGCCAGCCATGGCCGTATGCGTGAAATGACCTCAAGCACGTCCACACCGTCATCGGCTTTGCGCCACGTGTCCGCCGAGATGCAGCCAGGACAGCGGATCGAACAGCCTTGTACCCAGATGCCTACGCGACGTCCTGGACCCAGCGTCGTGACAGGGAAATGCAGCCGGGAGATCCCGATCTTCATCACGGGCTGTCGCCCAAAGCGAGCTTCAGGCCCGTTGCACCAAGGTCAGCGATCACGAAGGATTGCCCCGGCTGGGCATCCGCGTCGAAGAGCATCCGAGCCAACGGATTGAGCAAATGGGCTTCCAGCTGGTTCCGAATTCCTCGACCGCCGTTGGACAAGTCCTCCAGGCACAAGGCGCGCAGCCTTTCGCGCGCTCCCTCCGCAAGCTCTACGTGTAGTTCCTGAGCCCGAAGATCCCCGAGGGTTGCGCTGACCATCTGCTCAAAGATCTGATGCGCGATCTCCTCCCGGATAAAGTCGAAAACGATGATGTTTTCGCCTATACGGTTGAGAATCTCGGGGCGGTTGAGCACCAGCTTGAAGTGTCGATCGATCTCCGTGTGAACCTTCTGGCTGACATCTTCATACGGCTCGGCGGCGGTCACATTGAGAACACGAGCGCCCACCTCGTCGGTCCGGTAGATCCCCAAGTTCGATGTGAACACGATCAATGCCTCAGAGAAGTAGACACGATCGCCGCGCCCGCTCGTCAACACGCCATCGTCCAGAATCTGGAGAAACTTGTCGAGCACCCGTGGGTGCGCTTTCTCGATTTCGTCGAAGAGCACGACGCTGAACGGTTTTTCGCGGATCGCGTTGGTCAACTCACCACCCGCGTCGTATCCGACGTAGCCTGGAGGAGCTCCCACGAGCCGCTGGTCCGCGTGCTCAGCACTGAACTCGGACATATCGAAGCGAATGTAGGCTCCCTCATCACCAAAAAGCAGGCTTGTGATGGTTTTGGCGAGTTCTGTCTTTCCCACGCCAGTCGGCCCCGCGAGGAATGCGACACCCCGCGGTCTGTTGCCGCGGCGGCCTCCGCCCACACCGGTCATCGCGCGCTTGACGATATCCAGCATGTGCACGACCGCTACTTCTTGCCCTTTGACGCGCTGCCTGACGAAAGCCTCACCGTTGCGGATCTTGTTCCGGTCGATCTTAAGCCAGGGGTCTTCGGTCACGCCCACCTTGTAGCGGCGTACGGCATCGGCCACTCGCTCCAGTGCCACCCCTTCCACCCTTGCCAGCACGGCGATTGCGTTCATGTCCAGCAGGAACATCCCCTCTGTGCCTTCAACAAACGCGTCTTCCGCCTTGCGTTGAGTCTCTGGAGAGGCTTGCGCAAAACCTGTCAACGGGCGCAGCAGCGCTGGAGCCAGGGCCCTTCGGGTCACCTGGTCGGGCCTGGAAATCGGGATATGGCGGATGCGAGGATTGCCCACGAGAAACCAGTCGGGCAAATCGCCCTCGCGTTCGACGATCCAGATGACCGTATTGAAGAAGGGGCGCCGGTCATTGCCGAACGGACGGCTGCGTGCTTGGTGCGAGAGCATCAATGCACGGGTGAACAGCTGGTTCTCTGCGGGCGTGAGATCCCCACCGCGTGCCAGCAATCGAGACGCGAAATCGATGACCAGAGCGTGAGGAGCCTCAGAATGATTGACCAATCGATCTAGAGCGGCTGCCAGCTGATCTGCCCCCGATGAAGCCTGGTTTTCGGCAGCGTTGAGATTGAGCCGGAGAAGTGTCGCCTCCCCTGAGTCCGGACTTTCCGAAGGTGTCGCTATCGTGGAAAAGCCTAGAAGCGGTTGGTAAAGAAGCACGTGCGCGTAACCTGCCTGACGCATCGCCGTGCTCAGTACCAAGTTCAGTGGCTGAGAGGTGACCACACCTGGAGCGACCTCCGCGACCTGCAGATCGCGCACGTTTCCCGACAGCACGACCTGGCTCTTGAGCGGCAAGAAGCGAATGAGATCTCGCAACCACCGCGGCGGCTCATGCTGCTGGTCCATAGGACTCCTCCGGTCTTGTAACTAATCTTTTTAGGCCCAAAAGTACCACATGGCTCCTCCCCAGCGAAAGAGAATTTCCCGTAGAGAAGATGGCCAATCGGTTCCCGAGGGCGCCCTGGCACTCGGCTAGCGATAGACGGTGAGCGCAAAGCCTTGGCAATTGAAGCTGGGGAATGCCTAGGCGGCGCTTAGACGCCCTTCCATGCCCACGTGCGCGAAGTCAAAAGCGAAAAGCTACTTCGAGCAACTCCAGAGCCCGCATTTCATTCGCGTCGTCCTTTTCGCGTGCCGGCTTTGTTGACCTTGGATGCGGGCTCCTTCTGTAGGGCCATTGGCTCTGGTGGCGAAAGCCGCTCGAGCAAGGCGTGCAGCGCCTGCGCCTCGGCCCGGGACTGCGTTGCCTCCTGTTGCGCCGCCGCCAGCCGCTCGCGTGCCACCTGCAGCTCCTCGGCCAGGCGGTGGTTGTTCGCGGTCAGTTCGCGCTGGGCGTTTTCAGCGACGTCGACCTCCATCTGCAGCCGCGTGACGGCATCGGCCTGCGCCAGCTCGCTCTCGCGGTGGCGCGCTTCGGCTTGGGACACCTGAGCGCGCAGCGCCTCAAGCTGCTTGTCGACCTTCAGGCGTGCCTGGCGCTCCTGGTCGATGTCCAGCAGGGCCCGTCGTTCTGCCGCATCAGCACGAGCATTGGCGATGTCGACGGCGCCCCGAGCCTTGGCCAGCTCGGCGCTGAAGTCCGCACGAGCTCGCTCGAGCTGAGCGCGGGTCTCTTCCAGGTGGCGCTGCAGTTCCTGCAATCTTGCGACCGAACCCGCATGGGCGCGTCGTTCGGCTTCCAGTTCGGTCTGCAACAGCTGGGTGGCTTCACGCGCAGCTGCCAACTCCAGGCGCAAGCTATCGGCGAGTGTCGACGCCTCCTGCGCGAAGCCCTGTGCCCGATCGCGCTCCTCGCGCGCCTGCTCGGCGGCCGCCTGATCCTCCAGACGCAGCGCAGCGAGCTCCTTGCGCGCGGCTGCCGTTGCCTGCTGCCACAACCCTGCGATGGCCTCGGCCGCGCTGGCCTTGATTTCCGGCGGCAGATCCGGGTGGTCGATTTCCACGCGCGCCTTGCTGCGCAAGTCATCCCAGAACTTCGCCAGCGCCTCCGCCGGCGCGCTCATCGAGCCCTTGCGCACGAACTGGTACAGCTTGCTGGCCGTCGGCGTGACGCCATAGCGGAAGAACAGCAACGCGCAGACCTCCCGATAGAGGTCTTTTGTTTCCAAAAACCGGCCTCTGAGGGCTTCGATGTCGCTCTGGATCTCGTTTTTGGTATTCATTGTCAAATATTACAACGTAATACGTTGGAATATTTGATATTTCGGCAAATCCATGGACATAACTCTTCTAATGTCCATAGAATGGAGGCGCCCGTCCCCTCGCCGCGTCACCCTCCATGTCTGCCCTCCTCACCCTCGATCGGCTGGTGCTTCCGAGCCATCTGAATGGGGTCCGCGGCCGCAATCGCGCCCCGTCCCAATCGCAGCTGAGCGCAGCCGATGACCGCTCGGCGGTGCTGGCCTGGCTGGCGCGCTACGCCGACACCCCCGCCACGCTCGCGAGCTACCGCAAGGAAGCCGAACGCCTCATGCTGTGGTGTGCCCTGCAGCGCAATGTCGCCCTCTCGGACCTCACGCACGAGGACCTGCTGCTCTATCAGCGCTTTCTGGCAGACCCACAGCCGTCCGAACGGTGGGTCATGGCGCCTGGACAGCGCCCGGGCCGCGATTCACCGCGCTGGCGCCCCTTTGCCGGCCCTCTGGGGCCTTCGAGCCTGCGCCAGGCCCTGTCCATCCTGAATGCCATGTTCTCCTGGCTCGTGGAGGCGGGCTACCTCGCCGGCAACCCCCTCGCGCTGAGCCGGCGCAAGCGCCGCCACGCGGCACCGCGCGTGAGCCGGTTCCTGCCTGAGGCGCACTGGGAGTTGGTGAAGGCTGCGATCGAAGCAATGCCCGCGAGCAGCGAGCGCGAGAAGCTGCAGGCTTCGCGCACCCGTTGGCTGTTTTCGCTGCTGTACATCGGCGGGCTGCGTGTCTCCGAGATCTGCGCTGCCGGCATGGGCGGGTTCTTCTGCCGGCGCGGCGTCGATGGCCGCGAGCGCTGGTGGCTCGAAATCACCGGCAAGGGCAGCAAGACCCGCTTGGTGCCGGCCACGGGCGAACTGATGGCCGAGTTGATGCGCTATCGGAGGGCCCAAGGGTTGAGCCCTCTTCCCCATGAGGGCGAGAGCACGCCCCTCGTGATGACGCTGATCGCGCCGCTCAAGCCGATGGCCCGGAGCGCCATCCACGAGCTGGTCAAGGCGGTGATGAAAGACGCGGCAGCGTCCCTGCGCAAACATGGACCCGACCACGAAACCTCGGCCGCGCAGCTCGAGCAGGCCTCGACGCATTGGATCCGGCATACCGCGGGAAGCCGCCTGAGCGAGAAGGTCGACCTGAAGGTGGTTCGCGACAACCTAGGCCACGCCAACATCAGCACGACCAGCATCTACCTGCACACGGAAGACGATGCACGACACGACGCGACGATGGCTGCACACCGCATCGGCTGGCGTTCCCCCTGATGCCCGGTTGACGGCTGCCAGCTGCGCCATTGCGCGCTGAGGCCTGTCACGCCGCCAGCGTCACGAGCGTTGCGACCGCAGCCATCAGCATCTTCAGGCGGCGCCCAATCACCCATTTGCCCATCACCTTGCGGCACGAGGCCGTCAGCAACACGCCGATACTGATCGGCACGGACGCCAAGGCATTAATGAGCGCCTCTCCGCACTCCCAGGAACGCAGGGACAAGCTTGTCGTCAACATTCTCAGTGTGAAGGATGTAAAGAAAATGGCCTGGATGGCCAGGATGGCCAGGATGGCCAGGATGGGAACCTTAGCTTCCGCGAGCACCGGCTTGGGGGCATGAAAGCAGGAGTCTGAGAGTACGGTGGCATTGAGCCCGTTGCTCGGTGCGGCGGTGGAAACGGAGAAAAGCCCTGTCCCGACGTTCTTTACGATCACGCGAGGGAGCCGCAAGTTGTCGAGCGCGGCTGTGTGAACTGGAGCTGTTGATTTGCGGTTTAGCTGGTCAAGATTGCGTCGGCACTAACAACCACGAGGTTGAAACGCCTGGCGCACGCATGCAGGCACGCCAAGCCCTGCTTGCCACCGGCATATCGGCGGTGAGCCCCTTTGCCTGGTTCCGGCGGCGCATCGGTCCGGTGGTGCGTACATCATCGTCACGGAACAACTGCCGTAGGAACTGCTCGACCGGATCCTGCCGCAGCGTCGAAATGCGACGAACACCCGCAATCTCGTGAACTTCTTCCGCGTCACACCGAACGACAGGCTCCTGTTCTGTGGCCGCGCTCGGCTCGCCGCCCCCGTCCCGAATCGGTCAAGAAAAGCGGAGAGATCCTGCGCCGCGACATGGTCGCCATATTTCCGAATCTCTCGAAAGTGCGCATCGATTACTGCTGGGGCGGCCTGGTCGACATGACCCGCGACCGATCGCCCCGAGGCCGGCGAGAGTGATTGCATCTACTACTCCATGGGCTACAGCGGGCATGGAACGCAGATATCCACCCACATGGGCACCGTAATGGCGGACATCATCGACGGTGCCCAGGACCGCAATCCCTGGAAGGACTTCGATTGGCCCCCGATCCCCGGGCATTTCGGCAAGCCGTGGTTCTTCCTGCAGTGGGTGCGTCTTACCAGTTGATGGATGTCCTGCGGTAGGCACCCGAGCCAGCCCTGCGAACGGAGGTCGCCACCGGCAACGACACAGAACGCATGAAGCACGCGGCACTTCACTATTTCCGTGCGCGCGGAGGGTGCTCAACCGCAGCACCTGCGGCGGCCGATGCATAGCATTCATGCATGGACATCGGCTGCTTCGCACGAGCATCCGACCGAGCTTTCCGCCATCACTTCCTGCAAGGAGAACCCTGTGACCTTCCGGCCCAAATACATCACGTTCGACTGCTACGGCACCCTGACCTATTTCCCGATGCACCAGATGGCATACGACATCTACGAAGGCCGGTTGCCTCCGGAGCAGATGCGCCTGTTCGTCAGCGACTTCGCCGACTATCGTTTCGACGAGGTGATGGGAGACTGGAAGCCATACCATGAGGTGCTGCAGTCGGCGCTGGAGCGCACCTGCAAGCGCCACGGCCTCGCCTATCGCGATGAGGACGCACGCAGGGTGTACGACACCGTCCCCACCTGGGGCCCGCATGCCGACGTTCCGCATGCACTCAGCCGCGTGGCCAGGAAGATCCCGCTGGTGATCCTGTCGAACGCGATGAACGAGCAGATCCACTCCAACGTGGAGAAGCTGAAGGCGCCTTTCCACAAGATCTACACCGCGCAGGACGCCGGTGCCTACAAGCCGCGGCTGGCCGCATTCGAGTACATGCTCGACCAGCTCGGCTGCGCGCCGGAGGACGTCCTGCATGTGTCCGCCAATCCGCGCTACGACATCTTTCCGGCCGACAACCTGGGCATCAGGAACAAGGTGTTCGTGAACCGCGGCCATGAACCGCGGCCCAACGAGGCGTACAGCTTCGCGGAGATCCGCGACATCAACGGCCTGCCCGCGCTCGTGGGTCTCTGAGCTCGGCGTTTCCTCTTGCCCGCCATCGCGGGCCTGTCATCGGCTCAAGGACGAGCCGGCCCGATTCCGCCTATTTCAACCAGGAACATTCCGTGAACGCCGAACCCATGGACGACAACGAGGCCCCGCGGAAGCGGCCGCTGCGAAGCGCGCGCTGGTTCCGCAAGGACGACCTGCCCGGCTTCGTGCACCGCTCTACGCTGGCCGCGGCCGGATGGAGCCGCGAGGACCTCATGACGCGACCGGTCATCGGCATCCTGAACACCTGGTCGGACATCAACCCCTGCAACCTCAATTTGCGCGCGCTGGCGGAAGACGTGCGCACGGGCATCCTGGAGGCGGGAGGCATCCCGCTCGAGATTCCGCTGATGTCTCTGAGCGAGAACATCATCAAGCCCAGCTCGTTCCCATTCCGCAACCTGCTGGCGATGGAGGTGGAGGAGACACTGCGCGCCCACCCCTTCGATGCCGTGGTGCTGCTCGGAGGCTGCGATAAGACGCAGCCGGCGCTGCTGATGGGCGCGGCGAGCGCCAGGGTCCCCTTCATCTTCCTCGCCAGCGGCCCGGCGACGCCGCGATCGGCGACGGGCGGCCAGCTCGCGAACGCCACCGGCGTCTGGCGCCTGGTCGACCAGTTGCGCGCCGGCCAGACGCAATGCGATTTCGCCGCGTTCGAGCGCAGCGTGATGGGTACCGTGGGTCACTGCGCCGAGATGGGCACCGCGTCGTCAATGTCGGCCATCTGCGAAGCGCTGGGCGTGGCCCTCCCCGGCAGCAGCATGGTGCCGGCGACGGACCGCCGCCGCAACCAGCTGGCTCGCGAGACCGGCCGCCGCAGCGTCAGGCTCGCCGCCGAAGGCGGCCCGCGCCCCGAGGAGATCCTCGATGTGCGCGCCTTCGACAACGCCATCACGCTGCTGTGCGCGGTGGGCGGCTCCACCAACTGCATCATCCATCTGCTGGCACTGGCCGGCCGCGTCGGCGTGCCGTTGACCCTCGAGCGCTTCGACGAGATCGGGCGCAGGGTTCCGCTGATCGCCAACGTGCAGCCCGCCGGCGAACACCTGACCGAGCGGCTGATGACGGCCGGCGGCGTTCCCGCGTTGCTCAAGACACTCGAGCCCCTGCTCCATCTAGACGCGCGCACGGTCGATGGGCGCACCATCGGCGAGATCATCGAGAGTGCCCAAGTGCTGGACCCGGAAGTCATCCGGCCGCTAGACAAGCCCGTGAAGCCCGGCGAAACATTGGTCGTGGTGAAGGGCAACCTCGCACCCGACGGCGCCGTGATGAAGGCCTGCGCCGCCGACTCGAAGCTGTTCCGCCACCGCGGCCGCGCGGTGGTGTTCGAGGACGTGCAGAGCGTTGCCGATCGCATCGACGATCCGACCTTGGGGATCGACGAGAACAGCGTGCTGATCCTGCGCAACGCCGGCCCGGTGGGCGCGGCCATGCCCGAGTGGGGCATGCTGCCGCTGCCCCGCCGGCTGCTCGAGCGTGGCGTGCGCGACATGCTGCGCATTTCCGACGCACGGATGAGCGGAACGGCCTACGGCGCGGCCGTGCTGCATGTCTCGCCCGAAGCCGCTGTCGGCGGCCCGCTTGCGCTGGTGCGGGACGGCGACATCATCGAGCTCGATGTCGCCGAACGCCGGCTGCAGTTGTGCGTGGACCCTGAAGAGCTGGAACGACGGCACCGGGCCTGGCAGCCGCCCGCGCGCGTGCATGCGCGCGGCTACCGCCGGCTCTACGACCAACACGTGGAGCAGGCGCATCGCGGCTGCGATTTCGACTTCCTGCGCGGCGCCGACGCCGAGACCCTGCCGGAAGGGCTGTTCGACGGCTGGGTGGGAGGCTGGTAGGCCATGAATGTTCTCTATCGATCGGATGCGCCGCGCGCCGCAGCCTGGGCGCGCTACTTCGCCGAGCACGCCCCCGACCTCAACTTCCGCGTCTGGCCCGACGCCGGCAACCTCGACGAGATCGAATACCTGATCGCCTGGCAGGCGCCGCGAGAGTTCCTCGCCGCCCTGCCCCGGCTCAAGGTGTTCTTCTCCTCCGGCGCCGGAGCCGACCATGTCGACTTTTCGGCCGTGCCGACTCACATTCCTATCGCGCGTATGGTGGAGCCCGGCATCATCAACGGCATGGTCGAGTACGTGAGCCTCGCCGTGCTGGCCCTGCATCGGGACTTTTTCGACTACGTGGCCGCGAAGGCATCGCGCAGCTGGAGCGCGCTGGAGGTGCCGCCCGCCTCGAGCCGCACCGTCGGCGTCATGGGCATGGGCGTGCTGGGACGCGCGGTGCTGGAGCGCCTGGCGGCCTATGGGTTCGGGCTGCGTGGCTGGAACCGCTCACTGCGCCCCATGCAGGGCGTGCAGAGTTTCGCCGGCGCCGAGCAGCTGCAGCCCTTCCTCGCGGGGTGTGACGTCCTCGTCTGCCTGTTGCCGCTCACGGGGGCCACCCGGGGCATCCTGAACCGCGAGCTCTTTGCCATGCTGCCCGCCGGCGCGGCGCTGATCAACGTAGGCCGCGGGCCGCACCTGGTGGATGCGGATCTGATCGAGGCACTGGATTCGGGCCATCTGTCGCGCGCGATTCTCGACGTGACCGATCCCGAGCCGCTGCCATCCGAACATCCCTTCTGGACGCATCCGCGTGTGTTTCTCACGCCGCACGTGGCGAGCATGACCCAGCCCGAGTCCGCCGCGCCCATCCTGCTGGAGAACCTGCGGCGGCACCAGCGCGGCGAACCGCTTCTGAACGTCATCGACCGGTCCAGCGGGTATTGAGATATCAGGAAGAAGATCGCGGGGCCGGGACAGCACGCTCCGGTCTCCCATGCAGCGCTTTGCGCCAGGCACCTCCGCTCAGCGGCGTAACCGGCGAAGAAGCCGTGGACACAAGCGTTCGAGACCGCCTTGACGGTCTCGAACCGGCATCGCATGAGCAGCACCAGGTCGTGGCGACCTGGATGCTCGCGATGCGTACCGCCCGCTTACAGCCCGACCAGAGCAGGCAGGCCGCCGATGTCGGGGATCTCGGCGAAGCTGTAGGCCTCGTTGGCCCTCGGCTCGTGGCCACGGTTGACGAAGACCTTGTTCTTGATGCCCAGGTCATGGGCCGGCATCAGGTCATAGCGGGGGCTGGACGACACGTGCAGGATGTCCAGCGGCGAGCAGCCGAGCTGATCGAGCATGTACTCGAAGGCTGCCAGGCGCGGCTTGTACGCACCGGCGTCCTGTGCGGTATAGACCTTGTGAAACGGCGCCTCGAGCTTGCTCACGTTCGAGTGGATCTGTTCGTTCATCGCGTTGGAGAGGATCACCAACGGAATCTCCTTGCCCACGCGGGTCAGCGCCTGCGGCACGTCGGCGTGCGGGCCCCATGTGGGCACGGCGTCGTAGAACTTGCGCCCGTCTTCCTCGCGGAAAGCGACGCCGTGGCGCTTGCATGTGCGCGCAACCGCCGACTTCAGCACCTGGTCATAGGGCTTCCAGTCGCCCATGACCTCATCGAGCCGGTACGCCGCGAAGTCCTTGATAAACAGGGGCAGGCGCTCAGCCGGCAGCTGACTTGCGTAGATCTCGGTGGCCACCTCTCGCATGCGGAAGTTGGTGAGGGTGCCGTAGCAATCGAAGCTGATGTACTTGGGTCGGAATATCACGGTGGGTCTCGCTGGTGGTTTGAAGAGAAAGGTACTTCTGGCGGTCTCGATCCCGTACGTCGGCTCGAGGCTCCCGGGTGTTCATGCAGTCGATGCGTGCGGCCTAGAAATCGGCGACCTTGCCCCATGCCGAGCCGCTGAACCGTGCTGGCCGGTACGGAATGGGGTCCACGATCGGTTCGCCGCCGCTGGCAAGATCCGCGATCAGGCGGCCTGCACCGGGCGCAATGCCGAAGCCGTGTCCGGAGAAGCCCGCGGCCAGGATGAAACCCGGCAGGCCCTGCACCTCGCCGATGCCAGGAACACCGTCCGGTGTGCTGTCGATATAGCCAGCCCACGCATGGGTGATCTTTGCATCTCGAAGCTGGGGTAGCAGTTCGATTGCGCGACGGTGAGTGTCCTTGATGCTCACGGGATCGGGCTTCGGATCGAGAATGCGCATCCGCTCCATGGGTGTCGGCGCGTCGAGTCGCCACCGCGCCAGCGTTTCATGGCCGCTCCGAATGGCTTCCAGGCCGCCCGGGCGAAGGTTGCGCCAGCGCTTGGCGAACATGGGCACGAACTGTGAAGCGAAGCGCAGGAACTGCCCCGTCGGATCCACGCGCGCACGGCCGCTGATGGCCAGCGCATAGCGTCCGTCATTGCGGCGCGTGGCGGACACGCCCGCGCTCACCACGGCATCCGGCAAGCGGTGTTCCACGGGGGACACACTCAGGATCGATTGACGAATCGAAGCCTGCGGAAAACTGATGCCCAGCTGGCGGCAAAACGAGGATGCCCAGGCGCCACCGGCCATCACGGCCGTCCGGGTCTTGATGACGCCGGCTTCCGTGATCACGCCGCTGACGCGTCCGCCTTCGGTCTCGATGCCGCGGGCCGCGCAGTTCTGGTGGACGCTGCCACCGAGCCTGATGAGCGCAGCGGCGACGGCGGGCGCGGCCTTGCCGGGATCGGCGGTGCCATCGCTGGGCGAGAAGACGCCTCCTTTCCAGGCGCGGCCGGTCGCCTGCCCGCGCTCGGAGGCCTCCCGGCCGCTCAGCATGTGGGTCGTCACGCCTGCGGTTTTCGCAAACTCGCGCCAGCTGGCCCAGCGTGAAATCTCGGCCTCGTCGTTGCTGAGATATAGCAAGCCGCAACGATGGAAGCCCGCGTCTTCACCGCTCTCAGCGGCAAATTGCTCCCACAGATCAAGGCTCTTGCTCGCCAACGGCAGTTCGCGGGCGTCGCGGTTCTGCTGGCGGCACCAGCCCCAATTGCGGCTCGATTGCTCGGCGCCGATGCTGCCCTTTTCCACAAGGGCGACCGAGATGCCGCGCTTGGCCAGGTAGTAGGCGGTGAAGACACCGATGATGCCGCCGCCAATCACGACGACGTCGGCCGAGGCCGGCAAGGTGGGCGAAGTCTGAATGTGGCGCAGCGGAGGCGACATGATGAATCCCGCCCGCTCGTTCAAGCCGAGACGGTTTGGCACACGTAGAACTTCGCCACGCGATCGCTGCTTTCCCATCCGATCGGTGCGCCCTGGGGCACGAAGAGCGTATCGCCCTTGCCTACAGACAGCACGCTGCCGTCAGGCGCTGCGAAGCGCACGCTGCCCGCCAGGAGGTGCATGAACTCGTTCATACGATGCGCGCGAACGATCCGGTCGTAGGGGGTCGAGTCCCAGGCGCCCGCAAGGTACTGCGCGGCGTCATCGGTGAAGACCTTGTCGCTGCGGCACTCGGGCGCGGGGCTCAGCAGCACTTCGGCTGACAGCGTGCCGGTGGGCATGAAGTTGGCGTCGGCGTGCAGCGCGAAGACACCGCGTCGGGTCGGTTTCTCGCAGGCTGCCGCGCAAAACACGAAGCGCGTTCGGGATCTGGCCTGCATGCGAACCGGCGTACCGCATCCGATGACGGCACCCGCCTGGGGACCGACCACCAGCGGGGCTTCGCCGGCTGCCGTCAGGGTCAACTCGCCCTCGACCACGACGAGGGTTTCGATGTGGGGGTAGCTTGCGACGTCGAGTTCACCGATGAAGCTCGCGCGGCCCGCGCTCATCTCGGCCGGTCCTTCCCACGCGATCTCGCGATGCCGCGCAAAGGGATCGTCCTTGCCGAACGGCGCCCTGCGGAAGGCGGTTGAAACGGGCACGCCATCGGCGCGATGCAGCACGAGGGCCACGGTCATGATTGCTCCTGCGCGTTGCGCGATGATTTCACCGAAAGCCTGTCAGTCGGCACTGGGTGCCGAGGCATCCTGGAAGCCAAGAATTGCTTTGGTTTCGAGGTCCTCCTCAAGACCTTCGACGCGGTGTTCGCGGCTATTGGCCGAGCGCTTGTAGCCGCCGAAGGGGGCTTGGGGGTTCCATGTCGGATAGTTGATTTGCACCTGCCCGGCGCGGACGCGCGCCGCGGTATGGTCCCACGGCGACATCTCCTGCCCGCCCAGCGCGATCTCCATGGCCGGCTCCTCGGTCGATGAGTCGACGACGGAACTGCGGGCTTGCGTTTCGGGCGCGACCCACTCGCCGCCACCAAAAATGCGATCCAGGCGGCCAGCGCGCCTGAGGCGCTCGATGATCGAGGAGTTCATGGAGTCGGCCTTTCGTGCCGCGACGTACGGGTTGCGAAAGCGTATGAGGCGAGCGCTCGATAGCCCGGTGGGATGCGTCATGATGGGCCTGAAGTCGGGTCTTCGGAAGACCCAAAGCTTAGTCGGCGCAAGCCTCGCGCTGATGCTTCAATGAGTGCTTTGCACAAAGCAGCCTGCCGTTGTGCGACTTGCTACGGCATATCCTGCCGTCGAGCAGGCGCCACAGGGGGTGCGGATAAAAACTTGGTTTATGCCGCAAGTCCGAGGCTGACCCGGTATTCGATGGGGCTGAGAGAGCCAAGAGAGATCTTTATCCGCTTCTCGTTGTACCAGCGGAGTACGAGTCGACCGCCTCGATGAATTGCTCAATGGTGGCGTTCTTCCAGTCGCGAGGATAGAACAGCTCGTTCTTCAATGCACCAAGCTTGGCCCCAGGTTCGTCATTGCATCGGCGGGCGGCCACTCGGCGATTTCCGCCGGCCTTGAACAACGAGGGTTGTTGCTTCGATTGATTGGCAGCTGGCGGCATGTCGCAGTGCTTCATGCCGGCAGACCGGTCGACTGCCTATGCCACAGAGGCGTCGGCCAGCGCGAACATGGTCCGCACGGGCTTCATGAAATGAGGCCGCACGCGAGCGCTCCAGCTCGTCTCGCGAACCGCCAACCACTCGGCAGAGGCAGTGGTCCCGTCCGAGACAAGGTCATAGCACGCAAGCGACTCCTGCTCGTCGTCGTTGTTCCAGAAGCGCTGAGCGCGTACGCAGCCAGGCACCGCTGCCAGCGCGGGCAGGTGTTCTTGGTCGTACCAGCACTGCAACTCTATGCCCCAGCCGGGTTCGGGCTTCATCTCGACGACGTAATGAAAGCGCACAGGCAAACCCGCACTGGCGCCGGCAATGTCGTGCATCAGCGTCAGGCGGGAGGCCGCGACGCGCGCTCCCGGCCAGGCTTTGCCCAATTCCTCGGCAAGCTCGTTCAGGCAGTGCCTCGACAGCGCCATCCGGTGGGACAACCCCAGGTAGACATACGAGAGCTGCAAGGCCTGCGAATGGACATGGCGAACAATGCGACCACCGATCTCCTCGGAGCAAGGCAAGGTTGCGAACCTCTCCCCGAACGAAGTGGGAGTCGAGAGCGATTCACGGCATCGCAGGAGGATGACGTCGGTTGGAATCCGGCCAGTTGCCGACATATGCGCCTCGGAGGAGAACACGCCGCTGCGAGGCTGCGGCTCAGTTTGAGAACCGGTACAGCGCTTGGGGGTTGTGCACGAGCAGTTGCTCCAGGTGCCTCGCATCCGGCGCGATGCAGCTTAACGCATCCACGAGCACGCCGTCGTCAGGAATGTGGGTGTGATTGGGATGCGGCCAGTCGGTGCCCCACACGCAGCGCTCGGGAAAGCGCTCGACCAGGACGCGGGCCAGCGCCTCGCCATGCACATAGCGCTCATGCGGCGCCGCGTGCGCATCAATGCGATCGATACCGCTGACTTTCACGTGGAAGCGCGGGTTCTCGAGCAGCTTCATCAGCGCCTGGAAATCGGGAGCATCCGCTCCGCGCGTGGCATCGACGCGCCCCATGTGGTCGATCACCACCGCAACCTGGCTGCGCTGCAGCGGCGCGGAGAGTTCGTGGACCAGCTCGCTCTCGAAGTGCACCTGCAGATGCATGCCGACCGCCGCCAGGCGCGGCGTCAGCGCGAGCACCGCATCAACGCCCGCGGTGGTCGCGATGTGCCGCATGAAGTTGAAGCGCACGCCGCGGAAGCCCGCTCGCGCCAGGCGCTCGAGCTCGGCATCGGGCACGCCGGTTTCGACCAGGGCGATCCCGAGATAGCGGCCCTGCCCCGCCGCGATGGCGTCCTCGACCACGCGGTTGTCCGTGCCATGGGTGATCGACTGCACGATCACGCAGCGCTCGATGCCCAGGGCACGATGCAGCGCGAAAAGCGTCTCCTTGGGCGCTTCCAGCGGGGTGGCCCGGCGGCCTGGCGCATACGGGAAGCGCGCGGTCGGCCCGAACACGTGCACATGGCTGTCGCACGCTCCGGTCGGCAGACGAAGGCTCGGCCGCGAGGGGTGCTCCAGATAGGTCCGCACGGGAACGCCGGCCTCGGTGGTTGCATCGGTCATGGCGGTGCCTAGTGCGAGATGTTCAGCGCCACGAGGAACCGCGACACCATGTTGTAGGCCGCCACGGTGGCGACCACTTCGACCACGGCCGAAGGCTCGAAGCGCGCGTTCAGGCGGTCCGTCAGCTCGGCGGGCACCTTGACATCGCGCGTCATGCGATCGGTCAGCTCCAGCAGCAGTAACTCGTCCTGCGTGAAGCCGCCTTCGAAGGCGTCTGCGGGATCGGCGGCACGCAGCGCATCGATCTTCTCCTGCGCGAATCCGGCCTTCAGCGCATGCGGCACATGCGCCTCGAACTCGAACGCCGCCTCGTTGAGCACGGCGACGCGCAGGATGATCATTTCGCGCAGGTCCGCCGGCACCGAGGTGCGGTTGCGCACGGCCGTCAGCATCGACTCCCACCCGCTGGCGATGCTCGGGCTGTTGAGCAGCACCTGGTAGAGCAGCGAGATACGGCCGCGCTCCGAGAGGATGCGGGCCTCGATCTCGGCGAGTTCGGGCACCGTGCCCGGCACCACCAATGGAACGCGTATATGGCTCGTGCTCATCATTCGGCCTTGATGTTGCGGGACTTGATCAATGCAGCCCACTTGGCCGTGTCGGCCTTCAGCAGCGCCGCCAGCTCCTGAGGCGTGGAGGTCTTGGGCTCGGCCCCCCCGCGCAGCAGCCGGGCGCTGACGTCGGGGCTGGCGATCGCGCTGCGCACGGCCTTGTTGAGCTCCTGCACCACCGCCGGCGGCGTCTTCGCCGAGACGAAGAGCGCATACCAGTTGTTCGTGTCCACGGCCTTGATGCCCTGCTCGTCGAAGGTCTTGACCTGCGGCAGCGACGGATGGCGCTTGCTCGCCGCGATGCCGATCGCCTTGAGCCGGCCGCCCTGCACGTGCGGCATGATCGCGGCAACGTCGGCGAACACACCCTTGACCTGCCCGCCCATCAGGTCGGTGAAGGCCGGCGCCATGCCCTTGTAGGGCACATGCAGGAAGCGCGCGCCGGTGGCTTCCTCGAGCTGAATCAACGCCAGGTGGGGAATGCTGCCGGAGCCCGAAGAGGCCATCGGCGTGGACTCCTTGCTGGCCTTGGCGGTCTTCACGAACTCCGCGGCATCCGCTGCCGGGTCCTTCGCGCCGACCACCAGCACTTCCACGTTGTTCGCCACGAGCGAGACCGGCGCAAAATCACGCTGGGTGTCGTAGGGCGACTTCTCAACCAGCGAAGGATTGATGGCGGCTGCGCCCACGCTGGTGATCCAGATCGTGCTGCCATCCGCTTCGGAGCGCAGGGTCTCCAATGCACCGAGCGCGCCGTTGGCGCCGGGCCTGTTGTCGACGATGACCGTGCGCTTGAGCTCACGCCCGAGCTGTTCGGCCAGCGTCCGCGCCACGAAGTCGACCGGCCCGCCAGGGCTGAACGAGGTCACGATGCGAACGGGCTTGCCGCCGGCCTGCGCGAATGCGGCCGATGCCAGCGAAAGCACTGCGGCCGCGGCCAGGATATGTCTTCTTTTCATCGCTTGTCTCCTTGCTTGCTTTGAGGTCCGGCCGATCAGTCGCAGCGTGCCGTCATGCCGCCGTCCACGACCAGTTCGGTGCCGGTCACGAAGCGGGCCTCGTCGCTCGCGAGGTAGAGCGCGGCGCTCGCCGTGTCGCGGCCGTCGCCCATGAAGCCCAGCGGGATGCGCTTGACGCGCGACGCCAGCAGCGCTTCGATGTCGCCGCCGGTGCGCTGCTTCGCCAGGCGCACTTCGACCATCGGGGTGTGCAGCTGTCCCGGCACCACGGTGTTGACGCGCACGCCGTCGGGTGCATGCTGGACCGCCACCACGCGCGACAGATGGATCACGCCGGCCTTGCTGGCCGCATAGGCCACCTGCGCGCTGCCGGTCCAGCGCAGGCCCGAGGTCGAGGCCACGTTGACGATGGCGCCACGCTTACGCTCGATCATGTGCGGCAACACGTGCTTGCAGGTGAGGAACACGCTCTTGAGGTTGACGTCGATCTGCGTGTCCCAGGCCTCCTCGCTGAGCTGCACCGGGCCGCCCGCGGCCGAGCCGCCCACGTTATTGATCAGGATGTCGGGCGCGCCGTAGGCCTCGATGCAGGCGTCGACCATCGCCTTCACGCTCGCGGAGCTGGTCACGTCGCAGATGCAGGTGGTAATGGATGCCGCGGCGCTGCCGGCGAGCGACAAGGTCTCGGCCAGGCGCTCGGCGTCGCGGTCGACAGCCAGCACCCTGGCGCCCTCTTCCGCGAGCCGCACGGCCATCGCGCGTCCGTTGCCCCAGCCCGCGCCCACGCACCCCGCGCCGGTCACGATCGCCACCTTCGATTCGAATCTCTTCATCGTCGCTCCTCGAGCCCGGGCTTCCCCGGGAAAACCTTGAGTCTGAGCCGATCACAAGCAAAGTTAAATCGAATGAGGCCTATATCAGATATGTCTTTGCGCTATGGATCTCAAACAGCTCGAGTACTTCGTCGTCGTGGTCGAGAAAGGCAGCTTCAGCCGCGCCGCGGCCGCCCTGAACCTCGCGCAGCCGAGCATCAGCCGGCAGGTCGCATTGCTCGAGCAGGAGCTCGGCCAGCGCCTGCTGGAGCGCACGGGCCGTGGCGTCACGCCCACACAGGCGGGCCATGCGCTGCAGGCCCACGCCCGCGTCATGCTCAACGCGGCCGCGCAGGCCCTGTTCGAGATCAAGGAGATGAGCGACGAGCCCGCTGGCAAGGTGGTGGTGGGGCTGCCGAACCGGGTGGCCAGCGGCCTGTGCGTGCCGCTCGTGCGGGAGTTTCGCGAACGGCTGCCCAATGCGATGCTGTCGGTGGTGGAAGGCCTGAGTCTTTCGCTTCGGGAGGGGATGCTCGCCGGCCGCATCGATGTCGGCGTCCTCTTCGACCCCCCGCCGACGCCGCTGCTGAGCTACGAGCCCCTGATGCGCGAGCGGCTGCTGCTCGTTACGCCCGAAGGTTATCGGCTGCCCGAGCGCGTCTCGCTGGCATCCCTTGCCGATTTCCCGCTGATCCTGCCTGCCGTGCCGAACCCCATCCGAAGCCTGGTCGACGCGGTGATGCTGCCGCGCAAGATCAACCTGAACATCGTGGCCGAAGTGGGGGCCGTGCACACGGCGCTGACGGTGGTAGAAGAGGGAATGGCCTGCTCCATCCTGCCCGAGAGCGCGCTCAATCTCAGTACGCGCCGCGCCAAGGTGCGGGCCGCTCCCATCGGCCCCCCGGCCATGTGGAACAGCCTGGTACTGGCGATGCCGACCGCGCGGCCCGCCAGCCGCCTCATCCAGGAGACCGCGAAGCTGCTGCGCGCACTGGACTTCCGCGCCTATCGGCCGGCGGCGCCGATGCCAGCCGGCGAAGAGTGAGTCTTAGAAGTCGATACGGATGCCCGCATCCTTGACGGCTTTGCCGATCTTGGCGAGGTCGTCCGCGATCAGTTGCCTGAACTGTGCGGGGCTGGACTTCACGGGTACGAATGACAGCTCGGCGAACTTGGCCTTCAACGAGGGCGCATCGACTGCCTTGGCAATCTCGCTGTTGAGCCGGTTCGTGATGTCCGCAGGAAGGTCCGCAGGGCCCCAGATGCCGTACCACGACAGCAGCTCGAAGCCGGGCATGCTGGCCTCCGACAGCGTCGGCACATCCGGCATGGACGGAACACGCACCTTGCTGGTCACCGCGAGCGGGCGCAGGCGGCCGCCCTGCACGAACGGAGCGACGCCGGGCATCGGCGAAATTGCGGCCGAGACGTGGCCTCCGATCACGTCGGTCAGCTGCGGCACGGCGCCCTTGTAGGCAACGATCTCCATCTGCAGGCCCAGTGCGCGGTTGACCATCTCTTCGCTCAGGTGGCTCGTGGTGCCGAGGCCTGAGGTCGCCCAGGTGTATTTGTTCGGATTGGCCTTGGCCAGCTGCACGAACTCGCCCATGGTCTTGGCGGGCACGTCGTTGTTGACTGCGACGATCAGCGGCACGTAGCCGATCTGCCCCACGGGCGTGAAGTCGCGCTGCGCGTCATAGGTCTTCTTCGCGACGACCAACGGAAGGTAGGCCTGGCTCGAGGCATTGAACAGCAGCGTGTAGCCGTCGGGCTTGGCTTTCTTGACGTGCATTGCGCCAACGAAGCCGGAGGCGCCCGGAGCGTTGTCGATCACGATGGGCTGCCCGAGCTGGCGCTGCAGCTGGTCGGCCACGAGGCGTCCGACGGTGTCGATCGAGCCGCCAGGCGTGTAGGGAATGACCATGCGTATCGGCTTGTTTGGATAGCCCTGCGCATGAGCGAAGGCGCCCATGAGCAGCGCCGCACCGGCGAACGCCAGCTTCAGGGTGGAAAGGCTGTGCTTCTTGACCATGTTGTCTCCTGGTGTGTTCATGCAAATCCATCCACCGCCACGCCTGTGGCGGCGGCCTGATCCGTGCGCCGGGACCGGCACCGCGCGCCGTTCCGTTGCGCTACGCGCCAGCGAGCGAGCCGTAGACGCGGCGCGCAAATGCCGAGATCGCATCGGCCATCGCGCGAGGCTGCTCCGGTGCCATCGCGTGACCCGCGTCGCGGATCACCTGCACTGTGACCCGGTCGCCCAGGTAAGGCTTCATGACGCCGGGAATCACCACCGCGTCGTGCTCGGCCTGCAGGTCGAGGATGGGCACGTGCCGGCCCGCGGAGAAGTAGTCGTCGACCGGCGTCACGCGCCGGGCATGGCTTTGGGCCTCGTGCGTCTCGATGCTCCAGCCGTCCAGCCAGACGCGCGGATCATGGCCGGGGGCGAAGAAGGCGCGCCGCAGGCAGTCGATGCGCTGCTCTTCCGAAAGGCTGGGGTCGCTGGCGCCGTCGATCGCGTCGCGCAGGCGGCTGTAGGGCTGTTCCTGCGATCCCGGCGGGAGCTTGCCCGCCGAGGCGGCCGCCATCACCACGCCGCACACAAGGTCCGGACGATCCGCGGCCAGCGTGCGCGCGGGCTGACTGCCCCACGCATGGCCCACCACCACGAGCGGGCCTGTGCGCTCGTGGTCCAGCACGGCGGCAACGTCGGCGGCGAAATCGTGCATGTCAAGCGACTGCATCGGCCCCTGGCTGCGGCCAATGCCGCGCGGCTCCGGGCGCAGCACGCGAAAGCCCTCGTGCGTCAGCATGGCCGCGACCTCGTCGTAGTCGCGCCCGGAACGCGCGAGCGACGGAAGGATGCAGATCGCGGGGCCCTCGCCTTCGTCAGCGTACTCGATGTGGATCAGCGTGCCCTCGCGCGCCGAGGGATAGGTGATCAGCTTGCGCGATACGGGGGCGTGCGGCGCAGCTTGTGCGGTTGAATCTTTTGTCTCCATGCCCGCAGTCTTTCAGGCAAGCCGGTCAAGGGTAAGCACATGGCTCCTATAGCAGATATGTTTTTCGGCTATTGGCCTCTGTGTTGGCGACGAAGCGGCAGCCGCAAGGCCATGGCGGCCGGCGGACGCTCAGGCCGCCAGCCCCTGAAGGCCTTCGGCCTTGTCCAGCGACCAGATGTTGCGCAGCAGGGCCTGCGCACGCTCGGCGCCGATCACGGGTGCCGCGAGCTCCAGGAATTTGTCATCGAGCTCTGCGTCCGACAGCGGCAACTCCGGGTCGCCCTTGCGGTCTGGCTGCAGCCAGACGTAGTGCTGGCCGTCGTTCGTCTCGATCTCGACGCGGGCCGAGCGCCGGCCCGGGAAGGCCGCATCGATCTCCGGGTCGACCACGGCCGTGATGCGCGCCATCATCGCGCGCGTATCGGCATCCGCCAGGCGCTCGGGCGTGTACGCCGCCAGGCGCACGCTGCCGTGCACCAGCGCGGTCGCCACTACGAAGCGCATGCTGAAGCGGGCCTCGTTCTCGGTGCGCGGGTCTTCGTAGCAGGCGATGTCCAGCGCCGGGCCGTAGGTGGCCACGTGGACGCGGCGGATGTCCGCAACCCGCAGGCCGTGCCGGCGCGCCAACTCCAGGGCCCCGTCGATGGCGGCGAAGGTGTGGCCGCAGCCGATGTGGTTTTTGAAGGTCAGCCGCTTGATGTGGAAGTCGCGCCCCAGCGTGTCGCCCACCGTCGACCAGTCTGGGCCGTCGCTCATGGCGCGGCCGAAGCCGGCCTCGCCGTCGAGAACGTCGAGCGAGCCGGTCACGCCCTGCGCGGCCAGCTGTGCGGCGAGCACGCCGCCTTCGGCGGCCCGGCCCGCGTGCAGGGGCTTGGACATCGAATCCATGCGGAAAGCCTGCTGCAGCCCCGCCGCGAAGGTCGCGGCCGTAGCGAGCGCATGGGCGAAGGGCACGCCGTGCAGCCCGAGGAGGCCGGCGGCGGAAGCGGCTGCGCCGAAGGTGCCCACGGTGCCGGTGTTGTGCCAGTGGCGATAGTGGGCCCGCCCCATCGCCACGCCGATCCGCGTGGAGACCTCGTAGCCGAGCACCACTCCGCGCAGGAAGTCCAGCCCGCTGGCGCCGCGGTCCTGTGCGATGGCCAGCGAAGCCGCTACGGTGGCCGCGCCCGGATGGTACATGGCGTCGCGGAAGCTGTCGTCCACCTCAGCCGCGTGGGCCGCGGTGCCGTTGAGCAGCGCGGCCGCGCGGGCAGGTGCGAGGCGGCCATCGGGCAGGCGCGCACGGCCGCGGCCGATGTCGTCTGCCAGCAGCGCGCGCAGCTGCGGCATGGGCGCGACATCGAGCCCGGGGAAAACCGCGGCATGCCAGTCGATCACGGCGCGCTTGGCGTGGTGAAGCACCTCCTCGTCGAGCCGGGCCTGGCGGAATTCGGTGGCGTAGCGGGCGAATGTTTCGGTCGCGTGCATGGGGGATGTCCGATCGATGATGAGAAAACAGCAGATGAGAGAAGCGGCGGTGCGTGCGTGGGCAGGCCCCGTGAAGCCGGGTTGCGGACTACTCGGCAATGATGCCGTTGGCCTTGATCAGCTGGCGCCACTTCGCTTCTTCGGCGCGCTGGATGCGCAATGCCTCGGCGGCGCCGTCAAGCGTGAGCACCAGGCCTTCGGCTTCGGCCCTGCGCTGGAAGCCCTCTGTGCGGCTGGCCTTGCGCACGGCGGCACCCAGCCTTTCGATGGCCGAGGCGGGCGTGCCGCCCGTGACGAACACGCCGTACAGCACGTCGGCCGAATAGCCCGGCGCACCCGACTCGGCGAAGGTGGGCACATCGGGGAACAGCGGCGAGCGCTTCGCGCCGGTCACGCCGAGCGCGCGGACCTTCTCGCTCTTGATGAAGGGCGCCACGCTTGGCAGCGTGCCAAACATGAGGTCGACCTGCCCCGCGAGCACATCGGTGATCGCTGGCGTCGCGCCGCGATACGGTACGTGCGTCATCGACAGGCCCGTGCTGCTCTTGAGCAGCTCGGCCGCCAGGTGCGTGGTGGTGCCGTTGCCGGCGGAGGCATAGCTCAGGCGCCCTGGCTCCGCGCGCAGCCGCTGCAGCAGGTCGCTGGCGGAGCGCAGCGGGCTCTCGGCGCGCACCACCGCCACGTTGGGCGCCACGCCCAGCAACAGCACCGGGACCAGTGCTGTCTCCGCTGCATAAGGCAGCTTGGGATACAGGCTCGGCACGATTGCGATGGCGCTCGTGGTCAAAAGCAGCGTGTGGCCGTCCGGCACGCTCTTGGCAACCACGTCGTTACCGATCACCGTTCCTGCGCCCGCCTTGTTGTCGACGATCACCGGCTGGCCGAGTTCGCGCGACAGGCTTTCGCCGAGCGCCCGCGCGAGCACGTCGGTGCCGCCACCCGCCGGAAAGGGCACCACCAGCCTGAGCGGCCTGTTCGGAAAGCCCTGCTGCGCGCGCGCGGCAGTACACAGGCCCAACGTCGTCAGGCCGGCAGTGACGGCCCATTGGCCCAGAAGTCTTCGTTGCATTGCGTGTCTCCTCATTCGACCAGCCCGCGAAGGCTGCCTCGTGGCTCAGGCGGCCTTCGCCGTTGCAGAGTCCAGGAACATGCGCAGCACGCGGTTGAAGCGCCCGGGCTGCTCGATGCAGGTCATGTGCGCCGCATCGGCGATCACCGCCAGCGTGGACTCGGGCAGGTGCCGGTGCATCTCCAGAGACGCCGCCAGCGGCGTCCCGACGTCGTGCTCGCCCACGATCACCAGTGCCGGACAGACGATCCGGTGTAGTTCGTTCGTGGTGTGCACGGCGGCTATGGCTGTGCAGCAGCCGGCCCATCCATCGACGCTGGTGGAGGCGATGACCCGGGCGACGCCTTCGACGACGCTGGGTTGCTTCTCCCTGAAGCCCGCCGTGAACCAGCGCCCGATGGCCGGCTGCACCAGCGGCTGCACGCCCTGCTCGCGCGCCACGCGGATGCGTTCGTCCCACACCGACTGCGGCGTGGCACCGTGCTCGCTGGTGGTGTCCGCCAGCACGAGTGCCTGAACGCGTTGCGGATACTTCAGCGCGAACGTTTGGCCGATCATTCCGCCCATGGAGAAGCCGATCCAGATGGCCTGCGCGATGCCCAGGTGATCCATCAAATCTGCCGTATCGTCGGCCAGCGTGTCCAGGGTGAAAGGTCCCTCGCCGACGCCGCTGCGGCCGTGTCCGCGCGTGTCATAGCGCAGGACGCGGTAGCGCTCGACCAGTGCCGGCATCTGCGCGTTCCACATCGAGATGTCGCAGCCCAGCGAGTGCGACATCACGAGCCAAGGGCCCTGCGTGCCGTCAATGGCGTAGTGGATGGCGCCACCCTCGGCGCGTTCGAGAAGGTTCATGGTGTCTCTCACAGCGGCGCCATGCCAGCGGCCTTGGCGATGCGCTTGTACTTGGCCACCTCGGCCTCGATCAGCCTGCCGAATTCGGAGGAAGTGCCGGCCGACACGTTCACACCCATCGCCTCGAGCTGCTTCTTCACCTGGGGCAGGCTCAGGATGCCGGTGATGTCCTTGTTGAGCTGCGCCACGACCGCAGCCGGCGTCCTGACGGAAGCCAGCAGGCCGTACCAGAAGCTCCATTCGTAGCCGGGGACCCCGGCCTCGGCCGCGGTGGGCACGTCGGGCATCTCAGCGATGCGCCGAGGGCTCGTCACGGCGAGCGCGCGCACCCTGCCCTCCTTCACCATGCCCATCGCCGAGACGTACGGCGCGATGTGGAACTGCACGCGTCCGGCGACGGTCTCGGTCATGGCTTCGCCCACGCTCTTGTACGGGATGTTCACGCCCTCGATGCCGGCCTGCTGGCACAGCAGCGCGGCCGCGAAGTGCGAGCTGCTGCCGACGCCGGCCGAGGAATAGCTCAGCGAGCCGGGGCGAGACCTGGCCTGCGCGAGCATTTCGGCGAGGTTCGCGGCTGGCAGGTTCTTCGGTACGACGACGAGCGCCGGCCCGTCGCCGATCATGGTGACGGGCGCGAAGTCGCGAAGCGTGTCGTAGCCTGGGTTGGCGAAGACGGCGGGGGCCGTGGCATGGGCCGGCGACACGCTCAGCAGCGTGCTGCCGTCGGCGGGTGACGCCAGCACGGCCTTGGCCGCCAGCGTGCCGCCCACACCGGTCTTGTTCTCGACTATGGCGGGCAGCTTCCAGCGCTCCGACATGGTGGCCGCGATCAGGCGCGCGGCCGCATCCGGCACGCCGCCCGCGCCGAAGCCGACGATGAAACGGTAGCTCGACAAGGCTGGCGCGGCCATCTCGCCCCCGGCGCCCTGGCCTTGGGCCCACGACGGAAGGGCCGCGCAGGCCGCACCGGCGGGCAGCCAGCGCAGCAGCGCACGGCGTGACGAAACGTGCTCAGCAAGCAGATGCATGAATGTCTCCTGTTGTTCGCTGCCTCTATTCGAGCTGGGCAGTCTGGGTTCGGATGCGGAACGCCGTCCGCCCCGGCCCGGCGAACGGCAAGGCGCCTGCCTTGCCGGTTGTGCAATCGAGGGCGCCGCTCAGGCCAGCACCACCACCCCATCGGCAGCGCGCACGCCCTGCCCCTGCGGCAGCACGAAGACGGGGTTGATCTCGGCCTCGACCAGGCGCTCGCCGAGCCGAGCGGCCATGCCCGAGAACGCGACGATCGCGTCGACCAGCGCCTCGACGTCGGCCTTCGGCCGGCCGCGGAAGCCGTCGAGCAGCGGCCAAGTCTTGAGATCCTGCGCCATCGACAGCGCCTCGGCATGGCTCAGCGGCTTCAGGCCCTGTGCATCCTGCACGAGCAGCCGCATGGTGGTGTCCTTGAAGAGCTCCGCCGTCACGCCGCCCATGCCCAGCAGGATGGCCGTGCCCAGTGCATCGCGGTGCATGCCCAGGATCAGCTCCGTGCCGCCCGCCACCATCTCCTGCACCAGGAAGCGCTGTACATCCGTGCCGGTGCGGCTCTTCACCTCGCTCGCCATGCGGCCGATACGCTCGCCAATGGTGTCGGCGCTCAAGCCGACGGCAACGCCGCCCACGTCGCTCTTGTGCGTGATCTGCGACGACAGGATCTTGAGCACCACGCGCCCGCCCAGCTCGCGCGCGGCGGCTTCGGCCTCGGCCGGCGAAGCGACCACGCGTTCCGCGGCGCAGGGCACGCCGAAGCGCGAGAACAGCTGCTTGGCTTGGGCCTCGTCGAGCGAGCCGGAGGGCAAGTCGCCGGCCTCGACCAGCGGCAGCGCCGCGTCGTCTTGTGCAGGCGCGACGAAGCGCTGCACGCGCAGCATGCCGGCCAGCGCGGCCGTGCAGCTCTCGGCGGCGGTGAAGGCCGGCACGCCGCGCCGCGTGAGCAGTGCGCCCACTTCGGGCGCATGCGGGCTCACATAGGCCATCACCGGCTTGTCGGAGTTCGGCAGGCATTCCTGGATGGCGCCGGCCAGCAGCTCGGGCATCGCCAAGCTCGAGGAGCCGACGATGATCACCAGCGCGTCGTAGCTCGGGCTCGCCAGCAGCGCGTTGATGGCGCCGCGCAGCAGGTCGGGGCGCAGGCCCGCGAGCGTCACGTCGATGGGGTTGCGGTCGAGCACGGCTTCGCTGCCGCTTTGCAGGGCGCGCAGCGCATTGGCGGTGGCCTCGTCGGGCGCGGGCGTACCGAAGCCCGCCACCCCCAGGTCGTCCGACACCAGCGTGCCGGCTCCGCCCGTGGAAGTGAGGATGGCGACGCGCTCGCCGCGCAGCTTGCGGCCAGTGGACAGCGCGACGGGAATGTCCAGCAGATCCGAGAAGCTCTGCGCCCGGATCACGCCGACCTGCCTGAACAGCGCGTCGTACATGCTGTCGGCGCCGGCCATGGCGCCGGTGTGGGACACAGCGGCCTTTGCGCCCGCCTCCGAGCGGCCGATCTTGAAGGCCACCACCGGCTTACCCATGCGCGCGGCCTTCAGGCAGGCGGCGCGGAACCTGGCGGGGTTGCGCACGGTCTCGACGTACAGCGCGATCACCTTGGTGGCCGGGTCTTCGGCGAGATGATCGATGAAATCGGCCAGTTCCAGGTCGACCTCGTTGCTCGTGGAAATCAGCTTCGACAGGCCGATGCCGCGCGCCGCGGCACGTGACAGCAGCGAGCCCAGGATGCCGCCGCTCTGCGATACCACGCCGATGCCGCCGGCCTGGAACTCGTCCATCTCCAGCGCGCCGGACGGCGACAGGACGATGTTGTCCGTGAGGTTGACGAGGCCGATGGTGTTCGGCCCCAGGATGCGCATCGCGCCGGCCGCCTCCACCAGCTGCTGCTGGCGCCGCGCGCCCTCCTCGCCGGTCTCGGTGTAGCCGCTGGCCAGCACGATGGCGGCGGCGCAGCCGCGCTGCGAGAGCTCCTTCACGGCCATGTGCGCACGCTCCGCGCCCAGCAGCACGACGGCGACGTCGGGCACTTCGGGCAGCGACGCGATGTCGGGGTAGCACGGCAGCTCGCCGATGCGCTCTACCTTCGGGTTCACCGGCATGATGCGCCCCGCGAAGCCGTGCTTCTGCAGATAGGCCACCGGCCGGCCCGTGGTCTTCTTGGGATCGGCCGAGGCGCCGATGACGGCGACGCTGCGCGGTGAAAGCAGCCTGGAGATCGCTTCGTTCATGGCGTCACTCCTTCGAAGCCGTCTTGGCCAGGAAGGCCTCCACCGAGGCGCGGTGCTCGCTGCTGGTGTAGCAGATGCCCTGCGCCTGGCTGCCCTGCGCGAACACGTCGTGCGAGGAAAGCTCGAAGCTCTGATTGAGGATGGTCTTCGTCAGCGCCAGTGCGGTGGAGGACGCAGAAGACAGCTCGCGCGCCCATGCCTGCGCGTCGGCCACAAGGGTCTCCGCGCTGGTCTTGCGATCGACGATGCCGAGCGCGAGGGCTTCGTCCACTTTGACCTGGCGGCCGGTGAAGATCAATTCCTTGGCCTTGGGCAGACCCACGCGGCGCGGCAGGAAGTACATGCCGCCGCCGTCGGGAATGATGCCGCGCAGCACATAGCTCCAGGTGAAGCTGGCCCACTCGCTGGCGATGACGAAGTCGCACGCCATCGCGGTGTCGGCGCCCAGCCCCGAGGCGGCGCCGTTGACGGCCGCGATCACCGGCTTGGGCATGGTGTGAAGCAGGGCCTGCACATGGTGCACGCGCTGCTGGCGGTGCCAGCCGTTGAAGCCCACCTCTCCCGCAGGCGCGTTCATGCGCTTCTGCATCCCGCTGATGTCGCCGCCCGCGCAGAAGCCCTTGCCCGCGCCAGTGAGCACCATCGCCCGGATGCCCTTGTCGGCGGTCACGCGCTCCAGCACGTCGATGAATTCGGTGCGCATGTCGTCGCTCATGGCGTTGCGCTTGTCCGGGCGGTTGAATGTGACGGTCGCGATGGCGTCCGTCACCTGATAGTCGATGAGGGTGTAGGTCATGTTCTTCTTCCTGGGGCGGGCCGGTGGCCGCCGTTCAATCGGCCTTGATGCCGTTTTCCTTGATGACGCGCGCCCAGCGTTCTTCCTCGGCTCGCACATAGGTGTCCAGCTCCGTCGGCGGGCCGGCATTGATGACGAGGCCTTCGTGCTCGATCTTTCGCACGAAGTCGGGCGCGCGCGCCGCCTTGCGGGCCGCGGCGTTGAGCCGCTCGATGACGGCCGCCGGCGTGCCGGCGGGCACGTACAGGCCATACCAGCTCTCCACCACATAGCCCGGCACGCTGGCGGCGATGGCTGGCACGCCCTTGAGCGCCGGCGAGGGCTCGGCCGTGGTCACGCCGAGCGCGCGCAGCTTGCCGCTGTCGACGAAGTTGGAGACCGCTGCGGCGGTGGCGAACATCATGTCGACCTGGCCGCCGAGCAGGTCGGTCAGCGCCGGACCGGCACCGCGGTAGGGAATGTGCGAGAGCTTGACCTTCGCGAGGTTGGCGAACATCTCGCCGGCCAGGTGGGCGGAGGTGCCTGCCCCCTGCGACGCGAAGGTCAGCTTGGCCGGATTGGCCTTGGCCGCGGCGACCAGGTCGGCCACCGACTTGTAGGGGCTGTCGGGTCGCACCACCAGCACGTTGGGGCCGCGCCCGATGAGGATGACCGGCGCGAAGGCCTTGTTGCTGCCGTACGGAAGCTTGGGCTGCAGCGCCGGATTGACGGCATGGGCGAACGAGGCGACCACCACGCTGTAGCCGTCCGGTGCGCTCTTGGCCACGTTGTCCGTGCCGATCAGCGTTCCGGCGCCTGGCTTGTTATCGACGATCACGGGCTGCCCGAGATCCTTGGACATTTCGACGCCCAAGGTGCGGGCGATGATGTCGGTGCCTCCGCCCGGAGCGAACGGCACGACGAAGCGGATGGGCTTGTCGGGGTAGGCGGCGAACGCCGCGCTGAAGGCCATGAAGCCGAGAAAGAAAAGGAAGAGCGCGCGCAACCCGCGCAAGCCATGAGCAGCCATGATCTGTTTGTCTCCAGAACCAAGTAGTGAATCCCCGGCAATCGCGAACGTTCTTGGCTACGTCGCATAGGGGTGCACTGACTTTAGGAGGAAGCGCTCGGCTTCGGGGGATGCAATTCCACTGCTTGGAATTTCCCTGCGATGATCACCCGACCTTTGGACACTCACCGTGGAGCGCCATGACCGATCCAGCCCGCTTCTTTCTCGACCACAAGCCGGGGCGCTCGCCCGCCAACCGCTCGCTGGAGCGCGGCATCGAGATCCTTCGTGCGTTCCGTCCCGGTTCGGAGTTGCTGGGCAACGGCGAACTGGCCGAGCGCACGGGCCTGTCGAAGGCCACGGTCAGCAGGCTCACGCAAACCCTGGTGGGCAGCGGGATGCTGCAACTGGACAAGGCCGAGCGCGCCTACCGGCTCGCACCGGCGGTCCTGAGCCTCTCGCATGCCATGCGCACCGCGTCGCGCGTCTTGCAGGCCGCGGCCCCGCGCATGCTCGAGCTGGCGCGGCGGCGACACATCAACGTAGGACTGGCGGCGCCCGACCGCGACGAGATGGTCTACCTCGAATCCATCCGCTACGCGAAACGCGCCGCGCTGCGCCACGTGGTCTCCGGCCAGCGCGTGCCGATGGAACTCACCTCGCTCGGACGCGCCTACCTTGCTGCGCTCGCGCCGCAGCGCCGGGCGCAGCTCATGCAGCTTCTTTCACGGCGCCGCATGCGCTGGAAGGCGATCGAGTCGGAGATCAAACAAGCCTGCATCGACGTGCGATCGAAGGGTTTCTGCGCTGCGGCGTGGCAGCCCGAGGTCGTCGCGCTGGCCACCCCGCTGGAGGTAGAGGGCACGATCTACGCGCTGAACGTCAGCCTCTCGACGCAGGAGTCGATCACCGCCATCGCGCAGGAACTCGGGCCTTCGTTGCTCGGCCTGGCACAGGCCGTGCGCCACGAGCTCACAGTGCGAGAGCCGAGGTCTGGTTGAACTGACGCCCGCGCGATCGCAGAGAGCCGCACAAAACCGAGGAAAAGGATAGCGAAGTCTATTGACAAACCGACGCTTCGGCCTATTCGGTACCGAGCTCGCCCCGGTTGTACTGCCCCTTCCGCAGATCAGATTGGTCAACAGGGTGTGTTTCTTGGCCGCATCACACCGTCCGATGTCGCCACTGCGGGTGTTCTGGTGACCATCTCGTTACTCCAACTTTGCGGTTTAGCCGGTCAAGATTGCATCGGCTTAAGATGCACGCCTATTTCTCAAAGACGAGTCGCGGCTGCATTTTCCGACCAATCTTTCGAATGTCGCGGCGCATGGCGGAACTCAGGCCGCGAACCACCGGCGAAACGATCATCCGACTGGGCCAATCGATCTTGTTGCGAGTCACAAGCCAGGATGCCGAATCCGTTGTACAACGATTGAGCATGAGCCCGGCAAGAGTTCGTCCGTTGCTAGTGCCTAGTGGCATCCCGTGACCCCAGCATCCATTTGCATAGCCTATTCGATCATCGGCAAGCAAACCCACATGTGGAATAAAGTCCCGCGTTGTCGAGATCGGCCCTCCCCAACTCTGCACTGTCCTGAGGTCTGACAGGGCGGGAAAAAAGGATGCCAGATGGCGAGGGCCCTCTGTGAGAAAGTCCTTGCTGATGTCTAGCGACATTTCGTTGCCCTGTGGGACTCTCGCGTAGTAGCCACCAACGTAAAGTAACCGGCCGTCGCGAGTCGGCGCAAAAGAATAGAACAGCTTCGACATGAGGTTGACGCCCGCTCTGCGTGGCCAGTTCAAGGCCCCCCATTGCGACTTCGACAAGGGTTCGGTCACATTGGCGTAGACGAAAACAGGCGATTGAGACCGAATCATTCCCAGATCTTCAAGCCCGGGAAGAAGGTGTGAATATGCGTTCGTTGCAACCACCAGCTTCTGGCATCGCAAGGTGCCTCTTCCGGTGCGCAGGGAGATGCAACTCGGCTCGCGCTCTATACACACCACCGGACTGTTCTCGTGAACCTGCACCCCGAACCTCTGTACGACGAACTTAAGCTCTCGCAGGTACTTCAGTGGATTGAACTGACCGCCGCGCCGATCAAAGACGGCTTTGCCAAAGTATGGGCTTTGAAAGGACCGCGCCACCTGCGCCTCCGAGATCGGTTCGAGGAACGAGTCCTGACCGATTCCTCGGCAAAACGCCAGATACTCGTCAAGCGTTTCACTCCCATCGGCTCTGAGCCCCATTTCGAAGTAACCCGTTTGCTCATAATCGCAAGCGATGTCGTGCTCGTTTATCAGATCTTCGATCGTCGAGATACCTTCGTGAATGTAGGTGTACGCCTCTCGTAACTTCGCCGCGCCATGGCGTCTCATTTGCGCCTTGAAGTCGCTCTCGCCGAACGCAACAATCAACTGCCCCGCATTTCGCCCGCTCGCACCAAATCCCACCACCTCGCTCTCGAGCAGGGCGACAGAGGCATGCTGGTCCAGCTTTTTCAGGTGATACGCAGTCGAGAGGCCGGTAACGCCACCACCCACTACGCAAACATCGACGTTAAGAACGCCCTCCAACGGTGCACTGGGTGCGTACGGTTCGGCAGAGTGAAACCAGTGGGATCGGCTTCGATGTAGCAAGTGCGTCCTCGGTGGAGTTGGTGTGGGTGGGTTTATCGGGGTTTGCAGGGGGACGCTACCCTACAGAGCCTTGGTCTGATCTTTATTCCGAACCATCGTGTCACAAGGTCCACGAACAAGCGTTCTCATCGGCGCGATGCCGCCCGACGAAGGGCGCGGCTTTCTGGAACTGCAGATTTGATGAAGGTGAAGAACTAGCTCAGGTTGAGGGCCCGAATCAGGGCGTCTGGCGACATGTGCCGGTCGCCTCCTCTTTCAGCGACGTGTATCAGTTCGCATATCGCTTTGTTCGTTTCCGCAGTTCCCCCGTACTGGGCCGCGAGGCGAACCACTGCGCCATTCAGATCGTCGACTTCCGTCAATCTTCCTGCTTCCAGGTCTTCCCACATCGACGACCTCGCTTGCGGATCCATGGCGGAGATCGCGGGAACGGCGGTCAGATACTGCTGATCTTCCAGGCAGAGCAGACCCGGAATTTTTTCGCATGGAAGTCCGCCGACCGCCGCAGGCTTGATCGAGGCAGCATCCAGCGCCATCAAGGCCTCCTCGACGAGTGCGGCCAACACGCGTCGATAGCCACGGGTAGATAGCTGCGCGCGGAGCGGCTCGCCCGACAAAGCGTTGATCGGATTATTGAGGTTGAGGAGGAGTTTTCCCCATTGCACCTCGACAAAGTCGGTCCTGAGAGTCAACGGAAGCCGCGCAGTTGAGAACAGCGAAAGCCAGGGATGCCATGCTTCGTGACTTTCCACCATCAATTCACCGAGTGTCGCGCGGTGCAAGCGACCGTCAGGAAGTTGCACGACATTGAAGGGAATCATTGCTCCCACAACGATTTGATTCGGAAGCGCGTCTCGAAGCTTCTGGACGTTGCCGACCCCGTTCTGGAAGCTTGCCACTATCGAGCCCGGCTTCGCGAGGCGTCCGATGTCCGGCAGCACACCATCCGTATCGGCGCTTTTCACTGCGACGATCAAGAGATCGCTCGGAGGGACTCCTGCGATGCTATCCGAGAATTGGACGGATTCGGCAGGAATCGAGGCGTCCCAGCCGTGGAGATCGGAGACATGCAATCCATGCTTCTTGATCCGCTGCCCCATGGCGCTGCGACCGATGAAGCGAACATCGGCGCCGGCGTTAAGTAATGCTCCGCCGACAAAGGCGCCGATCGAGCCCGCGCCAAGAATGGTGATAGTCGATGCCAAGGCGCCCTCCTTCAGGCAGAGTAGCCTGGATCGAGTCGATCGAGCTTGCGCAAAAGCGACGGCCAAACGAACTCCCCTGCCATCCCTGCGGTTTGCACCTTCATTGCGTGAGCCACTCCCGTGATGATCTTGGGGTCTACTTGTACGAGCTCACTACCTCCCGATTGAGCCGCAATCTGGATTTGACAGGTAGTCTCGAACGTATACATCGCGAGGAAGGCATCGGCAATGGTCCTTCCACAGGTCAAAAGACCATGGTTACGCAATAGAAGAAAGTTTGCGCTCCCCAGGTCCGCCTGCAGACGCGACTTCTCATCGTCGTGAATCGCGACTCCTTCATAGTCATGGTAAGCAAGCGATGAGAGTACGAAAGTCGCCTGCTGGCTGATAGGCAAGATGCCGTTCTTCTGAGCGCTGACGGCAATGCCCGAGCGCGTATGCGTGTGAAGAACGCACTGAATGTCCTCGCGCACGGCATGCACCGCGCTGTGAATCACGAAGCCGGCTGGATTCACCGGATACGGCGAATCGATAATCTTCTTGCAGTTCTGGTCCACCTTGATCAAGTTCGATGCTGTGACCTCGTCGAACATTAACCCGTAGGGGTTGATCAAGAAATGATGTTCCGGTCCTGGGATACGTGCGCTGATATGGGTGAAGACCAGATCGCTCCAGCCATGAAGGGCGACCAAGCGATAGCAAGCCGCGAGATTGACTCGAAGTTGCCACTCCTCATCGGAAACGAGACGTTGCACTTCAGATTGCACGGATTTGTTCATGAACCTTTCCTTTTTATTAGGCACTGATATTTGATTGGAGCGATATGCAATCCCGCCGGAGTCACACAGCGGAGGTCTCTGGATTCAGAACTCTGGTCAGGTGAACAGGTGCGGCCGCTGACGCAGCCTTCGACTGGCAGGAGGCCGGCAATTCCGAGTCCAAGAGGCTTCACGCGTCTGCGGACGCCTTCCGAAGCAGCGCACGAATAGCCTCAAGAGACTCGGGTTCGTCGAGGAGCGGCGGGTGCCCACGGCCCTTCACCGTTGTGAGCACCGTGTCCGAGTGGCGTTCGAGCATGCGCTCGACAGTGTCGACCGTAAGAAAGTCGGAATGCTCACCACGTAACAGCGCGATGGGCACCCCGCGCGTAGCGAGATATGCGTCCCACGCATCTGGGCTCTCACGTCCCATCCGAGCAGCGTCTGCCAGAACGAGCAGATCGAAGTCGCGGGCATACCGTCCAGGGGTCATCTCGCGATAGGCTCGAAGCATCAGCTTTACCCATTGATCTTCTTTTAGATCGGGGTACTGGGCGCCGAAGTGATCCTTCACCCGCGCTAATGCGACATCGAAGCTGTAGTCTGCATCTTCGGCGTGCCCGGCGGATCTTTTCACGGACGCCGAGCCGATCTCGGCCCCGATGTCATTGAGAACGATCCCACGCACACGCGCAGGAGCCTCTCCCGCCATGTTCAAACCTATGAGTCCTCCTAATGCGATGCCCAGAACCGCGACACGGTGGACGGCGACATGGTCAAGGAGGCTCCAGACGTCTTGCACGAGAAGATCAAAGTGATACTCCTTGACATCCGTGTACCGAGCAGAGAAGCCTCTGCCCCGCAAGTCCGGAGCAATCACTCGAACGCCCGATTCAGCAAGAACTCGCCCCAATTCCTCGAAATCGCGCGAGTTGCGCATGAAACCGTGCAGGCATAAGAGCGGGACACCCCCCCCTGTGCTGGTCTGAGGCACGAAGTCTCTGTAGAAGATGCTCGCTCCAGAGCGCGAAACAAACCGATTCTCGGTAATTCGGATCTCATTCTTGGCCATCAGGGAACTCCTGTGAGTGAAAAGTTGGCGCGACTGGCGCGACCATCGAGGTGAGCCTCGAGCGGTGTCACTGTATCATTAATCCGATGTTAGTCAACTTTGAGGTAGACTCGTGTTGCGCGCATATGCGCTCCACATTCACAAACCAAGCGAAGACATGAGTGACACGAACATCGTCATTGGCGCCGGCATCACGGGCCTGACCGCAGCCATCACCCTTCAGAACGCAGGCAAAAAGGTGGTCGTTGTCGAGGCATCAGAGCGGCCGGGCGGCAGGCTGGTGAGAATTGAACGAAACGGCGACGCAGCTGAGGCAGGCGGCCAGGGAATTCACTCAAACTACCGCGATATGCTCGGACTCATCCGAGCCGAAGGCCTTGGCGGTGATCTCATGCCGCAGTTAAATCATCAAGCCGGCCACCTGAGTCGGCAAGGAGCTCTTTGCTATCCCAAGGGGAACTTAGGCTTGGCCAAATTGATGGGCCCACGAGGTACGCGAGACTTGGCTTGGTTCGTCACGCGATATCTTATGCTGTCGAAAAAATTCGACTTATTTGAGTCGTCTGTCGATATTCCAGCTTACGACAATGCGACCGCCGCTGAAGCGTTCAGTTGGGCCGGAGAAGGGTTTCGAGACTATGTTTTGCGCCCCGCGGCACATGCCATGTCGAACACGACGCCAGAATTCACAAATTTTTACTTTTTGTTGAATTTGATGAAGCTGGTAGCTACCACAAAGGTAATGACGCTACGCCGGGGAAATGCATCCATTGCAGAACATCTGGCAAAAAAACTGGATGTTCGATATGGCGTTGGAGCCAAGAAAATCTTGACGAAAAAAGGCGACACTGAAGCGGTGCTTCTCGAAGATGGGAAAACACTCAAAGCAAGCCACGTAATCTTGACTGCTCCAATGGATCGCGCAGCAGAAATCATTCCGGATGATCTAATTGCTGAGCGGGAATTTTTTTCTAAATTCCCGAACTCTCCTTTTGTTTTGGTTTACTTCTTTCTTGATCGCCCCCTCCCAACTGAAGCGTTTGTATACGTCGGACATGCCTTTCGCGACGTTGCCTTCAACATGGCGATCAACCACACAGTGAAGACTCCCCACTTGGTAAAGAGCGGCAAGGCGATCATCTCTGCATGGTCCAGTTTCCCCAGATCCGCTGAACTCATCCGAAAGCCCGACAGCGAAGTCATCAAACAGGCACTGAACGAAATCGAAGTCTTCTTTCCAGGTATCACTGGATGGGTAGAGGAGGCACGCGTCCAGCGGCACAACTGGGGAATCGCGCGCCTCTCCCCTGGCCAACACGGTAAAATCCTTAAATTCAAGAAAAATGTCGAAGCGCTAAGCGGGATTTCGTTCGCAGGAAACGATTACGACGGTGTTCATATGGAATCCGGCGTGCGAGGGGGCTTACGTGCAGCACAACGTGCTCTGAAGCATAAATAATTCCCCCGCTATAGCGTGTCGATGCCCCGCCATCTATTCGAGTCATGCGAAAATAGGGCCCTAGTGAAATGAGCGACGAAATTCCGGACACGAGCCCGGCGCCATCTGTGCGACCGAAAGCCTCCCACCGCAAAGGACGTACGGCCGAGACCACTCGAACGCCTCGCATTCCGACGCAGGAACGGAGCAAGGCACGCTATCAGGCAATCATCAAGGCTGCCGAGGAACTGTTAGAAAGATCCAATATTGAGGATCTCAGTCTTTACGATATTGCAAAACAATCCGGCATTGCACCGGCTTCCGTGCATTATCTCTTTAGCACAATTACAGCGGTCCACCTCGAATTGCATCGACTACATAATGACAAGCTCACCGAGCGTGTGATCTCGAGCACGGCGCCTCTGATTGCTCAAAAAAATCCCAGCTGGCAAGACTGGATAAAAACGGGCATGAAAGAAGCACGTGACGCGTTAAACAGCAGTCGCCCCATGTCGGAGGTAATGCTCGGTCCGATCATGCATAGGCAAACCCGTTTGACGAATCTTGAGACCAATTTTTCGCTTGGCCGAAAGGCCGTCGAACATTTGCATGCTGTTTTTATAATCCCCGACATTCCGCATCTTGATCGCTATTACGGCTATTCCGCCGAGTTCAGCGACGCGTTGTGGGCCGGAGCCTACTCAGCGCATGGCCGAATAGACGACGAGACATTCGCCGAGTCGGTCAGGGCGACAGTTGCGTACCTCCGCTGCTTCCTCCCAGAGACCTTGCATCTCCGAACAGCGAAACCGTAGCTTCAGTTTGAAGACTTCGGGCCCCAAAACTCGATGTAAACCGAATACATAAGGCCGAGCCCCCAGGGTAACCGAAGTCTCTCGTCAGCGCTGCTTTGGGGACTGCATCTACTTCACGTCTCCCACGACGCCACGCTTCGAAAGCAAGATCCACCGCCGCTCATCGGTGGCCAAAGCCGCAGTCAGCGAGTCGCCTGACGGGCGGACAGCAACCGAGAAGGTCCGTCCACCGTCCCGACTATGAGCTTGCAAGCCATCGAGCCCGATGACCAGGACGTCATCTCCATTGACCGATATGGCAGTTACCGAGCTTTTGCTTTGAAGGTCGATCAACTGCCATTGTTGAGTGGTTTCATTGCGGCGCATCAAAGTGCCGCGCTGGCCTCCCACGAGCAATGTGCCGTCAGGAAGCGCAGCGCCTGCCCAGAGCGACCCTTTGTAGCCCGTATCAAGATAAGTCCATGTATGCCCCTGGTCCGCCGATCGCAGAACCTGGCCCCGCTCTGCCGTTGCATAGATGGTTCCCTGCTTATCCGCGAACAGACCCAGTAGATTTAGATCCGCTTTCTTGCCTCCCGGAGGCGGCGCCATGTTCTGGGGCGCCCACGTCTTGCCCCCGTCGTCCGTCGTCAGCACGAGAGACCACAAGCCGACAGCAACGCCATGCGTGGAATCAAAGAAGTGGACGGCAAAGAGGGGCCGATCTTCGTCGGTCGAGAGCCTCTGGATCTTCCAATTCTCACCGCCATCGGCCGTGGAAAGCACAACGCCCCAATGCCCCACAGCCCAACCATGAGCCGCGTCTGAAAAGCTCACGCTTGTGAGCGTCGAACTGACCGGGACCTCATGCGCCTGGCGAAAGGTTGATCCCTGATCATCGGACAGGAGCACAACGCCGTTTGCCCCGACGGATACAGCGCGCTTTCCACTCCAGGCAGCCCCAAGCATCATCGCCTGGGTCGCGATTGGCGTCCGTATCGCCGACGTGGGGCGGAGTGCGGGAGCCTCGGTCGCTTGTACTACCACAACGCCGATGGCAAGACCGACCGCTGCAGCGGCGCGAAAAATACATTTCATATCTGACTCTTTGCTCAATGTGCCAGTGCTCCAACCGTACGCACCGGCCTGCGTCGGGGGAAAATCCGTTCCAGCCAGACCGCAAACGCCGGCAGCACCGTGATCGCCATCACCATGTTGACGATGAACATGAAAGCCAGCAGCTTGCCCATGTCGGCCTGGAACTTCAGAGAAGAGAACGACCACGTCACGACACCAGCAGCCAAGGTGATCGCGGTGAAGATCGTGGCAGTACCAACCTCCAGAATTGCGTGCTCGAACGCTTCGACGATTCCGAGTCCTTTCGCAAGATGCAACTGCAGGCGGTTGTAGATATAGAACGCGTAATCCACGCCTATACCGACGGCCAGCACCATCACGGGGAGGGTCGCGACGGTCAGTCCGATATCGAGCTCCTTCATGAACCAGTAGCCGATAAAGGTGCCGATCGTCAGAGGAAGGCAGCACGCGAGTACCGCACGAAGATCCCGATAGGCAGCGAACACGAGCAACACGATCGTCGCGTAGACATACAGCATCATCGGCAGTTCGCTGTGCTCGATCTCGTCATTGATCGCCGCCAACACCCCTGCATTGCCGGACGCGAGACGGATCTTTACGCCATCCATCGGGTATCTCGCGCGGAAATCCTTTACCGCTGCGATGACTCCATTGATAGTGGTCGCCTTGTGGTCGGCCAAATAGATGTGAGCCGCGGTCATGCTGCAGTCCTTGCGCATGGTTCCGGGAATCCGGCTTATCTCTACAGCGAGCGCAGAGTAGTTCCCGGAATCGATCGGCACCACGGACATCTTCGGATTCCCTTCGTTGTAGCCCTCGTTGTATTGCCGCAGAAGGGAAGAAAACGATACGACCGAAAGGACGCCCGGGACCGGCTGCATCCACCAGGCAAACCGTTCCTGGTAAGACCCGATGGCGACGTTGTCGCAGGAATCCGGCGGCGCTTCGAAAGCGACGCTGAGCCAGTCCAACCCGACGTCGTAGCTCGCGCCGATCGATTGCGCATCACGATTGAAGCGCGCGTCCGGCCGCAGTTCCGGAGCGCCGGCTTGCAGCGTTCCTATGACGCGGTCCCTGCTCTCCCAGGCTGAAGCCACCAAAACGACCGAGGCCGAGAGCAGAACCACCAAGGCAACCCGAGGCTCGGCCACGCGGGTGACAAACCGAAGCCAGCGGGCCCGCTCCGCGCCCTTGCGTTCGGCTCCAGCGGCATACGCCTGGTCTACCTGAATCAGGGAAGCGGCGATGGGCAGCATCACCAAGTTCGTGACGATCTTGTAGGCGACGCCAAGCGATGCCGTCACCGCGAGTTCGCGCACCATCGGAATGGGGACCAGAAGCAGCGTGATGAACGATACGAATGCCGTCACCAGGGCGAGCGTCCCTGGTACGAGCAAGCCTCGAAAGCTTGACCTCGCCGCCTGTTCGGTCGTCTTGCCTTGCGATATTTCGCGAACGATGAAGTTGATCTGCTGAACACCGTGTGATACGCCGATCGCGAATACGAGGAACGGCACCAGGACTCCGAGTGGGTCAAGGCCATAGCCCAGAAGATGCAGCGTCGCAAACTGCCAGACCAGAGACGTCAGTGAACATGCGATCGGCAGCAGCGTGAGCTTGATCGAGCGGCAGTACCAGTACACCGCTGCCGCGGTCAGAAGGAGAGCTAACCCGCAAAACTCGAGGACAGATGATGCCCCCTCTGCGATGTCACCGATCTGCTTGGCGAAGCCGATGATCTGGATCTCGTAGTTCCGATCTTCGAACTTGGAGCGAAGCTCGGATTCGAGCAGGCGGCCGAAAGAGACATAGTCGATCCGCTGGCCTTGGGCATCGAACTCGTTGAGGTCGGCGGTGATCATCGCGCTGGTCTGGTCGCGCGACACAAGGCTGCCGATGTAGCCGCCCTGGGCCGTCGACCGTTTGATCGCCTCGACGGCACCGGCATCAAGCCGGTCCGGCGTGACGGTCCCCGGAATGATGGGATCGGCGCGAAACCCGTCCTCGGTGATCTCGTTGACGAACGAATTCGGCGTCCACAGCGATTGCACGCTGCTTCGAGAGATGTACGGCAAGAACGTGAGAGCCTGAGTGACGTCGCTGAGCTTCTTCAGCCCTTCGGGCGACCAGATGGATCCCGCTCTTGCTTTGACCACGACGGTCAGGCGGTTCGCTCCCAGGAAGTCGTTGCGGTAGGTATTGAAGGTTTGGACATATTCATGTCCCACCGGTAACTGCTTCTCAAAGCCTGCATCCATCCTCAACTTGAGGGCGAAGAAGCCCATGATCACTGTAAAGACGGCCAGCCCGATCAGGACGGCGCGGCGGTGAGCGAACAGTATGGCTTCGATCCTTGCAAGGAACCGCTGCGACGCGGTGGCTCCACCGGGAGCCATTGCACTTGTCTCTTTCACGTCGGGCCTAGAAGTTGCGGGAAACAACGATGCCGAAGAAATCACGATCGCGTACGGGGTTGTCGAGCAACGTGCGTCCACCCATGAAGCGCGTGTAGTTGGCGCTGACCTGCCAGGTCGCGGGATTCTGAATGAAGTTCACGTAGTAATTCACCGCTGTGACACCCTTCATGAACTGGGAAGAAATCCCGGGGGTTCGACCGAACAGGCCTCTTCGAATGTAGATACCCGGATTGACCTGCCAGCCCTTGATCAGGGAGCCGTCGTACACCCAGTTGAAATCCACGTTGATCCCGCCCGAGTACTTGGTACCTACGGACGAGCCGGGGGTGACCAGAGCACCGGTTTGAACCACATCGTTCAGTTCATTGCCCCACAGCAGCCCTCCCGAAGCAATCGGAGAGCCTGCGTAACTGGACTTGAGATTTGGATAGCCAATGACAACCGTCTCGGTCGTCAGCGTCGCGGTATCCGCTTTGAGAAGGCTGAGAATCGGACCGGCGTTGCCAGGCTGAAGTGCGAGAAGCGATGTCAGATGCCACTGATAGCGCTCGGTATCCGCCCAGCATTTGCCCCCTTGGGCCACGCACCCGCTTGCGGGATTCAGAGGCACCGCGTCTTTCGGCCGGTACGACAGCTCGGTGCCGATGGCCCAGTCCCCCACCGGAAAGTTCGCACTCAGGCCGAACATGCGGCGATTCTCCGGGTAGCGATAGATGGTCGCGCCTTCAGGACTCAGAGACGTCTGGGGCAGCTTGTCGTGATAGTTCATCACATAGGCGCCGAGATTCAGGTCGGTCCCTTTTGGCTGGTAGCGCAGCGCGAGTCCCCATTGACCGGAATCTTTTGCCCGGGTAGTCGTCACGCCGTAGGCGTTGCTTCCGACGCCGACGACGGAGGTCGAGAAGTAGCTGCCCACAGGCGGCAAGTAGCTCTTGTTCCAGCCCACCTGCACATAGCCCTCCACGTTCACCCCCCCGCCCAGGCCAGCAGCGACGCTCACCATGGGGGCTGGCAGCACGAACTCTTTGACCTGCGCCCCTGGCTGAGCGGCCCGGTTGACGTCGATTGCGTTCGTGGCGTTGATGCCGCCGATCTCGTAGAGGCTCTCGCCCCAACTGATGACCTGGTTGCCTGCACGAACCCGGACCTGCTGCCCCGCCACGTCGAAGGTCTTGCTGACCCAGAGGTCAAGGAGGCGCGCCTTGAACCGCAGGTCTCTGCGCGCATCTGCGGAGAGACCACCCTGGATGTTGGGCGGCACAGCAGACACAAAGTCCTGACCGCTCACCGCGCCCGTCGTGTGGGTCGCGGAGAAGTCTCGAGCCCATGCAGCACGCGCCATAAAAGATAGGCCCTCCGAAGGCATCTTGAGCAGAAGCTCATGGGTGCCCTTGAGGTACGTTGTGAACGGCCTGCCCTCCTTGTAATTGATGTTCCCCTGGTCACTGAGGCCGCTGAATTGCCCCATGATGCCTCCGCCCGTGCGCGCGAAGGTCGTACTGTCGTACGTAGGAGAGACCAGAGAGTTGCTCGGGGATTCGGTTCGAATGCCGGTTCCGATCGAAACGGTTGAATCGAAGCTGCCCTGGATCGACCCGTCGGCGTTTTTGAAGGTTGCCGCCTGCGCGGCACCTGTTGCCAAGGCAATCGCCGCCAACTGATAGCGAACGACTCGCGTCGAGCGGCTCGAGGAGCGAAGGATGATGTTGTTCATTGCTTTTACTCCGCTCGAATCAACGCTCACTCCGCGCGCGCAGACTCTCGGCAGAGTAATAGTCAGGCTTCATCCGGGCGTTGCCCGTGCCGTCGACGACCCATTTCATGTCGGTGCCGTTGGCGAGGGCGGCGCCGTCAATGAGGTAGCGGCCTTCCGCCAAGTTGTGCTGGACGAAAGCGACCGAGTCGCAAGACCCGGTTTCGTAGACAGGAATGACAAACCCTTCTCGAACCTTCCAGGCTTTGCCTTGCGCGTCATAGTCGACTGCGCCCACGAAGGTCCAGCTGTCCTCGTCGATGTAGAACTCCCGCTTCGGCGCGGAGTGGCGCAATCCTGGTTTGACGGTGGCCTCCACAACCCAGACGCGGTGCATCTCGTACCGACGATGCGTGGGGGAGATGAAGTCCGGCTTCAACACGTCATCGGCCTTGGCCTTGAAGTCGTATGGACCGAAGGCGTTGTAAGGAATCACCATCTCCTTCTTTCCAACAAGCTTCCAGTCGAATCGGTCTAGTGCGCCGTTGAACACATAGCCTTCATCGATGTTGTACTGGTTCTCGTAGCCGATCTGAGGCGCATCGTAGGCATAGGCCGGCATCCGGCGCGTGCGCCGCTGGCCAGGAAAATAGTAGAACGCTTCCGAAGCTTTATTGGCCGGCAGTACGAAGACCGCGCCTTGTCCCGCCAGTGCCGTCGGCGATTGATAACTCATCGTGTAGTACGACTCGATCTGATCGGCCTTTGCGAAGGTCGTACTGCTCTTTTCCGCCCACGGCAAGTAGGTGAAGCTGTCAGCAGTTACCTTGATCCATTCGCTGCTGCCCTTGCGCGGAGACACATACACGATCTGGTTCACCATTTCGATGCCCACGCCGCGGTAGTGCACCTTCGCATTGATCATGACTTCCGCCCCACTCTTCGGCACCGGAAATGGAATGCCAGGAACGAACGCGTCCGCGAGACTCAGTCCATCCGGACTCAGCTTCGCAAAGCCGATGTTCTTCTTTGTGTTTTCTGCCACGACGCTCGGTGCGCCACACGTGCGACGGCTAGGATAGACATCCATGCTGTAGCCCTTGGTGGACTTGATCAGAGCCACCTGACCTGCATTCAGCTTGTCTGCATACTTGTCGACATTGGTGGCGTCGATGGTGTAAAGGGGCTTATCCGACTTGTATTTGAAGAAGTCGGAGCGCAGCGCGCCGAACGTCCAACCTTGACCTACTGCACCGGGCGGCGTCCATTCAGGGATTCCGCTGGCGGTGCCCGCCTTTTCCGCCCCCAGGGGCGTGAGTTCCGTGCCGAGCTTGCCTGCGTCGCCGCTCTGGGCGATCGCGATGGTTCCCCCCCCCGCCAAGGCAAGAGTCAACATCACCGTGCCTGATAGGTTTGCAAGCCCTGCGGCGTGGTTAGGAAGAATCGATTTGGACCTCATGAGATATCTCCAGTTGTGAAGGTTGACGTTGTCTGCGGCGAGCACGGACCGCCGCTTGCAGAGGCTGCCTTCGCATGCAGCAAGCTGACTAAAAACGGGTTTTCAGTTTTGCGGACACGATAAGCAGGAGTTGTGCCCGGCCTTCCAGAGGCCAGCATCGACACGTTCCACGGCCTCATATCTGACTAACGTCGATTTTCTATCGGAACGAAGTCGAGACAATAGGGTTAACCTCACCTCGGGGGTCGAGCTATCCCAGCGCTTTATGAGCAATGATGCACACTCCTTGTGCATCGCCGCACCATATGCGTCATCTCGCCGTAGATAATTTGGGCAAGATCAAGAAACGTCCGCCACGAGGATCCTCGGATGGAGGTTTGCTGTCAGCCTTCTAAGCTGATTAATATCTATTAAATGGAAGAGGTTGGCGGCGAACCGATGGGCTCGCCGCTCAGCAGCGAGCTCTACAGGCCGATTGCCTGCAAAGCCGTCGACGGATAGCGCGCAAGCGCTGTGTGCCACCCGTCCGGCTTAAACGACAGCACAGCGGCGTCAACCGATGCCCAGGCTCCGCACAAACAGGGCGGGACCTGGCGCGTTCTCTGCGCTACGGCGACGCCGTTGCCTCAGATTGACGTCCAACATTGCTGGCGAGCTGCCCTCAGCATTCGTAAGCGCGCGGTGATCCCGTCTTGAGCTTGGCCGCGGTGTCTATGACGATGGTGTCCACCAAGGATTTAGGTGGGCACCTATGGACGACTCCAAGCGCGTGGGCCGGCGGCGCCACGCGGCCGATTTGGAGCGGCAAGTGTTGGCGGCGTGCGCAGAGCCCGGTGCGTCTGTGGCTCAGGTGGCGCCGGCGCATGGCCTCAACGCCAACCTCGTTCACAAGTGGCGCCGCATGGTCGACGCGAGAGGCATCACCCTCGAAGGCTGGCTACCCGCAAGCCCAGTTCGTCTCGCTCACGTTGGCGCCAGGCCCTTCGTAGATGACATTCACGTTGAGCTTCGCCCAGCATTCAACGATGTTTACGCCCAGAGATGACTTTGTCCCAGGCAACATAGCGAGCGCCGTCGCCATGCATGGCCATGCGCGCTGCGTTGATCGCCTTGACCGATGCGAGCATCTGCGCGATCCCTCCCACAGGGTCGCAGGTTAAGCCCAAGCGCGCTCCGCTCTCAGCGGCTGTAAGCAACGTCGAAAAACAAATGGCGAAGAAGCTGCTGGCATTAAATGCGAACTGGTTCAAGACCTCGGTACGACAGGCTACAGTCGGCTAGGACGGGCCATTCTCACCGACCTCCCACTTTTCACGAGAGCACAACTTTATGAAGAGCCGCATCATGTACATTGAAGCGAAGTCGGGTGGTCTGACAGGACCAGCTCGCATCGGCCGACTTACCTGCTCGAAGTCCGGGGCGACGCTGTACTACGTAGGCCAGGCTTTTTCGTAGCCGCAAGGGGAACGGATTCAAGTCGAATTACTTCGACGTTGAGCCAGGCGAGCACTACTGGATCTCCGGCCCCGAAGAGACGGCAAGGATGCTCTATACGCCACGTACAGCACATCTGCATCAAGGCTAGGCGGCTGTGGTCGCCCAACTGTAGAGCCTCACCACTTCACCCGAACACCCACCGACCCGTTGATCGAGCTCTTCACCCTGGCGTCGCCGCCGCTCGCCCAGAGCTTGCCGATTTCGCCGTAGAGGCTGGTCGACGGGCCCAGCGCGAGCGTGAAGCCGCCCGCGAGTTCGGTGCTCGTGCCGCCCGTCGGCGCCGCGATGTCGGTGGTGGTGGCGCCGTTCACGAAGCGCGCGATGTCCGCGCCGCTCGATG